>Ga0100402_1000002_pt1 | contig 721863 bp, 725 predicted proteins | sample CryGeyme20150102_FD_80419 | JGI IMG/M metagenome (GOLD analysis project Ga0100402, IMG submission 80419) | Groundwater microbial communities from Crystal Geyser aquifers in Utah, USA - Crystal Geyser metaG 2015-0102 | ecosystem: Environmental > Aquatic > Deep subsurface > Groundwater | place... | reverse complement strand
TCAACAACCTTGAAGTAACACTCATCGCACCAATCGCGATGACCGAAGGCCTCCGTTTCGCGATCCGCGAAGGTGGACGCACAGTCGGCGCCGGTGTTGTTTCTAAGATCGTTGAATAAGACATAAAGCGTAAAGGATAACAGAACAATGGACGCACAAACAATTCGCATCACGCTCAAGGCATTCGATCACCGTATCTTGGATACGGCCAGTGCCGAGATCTTGAACACAGCAAAACGCACAGGCGCGAGCATTCGTGGCCCAGTGCCATTGCCAAACAAGATCAAGAAATTTTCTGTTATCCGTTCGCCTCACGTGAACAAAGGGTCACAGGAACAATGGGAAATGCGCACACACAAGCGTCTTCTCGATGTTGTTGAGCCAACACCTCAGACAATCGATGCTCTAATGAAGCTAGATCTCCCTGCCGGTGTTGACGTTGAAATCAAGATCGGACAAATGCAGGCGGCGTAGCCGACAAATGACCGATCGCAGTCCCCGCGAAAGTGGGGATCTAGCAAAGTTTAAAACTAAGTTGGGTGTTGTGCTCAACCTCTAGGAAGGAAAAAAGAAATGACTGTTGCAAAACAAAGAATAGGGCTTATCGCTCGCAAAGAAGGCATGACACGCATCTTCGATGAAGATGGTCGCCATGTTCCTGTTACTGTTCTGAAGGTTGATGAGTGCCAAGTAATTGCACACATGACGGAAGAAAAAGACGGCTACACAGCTGTTCAGCTAGGCGCGGGTAAAGCAAAAGTAAAACGCACAAGCAAAGCCAATCGCGGCCACTTCGCAAAAGCGAAAGTTGAGCCAAAGAAAAAGCTTGTTGAGTTTCGTGTCGTGAATGAAAACATGCCTGACATTGGCGCAGAAATTGGTGCAAACCACTTCATCGCCGGTCAATTCGTTGACGTTACCGCGACATCCAAAGGTAAAGGTTTTGCCGGTGCGATGAAGCGTCACAACTTTGGTGGTATGCGCGCATCTCACGGTGTGTCGATCTCTCACCGTGCGCATGGTTCAACAGGTCAGTGTCAAGAACCTGGCCGCGTTTTCAAGGGTAAGAAAATGGCTGGTCACATGGGTGATGAGCGCGTAACAACGCAAAACCTTCAGGTTGTTGCTGTTGACCTTGAAGACAACCTCATTCTTGTTAAAGGCGCAGTTCCCGGTGCGAGATCCGGTTGGGTTGTCCTTAACGACGCAGTGAAGAAGGCATTTCCTGAAGATGCTCCAATGCCTGCAGGAATTAAGGTTGATGAAAAGAAAATGGAAGCTGAGCAAGCTAAGCTTGATGAAGAAGCCGCCGCATTGGCCGCTGAGCAAGAAGCAGAATTGCGCGCACAGCAAGAAGCAGATCTAAAAGCCGCTGAAGCTAAAGCAGAAGAAAATGCTGAAGCCGATGCAGAAACAAAAGAAGAAAAGGGTGACGAATAATGAAAATCGCCGTTAAAACACTCGACGGAAAAGCATCAGGCGATATCACGCTTGATAAAGAGATCTTTGGCGTAGAAGTACGCAGCGATCTGCTTCACCGCATGGTTAATTACCAGCTTGCAAAACGCCGCTTGGGTAACCATAAAGTTAAACAACGCCATGAGATCTCAGGGACAGGTAAAAAGCCTTGGGCACAAAAAGGAACAGGGCGCGCACGTGCCGGTGACTTGAAGCGTAACATCGACCGTGGTGGTGCAACTATATTCGGTCCTGTCGTACGCTCACACGCAATCGACCTTCCGAAGAAAGTCCGCAAAGCAGCATTACGCTCTGCACTTTCATCGAAAGCAGCCGAAGGGAAAATCATCATCCTTGATGACGTGACAGCAAAAGAGCACAAAACCAAGCCAATGGTTGAAGCGCTTAAAAAGCTAGACATCACAAGTGCATTGATCCTCGGTGGCACAGAAATTGATGTAAACTTCGCCCGCGCAACAGCAAACATTCCTTTGATTGATGTTTTGCCTAGCCAAGGTGCAAATGTTTATGACATTCTCCGCCGCGACACATTGGTGCTGACAAAAGCTGCAGTCAACGATTTGACTGAGAAATTGAAGGGATAATTTATCATGGCAAAAGCTAAGAAAACAGAAGCAACAGAGCGCGACTACAACACAGTCCTCGCGCCGCATGTAACAGAAAAAGCGACACTCGGCTCCGAACACGGCCAAGTGACTTTTAAGGTTGCATTGAAAGCAACAAAACCTGAAATCAAAGCAGCAGTTGAAAACCTCTTTGACGTTAAGGTAAAAGCTGTCAATACAATGATCCAAAAAGGCAAAACAAAGCGTTTTAAAGGCATCGTGGGCAAGCGTTCAGACTTTAAAAAAGCAGTTGTTACCCTTGAAGAAGGTGAAGTGATTGATACAGGTGTTGGAGTATAATTTACGTTGCGTACTGAGTTAGATTTAAATAAAAGAAGGCAACTGGTTGATCAGTTCTTAAAAATGGCCTTTCCACCTAACGGTATCGGTATGGGAACAGCCAGAAAAGATCAGCTATCAGAGGCTTTTAAGATAAAACCTACTGGGTATCAGGCTCAGACTGCGATATCTGGTTTTATTAAATCTGTTGGAGCTAATCCTAGTCAAGCTACTGTTTCGGCAATGTCTAGAGAGTTAAGCGCAGCGTTTGAGTAAAAAAGTTTTAAACCATGGTGGCTCGCCGAGAATGAGTGAATAAAGGAAGAAGAAAATGGCACTAAAAAAGTTTAACCCAACGACACCCGGACAGCGTCAGCTTGTCCAGATTGATCGTAAAGACCTATATAAAGGCAAACCTGAAAAGGCGTTGACCGAAGGTCTTACAAAATCTGGCGGACGTAATAACATGGGTCGCATCACTGCACGTCACATCGGTGGCGGGCATAAACGTCGCTACCGCATCATTGACTGGAAGCGTCAAAAATGGGACATGGAAGCAACAATCGTTCGCATCGAATACGACCCGAACCGTACTGCTTTCATCGCTTTGATCGAATATAAAGACGGCGAAAAAGCCTACATCGTTGCGCCTCAGCGCCTTAACGTTGGTGACAAAATTATCGCCGGTGAAAAAGTCGATGTGAAACCTGGTAACGCAATGCCACTTAAGAGCATGCCAGTTGGTACAATCGTTCACAACATTGAGATGAAGCCTGGTAAAGGCGCGCAAATGGTGCGCTCTGCTGGTACATTCGCTCAACTCGTTGGTCGTGACCAAGGATATGCGCAGGTTAAATTGGCCTCTGGTGAACTTCGCATCGTTCGCGGTGAGTGCATCGCAACTGTTGGCGCGGTTTCAAACCCTGACCACATGAACACAAATGACGGTAAAGCAGGCCGTACACGTTGGAAGGGCAAGCGCCCAACAGTACGTGGTGTTGCTATGAACCCGGTCGATCACCCTCTTGGTGGTGGTGAAGGTAAATCTGCTGGTGGTCGTCACCCATGTACACCTTGGGGTAAGCCGACTATGGGTTACAAAACACGCAAGAACAAATCTACGGACAAATATATTGTTCGTCGTCGTAAGAAATAAGGAGCAATAAAATGGCACGTTCAGTATGGAAAGGTCCATTCATCGAAAAAAGCCTTCTAAAGAAGGTAGAAACAGCAAGATCAGCTGGCAAGAACACTGTGATTAAAACATGGTCACGTCGTTCAACAATCCTGCCAAACATGATCGGCCTCACATTCGGTGTTCATAACGGTAAAAAATTCATCCCTGTCGTGGTTTCTGACCAAATGATCGGGCACAAGCTTGGCGAATTCGCTCCAACCCGTACATATTACGGTCATGGCGCGGACAAGAAAGCCAAGAAATAATTGAAGGCATAAAGGAAACAAGACAATGTCACAGACAAAAAACCCAAGACGCGTAGGCGACAAAGAAGCGATGGCTTTTGGAAAATATTTCCACACATCACCGCAAAAATTGAATCTGGTTGCACAAACCATTCGCGGTAAAAATGCTGCGCGCGCAATCACTGATCTTCAATTCTCTAAGCGCCGCGTTGCACAAGACGTGAAAAAGCTTTTGGAATCAGCAGTCGCAAACGCTGAAAACAACCATGGTCTAGACGTTGACCGCCTTGTTGTTTCAATCGCAACTGTTGGCAAGACAATGAAAATGCGCCGTTTCCGCGCACGTGCTCGCGGACGTTCCGCCAGCATCGAGAAAAAAATCAGCAACATGACAATTGTTGTTAAAGAACAAGAAGCATAAAAGGAGCTTTTGAAGTATGGGACAGAAAATTAACCCAATTGGTCTGCGCGTAGGAATTAACCGTACATGGGATTCCCGTTGGTATGCTGGTCGTGACTACGCTGAAAAGCTCGTTGTTGACCTTAAGCTCCGCGAATTCGTGCAAGAAAAATTGAAATCCGCAGGGATCTCAAAAGTCATCATCGAACGTGCCGCGAAAAACACAAAGGTAACAGTGCATACTGCTCGCCCTGGTGTGATCATCGGTAAAAAAGGTGCTGACATCGAAAAACTCCGCTCACAATTGTCCCAACGTGCCGGCGGTGAAGTATCATTGAACATCGTTGAAGTGCGTAAGCCTGAGCTTGATGCACAACTCGCCGCAGAGGGCGTTGCACAACAACTTGAGCGTCGCGTATCTTTCCGCCGCGCAATGAAACGTGCAGTGCAATCAGCGATGCGTCTTGGCGCACTTGGTATTCGTATTAACGTATCTGGTCGTCTTGGCGGCGCAGACATCGCGCGCACTGAATGGTATCGTGAAGGCCGCGTGCCTCTCCACACATTCCGCGCTGATCTTGACTATGGAACATCAGAAGCTCTCACAACATTCGGTATCATTGGCGTGAAAGTTTGGATATACAAAGGCGACGTTTTGGAGCATGACCCAATGGCCCGTGACAAGCGTTTGGAAGCACAAGGTGGAGGTCCTCGCCGCGATTAATTCGGCGAGATCAAAATTTTGTAAAAAAGTACTGGCTTTATTGAATAAGTTACGATATAAAGCCGCACAACATCATAAACGTTTAATCGTTTAGCCATATAGGAACTGCCTTCAAATGAAGAAAAGTCTATGTGAATGTGAATTTTTGCGTATCTACGCATTGGATAAAAATAAGGAATTTTGGCATGTTAAGTCCAAAGAAGTTTAAACATAGAAAGCAGCACAAAGGCCGTATCCACGGTAACGCAAAAGGTGGCTTCACATTAAGTTTTGGTGCATATGGCCTTAAGGCTCTTACACCAGACCGTGTTACCGCCCGCCAAATCGAAGCGGCCCGTCGTGCAATTACCCGTCACCTTCGCCGTCAAGGTAAAGTGTGGATCCGTATATTCCCAGATGTTCCTGTAACATCTAAGCCTCTTGAAGTTCGTCAAGGTAAAGGTAAGGGGTCTCCGGATTATTGGGCAGCCCGTGTTAAACCTGGTCGTATCATGTTCGAACTTGATGGCGTGACACCAGAACTTGCCCGCGAAGCACTTGCCCTTGCTGCAATGAAGCTTCCGGTAAAAACAAAATTCGTAAGCCGTATCGGCGCGGATGCAAATAAAGAGGCAGCATAGACATGAAAGCTGAAGATCTAAAAACAAAGACAACAGATGAGCTACAAAAGCTTCTCTTGGATCAGAAAAAAGCGCAATTCAATTTGCGTTTCCAAGTGAGCGGTGGCCAATTGGATAACACGTCTGACATACGCAAAACACGTCGTTCGATTGCGCGTATCAAGACATTTTTGAATGCAAAACCTGTCGAGGCGAAGGCTGCTCCTAAAAAAGCGGCGAAGAAATCTTCTCCTAAAAAGACAGATGAAAAAGCAGCGTAAGGAACCAGAGATATGCCAAAACGTATTCTAGAAGGTGAAGTTGTAAGCAACAAAACAGACAAGACAATCACTGTCCTTGTTGAGCGTCGCTTCATGCACCCACTCTACAAAAAATACATTAAGAAAACAGATAAATATGCTGCGCATGACCCTGCGAACCAGTGTCAAATCGGTGAGCGTGTTCAAATTATCGAATGCCGCCCAATTTCAAAAAGCAAGCGTTGGACGCTTGTTGGTGCAAACGAAGTAGAAGCTGCGCCTAAGGAAGCAAAAAAAGCTGCGCCTAAAAAAGACGAAGCTAAAAAGCCAGCGGAAAAGAAGCCTGCGGCTAAAAAGACAACTGCAAAGAAGGATAAATAAGCCATGATCCAGATGCAAAGTAGAATGAGTGTGGCAGACAACAGCGGAGCGCGTGAAGTACAATGTATTAAAGTGCTCGGCGGGTCTAAGCGTCGCACAGCAAGCATTGGCGATGTTGTGATCGTATCTGTTAAAGATGCAATTCCACGCGGCAAAGTAAAAAAAGGTGACGTTCGTCGCGCTGTTATCGTGCGTACAAAATTCGCACACAAACGCGCTTATGGCGAAGCGATCCGTTTCGACACAAACTCATGTGTTTTGATTTCAGCCAACGATGAGCCAATCGGCACACGTATCTTTGGCCCAGTTCTTCGTGAATTGCGTGCAAAGGGCTTCATGAAAATCATTTCACTCGCTCCGGAGGTGCTCTAACAATGACACAACCTAAGTTTAAAATTAAAAAAGGCGATGAAGTTATCGTTTTAACTGGTAAGGACAAGGGCTCAAAAGGCGAAGTTCTTCAGGTTATTACTGACAAAAGCCGTGTCCTTGTAAAGGGCGTTAATGTTGTAACAAAGCACAGTAAAGCAACGCAGATTTCTGCAGGCGGTATTGAAAAAGTTGAGCGCAGCATTCACGTATCAAACGTAGCTTTGGCAGACCCTAAATCAGGCAAGCCAACCCGCGTTGGTTACAAAACATTAAAAGACGGAAAGAAAGTGCGCGTAGCATTGAAGTCCGGCGAAACTGTAGAATAAGGCGATAGATAAATGACTAAAACGCGTTATCAAGAATTATACGAAAAAGAAATCGTTCCTGCGTTGCAGGAAAAATACGGTTACGAGAATGTTCACCAGATTCCAAAATTGGAAAAGATCGTCATTAATATGGGCGTGGGTGAAGCAACACAAGACCGTAAGCACATCGAAAATGCTGTTGCTGACATGGCGGCGATCTCTGGTCAGAAGCCAGTAATCAACAAGGCTCGTCAGTCAAACGCATCTTTCAAAGTGCGTGAAGATCAAGCAATCGGTTGTAAGGTTACACTTCGCCGTGCGCAAATGTACGAATTCCTCGACCGTTTGATTACAATTACAATGCCACGTATTCGCGACTTCCGCGGAATTAACGGCAAAAGCTTCGATGGTCGTGGCAACTACGCGATGGGTATGTCTGAGCAAATCGTGTTCCCTGAAATCAATTACGATAAAGTGGACGCAATTCGTGGAATGGACATCGTGATCTGTACATCTGCTAACACAAACGAAGAAGCAAAAGAATTGCTTAAAGGCTTTAAGATGCCTTTCAAGAATTAAGAAGGACAAATAGACAATGGCAAAAGTTTGTATGATAGAGCGAGAAAAGAAGCGTAAAAAGCTTGTCGCAAAATATGCTGAAAAGCGTGCTGCTCTTAAAGCTATTATTAAAGATAAAAGCGTACCTGCTGATGAGCGTTTCCAAGCGCAACTCGCAATCGACGAATTGCCTCGCAATTCATCAAAAATACGCATGCGTAACCGCTGTTCGGTCACTGGCCGTCCGCGCAGTTACTACCGTAAATTAAGCATCTCACGCATTGCGTTGAGAGACTTGGCTTCTCGTGGTGAGTTGCCAGGTGTAACGAAATCAAGCTGGTAAGGAGCCGCATACAATGACAATGAGCGATCCTCTTGGTGATATGTTGACACGTATTCGTAACGGACAAATGGCAGAGAAAACTGTTATTGAATGCCCGTTTTCGAAATTGCGCGAAAATGTTTGTAAGGTTCTTGCTGATGAAGGTTTCATCCGTGCTTACAAAGTTGTAGCAAACGACAACAACAAAAAATCACTTCACATCGAATTAAAATATGATGATGGCCGCGGTGTTATCCGCCAGATTGACCGTGTGTCAAAACCTGGCCGCCGCACATATACAGGCGCAAAAGATATGCCGCGCTTTTATAACGGTCTTGGCGTATTTATCGTTTCAACACCAAAAGGTGTCATGGCCGATCACAAAGCACGCGACGAAAATGTCGGCGGCGAAGTGCTCTGTCAGGTATTCTAGAGAATAAGGTTTAAAGGACTAAAACAATGTCACGTATTGGAAATAAACCAGTCACCCTCCCCGAAGGCGTTGAATTCAGCGTTAACGGTCAGGAAGTAAAAGCCAAAGGCAAGCTCGGTGAGCTTACCCTTCAAATCAATGACGAGGTCTCCATCAAATTGGATGACGTTGCCAATGATGAAGGCAAGACTGAAAAAGTAATCACGCTTGAGCCAAAATCAAACAGCCGTTTCGCAAAGCAAATCTGGCCAACCATGCGCACTCTCGTTGACAACATCGTCATCGGCGTAAGCGAAGGTTTCAGCAAGAAGCTTGAAATCAAGGGTGTTGGTTACCGTGGAAACCTTCAAGGCAAAACTTTGGTTCTTGCTCTCGGTTTCTCACATGAAGTGCGTTATGACGTTCCTGAGGGCGTTGAATTGAAAATGCTTGATGCAGCTGGTAAGCCAAGTCAAACAGATATTGAAATAACAGGCATCGACAAACAACTCGTTGGTCAAGTTGCTGCAAAAATTCGCGGTTTCAAAAAACCTGAACCTTACAAGGGTAAAGGTATCCGCTATGTTGACGAATATGTCGTCCGCAAAGAAGGGAAGAAGAAATAATGGCTAAGCAAAAGACAACAGCTGCACAGCGTAGAACATTCCGTACACGTAACAAAATTCGTCGCGTGAACATTGATCAAAACGCAACACGTGAAACACGCCCACGTCTTTCTGTGTTCCGCTCTGGAAAACAGATTTATGCGCAAGTGATTGACGACCTTAACGGTGTAACACTCGCTGCGGCATCGACACTTGAAGGCGACCTTAAAGAAAAACTTAAAAAGGGCGGTGCTAACAAAGAAGCAGCGACTGAAGTTGGTAAACTTGTCGCCGCACGCGCGAAAAAAGCAGGCGTTGAGAAAGTGGTTTTTGACCGCGGTCGTTTCGTCTATCACGGACGCGTAAGAGCATTAGCCGATGGAGCCCGCGAAGGCGGTCTTCAATTCTAAGGATATAAGGATATAAAAATGGCACACCCACAACAAAACGACAAAAGAAACCAAGGCCGCGAAGACCGCGAAGAGCCAGAATTCATGGAACGCTTGGTTGGTATCAACCGCGTTGCAAAAACTGTAAAAGGTGGTCGTCGCATGGCATTCGCCGCTCTTATGGTTGTTGGCGATGGCAAAGGCCGCGTTGGTTTCGGTTCAGGAAAAGCAAAAGAAGTTCCTGAAGCAATCCGTAAAGCAACAGAGCAAGCAAAACGCAACATCATCCGCGTTCCATTGCGCGAAGGCCGCACATTGCACCATGACGTAAAAGGTCGCCACGGCGCAGGCCGCGTATTCATGCGCTCCGCACCACAAGGGACTGGTATTATTGCTGGTGGTCCAATGCGCGCGGTATTCGAAGCTGTTGGTGTTCAAGACGTTGTTGCAAAAGCAATTGGTTCAAACAACCCATACTCAATGGTCAATGCAACATTCGAAGGCTTGAAGAACATTCAAAGCCCACGTCACATTGCATCACGTCGCAACAAAAAAGTAGCTGACATCGTGTCTAACCGTGAAGGCAAGCCTGAAGTTGACGCAACAGATGAAGCTTAAAGCTAGAAGTTAAGGATTAAGAACAATGGCTGAAGATAAAAAAGAAACAAAAAAAGCACCTGCAAAAAAAGCGGCAACATCCGCAGTGCAGGAAACATCCGTTGCAAAAACACCGGGTACAAAAGACAAGACAGTTGCAAAGCAACCTTCAGGTGACACCAAAAAAGGCAACAGCAAAACCTGCTGCTAAAAAACCTGCGGCCAAGAAAAAGCCAACAGGTAAAACTGTGACTGTGACACAAATTGGTTCTCCAATTGGTCGCAAAGCGTATCAACGTGCAACTTTGATCGGCCTTGGCCTTAACAAAATGCACCGCACTCGTACACTTGAAGATACAGCTTCAGTACGCGGCATGATTAACAAAGTAAGCCACTTGGTTGAAATCATCGAAGACGCGGCTTAATTAAAGATAAAAGCTTTACAGGAATAGTTCTCAAGTAGCGAAGCGGTAGAACAAAAGGATAAGTTATGAAACTCAATGAATTAAAACCACAAGACGGATCAACAAAGAACCGTACTCGCGTTGGTCGCGGTATTGGCTCTGGTAAGGGTAAAACCTGTGGATCAGGTCAAAAAGGTCAGAAATCACGTTCAGGCGTAGCCATCAATGGTTTTGAAGGCGGACAAATGCCTCTCTATATGCGCATGCCCAAAAGTGGTTTCAACAACAAGAAATTTACAACAAACCTCTCTGAGCTCACTCTCGGTCGCCTCCAAGAAGCAATCGATGCAAAACTCATCGACACAAAGAAAACTGTCGACGAAGATGCTCTTGTTAAAGCAGGTGTTGTTGGTAAGAAACAAGACGGTATCAAGCTCCTTACAAAAGGCGAGCTTAAAACTAAGATTGATCTTAAAATTACAAAAGCAACAAAATCAGCGCAAGAAGCCGTTGAAAAAGCAGGCGGTAAAATCGAATTTATCGTGCGCGAAATTGCTCCAGTTGTGCGTAAAAAATCATATTAAAATACACGCATCTATAGATTACAAAAAACTCGCTTCCCCCGTAGCGAGTTTTTTTATGGCCGGGGCTTCGGAAATACTCAAAAAACATTATGTGATTAACAACGGCGTTTGTTTTTGCGCTGCGATGTTTTTCTGCTAGGCTAAAGACGAATAAAAATAACCAAAGATATTTTTCATGCGCGCGGCACATCTCACTCATTTTCGATACATGCTTTTCATCATTATGCTGACCATGCTTCCCGTAAACAGTGCTTACGCCCAACGCGATCGAGTTTCTCGTGGCGGCGGCGCAACTTTATGTAGCGACGAAGAGCCAAAAGTCATCGTCAAGCTTGCGACAAGCCCGACCAAATACTATAAAAACTACGACGCCCGTTCGATTAACGCGATCCATAACGCGAAAGGCGGCGGAACCATTCTGGGCCTTGCCGGCGGCCCTTTAGAAATTGAAACACGCGGCCAATTCTCAATTCGCACCCTAAATGGCAAAGCATGCGTCCAAATTAAGAATATAGAAGTCATGTTATGGACAAAGCCCGCGATCATCATTGCCAGCAATTTTAAAAAAGGCACATGCGAATACCGCGAAGTATTTGCCCACGAACAACGCCATATACGAACCACACGTAAATTCGTACGCGAATACGCCCCTAAATTGCGAAGCGAAGTCAAAGAAATCATCCGCACATCCCGCCATCATATCATCGCCAGACAAGATCGCATTGAAGACGCGCAAGAAGAATTGCAAAAACCGATTCTAGGGCGAATCTCTCAATTCCAAAATAAAATAATGCCTGTCCTGCAAAGCCGACAGGCGGCAATCGACACCCCGGAAGAATACAAAAAAGTATCAGATAAATGCGAGGATTGGGGCAAACGGCTCGCCGAGGGTGGATAACCGCATTTTCTTGCTAAAGAACGCAAAAACCCCTCTTGCCCCTGCCATTCCTTTTCTCTAATAATAATGCCTTAGATTAATTAAAGGACATCTTAAATATGGCTTCCGCTGTTGAACAGCTTGCGAAAAATGCAAACTGGGGCGCGCTTGCAAAAGCAACCGACCTAAAAAAACGTCTTCTCTTTGTTATGGGCGCGCTTCTCGTTTATCGCCTCGGAACATATATCCCCATTCCGGGCATTGATCCAACGGTTTGGAATGAGATTTTCACGCAAAAAAGCGGCGGCCTTCTTGATGTGTTCAACATGTTCTCTGGTGGTGCGTTATCGCGAATGACTATTTTCGCGCTGAACATCATGCCTTACATTTCGGCTTCTATTATCATGCAGCTCGGCAGCGCGATGTCGCCAAAGCTTGAAGCGATGAAAAAAGAAGGTGAAATGGGCCGGATGAAAATCAACCAATACACCCGCTATCTTACGGTTCTTCTCGCAACAGTTCAGGCATACGGCCTTGCTGTCGGTCTTGAAGGTATGCAGGGATCCGCAGGCTCCGCAGTGCTTGATCCAGGCTTATTCTTCCGCATTCAAACCATCATCACAATCGTCGGCGGTACAATTTTCATCATGTGGCTCGGTGAACAAATCACCGCTCGCGGCATCGGAAACGGTATCTCCCTCATCATCTTCGCCGGTATTGTTGCCGAGCTTCCGCGCGCCTTCGCATCCACATTGGAACTTGGTCGCCAAGGAACATTTAGCGGCGGAACATTGATCCTTCTGGCTGGCCTTGTGATCGGCGTGATCGCGCTTATCGTCTTCATGGAACGTGCGCAACGCCGTGTTGTCGTGCAATATCCCAAACGCCAAGTCGGGCGGCAAATGATGGCGGGCGAAACAAACCACATCCCGCTTAAACTCAACACCGCGGGCGTGATTCCACCAATCTTCGCATCCTCTTTGCTCCTCCTCCCTATGACAATCATTGGGTTTTCAGGCGCAGAAGGCGGCGATTTCACCGCAGGATTGGAACAATTCCTTCAGCACGGACAGCCCGTCTACATGATCTTATACGGTAGCTTGATTGCGTTCTTCTGTTTCTTTTATACCGCAATCGTATTCAACCCCGAAGAAAACGCAGAAATGCTTCGCAAATATGGCGGGTTCATTCCTGGTATCCGTCCCGGCAAAAATACAGCCGACCACCTCGATTACATCCTGACCCGTGTGTCGGTCATTGGTGCGGCCTATTTGGTGTTTGTTTGTTTGCTGCCTGAGTTTTTGATCTCGAAATACAACATGCCGTTTTATTTCGGCGGGACATCTCTCTTGATTGTTGTGACCGTTACACTCGACACAGTCGCGCAAATTCATTCACACCTCATTGCCCACCAATATGAAGGTCTGATGAAAAAAGCAAAATTGGGTAAGCGTAGATAGATCGGTATAAAGTCAATTTTATCGACACACTAGGATGCCCCAAGGGGCGTGAACATTAAAAAACGTCTAGGCGTTTTAAAATAGGTTAAAAGGAAACAGTGATATGAACCTCATTATGTTTGGCCCACCGGGCGCCGGAAAAGGCACGCAGGCAAAAAGACTGCAAGAACGTTACAAAATCAAGCAACTCTCAACGGGCGACATGCTGCGCGGTGAAGTCTCTAGCGGTAGCGAGCTTGGCCAACGCCTCAAATCCATCATGGATTCCGGTGAGCTTGTGTCTGATGACATCATCATTGAAATCATCGCCAACTGCATCGCCGAACCGGAATGCCAAAAAGGCTTCATACTTGATGGCTTCCCGCGCACTGTTGCCCAAGCCCAAGCCCTTGACGATATGCTCAAAAACATGGCGCGTGAAATTGACCATGTCATTGTCTTGAACGTTGATGATGAAGAGCTTGTTGGCCGCGTCAAAACACGCGCAGAAGAGAGCGGCAACGCCCGCAGCGATGACACCGAAGAAACCATCCGTCACCGCCTCACTGTCTACAACGAGCAAACCGCGCCATTATTGCCTTACTACAAAGAAAAAGGCCTCATCCGCAACATTGATGGCATGGCCGCAATCGATGATGTGAGCGCAGAAATCGAAAGCATCGTCAGCCGCGAAAAAGCTGCGTAAATAAAAACATTGACTCACAGCCAAAAACCCCTATAAATACTGCAGAATTCCGTGATGAACGGGGTTTTTGTTTGGAAACCGGCGCGGCGTAAATCTAACGCATGGAGCTGTAAACGGTTTTGCTGGGGAATAATCCTCGATAAATTGAAAAGGAACTACAATATGGCACGTATTGCCGGGGTCAATGTACCCGACAAAAAACGCACGCCAATCGCCCTGACTTATATTCATGGTATTGGCCCAACAACAGCATTCGCACTCTGCGAAAAGCTTGGCATCGACGTCACCAAACGTATGGGTGAACTCGACGAAGATACACTTAACCGCATCCGCGCAGAAATCGACACTGATCAATACCTCATCGAAGGGGATCGCCGTCGTGAAGTATCCATGAACATCAAACGCTTGATGGACATGAAATGCTACCGTGGTTTGCGCCATCGCTCCAATTTGTCCGTTCGCGGCCAAAGAACAAAAACAAACTGCCGCACGCGTAAGGGCCCTGCTAAGCCTATCGCCGGTAAGAAAAAATAGGGGAGCATTGAACAATGGCTAAACCAAGCACAAAGAAAAAAGTTAAAAAGAACATCCAGTCTGGTGTTGCGCATGTGAACTCCACATTCAACAACACAAAGATCATGATCACTGACGTTCAAGGCAACGCAGTATCATGGTCATCTGCTGGAACGATGGGCTTTAAAGGCTCTCGTAAATCCACACCATATGCCGCGCAAATCGCAGCAGAAGATGCAGGAAACAAAGCTAAAGAACACGGCATGAAAGAACTCGAAGTTCTTGTTAAAGGCCCGGGTTCAGGCCGCGAATCTTCACTGCGTGGATTGGCGTCTGCTGGCTTTACGATCACAAAGATCAATGACATCACACCCGTTCCACATAACGGCTGTCGTCCACCGAAAAAGCGCCGCGTTTAAGACACAGCCCTTTTTTATTAAAGTTTTGGACTCTCCGCGTTGTGCGGGGGGCCAATCAAACCAGAGGCCGGTTAAGAGCCGGATGACGTTACAAGGAAAATCACATGATACAAAAAAACTGGCAAGAACTCATTAAGCCCGCCAAGCTTGATATCTCACACAGCGCACGCGCAAACACTGGTAAAGTTGTTGCAGAACCCCTAGAGCGTGGCTTCGGTCTTACACTCGGTAACGCACTTCGTCGTATCTTGCTTTCATCATTGCAAGGCGCAGCCGTAACTGGCGTACAAATCGAAGGCGTTCTTCACGAATTCTCTTCCATCGAAGGCGTTCGCGAAGATGTAACAGATATCATTTTGAACCTCAAAGCTCTTGCTGTTCGTATGCACGCGGAAGGTCCAAAGAAAATGCGTTTGAACGCAACTGGCCCATGTGAAGTGACTGCCGCGCAAATCGAAGCGGGCGCAGACATCGAAATCATGAACCCTGACCTCGTGATCTGTACGCTTGATAAAGGCGCGAAGCTCTCCATGGAAATGACAGTGAACACTGGCAAAGGTTACCGCCCAGCGGCTCAAAACCGTCCTGAAGAATGCCCCGTTGGCCTTATTCCAATCGACTCTGTATTCTCACCAGTTCGCAAAGTAACATACGAAGTTGAAGACACACGCGTTGGTCAAATCACTGACTACGACAAAGTGACATTGAACATCGAAACAAACGGCGTGATCTCTCCTGAAGACGCGGTGGCTTATGCTGCGCGCATCCTTCAAGATCAACTCCAGGTGTTCGTGAACTTCGATGAGCCAGAAGCCGAAAGCGCGAAGGAAGAAGAAGAAGAACTTCCATTCAACAAAAACCTTCTCAAGAAGGTTGAAGAGCTTGAACTTTCTGTTCGTTCTGCAAATTGCCTCAAAAACGACAACATCGTTTACATTGGTGATTTGGTTCAAAAGAGCGAAGGCGACATGCTTCGTACACCAAACTTTGGCCGCAAATCTTTGAACGAAATCAAAGAAGTGCTTACAAATATGGGGCTTCACCTCGGCATGCAAACCGAAGGATGGCCTCCTGAAAACATCGAAGAGCTTGTTAAAAAGGTCGACGATCAACAGTTCTAGGCACGCGAAGCAAACCGCAGGTTTGTTCGTACTAGGCCGCAGGCCGATAAGAGATTTGACGGCTAGGGTGCGCATATAGTACCCTAGTTGTCATAAGGGCAGCAGTTGCCCGCACATGTGATAAAAGCTGGGAGAGAGACAATCCCTCCCACGCTTGCTCCCAAAAGGGATCACATGCCGTAAAATGGTCTTACCCGATTAAGGCCGCAACATCGCCAAAAAGGCGGAGAAAGTGAAATGCAATGAAACATGGCATTAAACAACGTAAACTAAACAGATCCTCTAGCCACCGTAAGGCGATGCTAGCGAACATGGCTGCGTCCCTCATCAAGCATGAGCAAATCGTAACAACAGTGCCAAAAGCAAAAGAGCTTAAGCCATATGTTGAAAAAATGATCACTGCCGCAAAGCAGGGCACAGCAAATCCAGACAAAGCCGTTGCAAAACGTCGTCAAATTATCTCCAAGCTTCGTGATGAAACACAAGCAAAGAAACTCTTCGATATCCTCGCTGAGCGTTACGAAGAGCGTCCTGGTGGATACACACGCATCATGAAAGCGGGCTTCCGCTATGGCGATGCGGCGCCAATGGCTGTTATCGAGCTTGTTGATCGTGACGAATCTGCAAAAGGTCAAGACTCTGGCCCAACTCAGTTCAGCAACGATGACGATGCACCTGTTGGCCCATCCGAAGAAATGAAAGCTAAGCAAGCTGAAATCGCTAAGGATAAGGCGCCTAAAGCGCCTAAGAAATCTCAAGCCGCTCCAATCTCTTCGAAAGAAGACACACAGGCAGAGAAAAAAGCGCCTAAGCAAAACACCGGTAAATCAGGCAACCGCGGCGGCTGATCTTAGCCTCGTTATGTGTTAAACAAAATTCAAAAAGCCTGCATTTCGATGCGGGCTTTTTTATATTCTAGCTACGTATATGCCTCATCGAGATAGATTAGGTGATGAAACTAAGCGGAAATATTATCAATCAACCGCGTTTTACCAATCCAAGCCGCGGCCAATCTGCGTCCCCACCGCTCCTCAATATAATCAACCTTATCAAAACCCGCATCAATCAACGCATCGGGAGTAGGGTGCTTGGATCGCAAAACCATATTAAGCCGCCGCGCAATCTCCAATTCTTCCGCGCTCAAATACGCATTGCGCGACGACAGAGCTAGCCCATATACATCGCGCATAATCGGCGCGCCAATCACCTCAATGCCCATCTCATGCGCCGCAACCATCTCGCGAATTACCATCAATTGCTGATAATCCTTCTCGCCAAACACCGCGACATCGGGGCGCACAATCTCGAATAAGCGATGCACAACGCTGCACACCCCATCAAAGAAATGCGGACGAAAATCACTCTCTAATCCCGCCGCCGCCGTGCCCGCGTGAACAGTAACCGCTGCCCCATTTGGATAAATCTCCTCAACAGACGGCAGATAAACACCATCCACCCCAACGCGCCCAAGCATCGATACATCACGATTCGTATCGCGCGGATACGCCTCAAAATCCTCACCTGGCGCAAATTGCGTGGGGTTAACAAAGATGCTCACAACCACAAAATCACACACATCTTTCGCCATCTCAACCAATGACAAATGCCCGTCATGCAGCGCGCCCATCGTCGGCACAAAGCCAATCCTCTTGCCTGCTGCTCGCGCTTGCGCAACCGCGCGTGTTAAACCCATCTGAGTGTCAAAAACATCCATAGACTATGGCTATCCCTTTTTAGGGCGGTAAACATTGTCATCAAACGGAAAGCGCCGCGCCCGAACATCCGCCGCGTAATCGCCCGCCGCTTTTGCAATCTGCTCCGAGACTTGTGCGTATTGCTTGACGAATTTCGGCACATGATCACCCGTAATCCCGACCATATCTTCCGTCACCAAAATCTGCCCGTCACACGCACGCGACGCGCCAATTCCAATCGTCGGAATGCCAATCGCGGCTGTCATCTCCGCCGCAACATCCTCGATCACTGCCTCAATCACAACCGCCGCAGCGCCCGCGGCCTCAATCGCTTTCGCATCACGTACCAATTGCGCGCGCCCGTCATCTGTGCGGCCTTTAACACGAAACCCGCCGCTATCTTGCGCCGTTTGCGGCAACAGGCCAATATGCCCAACCACGGCAATACCCGCCGCAACAATCGCCGCAACCGCAGGGGCCAAATCTTCACCCCCCTCAAGCTTCACGCCATCTGCGCCGGTTTCATCCATAATCCGCTGTGCATTTTGCACCGCTTGCTGCGGGCTGTCTTCGTAACTGCCAAATGGCATATCCACAATCACACATGCCTGCGCCGATCCGCGCACGACACCCTTGCCATGGCGGATAATCATGTCCAAATCCACATCCCGTGTGTTTTCCATCCCATACAGCACCATGCCCATAGAATCCCCGACCAACAGCAAATCACAATGCGCATCCAACAATTGCGCCACCCGCATCGTATAGGCGGTTAAACACACCAACGGTTCGCTCTTATTCTTATGCGCTTTAATTTGCTCTATTGTTTTTCGTGTCATTTTCGTTAAATTCTCTTTTATGATGTTAAAAACGATTACCAGAGTTTCACTCCTCTTTCTAGTCCTTACGGCCTCAAACGCACGCGCTCAAGACAATATCCAAGACAATATCCAAGACAGCCGCGTGCAAAAACAAGTGCCGCAAAATCAAACCCAATTACAGCTATCCTTTGCCCCCGTGGTCAAAAACGTAGCGCCCGCCGTGGTGAATATCTACACCAAGCGCACGGTCACACGCACCGTAAGCCCCTTCGCCAACGATCCGTTCTTCTCTCAATTTTTCGGCAATAACGCATTCGGCGGACGCATGAAAAAACAAGCCGAAAGCTCCCTCGGCTCTGGCGTGATTATTGATTCTAATGGCTTGATCGTAACAAACGCCCATGTTATCCACGGCGCCGAAGAAATCAAGGTCGTCCTCGCCGATGGGCGGGAGCTAGACGCAAAACTCATCCTCTCCGATAAAGCCTCCGACCTCGCCATGCTCCGCGTACAAAGCGATGCGCCGCTACCAAGTGTCTCCATTCGCCCGAGCGAAACGCTTGAGGTCGGTGACATTGTCCTCGCCATCGGCAACCCATTTGGCGTCGGGCAAACCGTCACCAGCGGAATCGTCAGCGCAAAAGGACGCTCCTCCCTCAATATCAATGATTTCAACTTCTTTATCCAAACCGACGCCGCCATCAACCCCGGAAATTCCGGTGGCCCGCTTGTCGCGCTCGACGGAAGCGTGGTCGGCATTAACACCGCCATCTATTCACGCGATGGCGGCTCACTTGGCATCGGCTTTGCTGTGCCGACAGAAATGCTCGCCTCTGTCATTGCCGCTGAAGAATCTGGCGTGACCGGTGAAAAAGGGATCATCCGTCCTTGGCTCGGCGTTAGCGCACAAGCCATAACAAGCGATATCGGCGAAAGCCTGTCCCTGCAAACCCCGCGCGGCGCCATCATAAGCCACCTCCACCCCGCATCCCCGTTATTAAAGGCTGGGATCAAAGTCGGCGATGTTGTCACAAGTGTGAACGGACGCGCCATCCGCGATCCGGGTGAGATGAAATTTCGCATGGCAACCATCCCTTTGGGGCAAAAGGCCGAGATCACAATCACCAGACAAGGCGAAACCAAAAGCTTCAACGTCGAAGCCATCGCACCCCCCGAAGAGCCACCCCGCAACGAAACCAAAATCGAAGGGCGCAACATCCTGAACGGCGCCACGATCGCCAATCTCAACCCCGCGATTGCCGTGCAATTGGGGATCATCTACAACGAAGAGGAAGCCGTCATTGTCACGGACGTTCCCCGCGGAACACAAGCCTCGCGCATCCTTAATGTTGGCGATCTTATCCTCGAGATAAACGGCAATAAAATCCAACGCGTCAGCGACATAGAAAAAGCCCTCAAACGCGAAAGCGCTCAGGGCATATCATTGGTCATCAATTCAAACGGAAGAATCCAGAATATTAGGCTGCGTTAACGATTAAGCCGCGTCAAGGTCCAGACGTGATTCAACAGGTTTAGGTTCTTCATTAATGTTTTGTGCCCATAACTGCATTTGCAAATCGCTCGCATAAGGAAGAAATTTCGCGCCCGCAATCATGGCCCAAATTAGGGCCGCACTATGACGCCCATCCGGCCTGTTATCATTACGGAGATCATCAACCTGTGCATTGACAAAAGGCTTGTAAAGCTTGTCGTTTCCCATCGCCTGGATCATGGCCAGATAACTTGTTGTATCCATAAAACGCTTTTGCGCATTCGGATTATCTTTCAAATAAGACTGACGTTTCGAAGCAGCCACAAGGTCAGGGTGAAACCCTGACGTGCTTTTTTTGACCAACTTCTTAACGGGTTTTCCATCAACTATAACGATCTCTTCTTCAAAAGAAGAGCTTGCCGCTTGAATAGAGCCAGTATTAACCATTCCTGAAACGGATAGGCCATCTGCGCCTGAATGTGGGTTGTAATCAGTATCGCTCATATTTTTTATATCTCTTATATACGCCCACAGTATAGTAAAACTGCGGTCTTTGTCAAATTTTATGGCAAAAAGACACGGGGTCAGTGTGTGTGCTTATGGTTATAACCCCGTGCCTTCTCTCTGCTATTTGCCCCACAGAAAATTAATTCCAATAATTGCTCGGCTCCAAGGGTGGTAAGACCCAATTGACCTCTTCTTTACGCGCCGCGTATTCATCCCCGCGTGTTAACTGACGGCTAAATTCCGCTAAACCTTGTCCTGCTTTTAAATTTCCCACGCAACCTGCAAGGCCCGCGAGTGATCCTGTGCTTTTGATACTCATAGTCATCCCCTGTTGATACTCAGTTCACCTATGTCTTTTCGACTTTTATTGAGGTATTGATTGCATGATATACGATTCTTTTATGTATGTCAATAAAGCATTTTAACCATGCAAATTATGCATAGTATAAGGCGCAACCTAACCAAATCAACGCTTTCATGTGCTATTGCACTTGCTTTTAAATCCCACCCAAGGCAATTTATAAAAATAATTTTTACCAAAGGATAACAATTCCAATGACCCAATCCGCAGATAAGCCAGTTGATATGAAAGACATCGTAGCCCTATGCAAACGTCGTGGCTTCATTTTCCAAGCCTCCGATATTTACGGCGGATACAACGGCTTTTGGGATTTCGGCCCATTGGGAACAGAGCTAAAGAACAACCTTCGCGATTCATGGTGGAAAAACATGGTTGTTACCCCGCCAATCGGCCCAGACGGAACGCCTGTTTCTATCGTCGGCCTCGACAGCGCAATCATCCAAAACCCACGCGTATGGCAAGCCTCCGGCCATGTCGGCGGTTTCAATGACCCGATGGTCGACTGCCGCGAAAGCAAAGCCCGTTACCGCGCCGATCACCTCTTGGTATACACAAACGACGGCGATATTTGGCCTGCATTCTATAACGTCGAAGACGCCGCCGATATCCCAAGACGCCTCAAAAAGCTGAAGCAAAACGAAGATATTTCCACATACAAAATTGTCTCCTTCGATCAAATCAGCGCAGATGACTACGCCAAAATCATCGGCCCAGACACAAAAACCGCCGGAACATTAACCGAGCCACGCCAATTCTCCATGATGCTCGACACATTTCCTGGTGTGATCCGCGACGAAGAGCGCAAAGCATATCTTCGCCCCGAAACCGCCCAAGGCATCTTCACCAATTACAAAAACATCATCGATTCCATGCGCGTCAAACCGCCATTCGGCATCGCGCAAATCGGTAAAGCCTTCCGCAACGAAGTCACACCGCGCAATTTCATCTTCCGCTCCCGCGAGTTCGAGCAAATGGAAATGGAATGGTTCTGCCCTCCCGAAGATCACGCAATGTGGTTCGAATTCTGGGTCGATCAGCGTAAAAAATGGTGGGAAAGCGTTGGCATGGACGCCAATAAAATTTTCCTCCACGACATCGAAAAATCTGAGCTAGCGCATTATTCCGCGCGCACGATCGATATCGAATATAAATACCCATTCTCCGATCCCAATTTCGACGAGCTTGAAGGAATCGCCCATCGCGGTGATTACGACCTATCAAAGCATCAGGAACATTCAGGCCAAAAACTGGAATATTTCGACCAACAGGAAAATCGCCGCTATCTTCCGCATGTCATCGAACCCGCTGCTGGCCTTACGCGCGGTGTGCTTGCACTCATCTGCGAAGCATACACGATCGACGAAAACCGTCCATCTGGCGTTTACCTCAATTTCCACCCATCCATGGCCCCGAAAAAGGCAGCAATCCTGCCGCTCACCGCCAAGGAAGATCATGTCCCCATCGCAACCAAGCTATACCTCGATTTGCGTGAGGAATTTTCCGTCGACCTCGATATCAAACAAAATATCGGCAAGCGTTACGCCCGTCAGGACGAAATCGGCACACCCTATTGTTTCACCATCGACAATGACACAATCTCCGATCAAACCGTCACCGTCCGCGAACGCAACACCATGGCGCAAGAACGTATCCACATGGACAAGATCGCCGAGTTTTTGCGAGAGAAGATGAAAGCGGTTTAAAAAACGCCGTCATCGTGAGGCGCAAAGCGGCGCGTCAAATGATAATGTTGCATTTATCAGCTCTGCTTAAAGTGTCATTTTATATTCCCTGTTTAAATCGGGTTAAATAGTAAAGTTTATGGCGAAGTTCTCTTGGTAAATTTCGCCAATTATCTTTAATCTCTGTTTTGAAAGTTTTAGGTAGCCACTCATCCACCACACCCCAGGTCACTGGCTCATCGGTGATCTCAAGCGTAATTCCCTTCAAGCGAACACCTTCGCCGAATAGCTCCTCAAAGCGATTAACCGCTGTATAAGTGCCGGATTTCATAACGCCCTCGCATTCGGCTGGTGGCTCTTTTGCCCATGCGCACACACCCTTACCATAAACAAGCGCAACACTTTTCGGATCATCCATATCGGTAAACGTCACCAATTTTATATAACGATCAGTGCCCAGATCGGCTTTGGTGCCGACAGGTAATAATGCGTAATATTTTATGCCTTCGGGCGTTGATCCCCCATCATTGGGTGTAGGAAAGGTCGCATAAAATTCCAAATCGCTGCCGTCACCGATCAGCGCGAACAAAACCCCGCGCTCACCCAGATCAACCACAACGGCTTCCCCGCGCATGTTTGCTGGGTTTCCAACATCTGGAAGGTCGATGATCGGTTTACTGTTGCTCATTTCCCGCACCGCGCTGCCCGAGACTTCCCCCTCGGGCGTTTCCACCGTCACGGTTATTTTATACCGCCAGCTATAGCTCTTGTAAGAAAATTGGAAAACCGCAAACGCCGCGCCCGCGATTAAAACCAAGCCTATAATCAGTGATAATATCGTCTTCATCTTGGCCTCATCTCCTGCCGAATCACTAAACCCCAAACCGCGCCCATGCCGCTTTTGTCTCTACCGCTTCGGCGATGTCGTCGGGCAGGGATGCTTTGGCCTCCATGCCAAGGAGGGAGGGCATAAAGCTTTTATCGGGGGTGAATTCGGCGAATTTAATATCCTCACCAAATTTTTCTTGTGCAAAGCTACGCACCTCGCCGATACCATCAAGTATACCAAGGTCGATGGCCTTGTCCGCGGTCCAAAATTGCCCCTCGAACATCTCTTTATCATCGCCCGTCAAACGATCTCCGCGACGCTCCCGTACCCAATCTTTGAAAATCTCATGCAAATCTTCCTGCAAGGATTTCAGGCGCAGCACATCTTCGGGCTTTTCATGCAAAAACGGATCAAGGAATGATTTATCCTTGCCCGCCGTATGCACGCGGCGCTCCACGCCATGTTTATGGATCAACTCTTGAAAGCCAAACCCGCTGGAGATCACGCCAATTGATCCCGCAATCGACGAGGACACGCCGTAAATCTCATCCGCGGCACAAGCGAGACAATACCCGCCGCTGGCTGCGACATCTTCGATAAACGCATAAACAGGCACATCTTTTTCATCTGCAAGGCGACGGATATAATCACCGAGCAACTGGCTCTGCGCGGGGCTTCCGCCGGGGGAGTTGATGACAAGCGCAACCGCCTTAAGGTCAAACACATCAAACGCATCTTTGATGGAGCTGCGATATTTATGATAGCTAATCCCGCCGCGCTTCATGCCCGCATCGGCAATCACCCCCGACATGCGGATAATCGCAACTTTCGGCTTGGGTTTTAAGATCGCGCCAATAACAGGGACATTGCCCAATTTACCGCATGTCTTGCTGATTTTATGTTTAAGAGCCATCACTCATATTCCTTCACTTTGTTTTTGCCCATTATGTGTGCCACGGGTGGGCGGGGCCTTGTTTTAAAACAGTTTTTATCACTTTGTTTTGCGCGCCTTCCCCACAGGAAAGACAGCAAACACAAACGCAAAATAATAGGACAAATTTCCTAAATTGTCAATCCAAGCATAATGGATTCGGGTGTCGCAAAACACGCTCTGCGGCGGCGGTATACTCTCCATCGTTGTTATGCAGGACAATGCCCGGATGCAGCGTCGACGGAGATTTGCGGTCTTTAATCCCGCGAATAATCACACGCTTGGCTTTGGTTGATAATTTAGGCCATAACGGAATGATTTCAATCGCGCCGAATTTACGCCCCATCTCGCGGATGATCTTATCGGTGGCATCGGCGCGGTTGATAATCGTCAACGCCCCGCCAGAGCGCAAATTGCGGTGCGCTGCGGTGATCCAATCCTTAAGGTCCATCTCATCCTCGCCATGACCGATGGCAAGCTGTTTATGCGCCGATGGTGATTGAATATGCGCGCCGCTCTCAAGGTAAGGGGGATTACAAATGACCTGATCAAATCCTGTGCCGCCATGAATTTGCGGTTCAAAATCACGGATATCAACGGCAATGAAAGACGCCCGCGCGTCAATATCATTCAGCTCCGCATTCTCACGCGCCAAGGCGACATGATCGGGCAGGACATCAATCCCCGTGAGTTGCACATCCTCAAGCCGCGTCAGCACGCAAAGCCCTGCGCTGCCGACGCCGCATCCTAAATCCAAAATACGATCATTATCTTTGGCCGGACACGCCGCCGCCAACAACACAGAATCCATTGAGGTTTTAAACCCGTCAGGAATCTGTTTCAGGCGAAGGCGCGTACCAAGAACTGTTATCTCATCACTCATCATGGTGGTTTAGGAGAAATGAACAGCAAATACAATACCTAAACATCAGCACGAAAACATCAGTGCGACGCATGCGGGGTATTAACGGAACAATGAGTTTTTCTTATCGCTCTCATTGTTTGAGAACGCATCCATGCCGGGCAGGTCTAGCTGGCTGAGGATCATAAGTTCAACGGGGGATTGAACAAGCTGAAAATTAGGAAGCGGGGAATAGTAATTCGAAGTGGTGGATTTAAACGCGAGCGAATTATGGCGCGCTTCTTGAGTTTTTTGTGCCTCAAGATCAGGCGTATCGGCGGAAATACTCGCCATTTGCGCATCCTTGATCTGTTGGGAATCAATCTCGGGGATTTGAAATTTCTTATCAAAGAACGCATGAACCTCATCAAGGCTGCGCGCGCGTCCCGTTTTTGTGTCGTAAAACACATTGGGGTTGGCTTTCGCCGCAGACGGAAATAACACCGCCGCTGGCTTTAGCCCGTTTTCATCACGCGCATTCAAAAACGATGCCGCACCGCCCGCACCCATGAAATGCGCCAGATACAGCTCGGTCGATCCAATGTCTTTCTCACCCTTCGCCCAATGTGATTCAAGGAAACGCTCATTTTCCGATGCAAACTCCGCCGCCATATTGGACGCAATTTCGGGGTCTTTGCGTAAATCCAAAATCTCCTGCTTGCTCATCCCCTCTGTGTTGATGCCATGCTTCGCGCCGTATTTATCAACCATGTCCACCCATGTGGATTTGATGAATTGGAATAGCCCCGTCGCGCTGGAGGAGGAGGCCTTGACGGTGGGGTTAAAGTTGCTCTCTGCCTGCGCTTGTTGCACCAGATAGGCAAAATCAACCCCGGTTTTTGCCGATGCATTGCCGATCGCATTCAAAACACCATTGGATGCACCCGATGTAATCGAGGCTAAGCCGCTGTTTTGTATAATATTTGTTAAATCTTGCATGAGATAATGATCTTACTCTTAAATTATTCTATACTGGTATTTGCAATCAATGTGCCAACTCCGCATATAAGGACAAAATTATGAGCTACAATCCCCCAATCGACGACATGCAATTCCTGCTCCATGATGTGTTGGGCTTTGTGCATGAGGATTTAGATCGCGAGACCACGGACGCCGTTTTGGGCGAAGCCGCCAAGCTGGCCAGCAATGTGCTCGCCCCGATCAATTGGGACGGCGACCAGCATGGCGCAACGCTCAACGCCGATGACAACACGGTTAAAACCGCACCGGGCTGGAAAGCGGCCTATGATGAATACCGCGAGGGCGGCTGGAACTCTGTCGTGTTTGATCCTGAATTTGGCGGCCAAGGCATGCCATGGGCGCTCGCCTTCCCGATACAGGAAATGTGGCAGGCTGCGAATATGTCTTTCGGCCTCTGCCCGCTCCTCAATCAAGGCGCAATCGAAGCGATCCTCGCCCATGGCAGTGATGAGCAAAAAGAAAAATACCTGCCCAATTTGATCGAAGGCATATGGACAGGCACCATGAACCTCACCGAACCGCATGCCGGATCCGACCTCGGCCTCCTGCGCACCAAAGCCGACAAACAAGATAACGGCACCTATAAGATCAGCGGCCAGAAAATCTGGATTACTTATGGCGAGCATGACCTCACCGATAACATTATCCACCTCGTCATCGCGCGCACACCAGATGCCGGTGATGACGTGAAAGGCATCTCGCTTTTCATCGTGCCGAAATTCCTCGAAGACGGTACACGCAACGATGTGAAATGCGTCGGCCTCGACCACAAACTCGGCATCCATGCGTCCCCCACCTGCGTCATGCAATTTGGTGATGATGGCGGCGCGACGGGATATCTTGTCGGTGAAGAGGGGCAGGGGCTAAAATACATGTTCACAATGATGAACAACGCCCGCATGTCCGTCGGCCTCCAAGGGGTCGCCATCGCCGAGCGTAGCTATCAACATGCCGCGCAATATGCCGCCGAGCGCGTGCAGGGAAAATCCCTCACCACTGGAGAGCGTGTGACCATCGATCAGCATAAAGACGTGCAACGCATGCTTCTCACTATGAAATCACAAATCGAAGCAGGGCGCGCGCTCGCCTATGACGCTGCCCTTGCGCTCGACAACGCCCACAAAGGCGACGAGGCAGCGGCAGCAAAAGTGGATGTCATGACCCCGATTGTTAAGGCATGGTGCACAGATATGGCCGTTGAAGTCACATCATTGGGCGTACAAATCCATGGCGGCTCTGGCTTCGTTGAGGAAACAGGCGCGGCGCAATATTACCGCGACGCACGCATCTTGCCCATCTATGAGGGCACAAACGGCATTCAGGCGCTCGATCTTGCTTTCCGCAAAACCCTGCGCGATGGCGGAACTGCCGTCAAAGCCTACATCGACAGCATCAAAACCGACACCCTCAGCGCGGAATTCGAAAAGCTGGAAGATGCCACAAACGCACTCCTATCCGCAGGGGCAGATAAAAACCTAGACCTCGCCCAAGCCATGGCAACACCCTATCTCAAGGGGTTTGGCATTATCGCGGGGGCAGCCATGTTGGAAAAATCCGCAAACACGCCAAGTGGCAATGCGGATTTTGATACGAAAAAACAAAAACACGCGGCCTTCTTTATGGGCAACATCCTACCCATGGCGCATGGGCATTTAAACGCGGCGATCCATGGCGCAAAACATATTTGATGAAATAGGATTTACCGTGTAAGAGGGCCTGCGCCATATATTTTACGCGCGCCAGCAGGGTCTCTGCAGGTTAATTTTGCGCGCGACATAAGGCTTACCTTGAGGTTAATTGTAATGCGACCTGGCCATTCTTCAAAATATTTGGCGAATGTATTGGCGTAGCAGCTGCAATATTCTTCGGGGTCAAGATGCGTTGGAGCATTTTCGATGTCTAATAAACATGCCTGATAAAGCTCACCAGCAATCCCTGTGGCATCTTTGCAATCATAGCCTAATTTGTTGCGGATAACAGACACGCCTGCGCTCGGCCCATATTCAATGCGTGCATCAAGGTATTTCACCGCCATACAACGACAATCAAAATGCTTGTTTAATTTGTCATTGTTGCGGCATTCATCTCCGAATTTGCTTGCCTCAATAATATACTCATCGGGAATATCGCTCATATCTGCGCCCAGGGGTTTGGATGTATCGACCGGTGCAGTAATGGGAGTTTGCGGATCTAAAATGTCTTGTGGCGCTGTTTCGGGCAGCGGCGCTTCTGGTCGCTCGCGAATAAAATCTGGCAATGGTTTGATGGTTGTATCAACATTTTGCGCAAATGCACGATGATCAACAATATTGAACCCCGCGATCAAAAACGCGGAGAGCATAAAAACCATTAAAACAAGGCGTCTGAAAAATATCATAATATGATTATACCATCTTTTTTAAGTGTTGCGAAACACTACAAAAAAAGGCCACAACAACAAAAGTAGCGGCCCTTTAAAATGCTGATTAAGAAAAAACGAGCCTATTGCCCTTTAACTTTCTTCCAGAGGCCGTTGAAGTTGAACTTCTCGTCTTCTTGCTGGTTTTCATTGTGTGGCTGAAGCTTGCTCACATTGCCTTCAAGATTTTGCTTCTTTGATTGTTGCTGCTGCATTTGCTCGCGGCGTGCGCGGGCGCGCTCTTCACGCTCTTTAATTTGCGCAGCCAAATCTTCGGCTTGTTTTTGTGAATACTGGCTGGTGAGAAGCACTTGTGATGCTTGCTTTTGCCATTGATCACGTTGAGCCTTAAGGTCTTCGATCTGTGCATTAGCACTCTCAAGCTGTTCTTCAAGCATGCGAATGCGCATCTTGTTGCGCTCGGCTTCCAGGAGGTTTTGCGCTTTGTCCAATTCTTGCTGAACGCTCGCCGCAGCAGGTGCAGATGACGCGCCGCTGTCATTTTGAAGGCCAAAGCAACGCTCTAGCTCCGAAACATCAATCACACGACGACCATTATTGTCTAACTCAAATGAGAGCTTGCCGCTATTCATTGCGCGTTGAATTGTTGATTTTGATTTGCCCGTGAGTTCCCCCGCACGCTGTGCACCGACTTTTGCCATCGCATTCATCCTTTTGCTAAATCTATGATTAAATGACAAATAGCACTTTCAATTCGCGCTTACAAGAATCCATTCCATAAAAATGAACAGGGCTCTGAATAACTATATCCAAAGCCCTGAAAAATAACGATAATGACTGTGTTCTTATTATGCCGCTTTAGCTTCGATTTGCGCATTTAAGATCGCAGTAAGGCGCTGCCATTGTGCACCGGAGAACAAATGTGCATAGACAAACGGCAACCACCCTTTGGCACGCCATTCAAGAAAGACCTTGTCATCAAGCTCGGCAAGTTTCTTTTCGTCAATGATTTTAAAGCCTGAGAAATTGATGCGCTTATTGCCCGCAATGTTAATCTGCGCTTCGCGTTCAACCAACAATCCGCTATCCGCCAATGATTTGCTGAACTCAATCGTTTGTTGGGCTGCGGCGTGGTAAGATTTGCAGAACTCAAGCGCGTTTTGCGAAAGCTGCGTGGCTTTCCCGTCTTTATCGAAAAACGGTTGCTCGCCTTTATCTTCCAAAATATTTTCATCCATATCAACGCATAACGTCAATTGGTCACCATCGGGCATCTCTGAAAAGATAAACGGATAACGGCGGATATAGGCAGGGACATACGTATTTTCAAGCCATGTACCGTCGTCTTTAAGGAATAGATTTTCATTATCGCGTAAACCCATAATCGCAACGGGTGTTGCATTACCATCGGGTGAGAACGCGATAGGGTAGTAATGGCAGACTTGTGGCATCTCAATAAGGTTCACAGGAACCGCATTGACCCCTTCGGTAAAGCCAAAACCAAAATTCTTTTTCAACGCCAAATTTGCATGCGCTTTCGCATCAAGCGGCGTGGGTTGTTTGTAAAACAACGGCATATTCGCAGCCTGCTGCGCGGCGCCATTTGCTTTGGGTGTTTTCGTGTCGCTATCTGTTGTGTTAGCCATGCCAAAAAATTCCTATACGTTAATAATTTTCAAAAAGAGTTTAACCAGTTTCACAGGGGGAGCGCAATCTTTAAGAGGGGATGCGCGCGAAGTTACGAAATGTACCTTCCTAGAATACCCTTCTTAATCTTAAGAAAACCTTTATGAATGCTATAAAGACAAGCCCTTGAATTTTAACGAATGGATAGACGATATTATAGAGCAAAATGAAGGATCATAATGTGCGCCATAATTTACCCCTTGTCTGCGCGGCTCCAATTGGCTATATGTCTGGCACTTACAGTTAAAAAACGGAAATAGACGACGTGCATAATTATTTAGACGAGCTTGAAGCAAAATCCATTTACATCATCCGCGAGGCTTATAACAAGCTAAACCCGTTGGGTATGATGTGGTCAATCGGCAAAGATTCAACCGCTCTCCTTTGGATGGTGCGTAAAGCATTCTATGGTCGTGTACCGTTCCCTGTTGCCCTGCTTGATACAGAACAAGAGATGGACGAGGTCTATGCATTCCGTGATCGTTTGATTAAGGAATGGGATCTCGATTGTATCAATCAAATGTGCCCCCCCGAAGAAGACATGGACCAAACATTGCCGCCCAACACACGCGCCGCAATGCGCAAAACCGAAGGGCTAAAGCTTCTCCTTCAAGAGCATAAATTCAAAGGCATCTTCGGCGGTATCCGCCGTGATGAGCAAGGCTTGCGCGCCAAAGAACGCGTCTTCTCCCCGCGCTCAATTGACGGATCATGGGATTTCAAAGATCAACCACCTGAATTTTGGGATCAATACAAAACCGAATTCCCCGAAGGCGCGCATTTACGCGTCCACCCGATCTTGCATTGGACAGAAAAAGACATCTGGCGTTATCACCAACGCGAAGGCATTCCCTTTTGCGACCTTTACCTCGCGCATGAAAATGATAAGGGCGAGATGGTGCGCTACCGTTCCCTCGGTGAGAAAAACCTCACCTTCCCCGTGCCTAGCAAAGCCAGCTCAATCGAGGAAATCATCCAAGAGTTGGAAACAACAAACACATCCGAGCGCGAAGGCCGCTCCATGGATAAAGAAACCGAAGACAGCTTCGAAAAATTGCGCGCACGCGGTTACATGTAGGATTGAGGACGTATAACAATGACAGAAATAACAGAAGTAAATCACAATCAATTCCGCGTCGTCATCGTCGGCCATGTCGATCACGGTAAATCTACACTTATCGGGCGCTTGCTCTATGACACAAAAAGCCTGCCCGATGGCAAGTATGAGGAATTGGTGCAAATCTGTAAGAGCCGTGGCACGGATGCGCTGGAATGGTCTTTCGTTTTGGATGCATTTCAAGCCGAACGCGACCAAGCGATCACAATCGACACCACACAAATCTGGTTCTCAACGCAGGAACGTGACTACGTCATCATCGATGCCCCCGGTCACCGTGAATTCCTGAAAAACATGGTCAGCGGCGCGGCGGCTGCGGATGCCGCGATCCTCGTGGTTGATGCAACCGAAGGCGTGCGTGAGCAAACAAAACGCCATGCTTACCTTCTATCCCTCCTTGGTCTGCGCCAAGTCGGTGTTGTTATCAACAAAATGGACATGGTCGGGCATTCAAGCGAGACATACGCAAAAGTGTCCAAAGAAGTCGATGACTACCTACAATCCATAGGCCTGAGCGCCAATTACATCGTGCCAATCTCCGCCCGCGAAGGTGACATGATCTCAAGCCGCGGCGACGCAATGCCATGGTATAAAGGCAAAACCCTTGTCGATGTGCTCGACGCATTCGAATATGACAGCCCGCCACTCTCACGCGCGCTGCGCTTCCCGATCCAAGACGTTTATCGTTTCGGCGAAGAGCGTATCCTTGTTGGGCGTGTCGAATCAGGATCGTTAAGCAAAGGCGATAAAATCCTCTTCTCCCCCACAAACGAAGAAGCGGTTATCACCAACATCAAAACATGGCCAACAGATTCATCAAAAGTCACCGCAGGCGCAGGCGAAGTCACAGGGATCACCCTTGACGAGCGTATCTTCGTTGAGCGCGGCCATATCGGATCTCACACCACAAACCCGCCAATGCTATCGAATGTCTTCCGTGCCAACATCTTCTGGCTCGCGGCAAAGCCATTGAAGGTCGGTAATACATACAAGGTGCGTTACGCGACAGTCGAAGCCACAGTCACCGTTCAATCAATCGACCTCGTGATCGACACGGATGATCTCGGTCAAAATGAAAAAGCAGGCGAAGTCGGCAAAAACGCAGTCGCAGAAGTCACCTTCCGCTCACAAGACATGCTGCCGATTGATCCATATACGGATAACCAAAAAACCGGTCGCCTCGTGATCTACGAAGATTACGACATTGCGGGCGGCGGCGCGATCAACATGGAAGGCTACCCCGATCAACGTCTCACATCACAGCCAAAATCCGAAAATATCTATATGGTGGACACGCTGGTTTCTGATGAAACACGCATAGAGCTTAAGGGCCATGCAGGCGGCATATTCTGGTTCACTGGCTTGTCTGGTGCGGGTAAATCCACGCTTGCGATGGCTGTTGAAAAAGCGTTGTTCGAACGCGGTTTGCACACATATGTGCTCGATGGTGATAACGTGCGCCATGGCCTCAACCAAGATTTAGGCTTCTCGCCCGAAGATCGTGCAGAAAACATCCGCCGTATCGGTGAAGTGGCTGCGTTGATGGCAGATGCAGGCTTGATCGTAATCTCTGCATTCATCTCCCCCTATCAAGAAGACCGCAATCGCGCCCGCGCCGCTGCGCCTGATGTGTTCAACGAAATCTATGTCTCCGCTGATTTGGCGACATGTGAAGACCGCGACCCTAAAGGCCTCTATAAAAAAGCACGCGCAGGTGAAATCGCTGAATTCACGGGGATCGACTCTCCCTATGAAGCGCCATCAAACCCCGAAATGGTGGTCGACACACAAAATAACGACATTGATACATGCGTTGAGCAGGTCATCAAATATGTCGAAGAACGTGTCGCATTGAAATCAAGCGCGTCAAACGACCAAACCAAAAAAGAAAAAGCGATCGCAGTTTAATCTGCGGTCGTTTTCTTTGTCTGCAACGCATGATTTATGCGTGCAATCGCTTGTTTTGCACGATAGTGTATACGGACAAACAGCGTGATCCGCGCATGTATAAATGAAGGTAAATCACACCCATGAGACCCAAGCCCCTTCCCGAAAAAACGCAAAAACTCCTCGATAATCCGGGAGCGCTATGCAACATGGTTAGACGTATCGCCATCGAAGCAGGCGAGATCACCTTGCATTATTTCGAAAGCCCCGACAACGGCCAAGTCGAAGATAAAGAAGACGGCTCCCCCGTAACGCTCGCCGACCGCGAAGCCGAAACGCTTATCCAAATGCATCTTGAAATGATAACACCGGGCATCCCCGTTGTCGGTGAGGAAGCTGCAGCATTGGGCAGAGCACCTGAAAATTTCGACCGCGACGGATATTTCTGGATTGTCGATCCGCTAGACGGCACAAAAGAATTTATCGGCGGCGGCGGCGATTACACTGTCAATATCGCACTTGTGAATAAAGGCGAGCCTATCCTCGGTGTGGTCTTTGCCCCCGCAAAAGGCGAGATGTATGCGGGATATGGCCCGGGCACAGCAATCCGCTGGAGCGATGAGACCAATGTGGATAAAGAAATATCCGTACGTAGATCCCCCAAGGGTGGGCTTGTGGTTGTGGCGAGCAAACATCACGGCGACCAGAGCAGGCTTGATAATTTCCTTGAGCAATTCAAAATCGAAAAATTGGTCAAGCGCGGCAGCTCATTAAAGATGTGCATCATCGCATGTGGCAAAGCCGATATCTATCCCCGTTTTGGCCCCACATGTGAATGGGATACAGCCGCCGCAGACGCGGTTCTTCGCTCCGCGGGCGGGGTTATAACCGATCTCGACGGTAAGCCGCTAAAATATGGCGGCTCGAATGACAAATGGTTAAACCCTGAATTCGTCGCATGTGCGTTTGAATGGTATAACGTTGAGCGCTAAGCGCTATAACCACTGCAATTTTGCGATCACCCTGCCGATAATCTTAAAATCATTTTTGCGTAAAATTTGCGACTGAAAGGATTGATTGCATGCGGAAACACGAATTTCTGTAGGAGAGGAATGTGGCACATATTCACAATTGCGCAGCATCACCCCAAACCCGTCCTAGATAATAAATGTGCCCGGCGGAGATGGCAGTGTATCAGACAGATCAACAAGGACATGTCCCCCACGCCGAAAATCAGGTTCCATGAGTGTTTCTTTGACGGTAAATATTTTGATTTGGTTTGGCGGCGCTTGCGTTCGAGCCGATAAAATTTCCGCAGGAATAACCCAGCTATCCTGTCTGAGTTCTTCGTCTGGCTCCTTAAGCATCTGATCATTCCCCGCGAGTATATCAAGGCGATAAGCATTTTTAGGCAATGCATTGCTGCGCTCACCATCCACGGGAAGCTCAAAATACAAACGCATTTGATTGTATTCATGCGCTTTAATCTGACGTGTGCCGCTTAAAATTTTGCTAATCGCAGGCGGCTCAAGGCGCAGCGCACGAGCCAGGCCAGCTTTGCTCTTGTCTGGGTTGTTTTTGAATTGTTTTTTAAGCCACATGGAATCCATAAAGGAGAGTATGTCATGGGTTTTGAATGATAAAAATGTCTAAAAGAGAAATTTACCCTTGATTATTGCCATTTTGGAAACATATAATACAACCTATAGTTTTGTTTATAAGGGTAAGCACAATGAAAAAACAACCAGACGCAATAAGCCGCAACATGTCACAAACAATAGAGATGGTCGGAAAAAATCTCAAACATCTGCGAACGGAGCACGGGCTGACGCAAAAAGGTGTAGCCGATATTTTAGGGGTTTCTTTTCAACAGGTTCAAAAATATGAAACTGGATATAACAAATTACCCATTGAGAACTTGCTTCTTCTCAAGCACTACTACAACACATCTTTTGATAGTTTCTTTCGCGGAATACATGCAATGACAGACGATGAAATGCAGGAAAACGAGGGCAATTTGCGCGCATCTGTGGCACGTATCAATGCAATGACGGATCAAGCAAAGCGCCGTAAAATTATCCGCGTTATTCAAATTCTGGCGGCGTAGGATAAACTTAAATTTCGTCTTTGACCTGCGCATAGGCAAGCAGAGCAAACAGACCGGTCCCGCCGATAATATTGCCAAGCCCCGCTGCGCCGATATATCCAAACGCACCGGCAAGGCTGATATCATTAGACAAGAACAAAACAAACGCTTCGGCTGATCCCGCAACAACGTGGGTGAAATCGCCAATCGCGATCAAATACGTCATCAAAAAGATCACGAGGAACTCGTTACTCTCCGCGCTTGGCAGCATCCAAACCAATGTCGCAATCAAAAATCCGGCTGGAATACCCTGAACAAAGACATCCCATAAATCACGATGAATGGCGTGATGGCTGACTTCAATAATGGATTCAAGATGCGCAGGCGTCGCAAAACTGAACTTCGTCATAAGCAAGGCAACAATGAATGTCCCAACAAGGTTGGACGCAAAAACAACCGCCCATAATTTCAACGTCTTATTAATATTGCGCCAAGCCGGATTTTCAAATACGGGCAACATCACCGTAATCGTATTTTCGGTAAATAACTGTAAACGCGCCATGATCACGATAATAAAGCCAAACGTATAGCCCATATTTTCAATCAACGGGGCATAGACCTTATCGGGCATAAACATCTTGATATAAGCCTCGGCCAGCATGGAAAAGCTGATGCAAAAACCAGCCGCCAGACCAGACCACGCAAGTGCGCTATAACGGCGTGATAATTCGGAACTACCCTCACGTGATACAATTTCATATATCGTTGCAGAATGGAGACGAAGCTTGTCGTTGACGCGTTCTTTTTGGCTCATGAAGTGAAATCCTGTTTAGGTTATGCTCTTTTTAAATAAAAGCTTTTGCGCAAAATAGCCAATAAAAAAGACAATAAACGCCGCAACAATACCGGGAAAAGCTTCATATATATAAGCATTCTGTCCTGTTATGCGCCAACCAATGCCAACACCTAGCCCCGTGATTATGGTGGCCAGCAATACCGCCGGATGCGTCTGTACCTTAAAGCATCGCAAAATCAAAAGCGGCGTAAACCCGCAAGCCATCACGGTGATCGCGAGCAACACCATGTCAAACACACTTTTACTCGCGTAAATTGCAATAATTGAGGCAATCGCGGTAACCAATAATGTGCAGATTTTTAAGAAACGATACGATTCCTTATACCGATCAAAGATACGAATATCCCGTGACAGAGATGCTGTACAGCTCAAGATCAATGAATCCGCCGTCGAAATCGTTGCCGCAAAAATCCCTGCGAAAATCACACCGACCAAAATATCAGGCAACATGTCCTGCGCAAGCTCCGGCAAAGCCAGCTCCTTATCAAACCCCGCCGCATCGGGAAGCAAAACCCGCGTACAAAGCGCAACCACATAAGCGGTGATATAAAACAAAGCATACGATCCTTCAAACCACATGATCGCACGCTTGGTATCTTTCGGGCTTTTCAGCGCCATAAAACGCGCCATCGTATGCGGAAAACCGAGAAAACTAAACCCGAGGCTGAACCAGCCCAAAATAAACAAAAACGGCCCATACGGATTTTCGGTCGGTAAAAGCGTCACCAATTTCGGATCAATCGCCTCAAGCTTATCAAACAAGGCGCTAAAGCCACCAATCTCATTAATGGACACAACCGCCAAAATCGTCATCGCGCCATACATCACCACAATCTGCGCCGCATCCGTCCAGATAGAGGCGCGAATACCGCCCGCAAAACAATACAGCAACACAATCACCGCCCCGATCACAATGCCGTATGAATAATCCCAGCCCAGCAAAACATGCATCGCCTTGCTGCCCGCCGTAAGCTGCGCGGAGGCATAAAGCAACAACGCGACAATGCTAATCACCCCCAAAAGGCCGAGGAAATACGGGCGTGACTTGCCAAGATCAGATGTCAAAAATTCCGTGTAAGAGACTGATTTCGTACGATGGCTGAACGTGCGAAGGCGACGAGATATCGCGCCAAACGCAAAAAGTGAACCAAATAAAATGCCGAAAATAAACCAGCTACCTGACAACCCCATCATGTACCCGTATCCGATAATACCGGTAAAACCGAACCCGCTGGCGGTGGATGCCGCGCCAGAAAGCCCGACAAACGCAGGGGAAACATTGCGCCCCGCCAAAAGATAATCATCCGCCGTATTCTGCTTTTTGCGAATGGATAACAGGCCGATGCATAAAAATGCAGCGAGAAAAACAAAAAAACTTAAAACCATGACATTACATTACCCAATTAATGAGCTTTTACAAGTCACTATAGCAAAAGATTAAAACGGGCAGGGGGAGTGAAAATGCATAAATTCATTGCTGCTTGGATGATAAAGCGACAAATCCTGCGCGTGTAAACAAAGGCGCTCGGCGGCCTTATAGGCATCCTCGTGCGCGTAAAAATCATCGCCCAAAATTGGATGGCCAATCTCCGCCATATGCACCCGCAATTGATGTGTGCGTCCTGTGATGGGGTGCAATACAACACGACTCGTATCCACCCCCTTTGGCGTGCCACGCTCCATCACTGTCCAATCTGTCTGCGCGGCCTTGCCCTGTTCATGATCAACAATCTGACGCGGGCGGCGCTCCCAATCGCACCGCACAGGCAAATCGACACGACCCGAATCGTTGTCCGGCATACCCCAAACAAGCGCAACATAGGCCTTTTCGGTCTTTCGCTTTTCGAATTGAATGCTCAAATGACGATGCGAATCGGCGCTCAACCCCATCACCATAAGCCCTGACGTATCCATGTCCAGGCGATGCACAATGCGCGCATCTGGAAACTCACGTTGCACCCGTGCATCCAACGCCTCTCCCAACTGGTTTTCTGGCGTCGGGTTGCGGCCACGCACACTAAGCAACCCTGCGGGCTTGGAAAGCACAAGGATATCAGCATCTTGATGGATGATATCTAATCCATGATCTGCGGGTGGAATATAAACATAAGCATCACTCATGCCTCATATCTAACTGTTAATTGTGGACATTTCACCCCCAAGCCCAGATTTTTTTGACGTTATTTTCCAAAACTGTATATAGTTGCCCCATCAACACACATAAAAAGAGTAGCTACATATGGGTTTTAAGCGCACACCAGAGGGTCGGGTATTTTTCCAAGGAACAGATACAGCCAATGATGAGTCAGGGCCAAAACTCGGACAAAAGCAGGGACAGCAAAACGCACCCCAACAAAGAGCGTCCAACCCATCCCCACAAATGCGCTCCCCGCTTACGGGTGAAAAAACCCAAGGGCAGATTGTAACCCTCCTTAAAACGCTCAATGAACGCCTGAAAGTGACCCAAGCCGATCGTGACCGCATGATGGTCGAGCTGGAAAAACACCGCAACATCATCGAGGATCTTGAAGACAAAGCATCACGCAGCGAAAAACTCGCGCTCGATCTTGAGCATAAGCTTGAGACACAAAGCAAGAAAGCCAAGGATGATAACAATCAAGTTGCCATCAAAGAATTGGAAGAAACACGCCGCGCTTTGGCTGAAATGGAACGCAACCAAAGCGCCCATAACAAAGCCATCGTCGACAAAATCACCAAAAGCAGTTCAGGCATAAAAGCTCTGCATAAACGCATCGAATCCACCGAAGCCAAGCAAGGCGTGATTGATGAACGCGTAGAAGCCGCCCTGACCGAACAAGCAAAAATCATCCGCAAAGTCGATAAAGCCATCGAAGACCGCGCCCGTTTCATGCGCAAAATCGAACGCATCGAAGAAACTGTCATCCAAACCCGCGACGCTTTGAATGCAAAAGCAATGGTCGTGCTAACAGAGCAAGGCGTGCATGCGAACCAAACCCCATTAGCCGATAGCATCAATGAAGGCATCGCAAAATATTTACCCGATGATCTTGAGTCGCAAATCGAAGAGGCCGCAAGAAATGCACAGCGCGTAGCAGACATCAAAACCCCCGCCAGAAATACTGCGGGCAACAAAGATGAAAACACAGACAAAGCGATTTGGCAAAACCCGACATTTTACGGCGCATTAACGGGCGCGCTCGCCTTTATTCTCGCGATCGTGGTGATTGGTGGTTTGGCGCTCAATGATTGGAAACTGCCGTCACAAGGCGCGGATAACGACGCCCAAGAAGCAGCCCAAGCAGAAACCTACTACCAAACACCTCAAGCACCGATAATCCCCCAGAGCGCGCAGCCCATCGAAGACATCACATGGTCAATCGAGGAACAGCCATCACAAGCATCGCAAGCCTCAAATGAGAGCGCAGCAGAGGAAAGCGCGGTTTCAAATGCACCTGATATAACAGCGATAGAAACAGAAGATGACGACATCGGCACCGTCAATATCAACGACACCGAACAAGTCGCCCGTCTGATCGAAACTGCACCGCAAAAAGTCGCTGAAGCGCTCAACCAGATCGAGCCACAAAAACAAGCGCCGCAGCCCGCAATCGAAACACCAGCGCCCGCCGCCCCTGAACAAAAAGTAGAGGCCATTGCGCCCGCTCAAGAATCATACGCCTCGCAACAACCCAACGCCGCGCAGGCGAATGTCCTATCCGCACAAGCCAGCCGCGATCCAAACCTGCCCAACGCCATTAAAAAAGTCGAAGACCAAGCGTTTGAAGGAATCGGAGAAGCGCAACACGACCTCGCCGCAATTTACACCGCTGGCCATGGCGGCGTGAAACAAGATTACAGCCGCGCCGCTTTCTGGTTCGAAAAAGCCGCCGAAAACGGTGTCGCCAATGCCAGCTATAACCTCGGCGTTCTCCATCATCAGGGCTTAGGCTTTGAACCGGATGTAAGGGCCGCTATGGCATGGTATAAAGACGCAGCGAATAAAGGCCACCCCGAGGCACAATATAATCTCGGCATCGCCTATATCGAAGGGATCGGCGTGCCTTATGATCCTGTATTGGCGTCAAATTATTTTGAAAAAGCGGCTCTTAATGGCGTTGTCGAAGCCGCTTATAATCTCGGTCTTATCTACGAAAACGGCCTTCTCGGCGCGGCTGAGCCCGATAGCGCCCTGCGCTGGTACAAAGCCGCCGCAGACCAAGGCAGCCCCGAAGCCAAACAAGCGCTCAACGACCTCGCCGGCAATCTCGGCATCAACGCTAACGAGGTGAACCGTATCGCCGATGAGGTTAGCGCCTCTCAACCCGCAAATACCCAATCAAGCGTGATGGCCGCAACATCGAATCTCGGTCTCGTGGCGCAAATTCAGGAATATCTCATGCGCGCTGGTCTATACCCTGGCCCCGCTGATGGTGTTAGCGGCGCACTTACATCCGATGCAATCCGTGCTTACCAATCCAATCATGATATGAATGTGGACGGAGAGGTGTCTCAAAACCTGCTCAGTCATATGCTTTCAAACGCGAATTAGGGGGAGGGCGTTAGTAACGCTCAACGCTCCCCAATGTCGCCGCGCGCACCCACCAATCAGGATTATCATCCTGCAAAGCCTGCGCCGCATCCTGCGCCAGTGCATTGTCAGCAAACAGGCCGAAACAACATGAGCCAGAGCCGCTAATCCGCGCCAAATCGCAGCCATCTTGCACCGTTAAAGCCTGTAGGACATTGTCAATCTCGGGCACAAAAGAAATCGCACCATCACGCAAATCATTGTTGCAGCGCTTCAACAACATGATCAGGGTTTCATACGTGCCAAAAGATTTTGGCAACGCCACCATCTCACGAAATCGCCCATCATAACGCTGGAATACGTCCACCGTACCACATGGCTTGCCCGGATGCACCAACACACATGATAATTCGGGTAGGGCAGGAACGGCTTCAAACACATCCCCAACGCCCTTAATCCGCGCAGACATCGCGGCAAAACAAACGGGCACATCCGCGCCCAATGACGCCAGTAAATCCACAACCCGCGCATCATCACGCGCAATATCCCAGATCGAGCATAACCCCCAAATCACCGCCGCCGCATCCGCTGATCCGCCGCCAATCCCCGCGCCGAGCGGTAAATTCTTGGTCAGGCGCACCGCCACATCAGGCATACGATCAAATAGCCGTGCCAAACGCCACGCGGCTTTAACGACCAAATTCCCCGATTGCGGCCCCGCGTCAATATCTCTGCCCTTTAGGGAATGCGCAAGCGGCCCATCGATTGTAAATTGAAATTCATCGCTGCGAGTAATCTCGATCTCATCACCGACATCGGCAAACATCACAAGCGAATCAAGCGCATGATAGCCATTGCGCAATTTATTCGTCACATGCAGATAGAGGTTAACTTTCGCAGGAGCAAAAACGCGCATTATTGCTCAATCGTCTCTTTGTCCGATGGCGGCATAACATGTTTTGCATCGGCTTCCTTGCTGACGGGGGTTGGTTGATCCAATCCGTTTTGCATTTTATCGGCAATTTGATCGATCAATGCGGGGTCATCCGTATGGTTACGCGTGCGCTCCCACTGAAAACGCGCCTCAAGGCGTCGTCCAACCTTCCAATAGGCATCCCCAAGATGGTCATTCACCGTCGGATCATAGGGAAGCAATTCCACCGCACGTTCCAGATGCGGAACCGCCGCCTCATATTCACCCACACGATACAAAACCCACCCAAGTGAATCCGTGATATACCCGTCTTGCGGTCTCAGGCGCACAGCCCTTTCAATCATCTTTTTCGATTTTTCAAGATTAAGCCCCTGATCCGCCCATGAATAGCCGAGATAATTCAGCACAAATGGATTATCGGGTTGAAATTCAATCGCGGCCAAGAGATCGGCTTCCGCCTTGTCCCATTCGCCCATTTGCTCATATGACATGCCGCGCACGTAATGCAATTGCCAATAATCCGCAGGAATATCCCCGCCAAGCTTTTTCTCGACCTTATTATAAACCGTAACCGCTTTTTTATAATCTTCATTACGACGATATAGATCACCAATCTGAACGAGCGCATCAAGGTTATCGCTGTTATCCACCAATGCCTGTAGCGCGGCCAAAGCGCCGTCAAAATCACCTTGCTCTTCCAACAAATTCGCAGCCATGCGCCGCGCATCAAAATATTTGGGATGACCCGCGGGAATCGATTTATAAAACGCAATCGCCTCCTCAATGCGGCCATAACGCGTGGCGATATGCCCAAGCAAAAGCGTAGCATCCATTTTATCAGGATTTAAAAACAATGACAGATGCGCAAAAATCCGCGCGCTTTCATCGCTATAATCCGAGTATAAAACCCGCGCCATATCGTACATCGCTTCCGATAAGCCTGCCTCCGGGCTATCAACCATGTCAAAGATTTTGATCTCTTCACCATTATCAATGCGTCCAAGGTTTTCGGTCACTTCGACATTATCTGGCTCAACCATCAAAACTTTAATATAAAGCTCTCTGGCTTTGCCCGTATCGCCAATATGCGCGTAAATCCCCGCAATGCGGGTGAGATCATCGGTTGATATATCACGCGCATTCAATGATTTTTCAAGCAATTCTTTAACGCTCTCATGCGCTTCCAGATAATCGGAAATCAAAATCGCGTGATAAATATGCAGCGCGCTGTTCTTTAACGCATCCGTATCATTCACACCAATCGCTGCCTGTGACCAGCTATTCAAAAGCGGCATGATAAACGCCGACAAGCTGCCCTCGGGCATCTTTTTTATAATGGACGCGCCAGTCTTATAATCTTTGTTCTTATAAGCTTCCATCGCTTTAAACAAAAGCGCGAGCGCGTTATCAGGCTCATTTTTTAAAACATCAGATGCTTTTTCAATCGCAAGATCATATTGCCCCGCGCCCATGCCAAGCACCATCGCACGCTTGGTCAGTCCCAAATCATCGGGCGCATATTTTAAAACGCCATCAACAAAATCCGTCGCCTGCGCCCAATCATGATGGCGTTGTGCAAATCGTGAAGACAGGTAATTGCCCGCTAAAGTCGGGCGTATTTGCGCGCGAATGCGGTTGCCGTTCTCATCGCTTATAGATTGGCGAACGGTGCTGTATTCCGAGCCATCCATGCGCGGTGAAGCGCCATCAGGGGCAGGGCATATGCCGATAAGGCACGCAAGAAATGTTCGTATAGATTCAATAATGACTAGGTACTCCTGCTACATGCCTGAATAATTCGGGCCATCACCACCTTGTGGTACAACCCAATTAATATTTTGTGACGGATCTTTAATATCACATGTTTTACAATGAACACAGTTTTGTGAGTTGATCTGAAATTTCGGCGAACCGCTTTCATCAGTTACAAATTCATAAACACCCGCAGGGCAATAACGTTGCGACGGCCCATCATAAACCGCGAGGTTTTTATCAACGGGTACAGACGGGTCAATCAATTGAAGATGCACAACCTGATTTTCCGCATGATTGGTGTTGGAAAACGAAACTGATGTCAGGCGATCAAACGTAATCACACCATCAGGTTTCGGATATTCGATCTTTTCACAATCCGCCGCGGGTTTCATCTGCTTATGATCCGCATGATTCTTAAGCGTCCATGGCGCAAGGCCCATCGTAACCGTTTCAAACACGGCGTTCATAAGACCGACCCATAACCCCTTATGAAAGCCCGGGCGAATATTGCGCACTTTTTTAAGCTCTTTCCAAACCCATGATTTTTTCATGTTATCGGCATAGGCATTGCATTCCGTGCCAAACGCGTCGTTATCCTTGAGATGCGCGATAATACTCTCCGCGGCAACCATCCCTGATTTCATCGCCGTGTGATTGCCCTTAATCTTGGGCGTGTTGAGAAAACCAGCTGTATCGCCAATTAATAGGCCGCCGGGGAAGGTCAGTTTAGGGATGGATTGAAACCCACCCTCAACCAGAGCGCGCGCGCCATAAGAAATGCGTCGTCCCCCCTCAAGCAAAGGCTTGATGGATGGATGCGTTTTAAAACGCTGCATCTCTTGATAGGGGGACAGATATGGATTTTCGTAGTCCAGCCCAACCACATATCCGATCGACACCAGATTATCACCATATTGATAAATCCACGATCCGCCATATGTCTTTTTATCCATCGGCCAACCAAGCGTGTGAATGATTTTCCCGCTTTGGAAATTCTCGGGTTTAATCTCCCACACTTCTTTAATGCCAAGGCCATAGGTCTGTGGATCGGAGTTTTCACGCAAATTATATTTGCCAATCAATTGCTTGGTCAGCGACCCGTGACATCCTTCCGCAAACACGACTTGGCGTGCATGGATTTCCATACCCGGTTCGAATGCGTCGGTTTTCTCGCCCGCCGCATTAATACCCATGTCGCCTGTCGCAACGCCGATCACCGCGTCTTTATCATCGTAAAGAATCTCCGCCGCTGCGAATCCCGGAAAAATCTCAACGCCCAAAGATTCGGCCTGCTCACCCATCCAACGCCCCAATGCGCCGAGTGAAATAATATAATTCCCATGATTTTTCATCTGCGGAGGGACGGGAAATTTAATCGCGGTTTTCTCGGTTAAAAACAAAAATTGATCCGCGCCCGCAGGTGTATCAAGCGGCACGCCATCCATATTTTTCCAATCAGGAAACAATTCATAAAACGCCTTCGGATCAAGCACAGCGCCAGATAGCAAATGCGCGCCAACCTCTGATCCCTTCTCCAAAATACAGACATTCACATCGGGATCGACCTGTTTTAGGCGTATGGCACATGAAAGCCCCGCGGGCCCCGCGCCGATAATCACAACATCATAATCAATAGCATCTCTGTCTGAACGTATAGGATCTGGCATTTTAATCTTTCTTCTTAATCATAATCTCTTATTATACAGATAAATGAGATAGTTTTTAGTGAAAATATGGCCACAGCAGAACAAAAGGCAGAATACATCGCGGCAAAAGCAGCGCTTGAATTTTACATCGATCACGGTGTTGATATTGCCGTCAATGATGATGTGATCGATAAAACCGCGCTCACCCCCATTCAAAGCCCCCCGCCAGAGCAAACGTCCAATAAAACAAAAAGCTCCAGCATCGTTCAGGCCGCCGCTGCTCCTGCGCCGCTTCTCGGTAAAACAGATGCCCATGCCAAAGCGGTAGAATTCGCAAAAGCCGCCAAAACGCTGGACGAGCTCAAAGAAGCCATCGCGCAATTTGACGGCATCGGCTTGAAAAAAACCGCAACCAATCTGGTCTTTTCAAGCGGCAATCAAGCCGCCAAAATCATGCTGATCGGTGAAGCCCCCGGCGCCGACGAAGACCGCGTAGGACAAGCATTCATGGGCGCGGCTGGCGATCTCTTAAACAAAATCCTCGCCTGCATTGATATCGACCGCGCAGATGAAGACCCGCTAAAATCTGTCTATATATCAAATATCCTCAACTGGCGACCACCGGGCAACCGCACGCCAACCCCCGCCGAAATCGCCGTCAGCCTGCCGTTCATTGAACGCCATATTCAACTGGCCAAGCCTCAGCTTATTATCCTATGCGGCGGTGTTCCCGCTAAATCGCTTCTCGGCAGCGGCGATAGCATCTCACGCCTGCGCAAGAAATGGCATGATTACACCCCGCAAACTGCAGAACTCTCAGATGGTGCAAAACCAATCCCCGCCATCGCGACCTATCACCCGTCTTATCTCCTGCAAACCCCTGCCCAAAAACGTGCAGTATGGCAGGACATGTTGATGTTAAACACCAAGCGTAAAGACTTGAATCTATTGCCATAAACGCTGTGGTGTTTCATTTATATATAGACAAATTGCCGCAATCTCATATAAAATAAAGCATCATGATAAACAGGAAAACCCGATCATTGAGGCGCATAGGCCTATGCGCCGCCACAGCAGCGCTCGTAATGGCGGCCTATCCTGTTATTGCGGATGAGGCAGGTCAAAGCGAAGACGCGCAAAAGAGTGAGACAGACGCGGGCTTTTTCGATTTCAGCAAAACATTAAATGGCATCATGAAGCCAAGCACAGATAGCGCCAAACAAACACAGACCATCATCACACCCGCCAAAAAGCCACAAGGGATTGTCGATCAAGTAGAAGCAATCAACGCGGCAAAAGCCAAAAGCCAAAAGCCGAAAAACGCACCGCCAACCCCGCTCAAAAAACCATCATTCGACAACAGGGCTGCCCCGCCTACAGATACCGCGCAATCGGATACGCCCCAACCGCGCGCAGGCAAACAAAACCACCTGTCAGAAATTAGCCGAAAAAACACCGATCTCTATAAACAGATATTCACCCTGCAGGAAAAAGGCGAGATCGACAGCGCCAATGCATTAATCAACCAACTCACTGATACCCGCTTATACGGCTACGTCCTCCAACAGCGTTACCTCCATCCGACGGCATATCAATCAAGCTTTGCAGAGCTTCAAGAATGGCTCGAAAAATATGGTGATCATCCCGGCGCAAAACGCATTTATGCCTTAGCAGAGCGTAAACGCCCCGCCGGAAACAACACGCGCCTGCAAGATCCGCAGACAAAAATTCAAATTACACGCCGCGTTGAACCCACCATGGTCGTAGCAAAGCGCTACGCCTCAGCCCGCAACCGCTCAAGCGCCGAAGCGCAAAACGTGCGCGCCCTTCAAAAATCAATCTCCGCCAAAACAAGAAGCGGCCAAATGAACGCAGCGCTGAGCGAACTAAAAGGCACCACTCTATTGGATGACATTGAATATGATATCCTCAATGCCCGCATCGCCGCCGCTTACCTATATTCAGGAAACACAACCAAAGCTTTCGCCCTTGCCTCAAAAAGCGCGGCGCGATCGGGTCTCCATGTGCCGCTGGCAAGCTGGGTCGCGGGGCTGGTCTCATGGAAACGAGGCAAATACACACAAGCCGCCAGCTATTTCGAAACCGTTGGTCGCTCGAATTATGCTTCTGGCTGGAAACGCTCTGCGGGAGCGTATTGGGCGGCGCGATCCCATATGCGACGCGGCGATATAAAATCAGTCAGCACATGGCTGCGCCGTGGTGCGCAAAATCCACGTACTTTCTATGGCCTGATCTCCACCCGCGCATTGGGTGAGGATTTTGATTTCAACTGGAAAATGCCGACCTTCACCAATGACAATCACAAAACCCTGTCATCCGACCCGCGCGGCGCACGCGCCATAGCCTTGGCAAAAATCGGCGACATCACAAAAGCACAAGCCGAATTGCTCCGCGTTGACCCAAAGCAAAACGAAGCCATGCATAACGCGCTCTTATCCTTTTCCGGCTATGCACGTTTGCCGGGTGTATCCATGCGCCTCGGCGCGCGTCCCGCCAACGCGGATAAAGAGCTATATCATGATGGCGCGTTATATCCCATCGGCCCATGGGAGCCGAAAGACGGCTTCACGGTGAACGCCGCGCTGGTCAATGCCATCATCCGCCAAGAATCGCGCTTTAACCCCGAAGCTGAAAGTCCGTCAGGGGCAAAAGGCCTGATGCAGTTGATGCCCGCCACCGCAAAATCAGTGGCAGATAGCGCAGATCCAGATATGGAAGATCCCGCCATCAACCTTCAACTGGGGCAAAGATATTTATCACAGCTTCTGCAATCGTCGCGCGTTGATAACAATCTATTATCGCTGCTCATTGCATATAATGCGGGGCCGGGGAACCTGTCCAAATGGAAGCGTCGCTGGTCAAAAGTCAAAGACCCGCTTTTGTTTATCGAACTGATGCCATCAGGGGAAACACGAAGCTATGTTGAGCATGTCTTGTCGAATTACTGGATATACCGCATGCGTGAAAAACAACCCACGCCAACCCTCGACGCAGTCGTTGCGGGTGCGCCCGTTAAATATGCGAGCAATGGCAGCGGCGGCATCGACACCGCGTCTTTAAAGTAAAGCCTTCACATCCTCAAACAATGACGCATCACCACACGCCACAACAGTGCTGGTCCCGCTATCAATCGTAAGGGCTTGCCCTTTAAAATCACAGATACAGCCCCCCGCGCCATCAATCACAGGCACAAGCGCGAGATAATCATAAGGCTGCATCCCTGCTTCCAAAATCACATCGACAAACCCATTGGCCATCAAACCATATTGGTAACAATCACCGCCCCAGAAAAACTTACTCTCGTTGAAATTTTTATAAACATGGCCATGCGTGTTGGATTTGCTATCAAACATCGCGGGCGTGGTGCTGCCGATCCGCGCTGTATCCAATGACCCGCAAATCGCGGTCGTCACTGACGCACCGTTAAATGTCGTCCCGCTCGCGCTTCCAACCCAACGCTCATTCAAAATCGCCTGATCAATCACCCCCAAAATCGGCACACCATCTTTACAAAGCGCAATCAGAGTCCCGAAAGTCGGTCGGCCAATGACAAAACTCTTCGTCCCGTCAATCGGATCAAGCACCCACGTATAGCCGCTCGAACCCTCTTTAATGCCAAACTCTTCCCCGTAAATCCCGTCATCGGGACGTTCCGCATCCAAAATTTCACGCATCCGTTTTTCAACATTGCGATCGGCAATTGTCACGGGGCTGTCATCGCCCTTGGTTTCCACATCAAACGGGGTGCGAAAATATTTCCGCACAATTTCACCCGCTTCATCGGCCAACCTATTGGCAATCGCTATAAATTCCTGCATATATACATCCTTAAAGTAAAAAATCTCTTGCGCAGTATAGTCAAAGCATTTTGCTTTTGCACTAGGCGTTAAAGACAAAAGGCAGACAAGATGAGCATTAAGACAGTTAAAGAAATCCGCAACGAATTCCTCGGCTTTTTCGAAAAGAACGGCCATACCCGCGTGGAATCAGGATCGCTCGTGCCGCAAAACGATCCCACATTGATGTTTACAAATTCCGGCATGGTGCCCTTCAAAGACGTCTTCACCGGCAAGGAAAAACGCGATTACAGCCGCGCCACCACCGCGCAAAAATGCGTGCGGGCAGGGGGCAAGCATAACGACTTGGAAAACGTAGGCTACACGGCGCGCCATCATACATTCTTTGAAATGCTCGGCAACTTCTCTTTCGGTGATTACTTCAAAGAAGATGCAATCGCCTTTTCATGGGAAATGTGCACGAAAAACTTCGGCCTCCCCCCCGAAAAGCTCTGCGTGACCGTCCATACAAGCGATGAAGAAGCCGCAGGGATCTGGAAAAAAGTCACAGGGTTCAGCGACGATAAAATCATCCGCATCGCAACCGACGATAATTTCTGGCGCATGGGCGATACTGGCCCATGTGGCCCCTCGACCGAGATTTTCTACGATCACGGCGATCATATCTGGGGCGGCCCACCGGGCAGTCCCGAAGAAGACGGCGACCGTTTCATCGAAATTTGGAACAACGTCTTCATGCAATACGAACAAATCGACCCCGATACCCGCATCGACCTGCCCGCACAAAGCGTCGATACAGGGATGGGCTTGGAACGCATCACCGCCACATTGATGGGCAGTCACGATAACTACGCGATTGATATCATGCGCAGCCTGATCGAACATGTCGCCGACCTCACCTCCGTTGATCCCGATGGCGAGATGAGCGCAAGCCACCGCGTTATCGCCGACCATATCCGTTGCGCCGCCTTCCTCATGGCCGATGGCGTGATGCCGTCCAACGAAGGGCGCGGCTATGTCCTGCGCCGTATCATGCGCCGCGGTATGCGTCACGCGCATCTTTTGGGCGCGACTGACCCGCTGATGTATAAACTCTTCCCAACGCTCTTGGGTAAAATGGGCGAGGCCTATCCAGAATTGGGGCGCGCACAGAGCCTCATTACCGAAACACTCAAATCCGAAGAAGAACGCTTTAAGGTCACGCTGGAACGCGGCCTTAAAATGCTCGATGAAGAAACAGATAAGCTTCAGGGCAATCAATTCCCCGGCGATGTGGCGTTCAAACTCTACGATACATTCGGCTTCCCGCTTGACCTCACCCAAGATGCGCTGCGTGCAAAGAATATCGAGGTCGACACCAACGCTTTTGACGCCGAAATGGCCAAACAAAAAGCCGCCGCCCGCGCCGCATGGAAAGGCAGCGGAGACACCGCCAATGACCAAATCTGGTTTGACCTCCTCGAACAACACGGCGCAACCGAATTCCTCGGCTATGACAGCCAACGCGCCGAAGCCAAAGTCCTCGCCATCGTCAAGGACGGCGAAACAACAGACAGCGCAAGCCAAGGCGAAATCCTGATCATCACAAACCAAACGCCATTTTACGCCGAAAGCGGCGGACAAGTGGGCGATACAGGCACAATAACGATGGGTGATCTCACCATCGAAATCACCGACACCCGCAAAATGCTCGGCAAATTGCATGTGCATGTCGGCACGATCAAATCGGGCACAATCAAAGCAGGCCAAACCATCGAGCTCAAAGTCGATACCGCCCGCCGCAACGCAATCCAATCCAACCACTCCGCCACCCACCTCCTGCATGAGGCATTGCGCGAAGTGCTCGGCGATCACGTCAGCCAAAAAGGCTCGCTCCAAGATGAAAACCGCACCCGTTTCGACATCTCCCACCCCAAAGGCGTGAGCATGGATGAAATTGCCCAAGTCGAAAAAATCGTCATCGCGCAAATCAACGCCAACACCCCCGTCATCACGCGAGTCATGCCAATCGACGAAGCCCGCGAAAGCGGCGCAATGGCGCTCTTCGGTGAGAAATACGCCGATGAAGTGCGCGTCGTGTCCATGGGAACCCAAGAAGGCGATAAAAAACAATTCTCCATCGAGCTATGCGGCGGTACCCATGTTAAACAAACAGGGGATATCGGCACATTTAAAATCATATCCGAAGGCGCGCTGTCATCCGGTGTACGCCGTCTTGAGGCTATCACGGGCGATAACGTCGAAAAATTCATCGCCCAGGCAAAAGCCGCCGACCAAGAAGCGCATGAAAAACTCCTCGCCGAAAACCAAAAGCGCCGCGACGAATATCTCGCTCTTGGTGGTGAATTAAGCGACATAGCCCCGCAAGAGGCAGAAGAAATCGTCAAAGAAAACAAACGACTGGAAAAAATGATCGCCGACCTCCGCCGCGCAGCAGGGGCCGCAGGCGTGGATGATGATATCAAAACCATCAACGGCATTAAATTCATCGGCACCGTCCTAAACGATTTCCCGCCCAAAGACCTCAAACCCATGGCTGATGATCTCACATCAAAAATCGGCAGCGGTATCGTCGCGCTTGTTGCAACCAATGACGACAAAGCCTCCATCGTCGTCGCCGTCACACCCGACCTGAACGATAAATACAACGCCGTCGATCTGGTCAAAATCGGCAGTGCTGCGCTAGGCGGCAAAGGCGGCGGCGGCCGCCCCGACATGGCCCAAGCCGGCGGCGCAGATGTGAGCAAGGCGGGTGATGCGATTGGGGATATTGAAGGGGCTATTTAAAGCTACCCATGGGCGTGTTCCAAAATGAGATTTCTTGCTTCATCGCTATGAAGAAGAGCGGTTGATCTTGTGATGAAAGTATCTCGATTGATTGTCTTGACCTCTTTATCTTTAAATTTATCAGGGTTATCTATGATTTTGAGGAACCTGTCATCAATTTCGTAAAACCCTGTGATGGGGTTGGGAACAACAGTAAATGTGTTTAACGTAAAAGGATTATAAACGCGCATAACAGGAAAGCCATCAATTGATGCAAAGCTTCTTTGGAGAACAAGGCCGTTTAATCCTAAATCTTGATTGATTTTTTCATTGGTTGTAACCCTTTCTTGGTGCGCACTACCTTCCACTTTTCCCAATGCTTTTGATGTACTGGGATCAAATTGCCCACGTAAAGCTGTTTTAGATCCGGCATCCTTAACGGCTCTCTCTTTTCTGTAAGCGTCATGTGATCTTAAATATGCTTTTTCGGCCTCGGCATGAACGACCTGAATTTCCGCAATACAGCCATTTGGTAGCTTGTAATTAATCATCAATCTGCGCACGCCCGTCTTATCATTTTTACAGGCAAAAGAGTTTTCGAAATAAATAGTATTCGGGTTATTACATGGTCTGAATTGATTGCTAAGACGTACGATATCTTTTGCATCTTTCACATAGAGCGTGCAGCGCACATAATCCATGATTCTGGAATAATCGGGAGCACCGTCTTTGCCATAGTCATCAAGGGCTTTTCTATCTATGCTTTCTGGCGTTTTTAAGCTAATGCCTAATTTTTGCAATTCGTCCTGCTCGGTGAGCTTGCGCCGAGCATACTTTTGTTTTGCTGATTTTGATTGAGCTAACGCTTTTCTTTCTTTTTCCGCCTCAACCCATTCGGGTAATGGTTTATGTGTTACCGTTCCTTTTCTAAGTGGTTTTACGACATCCCTAAGAGCTAGCGCGCATTCTTTTTGCTTGGCAATTAATTCGTCACGGCCTTGGAACGGTTGGATGCGTTTGGGGGAAGCAATCGCAATACCTGCAGTTAGGAAGAAATACTTATCAAGTCTCAAGCCTTTAATTGAATCTATCTTTTTGGCTGCGCAACGAAAAAGCGATTTCAAATCATCAATTGGGATGGGTGTAACATTTGTTAAATCAATTGCGCTCATGGTCTCAAACTTGCTGATTAATAGAAAACGCGCAAAGCTAACATTAAATGTAAAATATTGCAATATGTAAATAAATTTTTCAGGTTGTTTTTATTGCGCCAAATGCTATAAACCGCATCAGAATTATTAATTACAGACAAGGAACCAGAAATGGCAACACAACGCACATTCTCAATCATCAAGCCGGACGCAACAAAACGTAACATCACTGGCGCGATCAACGCGATTATTGAGGGCGCTGGCCTTCGCATCATCGCGCAAAAACGCATCCAACTCACACAAGCCCAAGCAGAAGGTTTCTACGCTGTCCACAGCGAGCGTCCTTTCTTTGGTGAGCTTGTTGAGTTCATGATCTCCGAACCTGTTGTTGTTCAGGTGCTTGAGGGCGATGACGCCGTGGCGAAATACCGCGAAGTGATGGGCGCAACAAACCCAGCCGACGCTGATGCGGGTACAATCCGTAAAGAGCACGCACTTTCAATCGGTGAAAACTCTGTTCACGGCTCCGACAGCCTCGAAAACGCAGAGATCGAGATTAAATTCTTCTTCAATGATGATGAAATCGTTGGCTAATCTATAACGCCATTAAACAGCCTCATGAGCTCTCCGGTTTGCATCGGGGAGCTTTTTTATCGCTTCAATCGCGGTTACTGCATCACCTTCTTTTGCGCTGTCTTCAACCACTTTTGAAATCGCCGCAAGCTCGATAAAGCCAAAATTACCGGCCATCCCTTTAAGCTCATGCCCGCGCAGGCGTATTAAGTCTAGCTCATCTCCTGATTGCAAACCGATCAGGGCTTCGACCAATTCATCTGATTTTTCAAAAAACCCGTCTAAAAGACCGACAAACGCATCCTCACCTAATGCATCTCTTAAGCCGTTAATCATAGACTGATCCAAAACATCCGAAGGCGTTGGCGCATCATCATTATTCACGAGGGGGGGTGCCTCTGGCTCGGTATCTGTTTTAGGGGTCGTTGCGATTTGTTCATTTGCCGATACATGATCATCACCATCATCTTCAAATACGTCAAAAGAATCAAAATCCTCGCTAGCAAGAAACGCGGAAAGAGGGGTATTCTTATCGTCTTCCTCTTCTCCTTCTTTTGCTTCCTCATACGCCTCTAAAGTCTCTTTTGCTTCTTCTAATTTGGTGTTCATTTCATGATCACTGATCTCAAATGATCCATCGTCTTCACCATGAATATCTTTATTCTCGGCCTCCGCTGAATACTCTCTGATCTCAGGAATGATAACTGGCTGTTCCAAATCATTATTTGCAACCCGTATCAGGCTTTCACGCAATTTCGCAGGATCGATTGGCTTGGCTACAAATCCGTTCATATTTACCGCCATAAAATGCTCAACATCCTCTTTCGATGTATTGCCCGTAAGTGCGATAATCGGAGTGGCCGCAACGCTTTGATCAGGGAAAGAGCGAATAGTTCTTGTCGTTTCTACCCCGCTCATACCATTTAATTCAATATCACATAAAACAACATCAAAAGCGCGATCGCGCATAATTTCTATGGCGCGTTCACCGCTGTCTACCATGACAATATCGTGATGATCTTTATCCAAAAACCCTTTGAGCACCTTACGATTCATCTCGTTATCTTCAACGATAAGAATATGCATAGGATTAAGCTGTATTTCAGCGCTCGGTGTTTGCGGTATGCTTTGAATATTGGCGGGAGATATTGACGTTTTTTCCATGATAAGCGTAAAGAAAAACGAAGATCCCTCACCTGGCGCGCTCTTCACGCGAATATCACCGCGCATGGCTTCAACAAGACGTCTAGAGATCGCGAGGCCTAACCCTGTACCGCCATATTTGCGCGATGTACTTGCCTCTGCTTGTGAAAACGGTGCGAATAAACTGGCTTGTGCTTCTTCGCTGATGCCAATGCCTGTGTCTTTAACTTCGAAATACACCTCTTCGAAAGTTTTACTTTGTTGATCGTCTATCGGCTGCGATTTAAGGATGATATTGACATCGCCTTCTGGCGTAAACTTAATCGCATTATTCACCAAATTCAGCAAAATCTGTCGAATGCGTGTCGGGTCGCCAACAACACTGCTTGGGAAGCTCTCGCTAATGTCAGCTTTTAAGGTGATGCCCTTTTCTGCGGCGTGACCGCGCATTAATGTTACAACGCTTTGCACCAGTTGCGGCAGATCAATCTCGATCATCTCAAGGCTCATATTGCCGCTCTCGATTTTTTCAAAATCCAAAATATCATTCAAAAGCGCCATCATGGAATCCCCGGAATTCAAAATGGCCTGCGCGTAATCATGCTGTTCTTTATTCATTTTTGTATCAAGCAGCAAGCGAACCATGCCCATGATCCCCGTCATAGGCGTGCGAATTTCGTGACTAACAACAGCCAGAAAGGCTGATTTTGCGCGGTTTGCTTCATCGGCGTGTTCTTTGGATTTGCGCATCTCGTCTGTGCGCTGTATCTCGCGTTCGCGCAGTTCTGACATCAATTCCCGTTCACGCTCAATCACACGCAACAGGCGCGCTTGATCGGCGTTTTCCTTTGATTGCTGTATACGTTCAGCGGAATGCGAGATACGTTTCTCACGCGATAATATAAGCTCTCTTTGCGACCGCTCTAAATTATCTTGCAAAACCAAAGCATATCCTACAAATCCCGCATACACTAAAACCGACAGCCAAAATGCGTTGATAAATATCCAACTGCTCGCTATGACGCCGCCAGCCGCCAGGCCGGATATCAAAAGCCCCGCAAAAAGCGCGCAATACCCTACGCAATAAAAATAAGCACCGAATTGACCGCGTTGCCCTTGCGCGAAACTAACGCCGCATATCGCCGCAAGGGATAAGACCGCGCTGATATATATAAGCAAATCATCGAAGGTTGACGTTGTGTCTTCTGCAAAGAAATAAGCACACAATGTTAATAAATTGAGGCCAATAAGCCCATAGAACATAATGTTCTCAGTAAAATCCTGACGACGGATTTGTAAAAAGACCTTGCTCGCGAAGAGGCAGGCAATGATACAAAAGCTTAGCGCAGACATCTTTGCCCAGCTATCGGATATAATTGGCGCGATAAATCCAGCGTTAATAATGAAATATAAAACCGCAAACATTACGATGGTTGGCACTATGGCTATGGCTTCGAATGAGCGCTTTATCATGATAAATGCGAGTAAAAAACCGATCGCACCGATAAACAGTAAATTCACAAGAATAGACCCGGCATCACCAAATTGAAGTGACTGTATAAAGTCATGTTCACTCATGAAATAAGGGGCAATCGTATTCGCAAATGCACCCTCTTGCTCATATCCAATAACCAGAAACTGTGTCTTACCTTTTGGAATTTTAACGCGAATTGACCCAGCAAAGGCGTTTTCGTGAGAGCTGCGCTCATAAAAAGATTGCTGCCCTGTGTCCATATTGTTGAGCGTGAGGCTCTTGACGCTGCTCATGCGCCCCTCTAATAAATGTCCGAAACTTAGCACCCAGTCTTCATTGTTGGAATCATTTGTGACCGAAAACGCAAGCCAGCTATGTGCGTTATTCAAACCAAGATTAATCAAATTCGATGTTTGTCTCGCCCCGCGTAAATTACTTTGATGACGGTTGTAAATAATTTTAGCACTTAAAGATTTTTGGGGGTCTTGTGTCACATATATATGTTCGCCTAAATAATAGCGGCTTTTTTGACCGTCAAGATCAACGCGCGCACTCTTTGTGATCTGCGCCAATGCCGGAGTATGCGAGGCAACGCTATAACAGCCAAGAAAAACAAAGGCTAAAGCTAAAAGTTTAAGTGTCCCAAATGGCTTCTTGTGATGTTTGTAAAAAACGGTCATATGAATAGTGAATCCAAAGAATTTAAGATGCTGTAAATATACGCAAAAAAGCGAACGCAGCACCCTAGATAATGCCTGAAAAAGGTTAAGGCTTCTTTTCTTCAATATGAAAAATTCAATAATACTGTAATGGGGTACTATGAATCAGTTTAGAGCGTGCCTATCGCAAGGCCGACAAGAACAACGATAACAAAGCCAATCCCCCATTTTGACCATGCACCAAAATTAACCCAAAGCTTTTCGAGGTTTTGTAATTCTTCTTGATCAACGGGGGCGGGTTCTTTTGAAGCCATGGCAAAGTATTCCTCTAAATTATTCTTACATTCAATTTTAATCTATGCATCATCTGAGTACAACAGATTTTGCGCCATAATACGCACGGCCTCAGGATAAGCAATATGTTCTTGTGCCAAAACCCGTTTTGCAAGGGTTTCTGCGTTGTCATCGGCATGCACATCAACCTGCTTTTGCAGTATAACAGCGCCGCGATCAACATCGGTGATAACATGATGAATCGTGCAGCCGCTAACCGTATCACCGGCCGCGATCACCGCCGCATGAACATGCATACCATACATGCCTTCTCCGCCGTGACGCGGCAAAAGGGAAGGGTGGGTGTTTAAAATCCGTCCCTGAAAAGCATCAATGAAAACAGGGGTCAAAATGCGCATAAACCCCGCAAGGCATATCAGGTCAACATGATGCGATTGGAGTGTATCAACAAGCGCCCGATCAAAACCTTCGCGCCCGTCATGCTCACGATGGTTGATGATATGTGTGGCAATGCCCGCATCCTGCGCCCGTTTAAGACCGCGTGCATCGGCTTTGTTAGAGATGACCACCGCAATTTGCGCAGGATAATCCGCGTCATCACATGCGTCAATCAACGCCTGAAGGTTGCTACCATCGCCTGAAATAAGGACGGCTAATTTGACTCTATTCATAATAATCTCAATGAAAAATCTAGCCCCAAGACTCATCCAAATTTTCAAAGGATATATTCTGATCCGATGCGTCTCGTTTTTGTATTCTGCCAATCTCGAACACTTGCTCACCATGGCTTTCGAAAACAGATATCAAGGCATCTCTATGCTCTGCAGGACAAATAACAGCCATGCCAATACCTGTATTCAATGTCGTCGCCAAATCCATTGGCTTTAAATTTCCGGCCTCTTTCAACCACTGAAAGACGGGCGGTAATTCCCAAGCCGCGCAATCAATCACTGCGGCGCACCCTTCCGGCAAGACACGCGGAACATTCTCCCAAAGGCCGCCTCCCGTGATATGCGCCATACCATGAATAGCCGCCTTGCCATCTGCATCTTTAATTTTAAGCGCATCTAAAATGGCTTTGACGTAGATGCGTGTTGGCTCAAGCAAGAAATCTTTTAAGGTTTGACCATTGGTAAACGGCGCTTCTTTTTGATAATCAACACCGTCTGTCGCTTTAACGATATGACGCACCAATGAAAACCCGTTCGAATGAAGTCCGCTGGATGCCAATCCTAAAATCACATCACCGGGCGTAATCGCATCACCCGTAATCATGTCCTCGCGCTCAACCGCGCCAACGCTAAATCCTGCTAAATCATAATCGCCCGCCGCGTATAGCCCCGGCATCTCCGCGGTTTCCCCGCCAATCAGCGCACAACCCGCAATCTCACACCCCTTGGCCACGCCCGCAATCACGCGCTCCGCAACATTATTTTCCAATTTTCCCGTGGCAAAATAATCAAGGAAGAAAAGCGGTTCCGCCCCTTGCACGACAATATCATTCACGCACATCGCAACACCATCAATCCCGATCGTGTCATGCGTATCCTGATCAATCGCAATCTTGATTTTCGTACCAACACCGTCCGTGCCAGACACCATAATAGGGTCTTTATATCCCGTTTCCTTGAGGTCAAACAGCGCCCCAAACCCGCCAATACCGCTCATCACGCCGCTGCGATGGGTCTTTTTGATATGGGGTTTAATGTCTTCAACTAACGCCGCTGCGGCGTCGATATCAACACCCGCTTCTTTGTATGCACTGCTCTCACTCATCTTAATAAGGCTTTCACTTTACTTTTTACATCAATGCCAGTTATATTTTGCACCTCAAATCAAATAACAACAAGAGTGCATAAATGGCCAATATCAATAACCATTTTACATGGATCGTGACAAGTCCCCTTATTCTATTGGCAACCCTCTTTCTTGCCTTTTCTGCGAATAATGCATATGCGGATGACCCGATCTTCACGGTTAAGAACGTCAAAGTGGATGAAACCGCCGAAAATGCAATCGCCGCGCGTGAAAAAGCATTCGAACAAGCACAAATATTAGCCTTTACCGAATTAACATCGCGTATGCTCTCCGATGCGGCGCTCTCGACCACGCAAATTCCGCCGGTTAATATCATCTCGACCATGATCAAAGATTTCGAATTGACCAATGAGCAGCTCTCTAATGTGCGTTATGTCGGGGTGTATACATTCCGTTTCAAGGACAATGACGTGCGTCGCTATTTTGCGCAACAAGGCGCAAGCATTACCGAGATGTCGAGCAAGACACTCCTCATTCTGCCCTTTATCGACAATAAATCCCGCACCACCATCTGGGCCCCTGGCAACACATGGATGCAGGCATGGAACCGTGTCACCAATCTGGGCGGTATCGTCCCAATCGAAGTGCCCTTGGGTGATATCAACGATGTCCGCGACATTAGCGACAGCAACGCCTTCAGCTATAGCCAGCAACGCCTAAGCGCTATGCTTGAGCGCTATAACGCCGCCGAGGCCGTAATGACAATCGCCGCGCCTGATGAAGAGTTGCAGAAAATTACTGATCCAAACGCCACCGCTCGCGGCAGCGCCGTGTTCGAAATCTACCGCACTGATCGCGGCACATCCGAATTGGTGAATCAATTCCGCATCACTGCCGATGGTGCAATGACCCGTCAGCAGCTTTTTGATCGCGGCGTAACAATGGTGCGCAGCGCCCTGCAAAAGAATTGGAAAGAACAAACCACAACCCCAGCCGCGCAAAGCGCCCGTGCCATTCGCGTGGTCGTCCTCATTGATTCCTTAAGTGACTGGCTCACGACCCAATCCAGATTGGAGCGTATCTCAAGCCTAAGCGCGATCACCCTAAAATCCCTCAGCCCACAACAAGCCAATATCGAAATCGCCTATAAAGGGGATGAACAGCGCTTGGCGCTCGCGCTGTCACAAGCAGGGATGGAAATTGAGCGCGCCAGCGCATCAGATGGCAGCCCGATCAACCTCCTCACAACTTCGAAATCATCGCGCTATAAACCCATACAGTTTTAACGTTAAGGCATATGAAGCGCATGTGAAGCGCAAATAAGGACACGACCATGACATTACGCAACCATATCTTTTTCTGGCTCGGCACTTTCCTCGCCTTTATGGGATTCTTATATATCTTTAATTCCGTTCTCATGCCGTTCGTGCTTGGTCTTGCGATCGCATATTTGCTCAATCCTTTGGTCATGGCGTTGGGAAAGATTAAAATCCATCGCGGTGTAGCCGCACTCATGATCTTGTTGGTCTTCTTCGCCCTGGTTGGTCTGTTCGTTGCGCTTGCCGCGCCGGTATTATACCGCCAATCCCTCGATTTCATCGACGCGCTTCCGGGATACGCGCAAAATCTTTGGGAATTGGCGCAGCCAACAATCTCCAAAATCGGCGGTAAAATCGGCATTTACAGCACGACAGATATTAATGTCAAAGAACTCCTCGCCAATAACAGTGAAACCACCGCCGATATCGCAAAACGCATCCTCGGTCAGATCGCCGCGGGCGGACAGGCCGTCATCGGCACATTAACAAATGTCATTTTCACACCCATCGTTGCATATTTTGTGATGAAGGAATGGGTGCATATAACCAACTGGGTGGAGGATCTCTTGCCGCGCGACAACAAAGACACAATCATTGACCTGCTCAAGCAAATTGATAAGAAAATTTCTGGCTTCATCCGGGGGCAAATTTCCGTTGCGGTGATTCTTGGTATCGCCTATGCCGTTGCGTTGACAATCGCTGGGCTGAAATATGGCGCGCTGATTGGTCTTGCTGCTGGTATGCTATCCATCATCCCCATGGTCGGCTCTTCAATCGGCCTTGTGGTGAGTGTGGTTGTGGCATATTTCCAATCCTATGATCTCGTCTATGTCGGCATCATCGCGGGTATTTTCCTTGGCGGGCAGTTGATTGAGGGCAATATTTTAAGCCCTAAAATTATCGGCGATTCCGTTGGGCTTCACCCGCTTTGGGTGTTTTTCGCCCTTCTGGCTGGCGGTGCATTATTTGGCATTGTTGGCATGTTAATCGCCGTTCCAATTGCGGCAGCCGCAGGTGTGCTTATGGCGTACGCAATCTCCCGCTACAAATCCAGCCCGATCTATCAAGGCAAACCCAAAGCCAAAAAGATCACCGATAAGGCAAAGGGATAATGCAAGCCGTGCCCAAAACGCCAACGCAAATCCCGCTGGAATTCCCTGTTCGAGAAGCGCTAGCGCGTGAGGATTTCATGATCGGCGATAGCAATAAGGACGCCGTAAGCTGGATCGATCAATGGCCCAATTGGCCCGCGCCTGTTTTATTCTTATGCGGACCCGCGGCAAGCGGTAAATCGCATCTCGCCGCTGTCTGGCAAAACAAAAGCAAAGCTGCAACCCTTAAACCCCAAGATTTAATCGAAAACGAAGCCGAGCTCCTCAGCAGCGCGGGGCATCATCTGGTGATTGATGGTATTGACCCGTGGCTAGGCGATAGAGCGGCGGAAACAACGCTTTTCCACCTCTACAACATCCTCAAAGAAGAGCGCCGCACAATGCTGCTAACCTCACGCGCCGCGCCATCACGCATTGAATTTGCCATCGCGGATCTTGCGTCACGCTTCCGCGCCGCCCCCGCAACCACCATAAAGTCGCCAGACGACACATTGTTGCAAAATATAATTGTAAAGATGTTTAGCGACCGTCAAATCCAAATCAACGAAGACATCTTAAAATATCTCATGCCACGCATTGAGCGCTCATTCAAATCTATTGGCGACATTGTTGCAAAAGCCGACGCGCTAGCCATGTCCAAACACCGCCCCGTAACAATCCCCATCATCCGCGACGCCCTTATCGCTGTGCAAGGCGAACAGCCCGCCCAGCCGGAGGTGCTTTAGCGCCGCGAGGCAATATAGAAGCAAAGAAAACCTACATCCACCGCGTCGGGCGATCCGATGCGTTATATTCAACCGTTTCATGCACGGCCTTGACGACATTCGCATATTCCTTCAAATCCGCCCAATCCGTAATATCACACTGCAAAACCGTCAGTGTTGCCGGCGCGTAATCCGTAGATAACCGATCAACCCGCTCCGATCCATCGTCAAACGCCAACCGCGCCGCCAATTGATGAACCCCTGGATTATGTGCCACAAGCAAAACCACCTGAGCCTCGCTTGGAACCTCCTGAACTGCATCCATCAAAACCCGATAATCCGCATTATACAATCGATCCAGATAATCAATCGGCGCCGCATCAAGCGCGTCCATCACGCCGCCTAATGTCTCGCGCGTGCGGGTCGCCGCCGAACATAAAACCGCATCCGGCTGCAAACCACCTTTAGCCATCAACACGCCAAGCGCCTTCGCATCGGCGGTGCCATTGGGTGATAGCTTGCGCGTTTTATCGCTGCCGCCAATCGCCGTTCCCAATGCTTGTGCATGTCGTAATATCAATAATTTTTTCATGGAGCTTAACCCATTTTGAACTTCACAATTTTATCATCTTTAAGGCCAATCGAAACCTTGCCATGTTTCATCGCAAGCGCCTCATCCCCAAAAATTTCACGTCGCCATCCGCGCATCGCGGGAACATCCGCATCGTCATGTTTGGCGATATCTTCCAAATCGGAGGCATTGGCAATCAATTTTGCTGCAACCTCATGCTCGCTGCTTTGAATTTTCAGCAGCAATTTCAAAATCTCAACAGTCGCCATAACCCGCGCACTCGGCGGTTTGCGGCGCTCAACAACAGGCCAGCTGGCTTTGTCACTCTCAAGCGCGCTATGGATAACCTCTAGCAATTCGCGCCCGATATGCCCCTCCGCCAAGTCACTCGACATGTTACGAATTTTCTTAAGCGCTTTAACATCCTTGGGCGCTTGCGCCGCCATATCGGCAAGGCTGTCATCCTTCATCACCCAGTTTTTTGGCAAATTCTTACGCTGTGCGCGCATCTCACGCCAAGCCGCCAAGCCGCGCAATACCGCCAATGTCTGCGGTTTAGGCGTCTTAACTTTAACTTTGCGCCACATCTCGTTGACATCAACATCATATGTCGCTGGATCTTCCAAGACCGCTTCTTCTTCTAATACCCAATGCACACGATTGCGCCGCTCAAGCTCCGCAGAAAGGCTCTGATAAACCCCCACCAAATGCGTCACATCACCAAGCGCGTAATGCACCTGCTTCTCGGAAAGAGGGCGGTTCGACCAATTGGTATATTGCGACGATTTATCAATCTGCCCGCCGGTAATGTTGCGCACCAAATTCTCATAGCCAATCGAATCGCCATATCCACAAACCATCGCGGCAATTTGCGTGTCAAAAAACGGCTTCACAACCTTGCCGGTCAAATTGTAAAAAATCTCCAAATCCTGCCGGGCCGCATGCAAAACCTTCAAGATTTTTTCATCACAAAGCAGATCAAAAACCGGCGCCATATCCAACCCTTCAGCCAACGGATCAACCGCCGCCGCGCGCCCGTCTTCCGCCCCAATCTGCACAAGGCAAAGCTTAGGGTAATAGGTCTTTTCCCGCAGAAATTCAGTATCCACGGTGATAAATGTTTCGGATTTTAAAGAGGCGCAAAATTCATCAAGCGCCGTTTGTTCGGTAATAAGCATGTATTGTGTTTAAACAATGCCACGAAAAAAGCAATAAAACCTTTGCGTATTCCCACATTCATCGTTAAAAACTTTTAAAGTGAAAAGAATAAATAAATCGCAATATGCGCTTTTAAAAACGGGCAAAATGCGATGCGCATAAAATGCAAAAGGCTGAAAAGCAAAAGGAAGTAACCCAATGACACACGCATATAGAACACACAACTGCTCCGAGCTCCGCAAATCCGACGAAGGCTCAACCGTAAAGCTTTCTGGCTGGGTGCACCGCATTTACGACCTCGGCGGCGTGCTGTTCATCATTTTGCGTGACACATACGGCATCACCCAATGCGTGGTTGAAGAAGGATCGCCATTGATGAGCGACCTTGAAAAAATCCGTGTCGAAAGCGTCCTCACAATCGAAGGCAAAGTTGCCGCCCGCGATGACAACACCATCAACGCAAAAATGCCAACCGGTGAAGTCGAAATTCGCATTGAGTCATTCGAACTCCAAGGCGCCGCCGACGTCATCCCGTTTCAAGTCTATGAAGATGACGGGGCAGGGGAAGATATCCGCCTCAAATACCGTTACCTCGATCTACGCCGCCAAGGCATGCAAAAGAAAATCCGCCTGCGCAATGACGTGATTGCTTCTTTCCGCCACCAAATGTGGGCACAGGGCTTTCAAGAATTCCAAACACCAATCCTTACCGCATCATCGCCCGAAGGCGCACGCGACTACCTCGTGCCCTCACGCCTCCACCCGGGCAAGTTTTACGCCCTCCCGCAAGCACCACAGCAATTCAAACAATTGCTCATGATGAGCGGCTTCGACAAATATTTCCAAATCGCCCCCTGTTTCCGCGATGAAGATGGCCGCGCCGACCGCCTCGCCGAATTTTACCAGCTTGATGTTGAGATGAGCTTTGTCACACAACAAGACGTGCACGACACAATCCAACCCGTGATTGAGGAAACCTTCAAAAAATTCGCCGACTTCACTGGCGAAAAACGCGAAGTCATCTGGTGCGACAACATCCCGTATAAGCAAGCGATGCTCAAATACGGCTCCGATAAGCCAGACTTGCGTAACCCGCTTGAAATCGTAGACGTGACCGAAATCTTCGCCCGTGATGATGTGGAATTCAAAGCCTTCAAAGGCGTAATCGCAAAAGGCGGCGTCGTCCGCGCCATCCGCGCCCCCGCAGTTGCCGATCAACCGCGCAGCTTCTTCGACAAGCTCAATTCATGGGCGCAAGGCGAAGGCGCACCGGGTTTGGGATACGTATTATTTGAGGCTGGTGAAGGCAAAGGCCCAATCGCAAAATTCATCCCCGAAGCCGCACAAGCCGCCATCCGTGAAACAGCGGGCTGCGAAGACGGCGACGCCATCTTCTTCATCTGTAAACAAGAAACCCCCGCCGCAAAATTCGCTGGCGCGGCGCGCGATGCAATCTGCGACGCACTCCCCGAAGGGCACAAAGCCGCCCGCGAACAGGGTGTCTACAAATTCGCATGGATCGTTGATTTCCCGATGTATGAATTCGACGAGAGCGCTCAGAAAATCGACTTCTCCCACAACCCGTTTTCAATGCCTCAAGGCGGCATGAAAGACCTCGAGGAAAAAGACCCCCTCGATATCTACGCCGATCAATATGACTGCGTGTGTAACGGCTTCGAACTGGCCTCTGGCGCAATCCGTAACCACAAACCCGAAATCATGGAAAAAGCCTTCGGCCTCGCGGGCTATGATAAAGACGTGCTTGAAAAAGAGTTCGGCGGTATGTTGAATGCAATGCGCTACGGCGCGCCTCCGCATGGCGGCCTCGCCTTCGGTGTGGATCGCATCATCATGCTCCTCGCTGATGAGCCAAACCTACGCGAAGTCTACGCTTTCGTCATGAACGGTCAATACGAAGACGCCATGATGCAAGCCCCATCTGCTGTGGATAACGAAGCCCTCAAAGCTCTACATCTAAAATTGAACTTGCCAAAGAAAGCAGTCGATAAGGATGAAGCGGCTTAAAACGCTACACTATCAACCCTCACCAACATTATACCGCCGTATCGCGTCGCGAATGAGCAAATTCGCCTCGCTCAAACGTACCATCAATGCGCGGGCGCTTTCTGGTGTGTTTTGAAATTTGATCAAATCCGGCAAGACATCATCTTCCAAATCCGCGTTAAGCTCGGTCAACGCAATGCGCATCTCCTCGATAACGGTTTTTTGACCAGCCAAAACCCCAGCAAGAGAGCCATCCATGCTCTCGGCGCGCACCAAACGCTCTTCAACTGTTTTAAAGCGGTCATTGGTAGCCTCTAAAACTGCACGCACTTCGTTAAATCGCGCAAAATAAGCATCAACCTCAGTGATACACTCTTGAATAACCTCAAGACGATGCGCATCATCACTATCGCCTTCAAGGCGTGATCCTTTGACATCATATTTCTTGGTAAGGCCGCGCGGCATCTCGATATTCAAAATCTCGCCATTATCGCGCTGAATGGTATTACATTCCCAAAGGATGAAATTACGAATATTAACGGGCAAGCTTTGAGGCGTTCCACACAGCGCGAAAACACGCTCCTCTTCTATATTATAGGCATCATGCGTGCGCCCCTGTTCAATCGACAAAAACAATTGCAAGACGTAATGCAATGAGAAATTCGTCTCTGACGCCTGCCCAAAATTCTTCAACACAACTTCTTTATCCGGAGACATCAAAAAACACCCTCTTTAATTTTTTTTGAAAAATACAGCCCAGCTTTAAGGTGCTGGTCTATTTTGTCGATTATTAATCATATTTCTAAAGCTAGACAACATAACATCGTATTTATGCTCACCCGTATCCTGCTTTAATTCAATAAGGCTATCAATAACAAGATTTTCACCAAATGTATCCTTTAAAAATTCAAACCCACCAGCAATAGCATGAGGGTCAGTTTGCCGCGAAAGCGCCATAAGATGGGCTTTAACAATCGCTTTCTGCTGATCTGCACGTTGTTGTGGGTGCGCATTATTATTATTGCCAGCGGGATGCGCATTAGCATTAGCCTGACCGGGTCTGGGTGCCATATAAGCGGCTGGGTTTGCCCAATATGCACGATAGCTCGCACGCCAATTCGCCGCTGTTTGCCGGGCGTTTTGTGCCTGCGCTTGTGCATTTGTATAAATATTTTGCAGATCTTCAACGGTGCTCGCCCGAGTGCGCTGATCTTCTGATTTTTTAATCTTGGCTTTATTTGTCTTCAATTGGTCTTTCACTGCGCGCAAATCTTCAATCATATCTTTGTGATTGCCGTCATCATCTTGCAAGGCATTAATCACCGCGTTGATTGCGTCAACTTCCGTACGAATTTCACGTCTTTTCTCCGCAAGGTAGTCTCTCAATTCGACGTTGAAAGCGGCGAAATCTACATTTGTATCCAATGCATGTTCACGCTTTTTACGCTTATGTGTTGCTTCATCCGCTGCGTCACGCTGAAAATCGGCAAGGCTAATCTCTCCATCGTTTTGGTGGCTGCGTTGGCGGATTAATTTCTCCGCGTCAGTCTTTGCGTTTGCTGTGTCTTGGGTATTCTCTGCTAAGCCATCTAAAGGCATGAAGCACTCTTTCTCTGATTAATGAACCAAATCATACCTAAAAACAAAGCCATTTGTCAAAAATGCCATGGCCATGCCTTAAAAAAAGAAAGGCCCGGCCTGTGTGTTGGGGGCACAAGCCGGGCGTTGGGGGCGCCTGTCATAGTTGGGGTTCAGGGTAGGGAGGGGATGACAGGTCGCTATTTAACAGTTGAATATCATAGTGTCGTGGTGCGCTCCTGTGGTTTTGTGGCCAATATATCAAAGATATCATCTTCTCCATCCACAAAGCCCTCTAAGCGCGATAGCTCGAAAGGCTTGCTTCTTAATAGGTTCACATCAAACACCTTTGATGTTGGAATGTTATTATTGGCATTTCTTATCTTACGCATTGTATTACCCTTTATTATTATCGTTTGTCTTAAAACAAGCGTTGCGAATACTGTGCCAATATAAGGCGAGGAGATGTTTACTTATATTTCAATAGGTTAAAGTGTTTTTTGTGTTAGGAAAGCCATTATGTGACGGCGGTAAATATTAGACATAAGAAAATATTGCCCTATACCACTAGGCAAAAGTTTACCCCTCACCCACAATGCGCTATTGTAAAGATTGTAACCCATAAAGGATTCTCCCCCTCATGCGCATCGCCCGCATCTTTCACATTCCGCTGCTTGCTTGTTTAACCCTCATTCAAGGCCTAAGCCTCACATATGCATCCGAAATCAAAGCCCCTGGGCAAGATTTAGGCTTCGCACCCCATAAGGCGCTCTACGCCGTCAAACTCCAAAGCTCGAAATCCGGCTCGCAAATCGTCAATATTGAGGGGCACATGTATTATGACTGGGCGTATGAATGCGGCGCATGGTCATCTAAACATCGCTTCAATGTCCTCTACGAATACGCCGACAGCCCCGCCATGCGCATCAGCAGTGATTTTTCAAATTTTGAAACCTATGACGGCGCGTCACTGAATTTCAACGCCCTGCGCCGTCAAAACGGCAAACAATACGAAGAAATCCGTGGCCACGCCACAACACCTGATGATGGAGAGGGGCAGGCGACATATAATCAGCCTGTCGGCCTCGTGCAAACCCTGCCCGAAAATACGCTTTTCCCCATGGCGCATACAATCGCGGTATTAAACGCCGCAAAACAAGGAAAAACATTCTTCAACTCTACCGTCTTTGATGGAAGCGATGAAGAAGGCCCCGTTGAAATTAACGCCTTCATCGGTAAAACAATCAAACGCGCGGCGATCATGGATGCCACAGACGACAACAAAGCCTTGGACAAATCCCTCTTAAGCGGCCCCGCCCGCCAAGTGCAGCTCGCCTTCTTCCCGCAAAATAACGCGCAGGAACAGGCCGATTACGAAATGAATTTAACCCTGCATGACAATAGCGTCATCAGCGACATGGTCATCGACTATAATGATTTCAGCGTCAGCCAGACCTTAATCGCCATTGAACCCATCGATCCCGCCGAAACCATGAAAGCATGCCAGTAAACCAAATGCGTAAAATCATACGAATAAAACGGTTCTCATAAATTATAAAAAACGATAGGATAAGAACAACATAGCGTTAAAGATAAATTAGGAATTTTTAATATATTCTAATGATCGTTGCATTTCGCAAAACCCGACCAGAGCAGACCAGAGCAGAAATAAATAAAGACATATAATTATGAGCAAGACCGTCCTCATCGTTGAAGATAACGAATTAAACATGAAGCTATTCCATGACCTACTGGAAGCGCATGGCGTCGATACACTCGAAACCACCGATGGTAAAAACGTGCTAGAGCTTGCGCGCCAGCACAAACCTGACCTCATCCTCATGGATATCCAACTCCCTGAAATTTCCGGCCTTGATGTCACAAAAATGTTAAAAGCCGATGACGAACTCAAATCAATTCCCGTTATCGCCGTAACCGCGTTTGCGATGAAGGGCGATGAGCAAAAAATCCGCGAGGGCGGATGCGAAGATTATATCTCCAAACCAATCTCCGTCGGCAGCTTCATGGATACAATCAATCGCTATCTCGAACCCGCCTATGAACCGGATGAGGCTTCAAAACCTGAAGATTCACAAGAACAAGAAACGCAATAATCAAGAAAAGCCCGAAGGAATAACCAAAACATGTCTGCCCGCGTTTTAGTCGTTGATGATATATTGCCGAATGTAAAACTCCTCGAAGCCAAGCTTACGAGCGAGTATTACGATGTCATAACCGCGACAAACGGCGAAGAGGCACTCGCGCTTGTCGAAAGCAACAGCCCCGATTTAATCCTGCTTGATGTTATGATGCCTGGCATGGATGGATTTGAGGTCTGTAACCGTATCAAACAAAACCCGATCCACGCGCATATCCCTGTCGTTATGGTCACGGCCCTTACCGACACCGAAGACAAAGTGCGCGGCCTAGAAGCAGGCGCAGATGATTTTCTGAGCAAGCCAATCAATGACACCGCACTTATGGCGCGTGTGCGCTCCCTCGTGCGTCTTAAAATGACCACCGATGAATGGCGCGTGCGTGAAAACACCGCCAGCCAATTGGGCGTTGTGAGCGGATCATCCAATGTCATGACCGAATCCGCGGAAAACGCCAATATCCTGATGATCGAAGACAAGGATTTTGAAGAGCGCAAAATCATCGAAACGCTCAAACAAGACGATCACAACATCACCGCAGTCCAAAGCGGCATCGATTTAATGAGCAAAATCGGTGAAAACAAATATGATTTGATGATCATTAGCCTGAATTTAGAAAACGAAGATGGTCTTCGCCTCTGCTCGCATCTTCGCTCCAATGAGCGCACACGCACCACGCCCATCCTCATGATCGGTGAAGAGCAAGACATGGATCGCATCGCCCACGGCCTTGAAATCGGCGCGCATGATTACGTGATGCGCCCCGTCGAACGCAGCGAGCTACTTGCGCGCGTGCGCACACAAATCCGCCGCAAACGTTTTCAAGAACGCCTCAAATCTTCATATGAAATCAGCCTCTCAATGGCGCTAACCGACAGTTTGACAAATCTCTATAACCGCCGCTATCTCGAAGTACACATGGAAAAACTGCTTGAGAAAAACCGCAACGACAAAAAATCACTCGCAGTTTTGATGGTTGATATCGACCATTTCAAAAACGTCAACGATACATATGGCCACAATGTCGGCGATGAAATATTAAAAGTATTTTCCAAACGCCTCAAAGACAGCTTGCGCCCAACCGATCTGATCGCGCGCCTCGGCGGAGAAGAATTCACCGTTATCTTGCCCGATGTTTCAATCTCTCGCGCGCACATGGTTGCTGAACGCTTGCGCCGTAACATCGCGTCCGAACCAATCGAATGCAGCGCCCCCGAAGGCAGCCTGCAAATCACAACCTCAATTGGTGGTGCTATCATTGACTTCGAACCACATACAGTCGAAGAGGCGTTAAAACGCGCCGATAGAATGCTCTATGACGCAAAAGAACAAGGCCGCAATTGCTGCGTCTTTGAACGCGATGGAAAATTAGACCCGGACTCAATCCCCGTGCGCGAACGCCCCAGAGACGATGAATAATCTCTAATATCTCGCCACTCCGCGCATAGAAAAGCAATCCTTACACAAAGACCACCGGCTATTTCGGTATAAACCCGCCCGATTGCATGCCCCAAAGACGCGCATAAATACCTCGATCATTCGACAAAAGTTCATCATGCGTCCCATCCTCAACAATCCGCCCCGCATCCATCACAAGCAACCGATCCATCGTATTGATCGTCGATAAGCGATGCGCAACCGCAATCACAGTCTTTCCCGCCATCAAGCTCTCTAATGATGCCTGAAGCAATTTCTCGCTCTCACTATCGAGCGCGCTTGTTGCCTCATCCAAAATCAAAATCGGCGCGTCTTTCAAAATTGCCCGCGCAATCGCAATCCGCTGGCGCTGCCCACCCGAAAGCTTAACCCCGCGTTCACCAACCATGGTATCAAACCCATCGGGAAGCTCATTAATGAAATTAATCGCATAGGCACGCTCGGCGGCCACAATAACCTCTTCATCACTCGCATCCAGCCGCCCATAGCGAATATTCTCCATGATCGTGCGGTGGAACAGGGCGGTATCTTGCGGGATAATGGCGATACTTTGGCGCAGTGAACGCTGCGTCACATCACGAATATCAACGCCGTCAATCTCAATCGCGCCGCTATTAACGTCAAAGAAACGCTGTATTAAATTCACAAACGAGCTTTTCCCCGCGCCGGATGATCCCATCAATCCAACACGTTGCCCCGCGGGAATAACAATGTTCAAATTCTCGAACACGGGCCGCCCCTCGGCCTCTGCCCCGTAATCAAAACACACATCACGAAACGCAATCTCGCCGTTGCTCACAACCAGCTTATGCGCATCCTCTTTGTTATCGACATGATGCGGCTTGATCAATGTGCTCAATGAATCATTCAAATACCCATAGCTCTCGGACAAATGAATAATCCCGAAGCTTAAATACCACGCCATACCGGTAAAGCTAAATGTGATCCCCATAATGGTCGACATATCACCAATCGTAATGGCCCCGTGATTCCACGCATAGATACACGCAAGCAACATCCCGCTGCCAAATATCACAAGCACCCCGCGCCGATAATTATCAAGCATCAAAAACGTGCGCAGCATCTTGTGCCACGCTTTCATCTGTACCTCTGAAACACGTTTATGCTCGGCCATTTCCTGCGCTTCATGTGCATATGATTTCACCGATGCAATATTGCTTAGGCTATCCACAATCTGCCCCGAAACCGCCGAGCACGCATCCGCGTAAATCCGTGATTTTTCACGAATTTTATGCAGCTTGATAAACACCGGAAACAATATCGCAAACACAAACACACAAATAATCGCACCAAAAATCGGCGAGACTTTAAACAAAACCGCCGCCGAGAAAATCATGCTGGTCATCGGCAATAGGATTTGAAAGCGCACCTGCTCACCAATCATCAACCCCTTTTCAACGCCCTCGCTTACTTTTCGCGCCAATGACCCTGCAAAATGATTTTGAAAATACGTGAAAGAATGTTTGAGCGAGTACGCAAATAAATCACTGCGCAACTCCGCCCGCGCCCGCTTCCACCAATCGAAAAAGAAATAATGCGGCACCGCGTGAACAAGCTCACCAAGAAACAAAACGGCAAAAATAAACCCGCAATCCACCCAGACTGTGTGCGGAACCGCGCTGCCCTGTTCAACAGTGCTGAGCGCATCAATAATCCCGCCCACCAAAAAGAACGCAACCGGATAGCGCAGAGCATGCAAAACATCAAACGCAATAAACACCGCCCACATCCGCGGATTGCGTGCAATCACCATGCGCACATACACAAACAACCCACGCGGAATATCCGTATTGGGCACATGATCAAACGTGTATTTATCATCTCTCTTTTTAAACATTTTCAAACCTAAATCTATTGTGTCATTACGCGGAGCGAAGAACCGCGGGACGATAAAAAGCAAAACAAAAAAAGCGCCAATCTTTCGAAGGGCGCTTTATTAAAAAAACATAGGGCAGGAAGACTATTAGTTCTTCTTCGAAGGTGGCATCTTTTTCTCTACGAACCAGACATGCACACCGCGGTTTCCTGTTGCTTCATTGGTTGCCCAAGGGTCATATTTCTTCTTACGAATCTTGTATTCCGCCGAAGTATTACGAGTCGTGTAGTAACGAAAGCCTGTACCAGCTTCGCTCTCAAGACGAACTTTCAATCTTTTCTTACTTTTTGCAGCCATCGTGCTAATTCCTCATTAATCTGAAACGCGTTTATGCAAGGTTTTGAACGGGGTGTCAAGGAATTATCGTTCAAAAAATCACGAAATCTATCCGCGCCGCTTTCCTTTTTTAAAATTCTTCTTCGGACCCTTGCGATGCGGCGGCTTTCCGCTGTTTCTATCAAGGCCTTTTTTCGTCTTGAAAACAAGCCCTTCAATATCCGCGCCATGAACCGATTTACCCGTCATCTCAAGCACAGTCGACCCCGTCAAACCATCAGCCTCCTTAAGCTTAACCGTAACTGACGCGCCAAGACGAAAGATATTGCCTGTGCGTTTACCTATCAAGGCATGCTGATCCTCGTCATGTTCATAAAAATCATTCTTCAGGCTGCGCATCGGAACAATGCCGTCCGCGCCGCTTTCTTTAAGCGTTACAAACAACCCAAAGCGGGTCACGCCATTGATGCGCCCCTCAAACGTCGCGCCAATATGCTCGGATAAATACGACGCGGTGAAACGATCAACCGCATTACGCTCCGCCACCATGGATGTGCGTTCGGTCGTGGAGATATGCGCGGCAATCTCTTCGATGCGCGCAATCTCGCCCTCGCTGATGCCACCATCACCAAGTCCATAAGCCTTAATCAAAGAACGATGCACCAGCAAATCCGCATAACGGCGAATAGGGGAGGTAAAATGCGCATATTTATCAAGCGCAAGGCCGAAATGCCCGATATTTTGCGTATGATAAACCGCCTGTGATTGAGAACGCAAAATCACTTGGCTAATCAAATGCGAATATTCAAGCTTGGCCGCCTGACGCAAAACGCGATTGACCTGCGACGGCTCAACCACTTGTCCTTTAGGCATTGAAATCCCGAAACTCTCAACAAATTCCCGCACGCTATTAAGCTTATCAAGGCTCGGCTTGTCATGAATACGATAAACGCACGGGAATAATTTTGGATCCCGTTTATCCTCAAGGGCGCTCGCCGCGGCGACATTCGCCAAAATCATAAATTCTTCAATCAATTTATGCGCATCCAAACGCTCACGCGTAACAACGCCGGTCATATCGCCTTTCTCGTCAATCACAACCCGTCGCTCGGGCAGGTCAAGATCAAGCGCCCCACGCTTTAAACGTGCCTTGTCCAGCACGGCATAAGCCTCGTAGAGGGGGTTAATCACGCGATCCATCAATGGCCCCGTCAGATCATCGCGCATTCCGTCCTTGGCAGCCTGAACCTGCTCATATGTCAGCCGCGCCGCAGAGCGCATCAATCCGCGCGTAAATTTATATTTCTTAAGCTTACCCTCGCCATCAATCCACATATGACAGACCATGCACGCACGGTTTTCTTTCGGACGTAAGCTACACAAATCATTCGAGAGCGCTTCGGGCAACATCGGCACAACACGATCAGGGAAATATGTCGAATTCCCGCGCCGTTGCGCTTCATCATCAAGCGCGCTGCCCGCTTTCACGTAATGCGCCACATCTGCAATCGCCACGATCAAATGAAACCCGCCATCACTCTGCTTTTCCGCATAGACCGCGTCATCAAAATCACGTGCATCCGCGCCATCAATCGTAACAAGCGGCACATCACGCAAATCTTCACGTTTCTTCAATTCTGGAACTTTTAGCCCATCGGCATCTTTAATTGCCGCCGCCGGAAACGCTTCAACAATCCCCGCCTCATGCAGAGAGATCAAGCTAATCGCCTTGGGATCGCCTTGCTTGCCAAGCACCTCGGTCACTTTAACCTTCTTGCGCTTCAACCCACGTGCAGGAACCATCTCCCCGACAATCAAATCGCCTTCTTTCGCGCCGTTCAAATCACCTGGATTGATATCGAATTCAAATTTCGCCTTCTTATCGGCGGGCGCAAGATACGGGCCGTGCTTGTTATATTTCAGCATCCCCATGACGCTGCCTTTGTCATGCTCATCATCAATGCTCTTAATGATCCGCGCTTCATACCAATCACCTTTGCCATCGCTCTGACGTGACAGGCGCACAAGCGCACGGGAATTTTCCTTAAGCTTGGGGAATGTCTTTTTATCGGGAACAACCTCTATGCGTGGCTGATCGCCTTGCAACGCATCATCCCACTCACCCAGCCGCGCAAAGACATCGCCATCAGCTGTAATCTCGACAACCTGCACAACACCAACGGGCGGCAATCCACCGGGAACAGAATAAATGCCCCCCGGTTGTTTGGTAATCACGCTGTCTTTTTCTAATTTTTTGAGGATTTGCTTAAGCGCAACACGATTTTCGCCCCCCTTAATCCCAAATGCCCGCGCAACCTCGCGCTTGGTCACTGGTTTGTTGGAGGAACGAATGAATTTTAAAATTTCTGATGGGTCTAAAGACATATAATCCTTTGTACATGTGTGGTGACAAATAGACAAAGAATAAATGATCTGATGATTTTAACGATCGCCTAAGCCTTTTTCTTCGTCGTTGCCGTTTTCTTTTTCGCAGCTGGCTTTTTCTTCGCTGGAGCCTTTTTCTTGGCCTTCGCTTTCGGCTTGGCCGCTGCTTCGCCTTTTTCCGCTTGTTTGGCGGCTTTAGCCTCGTCACGCTGCGCCTTAAGCGCTATCAACTCCATCGCACGGTTCATGCCGATATGCATGACATCATCATCCTTCTGGAGTGATGCAAATTTCCCGTCATGTTGCACGAATGGCCCAAAACGACCAATCCCCGCTTTAATCATCTTACCTGTCTCTGGATGCTCACCCACATCACGCGGCAACGCGAGCAAGGATAACGCTTTTTCCAAATCCACATCCGCCAATGCCAAACCTTTAGGCAAACCTTGACGCTTGGGTGTAGGCGCTTTTGGCTTAGGCGGCTTGCGCGGGGCTTTCTCACCCGCGGCTTTTGCTACTTTCTTGGCTTCTTTCCAGTCTTCAATTGCCGCGTCATATTCTTTCATACGATCCGCTTCTGCATCAGCCGTGTCCGGCGCGGGGTCAATCTGTACATACGGCCCATAAGGCCCACGACGAAGCGAAACCGTCCGCCCTGTGCCTGGCTCTGTCCCCAAAACCTTCGGCTCATTCGCCAGTGCCGCCGCATCCGCATCTTCGCCATCGGCGTCCGGCACAACAAGCGGCTTAGTAAATTTACATTCGGGATAATTCGAACATCCGATAAACGCCCCGAACTTACCCAATTTCAATCCCAATCGCCCATCGCCACAGGCCGCGCATTTGCGGCTCTCGTCGCCTGCGGGAAAGAAATGCGGCCCAAGATCCGCGTCAAGATAATCAATAACCTCGGTAATCGTAAGCTCTTTGGTCTCATCAACGGCAGCTTTGAAATCAACCCAAAACCCCTTGAGCATCTCTTTCCAATCAACATGCCCGCCCGCAATCGCATCAAGCTCTTCTTCAAGATTGGCTGTAAAATCATAATCCACGTATTTGGCAAAGAATTTCGCAAGGAATGTTGTCACAACACGCCCCCGATCACCGGGCACAAATCTGCGGCTCTCCATCGAGACATAATTACGATCACGCAAAACCTGCATAATCGACGCATATGTCGACGGACGGCCAATGCCCATCTCTTCCAACGCCTTAACAAGCGTCGCTTCCGAATAGCGCGGCGGCGGCTGTGTGAAATGCTGGTTCGGCAAAACATCAACCAACTTCGTCTTGTCGCCCTCATTCATCGGCGGCAGACGGCGATCCTTATCATCCTTGGAATCGTCGGATGATTTGTCATCATCGTCATCCGTGCTTTCGATATAAAGCGTCAAGAAACCATCAAATTTCACAACCGATCCATTCGCCCGCAAAATCACATCATCCGTACCATCCGAAATATCAACCGCAACTTGATCCATGATCGCGTTTTCCATCTGGCTCGCAATTGTACGCTTCCAAATAAGCTCATACAGGCGGCGTTCTTTTTCATCGCCCATCGGCGCGCCCTTTTTACCGGGAATTTTCGAAAGATCAGTCGGGCGGATCGCCTCATGCGCTTCCTGTGCATTCTTCGCTTTAGATTTATAAAGACGCGGCGCATCAGGCACATAATTCGCGCCATATTCACTCTTAATCACGCTGCGTGATTGTGTCACCGCTTCCTCGGACAATGTCGTACCATCGGTACGCATATAGGTAATGAAACCGGCCTCATACAGGCTCTGCGCGCATCGCATTGTCTGTGACGCGCTCATACCCAATTTCCGCGATGCTTCCATCTGAAGCGATGATGTAATAAACGGCGCAGCGGGAGAGCGGCGGCGTTCTTTACGCTCAATCTTTTGAATGGAGAGGGATTTATTGCGAATACGCTCCTCTGCCTTGGACGCCGCTTCCTCGGAGCCGATATCAAGCTTCCCAAGCTTATTGCCCGACAAGGTCGTCAATTTTGCCGTAAACGGAACACCTTCCGCCGTATGAAGCTTGGTCTCAATCGACCAATACTCATCCGCTTTGAAAATCTCGATTTCCGACTCACGCTCACAAATAAGGCGCAGCGCAACCGATTGCACCCGCCCCGCCGACCGCGAGCCAGGCAATTTGCGCCAAAGCACAGGGGACAAATTAAACCCGACAAGATAATCAAGCGCACGCCGCGCAAGATAAGCCTCAACCAACGGCGTATCAATTTTGCGCGCGCTATCAAACGCATGTGTAATCGCTTTTTTCGTGATCTCGTTAAACGCAACGCGATGCACGGTCTTGCCTGCCAATAAACCTTCGGTCTCTAAAATCTCATGAATATGCCACGCAATCGCTTCACCCTCTCTATCCGGGTCAGGTGCGAGCCACACTGTGTTGGCTTTTTTGACGGCGCGTTTGATATCGTTGACATGTTTTGCTGAGCGCTCGCCCAACTCCCATTTCATCGCAAAATCTTCTTCGGGAAGAACCGAACCGTCTTTATTCACCAAATCACGAACATGTCCGAATGAGGCAAGAACTTCATAATCGCCGCCCAAAAACCCGCCAATCTTTTTGGCTTTAGCAGGAGACTCAACAATGACTAAATTTTCAGCGCTCAAAATCTATTCTTCCAATAAGCTAATTCTGTTGCCTGGCAAGCGTTTCACGCGTCCCGCCAGCTCCAATTCCAGCAAAATTGTTTGCATGACTGGAATGCTCATATGACACGCTCTTATCATTTCGTCAACTGAAACGGGTGTAAACGATAAATTATCAAAAACGATTTGGCGCGCATTTTCTGGGATATCTTCATTGGCTGCGGGTGGCTGTTCGAATGATGCAGGGGCATGTCTTGGCTCACGCATACCATTGCCCGCAAAATTCATCAAAATCTCCATCACATCATTCGCATCACGAATTAAAGCCGCGCCCTCGCGGATTAAATGGTTGGGCCCTTGTGCCCGCGGATCAAGCGGTGAACCCGGGATTGCCATCACCTCGCGCCCTTGCTCTCCCGCAAGCCGCGCCGTAATCAATGACCCCGAGCGCTGCGTGGCTTCCACCACAATCGTCGCCTGTGATATGCCTGATACAATGCGATTACGCTTGGGGAAATGCCGCGCCTGCGGCGATGTGCCAAACGGGCTTTCCGCCAGCACCAACCCCAAGCCTTCTTTACTCTCTCGAATTGTTTCAAATAGCGCATTATTCTCACGCGGATAAACCACATCAATGCCGCCCGCTACAACGGCAATCGTGCCTGATGCCAATGCGCCCTCATGCGCCGCGGTATCAATGCCGCGCGCCAATCCCGATGCAATAACCTGTCCCCGTGCCCCCAAATCCCGCGCCAGCCCTTGCGCCAGTTTCCGTCCATTCAGTGACGCATTACGCGCCCCGACCATCGCAATACAGCTTTGCTTAAGAAGGGCAGGGTTACCCAGATAAGACAGAACAGGCGGCGCATCATCGCAATGGCGCAATAGCTCGGGATATCCATCACACGCCGCGGTCAAAATATCCCCGCCAAAGCGGTGCAGCGCTTCATATTCCCGCACAACATCCGCCATTGGCGGCGCCTTTAGCGGCTTTTTCCGCCCGCCACGCGCCGCAAGTTCAGGCAGCGCCTCAAGCGCATCACACGCTGACCCATACCGCGCCATTAATTTATAAAACGTAATCGGCCCAACATTCTCCGTGCGAAACAACCGCAGCCAATTGAGCTTCTCGGCATCGGGCAGGGGCGCAGCATTGGGCTTTTTCTTGAACACTACGTCTTGGCTCCAATCTTTGGCTCTGTGCCTTTAAGGAGGCGCTGAATATTCGCCTTATGCCGCCAGAAAATAAGCGCGGCAATCAAAATACAAACGATACAAGGCGCGACGCCATACATAAAAAACACAACAATCGGCGCCGTCCCAATCGCAATCAACGCGGCAAGCGATGAAATTTTAAATGCAAATGCGGAAATCAGCCAAGTCGCACACGCAACCAAACCAACCAAAGGCATCGCCGCCAGCAAAACCCCAAGCGCCGTAGCAACACCTTTACCCCCTTTAAATTTTAGCCAGATAGGAAAGCAATGACCAAGGATCGCGAAAAAACCGCACAAAGAAGCATTGAAAATAGGATTGGCAGAGTGTGAAATTGAAAAATAAAAGATATAAATAGCCACAATGCCTTTGACTGCGTCCAATATAAGCGTTGCTATAGCAAGGTGTTTGTTGCCGCTTCTTAATACATTAGTCGCCCCGATATTCCCTGATCCTGTTTGTCTTACATCTTGTTTTAAAAAAAACTTCACCAGCAAAAAACCAAAAGGGATAGAGCCGATAAGATACGCAATTATAGCCATAGGCCCGTATGTGATAGGCAAAGCAATTAAGTATGCGAATACATATTTAGGATCAGAAAAATCCATCACCCACCAACCATAATATCAAGCGCCGCCATGCGCGTTGGGATTCCGTTCGCAACTTGCTTCAAAATCAAACTCCGCATCGGATCTTCCGCCACGCTGTCTTCCATCTGCACATCACGCACCAACGGACCAGGGTCCATAATAACGGCTTTCGGGCAATGCAGATCCAGCTTTTTCAAGGTCAAACCAAACTCATTGAAATATGAGGCATCCGATCCAATCAACGCACTATCCATGCGCTCCTTCTGAAGGCGAATCGTCATAACAACATCACTGCCCGGCAACCCTTCATCAAGGCTGGAGAATCTCTTCACCCCATCAACAACCAATTTCTCCGGCATCAAAACATCGGGCGCAATCACGCGCACATTCCCGCCCATCTTGGACAGCAATTGCATGTTCGAGCTTGCCACACGGCTATGCGCAATATCGCCGATGATGGTCACATTAAGCCCCTCAAGGCTGCCAAAATGCTGACGCATCGTCAGCGCATCAAGCAAAGCCTGCGTCGGATGCTCGCGCCAGCTATCGCCGCCATTAATCACAGGGCAGCTTGCGCGGCTCGCCACAAATTTCGGCGCGCCATAATCCGCATGCCGCATCACAATCGCATCGGGACGCATCGCCGAAAGCGTATCAATCGTATCGGTAAAATTTTCCCCCTTGGTCAGCGAACTTGTCTCGGGATTCCAGTTAATCACCTCCGCGCCCAAACGCTTTGCCGCCAATTCGAATGAGGTGAGCGTGCGTGTGGAATGTTCAAAGAAAAGATGCAAAATCACCTTCCCCGTAAGCTTGCCATGATCCCATTTGCCAATCGCCAAACCATCCGCATAATACTGCGCCCTATCCAAAAACCCGTCAATCTGTGCCTTATCAAGCTCATCAATTCCCAAAAGGTGCTTTAATGTATTCATATCAAAATAATCTCACGCTGTTTTTATACCTACTAGGAAAACCATAGTTTCTTAGGGCATGTCCACAATAAATATTTTTTGCTATACTGATTCTTAATACACATTCGATTACACTCGATAAGTGCAACGTGGGGCTTCATAAAAATATGTCAAAAATTATCAAATTATTAACCAATTTCCTCCAAAATCTAGGTGTGCTTAAGGCCGAAGAGGTCGAGCAAAGTGCGCCATCGCCCGTGGAAACACAAACCGATCCAAAGGTCGGAAAAATCGACCACGAACCTTTATTAGCGATGGAAGGTGATAAACTGCTGATGGTGGTGGATCACTATTTTGAAAACGTACCGAGCTGGGTTGAATGGGACAAAGAGCGCAAAATTGTAACCATCACGCAAATGAATGGTGACCTTGATGAGGCGCCAATGAATTTGAAAGAAGACTATGTAGAAAAGCTGAAACTGGCACAAAAGTTGCACTTAATCAGCAAAGAAAACATGAACGACAACGACGAGAGGATCATGCACAGCGTGTCATTTTTATCTCGTCTTTAACAGATAGAGGAAAAAGACATGGAAATTTTAAACGTAGCAGGCGACACAAATGGTTTTGCCCCAATCGCGTTAACGGCCATTTCAAGCGGACTTGAGGATGGCGCAACTTTCTCCGCATCACGCGATACATCAATCGCCGAAGGCGGCTCCAGACCAGCAATGGCCAATAAATTCGAACTTTAATCAATCTGAACAACGCCGCTCTCGCAAAGTCTTGTGATGTCGTCGTCAGATTGCCCAAGCAATTCACGCAAAATAAATTCAGTGTGCTGCCCACAAACGGGCGGTGCATTCTTATATTGAACAGGCGTTTCCGACATCTTGATCGGACTGCCCACCAATGAAATCGGGGCAGGGGACAAAGGATGCTCCATCTCAATTTTCATGTTCCGCGCCTTGATCTGCTCCATCTCAAACACCTGATCCATTGTGTTCACGGGGCCACACGGCACATTAATCGCCTCTAACTGCGCAATCCAATCTTTAACACTGCGCTGCCCCATAATCTCAACAATCATCGCCACCAGCACATCACGATGCGCCACCCGCGCGGAGTTGGTTTTAAACCGCACATCTTGCGCCCAATCCTGTTCCAAAAAATCCGAAAATCGTTTAAACTGGCTGTCATTGCCAATCGCAATCACAATATGCCCATCCGCCGCCTCAAACGCCTGATACGGCACAATCGCGCTATGGGCATTGCCGAGACGCGGCGCAACCTGTCCGCTGGTCAAATAATATTGCGCAAGATTGGTCAGGCTCGCCAATGTGCAATCGGTCAACGCAACATCCACCATCTGTCCCTCTCCGACGTCTTTTCCGCCCGTCTGATCGCGATGGCGCAGCGCCGATAAAATCCCGATTGCCGCATTCATCCCCGTCATAATATCGGAAAGCGCAACGCCAACCTTCATCGGCTCACCGCCCGCCGCACCTGTGCTGGCCATCAAACCAGCCATCCCCTGCGCCAGAAAATCATAGCCAGGCTCGGTGGCCATCGGCCCGTTCTGCCCAAACCCGCTAATCGCACAATACACAAGCGACGGATAGCGATCCTTAATCTGCGCATAGCCAAGCCCGTATTTCTCTAGGCCACTCACCTTAAAATTCTCAATCAAAACATCCGATTGCGCAATCAAGCCATGAATAATCTCTTGTCCCGCCGCGGATGTGATATCAACTGCGATGGATTTCTTATTGCGATTACACGACAAATAATATGCGCTCTCTCCCGTAGGCTGCCCATCCTTGCCGTTCATATAAGGCGGCCCCCATGTGCGGGTGTCGTCGCCGCCTTTTTGATCTGCGCTATCGGGGCGTTCGACCTTGATAATTTCCGCGCCCAAATCACCCAGCATCTGCGTGCAAAACGGCCCCGCCAAAACGCGGCTTAAATCCAAAACCCGAATACCGCTTAATGATTGGATGCTCATGATAATCCCCCACTAATGAAATCCCAATATTCATAGACCACCGCAACAATAATCCCCACCGCAAATCCGGGGCCAGCAGGGATTGAAAAATGCGAGAGCTTTCCCGTATCCGCGCCTTTTATCGTGCGATAGGCTAAAACCATAGCGCTATGAACAATGCCGGCGAATGCACCCACGGTCACCGCAAGTAATATCCCCTGCGGCCCTAGCCATATTCCGCCCGCCGCCAAAAGCTTAACATCACCAAGACCAAGCGTGTCTTGCTTGTAAATGCGGTTCGACACAAACCGTATACCCCAAAGCATGCCACCGCCAACCAACGCACCAAGCAAGATGCCCTGAATACTATTGAGCGAAAAAGACAGCAGCGCGTGAAACAAAACACCGCAAATCGCAAACGCCAAATTATAAACATTGGGCAATAACCCAATTTTCAAATCAATCACCGACAGAATAATCAAAAGCCCAAAGCCACACACCAAGCATGAAAATGCAAATATTTCGAAGATCATAAACCAATTGCCATTTCTTTTCTCGCTCAAGAATGATAGATATAAGGGAAGGTTTCAATTCCTATTCCTACACTACGCTAAGGTCGTACAGCCACCATGACAACAAAAACCCGCATATTAGTCGTCGAAGACAATGATTTTGTCCGCATGCAAATTGTAAAGTTTCTAGAGGGCGCGGAAGAATTTGACTGTGAAATCACCGAAGCATCCGACGGGCAGGCCGCCATTGACGCAATGACCAAGGATATAGATTTGGCGATTGTCGATGTGCGCATGGAGCCAATTGACGGCTTTGAATTTATTCGCCACATCCGCAGCGAAGCAAACGAAGCCCCCGTCATCCTTGTGACTGGCGACAGCAATCCTGACCTCTTGAGCGAGGCGACAAAATGGAATGTCGGCGCGGTCTTGATGAAACCCGTTCAAAAAGATAGACTAATTAAAACGGTGAGTCGGACTCTCCAAATCAAATCGCGAGCATCATAATCCTAATGCCTCAATTCATGAATAAAAAATCTTACAAACGTGCTGCGATCAATATCGCATTACTGGCCCTTGCCCCCTTCGTTATCTCATGCGCACAAGTTGATGTGCCCGGCGCACGTAACCTCAGAATTCCATCGCCGACCATGGCCGACACAAGACCCGAAGCCGTGAACGACAAACCCGACAGCGTCCTTTATCTGCCTCTCGGCAGTGACGTCCTTGTCCCTGAAACATTCGAGGGTAGCCCGCTTCCTGATGAAATCATCGGCCCGTTCGAATTGCGCTCGGAAACACTTGCTGGCGCGCTTCAATTGATCCTCGCTGACTACGAAATCCCAATGGCCTTCGAAACCGAAGAAGGGTTAACCCGCACCATCACGGTCGCCAATTTGCGCGGTCCACTTAATAAAGTCGTTGAACGTATCTGTAGCCTTGCCGACCTCTATTGCGCCTTCGAAGACGGTTTGCTTGTTATCAAAGAAAAGCAAACCTTCACCGTGTCTGTACCACCAATCGGCGGTGATAATGATGTGATCGGCGCATTGGCCACTGGGCTTGAAGCTATCACAGGTGCAACACCAATCAGTGATGAAGCGACTCGCACAATTGTCTACGAGGCATCAAACAGAACAGCAAGGTTAGCGGAGCGATACTTCCAACGCATTCGCTCGAATACCGCATTGATCGTATTCGAAGTGTACATATGGGAGGTCGCCCTCAATACGGCCAACGCCACTGGTATTGACTGGGAGAAAATTGATGATTTCGGAAAATTCGCCGCTGGTATCAGTATCCCTGGTGGAACTGGTGCTGACTTTACACCGATCAGCATTGGTCTACCCACAACGGGCGACGTAGATTTCGGTACTGATCAGGTCTTCCAATTCATCTCAACTTACGGCGCGGTGAAAACAATTTCCCAACCGCAAATCACTGTGCTTTCTGGCGCTGAAGCAACATTGCGCGCCGCTGACACGGTTAACTATGTGTCATCTCTAAGCCGTTCTGTTGATAACGGCGAGGTGACTGTGTCCACGGAAACAGATTCGGTTGATACAGGTTTCACGCTCACTATTTCAAGCGCATGGGATAAGGCCACTATCTATGGAACGATCGAAATTGAGCTGCAAGAATTCCGCCGGTTCCAAGAATTCGACGCCGATGGAACAACGCTTCAACTCCCCGAAACAACCGAGCGTGAGCTATCCACGCAAATCAGAATTCGCCCGGGTGATTCGCTCTTGATCGCTGGTTTGGTACGCGAAAGTGATCAATTCGATAAAGAGGGTCCCGGATTTAACTCCCCGATCATCCCAACAAGCCGAGAAGTTGGAACATCAAATACAGAGCTTGTTTTCCTCCTTAAGCCTCGCGTCATTGTATACACATCTGAGGATGTAACGAAGGACCCTAAAGCCGCCAATTCTTTTATGCCTGCATCTGTTGACCCAGGTGAGTTTCCTACGGGAAGTATCTCCGTTGATCTGCTAAACCCAAGTCTTTAAACCATGGGCAAAAAAGCAATTTTTTCCTCTTTCATTGATCAAAATGACAAGTTTTGAGGTATCAATTTGTCTTAGGGGGTTTTTATCCACATCTTTTGTGATATAGTTAAACATGATATGTTTTAGTCAAAGCATGCTCTTAAAATTTCTCTCCGCTGGTTCAATCTCTGTGATCGGCACATTAGGCAAAATTATGTCGCGCACACGTATAAAACATTTGGCACTCGCCACAATGATTCTCGCATCCTCCGCAATCGGTGGGGGGGTAGCTTTCGCACAATATCCTGGTCTCGGTGATCCGGGCTCATCCACAGGTGGTGCAGGAAGTGGAGCCGGTCTCGTGCCCGTCGAATCCAGCGTGGATGGTGGTCAAATTCCCATCGGCGCAACCGCCCAAGTTGTCGTACGCTTTCGTAACGAAGGCGGTCAGCCCGTTCAAACAGGCTTAATCCAGCTTTATCCCTCATCCACCGTGTCTGTTACGGTTGCTTCAAACCAATGCAACACCGAAGAGCTGCCCTCTGGCGCGGAATGCGCAATCGCCTTATCCGTAAAAGGATTGCAGGCTGGGCCATGGCGCGCCGAAATGCTGATGGCGCATAGTGGTCGCACAAGATTAGTGACTGCCACAATCTCTGGAACAGTTGAGTCTACGGGCGATTCATCCAATAAATTAACAAGCGATATCGAAACAATTCCAGATGAGCTTGATTTTGAATCCCTCTCATCTAGCCAAACTCTGGTCGAGCCGGTCATCTTAAGAAACATCACATCAATTCCGATTGATATTTCAAGCATCTACATCGATTCATCCGACAGCGGTGGCTATAAACTAAAAACTGAATGTGAAAGATTAGAAGCAGGGCAAGCCTGTATAGCAACCGTCAGCTGGTCACCAAAGCTTGAGGGGCGTTCATCGGGTGTATTGGTTATTGAACATAACGGCCCCGCAGGCGTATCAAGCGTCCCATTAAAAGGTGAGTACACACCCGAAACAGTCGAAGAGGCTGAACTCTTCCCACGCGCTGTCCCGGGGAAAGGTCTCCTCGTTGCATCACAAACTGAAATTGATTTCGGTGACGAAGTTGCAACCGCCTCCGCAATCACCGTATCTTTAGTGAACGCCGGTGATACTGACGTTAATATCTCGGATATCCGCCTCTCAAGCAGCGATAACGGCCTCGGCTTTAAAGACACAGGCTGTAGCAATATCACCGTTCTAGAGCCGATAGAAGCCTGCCCCTTAACGATCACATGGTCGCCAACCCGCGTTGGAAGCGTGTTTGATGATGTGCAAATTGTCCATGATGGCGCGCGCGGCATCCTCGTCCTGCCAATCCGCGGCGAAGCGGCGGGAACTGTCTCCCAAGATCAAAAAGCAATCAACCTAAGCGAAACACTCTCACCAACCGAAGGGTTCAGCTCTGGCATTGACCCAATTGAGGCAAATGACACTGCCGCTCAACAACAACGCGCCGCCACCGCCAATGAAAATATGGTCGCCCCACGCAGCAATACAAATGTTGCAGGTGTTCTAGATGGATATAAAATCACATCTTTCGCACCAACCCGTGCAATCATTAATGGCCCGGGTGGAAGCCGCCTCGTCAACAATAGCGAAGAAGTCGTCCTTGGTGGCGTGCCGTGGTTCGTCGTCATACAGAAAAACGGCATTGAGTTTCTCCATAAAAAAGAAAGAATTCTTCTTCTTTTCGACCGTTCTTTATCCTCTATTAACCGCGTTCAGGCATCATCAAACGGATCTAGCGATAACGGGGCGACATCATCAAATAATACTTCTGCTGATGAAATTTAAAAAATATGACCGATGAAACGATAAACAACCCAATAACCCCACCATCAGATAGCGACACGCAAGTGGCGCCGGCTCCGCCCCCCTCAAGCGCCGTTGAAAGAATCAAAAAGAAAGTACGCTCTACCGAAGGGCGCGAACGCTACCTCGATATGGTGCAGCGCGAACGCGCCATGATGATGGATCAGGGACTTGCCCGCTCCACTGAACAGCTTCTCGACATGGCAGGGGCGGTCAATCCGTCCGAACAAGAAGAAGTCGGCGTTAAAGACCGCGCATCAGGGGATTTGCTCCGCGCCGTTCTGCCCGTACAATCATGGCTCCCGCTTAGTATCCACTTAATCGGCCTCAGCGATAGCGTCTTGCGCGTCGCCCCGCTCCATGATCTCAATGACCGTCAAATCGAATCCCTGATGTCCACCGCCCAACGAAGCGGTTTTCAGGTCAATAAAATCGAAATCGAAGTCTGGGATCGTAAGGAGCTGATCGACACGCTCCGCTCCGTGCATGACCTTTCTGCCGACCGTTGTGAAAAAACGCTGTCTCTCTGGCTCGCCGACAGTGATAACGGCTTGCTCCTGAATCAATTCCAACGCGATATGCTCGCTGAAGCCCTGCAAATGCGCGCCTCTGATATTCACTTGGTGCAGGATAACAATCCCGACGCGCCGAACTGGATCCAATACCGCATTGATGGTGACATGATGCCAATGCATCTTCTTCCCGCCGATGCCATGGCGCGTCTGACAACCCTTTTGAAACGTGATGCAGGTCTAAACTTCGGGGATCGCGTCACACCAAAAGATGGCCGTTTCGGTTTCACTTGGCAGGGGCGCGCAATTGATGTGCGTGTGGCCGCTGGCCCCCAAGCGCAAGACGGCGAAAAACTAACACTCCGCTTGCTAGACCGCGCTGCTTTGCGTGGCTTCGACGAGCTATTCCGCCGGCACGAAGATGTCGGTGACCATCTCGCAAACCTCCTCTCACCTGAAATCAAAGGTGGGGGCGGTATGATCATCCTCTCTGGCCCAACGGGGTCCGGTAAGACAACCACGCTTTATGCATGTGTGCAGCAAATCGACCGCCGCCGTAAACATGTTCTGACAATCGAAGACCCTATCGAATACGAACTCCGCTACGCCACACAATGGCAAGTTCGCCCCGGCATGCCCGGTGGCTCATTCGCTGATCTGATCCGCGCATCCATGCGTCACGATCCCGATTATATTGTAATCGGGGAGATGCGCGATTCCGACACCGTCGAAACCTCTCTAAAAGCCGCGGAATCGGGGCACACGGTGATCTCAACCATTCACGCCGATACCGCGCTACAAACATTCGAACGCCTCAGAACATTGATGCCGCCTTCGCGTGAACGTTCATCCACATTCACCCTTGCACAACAGGTGCGCGCAATCCTCAATCAACGCCTCGTGCGCACCCTCTGTCAGGGCTGCGCGCACAAAGATACGGTTGATAACGTGCTGGATCTGCATGAAATAAAAATGTTTGGCATCGATCCCAAAACACAAATTCGACGTCATAACACATCCGGCTGTGATCTGTGTAACCGTACAGGGATTTCCGGCCGTACCCTCTTGCTCGATGCGCTTTTGATCACCCTTGGTCCCGCGCAACGCAACGAAATATATGAATCATTGATCGGGAACGTTAACAAAATTTTGGGTCAAGACGGTGTGATCGTCCATACCCGCCGCGAAGGGCTCGTTGATCTGGTGATCACTGGATTGGTCGACCCCAAATCCGCGATGTCTTATCTCGAAGATTAAACCAACATTACGTAAATATACGATTTCCTAAGGTTTTGTCTTTATATTAAAATCAATCTCCTCACATGCCGTGAGGAATTTCTAACTGAGTACGCCTTTTGTTGCTTCGCTTTACTCCTGTATTAGGCAAGAGGAGCGAAACGTATTGAAAACACGAAAGCAACGAATAACGACGTGCAGGGATAAATGGAAGTAACAAAATGCAGCAATGGGTTGCAGACATAGCATACGATACGACCTCCGGCCCCAAAAAGGTCACGGAGTCTTTCTATCTGCCGACTGTTGATGACGTGCGCAGCGCGATTGCCAAAAAAGGCGGCTTTGCGCTCGCCATACGACCGCATGCACGCTCTCCGATGGAGCGCCTTCTTGCGCGCTCAACATGGTGGCAAGTACAACTCCTCCGTGGCATCCAATTCCGCTCAACATCAACATCACCTGGTGTCGCGCTGTGGAAAATCATTCAGGCCGAAACAAACCCGCGCCGTCAAAATATCATGGCCCCCGCCCGCGAAGCGCTCGCCAGAGGTCTCGGTGTCATTGACGCCCTCAAAGCCCTCCAAGTCTTCGACCATGGAACACTCGCCATCCTCGCCGGTTCCGAACGCGCCAACCGGCTAGTTGAGGGAATTCCACACGCCATTCACTCCATCACACAAAAACGCAAAAACGCCCGCGCCATCATGGGAACAATGGGCTGGCTAGCCTTTGATGTGTTCTCTATCGTATCCGCATTGATTGGCGGTAAAGATATGGTGATCGGTTGGTTTAACGATAACCCGCCAACCGATCCTGAAGAATTAGAAAAATTCGACCGCGTTGTCGGAAATCTTGAATTAACATGGGACTCGCTAATTTGGTTTTCAATAGCAACCGGAGCCTTCATGGCATGGTGCGTGTTCTCATATTGGATCAATCGCGGCAAAAAAGATTGGCCCACAGCGCGCCTCGTGCGCAAAATACCCTTAATCGGCGGGTATATGCGCGATTTGGCTTTCGCGGATTCTATGTCCGCGGCCTCTCGCATGCTGCGCGGATCTGTGCCCATTAACGACACGTTAGAACAATCCGCCGAAGCCTCCGCCGCGCCAGATGTGACCGCATATTGGGATAATTCCTTAATCGATCTAGGCAGGGGGGTCAGTTTGGGGTCTGCACTCGACCGTGAACCCCTTCGTAGAAATGAACGCCTTGAAATCGCGGCCTTGTCTGATCTCGGACAAGTTGCTACAGTAATGGAGTCAATTAGTGAAATGCGCGCGCAAGCGGCAAAGACTAAACACTCGCTGATCGTATGGCTCGCTTTTGCATTGACTGGAGTATTCTTAGCACTTGCATTCGGGAGTGCGATCTACGCCTTGACAGTGATGAACATGAGTATGGATTCAATGATGGGTGGCCTCATGCAGGGAGCGATGTAAAATGGCTTTTTGCAATTTCAAAAGTTTCAAAGGAGCACGCATTCCGTGGCTTTAGGACAAAACGACAAGAAAAAAGTTCAGCCGCGCGATCCTCGTGCCGCTGGTCTATCGCGCCCTTCACCCGGCATATCCGATTATCTCGCCGGAGAGGCGCAAGATTTCGTTCGTGATTTAAAACCGTACCTCCCGCAAGAATTGGTCGGCGGTGTCGTCCCGCATATACCCGGCACCGAAGAAGAGGCTGTATGGAATGCCGCCTCCCAGGCGTGCGGTACTGAAAAAATCCATTATTGCTATTCTATTGATGAAAATCGCCTCTGGTATCTCGCTTGCCCTTCAAACATCCTTGCCTCTCACCCCGATAGCTGGTGCCCGTTGGCCGCAGCCCTTCCGGGCAATAGTGAGTATTGGGATCGTGAGACGGTGTATCTTTATGAACAAGAAGGTGTGGCATCCGCGCTGCGCTGGGACCCGGAAACAAATCGCATGCAGGTTTTCCTTGGCGCATCCCGAACAATTCTTCCGCGCGTGCAGAGCATGGACGCAAATTTTGTAACAATAAACCCTGAGGTCGCTGATATTGTGCCTTGGCGCAATAGAACACTTAAAACCGAAAAATTGGCGCGCGCCACTGCAAAAATGCTCGTTGTGTCGGGCATTGCGGTTGCGCTTACTGCTGCGGTGATCCTTGCCTTCAGCTGGATTTCAATCAATCTCCTTCAACGCAATCTCGATATTGTTAAAGAGCAAACGCAAGAAGCATCAATTGAACTTGTGCGCCAAGCAAACGGAGCAATGAAAAGCGACACCATAAAGCATATGGTTAGAATTCAAGAATTACTGGATTCATTGGCGAAGATTGACGGCACATTGGTGCTGTATGAAGTCAATAATGGTCGCGTCAAATGGCAGGCTTTAGTACCTCCAGCCTTCGCCGTTGAGGCCATGGATAAATTATCAGCAAAACCAAATAGTGAAGAACGTGAAAAAGATGGACGATTACGTATTTCTGGAACAAGATAGAAAAAATATAAATACAAGAGTAGTTATATTTTTATAAAAATTAAAGGGCTGTTAAGACCTAACCATTTATAATTAAATTAGAGCTAAATGATAAAAAGCCGTATAAAACGGAAAGAAATACAGGATGAAGTTAAATAAATTCAACTTTGACGCGCAAAAGATTCAAAAATCCATCAAGGATTTTGACTACCGTAGCTTGAAAAAATACACAAGTCCGCAGGCAGGTAATGATCTCAACGCGTTTTTAGAAAAATTACCGCAGCATTCAGGGCAAACCATGCTCATAATCGCGGGGGTTGCATGGGCAAGCGCAGGAGCCGTCGGCCTTTTTACAGCTGTTCAGCTTCAAAAAATGGCTGAAATCCGCATTGAGCTTGAAGAGGCGGATGCGCTTAAGCCAATCGTCCCTCAAATTGTTGATAAAGCGGTCTCTCCAAATCAAGTTGAAGAGTTTGCGGACCATGCAAAAGATATATATGCAGGACTAGATTTTGGTGCGAGTGGCGCTAGAATTACTATGACCTCAAAAAGCCTGGCCGCTTTCGGACAATTCCGTGAAGCCATTGCGCATGTTCAAAACGGTGGGCAAGGATGGCGCGTAAGTGTTGACAAATTGTGCGTAGGGCGTGAATGTGAGAGATATCCACTAAGCGCAACTTTAACTATAAATACGGTTTCAGTGAAGTAACCTCGATGCTATAATGATTCGATAAGTATAAGGACTAAGGTAATGAAGTTGATAAACAAAACGAAAAGCCAACGATCAGAAAGTTACAATGCAGAAAGCGGAAACGTACTTTTCTTGATTTTGATTGCAGTGGCATTATTTGCCGCTCTATCATATGCCGTAACATCCTCCTCTCGCTCTGGCGGCGGAGATGCAAACGATGAAACAAACCTCATTAGCTCCTCTACCATCACGCAATACCCCGCAAGCGTAAGAACAGCCATTATGCGCATGCAAGTTTCTAAAGGGATTGCTATTGAGGAATTGGAATTCAACGAGCCATCTGAATTCGATAACTGTTTAACTGTTGGCGGTGTTTTGGGCGCAAATTGTGTTTTTCATCCCAATGGCGGTAAAGCAACATTTGTCCCTGGTAGCGCTGAAGTGATGGCATCAGGCACACAAACAGACTGGATTTTCTCATCCGCAAATGAAGTAAACCTGATTGGGTTAACAGCAGAGGCAAATGCCGCTGACGAAGATACAGCAGAAGTGATCGCTTTCCTTCCTGGTATCCGTAAGGGGATATGTGAGCGCATAAACGAGCAATTGGGTATTCCTGGCGTTCCGGTGGAAACAGCTGCAATTGATTTTTCATTGGCGAACTCAATGGTGAATACAGACGGCTCAACACCCCCTGAAATTGAGGCGTCTGGTAGTGGCGGCACAATCGGCGAGACCCCTGCAGCAGACCTTGATGGGCAGGCATTTGGCTGCTTCCAAGAACCCACTGATGATAAATACGTATACTACCACGTTATCCTTGAGCAATAATTCTAACATGATAAATGACATTCAAATAAAGCGCGCTTCAGTCCCAAAAGGTGAAAACGGAAGTGCGCTTATTTACATCCTGATCGCAATCGCGCTTCTCGGCGCGCTAACGGTCAGCTTCATGGAACCATCATCCCAACAAACATCCTCACAAAACACATTTAAAACGGCTGTCTCTCTTCAGGGGCAAGTCGATAGCATCCGCTCCGCAATTCAGGAATGTGTCCTCAGCTACCCCCAAGGCGACAGCACGATCGACAATAGCAGCTCTGGCACAGATGAGGGCGCACGTAAAAACTACCCGATCAAACCAAATTCATCACATTACGACTCCCCCGCATCGACCATAGCAAAAACAGCTGCACCTTTAGTCTCCGAAATCCGCTGCCCAGGTGACCAAGGCGGCCCAAATCCAAACGACCACGACCGTATCTTTGGCGGATCAAGCGGCAAATTCATGCAGCCTCCGCCCGATCTCTTCGATCCTTGGCAATATTATAACGGCACAGACGGGATTTATTTCTGGACGAAAACCAATAAAACCGATGCCTTCATCTTATCCGCACTCGAAAAACTCGACGACAATTTCAGCGAATGCGAAGCCGACGTCATTGATGCATCATCAGGCGCCGAAGACCTCGACAGCGACGCAGAAACCGAATGTCCATCAGGAAATGTGTGTTTCCGCGTTCGTATGATCACAAATGGAACGGCTGTCTGGAATGGCGACACTGATGGCGATGAATCGGGCTGCTAAATAATTACGACAGCGCCGCAACTTCGTCCTGCACCCGTTTAAATTCTCCCTCAAGCTGATCAATCAGCCCGCCATGATACGCGCCATTATCCGCCGCATCCTGTAGCGCCGCTGCAACATCACCCATCGCATTGCAGCACGCTGAACGTGCCGAGCCCTTAAGGCTATGCGCAATCTCCGCAACCTGCGGCACATCCGCCGCCTCATGCGCGGAACGTAGCTTTCCAATAAGTGGCTCCGTCATTTCGCAAAACATGCCCAACATCTCAATCGCCATCTCGTCAAATGCGCCCATCATCGCGATCATCGCCTCTTTATCAATGGCATCTTTGCTCGCGTTATGAACTTCGGCCTCCACAGGCTTATCATCCTCAAACCCCTCTTGCGCGAGCAACCCCCAACGGATCAAAAGCCGCTGAAACTGCCCCAACGAAACGGGCTTCAATAAACATTCGTCAAATCCATGGCGCATATATGTCTCACGCTGCGCCATCTGAACATCGGCGGTCAAAACAATCACCGGAAAATGCGTATGCCCCCCCGCGCTCTCTTTCTTGCGAATAGTCTCAACAAGCCCATATCCGTCAAGCTCCGGCATGTGCAAATCCGTAATCAAAATCCCGTAAAGCCCGGTATTCAATGCCTCCAGCGCATGACGGCCATTCTCAACAAAATCCGCTTCCACACCCAATTTGTCCAATTGCCGCTTAAGGATGTCACGCACGCTCGCCGTATCCTCGGCAATCAACATACGCGTCGGACCGGATATCTGCATAATCTCGGTCTTATCGGTCGCATCGCGCACCGCCTCACCAAGCCCAAGCCGTGACGCGGGCTTCGTCAAATACGTAACCCCCAAAGCTTTCAACGAATGCGACAGGCCAATATCATCACGCACCGTATACATGACCAACCCCATATTCGGGCGAATTTTTATGATCTCCTTAATCAAATCCAGCCCCAACCCATCGGGCAATCCCTGATCAATAATCCCCACATCAAACGGACGCCGCCGCGCCAACGCTAAGCCCTCCGCATAAGTCGGGCAGCTTTCAACCGTCGCCCCCATTGAGCGCAGCGAGTTCACAATCTCCTTCGCCCCTTGTGGATGATCCTCAACCGATAGCACGGATATCCCGTCAAGCGACGGCAACTCAACCGTGCTCGCATCCGTACTGACTTCACGCGTGGGAATTTCAAACCAGAATGTCGATCCCTTGCCTTCTTCGCTGATCACACCAATCTGCCCCTCCATAAGCTCAACCAGCTTCTTGGAAATCGAAAGCCCCAAACCCGTACCGCCATATTGCCGTGACGTTGAATTATCCGCTTGTGAAAACGATTGAAACAACCTTGAGCAAACCTCTTCGCTCATCCCGATCCCCGTATCAACCACCTCAAATCGCAAGCCAACCCCGTCGCTCGGCACGTCAATATGCTGAACCTTGGATGTAACCCGCACCGTCACGCTGCCCGCATGCGTAAACTTCAACCCGTTACCGCATAAATTCATAATAATCTGACGCAGGCGCTTGGGATCACCAATCACAACAAACGGTACATCCTGCTCAATATCATCAATCAAAGCTATATCAACGCCGTGCACCTTCACGGCCAAAGCCTCCAACAAGCCCCGCACAAGCAAGCGCACAGGAACCTCAAACACGTCCAATTCCATCTTGTCCGCATCCATTTTGGCCAAATCCAAAACATCATCCAAAATCTCAAGCAACCCGCTCGATGCGGTCTGCGCCGTGCGCACCATTTCCGCAATGCGCGCCGATGGCTTTTCATCGTCAATCAACTCAAGCAGGCCGTAAATTGTCTGCATAGGGGTACGAATTTCGTGGCTAATCGTCGCCAATAAATTCGCCTTCATATCTGCTAAAGCATCGGCTTCTTCAACTTTGGCAACCAATTCGGCGCGCGACAAATCCGCATTATTAGGTTTTTTTTCTGACATAAGGGCTGGAAACTCTTGCAAGTTAAGACATATCTAGGGTATCACAAACTTTCGAAAAATAAATCATGCTTGTGAGAAAGAAGGTGATTTTTAAAACCACGTTTTAAAAATTGTACCGAGCCACAGCGAAGGCGGGCGAAGCCCGTAAAACTAGCGCGAAGCGCGAAAAGGAGCAAACAGATGGGTTATAAAGTAGCAGTTATGGGTGCAACCGGTAACGTTGGCCACGAAATTCTAAAAATTCTTGATGAACGCAATTTCCCTGCTGATGAAGTGATTGCCCTTGCCTCTGAACGTTCCGCGGGCAAAGAAGTGTCCTATGGCGATAAAGACCTAAAAGTCCAAGACCTCTCAAAATTCGACTTCACTGGCGTGGATATCGTGCTCTCATCACCGGGCGGCGCAGTCTCCGCTGAATACTCACCAAAAGCCGCAAAAGCAGGCGCAATCGTCGTGGATAATACATCACACTGGCGTATGGACCCTGACGTGCCTTTGGTTGTGCCGGAAGTAAACCCAAAAGCCGTTCACGAAATGCGCAAAGGCATCATCGCCAACCCAAATTGTTCAACCATCCAAATGTTGGTCGCGCTTAAGCCATTGCACGACGCCGCAAAAATCAAACGCGTTGTCGTCTGTACATACCAATCCACTTCGGGATCAGGAAAAGAAGCCATGGACGAGCTGTTCAATCAGACAAAAGGCATCTATTCCAACCAAACTCCAGTGCCAAGCGTCTATCCAAAACAGATCGCCTTCAACGCAATCCCACAGATTGACGTCTTTATGGATGATGGCATGACCAAAGAAGAATGGAAAATGGTTGTCGAAACAAAGAAAATCCTCGACCCGAAAATCAAGGTCTGTGCATCTTGCGTGCGCATTCCCGCATTCATCGGCCATGCCGAAATGATCAATGTCGAACTCGAAGGCGAATTATCCGCCGCCGAGGCAAAAGCTCTCTTCCGCAAACAAGAAGGCCTCACCTTGGTTGATCTTGAGCAAGAAGATCTTGAATACGTCACACCTGTAGAAATTCAGGGCGAAGACGATGTCTATGTCTCCCGCGTGCGCGAAGATATCACCGTCGAAAATGGCATCAATTTCTGGTGTGTGGCTGATAATCTACGCAAAGGCGCAGCGCTAAACACCGTCCAAATCGCAGAATTGCTGATCAAAGAAGGCGTGCTTAAAAGCTAAGCTCTATATAAAAAAACATGCATTATAATCACGAGAAGGGGGGCATCAATTTTGCCCCCTTCTTAATGATCAGCAATACAAATCCTGTAACCATCCTTGCCCTCATCGCGAATGCTACTATGTAATTAACAGGAGTTAAAATATGGACAGACGCGTATTTTTATCGGGAATGGTGGCGCTCGGCGCCCTAGCAACAGCAGGATCAGCAATGGCATTTGATTTATTTAAAAGCAAAGATGGCTCAAATGGTAAAATCGGCAAAAAAGCCGACAGCTTCCCCTATGAGTTGACCGAAGCCGAGTGGAAAGACAAGCTCACGGACGAACAATTCCGCGTCCTTCGAAAAGCAGGAACCGAGCGCTCCGGCACATCTGAGCTGAACGACGAAAAACGCGACGGCATATTCCATTGTGCTGGCTGCGATCACCCGCTCTTTTCCTCTAAACATAAATTCGACAGCGGCACAGGCTGGCCCAGCTTTTTCCAGCCAATCAATGACGAGGCTTTAGGCTATTCCGCTGATCTCGTCTTGCTGATCCCCCGCACCGAAGAGCATTGCGCCAATTGCGGCGGACATCTCGGCCATGTGTTCAATGACGGGCCACAGCCAACAGGAAAACGCCACTGCATCAATGGTGTCGCAATGCACTTCACACCCGCAGAGGTCTAAAAAGGGGGCTAAAAGGAGTTTAAAGGAAGCCCAAAGCCCAATAAAATCCTAAGAAACGTGAAGACTCTTAAAGACTCTTCAAGAAAGCGGTTGAAATTGTTGCGCCCTGATCTATGATAAATTCTTGAAAATAATCATAAATGGGCAACCAATGACATCATCACCAGAGATAAAAGCAAAAAGACCGCTTTCCCCGCATCTACAGGTATATAAACCGCAGATGACATCCGTCCTCTCAATCTTCCACCGCATGACGGGCGTTGCCCTCGCGATCGGAACATTGATGGTCGCATGGTGGCTGATCGCCGCCGCAACAAGCGAAAGCGCATACAACACCGCGCAAAGCTTCGCCAGCAACCCCATCGGCACACTCATGATCTTCGGCTGGAGCGTCGCGCTCTTTTACCACCTCTCAAATGGCGTGCGTCACCTTTTCTGGGACATGGGCTACCTCTTCAAAATCGAAAGCGCCTATAAAGCAGGCTACCTCGTCCTGCTTTCTACCGTGCTCCTCACCGCGGGTGCATGGTATCTCGCGCTTGCCAATTAAGGGAAAAACAGAACATGAAATTGAAATGGAATAACGATCCAATGAAATCCCCCCTCGGTCGCGCACGCGGCCTCGGCTCCGCCAAAGAAGGGGCAAACCATTGGATGAGCCAACGCATCACCGCCATCGCCAATATTCCCTTGGTCTTATGGCTGGTGTTTTCAATCGTTAGCTTGAAGGGCGCAAGCCACGCACAATTCACCGATTGGCTCGCACATCCTTTAAATGCGATTTTGATGATCCTTTTCATCATTTCCACCTTTTATCACGCAAAACTGGGTTCACAAGTCGTGACAGAGGACTATATCCATAATGAGGGCTTGAAATTTGTAAAGCTGATCGCGCAAAAGCTATTCTTCTTCGGATTAGGAATCGCTTGCATATTTTCAATCCTCAAAATCGCGCTGTAAAAAAATAAAAGTCACGGGAGACTGAAATGGCAAAAGCCCAAACAACAAATAAAATCACCGATAACTATACAATCATCGACCACGAATATGACGTCCTCGTTGTCGGGGCAGGGGGCGCAGGTCTCCGCGCTGGCTTTGGCTGCGCTGAAAAAGGTCTGAAAACCGCGATCATCTCGAAAGTCTTCCCAACCCGCTCACATACTGTCGCAGCCCAAGGCGGTATCTCCGCCGCGCTCGGCAATATGGGCGAAGATGACTGGCGCTACCACATGTACGACACCGTCAAAGGCTCCGACTGGCTCGGCGACCAGGACGCAATTGAATATATGTGCCGCGAAGCGATCCCCGCGATCATCGAACTTGAACATTACGGCGTGCCGTTTTCCCGCACCGCCGCTGGTAAAATCTATCAACGCGCATTCGGCGGCATGACCACCCAATACGGCAAAGGCACCGCCCAGCGCACATGCGCCGCCGCCGACCGTACAGGCCACGCAATTCTCCACACGCTTTACACACAAGCCCTCAAAAACCACGCCGAATTCTTCATCGAATATTTCGCCATGGATCTCATCATGTCCGATGACGGCCAATGCCTTGGCGTAATGGCATGGAATTTGGATGACGGCACAATCCACCGCTTCCGCGCCCATCAAACAATCCTTGCCACTGGCGGCTATGGACGTGCTTACTTCTCATGCACCTCCGCCCATACATGTACAGGCGACGGCAACGGCATGGCTGTTCGCGCTGGCTTGCCGCTCCAAGACATGGAATTCACACAATTCCACCCAACAGGAATCTACGGCGCAGGCTGTCTCATCACCGAAGGCGTGCGCGGAGAGGGCGGTTATCTCACCAACTCCGAAGGCGAACGCTTCATGGAGCGCTACGCCCCATCCGCAAAAGACCTCGCCTCACGCGACGTCGTATCACGCTCAATGACCATCGAAATCCGCGAAGGACGCGGCGTTGGCGCAAATAAAGACCACATCCACCTCAACCTGATGCACCTCGATGCCGACATCATCAATGCCCGCCTTCCTGGTATTGCTGAATCTGCGCGTATTTTCGCGGGCGTTGACGTGACCAAGGAACCAATCCCCGTCCTCCCAACTGTGCATTACAATATGGGTGGCCTCCAAACCAACTATAAAACCGAAGTCATCAACCCAACGAAAAAAGACCCCAACGCCACCGTCCCCGGCCTCATGGCCATCGGCGAGGCAGCATGTGTGTCCGTCCACGGCGCAAACCGCCTTGGCTCGAACTCACTTCTCGACCTCGTCGTCTTCGGACGCGCCGCCGCAAATCGCTGCGCCGAAGTCGTAGAAGCAGGCGCACCGCACCGCCCATTCGATGGTGATGATGGTTCAAAATCAATCGAACGCCTCGACAAGCTCCGCTATTCAAACGGCAGCACAAGAACGTCTGAGCTTCGCCTCGATATGCAAAAAACAATGCAAGACCACGCCGCCGTCTTCCGTACAGGGGAAACCTTGAACGAGGGTGTTGAGAAAATCGACAAAGTCTTCGCTGCGAAAAAAGACCTCAAAATCTCCGATCAATCCATGATCTTCAACACCGACCTTGTCGAAGCCTTGGAGCTTGATAACCTCCTCGTGCAGGCTGTTGCATCCATGCATTCCGCCGCAAACCGCGAAGAATCCCGCGGCGCGCATGCCCGTGAAGATTTCCCTGATCGTGATGATGAAAAATGGATGAAACACACAATTATCTGGGTGGACGACAAAAACGGCAAAACCAAAATCGGCGACCGCCCGGTCATCCTCAACTCCCTAACAAACGAAGTCGAAGCCTTCCCACCAAAAGCACGGGTTTACTAGGGGTTAATGCATTTTATCGCTAGGGTCAGGCTCTTCAAAGCCTGTCTTTGCTTCAGGTGCCATCATGATGTGAGGGACGCCCATGATGCTATCGTATCGGTTCGCATAATACGTATGAACATCTCTAGCTTTTTCAGCTAAGGCACTCTTACCTGCTCCTTCGAAAAGCTTTGCTGCGTCTTCCATAGAGTGGATGAGTGTCTCGGTGTTTATTTTTGTTGCTTGCCCATGCATTGCTCTGATTTTAGTCATGATAGAAGGAATGTTGCCTGGATCTGTGTTTCTCTCGAGTGATGATGATGCCTGCATTTCCGCAGTGCATAAGGCCAAAAGAGCTTCGTTAACATCGATGGCTGTGGGGTGATCAAAACGATAATTAAGCTTGTTAGATGTTTGAAGTAATTCCAAAGCAGACTGCCGATTATAATCCCCCGCTAAAAAAGATTCAACACGCTCTAATGAGCGCATAGAAAGTTGCATGATCAATGCTGCGTCGAATATATCCTGCTTTTTCGCTCTATCATAATCGGCAAAGTAAAGTGCCTTTGTAATTACGACGGCACTCGCAGCTTTCTCATGTACACCCTTTTGTGCGTGGACGCCCTGAAGTGCTTGACCAATAAGTTGGTCTTTATTTTCCAAACCCAAAGCATCTATAACTGCATCTAACTCTTGAACAGCTGTATCTGGTTTTAAACCAAACATAGCACCATTTAGATCGATATCACCCGTAGATGTGCGATCTCTATTGCGCCCTTCAAATTTCGAAAGAATAATCTCTTTTTGTTCGCCTGTTCCATGGTCAAATAATGTTGCAAGCAATGCTGTTCTGGCTTGCACATGTCCAATCGTATCAAATTGTGTCTGGTCTAACTCTCCGTTTTCAACAAGCATAGTGTTCAAAACACCTTTAAATCCATCATGCGGCGGTGGTTCGGTCGCTGAACTGATAAATGCACCTGTGGTGTCTGTAGCCATGTTTAAAACTCCAATATTTAAATATGAAAAACAAAATACGTATTGTGCTGATTTTTGTCAAATTTAATTTCCGCTCTATTGTCCCTTCCCAAAAAGCAAAATAACCATTATCCTCATAAAGCATTGTTTTTATGGGCGCTAAACCTATATACATCTATAAAACAAACTGATAAAAATGCTTTAAATACAAGGGGTATGACACCCCATCCGCGAATAAACAGATAAAACGAACTGAAAGAATTATGGCTGAATTCACACTCCCGCAAAATTCCAAAATCACAAAAGGTGAAGTAATCGACGCCGCTGGTGATGCAAAGAATAAAAAAACCTTTAAGGTTTACCGCTGGAGCCCAGATGATATTGGCGATGACGGAGAGCCTAAAAATCCACGCCTCGATGAATTTACAATCGACCTCGATAAATGTGGCCCGATGGTGCTTGATGCCTTGCTCCATATCAAAGACGATGTTGATCAAACATTAACCTTGCGTCGTTCCTGTCGTGAAGGGATATGCGGATCATGTGCCATGAATATCGACGGCACCAACACACTCGCCTGTACCAAGGCAATCGAGGATGTTAAGGGGGCTGTTAAAATCACGCCGCTTCCCCATATGCCGGTCGTTAAAGACCTGGTGCCCGACCTTAACCACGTCTACGCGCAATACGCCTCGATTGAGCCATGGCTCAAAACCGACAGTCCTGCGCCAAACCGCGAACGCCTCCAATCCGACGAAGATTCCACCATCCTCAACGGTGCGGACGGAAATGGCCCTGCTGGCTGTATCTTGTGTTTCTGCTGTTCGACGTCATGCCCGTCATATTGGTGGAACGCTGACCGCTTCCTCGGCCCCGCTATCCTCCTCCAAGCCTATCGCTGGATCGCTGATACCCGTGACGAAGCAACAGGCGAACGCCTCGACCAACTCGAAGACCCGTTCCGCCTCTATCGCTGCCACACAATCATGAACTGCACCAACACTTGCCCAAAGGGTCTTAACCCCGCAAAAGCAATCGCAGAGATCAAAAAACTCATGGCCGTGCGTCGTTAAAAGCTATAAATCCTATTAAGGGCGAAATTCCATCCGCGTTTTGCAATTGGCGCTATACATCTGAATATAGCCTTTCTTGCTAAGGCGTAGCACCTGAAAGCATTTTGATGTCCCTTCAATCGGCACATCGGTGCTTCCCCCTTCGGGATTGGGCATCAGCATAACACCAGATTCGTTTGAAACCGTTGTCACACCTGCAGATTCTTTGTCTTTCGAGATATCAATGCTCTCAATTTCTGTCTCTGTGTAATAATGTTCTACTGATTGTGCGCCTTGCGCAACTTGATTGATGTAATCCTCTTTGTTCAGCAAAAGCGACTTTTCCTGCTCGGGCATTCCGGGAACAACATATGTAATGCTGGTTTTAAACCGTGCTTTTGGGGCAATGTGAAAATCTAGATATTGGCTTGTTTCACTCTGGCTCAGTGTTACGTTTTTGTCCGTCGTAATATCAGTCGTATATTGAATAAATTCACGCACATTCTCATCGGTAAGTTTTTTATAGCTCTCTTTTTTATTTTGAGCATGCGCAATCGTGCTCGTCGCAAGAATCAAAAGACCAATAAAAAGGGTTTGATTGGATATTCTGGATTTGCTCATAAGATAGTATCGCTTAAAAAGGTGAAAAGAACCCTAATAGGACGATGATTTTCTAAGCATTAATATCCAGACCGATATCCAGCCCAATAACGCTATGTGTCAACGCACCGATGGATATGAAATCTACACCAGTCTGCGCAACCTCACTAACATTTTCGAGGGTAATACCACCGGATGCTTCCGTCGTAAGCGCGCCGTCAATGACCGCAACAGCCTTTTTAAGCGTATCAACATCCATATTATCAAGCATCACAACATCTGCGCCACCATGTGCCAAAACCTCGTCCAATTGCGCGAGCGTATCAACTTCTATTTCGATCTTCATCATGTGGCCGGAATGATTTTGTGCGTTATCAAGCGCGGCCTGAATGCCGCCCGCAATCGCAATGTGATTATCCTTAATCAAAATCGCATCATCCAATCCAAAACGGTGATTCGCGCCACCACCGGCAAGCACCGCATATTTCTGCAACGAACGAAGCCCTGGCAAGGTTTTGCGCGTACAACAAATTTTCGCCTTCGTGCCTTTTGTCTTTTCAACAAAGGCCGCAGTCGCGCTCGCCACGCCCGACAAATGCGTAATAAAGTTAAGCGCAACACGCTCCGCTGCTAAAATTGATTGTGCGGATCCTTGGATCGACAAAATTTCTTTGTTCTTCAAAACGCTCTCGCCGCTGGTCACGTAACGATTGGTCACAAGGGTGGGATCAACCATCAAAAACACCATCTCGGCAATGCGCGTGCCCGCGATAACGCCGCGCTGGCGTGCATGCATAACAGCGGTAGCCTGCGCATTCGGGGAGATAATATTCTCGCTGGTGACATCGTTTCCATGCCCCAAATCCTCAAGCAAAGCATTACGAATGATCGGTTCAACAATTAAAGGATGCGGCATTAGCTAAGCTCCAACATTTTATCAACGGCCTTGCGGGCGCGTTTGGCGGTTTCGGGGTCAAGTGTAATCTCGGGCTGTTCTGTCTGCAGGCATTTCAAAATCTTCGGCAAGGAAATACGCTTCATATGAGGGCACATCTGACACGTGCCAAGCATCTGAACGCTAGGGTTGGCCGCGGCTAAATTGCTGCCCATGGAACATTCTGTCATCAAAACGGCCTTGGCGGGTTTATGTTCTTTAATATAAGTATCCATCTGCGCAGTTGAGCCGCTGAAATCAGCCTCTGCCATCACCTCTGGCGGGCATTCAGGATGCGCAAGCACGAACGCGTCTTTATGCTCCTCGCGCACGCGGCGCACATCTTCGGGGGTAAAGCGCTCATGCACCATGCACGCACCATCCCAGATAATGATCTCGACATCGGATCCGCCATCGCGCATCTCATTGGCTACATTCTTGGCGAGGAATTTATCAGGCGTCATAATAATGCGCTTATGCCCCTGCGCCTCAAGCGCCTTAATAATCTTAAGCGCGTTGGAGGACGTACAGCACACATCGCTTTCCGCTTTCACATCTGCCGATGTGTTCACATATGTAACAACCGGAACACCGGGATATTCTTTTTTAAGCGCAATCACATCCGCGCCCGTAATACTCTCGGAAAGTGAGCATCCCGCATTCATATCCGGCATAAGCACTTTTTTCTCGGGGCATAAAATCTTGGATGTCTCGGCCATGAAATGCACACCGCATTGCACGATAATATCCGCATCCGATGCGGCGGCTTGCTGCGCGAGCATGAGGGAATCACCGACAACATCACCAACACCGTAAAAAATATCCGGCGTCATATAGTTATGCGCCAAGATGACCGCATTCTTTTCTGCCTTAAGGCGGTTAATCTCATAGATATAAGGGGCAAGGGTTCTCCAGTGCTCCTCTTTATATTGGTGCTCAAGCTTGGCAAAAATCGGCGCTGTCGCTTCCGCTATTTCAGGCGTGTATTCAAGAGGCTGCATTGCTTTATCGTCCTTATCGTGCCATATGGTCTTTAAGAAAGATGTATCTTTCATAATATACGGGTCAAGGTCAAGGAACGATAAAGCTACGATGGCGGATTTATTTGCAGATGATACACAAAATGCGGACGCAAGCCGCCCACTCGCCGACCGCCTGCGCCCCCGCAGCATCGACGAAGTCGCAGGACAAGACCACATCGTCGGCGAAAACGGAACCCTACGAAAAACCTTGGCTGGCGGGCATTTGCCCTCCATCATCTTCTGGGGCCCACCCGGATGCGGCAAGACCACTTTGGCTCGTATTTTAGCCGATCACACCGATCTGCATTTCGAACAACTCTCCGCGATATTTTCTGGCGTGGGTGATTTGCGCAAAGTCTTCGACAGCGCAAAAATCCGTAAAAAGAACGGGCAGGGGACGTTGCTATTCGTCGACGAGATTCACCGCTTCAATAAATCACAGCAAGATGCCTTCCTGCCCGTGATGGAGGACGGCACAATTACACTCATCGGCGCAACCACGGAAAACCCGTCATTCGAGCTGAACGCCGCGCTGCTCTCACGCGCCCAAGTGCTCGTGCTCAAACGCCTCGACGAAGATGCGCTAGAAGACCTCCTGATAAAGGCCGAAGCCGAAAAACCGCTCCCCCTAACGCCCGAGGCACGCAGCCTCCTCAAAACCATGGCCGATGGCGATGGGCGGTATCTCCTGTCAATGGCGGAACAGCTGCAGGCACAATCGGAGGAATTAGACGAAGACGCGCTGCTCAACGTTATTCAGCGCCGCGCCCCGCTCTACGACAAAGGCGATGAGGCGCATTACAACCTTATCTCCGCCCTTCATAAATCCGTCCGCGGCAGCGATCCTGACGCGGCGCTATACTGGTTTGCGCGCATGATATCGGGCGGTGAAGACCCTGAATATATCGCCCGCCGCATGACACGCATGGCCATCGAAGATGTCGGCCTTGCCGACCCGCAAGCGCTGGGCGTGTGCAACGCTGCATGGGAAACCTATCTTAAGCTCGGAAGCCCTGAAGGCGAGCTTGGCCTCGCACAGGCGCTGATCTATCTCGCCACCGCCCCCAAATCCAACGCCGCCTATAAAGCCTATAAGCTCAGCATGGACGCCGCCAAGAAAAGCGGCTCTCTCATGCCGCCTAAACATATTTTGAATGCGGTCACAAACCTCATGAAGGATCAAAGCTACGGCGATGGCTATATCTACGATCACGACACAGCCGAGGGCTTTAGCGGTCAAAACTATTTCCCCGACGACTTGCCCCGCGCCCAATATTACAAACCGCCTCAACGTGGTTTCGAAAGAGACATCAATAAGCGCTTGGAATATTGGAATAAATTAAGGCGTGAAAAATCTTAAAAACCCATGGGTGGCGCACACATGAAAAATTTCGAAAGCTTCATCGGCATTGACTGGTCGGGTGCAAAATTACCCATCCAAACACACTCCATCGCGCTATCATTTAGCACGCAGGGCGCGGACGCACCCATATTATTGGATGAAAAATGGAGCCGCACAAAGGTTTTTGAGTACATCCAATCCCTAACCCAAAATACCAACAGCAGAACCCTAATCGGCATTGACGCCAATTTCGGATACGCCCAAGATATCGCCCAGCAACAAATCGGAAAAGGCTATAACATCAGTGATTTATGGACATATGTTGAAAAGCATTCTGCGCAAAGTGATAATTTTTTCGCTGGCGGATTTTGGCAAGCATATCCCGATCATTTCTGGACACGCGGCAAAAAGCCACCCCATATGCGCTTTCCCAAACGCCTAACCGAAATCCAATGCGCCGCAAAAGGATACGGCAACCCCGAAAGCCCGTTCAAGCTGATCGGAGCAAAACAAGTCGGCAAAGGCGGACTGGCTGCAATGCGCATGGCGCACGCGCTGAAACAATCGATGGGTGATGATATCTGCATCTGGCCATTCGAACATCATATCGCTGACACCGCAAAAACAGTCATAACCGAAATCTTCCCCCGCCAATTTCTCATGCGTACGGGACACGGCCTGACCAAGGTAAATACCTTGGATGAGTTAAATACATCGCTCAAAAAACTAGGCTGCAATAATAAATACGAAACGCTTCGATTTAATAATCATGACGCCGATGCAATCGTTTCTAGCGCAGGGCTTCGCATGCTGTGCGGCAATCAAAAAACAATCCCAGATCACATCGCAAATCCACCCGAAATGGACATAGCCGCGCGCACCCGCGAAGGTTGGATCTTCGGCGTATAAAGCGCTTATAAATCCTTAAGGATAACCGGACGTCGCCGCTCCGCGCGCAACAAATATAAACCGCTCACAATAATCACCGCCGCCCCGACGAGCATCCAAACATGCGGATAATCCCCAAATAACAGCGCCCCAAACAACACCGCCCATATCAATTCGGTATAAACAATCGGCGTCACCGCCGCGCTATCGGCAATCTGGAACGCAAGCGAGACACAAATAATCCCGCTCGCCATCAATATCCCTGATAAAACAAACGCATGAAGATGCGACAGCTCAATCGGTATAAACCCTGAAATCGCAAACGGAATGGTAATCAGGCAAGAGCCAAAAACCGGATAAAACCCCATCGCCAACAAGCTCGACCCTTTCAATGATCGCGCCACCAAAAACATCAATGCAATCAACGTCGTGGTGCCCAAAGGTAAAGCCATCAATAAAAGATTTGTCCCGTCCTGCCATGGCTGAAACGCGATCAAAACCCCGCTAAACCCAATCACAATCGACACCCACCGATGAATACCAATGCGCTCCCCGTAAAGCGGCATAGCAATAATCGCGGCAATAAAGGGCAGGGTGAAAATGGCGGTATAAACCGTCGCCAACGGCATAATCGAATAACAATAAACAATCGAAAAATTAACGCCCGTATTCAAAATCACACGCAGCCCGTGTATCTTTGAATTGCGCCCATCACGCAAACTCGCCAATCCACCAAGCATCGGCGCAAATAACAGCATAAGCAAAGCGCCAATCGCCGTATCCATGACAATGATCTGATAAATCGAATACCCTTGCTCAGACAGCCATTTCACGCATGTATCGGAAAACGAAAACGCCGTGTATCCGAACAAAGCAAGTAGCATCCCTTTATGTGTATTGGTTAAATGATTGAACATATGATGAAACTCTATTACAAACGTTTGAAACTTTGTAAGGTAGTCTTATGATTAACACAATAGCAGCCATCGCCGCGGGCGGAGCAATCGGTGCATTAATGCGCCACGGCGTTAACATCGCCGCCGTTAAAATAATGGGACATGGCTTTCCCTATGGCACGCTCACGGTCAATATCCTTGGCTCATTCTTGATGGGTGCGATCATAATTGCCTTCGCCCAAATATTCCAACCCACTGAAACAATGCGTGTTTTCATCATTACGGGATTGCTCGGTGCGTTTACAACATTTTCAACATTCTCACTCGATGTCGCAACACTCTTTGAGCGCGGAGAATATCTCACCACCGCCGCCTATCTCAGCGCATCTGTCGTATTATCCATCGCCGCACTCTTCGCCGGCATGGCCATCGTAAAAGGGTTCATATCATGAACGAAGACAAGACCACCCAAGACACCCAACAAGACACCCAACAAGACACCACCCGCGTCCGCCATATCGAGGTAAAAGCCGATGATGACGGCCAGCGCCTCGATCGTTGGATCAAAAAATACGTGCCCGAAATTCCATACGCGCTTGCGCAGAAATTGATGCGCAAAGGGCAAATCCGCGTCGGCTCCAAGCGCGCAAAAGCCGAGACAAGGCTTGAGACAGGGCAAACCGTGCGCATCCCGCCCGTCGATGATAAATCCCAACCCATCAAGCATAAGCTAACCGATAAGGACAAAGCCTTCATCAAGGATATGGTGATCTACGAAGACGCCGATGTCATCGTCCTGAACAAGCCAAGCGGCATCGCAACCCAAGGCGGCAGCAAACAAAGCCGCTACATTGATCTCTACCTAGAGGCATTCACCAACAAAGAAGGCGTAAAACCGCGCCTCGTTCACCGCCTCGATAAAGACACAAGCGGCATCTTGCTCCTTGCTCGCTCCGCCAATGTCGCACGTAAATTAGGCGATGCATTCAAAGGGCGCGACATCAAAAAGATATACTGGGCGATCACATCCCCCGCACCCGAAACCCCCGAAGGCACAATCAAAGCCCCGTTATCAAAGGCGGGCGGTTCCAATAAAGAGCGCATGGTCGTCGATGAAGAAGAAGGCAAAATGGCCATCACCGATTTCGTTATCCTCGAAAGCGCAATGAGCTCCGCCGCGTTTGTCGCATTCTGGCCGCGCACAGGGCGCACGCACCAGCTCCGCGTTCACGCCGAATTGATCGGCTGCCCCATCGTCGGCGATAAAAAATACAGCCGTTTGCCCGAACAAGAAGAATGGCACGAAGCCCGCCGCAAAGCCGAAGCCGACCTCAACGGCATGGATTTGGCCAATCGCCTGCATTTGCACGCGCGCCGTATCATCTTGCCGCATCCGACCAATACGGGAAAAATGCTCGACATCACCGCGCCACTCCCCCCCGAACTCAGGAAAAGCTGGAAAGCGCTCGGCTTTAGCCCTAATCTAAAAGGCGACCCTTTCGAATAACGAAACGGGTATGGTCGCAATAAAGGATATTTTTTAAACATGAAAAAATGGCTCGGTCGTCTCGCGAAATTAAGCTTCTTCCTCATCGCTTTTCTTGGTGTTGTGATCACCGTTCTCTTCAACATGGGCGGTGATAGCGATACCCTAAAAGGTGCTATCGAAGATTACATCACCGCATCCAGCGGATACGCCACAAAAATCAAAACCTTCAATAACATGACCTTCTTCCCCAATATCTCCGTGGACGCAGAAGGCATCATCCTGAAAAAACCGGATATCAAGGCAATGCAGGCATGGGCGGATGAAGAAGCCCAAAAACCAGAGGAAGAGCGCGGAACCACACCCCCACCAATCGACTTCTTTAATCCCGATGCAACAATAGAAAAAGCCATTATTGCGATTGGTTTCTGGGATGTGACCCTTGCGCATAACAAAAACATCAAAAACATCCAAATCCGCAACGCAGAGTTTAAGGCCGGCACGGTTCATGAAAAACCACTGCATATCGAAACGCTCGGCATTGATGAAACACCAGAAGGAAAACCATTCATCGCATTATCCGGCGCGCTCGGCAGTGATAAGTTTTCAGGCGGTTTGGATATTGAATCCATTGGCACACGCAGCAACCCCAAATATAAATTGGGCGAAGAGGGCGCGTTCGATTTTAAGGTCGGCAATATCACAATGACCGGAATCCTGCGCCCACGCACCATGGGCGGGTTGCATATTCGCGACCTGAAAATCATCAATAATGAACAAGAAATCATAGACGCCACCTTCACCTTCATCCGCGGCGCGGAAGGTAACATCGCGATAAATGGCAACTTCACGGCTCCCGAATTTGGCTCCAACGGTACATTTGACTGGAACATCATCGCCGCGAAAAATATGCAAATCACGGGAAACATCGCCGCCGACACCCTCTATCAGGATGATTTTTCCGCCAATTCCCGCATATCAAAAACATGGAAAGAATGGGCAAGCATCTTCATGACCTCCGATGCCCCAGCAAATGAAAGCCACGCCATCGCGGTCACCGCCGATACGTTCACCGCCAAGTCAAAAACCGTTCAAGATTTCACGGGCGGCGCATCCATCAAAGACAATCAAATGATTTTCACCCCGTCTGAGCCAAAGCCAGAATAAGAGTACCTAAATCCCGATGAAACGTTTTTATAAACTTGTCTCAACACAAAAATCACAAGGCGGTTACCACATCACGCTCGATGGTCGCCCTGTCAAAACCGCGTTAAGAGCCGAACTCCTCGCCCCCACCGAGGATCTTGCAAATGCGCTCGTGCAGGAATGGGCGGAGCAAAAAGAAGACATCATCCCCGACACCATGCCGCTCACCCAAATCCTGAGCACAAAAATCGACCGCGTCTCAACGGAGCGCGAGGCGATGCAAAACTACATCTTCAAATATCTCGACACCGATTTGCTCTGCTACCGCACAAACACACCTCCTGATCTGCAAAAGGCGCAAGAAGACGCATGGAACCCATATCTCGATTGGTTCGCCGCAGAATTCGGCCACCCCCTCGATACCACCTTCGCCCTCACCGCGCTCAACCAACCTGACGCCGCGCACAAGGCAGTGCAGGCACATATCAAGGCATTGGATGATGATCACTTCACAATCATCCAGCTCATCGTATCCGCATCGGGGTCACTGGTCTTGGGCCTCGCCGCCATAGGCGATAAAGCAACAGCAGATGATATTTACGCCGCCATGCGTGTGGAAGAAAAATTTAAGGCAGAGATTTATAACGAAGAATTTTACGGCGGCGACCCCGCGCAGGAAAAGAAAGACATTGCAACACAGGCCGACCTAAAAGCCGGGCTCCACTACCTGTCTTTGATTGATTAATTATAGCCAGCTTTTTGGATCGGCAATCCGATACCCCTTAACCGCGCGGCTCATCCCCTTAAAGAAACGATAGCCCAAATACACAAGCGGCAAACCACCCGCAATCGCAACGGCAACAATCAAAGTGTTATAATTAAGCGCAATAAAATCGTCGATACAGGGCTGCGCGATCGTATAAAACTCTCCATATCCCATCGCTTCAAGCGCCTCTATCCCCTGACCGGAAATCGTATCCGCACATGGGTTAAACGCGCCGTAATCAATGCTCTGAAACATATAAAACGACGCCGCCAACATGGTAAAGAGTGACATCAGCGCCGCAATCCAAAGGCTGCGAATAATAAACACCATGTGATTATGAACAAGGCTGAGCGGCTCTGCCTTTTTGCGTAGGCTACACGCCGCAATCAAAAGCACGGTTAAAAACACCGCCGACAAAATCGCCGCGCTCATATAGGGCAAAACACACAGGGCAATCGAAACGCCAAACAGCGCGTAAATATTATAAAGCTTTTTCTGATCAGGGTCTCTTGGCTCGCTCATTCATCGTCTTCCAAAAAGTTTCTCAATATCCGTGAGGGACAGCGTAATAGACGTCGGTCGCCCATGATTACATTGCCCCGATAAAGGCGTCGCCTCCATCTGACGCAGCAAAGCATTCATCTCGTCAACATTCATCCGCCGCCCTGATCGCACCGATCCATGGCACGCCATCGTTGATAATATATCATTCAGTCGTTCTTCCAACCCTTGCGCGCTATCACGTTCGGTAATCTCATCCGCCAAATCACGGATCAATTGCTCGATATTCGGCCTCGTCCCCAATAACGCAGGAATCGCCTGCACCGCAATCGCCCCCGCGCCAAACGGCTCAATCTCCAGCCCAAGCTTGGACAAATTCTCGGCAAAACCAATAAGCCGCTCCGCTTCGCTCTCCTCAAGCTGGATAATCTCGGGCGAGAGCAATCCCTGCTTTTCCACGCCGCGCTCTTCAACTTGGCGCTTAAAGCGTTCATAAACAAGCCGCTCATGCGCCGCATGCTGATCCACAATCACCATCCCCTCGGATGTTTGCGCGACAATATAATTCTCATGAAGCTGCGCCCGCGCCGCGCCAAGCGGATAGGCTTGATCTTCCTCGCGCATGGCTTGTGGCTCTAATTCCGCCCGCGCGCTGGGCGCTTCCTCGGCGAGCATGGAGCGTTGCGGCGCATACATATTCTGCACATTCTCATGCATCCCCATCGACATATTCCCTGGTGCATTCCCATACGCATAAGAGCGCGGAACTGCCGCATGGCTTCCGCGATGCATCGGCAAGCTTGGCGCGCGCATATCATCACGCCCACCGTCATTTGCCCCGTCATATCCGCCGCTAAACCGTCCAAGCGCCGCACTGGAGACGCTCGAGGATGTCCGCGTGCCATGCTCATGAAGCGCATGTTTAAGCGCCGAAATGATCAATCCCCGCACAAGCGCAGGATCTTGAAAGCGCACTTCCGCTTTCGCTGGATGCACATTCACATCCACCAAATCACGCGGCACATCCAAAAACAGCGCAAGCATAGGATGGCGCCCCCCATGCAAAACATCCGAATAAGCCGCGCGTACACATCCATGCAACAATTTATCGCGCACCGGACGGCCATTCACAAACAGATATTGATACTGCGACGTCCCACGATGAAGCGTCGGCAACCCTGCATAACCACTCAACTGTAATCCCTCGCGCTCGGCGTTAATCTCAATCGCATTCTCGCCAAACTCACGCCCCAAAATCTTCGCCAAACGCCCCTGCGCATCCAAAACGGCGGGGTGATGAAAGCTCTCCTTGCCATCATGAACAAGACGGAAAGACACCTGCGGATTGGCCATCGAAAGCCGAACAAGCGTATCTTTAACCGCCATAAACTCCGCACGTTCGCTCTTCATAAATTTAAGACGGGCAGGGGTCGCATAAAATAAATCCCTGACCGCAATCTGCGTGCCTTCGGGGTGTGAAGACGGCAAGGGCTCACCTTTTTTACCGCCCTCAACCTTAATCTCCCACGCCTCATTATCTTGCTCTGAATCTTGTTCTTGCGCACGTGACGCTATCGACAGGCGCGCAACCGATGCAATCGACGCAAGCGCCTCACCACGAAAACCCATATGACGAATATCAAGCAGGTCATCACCCTTTAATTTGGATGTCGCATGACGATCCACCGATGCAATCAACTCCTCACGGCTCATCCCGCTGCCATTATCCGACACAATAATCTGGCTCTTGCCGCCATCACTGATGCTCACATCAATGCGGCTCGCCCCTGCATCAATCGCGTTTTCGACCAATTCCTTCACGGCGGCAAACGGACGCTCAATGACCTCGCCCGCCGCAATCTGGTTAATCAATGTTTCTGAAAGATATCGTATACGCATAGGGTAAACATAGCGCGTGAAAACCCGTGAGTCAGCTATCATGACCATGTGGCCCGCCTAGGCGGTGGATAATTTTATGAAAGAACAGTGATTTTTAAAACCGCGTTTTAAAAATTGTACCGAGCCACAGCGAAGGCGGGCGCAGCCCGAAAAAACGAGCGCGCAGCGCGTAAAAAGTTGGATAATTTTATGAAAGAACAGTGATTTTTAAAACCACGTTTTAAAAATTGTACCGAGCCACAGCGAAGGCGGGCGCAGCCCGAAAAAACCAGCGCGCAGCGCGTAAAAACCAAATAATTACAAATTGGCCAAATCTATCGCCGTATCATCCAGCTTCGCGCCATCAAGATTGGCTTCATCCAATATGGCACCCGTTAAATCCGCGCGGCGCAAATCCGCCCCTTTTAAATTGGCGTGGCTTAAATCAACCCCCATCAAGATACAATCACGCAAATCCGCCGCTTCAAAATTGGCGTATTTCATGATCGATCCGCTCATATCAACGCGCTTTAATCGGCTTTCTTGTCCGTCTTTTTTAAACTCAAGCGGACATAATTTTACGCCCTTCATATTCGCCCGCGTAAACACCGAATATTTAAAGCTAGAGCCACGCAAATCCGCCCCACCAAGATTGCAATCACGAAAATCACTACGGTCAAAAACGCCCGATTGCATCTCCGCTTCGCGCAAATCCTGCCCGATGAAAATCGCGCCAGACGCATCAATCGCCGTGAGCGGGAATTTGCGTAAATTCAAGACATCGCGCAAATCATAATCGCTCAAATCCAGCTTTCGCCCTGCGCTCCCTGCGGTTGAAACCCAAAGCGTGTGCTCTTCAAGCAATTCCGCCAAGCTCTTACCAAGGTTTTCAAGCTTGTTGCCCATATCCGCTTCGGTAATCGCGCCATAGCTGATCATACCCTGATCTTCAACATCGGCCAAAATTGCACCCGTCATAACAGAATCGCGCATATTGGTATTGCTAAGATCCGCACCAGTCATATCGGCATCCGCTAGGTTTGCGCCAACAAAGCTCGCCCCGCCCAAATCGGTGTCTTTTAAGATAACGCCGGTCATATCCGCATCTGAAAAATCCGCCTGATTGGCCTGCACACCTTCCATATTGGTATCTTTAAGCTTTGCACCCGTGAATATCGTCTTAGAGCCTTTGCCGCCGCCTGATCGTGCCTGATCTTCCATTGTGCCATCTGTGCCGCGCCGCATCACTTTGCCTTCACGCATATCTGCATCCGTCAAATCCGCACCCGTTAAATCCGCGCCACTGACATAAGCCCCGCGAAAATCAACACGGCACAAATTGGCGTTGCGCATATTGGCATTGCGCAAATCACAGGCAAAAAAACTGGCTGATTTAAAATTACCGCCTGAAAGATTGGCATCGCGAAAATGAGAGGCTGTAAAATCGGCTTGTGAAAGGTCTTGATTGCTAAGGTCTAAACCCGACAAATTGCAGTATTGCAAAACCGCGCGCCCGCCTCCAATCTCACCTTTAAGATACATGCTATGTTTCTTCATAACATGATTCAGCTCTCTTTGGCTCATCGGCGCAAGCGTGCTGGGATCTGGTTTATTGGGCTGCATGCACATTCCTGTTTCATGTCAAATAACGGTTAAATATTACGCAGCAAATGCAATCAATAAAATCAAGATTGACCTCTAGTATAACCCAAGATGCGTTAAGATTTTACGGATTTTTCTATAATCCGCCTCAACAGCCCCGATGTCGAAGACCCAAGCGTATCAGGAACAACCCCCGTCGCAATCGCATCGGTCAGCGGCCCGGCCAATTTCTTACCAAGCTCAACCCCCCATTGATCAAAGCTGTTTATGTCCCAAATAATGCCCTGCACAAATACTTTATGCTCATAAAGCGCCATCAACATGCCCAAATGATACGCATCCAGCTTATCGAGCAAAATCACCGAACATGGTCGACTGCCGTCAAAATTACGATGCGGCTGCTCTTCGTTCTTGCTGCCGTGAACAAAGGCCTGCGCCTGCGCGAGGATGTTGCCGAGCAGATTATAATGATGCTGATTGAGGTTATGATTAGGCGTAATAAACGCGATGAAATCACTCGGTATGATCTGCGTACCCTGATGCATAAGCTGGAAAAACGCATGCTGCCCATTCGTGCCCGGCTCACCAAACACCGCTGGTCCGGTCGCATAATCAACGCGGTTACCATCACGTGTGACAGATTTGCCATTTGATTCCATATCAAGCTGTTGGATATAAGCGGAAAAACGGCGTAAATTCTTGGTGTAAGGCAAAATACAATGCAGGTTATGCCCTTCAAAATTATTATACCAAACACCAAGCAACCCCATGATGATCGGAATATTTTGTTCCATAGGCGCAGTCTTGAAATGCATATCCATCGCATGCGCACCATCCAAAAAGGATTTAAATCCATCAAATCCAATCGCCACCGCAATCGGCAATCCAATCGCACTCCAGACACTAAATCGCCCGCCAATCCAATCGCGCAGCGGTAATATTTTATCTTCACTGATGCCAAATTCTGTCGCTGCGTCTTTGTTATTGCTCACCGCATAAAAATGATGCTCAATCGCGCTCTCGCTATATTCGCGAACAAACCATTCCCGCACCGTATTGGCATTGGTCATGGTCTCTAACGTGGTAAAGCTTTTCGATGAGATAATAAAAATCGTGCTTTCCGGCTTAATTTTCTTGAGCAAATGTGACACGCCATACCCGTCAATATTGGCTAAAAAATGCACCTCTGGCCCGCTTTGATGGTCAAGCAAGGCATCACACACCAATCGCCCGCCAAGGTCAGATCCGCCAACACCAATATTAACAATGTCGGTAATGGCCTCATTGCCTCGAATATCTTCACTAATTTGCTTGATCTGCGCGAGCGTATCTTTCACAAATTTCGAAACATTCTCCCCATCAACCATCAAGCTTTTCGCGACCGAGCCGCGCAACGCCGTATGCAATACGGCACGTTCTTCCGTGTTGTTGATCGGCTCACCATGAAACATCGCACTACGCGCTTGCTCTAATTTGCGCGCACGCGCCAGATCAAAAAGCATGTCCATCGTTTCATACGACGCATGATGCTTAGAATAATCAAAGAAAAGCCCCTCAAACGTGGTATGAAAATTATCAAAGCGGTTCTCGCTGCCCTTAAACAATGAAAGAATACTAACATCTTTCATCGCCTCGGCATGCTCAACCAGAGCCTGCCATTCAGGCAGTTCTGTAATAGAATTATTCGACATTCGGAAGTGTCTCAACCATATGAATTTCCCCTAACCATTCGAGCGTATCGCGCGGCGGCTGACCAACGAGAACGGTGACAAATTCATCGGGAGAAAGCAAGCGTTTAGATACTTTAGCGATGCTTTCTATGGTTGTGTTTTCGATCGCGCTTTGACGGCGATCCAGATAATCAACACCCAAATCATCCGTCATCAACGACAACATCAACCCCGAAATTTTATCGGTTGATGTGAGCGAAAGCGGCAGTGAACCAATCAAATACGCCTTGGCGTCATCCAATTCATCTTGTGTGATACCGCCATCGCGCATCGTCTCAAATTCGCTTTCAATCGCCGCCAGCATCTTGGGCACGTTTTCATTTTTCGTTGATGTGGATACCGCCATCGCATTCAGGTGATCAAGATTATAAAACGAAGAATACACCCCGTAAGTCAGCCCTTGTTTCTCCCGAATCTCCTCGGTCAAACGCGAACCGAAACCCGATGACCCAAGCACGAAATTCATCACCTGCGCGGTGAAATAATCGGGATCATTACGCGCAATGCCGGGCTTCATCATCTCGACGATGGTCTGCGGAATGTCTTTCTCATAAATCGCAATCTTACCAATATTTTGCACAGCGACATCATCGGCGCTTGGAATATCAACATCGGGCAATCCCGCGAAAATATTGTCCAAAACAACGCTCAAGCGCTCCGCATCAATATCCCCCGCAACCGCCACAACAAGGTTGTTCTTGCCCAAATGCGCGCGATGAAACGCTCGCAAATCATCGGACGTAATCGCATCAAGGCTCGATAGCGTCCCACCGCTATTGCGCGCATAAGGATGCCCCTCAAACGCCACATCATTCAACACCCGCGCAGCAACCCAATCAGGGTTAGACAGTGAACCACGAATGCGGCTCTGGTTGGATTGGCGCATTCTCTGCACGGGATCATCATCAAAACGTGGACGCATAATCGCCATCTCAAGCAAGTTAAACGCACGCATCGAATTCTTGGTTAATGTCTTAAGTGACCCGCCGAAATGATCACGCCCCGAATTAAACGAAAGGCTGATGGATAAATCCTGCAATTCTTTTTGAAACGCTTGGCTGTCTAAATCACCCGCACCCTCATCCATCGTATTGGACAATAGCTGCGCAAGGCCTTGCTTGCCTTGTGGGTCATTCACCGCGCCCGCCCCTTTAAATGCATATTGCATAGAGATGACGGGAATGCTGGAATCCTCAACCAACCATGCGGTGATGCCTTTGGGCGTCTTGATCTCCTGAATATCCAACAACCGATCACGATCCTGCGCATAAGCGGGCAGGGCGGATAAAGCCATGATGCCAATCGCAACAAACATGAAAGCGCTCAAACGCGCGCAATGACGCATCTTTTGATTGATCATTCCGTCTCTCCTTCACTGTTTTGTGCATCATCGTGCTCCGGCGCAACATCAGGCTCAGATGAAACGATGGGCGCAAGGTCAGCTTTGGGTAATAACACACCGCTCACGGGGGGAATATCGCGCGGCGCATCGGGGTTAAGATAGGCTTTCGCCGCTTCTTGTATCTGTGCGGCTGTAACGCCGTCAATCTGCGCTGGCCATGTTTCAACATCATCAAGCGTCGATCCCGTTGCAAGGGAATATCCAATCACCATCGCTGGCCCCGCAAGGCTGTCACGCGCATAAATCGCTGCATCTTGCATGCGTGTCTTCGCATCGCTCAACTCCTCATCACTCACGCCATCGGCAATAAGCGCGCGAAGCTCCGCATCAAGCGCTGCCTCAATATTCACGATATCCGTATCAGGAAGCGGATTGGCATAAACCCAAAGCCCGCTATCATCATACGTATTCGCGCTATAGGATAATCCCGCGCTGCTCGCAATCTTTTGATCAACAACCAAAGATTTATAAAGCCGCGAAGTCGGCCCGCCGCCCATAATCTCTTCCAAAACCTGCATCGCAAGCGACACCTCTTTATCCTGACGGAAGCTTGGCACGCGATATAATCGCTGAAACACCGCTTCGCGGATAACGGGATGCTCTAATGTCACGAGCGTTTTCGAATTCATCACCGGCGATGTGGTGCGCACACGCTCTGGCACATTATCATTGCGCGGCACTTGTCCGTATATATCACGCGCCAATGTGAAAACCTCATCTGGTTCAACATCGCCCGATACAATCAAAATCGCATTATTCGGCCCATACCATAAATCATAAAACCCCTTGGTCGCGGCAAGGTCGAGCTGCTCCATCTCATGATACCAGCCAATAATCGGCGTGCCATAGGGGTGGTTGATATACGCCATCGCCGCCATTTGCTCGCCAAATCTTCCGCGTGGGTCATTATCGGTGCGCTGTCTGCGCTCTTCCAAAATCACCAATCGCTCTGATTCCAACTCTTCCATCTTCGCGCCGCGCATGCGTCCCGCTTCCATGCGCATGGCTGTCTCTAAATTCTCGCTGGGGATGGATTGGAAAAATGCGGTGTAATCTTGCCCCGTAAAGGCATTGTCGTTGCCGCCCATGCGGCGAATAACCTTTGAAAACTCACCTGGTGCCAATGGCTCGCCGCCGATCACATCCGATCCTTTAAACAAAAGATGCTCCAAGAAATGCGCGCTGCCGGAATGCCCTTGCGCTTCATCCGCGCCGCCAACCTTGTACCACACCATATGCGTAACCACAGGGGCGCGATGATTGGGGATAACCACAACCTGCATCCCGTTATCAAGGGTGGTCTCCGACGCGTTATAAACTTTCTCTTGCGCCGCCGCAAAGGCGGGGAAAGCCAAAACCATCATAAAGAGTGGAAGAAGACGTGTGAACATAGCCATGTCCTTTTCAAATACCGTTAGAGGTTATTGCTCAATGCTCGGGGTCTCACCCGCGGTCACGGGCTTGCCCGCCTGCGCATTGTCTTGAAGGCGCTCTGCCTCTGCTTTTGCGTCAACAACGCTCGCCGATGCCTCATCCGCGCCGCCCAGCTTACCAAGCAGCTTTTTTGCTACCGGCTTATTGCGGTCAACCATTTCGGCTGTCTCCGAATCAACGCGGTTGCGGATATTGGGATCAATATTGTCACCACCTGCGCGGCTCAATAATGCCGCCTCACCGGATGTCACAACATCACTGCCGCCGCCAACTGCGTCTTGCCCAAAGATAGTGGCCGCAGCTTCATTGGCTGTGGTTTGTTCTTGCGGACGCGCAGCACCGGGGCGCGGTGGACGCAAAACATAATCCGGAGGCACCGAAAGCGGCGCACGCTTAACAACTTGAAATTCATCAGGAACCTGCTTGTTCAAACCCAAAGTTTCCTTCGTAGAGCTACAAGCCGCCAAACCACACACGCACAAGGCGCTTAATACGATTCTTATTTTCATGGTACTATTCATACGAAATCCTAACACGTCATTGAAGTTTTTTTTCAAAGAAAAAAGCATATATCATCAAGATAGATACCCCTATGACAATCGCGCTATCGGCAATATTAAACGCGGGCCAATGATAACCAAATAGGTGGAAATCCAGAAAATCAAACACCGCGCCGAAACGAAAGCGGTCAATAACATTGCCAATCGCCCCGCCAATAACACATGCAATGCCGATGCGATGAACGCTATTATCTGTTTTAAACATCCAGCCCAAAAATCCGATCGCAATAATCAACGACAACGCAATCAACAAATACGGCCCGTATTCTGCGTTATTGCGCAACATGCCAAAGCTCACCCCTTGGTTCCACACCACCACAAAATTGAAAAACGGCAAAATCTGATCATGCAAAAACGGCAAGCGATCAGGAGCATGCATCATCCAATCAATAAACCCGCGCGGCTGATTGTCCCCCACAGATAGCGGGCGCAGCGCAAACTCCATCGCCGCCCATTTGGACAACTGATCTGCGATAATAATAAAGACGGATAGAAGAAGTGTTTTTATGATGCTCATATAATGTGCTCTTGTTAGGTGCTATATTCAAAACAGATAGTGATTTTAAAAGCAACGCTTTTGAAAGACCCTTACCCCGCATAATCTCAGGTAAAGCGGATAAAAGGGGCTTTATCAATGCTTTAAATCAAGTTATATGGTCTGAATGAAAATAATTACAAACATAAAAGAAAACGATGAAAAAGGCACCGTCGTCGTCATTGGTAACTTCGATGGCGTCCATCGTGGTCATTGCGAATTGCTCAAGCGCGCCCGCAAAATCGCCGATGACAAAGGCGCAAAGCTCGCCGTCTTAACCTTCGAGCCGCACCCACGCCGCCTCTTTCGCCCCGATGATCCACCATTTCGCCTCACCCCCGCTGGGTTAAAAGCCGAACGCCTCGCCGCCAGCGGGGTCGATGTTCTCTTCTCGCTTGATTTTAATTGGGATTTCGCCAGCCAATCATCTGATGCCTTCATCAAGAATGTCATGACCAACGGCATTGCCCCCGCGCATATCATCATCGGCTATGATTTTTGTTTCGGCCAATTGCGCAAGGGAAAACCCGAAGACTTTATCGCCGCGGGATACGAAACAACCATCATCGAAGAAATTCGCGATGCCAAGGAACAAGACGCTGAAAAACTCTCCAGCAGCCGCATCCGCACTGCGCTCCGCCACGGTAAAATCGCCGAAGCCAATGATTTGCTCGGCTGGGAATGGGAAATCCGCGGCACGGTCGTCAAGGGCGACCAACGGGGCAGGGAGCTTGGCTACCCCACCGCCAATGTGCAGCTTGGCGACACCGCGCATCCCGCCTATGGCATTTACGCCACATGGGTTCAGATCAAGGGCGAAGACACATGGCGCGCATCCGCCACCAATATCGGCATCCGCCCGATGTTCGAAACCCCCGAAGCCTTGGTGGAGACATTCATCTTCGATTTCGACGAAGAGATTTACGGCAAAACCCTGCGCATCAAACCCGTCAAGCGCCTGCGCGGTGAAGCCAAATTCGAAAGCCTCGACGACCTCATCGACCAAATGGCCAAAGATTGCGCCCAAGCCCGCACCATTCTATCTTAATTCTCATATAGTGATTTTAAATCCCGCGGATTTAAAATTGTACTGAGTGCGAAGCAATACCGAAGGTATTGTTCGCAAGCTTAAAGAAGTTGAAGCAATACCGAAGGCATTGTTCGCAAACTTATTAAATAAGAGCGAGGCGGGCGTAAGTCTGCCCTGACGGAGGTGCGTAAGTACCGCGAGGCAATAAAAAAGCTTCGCCCTTTTAAAACCAGATTGCTTCGCTTCTCTCGCAATGACAAAATAACCTCATGGACATATTTTTAACACTCTTCACCAATCTCATCCCGCTCTACATCCTCATTGGCCTCGGCTTCATCGCGGGTCGTTTTTTACATGTCGAGCGCATGAGCATCGCAAATTTGGTCATCTATATATGTCTACCAGTCGTCGCATTCGGCTTCGTCTCCACATTGGAGTTTCAGCTCTCCTACATTTTCCTCCCCATCATCATCCTCACCATCAGCAGCATCGTCGGCCTCGGCGTATATGCTCTTGGCAAGCGCATGTTCGGCGATAACCGCGCCAATCTTCTTTCCATGTGCGCATCCATGCCCAATTCCGGCTATTTCGGCCTGCCGCTGGTGATCCTCGTCTTTAAAGAACAGCCGCAATGGGTCGGCGTTTACATGTTCATGATGCTCGGCGTGACCATATACGAGGCAACAATCGGATATTACATCGCCGCCCGCGGCAGCTATTCGGTCAGCGACAGCATCAAAAAACTGATGAAATTTCCCGCCCTCTACGCCATCGCCTTGGCATTAATCGTCAATATAAGCGGCGCGGAGCTGCCCGAGCAGTTTTACACCTATTGGGCATATTTTAAAGGCGCGTATGTGGTCATGGGCATGATGATCATCGGCGTCGCCCTCGCCAGCGTGGAAAAACTGGTCATCGGCCCACGCTTCCTCAGCCTCGTCGCCCTCGGCAAGTTCATCATATGGCCTATCCTTATGATAATAATTATGGCAATAGACATGCATTTAACGCATCTTTTCAATGCTGAAATCTACAAATTGATGCTGATTCTCTCCATTGTCCCCCCAGCCGCAAACATCGCCGCTTTCGCCGCGCAGCTTAATGTTCAGCCCGAAAAAGCCGCAACAACCGTTCTGCTTTGTACAATTTTTGCGCTTTTTTACATACCATTTATAGTAATGATTTCAGGTATTTAGAATATAAAATTGATACTATCGCACGATTTTATCCACAGTCATGCGTTTTTTGCTTGACCCTTTCCTTAAATAAAGACATATTCGCGCAACTTTCGGTATAGGAAGTCGTGAATTAAAGAGATTTAAAGAGAGAAAAACATCATGAGTTGGTCAAACGTTCCAGGTCTACGCACAGAATTCCCAAGAAAAGCCGCTGGTGAAACTGGTGGAGGCTATCCTCAGCAACAGCAACAGCAACAGTATGGTTGGATGTCGCAGGCTCAAATTCAGCATGGTGGACAAAATGGAGTTGCCACGCTTACGCCTGCTCCAGATTATGACGAAATGCAGAAGCAAAGAGAGCTTCAGCAAATGTTAATGACGTCTGATTTATAAAAATTTAAGAGAAAACGGGATATAACAATGCCATTCGATGATCAATCACACAGAGATACTTTTAAATTTGCTCAAATGGGCGCTTTTCACAAAAGTCCCGAACCAAGCCATAGGGATGTAAGTTTAAACAACGCGGGTCTAAGCCGCGCCTGGAGTAGTAAAGGCGATCAGCATGCTGATCGCCCCACTCAACATGGCGAAGGTGATTACAATCCGCAACAAATGATGCAAATGGGATAAGAGCAATGGAACTGCACGCAATATTTGAAGATAAAACAAAACGCGCCTTTTTCGATCGCGCCTTCACAGAATGGTACGACAGAACACGCGAGCAGCTTCGTGTTTTGCGCGAGGAGCCTAAAGAGTTTGAATATACAGGCCAACCGCGCACAAGAGCGCTAGCAAATGCAATCAAAAAGCTTCAGGGCTCTGAAGCTATTGCTCAAGATCCTGTTGATGTTGTGCAAAAAATTCGTGCGGCTGTATCCAAAACTGTTGGTGATCTGCAAGGTCGCATTGAAGAGCATTACGAAATAAACAACCCATACATAAATATGAACGCTAACTTTCAACTCAATAGCTTACCTGCCAAAGATCAGGCTGTTTTATTTGAGCACTTTAATGTAGTAGGGCAACTCTCTGGTCAAGATTCTAAAGTTGTTAATATTGATGCAGGGCGCAAACATAGAGATCTTATCGGGCCGCAATTGCCCCAAGAACAGCATCAGGGATTAACCCCTGGCGCCAAAATGCAGTAAGCAATAAACAATTCAGCCCGCTTATGGCGCTGATGAAAAAATAGAGGACTAAAATTATGCTTAAAGGACATGTATCAGAGAATATGTTGGAAGCATTGGCTGCGCTCAATGAAGTTCCTGAGGGAAACCTTCCATGTGCTTTTACCCGCGCCGTTGAAGGAGAGCCATCTCCCACTAAGCCTGCACCTCTCTGGGCTCCTCAAGCACAAGATTACGACAGAGCATTCGGAAGCTAATCTGCATCTTGCACTCCGCCTCGTTTTGCATCATATTGCAACGCTATGAGCGATACAGATAAAAACATGTCCAATAAGGACAAATATAAAGACACCGTTTTCTTACCCAAAACCGATTTCCCCATGCGCGGCGGCTTGCCACAAAAGGAACCGGAAATCCTGAATGTGTGGCGCGATGACGGCCTCTACAGCCAAATCCGTGATCAAAACAAAGGCAAGCCCAAATGGGTTCTGCATGACGGCCCCGCCTATGCCAATGGAAATATCCACATGGGGCACGCGGTCAATAAAATCCTAAAAGACGTCACCATCAAATCCTATTCCATGCTTGGCTTTGACGCGCCATACATCCCTGGCTCTGATTGTCACGGCCTGCCGATTGAATGGAAGGTTGAGCAAAAATACCGCGACCAAGGCAAAACCAAAGACGACATCCATCCCCTCGATCTGCGCGCCGAATGCCGCGCCTTCGCCAAAGAATGGAGCGCCATCCAGGGTGACCAAACCCAACGCCTCGGCGTGCTTGGGCGATGGGATGATCCATACATGACCATGGCCAATAAATCCGAAGGGATCATTGTGCGCGAAATCCATAAATTCGTGAAAAATGGCGGCCTCTATAAAGGGTCAAAACCCGTCATGTGGTCCGTCGTCGAACAAACCGCCCTCGCCGAAGCCGAAGTCGAATACAAAGAACACAAATCCATCACCATCTGGGTACGCTTCCCGATCACCAAAGCAAGCAACCCCTTGCTTGAGGGCGCAGATGTCGTCATCTGGACAACCACCCCGTGGACAATCCCTTCTAATAAAGCACTGGCCTATGGCGAGCATATCGAATACGGCGTCTATGAATTTGAGCATGAAACAGAAAAATACCAGATTGACCCGCGTCCTGATGAGATGCCGGTTGATGAGCAGGGAAAAATAATTCCGGCAGGCCTTCATAAAACGAAAATCGTCCTCGCAACCTCTCTCGCCGATAGCGTCAAAGAAGATGCAAAAATCGCAAGCTGGGAACTTCTCGGCACATTAAGCGGCAAAGACATCGCCGGCACACTCTGCGCGCATCCACTCGCCAAATCGCGTCATCCCGAACGCGAAGCGGAGGGATCTCATGCCATTGACGGAGATTTCTCGCATGCGCCCGAATTGACGCAAGCGGATATGTACAACACACCACGCCCACTCCTCGCCGCCGATTTCGTGACCGATGACGCAGGAACAGGCTTCGTCCATATCGCGCCAAGCCACGGCGAAGACGATTACTTCCTCTTCCTCCAGCATTTCGGCGCAGGCGATATCCCTGATAACGTCGCCGATGACGGAAAATACCGCGACCATGTCCCCTTATTCGCTGGCCTCGAAGTATACACCCAAAAAGGCGAAATGGGCGGCGGCAACTTCGCCGTGCTCAAAGCATTGGCGGAAAGCGGAAACCTCCTTGCAAAAGGCTCCGTCCGTCACGAATACCCGCATTCATGGAGATCAGGCGCGCCGCTCATCTACCGCACCACCCCGCAATGGTTCATCTCGATGAGCAAAAACGATTTGCGTGACAAGGCAATCTCCGAAATCGAAAACACCACATGGATCCCCGCAAAAGGCGAAGCCCGCATCAAATCCATGATCGCAAACCGCCCTGATTGGTGCATCTCCCGCCAACGCGTATGGGGTGTGCCCATCGCGCTATTCGTCCACAAAGAAACCGACGAAATCTTGCGCGATGAAGCCGTCCTAACCCGCATCGGCGATATCTTCGAAGAAGAAGGCGCAGATGCATGGTGGAAGCGCCCCGCATCCGACTTTCTCGGCAATGGCTACAACGCCGATGATTACCACCAAATCTTCGACACCGCCGATGTGTGGTTCGATTCCGCCTCCACCCACGCCATCGTTTTAGAGCAAGAAGAAGGCCTCCACAGCCCCGCCGACCTCTATCTCGAAGGATCAGACCAGCATCGCGGCTGGTTCCATTCATCGCTCCTCGAATCCGTCGGAACACGCGGCCACGCCCCGTATAAATCCGTCCTCACACACGGCTTCGTGTTGGATGAAAAGGGCTATAAAATGTCCAAATCAAAGGGCAATGTCGTCGACCCGCTCAAGATGATGGATCAATATGGCGCGGATATTCTGCGCCTATGGGCCATGACATCCGATTTCTCCGAAGACATCCGCATCGGCAAAGACAGCCTGAAAAACACCGGCGACCTCTATCGCCGCATCCGCAACACGCTGCGCTTCCTCCTCGGCGCCATTGATGGCTTCACCAAGAGCGAACAAGCCGATCTCACCGATGTAAGCGCCTTGCCCGAGCTAGAACAGCTCGTCCTCCACCAACTCTTTGAGATGGATGTGAAGATGCGCGAGCATATCGAAAATTACGACTTCATGAAACTCACCAAGGGCTTGCATGATTTTTGTAACGAAAACCTGTCTGCGTTTTATTTCGATATCCGCAAAGATAGCCTCTATTGCGACGCCCCCGATAACGATCAGCGCCGCATCACCCGCACGGTCATGGCAAAATTATTCGAATGCCTAACCGCTTGGCTCGCCCCCGTGCTCGCCTTCACCACCGAAGAGGCATGGTCACACAGACCAACGGGCGTGTTTGAGGACAAAGGCAGCGTGCATTTGCGCGAATTCCCATCCATCCCTAAAAACTGGCACAACGCTGCGCTGGCGGGAAAATGGTTCGCCATCCGCGAGCTTCGCGAAAAAGTCACCGCCGCGATCGAACCCTTGCGCGCCGATAAAACAATCGGATCATCGCTTGAAGCGTTGCCGATCCTGACCCTTGATGAAAACATGGCAAAAGCCGTGGAAGGCCAAAACCTGCCCGATATCTTCATTACCTCTGATGTGCGAATAGAGCAGGGCGGCGAGACAACGGTAAAAATTGAAAAAACACCCGGCGAAAAATGCGTCCGCTGCTGGAAAACGCTCCCTGAAGTTGCGCAAAATGATGAGCATCTCTGCAATCGCTGCGAAGCTGCCGTCAAAAGCCTGCCTAAAGAAAAAGCGGCGTAATCACTGCGCCGCTAATTCTAGATTATTTGCGGGTGGTGGCTCTGGCACAATGGTGATATCCGCCGCGCGCGTGTTAATGACCTTGCTCAAAAGATATCCCTCGCGCACTCCAAACATGGAAAACACAAATTCGCTCGTCTTAAGGTGATCGGAAAGCTGGCGCAATGTTTCAACCGCCGCTGGAATATGTTTGATGCGGCTTTCTTCAATCTCGTATGTATCGCGGAGCATGTCTGCGGGCATTTCCCCCAATGTATCCAAAAACGTCATAAACTCTTTTGCATCAACATCAAAGCCGTGCAAAATATCTCTGGGCTTTTCAACGCCTTGTTCAATCAAATACGCCTTTGCCATGCGCCGCCAAGACCCGCCAACCAAATGCATTTTTCGGCCTTTGGGGTAATGTGGAAGCTCCTTAATTTTGCGCTTAATATATTTGCGCGCGCCATCCCCCTTCGACGCTACAATCGCGCACCCAAGCAGCACGCTTTTTGGCATAAAAGACACATTTTTAACTCGGGCAATATCAAGGCTAGAGCGCCCCAAATCCGCGCTGATGCGGCCTTTACTGTTTTGTCCGCCTAATGACGATCCAATCGCCTGAAGCTTGGCTTCTTCCTTGCCGGAGATAACATCGACATCGACGCCCGTTTGGTCACGCACCGCCTCAAGAAAAGCTTTTTGGTTTTTCGCCCTGCGCAGCGCTGACGTGCCAAATGCGTGAAGCGTATCAACGCCATGCGCCGCCGCCGCGGATTGAAACCGTTTGATGCTATCAATGGCATATGTCTGTGATGCCTTGCTGAGGCGGCCGTTCTTGGCAACACTCTCACCAAGGGCACAATTGGCTTTATCTGTAAATAATTTGGTCAGCTCGCCTTTATCATTCGCGCCATAAACAACAATACGCAAAGTGCCCGAGCCAAAATCAACAATCCCGAATTTTTGGCTATATTCCGATGCTTGGTGTGCTTGTGATGCCATGCCAATTGGCTACCTTTTTATGTTACTCAATATTAGGTAGCTTTATGGTGTGTTGCAAAATAATAGGCAAGGAAATAATGGCAATAATCGTCGAAAATGATGCCCACTGTGCGACATTAAATGCGCGGCGGGCATGACGCGATATGTTTATTTCAGCTTACCGGCCTTTTTCAAAATCACGCGGATGTGATCCTTGCCGGTTTCTTCTTGGTACTTCTCGTAATATTGCTGATGATATTGTTCTGCTTCCCAAAACGTACTGTAAGGCTCGATCGTGGTCACTATCTTCTTTTTGAAATCTGGCTGAAGGCGTTCTATCACGGCTTCGGCTGTCGCCTTTTCCTCATCATTGGCGGGAAAAATCGCGCTGCGATACTGTGTGCCCTTATCAACGCCTTGGCGGTTAAGCTGCGTTGGGTCATGCGCTTGGGTAAGGAAAAACTCTATAATCTTCTCATAGCTAATAACTTCGGGATCATATGTCACCTCAATCACCTCCGCATGGCCTGTCTTGCCTGTAGTGATGTCCTGATAGGTCGGGTTGTCCAAATCACCGCCCATATATCCCGCGCGTGTGAACAGCACACCATCAAGGGCGCGATACTCGCTCTCTGTGCACCAGAAACAGCCCCCTGCTAAAACGGCGCTCGGATATCCTTCTGGTTTTTCGGTCATTAAATGATCTCCTTGTTTAAGCAATGTTGCGCGGCTGGTTCCACCTGCCAGTAAGATAAGGCTAAAGCAGGTAAAGGCAAAAATAGTAAGTAGGATGATGTTTCTCATAAAACCTCTATCATTTGTTGGTATATTTCCAACGTGTCAGTTAAATAAAAGTTCGGCTGAAGGGGTGAAAATGTTACATTTTCCTATGTTTAATCGAAAAATATCCAAAAAACACAGATCACCCAATTATAATGACCGCATCAACTATGATACACCCGATGCGTTAATTCTCCATTACACGGGCATGAAAACTGCCAAAGACGCGATTGCCCGCCTATGCGACCCAAAAGCCGAAGTCAGCGCGCATTATGTGATCGAAGAAAGCGGAAAAATTCATCACCTTGTTAATAATAACAAGCGCGCTTGGCACGCGGGAAAATCGCAATGGAAAGGCGTGAGCGATATGAATTCCGCCAGCATTGGCATTGAAATCGTCAACCCAGGACATGAATTGGGCTATCGCGCATTTCCCGAAAAGCAAATCACCGCTTTGGCTGGGTTGTGCAAGGATCTCATGGCTGAATTTGATATATCTCCCGCCCGCGTGCTTGGGCATTCTGACATCGCCATCACCCGCAAAATCGACCCCGGCCATCTCTTTCCGTGGGAAAAACTCGCCCGCGACGCGATCGGCTTATGGCCCGCCCCAACCGAGATGGATTATCAAGCCGGCGAAGATTTAATCCTCGACCCTGACGCGCTGCATGAATTGCTCAATGGGTTCGGCTACGCTGCTTCCCTGCCTTTGGGGGAAACTGTCCGCGCCTTCCACCGCCATTATTACCCTGAAAAATTTACCACCGCCGCCGACAAACCAGACGAGCCAGACATCGCCACCGCCGCAAAACTCCTAAGCCTCATCCGCCAAAGCCATGAAATTTCTTGATTTTTAAGCATTAAAACATCATAGTCCCGACCAGTTTAGAAGATTGGATGACCGCTTGGTTTCGGCTGAGAGGAAAGTCCGGGCTTCACGAAAAGACGGTGCCAGTTAACGGCTGGGCAGGGCGACCTGACGGAAAGTGCAACAGAGAGAAGACTACCTCCTTCGGGAGGAAAAGCTGAAAGGGTGCGGTAAGAGCGCACCGCGTTGATGGTAACATGAGCGGCAAGGTAAACCCCACCGGAAGCAAGACCAAATAGGAACCACACATCATGCCTTTTCGCGTGGTGGTTCGGGTAGGTCGCTAGAGCGTATTGGCAACAATCCGCGCAGATGAATGGTCATCCATGTCGGCGCTTCGGCAAAGACTGGACAAAACCCGGCTTATAGATTTTCTAAGCTTAATTATGATCAGCCGCCTGGAGAGATTCAGGCGGCTTTTCTATGGTTTGAAGGTAAAATTAATTCTGGTAATGATTCCCCCACAAAAAATTAAATACGAAGCAAACCGAAGGTTTGTTCGTGGTGTAAATATAGCCCCAAGAGACGGCTTTTGATTCTGGCAATGATTCCCCCACAAAAAATTAAATACGAAGCAAACCGAAGGTTTGTTTGTGGCAGAAATATAGCCCCAAGAGACGGCTTTTGATTCTGGCAATGATTCCCCCACAAAAAATTATATGTGCACAACTTGTATGCGACTCGGCGGAAAATTTGACGAATCGCTAAGCCAAGTGATACCTCTAATAGAGTCAAGGCTTGTTCTTTAGCCTTATTCAGAGTCCATCCGAATCGTAAACACTTACGATTCGATTCGTATCGCATATCTTGTGAGGTTTCATTATCGTGAGTCATTACCCTGTCATGTTGCCGGAGATTTTAGACGCTCTATCCCCTGTGGATGACGGCGTTTATGTTGATGGCACCTTCGGGGCAGGGGGGTACGCAAAGGCTATTTTGGACGCCGCAGATTGCACCGTCGTCGCCATTGACCGCGACCCTGATGCCAAATTGCGCGCAGACGCCCTCGGCGAAGATCGCTTAATCTTCCTGCGCGGTTGCTTCGGTGATGTTGAGCAATTGCTCGCCGATGCCGACATTAAAAAAATTGACGGCTTCGTCCTTGATCTTGGCGTGTCCTCATTCCAGCTTGACCAAGCCGAGCGCGGATTTTCCTTCCGCTTCGATGCGCCGCTCGATATGCGCATGGACCCGCAAAACGGCCAAAGCGCGGCGGATCTTATCGCGACCACAGAAGAAAAAGACCTCGCCGACCTGATCTATAAATATGGCGAAGAGCGCAAATCCCGCCGCATTGCGCATAAGATTGCTGAAACCCGCCGCGATCATCCCATCGAAACCACATTCCAGCTTGCTGATATCGTCCGCTCCTGCCTGCCCAAGCCGCGTCACGGCGATATCGACCCCGCCACCAGAACCTTTCAGGCCATCCGCATTGCTGTTAATGATGAGCTGGGCGAGCTTGAGCGCGCGCTTAACGCCGCCGAAAACATCCTAAAGCCTGAGGGGCGCATGGCGGTCGTGTCTTTCCATTCCCTCGAAGACGGTCTCGTCAAACGTTTCTTCCGCAAAAAATCAGGCGGCGAGGGTGTCTCTCGCTACCAACCTCAAGCCGAATTACCGCCCGAAACCTTCACCCTGATCTCGCGCAAAGCCATCAAGCCATCAAAATCGGAAGTCGAAGAAAACGCCCGCTCCCGCTCCGCCCGCCTGCGCGTAGCAAGCTATAACGGCGATGATAATGGAGGGCGCGCATGAGTGCACTAAAAGGCATCCGCCTGCGCACCTTCGTCATTTTCGCCTGCGCCGCATTGGCGGGAACGGCGCTCTTGCATACCTCGCAACGTGTGCAGGAAGCCGAAGAAACCCTCGCGAGCCTAGAGGCGGAAATCGCACGCGAGCAAGACACAATGCGTGTTTTGCGCGCCGAGTGGGAATACCTCAATCGCCCCGAGCGTCTTGAGCGCCTCGCGACAAAATTCCTCGACCTCGTTCCGCCATCGCCCGATACAATGTCGGACACCCTTATTGACGAGGCTGCAACCCTCCCCGAAAAACCGGTTGATAACGATCAAGCGCAGCCCGCCTCCTATGAAGCGGAGGATACGCAATGATCTTTATCCGCCGCCTGCGCCAAAACCCATCCCGCCTGAAGGGGGAAAAAAGCACCGCGCTTGATCTGGCGCGTGGCCGCCTTGCGCTCATGGGCGGGGTTTTCATTTTGGTGTATCTTTTGCTCGCCCTGCGCGCCGTTGATTTAACGGTGGTACAGGCAAAGAAAATCGACCCCGATCTACGCATCGCCGACCGCACCACGCAATCACCGAACAAACCGGGCAATCTGATGCGCGCCGATATCATTGATCGCAACGGCGTTATGCTGGCCACCACCCTCAAAACCGCGTCGCTTTTTGCTGATGCCCGTTTTATCGCCGAGCCAAAAGCTGCCGCCGCTGCCCTTAAGAAAATCTTCCCTGATCTGGCCTATGGCGAAACCCTGCAAAAGCTTCAAAGCGGCAAAAGCTTCATCTGGCTGAAACGCAACATCACCCCCGATGAACAAAAACGCGTGCTTGAAATCGGCGAGCCCGGCCTCGCCTTCGAAGAAAGCACCAAACGCTTCTACCCCCAAGAGGGAATGGCGGGCCATCTCCTCGGCTACACAAGCGTAGATAACCAAGGGCTATACGGCATAGAGCGTAGCTTCAACGGCTATCTCTCCGAACATACCGAACCGCTACGCCTCAGCATCGATGTGCGCCTACAACATGCGTTGCGCCGTGAAGTTGCTGCAACGGTTAAGGAATTTAAGGCCATCGGCGCGGCGGGCGTGATCATGGATGTAAACACGGGTGAAATTCTCGCGGGTGTATCTCTGCCTGATTTCAACCCGCATGATTTTTCCATCGTAACCGAAGACCAAAGCTTCAGCCGCCTAACCCAAGGCGCATATGAGCTAGGCTCGGTTTTCAAAATCTTCTCCGTCGCCGCCTTCTTCGAAAATCGCGACCTGCCCATGAGCACGACTTTCGACGCGAGCGAGCCAATCCGCATCGGCGGTTTCACCATCAATGATTTCCACGCCGAAAAGCGCGTCCTGACCATCCCCGAAGTGTTCATGCATTCGTCAAACATCGGAACCGCGATGATGGCGCAAAGCATCGGCGGCGTAAAACTACAGGAATTTTACACCGATCTCGGTCTGCTCGATCCAATGGCGTTCGGCGTCAAAGAGGTCGCCCGCCCACAAGTGCCAAATCCATGGCGCGAAATCTCGACCCTCACCGCATCATACGGCCACGGCGTTACAACAACCCCGCTACAGGTCGCCGCTGGTGTCTCAACGGTGGTCAATGGCGGCACATTGGTTAAACCTCATCTGGTCTTAAGCGATGAACCCGACAACACCCCCGATATCCGCGTCCTCAGCGAAAGCACCTCTCACAAAATGCGCCAACTCTTGCGCATCGTGGTCAGCGAAGGCACAGGCTCAAAGGCCGCCGTAAAGGGCTATAATGTGGGCGGTAAAACGGGGACGGCTGAGAAAATCGTCAATGGTCGCTACGACAACAAAAAGAAAATCTCATCCTTCGTTGGTGTCTTCCCGATGGATGCCCCCAAATACGCCGTCTATATCATGGTCGATGAACCCATCGGCACCAAACGCACATGGGGCTATGCCACAGGCGGCTGGGTCGCCGCCCCAGCGGTTGCCCGCACGATCGCCTCCATCGCCGCAATCGAGGGCATCCCCCCGCAATTCGGCCCCGACCATGACCTCGCCTCCAACCTAAAGCAGTATATAAAGCTGGAGGAAAAAAGATGATCGATCTCTCCTCCATCAACGGCCTCACCCAAGACAGCCGCGAAGTGCGCGACGGTTTCCTCTTCGCCGCCTTTAAGGGCGAAAAAAGCGATGGCCGCGATTACATCCAATCCGCAATCGACGCGGGTGCGGCGATAATCCTCACCGACGATAGCGTAACCCCAATTAGCGGCGCAGACTTTATAAACAGCGCAAACCCGCGTAAGGATTTCGCCCATCTGGTCGCAAAATTCTACAGCGGGCAACCCGACACAATCGTCGCCGTGACGGGCACAAACGGTAAAACCTCCATCGTCAATTTCGTCGAACAAATATGGCGCAGCCTCGGCTATAACGCCGCATCTATCGGCACGCTACAGGGGGGCATGACCACGGCCGATCCTATCTCTCTTCATAAAAACCTTCAAAAACTAAAAGCCGAAGGCATCACCCATCTCGCCATGGAGGCATCCTCCCACGGCCTCCATCAACACCGCCTCGATGGGGTAAATATACAAGCCGCCGGATTCACAAATCTATCGCGCGACCACCTCGATTATCATGCCGATATGGATGAATACCTGACCGCCAAATCGCGCCTCTTCACCGAGGTCATGCAGGACGGCGCAACCGCAATCTTAAACGCGGACATCCCTGAAACCAAAACAATAACCCAGCAAATAAAACGCCAAGCCACAGGCGATATTTGGACATACGGGCGGGCAGGGCAGAACCTCAAAATCCTATCCCTCACCCCCACCGCGCATGGACAATTATGCGAGCTTAAAATATTAAACGATACGTATCGACTTAATATTAATCTGGTCGGGGAGTTTCAAATTCTCAACGCCCTATGCGCCCTCGGCCTCGTGCTTTCCCAAAACAAAGTCGACACCGAAAAAGCCATTCACGCCCTCGAAAATCTCTCCGGCGCGCGCGGCCGCTTGGAACTGGTCAATGGCCACCCATCGGGCGCGGCGATCTTCGTTGACTACGCCCACACCCCCGACGCCCTCAAAAACGTCCTCACCGCCCTACGCCCCCACACCAAAAACCGCCTCATCTGCCTGTTCGGCTGCGGCGGTGATCGGGACAAAGGCAAGCGCCCCGAAATGGGCAAAATCGCATCCTCTCTCGCCGATGCGGTGATCGTCACCGATGATAACCCACGCTCCGAAGATCCATCCTCCATCCGCCGCGCCATTCTGGATGCGGCTCCCCACGCGCCAAGCGCCTCCAACACCCTCACCGAAATAGGCAACCGCCGAGACGCCATCCACCAAACCATCAAAACCCTAACCCAGGGCGACACCCTCGTCATCGCCGGAAAAGGTCACGAGCAAGGCCAAATCTTTGCCGACCACACCGATCCATTCGACGACGTTACCGTAGCCCTAAACGCCATAAAACAACTCTAAGCATCTGATTGAAATAAGGAGAAATCATGAATATCAACAATCGTACCCTATGGTCATCGCTGAAAGTGCGCGGAACCACGGTTAGCGTAAGCCGCGCCCCGCGCTCACCATACACCGTCCTAAAAGTCGCAAGCCTCATCGATACAGGGCGTAACAGCCAGACCATCGTCCTCGAAAACGCCTTCCCCGGCATGCGCGAAGAAGACCCCGCCTTGATCAAAATCGCACAGGATATCAGCCAAAGCCGCATGGCAATCCCGCCCAGAATCGCAAACCTCAATTGCGTCTTCACGGGGCGTCGCCCACGCCTTGTTCACAACGCGCAACTCGCCCTCAAAGAACAAGCAGGCAAGCAAAAGCTTATCCCCGTCATACCCGAAATCGTAGCCCCCGGTGATTATGTGATCTTCCGTCACCTGCCGAATCGTGCTTGTTTTAAACTGGCAGGAATGATGCGCTCCGTTTCGCCCGCGAAAATGATCAACACCGGAAAATTATAAAATGCTCTACCACTTGCTAACGCCACTCGCTGAAAAATATATCATCTTCAACCTTTTCAGCTACATCACCTTCCGCACAGGCGGCGCTATCCTGACCGCCGCCGTCATTGGCTTTATCATCGGCCCGAAAGTGATCAGATGGCTAAAAAGCAAACAAGGCGCAGGCCAGCCTTTACGTGAAATCGGCCCCGACCATGCCCATAAACACGGCACCCCAACAATGGGCGGCCTCATGATCCTCATCGCCGCCAGCATCTCCACCTTGTTATGGGCAGATTTGTCCAACATGTATATCTGGTCTGTGCTTGGAGTGTTCCTTGGCTTTGGCGCTATTGGCTTTGCCGACGATTACAAAAAGCTCACCAAACGCTCCCATGAAGGGGTGTCGGGCAAAATCCGCCTGCTGCTTGAATCCGCAATCGCGCTCGCCGCGTTCTGCGCGATCGCAACCCTCAATGACTGGTCATTCACCTCTGGCCTCTCCATTCCGTTTGTCAAAGATTTCCTCGTCCCCTTAAGCTTCGCCATCGTCCCGTTTTGCGTGCTCGTCATTGTCGGCGCATCCAACGCGGTCAATCTCACCGATGGCCTTGATGGCCTCGCCATCGTCCCTGTCATGATCGCCGCCGCCTGTTTCGGCATCATCAGCTATCTGGTCGGAAACATAAAATTCGCCGAATACCTACAGGTGCATTACGTCCTCGGTACAGGCGAGCTCGCCATTTTCTGCGGCGCAGTCATCGGCGCAGGGATGGGCTTTCTATGGCATAACGCCCCACCCGCCGCAGTATTTATGGGTGATACCGGCTCTCTGTCTCTCGGCGCGGCGCTCGGCACAATGGCCGTTGCCACCAAACATGAAATCGTCCTCGCCATCATCGGCGGCCTTTTCGTCCTTGAAACACTCTCGGTTGTCATACAAGTCGTCTCCTTCAAACTCACGGGCAAACGCGTATTTGCCATGGCCCCCTTGCATCACCATTTCGAAAAAAAGGGATGGTCAGAACCACAAATCGTTATCCGCTTTTGGATCATCGCGGTTATGCTCGCCTTGCTCGGCATGGCCACATTAAAACTCAGGTAATATGATCAACGCGCAACCCTTTATCGACACGCTTAATGGAAAACCCGTCGCACTGTTCGGCCTCGGCGGCTCTGGCATGGCAACCCTTGAATGGCTCCGAAAAGCAGGGATCGACGTTATCGCATGGGATGACCGCGCTAGCAACCATCGCGCCGCCGCCGATTTCGGCGCGAGCATGCACCCGCTTGATGCACAAACACTCAAATCCTGCGCCTGTCTCATCCTCGCCCCCGGCGTGCCGCTCACCCATCCAGAGCCACATCCCGTAGCCGCCGCCGCGCATGAGGCAGACTGCAAAATCATCGGCGATATCGAAATCCTCGGCATCTGTCTGCGCGATAACCCCCGCGGCTATAAAACTGTGGCGATTACAGGAACCAACGGAAAATCCACCACAACCGCGCTGCTCACCCATGTCCTCAACGCCTGCGCCATCCCCGCAATGATGGGCGGCAATATCGGCACGCCCGCCCTCGCGCTACAGCCCGCAAAAGACGGCACAATCATCGTCCTCGAAATCTCATCCTACCAAATCGACCTCGCGCCGACCTTCACGCCCGATATCGGCATCTTGCTCAATATCACCACCGACCATATCGACCGCCACGGCAGTTTCGAAAATTATGCCGCCATCAAACACCGCTTGCTCGATTCCTCCGCACATAAAATCTACGCCGAAAAGCTTGACCAATCCGTGCTGAACGGGCATGTCTTTCCCATGCTCCCCGGTGCACATAACGCGCAAAACATCATCGCTGTCCTCGCCGCATGTGCCGCACTTAACATCGACCAAGACGACGCAATAAAAGCCATCAAAACCTTCCCCGGCCTTGCGCATCGTCAATACCTTGCCCGCACCATCCAAAACATACATTTCATCAATGACAGCAAAGGCACAAATGTCGAAGCCGCCGCCAAAGCTTTGGGTTGTCATGAAAACATCTACTGGATCGTCGGCGGCAGAGCAAAAACAGGCGGCCTGAGCGGCCTTGAAAAATACAAAACCCGCATAACCCACGCCTATCTCATCGGCGAATCCTCACCCGATTTCGCCGTGTGGATGCAGGAGCAAAACATCCCCTTCACGCTATGTGACACCCTGCAAAACGCTGTTCCCGCCGCGTATCAAGACGCACAAAACGCCGCAAAAGATAACGATCAAAATAAAGACCAAGACGCCACAATCCTCCTCTCCCCCGCCTGCGCATCATGGGATCAATTCGACTCCTTCGAACATCGCGGCGACACCTTCATCGACATCGTGGAGGCGCTCTCATGAAAGATATGAATAAAATGTCATCCTGCGGCTGGACCGCGGGATCTGTGGCCCATCGTAAAAATCCTGCGATTAAATCGCAGGACGGCAGGGTGAGGTGATAAAATGACACTGTTTTCTCGCACCGACCGCTCATTCCTCGGACAATGGTGGTGGACGGTTGACCGCCCAATGCTCACCGCTTTTTTGGTGCTCGTCATCCTCGGCATCCTTATGGTCACAACCGCCAGCCCGCCCGTCGCCGAACATCTCGGCCTCGGTTATTACCATTTCCTAAAGCGCCACATCATCATGCTCGTGCCGTCATTGATTATGCTTTTTGGCATATCCTTCCTAAAGCCGCGTGAGATATGGCGCTTAGGCAGCGTTCTTTTCGTCGGCTGTATCTTCGCCCTCATCCTCGTCCTGTTCACGGGGATGGAGATCAAGGGCGCGCAGCGTTGGCTCCATATCGGCGGCTTCTCCCTCCAGCCTAGCGAATTTATGAAACCCGCTTTTGCCATTGTCGCCGCATGGCTTATGGCCAAACAAAAAGACAACCCGTCCTTCCGCGGTAACGCCGCCGCCGCAGGGTTATATTTTATCACAATCACATTGCTGCTTTTGCAACCTGACCTCGGTATGACGGTCGTGATCACCTCAATCTTGGCAGCGCAAATCTTCCTCGCTGGCTTCCCGTTCCGCTTTCTCATCCTCTTTGGCTTTGCGGGTGTCGGCGGCCTGATCAGCGCATATTTCTCCCTTTCTCACGTCAAATCGCGCATCGACCGTTTCCTCGACCCCGAAAGCGGCGACAGCTTCCAAGTCGACAAATCCATCGAAGCCTTCCAAAATGGCGGCATCCTCGGGACAGGGCCGGGGCAGGGGACAGTCAAACTCAGCCTCCCCGACGCCCATGCCGATTTCATCTTCTCCGTCGCGGGTGAGGAACTCGGGCTGTTCTTCATCCTCATCATCATCGCCATATTCGGCTTCATCATGCTGCGCGGCCTGCGCCGCCTCTCCGATGCCAACGACATGTTCAGCGTCCTCGCCGCGGGCGGCCTGCTCACCATGTTCGGCCTACAGGCGCTCGTGCATATGGGCAGCTCGATGCATCTATTGCCCGCCAAAGGAATGACCCTCCCCTTCGTCAGCTATGGCGGCTCCTCGGTTTTATCCATGGGCCTATCCATGGGCGTCGTCCTCGCCCTCACCCGCCGCACCCGAAAATCAGGCATATCGCGTGGCGGCCTGTCTTTATAAATATTGTTATCGCGTCAACATCTTGGTAAATAGGATCATGAACAACCCAACGCCACCCCTCATCATCCTCAGCGCCGGCGGAACAGGCGGCCACATCATGCCCGCCCAAGCACTTAGCGCTGACCTCATCGCCCGCGGCTTTCGTGTCGAGGTCATCACTGATTCCCGCGGCATGAAATTCACCAAAGGCTTCGGCGACCTCACCCTCCACGAAGTCTCCGCCGGAACTTTCGGACGCGGCGCGCCAAAATTGATTCTCGGCATCCTGCAAAGCCTCGCCATCATCCTAAAAACCCGCCCCGCGGCTGTGATCGGCTTTGGCGGCTACCCCTCATTCCCCGGCATGATCGCAGGGCAAATCCTCCTCAAACCCACCATCTTGCACGAATCCAACGCCGTCCTCGGCAAAGCCAACAAGGCGCTGTGCATCCTCGCCACAAAAATCGCCCTCTCATGGGAAAACAGCCGCGGCCTCAGCGATAAAGAACGCGCCAAATCGATCGTCACCGGCAACCCCATCCGCGAAGATATCGCCCGCCTCGCTAGAATCGAATACCCCTCCATCACCGATAAACTCAACATCCTCGTCATGGGCGGCTCACAAGGCGCAAGCATCTTCAGCCAAGTCATCCCCGCCGCCCTCGCCAAGCTTTCCCCCGAAAACCGCGCAAAGCTTAACATCACCCAACAATGCCGCGCCGAAGACATCGCCGATACAACCAAAGCCTACGAAGACGCAGGGATCACCGCCACCCTCATGACCTTCATCGATGACGTCGCAACCGAGATTACCAATTGCCACCTCTTTATAGGGCGCAGCGGCGCAAGCACAGTAACCGAAATGACCACCGCCGGACGCCCCGCAATTTACGTCCCCCTCGGCGTGCATAAAGACAACCAGCAAAAAGTAAACGCAGACGCAGTCGCCGATCATGGCGGCGCATGGACCGTGATGCAAAATGATTTCACCCCCGAAAGCCTCCACGCCCAAATCGAAACCTTCCTCGCAAACCCATCCACCTTAGAATCCGCAGCCCAAAAAGCGAAAGCTTGCGCCAAGCCAGACGCTGCCGCTAAACTAAGCGCGTTGATTGAAGGAATTATCGAACAACGGGCAAATTAAAATAAGGAAGACAACATGCGCGGAATGCCAAAAGACATCGGATCACTTCACTTCATCGGCATCGGTGGCATCGGCATGAGCGGCATCGCCGAAATCCTCATCACTTTAGGCTACAGCGTCCAAGGCTCCGACCAAGCCGATGGCGCAAATGTCAAACGTCTGCGTGAAAAAGGCGCAAAAACCTTCATCGGTCACGAAGCCGAAAACATCACCCGCGACATCGCCGCCGTGGTGATCTCCTCTGCGATCAAACAAGACAACAAAGAACTCCAAGCCGCCCGCGACCTCGATATTCCCGTCATCCGCCGCGCCGAAATGCTCGCCGAACTCATGCGCATGAAATGGGCCGTCGCCATCGGGGGCACTCACGGCAAAACCACAACCACCTCCATGGTCGGTCAAATGCTAGAAGCCGCATCCTTCGACCCCACCGTCATCAATGGCGGCATCGTGAATGCATACGGCACCAATGTCCGCCTCGGCGAAAGCGATATCATGGTCGTCGAAGCCGATGAAAGCGACGGCACATTCACGCGCCTGCCGGCATCCGTCGCTGTGGTCACCAATATGGACCCCGAACATATGGAGCATTACGGCTCCTTCGAAAACGTCAAATCCGCCTACCGTCAATTCATCCATAACCTCCCGTTCTATGGCTACGCGGTGCTCTGCATCGACCACCCCGAAGTCCAAGCGCTCGTCCCAACCGTAAAAGACCGCAAAATCATCACCTATGGCTTCAACCCACAAGCCGACGTGAAAGTCGAAAACGTCAACTCAAACGCCGATGGCTCCACCTTCGATGTGACCTTCTCCGCCAAAATTAATGGCGGCGAGGAACTGGTTCTGCGCGATGTGCATCTGCCCATGCTTGGTCGCCATAATGTACAAAACTGCCTCGTCGCGCTCGCCATCGCGCATGAAATGGGCGCCGCCCCACCCATCCTTAAAAAAGGCATCGCCAGCTTCACGGGGGTCAAACGCCGCTTCACCAAAACGGGCGAAACCCACGGCATCACCATCATTGATGATTACGCCCACCACCCGATTGAGATCGAAACCATGCTGAAAACCGCACGCACCGCCGTCGCGGAAAAAGGCGCAAAAGTCATCTGCGTGATGCAGCCACACCGTTATTCACGCCTCAACGACCTGTTCGAAGATTTCTGCAAATGCTTTAACGAAGCCGACACCGTCATTGTTACCGATGTGTACGAGGCAGGCGAAACGCCGATTGAAAACCGCAATAAACTCTCCCTCGTCGAAGGCATCAAAAACCATGGCCACCGTGATGTTCACGCGTTGCCATCGCGCGATGAACTGGCGCATGTTGTCGCCAAACATGCTCAATCGGGCGATTACGTCATATGCATGGGCGCAGGTGACATCACCGCTTGGGCCTACGACCTCCCCGACCTTCTAGAAACCGAACTCGCCAAAGCCAAGGGACATGTGGCGTAACCCTGCTATCTCGACCGTCATCCCGACAGAGCGCAGCGACGAGGGATCTTTTCATCACATATGATAAAAAGTTTTCCCACATATATCCGAAAGGACGTAAAAACTAGAAACGCGTAAGCGTTTCGTAATAAGACAAACCATTGACAAAAAGGGAATTTTTTCCTATTATTTGCCTATGATAACCGGACAGGAAACAGGCAAAAAAGACACCCACCACCCCACCACCCATAAACGGAAAAACGAAATGAAGAAAACGCAGAAATGACCATGAAATCAACGTCTTACACAGGGCTTCGCGGCGCCATCATCGAAAACGCACCCATCGGCGCGCAAAGCTGGTTTCGCTGCGGCGGCAATGCTGACCTTTTGTTCAAGCCCAACGATCCGGCTGACCTCGCGGTTTTCCTGCGCCAACACCCTGCCTCTCAGCCACTCACAATCATCGGCGGCCTCGCCAACACCATCGTGCGCGATGGCGGCATTCGCGGCGCAACCATTCAACTCGGCAAAGAATTCTCCGATATTGAAATCATCGGACGCGATAAAATCAGGGCGTCATGCGGCGCGCTTAACGGTTCACTCGCCGCCGCCGCTGTGAAAGCCGAAATCGGCGGGTTTGAATGCCTCTCCGGCATCCCCGGATCATTGGGTGGCGCGCTGCGCATGAATGCGGGCGCATATGGCGCGGATATTTCCGATATCCTCGTCGCGATCACGGCTGTTGATTATGCGGGCAATGAGTATTGCCTTATCCCGCGCGGTCAGCCCCATGGCGCAGTCGCATTATCGCCCGCCGCAGAAACAATGGAGATCAATCTCAGCTACCGCAACAACGACGCCCCACATTACCTGATCTTTACAAGCGCAATCCTAAAAGGCAAAGCCGAGGATTACGACACCGTCAAGTCGCGCATCACCGACATAAAGGCAAAACGCAACGAAACCCAACCGATTAAAGAACAAACGGGCGGCTCAACCTTCGCCAATCCGAACCCGTCCTTGCTACAACTTGCTGGTCTGCCCGAAGATACCCGCGCATGGCAAATCGTCGAAAAAGTCGGGGGCAGGGGGCTAATGATCGGCGGCGCTAAAATGAGCGAAAAGCATTGCAACTTTATGATTAATACGGGGAATGCGACCGCCAATGATCTGGAAATGCTAGGCGAAGAAATCCGCACCCGCGCTTATAACGACCTTAACATTGACCTCCACTGGGAAATCAAACGCATAGGAGAAAGAATATAAAGAATTAAATAAATCAAAGAGATTTTTTCTTAAACTAGACGCGACTAGCGAAGCCTATTCTGATAGGTGAGCGACGGCGCAACGACGATTAAGGGAAAATATCGCCGATTTTACATTTTGGGAATGCGTTCATACATATCGGGAAGATCATTCTCAATCAGCAAGATATCACCATCTTGTTTATTCTTGGCATACCAGCTTTGAGCATCTTTAAAGCTGTCAAATTCAAGGAAGGTCTTACCCGCTCCGGTCGATTTGAACCCCTTCACAAATGTCGGAATACGCGCAGGGCTAACAACAAGGCAGATATCGCAAACCTCGCCCGCCGATTCCCCGATCTTTTCATGCGCATCATTATGCGCCACGCCAAGCTCGACCATACCGGGGGTAATCAAAATCTTGCGCCCGCTCTGCGTAATCGTCGCAAGCAAATTAAGCGCAGATTGAAACCCGATTGGATTGGAATTATATGCATCATCAATAAGCAAAGTACCACCCGGCTGCTTCTTCACCTCAAGGCGATGCTGAATTTGCGGAACACTAGAAAGCGCATCTTGAATATCGTCTGCTTCAATCCCAAGCTCAAGCGCGGTCGCAAACGCAAGCGCAACATTATGGCCATGATGAATGCCGAAAATCGGAATTTCTGGTGAGTAAATGACATTTTTATATTCAAAGGTAATCGCAATCCCTTTGGTGCGTTGTTCGATCTTTTGAATTTGTAAATCCTTGGGCTGAATATAGCTGACTTCTTTTGCACTTTTCTGCGGATTAACGGCGTCGCCTGCAACGATAAAATTCAGCGGATATTCAGCCTTCATTTTGCGTGCATGCGCAAAGCGCAATGTGCGTTCATGAATAATCACACGGCCTTGATCGGGGTTTTTATTAATCACCGCTTCCGCCAATTCAAATTTCGCCTGCGCAACCGTATCAAGCGATTTAAACCGCTCATAATGCGCATGACCAATCGAAGCAATGATCCCCAAATCCGGCGGCGTCAAATCGCATAATCGCTTAATCGATCCAGGGCCATAAGCACCCATTTCCACAACAAGATATTGATGCGTCGGCTCAAGCTCTTCACGAATAACGCGCGTAATTCCCATCGGCGTATTCACACTGCCCGGTGTAATCAGCGTCGGCGCTTGGGTTTTAAGGATATGCCCTAAAATATGCTTAATCGAGGTTTTACCGTATGATCCGGTAATGCCAATCACTTTGGGCTGATAATCCAAAACCTTCTCATGCGCCTCTTTCCAATATCCTGCCTGAACAGCGTCTTCAAAGGGTTGAAGACAGAAATTGACCACAATCAACATAAACGGCAAAAGCTGTACATTGATGATCCATAAAAGCGGATTTGCGCCCAATACATATGGAATAACGCTGACAACGGCCAGAATAAAAGCAGGAAAGAAAATACGTTTCGCACGGGTCGTAGAAACCAGTTTCTTCTTCGAGTTTTTGCGTGGATCAATTTCTTTGGATGCGCCAATCACAAACAGGATAAACATCAGGAAATTCACCAAAACCTGGGGCAAAAATGCGCCATATCCGGCGATGTTAAGGCCGATAACCAAAACACCAACCAATATCAGACCAAACGTAATCCGCTTATCAAATGCGCCATTTGTTGTGATCCATGACAATAGACGATCATTATAATAATCTTCTTGCTGCAACACATGCATATAGGTCATCAATCGCTTTCCCGCGAATGTAAAAAACGCAATAAAAACAAGGAAAAAGCTGGCGATATCAAGAATATTCATAGTGAAAACCTTTGGCTTTATGCCGTTAATGTATCAATAAATGTCTTAAGCAGTGCGGTAACTTGATGGCGTCCTGTCCCCAAAACGCTGTAATGATCTTGCCCTTTTAGAAGAGACAATTTTGAGGTCGGAATCAACCCCGAAAGCGCCTGTCCGATTTTCGGCGGTGCTTCGGTATCGTTCTCGCCATACACAAAATGAACAGGGCAAGTGATCAGCGGCGCAATGGTGCGCAAATCTTCATTCACAACCCGCACCAGAATTTGACGCAAAATTGGATCGGCATTTTTATAATCCGCGCTGCCAAATTTCGAAATCAGCCATTCTTCGGGCAGGCCAAAGGGAATAAGCTTTTTCAAGGATTTATACAGCGCGATACGAAGCTTGAAATACACGCTTTTGTGAAGCGGCAATTGTTTGGGAATGCCTGCGCCTGCAATCAAAAACAACCCCTTAATCAATTCAGGATAATGCGCCGCCAATTGCAAACCCACACGACAGCCAAAGGAATGCCCAACCCAAATCACGGGCTTATCGCTCTGTGCGCGGATAAATGCCGCCATATGATCCGCATATTCTCGCGTGCCCCAAACCTCTGGCGGCATGGGCGATTGCCCAAAGGCGGGAAAATCAACAATGATATGCTTGGCCGAATTTTCAAGCGGCGCGCAAAGATCCAAAAACGCGCTATGGCTCTGCCCCCATCCGTGCCCCCACACAACCAACGGCGAATCTTTCGACCCTTTTTCCAAAAATTTTACGCCATTATGCTCTTGCACGCACACAACCCCTTTGATGCCTGTGTCATTTCATGATTTAATCAATATGTCTTACCAAGGATTCTCATCTGAACCAAGTGACAAACGAAGCATCAAGATTTAAATAAACACATCAGGCAAACCTAATATAGGCAACGAATTATAAAACCCCCAAGGCAAACAACGTGACCAATACCTCGACAGAAATTCCAAAACAAAGCAAAACCGATATGAGAAAACAGGTCGCCGTCTTTTTCGGCGGTCGCTCCCCCGAACATGATGTCAGCGTCGTCAGCGGCCTTCAGGTTTTATCGGCAATCGACGAATCCAAATATGACGCATTCCCCGTCTATGTTGCACCCGACGGACAATGGTTGGTCGGCGATATCTTGCGCGAGCGCAGCAGCTATATGCTCGGCGCGGACGCTAAAAAGCAAACCACATCCATGCTGCTCGACCCCATCGCCACACGCGGCGGGCGCTTAATCCCGAAGAAAAGCGGATTATTCAGCAAGGCAAAACCCATTGATTTCGATATTGCAATTCCATCTTTCCACGGCCTCTATGGCGAGGATGGCAACATCCAAGGCATGTTCGAGCTTGCCAATATCCCGTATACAGGCATGCGCACGATGGCATCGGCGGTATTGATGGATAAAGCCGCGACAAAGAAAATGCTGCAATCTGCGGGCATTCCAACCCTTGACTACGCTGTCCTCAAACGCCCCAATAAAGGGCTTATGATCCCCACAGAGGAGATCAAAGAACAGACCAAACACCTAAAATTCCCATGCATCATTAAGCCTGTCCATCTCGGCAGCTCAATCGGCGTGGCAAAGGTCAACACCCCCGAAGACGTCAAGGCAACATTGCCCGCTATCTTCGAATTCGATGACAGCGCAATCCTTGAGCCATTTGTTGAAAACCTCGTGGAATATAATGTCGCCGTATCAAAAGCCTTTGGCGAGCTTGCGCTCTCGGCGATTGAGCGCCCCAAAGCAACCGAAGAGCTGCTTGATTTTAAACAGAAATACCTCTCCGGCGATGGCGGAAAAACAGGTGATAAAATGGGCGGCACAAAACAAGTCGGCGCAATTAGCGAGGGGATGCTCTCTCTCACGCGAGAGCTAAACCCCATGCTTGATGAAAAGCAAACCGCCGCCATCAAAAAGCATGCGGGCGCAATGTTCGAAGCGGTCAATGGCACAGGCGCGCCGCGCATCGATTTCATCGGCAACAGCAAAACTGGCGAGCTTTGGCTCAATGAGGTCAACCCCATTCCCGGCTCCTTCGGCTATTTCCTTTGGGAGGCTGCGGAAAAGCCAAAGCTGTTCACTGAATATCTCACCGCGTTGATTGAGGAAGCCGTGCAGGAAAATTATGGCCGCCTCATCCCCAAAGATCCCGTCCCCAAAGATGCGAGGTTGTTTAAACGATAATGGCCAAACGCAAAGTCATCAAACGCGGCACACGCAAATCAACCTTCGTCAATAAGCGCAGGAAAGGCCTGCGCGCGCGTCTATTCCCATGGTTTAAACGCTTCGGCATATCTCTGGCTGTGCTGGTCACGGTTTTATGGATCGGCGCGTGGTTCTTCCTCAGCGATGCGGACACCGTAACCGCCGATTGGGCCAATAACAAAATCGTCAATGCAACAGCAGGGTTAGGGTTTAAGGTTGATAATATCTTGATCGAAGGGCGCGTCCACACCGATCCCGAAATCCTCAAGGCCATCATCAATGTTAGACGCGGCGAACCGCTCTTTGCATTTGATCCCAAACAGGCAAAAGAAGGCGTCGAAAAAATCGCATGGGTCGAAAGCGCACATGTCGAACGCCGCTTGCCTGATACGCTGTATATAAAATTGAATGAGCGCAAACCCCTCGCGCTCTGGCAACAAGATAAAAAGCTCAAACTGATCGACACCCATGGCGATGTGATCCCCGTAAGCAACCTTGATCCGTTTTATAATCTTGTGATCGTATTGGGCGATGAAGCGCCAAAAAACACGGCTGCGCTGTTTAACACATTGATTGGTGAGCCTGAAATTTTTAAGGATGTCGAGAGTGCAGGGCTGATCGCGGATCGCCGTTGGGACATCATCATGAAAAATGACATGCGTATAAAATTGCCCGAAAATGACGTGGCGCTTGCTGTATCGCGCCTCGCAAAGGCACAACGCGAAGATGGAATATTAGATAAAGACCTATTGGGGATTGATTTGCGCGATCCTGTGCGTATGATCGTGCGCACCAAGCCGGGCGCATCACAAGAATATGGCGCTGGTTATTCCAAGGCCTCAAGTAACACAACCGCCAAATCTGGCAACAATATCTAAATTTATGAGTTTATTCACACGCCCATGAAACCCAAGAAATCCAGCACCATCAGCAAGGGATCACTGCTCGCCGCTCTCGATATCGGCTCATCCAAGATTGCCTGTTTCATCGCACGCATGACCGATGATAACGGCACATTCGAAGTGCTGGGCGTTGGGCATCACGCCTCTGCGGGCGTAAAGGGCGGTACAATCACTGACCTAGACCGTGCCGAAAGCGCCATTCGCCAAACCGTTCACGCCGCCGAAAACATGGCCGCGGATGTGATGAAGGGCTATCCGCTGCGCGAAGTTGTCGTCAACCTCCCCGGTGTCCACGCCACCAGCCATGGCCACACCGCCGATGTCAGTGTTGCTGGGCATGAAATCACCGATAACGATATCCGCCGCGCCCTGTCAAAGGCGCAAGACCAAGTCTTAAGCGAAGATTACGAGCTTGTGCACACAATCCCCGTCGGCTTTCGTATTGACGGTAATGAAGGGATCGTCGATCCGCGCGGCATGTTCGGGCAAAACATGGCAACCGATATCCACATCGTAACCGGCGATATCGGCGCGCTCAGGAATATCGCAACTTGTATCGAACGCTCCCACCTTGATATCACCGCCTTCACCCACGCCGCATACGCCGCTGGTCTTGCGTCATTGGTTGAAGATGAAATGGATCTGGGCTGTACTGTCATCGATATGGGCGCAGGCACAACCAGCTTCGCCGTCTTCCAAAGCGGCAATATCCTCTTTAGCGACTCTATCCCCATCGGCGGCGCGCATATCACCAATGACATCGCCAAGGGCCTAACCACCCCCATCCAAGACGCAGAACGCCTTAAGGCGTTATACGGAAGCGCGATTGCATCCAATAGCGATGAGAACGAGTTGATCGACGTGCCGCGCCTGGGCGAGTCCGAAACATCCGAACACAACCACGTCCCGCGCTCCTTGCTCGTCGGTATCATCCAGCCGCGCGTTGAAGAAATTCTGGAGCTAGTGCGCGCCCGCCTTAACGATAGCGGCCTTGGCCCTGCGCTCGGGCGGCGCGTTGTCCTGACTGGCGGCGCAAGCCAGCTCAACGGCATCCGCGAACTCGCCGAGCATGTCCTTGATAAACAAGTGCGCCTCGGCAAACCCATCCGCCTCAGCGGTCTGCCCGACGCCGTCAGCGGCCCAGGTTTTGCAACGGTTGCTGGTCTGCTCACATATATCGCGGAACACAGCCACGAAATGCCCGCGCAAATCATGGCACAAACCGCTCCCGGCTCCTTCATGGAGCGCGCAAAACTCTGGCTCCGCGAGAATTGGTAGCAAATAACTTATCCACAATAATGTGTGCATAGCTTTTGTATAACCACGGGAGTATGTGTGTATGACGTAAAATGTAGGCAGAAGAGTCACTTAGCGCTATTTTTTGAATCTGCACATCAGACGTGCTAAGATTTGGATATCGGAAAAGTGGTATAACCCTGTGAATCCTTCGCATTTTTCACTTTTCTAAGATGTTAAACGCATCTAAGCTTACTCTAACTTTCCACCGACGCTTATCAAAAGCAGACGTAAAACACTTTTCAAAGGGATCACGCCTCATGATCGACATTAAAATGCAACCTACGCCAGCAACCAAGCTATCACCAAGAATCACCGTTATCGGTGTCGGTGGAGCAGGTGGCAACGCCGTCAACAACATGCTCGCCTCCGACCTTGAGGGGTGCGAGTTCTTGGTATGTAATACGGACGCGCAAGCATTAAACGGATCATTAGCGCCGGAAGATCACCGTATCCAGCTTGGGCCAAATGTAACAGGCGGGCTTGGGGCAGGCTCAAAACCTGAGATTGGAAAAGTGGCTGCTGAAGAATCAATGGATGAGCTTATGAGCTATCTTGAGGGCGCGAACATGGTTTTCGTAACCGCTGGTATGGGCGGCGGAACAGGGACAGGCGCAGCGCCAGTGATTGCAAAAGCATGCCGCGACCAAGGCATTTTGACCGTTGGTGTTGTCACAAAGCCATTCCATTTCGAAGGGTCGCACCGCATGAAATCTGCGGAAGCGGGCATCAAGGAAATGCAAGCTTATGTTGATACACTCATCGTTATTCCAAACCAAAACCTCTTCCGTGTTGCCAATGAAAACACAACATTCGCGGATGCATTCCAAATGGCAGACAGCGTGCTTCAAGCCGGTGTGCGCGGCGTGACTGACCTTATGGTTCGTCCTGGCCTTGTGAATCTCGACTTTGCAGATATCCGCACCGCAATGCTTGAAATGGGCAAAGCGATGATGGGGACTGGCGAAGCTGAAGGCGATAAACGCGCCATCGAAGCCGCCGAAGCCGCCATCAACAACCCGCTTCTTGATGATGTGTCTATGAAAGGCGCACATGGCGTTATCATTAACGTCACTGGCGGTTATGACATGACGTTATTCGAAGCCGACGAAGCGTGTAACCGCATCCGTGATGAAGTTGATCCTGATGCGAATATCATCTTCGGTGCAACATTCGATCAAAGCCTTGAGGGTAAAATGCGCGTGTCTATCGTGGCGACGGGGATCGACAAGGAAGCCGCAAGCAATACACGCGGCACAACTGGCTCCGTTAAGCTTGACGCAAATAGCAGAACCTTGCTTGAGCGCGCAACGCCAAACACCGAAAGCAGCGACACCTCGCCGACTGTAAGATCACAGCCAATCGCAACAACACCTTCGGCCCCATCATATGTCGCGCCGTCTCAGCCATCTTTGGGCATCACCGCCCCAAGCGCATCCATGCCAACTGCTCCTGCCGCGCCAAAGCGTGACACGGAAGTAGACATGTTTGAACAACGTGAATTCGTGCAGGGTGCAACAGAAACCGCAGAAGGTCTTCCTGAAAATACAGCAATGCGCGGTACACGCTATAACGACTCGTTCATTCCACCAAAACCAGTGGAAGCAATGGGCGTGGACGCACCGCATATTAGCAATTTCGGCGCGGCGCACGTGCCACAAACCCAAACACAAGCGCAGTCAAGCACGCCTGCGGGGATGACAACATCGCCGATGGTAACAGCAAAGCCGTCATCAACTGCGCCTGGCCTTAAGCTAACGCCACCGTCACAGCCAAATGCGAATAAAAAACGCTCACCCTCATTATTCGAGCGCATCAGTGGCACTGTCCATGACAAGCTTGAGGAAATCAGTGGTAAAGGCGACCATGAACAACGCCCGCGCAGAGAGCCTGCACCGCAATTCATGCCAAGCTCGGCTGCGCCATCACCACAAAAAGCACCGCCAGCATTGTCGCAAGGCAGCCTGAATATCGACTCCCCGTCAAAGCCATCGTCACAAGCTGATGATGAGTTGGACATCCCGGCTTTCCTAAGACGTCAGGCAAACTAAAACCTGCGTTTACAGTTATAATTCCAGACTATGAAGCTCCCTATGGTTGGGGGCTTCTTTTATTGCGCCTCTGTTTTTTACAAATTGAACCGCCATATTCAGATCGCGCCTTAGGGATGATGCTTGTATGTCTGCATGATCAAGCGCAATCAATTTATCAGGTGGTAATGTATTGCGAACGCCGAGCACCGCCGCTGTGGACAGTAAGCCGGGTCTGACTGAGTGTCTAAACTCATCTTTCGCCTCTGGGTCGCCAGGCGAAACAGGGCGAGGTCCGACGATACTCATTTGGCCACGCAAAACATTCCATATCTGTGGCAATTCATCGCATTTATGTGATCTGAGCCAATGTCCCACTGTTCCAATGCGCTCATCATTACTTTGTCCATCATACTCTGGGTCGCGCATCGTTTTAACTTTAAGTATCTTAAACTCTTCTCCGTGGCGGCCTGTCCGCATTTGATTGAAGAACAGCCCTTTGCCGCGCAGTCTTTCTAGTAAGCTCAGCTTTGTGCCATGTGTTTTTAAATCATCATGAGCGCGCGCAAAGGCGCAAACCAAGGAGATAGCTGCTGCCGGAGCAATCAAAGCTGCTGCTGCTGCAATATCAAAGGCACGTTTGCCGCCATAATTGTTGTAAATATCCATAGTGGCGGACGATACATAATAAAATTTGATTATGTCAACTAATTTATTGCGTATGTTATGTATCTAAGCGTCGCCACAATCGTTACATCAAATGTTACAGGGGGTAACAAACTGTTATTTGAGCATATGCAGCAATCACTCTATATTTTACAATGGTAATATAAGGGTAATACATAAATGCAAAAAACAGTTCTATCAGATGTATCAATTACAGGTGTCGGTCTTCACAGCGGGCGCGACATTGATCTTTGCATTAAACCCGCACCCATCAATGCGGGCATTACATTTATCCGTACCGATATCACAGACAAGAATAACGAAATCCCCGCCCTCTGGAATAACGTGACAGACACGCAGCTCTGCACCGTGATTGCCAATGATGCGGGCGCAAATGTGGGCACAATCGAACATCTGATGTCCGCGCTACGTGGCCTTGGTGTTGATAACGCTATCATTGAATTAAACGGCGCGGAAGTGCCGATCATGGACGGCAGCGCAATGCCCTTCATCAACGCGATTGACGCGGTCGGCATTGAAACGCAAAGCGCACCACATAAAGTCATCAAAATCCTAAAAGAAGTTAGCGTGATGCATGACGGCAAACGTGTGACTCTTAAGCCTGCAAACGGATATATCTTCGGCGGGGAGATTGAATTTGATCACCCGAAAATCGGCAATCAAAAATTTGAAACACAATTGGTCAACGGCAATTTCCGCCATGACATTGCCGAGGCACGCACATTCGGTTTCTTGCATGAGGTTGAGTGGATGCGCTCACAAGGGCTGGCGCAGGGCGGCTCTCTCGATAATGCGATCGTTCTTGATAAAGATGCAGGCAGCATTATGAATCCTGACGGGCTTCGCTTTGATAATGAATTCATTCGCCATAAATTGCTCGACGCGATTGGTGATCTCTATCTGGCGGGTATGCCGATTCTTGGCGCGTATGATGGTGTTAAGGCCGGTCATGCGATCAACAACGAAATCTTACATGCTCTCTTTGCTGATGAAGACGCATACGAAATCGTAAGCTTCGGCGCGCCCGCAAACGCACAGGCACAACAAGCAGACGCGCTCTACGCATAAATTATCCTGTTCTTTAATCATGAAAAAACCGCTCTTTTCCTTTGCGAAGGGGCGTTTTCGCGCTATGTATAGTGGTATGAAAAAGATTTTGGATATCCCTATGTGCGCAACACACCACACCACAAAAAGCTCCCTAAAAAATAGCATGAAATTCGCTCTCCTGACGGGCTTGTCGCTTGTGATGATCTCATGTTCATCATCGAAAGACGCGGGCATCAACCCGATGGAAGACGATGTCGACGTGCTTTATAACCGCGCCGCCGCCGCGCTAGACGCCGAAGATTACGCCGCCGCCACACAATATTTCGAAGAGGTCGAGCGCCAGCATCCCTATTCAAAATGGGCAACACAGGCACAATTAATGGCGGCCTACGCTTATTACGAAGGACAACGCTACGATGACGCCCTCATCGCGCTAGAGCGTTTCATCGAACTTCATCCCGGTAACAAAGACATTGATTACGCCCATTACCTCAAGGCGCTTTGCTATTATGAGCAAATCTCCGATGTGCGCCGCGACCAATACCTCACCGAAGAAGCGATGAAAGCATTTGACACGCTCATCCGTCGCTTCCCCGACAGCCGCTACACGCGCGATGCGAAATTGAAAAAAGACCTCACCATCGACCACCTTGCGGGCAAGGAAATGGAAATCGGGCGTTACTATCTCGTGCGTGGCCACACCAATGCGGCGATCAACCGTTTCCAAAAGGTCGTGACAGAATACGAAACCACAACACACACACCCGAGGCGCTGCATCGCTTGGTTGAGGCAAATTTGACGCTCGGTCTGACCGAGGAGGCGACACGCGTTGCCGCTGTTCTCGGGTATAACTACCCCGGCAGCAAATGGTACGAACAGAGCTTTAAGCTGTTAGATCCGCAATCGCGCCAACGTATTTTAGACAATCGTGGCTTTGTTGACCGCACGATCGAATCCCTGTTCAAACCCGATTAACCGAAAGCCAAAGAGGCGTGCCCACATGCTCTCAAGCCTGCGTATACAAAATGTCGTATTGATTGAAAAGCTGGATATCGCTTTTCAAGGCGGCTTGTGTACGTTAACGGGGGAGACAGGCGCAGGAAAATCCATCCTGCTCGACTCCCTCGGCCTCGCCACTGGCGCACGCGCCGATAGCGGTTTGGTACGCAAAGGCGCAGACAAAGCCAGCGTCACCGCAACATTCGAGGTTGCCCCCGACCACATCGCCAAAGCCATATTGGAAGATCAGGATTTAGAGTTTGATGAAATCCTCATGCTCCGCCGCACCCTCAAACCCGATGGCAAAAGCCGCGCCTATATCAATGACCAACCCGTCAGCGCAGGCCTGCTGAAGACCATCGGTCAAACCCTGTTAGAGGTGCATGGGCAGTTCGACACCCAAGGATTGCTCGATCCCAAAACCCACCGCAAAATCCTCGATGATTATGCGCAGATTGATGGAGGCCTTGGTACGGCTTGGGATGAATGGCGCGCCGCCGAACGTAAATTAACCGCGTTAAAAGATACCGCCAGCGCGAGCGCGGAACAAGAAGATTACCTCCGCCAATCCCTAGAAGATTTGGACGCGTTAGAGCCACAAGCCGGCGAAGAAAAATCCCTCGCCGATCTGCGCGAAAGCTTGATGCACCGTGAACAAGTGATGGAGGCGCTCAACGTCGCATATCATATCCTAAACGGCGATAGTGATCCCATCCGCGAAGCATGGTCAGCCCTTGATAAGGTTGCCGATAAAATCGGTGAACAAGCAAGCGAGGCCATTAATGCCCTTGACCGCGCCAGCGCCGAAACGGGCGAAGCGTTAATCGCCATTCAAACCCTCTCAAGCGATATCGAACATAGCGAGCATAACCTTGAGACGATTGATGACCGCCTGTTTGGCCTGCGCGCACAAGCACGTAAGCATCATTGCGCCGTCGATGATCTCGCCGATAAGCGCGAGCAATTGGCGCAGCAGCTTAACGCCATTGAGCACGCCGATGATATCCTCGAAGACGCCGCAAAAGCCGCCCAAATCGCCAAAGACGTGTATCATAAAAAGGCATTGGAAATCTCCGGTAAACGTAAAAAATCCGCCCAAATGCTCGATGCATTGGTGGCCAAAGAATTAACCCCGCTAAAGCTAGAGCGGGCGCGCTTTGTGACGGACGTAAAAGCATTATCAGAAGAGGACTGGACAAAACACGGCATCGACCGCATCCGCTTCCTCGTCGCAACCAACCCCGGCAGTGACCCGGGGCCGCTCAACAAAATTGCATCTGGCGGTGAAATGTCACGCTTTATGCTCGCCCTGAAAGTGGTCATGGCGGAGGTTGGCGCGGCGGGTGCATTGGTCTTTGATGAGGTTGATGCCGGCATTGGCGGCTCCACCGCAGATGCCGTTGGCGAACGGTTGGCCGCATTATCACGCAAGAAACAAGTGCTTGTTGTGACCCATTCCCCGCAGGTCGCTGCACGCGGAAATCACCATTATATCGTGTCAAAACAAGGCGATAAGACGCTCACCACATCCGTCATCGCGCTTGATAACGACCAAGCACGCCGCGAAGAAATTGCCCGCATGCTGGCGGGAGCAGAAATCACAATCGAAGCCCGCGCCGCCGCCGATAAACTCCTCGAAACAAGCAGAGCCGCCTAAATGTTAATCGACTTCGAACAAGAAGACGCCGCGAATCGTCATGCCGCATTGGTAAAAGCCATCGAAAGCGCCGATAAAGCATATTACCAAGATGACGCGCCAAGCATGGATGACGGGGAGTATGACAAGCTCCGTAAGGAATTGCTTGAGATCGAAAGCAAATATCCCGCGCTCGCCGCGCAAAGCCCATCTCAAAAAGTCGGCGCTAAACCATCCGAGGGATTTAAAAAAGTGCAGCATGCCGTTCCCATGCTCTCGCTATCAAACGTATTCAGCGAGGACGATGTCAGCGATTTCCTCACCCGCGTACGCAAATTTTTAGGGCTATCTGAAGATGAGCCGTTGGAGATTATCGCCGAGCCAAAGATTGACGGCCTCTCATGTTCGCTGCGCTACGAAAACCGCATCCTTGTGCAGGCCGCAACCCGCGGTGACGGACAAGAGGGCGAGGATATCACCGCCAATATCAACACCATCGACGAAATTCCCAAAACCCTTCCTGATGATGCACCCGATATTTTGGAAGTGCGCGGCGAGATTTATATGGGCAAGGCCGATTTCAAAGCGCTTAATGATAAGCAAGAAGCCGCAGGAAAACCGCCTTTCGCCAACCCGCGCAATGCCGCCGCCGGAAGTGTCCGTCAGCTCGATAGCGCAATCACCGCCGCACGCCCCATTCGCTTTTTCGGCTATGCGCTGGGGCAGGTCAGCGAGAGCTTTGCCAAAACGCACTTCGACATCCGCCAAAAATTAAAACAATGGGGAATCCCCGAAACGGGATATGCGGTGTGTGGCTCGGTAAAGGAGATCATGGATCATTACGAATCGATCCTTGAGGGGCGCGCCGATCTCGATTTTGATATCGATGGCGTCGTCTATAAGGTGAACCGCCTTGACTACCAAGAACGCCTCGGTTTCGTCGCCCGTGCCCCGCGTTGGGCGACCGCGCATAAATTCCCCGCCGAACAGGCAATCACGCGCATTAATACCATAGATATTCAGGTCGGTCGCACCGGTGCGCTCACGCCCGTTGCCCGTCTTGAACCCGTCACTGTTGGCGGCGTGGTTGTCTCCAACGCAACATTGCACAACGCCGACGAGATCAAGCGCAAAGATATCCGTATCGGCGACATGGTCGTGATCCAGCGTGCCGGGGACGTGATCCCACAAGTGGTCAAGGTGCTTGCGGATAAGCGCGAGGGTGATTTGCCCGAATATGAATTTCCAACGCATTGCCCCGAATGTGGATCGGCAGCGATCCGCGAGGGCGATGACGTTGTCACGCGATGCACCGGCGGCCTCGTCTGTCCCGCGCAAGCCGTAGAACGGCTCAAGCATTTCGTCTCGCGCCTCGCCTTTGATATCGACGGCCTCGGTGCGAAGATCATTGAACAATTCTACGAGGATGGCCTGATCACCAATCCCGATGATATTTTTACCCTGGAGTCGCGTAACAAAAACACCCTTACTCCTATTCGCGCACGAGAAGGGTGGGGCGATACATCGGAAAAGAAACTCTTCCAATCCATCAATGAGCGCCGCGAAATCGCCTTTAATCGCTTTATCTACGCGCTCGGCATCCGTCAGGTCGGCGAGGCCACCGCAAAACGACTTGCGGCAACATATGGTGATCTGCCCGCGCTGATATCGGCGATGACCGCCGCAAAAGACAGTGAAAGCGAAGCCTACCAAGATTTGATCAATATCGAAGATATCGGCCCTGCCGTCGCCCAAGACCTCATCGCGTTCTTTAACGAAGACCACAACATCCCCATCCTCGTCGCGCTTGATGCGCATCTCGATATACAGCCATTCACGCTGCCCACTAACAGCGACAGCCCCGTGGCGGGCAAGACACTTGTGTTTACCGGAACGCTGACCAAGACCACTCGCCAAGAAGCCAAAGCCAAAGCCGAATCGCTTGGCGCGAAAGTCTCAGGATCTGTGTCGAAAAAAACCGATTATGTGATCGCGGGCGAGGATGCTGGATCCAAGCTTAAAAAAGCAAAAGACCTCGAAATCGAGGTCTTGAGTGAGGATGATTGGATTGCGTTAATCGCTTAAACTGCGTTTTCTTTATCGCGAAGATCATGCAATTGATCCATCGCTTTTTCAATTTCCGGCGGATAATCACGACGTTCAATAAACTCACCACCACCAGTATTGCGGGTCATTGCCAATTCCAATGCACGCGATAGCAATTCCGAAATTTTCACATCCTCTTGTTCCAAGGCAAGCTGCAGGGAAGAAAGGATGCGATCGCTAAGGCGGATTTTGTCTGAAATTGAAGTGTCATGTTGCATAATGGATATCTCTCCGAAATTTGTATTAATCAATGTGCCCGTTTATTAGAACGGTTTCAAGGTTTCTGGTTTATCTATGATTGTTTTTTGAATAAGTTTCTTAAATTCATCAAAAAATTTGTTACGGATATCATCTTTTTCCATCAATATTTCATGCGCCGCATCCTGAAATTCAAGCATATGCGCGTGCTCAAGGTGGGAGGCGACATGCGCCGCGTCGAAATTATCAACGATGCTCTCTTTACCTGCGATGGTAATCAGGCATTCAGTTTTGATATGCGATAAAAATTGTTTGCTCTTAATTTTGCGACAGCTTTTCGCGGCGTGATGAAGCCAGCCATAAGTTGGACTGCCGATGGCGAGGCTTGGATCGGCATCGCACCATGCATCGTGAACATCCGCACGGATAGGATCATGCGAGAAGATATGCGCATCATTGCTCTTTTCGCGCGTTCTCTTGTGCCAGTTACCGCCGCCATAGATAAAGGCTTTGGGCATTATGATGTTTAAAATCGAGAGCAATGCCCCCGCAAAGGGAACGCCATTAAGCCGCTTTATGCCAAACATCGGCGCACTGAATGCCGCGCATTCGAATGTGTCTGGATATTTTTCCAAATACCGTAAGCCGATATTTGCCCCCATCGAATGCCCAAGCATCGCCAGCGGAATGCGCCCGACATCAGGGTGCACGCTTGAATGCTTGATATAGCTTAAGATGAAATCATGAAGGCGCTCAACCTCGATATCAAAATTTTGGGAATGGCGCTTTTGCGTGCCCTTAACATAGCGATCTGAGCGTCCTTGTCCCGGCCAATCCAAAACCCAAAACGCCAAATTCATGTCCAGGCAGGTGCGCGCAACCTCATAATATTTTTCGGTAAACTCACTTAAACCAGGAAGGCAGACAACAACCGCATCCGGCACACTGTCTTCTGGGAAGACGGAGCCGAATGTGATGCGCATGCCATGGCTTTCGAAGTGATGCGCCCGCCAGCCTTTAGGCTGCAAAAAGCGCTCTTCCAGATTGGGGATATGTGTGTCTGATTCTGTCATTCTGACTTGAGTATGCCCCTAAACCTTTAAAGAAAACCTAATATAAGAAAAATGGAATGTCTTATTATTCCATCGCCTTAATGATGTCTTCTGTCATTTTCTTGGCATCATCCAAAAGCATCATAGTGTTATCTTCAAAGAACAGCGGATTATCAATACCAGCATAGCCAGACCCCATAGAACGCTTAACGAAAAGAACAGTTTTTGCATCACCAGCATCCAAAACAGGCATGCCGTAAATGGGCGACGACGGATCATTCTTCGCCGCTGGGTTTGTGATGTCATTCGCGCCAATCACGTAAGCCACATCAGCCTGCGCAAATTCGCGGTTAATATCTTCCATCTCGAACACTTCGTCATAAGGAACATTAGCCTCGGCGAGCAAAACATTCATGTGACCCGGCATACGCCCGGCAACAGGGTGAATCGCATATTTCACGTCCACACCCTCTTTCTTAAGAAGGTCAGCCATCTCACGCAAAGCGTGCTGCGCCTGCGCTACCGCCATACCGTAACCGGGGATGATGATCACTTTAGACGCATTTTTCATGATATAGGCCGCATCTTCCGCCGCGCCGATCTTTGCCTGACGATCAGGATCATGTTCTGACGCGCCTGCTGCTGCGCCGCCTTCTGCACCAAATCCACCAAGAAGAACGGATATGAAAGAGCGGTTCATGCCTTTGCACATAATGTAAGACAGGATCGCACCCGACGCCCCAACCAGCGCACCGGTCACGATCAAAAGATTGTTGTGAAGGGTAAAGCCGATCCCTGCCGCTGCCCATCCAGAATAGGAGTTGAGCATGGACACGATCACGGGCATATCTGCGCCGCCAATCGGAATAATCATCAACACACCAAGCGCAAGCGCAAGCATCACGATCAGGAAGAACAAAAAGCCGCTTTGTGTGATGCAGAGCAAGATAATCAAGAGCACAAGCAACGCACCAAGCATACCGTTCAGCGCATGTTGCCCGCCAAAGGTCACGGGCTTGCCCGAAATTGTCCCTTGAAGCTTACCCCAAGCAATAACAGATCCAGTGAACGTAATCGCACCAATAGCAAGGCCGATCGACATTTCAATCAATGAGGTCAAATGAATGTTGCCATCAGTTGCGATGTTAAAGGCTTCGGGGTCCATGAAAGCGGATGTAGCAACGAAGACCGCCGCAAGACCAACGAGAGAGTGAAACGCCGCCATCAATTGTGGCAACGCTGTCATTTCGATTTTCTGTGCAATCACGGTTCCGATCCCGCCGCCAATACCAATGGCGATCAAAACCCAAAACCAGCTACCCACATTGGGCAGCAAGAGCGTTGTAACAATCGCAATCGCCATACCGGCAATCCCGAAATTCAACCCCTGACGGGCGGTCTCTGGATGAGACAATCCACGCAACGCGAGGATAAAGAGCACAGAGGCAATGAGATATGTGAGAGCTGCTAAAGTTTCCATTGTGATCTACGCACCCTTCTTTTTAAACATGCTGAGCATACGGCGGGTAATGATGAAGCCGCCAAAAATATTAACTGACGCCAAAATCACGCCGATAAAACCGAATAATGAAAAACTGCCATCCGCTGGCCAAACGGCGACAATCGCACCGACAATAATGACCGACGAAATGGCGTTTGTGATACCCATCAATGGGGAGTGAAGGGCAGGGGTCACACGCCAAACAACGTAATACCCAACGAAACACGCGAGGATAAAAACCGTAAGCCCCGTGATAAGAAAAGGAGCCGCATGACCTGCGCTATCGGTGATGTGGGAGCTTTCAACGGCAATAGAGGCCGCCTTATCGGATAATTCCTGAAGGCGCGTCGCGAGATCCGCTGCGCTCTCTGTCACTGTCTTTGTTTCCGCCATAATGATTAATCCTTCTTCTCAGATGTCTTTGTTTTTGCTGCTGGCTTTTTGGCCGCTGCTTTTTTAGGCGCCGCTTTTTTAGCGGGAGCTTTTTTCGCAGGTGCTTTTTCGGATGCGTCTTTATCATCCGCCGCTTTATCGTCCGATGGCTTTGCCGCCGAAGCTTTCGCTGGAGGCTTCGCATCCGTAAAGTTTGGATGCACAATCGCGCCATCTTTGGTCAAAAGCACGCCCTTAATGATGTCATCATCAAGGTTCAGCGCAATTTTCTTGCTCTCTTTGTCGATCAAAAGCGTTACAAAATTCAGCAAGTTTTTCGCATAAAGCGCAGATGCATTCGCCGCCAAACGTCCAGGAACATTCAAATGTCCAACGATGCTGACGCCATATTTCTTAACCACTTTACCCGCTTCAGACGCGGCGCAGTTACCGCCGTTTTCTACCGCCAAATCAACAATGACAGAGCCCGGCTTCATGGATTTAACCATAGCATCCGACACAAGCTTAGGGGCAGGGCGGCCAGGAATAAGCGCGGTAGTGATAACGATGTCTTGTTTTGCAATCGTATCTTCGATCAACGCTTGTTGCTCTTTTTGATACTCTTTGGACATTTCCTTGGCGTATCCGCCCGCGGTCTCGGCTTCTTTAAATTCTTCATTTTCAACCGCAACAAATGTCGCGCCGAGGGATTCAACTTGCTCTTTCGCCGCTGGACGCACATCCGTCGCAGAAACAACGCCGCCCAATCGACGCGCTGTCGCAATCGCTTGCAATCCTGCAACACCCGCGCCCATCACGAAGACTTTGGCGGGGGGAACCGTGCCTGCTGCGGTCATCATCATTGGAAATGCGCGGCCGAAATGCTCCGCCGCATCCAAAACAGACTTATATCCAGCAAGGTTAGATTGCGAGGACAGCACATCCATGCTTTGCGCCCGTGTGATGCGAGGCACCAATTCCATGGAGCACGCATTGATATGAGCCGCAGCTAATTTTTTAAGCAAATCAGCATTGGCATAAGGGGCAAGCATACCAATCAGCAAGGTCGCTTTTTGAAACTGTTTAATCTCTGCATCGGTCGGGGCGAGCACTTTCAGCACGATATCCGCGCTCTTGTAGGTTTCTGCTGCCGTTTTGCAAATCGTTGCGCCTGCATCCTTGTAATGATCATCAAGAATGTTGGCACCCTCACCCGCATTCGTCTCAACGCTTACGCGTGCACCAAGTGCAATCAGTTTCTTTACGGTTTCCGGAGAAGCAGCAACACGCGTTTCATTTGCGGTTGTTTCTTTTGGGATGGCGATTTTGAGAGCCACAGGCCAAATCCTTATCTTTAAGGTTATACAAATTGGTGAAACGCAAAGATGCCCGATTGCGCACGCTTTGTGAAGGGGGATTTCTGATTTATTCACGAATATAAGTGATAGAAATCTAATCCCTTGAATAAAGCGTCGTTTTTGTTAAGATTCTAATGCGCGCTTACATCATGTGCGTTTTCTTTAGTCCCACTTCCTATGCTTTTAAGCTGATTGTTACTTTGTTATGATGATGACTGTAAAAAAATATTTGCTTTCTAGCGCCCTCATGATCGGCTCTTGCGCGTTTACATCACATGCAAATGCGCAATCTATTCAAGCCGCGGTTCAGGCCGCCATCGCTAATAACCCGCAGATTGAACAGGCATCAGCCCGTGAAGGCGCGGCAAAAGAAGAGATATCTGCCGCCCGCTCCGGCTTTTTCCCGACACTGTCTGTCGGTCTGACTGCTGGACGTATGTACGCCGATAACGCAACATCGCGCGGTACGTTGACAACACGCGGCGCGGCTTATTCAGGCGTAGGTGAAGCGAACGCCTCTCTGCGCCAACCCATTTTCGATGGTTTTGAAACGCTCAACCGCCTCAGATCCTCAAAAGCGGGCGTGCAAGCCGCCAATTTAGAGCTACAAGACACACGCGAGCAAATCGCGTATCAAACTGTGCAGGCCTACTTAAATGTTCTTCAAGCAAGATCAATCCTCATTCGCCTGCAAAACCAGGAGACAAAAGTCGATAGCTATCTAGGACGCATTAAAACCAATGTCGATGATGGCGGCGCAGACGAATCGCAATATCAACAAGCAAGAGATGTGCGCGTCCTCCTCAGCGGCTTTGTCGCCGATTATACGGGGCAGCTCCGCGCCGCAGAATCACAGTATATCGCATTGACCGGAACCCCGCCTTTGGCCGATATGAGCGTGCCAAGTCTTGATGTCAGTGGCGTTCCCGTCACGCTGGAAGATGCGCTTGCATCCGCGCGACTTGACCACCCCGCGATCCGCGCAAGGCAGGCCGATGCGAAAGCTGCTGATTTCGATATCGACGCCGAAAAAGCGCTGCTATACCCCGATGTGATCGGTGAATTGTCATACCTCAAAAGCGACAAGAAAGAAGAAATTGGCGGAGAATTGGAAGATCGCCGCGCCGTGCTTCGCCTCAATTGGGATATGGAGACCGGCGGCGGACAATACGCCCGTATCAAACAGCGCAAATATCAACACGCAGAAATGATCGCGCGTGAAAAGGAAATGACCAACCAAATCGAACGCGATATCCGCATCGCCTATGCGGATCGCCAAGCCGCGCAAAAACGCCTCGCCAATCAGCGCGAGCGTGTTGAGTTAAATCAGAAGCTATTTGATACATATGAAGCGCAATTCGAGGGCGGGCGTGTTGATCTGCTTCAATTGATGCAAGCCGATAACCAGCTTTTGAATACACAAATCGAAAACATTATTTATCAATATCGCTTCCTCGCCGCGCGATATGGCGTGGTCGCAAGCATTGGTAAGCTGCAAGAAGCGCTCTTTCAAACTGCCGCTTTGGAAGCCATGCCAACAAAATCCGCAGTCATAACAGATACACATGTGAGCGCGGATGAGCCGCAAGAATAAAGATAACCAGCAAGACGCGGTGGATGCGTCAATCACCGCCACGACAAGCGACCCACTCTTGCAATCTTTGGTGTTTTTAACCGCATATTTTGGCCGCGCCAAATCCGCACAAGCGCTAACCGCTGGCTTGGCCTATGACGAGAACAGCATGCGTCCCAATTTATTCTGCGAAGCGGCAGAACGATTGGGGTTAAAAACGCGCATCGTCAAAAAGGCAAAATTAATCAGCATCCCTCAATCCGTCCTGCCAAGCGTCCTCGTTTTAAATGATGAACAAGCCTGCGTGCTGTTATCGGTAAAGGGGCAGCAAGCCAAAATCTACCTGCCCGAAACCGACAGCGAGAAATTGGTTGAGCTGAATGCATTGCAAAATGATTACAATGGCTTCGCAATCTATATTCACCCGCGATCCGAATTCACCAACCCCGAGAGCGCATCGCTTGAAGATACTGATAATCATTGGTTTTGGGGCATTGTTAAGCAAAACCGCAAAATTTACGGCCTCGTTCTGCTCGGCGCGATTTTTATCAACTTGTTCGGCCTGACCAGTCCGCTTTTCATCATGAATGTCTATGATCGCGTGATCCCCAATAACGCAATCGAAACGGGCTGGGCGCTGGGGCTGGGGGCGTTGGCGATCTTTGTGTTTGATTTTATCATGCGCACATTACGCGGCTATCTGATTGATTTTTCAGGACGCAAATTGGATGTCATCGCAGCGCGCCGCATCTATGATCAGGTGCTCAATATGCGCCTGTCCGAGCGTCCGAAGTCAAGTGGCTCATTCGCCAATATGCTACATGATTTCAGTGCGGTACGTGAGTTTTTTACATCCGCAACCATCACAGGTTTGGTGGATTTACCGTTCACGATTTTCTTCCTGTTTATTATCTATCAACTCGGCGGGTCTATTGCGTTTATCTTACTCGCGCTGATCGCGATCGTCCTTGTGGCAGGGTTTGTCTTACAATTTCCGCTCAAATCCTTGGTGCGCAAGGCAACCCAAAGCGCTGAAGCCAAGCATGGCTTGCTCGTTGAAACAATTCATGGCCTTGAGACGGTGAAAGCCATCGGCGCAGATGGCCGCTTTCGAAGCCGTTACGGCGGCTATGTAGGTGAGAGCGCAGCGTTGGGGCAGGGCTCGCGCTTTGTATCAAGCCTTGGCGTGAATATCGCAACCTTTATTCAGCAAATCGCATCCATCGTTATTGTTTTGGCGGGCATGTATATGGTGCAGGCGGGCGAGCTTAGTGTGGGTGGATTGATCGCCTGTGTCATCTTGAGTGGGCGCGCAATCTCGCCGATTGGTCAAATCGCAAGCCTGATGACCAAATACCACCAAGCCGACGGCGCGCTTAAAACCCTCGATAAGATCATGGCCAAAGACGTGGAGCGCCCGCCCCATCAACAATTCCTCAACCGTCCTACAATCAGCGGCAAAATCGCTTTCGACAAGGTGAGCTTTTCTTACCCATCGGTGCAGCGCGACGTCATTATCGATATCAATTTCACCATCAATCCGGGCGAGAAAGTCGCCATTATCGGACGCATCGGATCGGGCAAAAGCACAATCGCCCGCCTGATGCTTGGCCTGTATCAACCACAAGCCGGATCGTTATTGGCCGATGACACCGATTACCGCCAAATCGACCCCGCCGATCTGCGCCGTAACATTGCTTATATCGCACAGGATGTCGTGTTGTTCACCGGATCTGTGCGAGATAATATCTCCGCAAGCATGCCTCATGCGAGCGAAGACGCCATCCTCACCGCCGCAAAAAGCGCAGGTGTGCATGATTTCATCGCCAAGCACCCGATGGGATATGACGCGCCCGTGGGCGAGCATGGATCAAACCTGTCAGGTGGACAGCGCCAAGCCATCGCATTGGCGCGCGCCATGCTCACACAGCCAAAAGTGTTGGTATGTGATGAGCCGACAAACGCAATGGATATGCAAGCCGAGGCGGCGTTTAAATCCTATGTGGCAAAAGAAATTAACGACAGAACCTTTATTCTTATCACGCATAAGCACAGCATGCTGGACATGGTTGACCGCCTGATCTTGATGGATAACGGCAAGCTTATTATGGATGGCGCGCGTGACAAAGTGATCGCCGCGTTGCAGGCGGGTAAGATTGAGGTGCCGCAATGAGTATCTTTAACCCCAAAGCCAAAGACACGGATTTCATGAGCGAGCTAGAGGCGGCGCACCATATGCGTCCGAACAAAGCTGCGATTTTGTTGTTTATAAGCATTATCGCGCTTGTGACCTGTTTGTTCTTCTGGTCGGCGGTGGCAAAGGTCGAAGAGATCACCCGCGCCCAAGGCAGCGTTGTCCCCTCGCAAGACGTCCAAGTCGTGCAAAGCCTAGAGGGCGGCGTGTTAGAAGCGCTTTTGGTGCGCGAAGGCCAGCAGGTTAAAAAAGGCGATATCTTGATGCGCATCAGCGACGTGCAATTTGCCTCCCAGGAACGCGGAACAGAGGCAAGGTCACTTAGTCTGCGTGCTAAAAAAGCACGGTTAGAGGCCGAAGCGCGTGGGCTTGATTTTAAACTGCCGCAGGAGGTTTTGGACAAAACACCGCAAATCGCGGCGAATGAAAAATCGCTCTATGAATCGCGCCAAAATGAATTGAATAATACTTACGCCATTTTAGACGACCGCATTAGCAAAGCCTCCGCCGAATTGGCAGAAACCAACGCGCAGATTACACGCTTTTCCAATTCCAAATCCTTGCTCGGTAAGGAGCTTGAAATCACAAAAGAGATGGTCAGAAAACGTGCCGTCCCGAAAATCGAAGAAATTCGTTTAACGCGTGAAATCAGTGATTTAACGGGGCAGATTAACGCAAATGTGCAGCGTCGCCGTGCCCTCCAGGCGGAAGTGGATGTGACAAAGAAAGAACGCGCATCCCAGCTTGATAAATTCCAATCACAAGCGCTGGGTGAGTTAAACCAGATCGAAACCGAAATATCCGGATTGAAAGAAAATCTGGCCTCCATCGGTGATCGCGTTGACCGCGCAGAGCTTCGCGCACCCGTTGATGGAACCGTCAACCGCATCGCGATTAAAACCATTGGCGGTGTTATCGAACCTGCCGCGCGCCTTGTCGAAATTATCCCGCTGGATGATGAGCTTAAAATCATCGCCAAGGTTAAGCCCAATGAAATTGCATTTATCCGCCCTGGCCAACCTGCCAAAGTCAAAATCACCGCATATGATCCGCAAAAATACGGCGCGCTGAAAGGCGAGTTGGTGCGCATCGGCGCAGGCAGCGTGACCGACAGCCAAGGCACCGCGTTCTTTGAAATCGAAGTGCGCACCGTAAAAAATCATATGGGCGATGCCGATAACCCGCTGCCTATTACCGCGGGCATGGTTGCGGATGTTGAAATCATCACCGGCAAACGCACGATTTTAGAATATATGATGAAGCCGATCCTGCGCGGTAAAAACCGTGTCTTTACAGAGCGATAGGCGGCATAGATGCAGCATTTTTTTATCCATCCTATAACACGTTTTTTCTTCATGCTGATGGTTTTAGGCGCTCTGATCTATACCGCATTAGGCTCAACAGGGTTCAAAGAGCGCATCAGCAATGTGGTGTTTGAACAATATATGAAAGCCAAACCACGCGAGGCATCAGGGCAATTGATTTTCGTAGACATTGACGACGTATCCCTGACTAAAATCGGGCAATGGCCATGGCCGCGAGACAAAATCACGCAGATGATCACCAACATCAACAAAGCGGGCGCCGCCGTCATTATCTTTGATGGCGTATTGGCCGAACCCGATCGCACCTCACCGGAAAATGTGGCGCGCCTGCTCGATGATAACCATCCAGCGAAACAAGCGCTTATGGGGATGCCACAAAACGATAACGCCTTGGCCGAAGCCATTGAAGATACCGGTAAATTTGTCGCAGGGTTTACGCGTGGATCAAACCAGCAGCCACCCATCCTTAAAAAACGTATCTTGGTCAAAAAAGATGTTCAGCAATTCATCACGGCGAACAAAGATTTTGACGCTGGATATTTCGAAACATCGGCACAATTTCTGCCCGTTTTGCAAAATGCGTCGGCTGGCAATGGAAGCTTTATGGCATCCGCAGAATCGGATTCTGTTATTCGCAGGACAGGGTTAATCTTTCATAACGGCAATCAAATCTTTCCATCTCTCGTCCTTGAAGGATTGCGCCTATATGAGCGTGACGGTAAAGAAGTCATCAAAATCAGCGCCAGCGACAACTATTCCAATATCAAAATCGCCGAGCCGTTAACTGCACATATCGGGCGTTATGAAATCCCGATGAGCGCGGACGGCAAAATGTGGGTTTATTTCAGACATTTCAGCGACGATGAAAACCTCCCCGCCCATGCATTCATCGGCAACGAAATCTTGCCTGATCTAAGCGGCAAGATCGTATTCATCGCATCCAGCGCAGAAGGGCTCATGGATTTGCGGGCAACACCGCTCGGTATGCAGCCAGGTGTTCGTATTCATATGAACGCTCTAGAACAAATCTTACAGCATAAATACTTGATCCGACCATTAACGGCGAATGACTTGGAGCTTGGCGCGGCAATGGCAATATCCGTGATCATCATTTTGCTGTCATTCTTTTTCAATCCGTTATGGTTATCGGGTATCGTCGTCCTCGCCTCTGGAGGCGGATTTTGGCTGTCATGGCATTTATTCGTAACACGCGGCGCATTATTTGATCCCGTTACACCGACCATCATTGTCGCATTGGTTTTTATCGTCGCTTCAATTCTGAGCTATCTAAAATCAGAATATGAGCGCCGCCAAGTACGTGATGCATTCGGCCTATATATATCACCCGATTTCATGGAGGAGCTTGCCGCTGACCCTGATAAATTGCGCCTCGGCGGTGAAATTCGTGAACTCAGCGTCCTGTTCAGCGATATCCGCAGCTTCACCTCTATCTCCGAGGGCTTATCGCCCGAAGAGCTGATCCAGCTCATGAATGATTTCCTAACCCCCATGTCCGATCTTGTGATGCAAAATCGCGGGACGATTGATAAATATATGGGCGATGCAATGATGGCCTTTTGGAACGCCCCGCTTGACGATGCACGTCACGCTCGCAATGCCTGTAACGCCGCACTTGGTATGCAGGCCGCGCTTGATCCGATCAATGAGACCGTCGCCAAACGCGCGCAAGAAAGAGGCAAAGCCCCCATCCTTCTAAAAGCGGGAATCGGCATTAATACTGGCCCCTGCGCGGTGGGGAATATGGGGTCAAAGCAACGCTTCGCTTACTCGGCATTGGGGGACGCGGTTAACCTTGCCTCACGCCTAGAGGGGCAGACCAAAAATTATGGCGTGAATATCCTGATCGGTGAAAACACATATAATGCAGTGACCGATTTTGCATGTCTTGAAATGGACCTTATTCAGGTGAAGGGCAAACAAGAAGCGGTGCGTATCTTTGCGCTAATCGGGGATGAATCGATCAACGCGGATACTGCATTTATGGCGCTTAAATCAGAACATGATGCGATGATCAATGCCTACCAATCTGGTGACTTTAAAGCCGCAAAGGCGCATGCAAAAACTTGCGCGAAGATACAGTGTTTCGACCTTGATATGGTCTATGATGTGTATACCAAGCGATGCGATGCGATGATCAAAAACCCACCCAAAGATTGGGATGGCGTTTATGTGGCGACATCAAAATAATTTAAATTTCAAATGGTGCTTGCGCGCGTATGAATGTGATGACATCGCCTTCTGGCATAGGTCTCGCGAAGTGATAGCCTTGCGCAATTTCACATCCCATATCTTTGAGCTGGTGCGCTTGCTCGGCGGTTTCAACACCTTCTGCAATGGTCTTCATGCCCATATTGTGGCTAAGCTGCAGCATTGATTTCACGAGTGCCATCGCACCGTCATCATTCATCATATCATTGATAAAAGACCGATCAATTTTTAAGGTGTTGATCGGAAAGGATTGTAGATAGCTGAGCGAGGAATACCCAGTACCGAAATCATCAATCGAGATCCCCATGCCCGCCGCGCGGCACATATCAAGGGTCTCTTTGGCTTGCTCGGGTTGGCCCATCAACAGGCGTTCCGTAATTTCAAGGTGAAGGTTCTGAGGTTTTACGTCAGTAACGCTGAGTGTTTCATACACGCTTTCAATAAAGCCATCCGCGGCGAAATCATGACTGGTGAAGTTCACGCTCATGAAATAATCATCATGCCCGGTTTGTGCCTCGATATTCTTGAGGGCCATCAGTGATTTTTTCAAAGCCCATCGTGATGCTTCAACAATAAAGCCGCTATCTTCAATAATCGGGATAAATTGTGATGGCGGGATAAAACCAGCTTTAGGATCGTTCCAGCGCATCAAAGCCTCAAACCCAACAATACGTCCGCTCGTAAAGCTAATCAAAGGTTGATAATGAAGCGATACATCGCCATTCATCAGCGCGAGCTTAAACTCATTTTCAATTTTAATGGACTCAACCACTTCCGAGCTTTGCACATATTCCAGCTCTGCCGCTTCCGCGCGTGAACACGAATTTTCATAGCTCATGATGCCCGTGCGCATCAACATGTCGCGATAACGTGTTAAGATCACCTGTGTTGTCATCTTTAAGACAGGGTCAGCCTTTTCAAGGCGCTTTGAAAAATCCTCTTTGGAAATCTCAAGCAATTGGCATTCTTCAATCGCACGGATCGTTGCGGTACGCGGCGCATTATCAATCAGAGCCATTTCACCAATCATCGCACCGCTTCCACGCGTGCCTAGGCTTTGTTCACTGCCATCGCCATTGGTAAGGATGATCTCAACGCGCCCTGATTCAATGATATACGCGTTCATGCCGATATCACCCTGTTTCATGATGATGTCGCCTGATTTAAACGCCCGTGCTGCTTGTTTATGATGCATAAAACCTATTTGAAAAAAGAAACTTTGAACACACTATATATAAGTCAATTTCGTTAATTTTATCTTATCGAGAATGCGTTTATTTTGCCATGAAAGCAATGTTTGCGTAAAAAACATGCCTGTGCATATCAAATCACTGCTTGACAAGCGCGCGCAATAATAGCTAATGTCCGCTCGCGTTAAAAAATTTACAGATTTGGATTAGACCGATGAAAGTTACAAACTCACTGAAGACTCTTAAAAACAGAGACCGCAACAATCGTGTGATTCGTCGCAAAGGTCGTGTTTATGTGATTAACAAGAAAAACCCTCGTATGAAGGCACGCCAAGGCTAAGTCTTGCGCGTTTTACGCTTGTGAATCTTTTTTAAGCCGATCCTGTTGAAATCTGGGGTCGGCTTTCATAATTGTAATGCATTATTAATTTGGGTCTGCTAACACTTGTATCTAAATTAACTTTCAAGAAACAAAGCTACAATGTTTTCCAGACTTTTCGGATTTATGTCTGCCGATATGGCAATTGACCTCGGTACTGCAAATACCCTTGTTTACGTACGTGACCAAGGGATCGTGCTGAACGAGCCCTCGGTTGTTGCCATCTCTCACATACAGGGGAAAAAGCAAATCCTCGCTGTTGGGAATGAGGCCAAAATGATGTTGGGCCGCACCCCCGGAAGTATTACCGCAACACGCCCTTTGCGCGATGGTGTGATTGCCGACTTCGAAGTGACCGAAGCGATGATCAAGCATTTCATTCGCAAGGTGCATAACCGCCGCTCTTTCGTATCCCCTAAAATGGTGATCTGCGTGCCCTCTGGCTCTACCGCTGTTGAACGCCGCGCAATCCAAGATTCTGCCGAACACGCGGGCGCATCTGAGGTTTACCTCATTGAAGAGCCTATGGCTGCCGCAATCGGCGCTGGCCTTCCTGTGACTGAGCCATCTGGCTCTATGGTCGTTGATATTGGCGGGGGGACAACTGAGGTTGCCGTGATCTCACTCGCGGGCATTGTGTATGCGCGTTCTGTGCGTGTTGGCGGCGATAAAATGGATGAGGCGATTATCGCCTATATCCGCCGTGTACATAATCTGTTGATCGGCGAAAGCACCGCCGAGCGAATCAAAAAAGAAATCGGGTCCGCTTGCCCGCCCGCAGATGGGGAAGGGCGCACCTTGGAAATTCGTGGACGTGATTTGATGAACGGTGTTCCAAAAGAAATCGTCATCACCGAACGCCAAGTCGCCGAAGCATTGGCCGAGCCGGTTGGGCAAATCATTGAGGGTGTAAAAACCGCCCTTGAACACACCGCGCCGGAGCTTGCGGCGGATATTGTGGATAAAGGGATCGTGATGACAGGTGGCGGATCGCTGCTCACGAATCTTGATTTTGTCTTGCGTCATGCAACTGGATTGGCTGTCACATTGGCCGACGACCCACTTTCATGTGTGGCGCTAGGCACTGGTCACGCGCTTGAAGAACGCAAAGCACTGCGTAATGTGCTTGTTGGTATGTATTAAGGTATTCATTTTGCCTATCTTCATTGTTTTTCAATAACTTTTCTCGTAAAATTAAAAGATAAAATTGTGTTGCGGCAATGATGTGCTGTAATACTTTATTTTTACAAAACCATAAGCGAATAAATTTTTAGTGAAACGCCGTTCTTCATTACGATCAGATAAATCTTTTGGCGCACAGGCCATTGCAGGATTCTTGCCTGCAAATGGCGCGTCGAGCTTTTTATTGATCGGTATCGGCTTTTTGATATTCCTCTTTTCCATCGTCAGCCCACAAAGCGTAAGCGGCATTCGCATGAGCGTCTCCGATGCGGTCACACCAATCTTCGCATCACTCACCAAGCCGATCGTCCATGTCTCTGATATCGTAAGAAATGCATCGGGTTTGGGGGATTTGCAATCAGAAAATATCCGCCTTAAACAGGAAAATATCCGCCTCAAAGAATGGTACCAAACTGCGCTCTTGCTTCAGGCAGAAAACAAATCTCTGCGTGATCTTTTGAATGTGAAAACAGAGCCACATTACAAAACAATCACCGCGCGCGTCTTTACCGATAATGGCAACACCTTCGCCCGTAGTATGCTTGTCTCCGCTGGTAGCGCGGATGGCGTACAAAAAGGGCAGGCGGTTATGTCTGGCGATGGTCTGATTGGCCGCGTTATTGAAACCGGGGAGAATTCATCGCGCATTCTTCTGGTGACCGATATCAACTCCCGTGTTCCCGTCCTTGTCGAGGACACGCGCCAGCATGCAATCCTCGCAGGTGACAACAATCACGAAGCCAGCCTGATTCACATCCCGCCCAACAGCGCGATTAAAAATGGCGCGCGCATCATTACATCCGGTCATGGCGGCGTATTTCCGCATGGCTTGGCAATTGGCCGTGTGACAAAAACAAAAGATGGGCAATTGCATGTTAAACCATATGTTGATTTCAACCGCATCATCCATGTGCGTATCCTCGACAGATCCGCTGACCCGAACCTATTGCCAGCCGGCTCCAATAAATCTCTCAATGTTTTGCAGTAAAGACAATGCTGCCGTTTTCTTCCATCAGCGAAAGATTTGAAGATGTCGCCAGATACGCCGCCGTTTACGCGGTAATGCTTGTTTTCTTTATCGCCGACGTGATCGCCATTCCAAATCCATTCGATTGGGTCATGTCCATTCCCTTTCTTGTTATCGCAATTTATTACTGGGCGCTATACCGCCCGACCATCATGCCCGCGATCCTTGTCTTCGCGCTCGGTTTTATGGTCGATATCTTAAGCGGCGCGCCCTTTGCCCTGAACGCCATGATCTTCGTGCTGCTGCAATGGGCAGTATCAGATCAGCGCGTGTTCATCGCGGCTCAAGGCTTTGTCATGGTGTGGTTGATTTTTGGAGTCGTGTATAGCGGCCTGATTATCTTGCAATGGTTTGTAAACGGATTGATCAATTTAAGCTGGATGTCCGTGACACAAATATTCCCGCAAATCGCAGTGGCGCTCATTATGTTCCCCCTGATTATGATGATTTTGCACTTTATCCATAAAATTCTCCCCAATATGAAGATGTCGTTGTCATCTCGCGAATTGCATTGATCCGCCGCCTGACTATAATAGTGACATGAAACAAAATGCTGATACCGTAAAGGTCTTCTCGCGCCGTGCATTCGTCATCGGCGGATTACAGGCCAGCCTCCTCGCCGTTCTCGGCGGGCGCTTGGCGTATCTGCAGGTATCCCAAGGGCAGCGCTATAAGATGATGGCGGATAAAAATCGCATCAGCATTAAGATGATCGCCCCCTCACGCGGTGAAATCGTGGATCGTTTCGGTGTACCGCTTGCGGTGAACAATCAGAACTTTCGCGCGCTCATTGTCACCGAGCAAGCCAAGGATGTTGAAAAATCCCTACGCGAGCTTCAAAAAATCATTGATCTCAGCGATAAGCAGATTGAAAAAACAATCAAGGAATCCAAGAAACGCCCTAAATTCACCCCGATCGAAGTCAAAGATGACTTAAGCTGGGAAGATGTGGCGCGGATTGAAGTCAATCTTCCTGACTTGCCCGGCATATCAACCGATGTCGGTGAGCGCCGTACATACCCATTCGGCGAATCAACGGCGCATATCGTTGGCTATGTCGGCGCGGTGAACGAAAAGGAAATCGACAAAGATCCCGTTCTTTCGCTTCCTGGATTTAAGATTGGCAAAACAGGGATCGAAAAAAGCTTCGACAAAGAGCTTCGTGGAACCGCAGGCGCATCGGAGGCCGAAGTCAATGTGATCGGCCGCGAGGTGCGCGAGTTAAACCGCATCGAAAGCGGGCAGGGCAAACGCATCACGCTTACCATTGATGGTGAGCTACAACGCTTCGCCCAAGACCGCCTCGCCGAGCAACGCAGCGTATCCGCCGTGGTGATGGATGCACATACAGGCGCAGTATATGCCCTAGCGTCCTATCCCGCGTTCAACCCGAATGAGTTTACCAGCGGCCTGTCGGTTGAAACATGGCAGGAGCTTTTGGCCGATGCGGCGCACCCGCTCACCAATAAAGCCATTTCAGGGCAATACCCACCCGCATCCACATTCAAGATGATCGTATTGATGGCAGGGCTAAAGTCTGGGCACATCAATGCCAATACGACCGTCTATTGTCCCGGTCATTACACATTCGGCACAGACAGGTTTCATTGCTGGAAAAAAAGCGGGCATGGATGGGTCAATTATATCACGGCGCTGGCCTATTCTTGCGATACCTTTTTCTATGAACTCTCCACCGAAATCGGCATTGAAAATATCGCCGCCATGGCACGTGAAATGGGCCTTGGTGAGCGTTTAGGCTTCGATCTTCCCAATGAAAGCGCGGGGCTGGTTGCTGACCCTGCGTGGAAGTTTGCCAACCGCGGGCAAAAATGGCAACCCGGCGAAACCATCGTCAGCAGCATCGGCCAAGGTTCAATGCAGGCAACACCGCTGCAGCTAGCGGTGATGACAGCACGCCTTGTTAATGGCGGTTATGCGGTAAAGCCATGGGTGAGCGGATATGTGGGGGACGTGCCACATCAAAAAGAAGACTGGCCAAAGCTCGACCTCAATGCCAGCCATTTAGCGATGGTTAAAAAGGGCATGGATACCGTTGTGAACAGCAATAAGGGCACGGCTTACGGATCAAGAATACAAGAACCCGGCATGGAAATGGGCGGTAAAACGGGAACCGCACAGGTCAAACGCATCACAAAGGCAGACCGCGTTGCGGGCATTAAAAACGAAGATCTTGTCTGGCAACATCGTCACCACGCATTATTCGTTGGATATGCCCCCGTAGACAATCCACGCTATGTTGTGTCCGTAGTGGTCGAACATGGAGGCGGGGGATCAGCCGCCGCCGCGCCAATCGCGAGAGACCTTATGCTTGAGGTTCAAAAACGCGATCCCGCCAATACTTCAATTTTCGCCGGTCAAACAAAAGGCAAACCCGCATGATATCCTCCGCCAATTCATTCCATAGCGAGATGACCTTTTTTCAAAAGGTGCAGGGGCTGAACTGGGGCTTAATGGTGCTGATTATTGCAACGGCATGCGTGGGTTTCGCGTGTCTGTATTCGGCGGCGGGTGGTTCAATGTCGCCTTGGGCGTCGAAACAGCTGATGCGCTTTATCGTTGGTTTTGTGGGTATGCTTATCATTGCCCTGATTGATATCCGCTGGTGGTACAAACTGAGCTGGCTGTTCTTTTTCGGTGGCATGGCGTTGTTGATCATCGTTGAGGTCATGGGGCATGTCGGCATGGGCGCACAGCGCTGGATCAATTTAGGCGTGATCCAGCTACAGCCTTCCGAAATCATGAAAATCGCGGTGGTTATGGCGCTGGCGCGGTATTTTCATTCCGCAACCATCGAAGATATGCGCAGGCTTAAATTCCTCATCATTCCTGCAATCGTGATTGCTGCTCCTGTATCGTTGGTGTTGCTGCAACCTGATCTGGGGACATCATTGATGATTATTATGGCTGGGACATCCATGTTCTTTATGGCGGGCGCATCCATATGGATATTCATCGCAGGTGCGGTGATCGTGTGCGCCTCTGTTCCAATCGCGTGGCAATTCCTGCATGACTATCAAAAGGCGCGGGTGATGACATTTCTCGACCCCGAAAGCGACCCATTGGGCGCAGGCTATCACATCATGCAATCAAAAATCGCGCTCGGCTCCGGTGGGGTGGAGGGCAAAGGATTCCTTCAAGGGACGCAAAGCAATCTCAACTTCCTCCCCGAAAAACAAACCGACTTTATCTTCACCCTATGGGCGGAAGAATGGGGGCTGTGGGGTGGTTTAGGGCTATTGGTATTGTTCTGGATGATCTTCCTCTACGGCACATGGATAGCGCTACGCGCGCGTCAAAATTACTCTCGTTTCCTTGTGCTGGGTTTGATCGTCAATTTCTCGCTTTATGTGTTTATCAATATCGCGATGGTGATGGGGCTAATTCCAGTTGTTGGCGCGCCGCTGCCGCTCATCTCATATGGCGGTACATCCATGCTCGCCGCGCTCGCAAGCTTCGGCCTCATCATGAGCGCAAGCATACATCGCGACAGCAAAGTGACCCGGGTATAATTTTAAAAGAAGGAGTGGGGGAGGCGGTTTAAGCCGCCTTAATGCCCTTATCTTCAAGCAAAGCCTGAAGCTCGCCGCTCTCATACATCTCACGAACGATGTCACATCCACCGACGAACTCACCCTTAACGTAAAGTTGTGGGATGGTTGGCCAATCTGAGAAATCCTTAATACCTTGGCGGATTTCATTGTCCTCAAGCACGTTGATGTCTTTAAATGTCACACCAAGTTGAGAGAGAACCTGTACCACCAATGAAGAAAAACCACATTGTGGGAATGCCGCTTCGCCTTTCATGAAAAGAACCACATCATTGCTATCAATGTCTTTTTGAATACGCTCATGCATTACGTTTTGCATCTTAAATTTCCTTTGCTTGTTTGATTATGAGATTATTTATTCTGGCGTCGATGTCTGTATCGCTAGCGCGTGCAGATCGCCGCCCATTTTCCCTTTAAGCGCGGCATACACCATTTGATGCTGTTTCACGCGTGAAACGCCCTCGAATGATGCGGATGTAATATACGCCGCGTAATGATCACCATCGCCGCGCAAATCTTCAATCCGCACGCTCGCATCGGGAATGCCTTCGCGAATAAGGGCTTCAATCTCTTTTGCATCCATGGCCATAATGGTCGTTCCTTAATCCTGCGTAAGTTGTTTGCGTGCCTCGACAAGGCACTCTGCAATCATCACATCCAAAACATGATCCGAGATCACGATGTTTTTTTGTTCCAAATCTGGCTTCACCTTGCGAAACACATCGTCAAAGCCAGGCTCTTCAAGGTTTGCAGAGACCACGCTCAAGGCATAGGATAGCGCTTCCTCACCGTCAAGGCCGATTTTTTCGGCAATTTTCAGCCCGAAAAGCTTGCAACCGCGTGCCTCAACTTTAAAGTCGAGCCCTTCGCCATATGCGTATTTTGACTCCATCGCATTTTCGCGATCATCCATTCCTGCCATCTTTATTCCTTATATCTCAAAAAGTTAAGCGTCTACCTCTGGTAACACCTTATGGAATCGCATAAAATGCTTTGTATTACCAGCATATTTAAACTAAAACGCATAATACCTGATTTCAAGATAGACAAGGATTTATATTCATGGCTCGGCGCAAAAAACTATACGAAGGCAAAGCAAAAATTTTATACGAGGGTACAGAACCCGGTACTGTGATCCAGTATTTCAAAGATGATGCCACCGCATTCAACGCGGAAAAGCATGATGTGATCGCCGGAAAAGGCGTGCTGAACAACCGTATCTCTGCGCATTTGATGACAAAGCTTGAACAGCTCGGTATTCCAACGCATTTCATTCGCTCAATCAATATGCGCGAACAGCTTGTACGCTCGGTCGAGATTATCCCGATCGAATTGGTCGTGCGTAACATCGCGGCGGGAACACTTTGCAAGCGACTCGGCATCAAAGAAGGCACAGTGATGCAGCGCCCCTTGGTTGAATTCTTTTACAAAAAAGACGAGCTAGGCGACCCATTGATCAGTGAAGAACATATCTTCGCATTTGGCTGGGCGGATCCGTACGAGCTTGAGGAAATGGTGTCTATGGCGTGGCGCGTCAACGACTTCCTCAGTGGTCTCTTTTCAGGCATCGGTCTTCAACTTGTTGATTTCAAATTGGAATTTGGCCGTATCTACGGTGAAAATGGTGAGCTTTATATCATTCTCGCCGATGAGCTATCACCCGATAACTGTCGTCTATGGGATTCTAAGACAGGCGAGAAAATGGATAAAGACCGTTTCCGCTTCGACCTTGGTGACCTCGTAGAAGGATATCAATTCATCGCGGAACGCTTAGGGTTAATCCCCGAAGGCGGCATCGTTAAGGGCGGGAACATCAACGAAAAACTCGCTGAAAAGCTTGATCTCATTGAAAATGAGCTGGCGGAAAAGCGTAAGTTGCGTGATTTGAACCCCGGCAATAAAAACCGCAAATCCTAAATATTGATACAGTCATTGCGCGGAGCATAACCTTCGCTGCAATGGCTGCAATATTGTCCTGCCAAACCGCGTAATCGGCGAACTGTTCCTTAAAGATACGATCCCCGCGAAGCAAACCGTAGGTTTGTTCGTACACAAAAGCTTGGCGGCAGGCGTTAAATCGCGTAATCCGCAAATTGTTCCTTAAAGATACGATCCCCTAAAGTGTTCTCATCATCAAAGAGGAGAGCCTTGGTGACATCCGCTGATTCTTGAATATATACCTCGCGCACATCGCGTACTTCTTTGGAATCGGCGGTCACCGAAACGGGGCGTTCGACGGGGTTGATAATCTCAAAGCGTATCTTCTTATCATTGCGCACCAGCGCCCCTGGCCAATGGCGCGGACGAAAAACAGAGATCGGCGTGATCGGCATGATATTCGCCGTCAGCGGTAAAATCGGCCCACCCGCAGAAGAGTTATAAGCCGTACTGCCAACGGGCGTAGAGACCAAAACCCCATCGCACACCAATTCTTTCAGGCGCAATACATCATTAATATAAATCTTAATCTTCGCGGAATTATGTGTCTCCCGCAAAACGGAAACCTCATTAAACGCAACAAGCTTGTGCGATTCACCGTGTTTATCAATGGCGGTCATCTCAAGCGGGTGAATGGTAAAGCGTTTGGATTTTTCAATCCGCTCCAGCAATCCCTCACGCTTATAAGTGTTGAGCAAAAACCCAAGCGTCCCAAGGTTCATCCCGAAAATCGGCGCGGCGAAATCGGCATAATCATGCAGCGCATGCAACATCGTACCATCCCCGCCAAGCACGCAAATCAAATCGGCTTTCTCTGGCTCAACATGGCCGTATAAACCCTTAAGCTCTGCCAAAGCCTGCTGCGCCCTCGGTTTATGTCTGGCGGCGTAAAATGAAATATTCATGATTTACACGCTCCAATTTTCTGGATCATGAAGGAAGCTCTCAACCGAGGCCAAGGTTTCATCATCAAAATAATCATGCGCGCGCGCGGCTTCCAAAACATCCCACCATGTCGCAATCGCATGTAATTTCACGCCCATTTGCTTCACGTTCTTCTCGCTTTGCTTAAAGATACCGTAATGGAAAACAACGAAAGTATGATCCACCTTCGCGCCCGCATCACGCAGCGCATCAATAAAGATCTTCTTGCTGCCGCCATCGGTTTGCAAATCTTCAACCAAAATCACTTTTGGTTTGCCTTTAGAGGGTAAATGCCCCTCAATCTGCGCCATGCGGCCATATCCCTTTGGCTCTTTACGCACGTATATCATCGGCTTTTCAAGGCGCTCGGCAATAAACGCGCCATATGGAATACCCGCAGTCTCGCCGCCGGCAACGCTGTCGATATTCTCAAAGCCCACCTCATCGCTCAATATCTGCGCGCCATAATCCATCAGGCGTTTACGCTCATCCGCAAATGAAATCAGGCGGCGACAATCAATGTAAACCGGGCTTTGGCGGCCAGATTTTAATGTGTACGAGTTTTTCGCATTGAACAAAACAGATTCGGTTTCAATCAAAATCCTCGCCGCATCAAGCGCCATCTCTTTACGCGACAGCGACGTAAAATTCTGTCGCCCCCCATCATCAATCAACGATATAAAATCGCTCATCGTAGAATCGGTCACGGATAATATCTTGGAGATACTCTCCGTCGACGGCCACCGTAGCTTCCCATCAGGGCTGACGCGCTTGCTTTTGTTAAACGATGTCGGATCAAGCCCCGCTTTAATGGCTAGTCCTGACGGTGAGAAACCTTTACTGGCCGCGAGGCGTTCAATGGCTGTCCAAATATCTGAGTGAGTCAACATAGGAGGATAGTCCCATTTTGGCGCGCAAAGGTAAATAAGAATATTTTCCTATTTTTATCTTGACTTCGCTCAAATTTTATATCATAAACGAGAACATAAAAGGAACATCTATATTTAAAAACAGAGAAAAAGAAGAAGGACAAAAGCGCATGAACAGCCAAAACCATTGCTCACAAACAAAAACTGCCGCATCGCCATATGCATTAAACGACACAACGCCATTCGAAAGCGCGCAAGAGGCTTGGTTCTGGTTCATGGCGGCGCAGGATGCAAAAAATGATGGGGCTAAGTTTGTCGCGGGGGCTGGTTTGTATAAACGCCCGTGTGAACCGATTGATATTCTAAAGGTTCTTGATCGCCTCCACCGTAATCGCCGCCTCGATCGCGATCACCTTCTCGTGCTGCGCCATTATGGTCGCCGCCACATGCCGCCCGATCAATTCCGCGCCAAAGAAAAACGCAGCTTTCATGTGTGGAGCGAGGCATTGGAGAGGATCGAAAAAGTGCTCATCGCTAAAGGAATCGTGGAGAGAAAATCCACATTCGACTTCCCTGCCTATATCCAAAATGAAGCCGCTTTATTCGCAGGAGCCGCGCAATAATGAGCCAAACACCGCACAATAAACCAAAAGCATGGGTCGTGTTCAGCGGCCAGGCCGACATAGCATGGCTTAAAATCCTCAAATCAGGATACCGCCATTGCTATGTGCTGCTAAGCGACGGCAAGCATTGGATCACCATTGATCCGCTGTCGAATTATATGGATATCACGGTGCATGACCTGCCGCTTGATTTTAACCTGCCGCTATGTATGCAAAATCGCGGTCACATGATCATGCCCGCCGATATACGCCACATCGATAAACAAGCGCCATGGATGCCCTTTAGCTGCGTTGAGGCGGTCAAGCGCGTTCTCGGCATTCATCGCCGACGCATCATTACACCGTGGCAGCTTTATCGGTATTTGTGCAAACAGCAAACCGCCAAAACATGTCAACACGCATCATCACAAGGAGATTTCGCATGGGAAGCCTAACATCAGGGCCAAAAGCGCCCACCCCACAGCCACAAGTGGTCTATCTGCCGCAAACACCAAGCCCGACAACGCCCGTTCAAACACCGACCGCGCCAAGCGCGCAGGAAACATCGGCGGAAATACGAAAGCAAAACCTACTCGGTCGTGAACGCAGCCGTTTCGGCACAATCCAAACCAGCTTTCGCGGCTTGCTAGGCCTGTCTGATACAGGCGGCGCGCAATCACGCAAGACATTATTAGGAGAATAAAATGCCAGCATCCCAAAAACAGCCACATGACAATGACGCGCTCAAAGCGCTTCAGCTAAAGATGGCATTCATCCTCAAGCGTTTCGACGCCGCCCATAAAAAGCGTAAAAATTGGGAAAGCCTATGGGATGAATGCTACGATTACGCCCTGTCACAGCGCGGCGGATTCACATCATCCCCCGTCAGCGGTGGCAAACGCACCCAAGATATATACGACGCAACCGCCATGGACGCCGCCGACCAACTTGCCTCAAGCATGCTTGGCAATTTAACGCCGACATGGTCGCAATGGTTCGGCCTAAAACCCGGCCCTGATTTAACCGATGCCGAGGCCGAGCGCCTCGCACCGATTTTGGAAAAAGCCGCCAAAACAATTCAGGATCATTTCGACCGCTCAAATTTCGCCGTGGAAATTCACCAATGTTACCTCGACCTGATTGTCGGCGGCACAGCGAGTATGAATTTCGAAGAATCACAAATCGGCAGTTTCTCCGCGTTTAAATTCTCCGCCACACCGCTCACGCATATTGTTTTGGAGGAGGGCGATAACGGCTATCTTGATGGTGCGTTTCGCCAGATGAGATTAACGCTCGACCAAATCACATCGCGCTACCCCAATGCCGCGATCCCTGCGGAGATATTGAAACGCGCCGCGCAAAACCCGCAAGAGACATTCAAGATTTTGGAATCGGTTCTGCCTGATGCGCTGATTTATGAATATCACGCGTTGTTGATGGAAGATGAGGACAGCCCCGTCCTCCTTGCGACAGGGAAATTTGCGCAAAGCCCCGTGATCTCATTTCGCTGGCTCAAATCACCGGGTGAAATTTACGGACGCTCGCCCGTGATGAAAGCATTGCCCGATATCAAAACCGCCAATAAGGTCGTGGAGCTAGTCCTTAAAAACGCCTCTATCGCGGTCACGGGGATCTGGCAAGCCGATGATGATGGCGTCCTGAACCCCGCCAATATCGAGCTAACCCCTGGCAGCATCATCCCCAAGGCGATCGGCTCAAAAGGCCTGCAGCCGCTGGACATGCCCGGTCGTTTCGATATCTCTCAGCTTGTCCTCGAAAGCCTACAATCGCGCATCCGTCACGCATTGCTTGCCGATAATCTCGCCCCCGTTGCATCACCAAAAATGACCGCGACCGAGGTGATCGAACGCAGCGCGGAAATGTCGCTTTTGCTTGGTGCAACATATGGTCGCCTGCAATCCGAGCTTTTAACACCGCTCATCAAACGCGCCTTCGCCATCCTCAAACGCCGCGGTGAAGTGCCCGATATCGATCTTGATGGACGATTGGTCGTGGTCGATTACCGCTCACCGCTGGCGCGCAGCCAAGGGCAAAAGAACGTGCAAAACACGCTGAGCTGGATTTCGTCCGTCCTCGCCATGGGGCCTGAAGCCTCCGCCGCAGTAAATCTGCCGCAAGCCGCAAGGTTCTTGGGTGACGCGCTGGGCGTGCCGAGTGATCTGATCCGAAAGGATATCCCGCAATTGAATTTGGGCGATCTGGTCAAAGCCATTGATCCAACTATTGCCGCCGAGAATGCGCCAACGCCAACGCCAAAACAAACCGCAACACCCAAACCAGAAAAAGAGAAAATAGGAGAACCAGTATGATATTCGACCTCATGAAACCACGATACGAATTGCCGATCACCCCTGCGGAAAAGGGCTTAACCTACGCTCAGCCGGAACCCGGAAAAATTGAGAGGCGCGACATCGAAAAAACTTTTGCTCGCCTATTCTCAACCGATGACGGCCAAAAAGTCCTCGCCCACCTACAGGTCATAACCTTTCAACGGGCAATGGGGCCGGGCGTTGCCGATGAGCATTTACGCTATATCGAGGGACAACGCTCCATGGTCGCAACCATCCTGCGCCTCATCGACCGTGGCAGAAAACCGAGATAGTCAAAACCCAAATTTAATACTCAACCAAAGGAGAAAACCAAATGACAAACTTACTCATCGAAGATGTCGACCCATCCATCGTCCCCGACAAATTCAAAAACCCGGAAACAGGGGCAATCCGCCTCGATGCGCTTGTGAATTCATACGGGGAATTGGAAAAGAAAATGTCGGAAAAACCAACGCATAACGCCCCCGCATCGCATGAGGATTATTGCGTTAATTGCGACCACGGCATGTTCCAACCCGACAATGACATCAACCAACGCCTCCACGCCAAGGGCATGAGCCAAGAACAGGTGCAGGAAGTCTATGATCTTGCGGCTGAAAAAATGGTGCCAATGGTCAAACAAATCGCGGGCGATTTCAGCGCCGATCATGAAGTCGAAAAGCTGATCAATCATTTTGGCGGCGCCGATCAATGGAAAGAAGTCTCCCGCCAGCTATTGGCATTTGGAAACCGCAACCTTCCCGCTGATGTGCTTGAAAATCTATCAAGCTCCTATGAGGGTGTGCTTGCGCTGCATAAAATGATGCAATCCGAAGAACCATCAATGAAAAAACAAACCGCCAACCCATCGAAAACAGGCAGCGAAGATTTACAATCCATGATGCGTGATCCCAAATATTGGCGTGACAAAGATCCCGCCTTTGTTAAAAAGGTGACCGAGGGATTCCAAACGATATACGGTGAATAACAAGATAAGCCCCGATCACATGATTGGGGCTTTTTTTTATTAATGCGCGAGCTGGGATTCTGCGAATTTTGAAGAGACATAATCATCAACGACCAATTGCAAACCTTTGCGCATTGTGTCGCTTAAAGGATCAAATTCAAATGCAATGCGATCATTGCTCTTGCGAACAACCCGCGCAGTATGCGGCAAATCAATCACATCATTGCTTAGCTTAAATTTCATGGTGACATCAACCGTTGTGTTCACACCAAAGCCCCGCGAATCGCCGTTGACAGCAACACCGCCCATTGACCAATTTTCAACAGGATAAATTTGACCATCAATAACAACAGCTGAATTATCACAAGAACGTCGCGAAAACCGCCTGCGCGTGGAATATTGCTCATTGGTGTTTTCCGCTTTTAAACCTGAAAAGAGTGTTTCAAACATATGTGCTCCCCGTGCATGTCTATTATTGATTAAATGCATTATAAGGATTCGATCATAAAAATGCAAGTTCACACAAAATAACCCTTGACATTATAGGAATAATATCCTATATTTAAATCATCAACACCACCAATGTATCTTAAAACATGCGGTTAACGCGGATTGCACCCCTACGGTGTTTATTCATGCGCCCGCATGTTTCTCGCGTATGGCCGTTCTTAAACGATGAATGAAAACCACAGAGGGCCGAGCCTCAACCCCCGAACATAACCCATTAAAAACAAAAGGATAAATTTATGTCTACATCAATAGATCAGGCCTTCATCAAGCAATTCGAACGCGAAGTGCATGAAGCCTATCAGCGTCAGGGATCAAAACTGAGAAACACTGTACGCACCATTTCAAACGTCAATGGCAGCTCGGCAGTCTTCCAAAAAGTCGGCGTGGGAACGGCCTCAACAAAATCCACACACGGTCTCGTCCCTGTTATGAACCTCGATCATTCCAATATCGAAGTCACACTTCAAGATTATTACGCGGGCGATTGGATTGACCGCCTTGACGAGCTAAAAATCAACATCGACGAACGCCAAGTCATCGCCAGCGCAGGTGCAAATGCATTGGGCCGTAAAACCGATGAACTGATCATCGACCAACTTGCCAGTGCGTCGGCGACCACAATTGCGGATGGCAATATCGGCCTCACCAAAGATAAAATCCTCAACGCATTCGAAAGCTTTGGCGAAAATGATGTGCCTGATGACGGCCAACGTTTTTGTATCGTCGGATGGAAGCAATGGAGCGAGCTACTCTCAATCGATGAATTCGTAAAGGCGGACTACATCGGCAATGACGCCCTGTCATTTGCATCCATCACACAAGCCAAAATGTTCCTCGGCACAATATTCATTCCGCATTCCGGCCTTCCGATTGATGGAAATGATATCCGATCATGTTTCTGGTATCACAAAACCGCAGTCGGTCACGCAAGCGCATCCGATGTGGAAACAGATGTCAGCTGGCACGGCGACCGCGCCGCACATTTTGTGAACAACATGATGAGCCAGGGCGCAGGCCTAATCGACGAAAACGGAATCATCACAATCAATTGTGACGAAACTCCCGATTAAATCTTAATCCCCTCCCTGTGTCATCCTGAAGGGCTTTAGACCTGAAGGATCTCCTAAATCAATGAGATCCTTCGCTGCCGCTCAGGATGACATTCTTTAAATTTGAAAGGAACACCCATCATGGCTTTTAACCCATCAGATATAAGCGTACTCGCCTACGCCAATAACTTCACGCTGTGGCACGTCGCCACAACGGATGCCGACGTAACAACCGAAGGCTATTTCGATACAGCCGCCGAATTGTTGCGCGTCAATGACCTCGTGATCGCGAATGTCGATACCGATGGAACCCCCGCCACGACGTTCTATGTCGTCACCGGCAATAGCGGCGGCAATGTGACAATCGCAGCTTACGCATAAGCGCGATATCCTCCAAAGCATAGCATTGCCATTGGCTGGAGCGCGGATCATCCCTTCGATCACCACGCAGCTCGCCAGCCCTATGCCATGGATCCATCGTATACGACCCTTGGCCGCCGCAAGATCTGCGGCCAAATAACGGTGCAGCCCTGACCCTTCCTGTCCTCTCACAAAAGGGCAGGGCTGCATTTTTTTTAATTCATAAGGAGACCCAATATGGCACTCAACGACGTGGCATTGTGTTCACGCGCGCTCATTCGCATTGGCGCCGCACCCATTACATCATTCAACGGCGGCACCGCCGAAAGCGAAATCGCAGGGGCGCTATACGGCTCAACCCGTGACGCGCTGCTCTCTGCCTATCGCTGGAGTTTCGCCAGCGCGCAGCTTGCCCTCTCACAACGCGCAGCCGACCCCATCGCCGATTACAGCTTCGCTTACCAACTGCCCAATGACTTCCTGCGCGCCGTCTCGGCTGGAACAGGTGCGCGGGGGCGTGGCCTCAATTACCGCATCGCCCGAGGCGCGCTTAACACCAACGCAAGCGCAGTTGTGCTGACCTATATTTTTCGCCCCGATGAGGCAGAATTCCCGCCTTATTTTGACCAAGCGCTCATCGCGCGGCTATCGGCGGAATTCACAATCCCCATCACCGAAAGCACAAGCCGCGCCGAAAGCCATTTCCGTATCGCCGAAAACGAATACGAACGCGCCCGCCAAATCGACGCCCAACAAGATACTCCCAATAGAATCGAAAACTTTTCTCTCATTGATGTGCGTGATTAGGGATTCAATAATAGCTATATATGCATTTATATTGACTTTTTGATTGTGTGTGTTTACATATTTTTAAATGAGCGCAGAACGCAGCAATCCCGAACTTGATTTATCATCTGTATTCCGTCATCCGGAAATGGAAAATCTTGTGTATGCATTGCTGAGTGACCCGAGCCATTTCTTTGACGTTTTATCAGAAACTGACTTATCTGTATTTGATGATGGAAACCCAGAAATGCAGAACAGAGTTTTATCTGCGGGGTTCAAAAAAGCTGCAAATCCGGGGGTCGTTGACATTGTAACCTTACTGCGTGCACATCCTAGAGAAACGATAAGTCTTTTCTTATGGGCGAAAGAACTATCCGAAGGTGTGCCTGATTTAGAAGCCAGCATTAAACCAGATGATCCAATCATGGAGTTTTTCGCCAAAGTTGGTTTCTTGAACGAACGGGCGACTGGCCCTGCTAACTCGGTCTTTGAAATCTTGGGGCTTGAAATCCCTGAGCGTATGGGACGAATGAGAACACCAAGGCGTCAACAATTGCTTGATATTCAAGGGCCTTCACGCTCATAAAACGCGCTGCAAAGATAATGTAATCCCCGAAAGCCCCGCCATCAAGCGGGGTTTTTTCATGCCCACATTTCAGTCTTAAAAAGGAATAACAATGACCCGAATTCGTGAAACAAAAACCACATTCACCGCTGGCGAGGTTTCGCGTGAGCTCCTTGGTCGCGGTGATCTTCGTGCCTATGAAAACGGTGCGCTTGCCCTGCGCAATGTGTTCATCAACCCGACGGGCGGCGTCACCCGTCGTGCCGGTCTTGGCTATATTGACACCGCACCCGGCGACGGCAAGCTAATCGCGTTTGAATTCAATAGCGAGCAAACATCGCTCCTTGTCATCACTGATGAACAAATTGATATCTATACAGGCGGCGTGAAAGAGGCGAGCATTTCGGCCCCGTGGACAGCGGCGCAAATCGACCAGCTCGCATGGACGCAAAGCGCCGATACGCTGTTGCTCACCCACCCCGATGTGTCGCCGAAAAAGCTGGTGCGCAGTGCCAATGCTTCATGGAGCCTCAACGATTGGGTGTTCTTCATCAAAGATAACATCAAAAGCCAGCCCTATTACAAATTTGCCGCCAGCAATGTCACCCTCACACCCAGCGCAACCAGTGGAAGCATCACCCTCACCGCGTCTGAGGGTGTTTTTACGCTCGCGCATGAAGGAACACGCTTGCGCGTTGCGGGCAAGGAAGTCGAAGTCACCGATTACGACTCTCCAACCGTTATAAGGGTAAGTGTGCTGGAAGAATTACCAAACACCGACCCGACAATTGATTGGTTCGAACAAGCCTTTAGCGCCGCCCGCGGATATCCAGTGACCGTGGCATTCCACCAAGATCGCCTTGTCATCGGTGGCTCGCGTGATTTGCCCAACCGCCTCTGGTTTTCAAAATCTGGAGATTTGTTCAATTTTGACCTGGGCGAGGGATTGGACGATGAAAGCATCGAGTTTTCAATCCTCTCCGATCAGGTCAATGCAATACGCGGCATATTTTCCGGTCGCCATCTACAGGTTTTTACATCGGGCGCGGAATGGCAAGTCACGGGAGATCCGCTCACGCCGTCATCGGTGCAAATTCGCCGCCAAACCCGCATCGGATCGCGCATCGACAGATACGTGCCGCCAACAAATGTAGACGGCGCAACGTTATTCATCGCGCGCAACAAACAAGAGGTGCAGGAATTCCTTTATACCGATCTGGAGCAAGCCTATAAATCTAGCGACCTCGCGCTCTTGTCAAAAAGCGTGATCATCGACCCTATAGATATGGATTACGATTCAAAACGCAGGCTTTTATTCCTCGTGCGCAGCGACGGAAAATTTGCCGCCCTGACTGTGTTTCGCGCGGAAAGCGTGGCAGCATGGACACTGCATAATACGCTGGGGCAGGTTAAATCGGTTGCGGTTGTCGGCGATGATGTCTTCATGCTGGTTGAGCGCGGCGGCGCGTTCCTCGTTGAGCAGCTAGACGACGCCCTCAACCTCGACAGTGCATTAACGGGCGAGATTGCCTCCCCCGCAACCCAATGGTCAGGATTAGATCATCTGAACGGCGAGAGCGTTTCAATTGTGGCCGATGGTGAGGTTAAGCAAAACCAAATCGTCACCAGCGGCCAAATCACATTGGACGAGCCCGCCAAGGCAATCCAAATCGGTTTGCCATACACCCATATCATCGAACCCCTCCCGCCAAGCGAGCTGGGCGCGGCAGGGGGGGGGCGGCGTATTCGTCTGGTCGAGGGGCTGTTTCGCCTGCAAGATACACAAAGCTTGCGGCTGGATGTCGGGCGCGGGCTGCATGATATTGCCCTGCGTCAGCTTGGCGAAGACCCCATCCTCGACAGCGCCCCACCCAGCGTCAGCGGCGATATCCGTGTGCGCGCATTGGGCTGGCAACCTGACGGTACGCGAGCCTTGTGGCGCATCGAACAAGACGTACCACTAGCCTTCACCCTGCTATCGGTCACCACCGAGATTAAGGTGAATGATTAATGATACTTGCTTTATAGTCTCAATTGTGATTACATTATGAAAAATATAGGTGAGAAATGGCTATAAGCATAAAATTTGACGAGCAATCAGTTCTGCCGGAATTGGCGCGACAATTAGTTGATACATTGAAGAAAAACCCAGCAGCAGTTGTGTTGGGCATAGAAGATGATGGATCGAGAGCAGATATAGTCTTTGGTTTGGATGGCACTCCTTCAACAGAAGAGCGATTTATATATACGGACGTAGATGTATTGGTTGGGGCAAAGGCGCATTGTGCAAGTAAAGAGCCCGAGTTTACGCCCCAGTTACAAGGTTACATTGAGAGAGTATCCGCACTTGTGAATAGTCCTGCGGGGCCGATAAGAAGCCCAGGATCTTTAGCGCGTCAAGCACCAGAGCCATCAACGTCATTAGATTAAACAAAATTACTAAGCATTAACCAAAAGCAGCCTTTTTAGGCTGCTTTTTTTTATTCCAAAAAAGGAGAAAACACATGGGAGCAATCACCCCAATTGCAAGCGGCCTAACAACGCTTGTCGGTGCGCTTGGCACTGCAAACCAACTCGCGGGGACAATCCAAACTCTGAGCGGTAATAGCCCGCAGCGCCAAGAACAAGATTTAGCGCTCAAGCAATTGCAGGAGCGTCAAACACTGAGCGCCGCCCAGCTCGCGCAGGACAACGCGCTAGAGCGCGAGCGCATCGCCTTGCAAGGGGCGCAAGATGAGGACGATCGCCGCGCCGCTCTACGCCGCGCTGTCGCCCGTCAACGCGCCAGCTTCGGCGCGAGCGGTATCAGCCAAGATAGCGGCGGCTCATCACAGGCGGTCTTGCTTGGTCTGTTCGATGAAACAGAAACCGACCTCGCACAGCGCGAGCAGCTCGACACACTGCGAAACCGCGCCCTTGATTTAGACAGCGCCCAAAACAAAAGCCTTAACCTGCTTCAGGCAACCCAGCTCAAACAACGCCAAGACCTCAACCGCTTATTCTAGGAAATTCATCATGCCCGAACACGTTAAAGTGCCGGACATAACGCCAATCACGCGTTATGTCGCTAATGGCACGCAAACTGATTTCTCATACCCATTCCCGATTTTCGCCTCCGAAGACCTCGCTGTCTATATTGATGGCGCACGCCAGGCAAGCGGCTATACGATCAATGGCGCAGGACAAAGCATGGGCGGAAGCGTTACATTTGATACCGCGCCCGCTATGGATTCCGTCCTCACATTTGCCCGTGAGCTAGCCATCGAGCGTATAACCGACTTCCTTGAAGGCGGGGATTTCAGCGCGCAATCCATCAATAACGAACTTGACTATATGGTCGCCGCCCTCCAACAGGTCAGCCTTGAAAATACGGCAATGCTCCGCTATAGCGACAATGAAGCCCCCGCGAAAACCGAGCTACCCGCGCGCAACCTCCGCGCCAATAAAGGCCTCGGCTTTGACGGCAATGGCAACCCGATCGCGCTAGATTTAAGCGGCGCGGCTGCGTCCCCCGATTTCACCGCAAGCGGGACAGGCGCATCAACACGCACCGTCACCGATAAGCTGGGCGACGCGGTATCAGTTAAAGATTTCGGCGCAAAAGGGGACGGCCTGACCAATGACACCATCGCCATTCAAAATGCCCTGGCCGCAAATGACAGCGTATTCTTGCCCGCGGGTGAGTATCTTATCAGTGGCACAATCACGATCACGGCGCGAAAAGCGTTAATCGGCGCAGGGCAGAAATCGGTGCTGAAATGCAATGGTCAAAATTTCAACGCCGTTGAGATCACCGAGGATCATGCCGCCCTCCATAATTTGCGCATCATCGGCGGTGATATCGGCATTAAGCTGTTTGGCAAAACCCGCCCATGCGTACAAACCGCCATCAGTGATATAACGATTGTCGGCCCCAATATCGGCGTACAATTAGATGGCTATAACAACACCAATTTCCCCTGCTATTGGAACACGTTAAGCCGCGTCCTTGTGGAGCAGTTTAAGCTGCACGGTTTCCACCTCACGCGCAGCGGGGCGGGGGACACGCCAAACGCCAATAAATTCCACGCATGCCGCGCATATTCCCTCGGCGAGCCATCAACGGGGCATGGCTTTTACATCGAAGAAGGGCGCTTTAACAACTCCCTCATCGACTGCGAAGCCAATGTCAACGGCACCGCACAAGGGTGTTTCACGATTGGCGCGGGCTGCGATAAAACCTTGCTCATTAATCCCTATGCGGAGAGTTTTAACAGCGTCCCCAATATCAAGCTTGAGGCAGGATCAATCGAAACCTCGATCTTTAATCTGCTTTCGGTCAGTGACGGCGCGGCCATTTGGGATTTGTCCGGCGGGGAATATACCGCCTATAACGCGGGCTTTCCTTATAAGAACCGCATGCAGCGCACAACCTGTACGGACATGACCGCCACCCTACAAAGATATGACACTGAATTTATAGATACGCAAGGTATCGTATCGCTCGATACATCCCATTCTGTGCATCTTGTGTCCAGCTTCGGCGGGGCGCTAACCGTTAATCTTCCCAATGCGGCGGATGCGGTTGGGGCAATGATGGTCATCAAGAAAACCGACAGCTCAAGCAACGTCATCACCATCAAAGAAACTGGGGGCGCTGGCCCCGATGGGCGTGATTATTTCCTCGGCGCGGAAAATGATTTCATGATGGCGCAATCCAATGGCGCGGAGTGGTTTGTCTTATCCTCAAACCGTGCGCCCGGCAATACGCGCTTTTTCGACGGCAGCGGAACCTATGACATCGACATGGCGGTCGATAGCTATTTGCTCTCGTCATTCGGCGGCGCAATGACCGCCCGCCTGCCGCCCGCGAATTCATCACAGGCAATCGGACGCACCATCACGATCAAGAAAACCGACCCCTCATCCAATACCATCACGGTCACGGAGCAGGGCGCAACCGGCCCCGATGGATACGCACAGCCATTAAACAGCCAATATAATGCCATCACAGTCGTATCAAATGGCGGCCAATGGTACATCATCAACCGCTTCTAGAAAGGCCACATATGCTCAAAATTGAACAGGGAATGCGGCGCGATATCGCCGTATTTCTGCCCAATGCCATGAAAACCACAATCCAATCTTATATCAGCTTTTCCGAAGAGCAAGCCACAAACCCAGAAGGTGACGTGTCGCCCAAATCATTCAAAGAACATCACGATGCCTGCAAAGTCTGCATCGCCCATATCGAGCTTCTCATCAAGCTCGCGCAATGGGCGGATATTCCGCCGCCTGAATTTGAGGGCGAGTTGGAAAACGCCATTTTACGATCAGTCATCGAAAACGCAAACGCCGAATTAGGACGCTAAGCCATGGAAGAAATCGTTGATATGCCAACGTGTTATAATCCACAAAGCACGAAACACGATATAACAGATGCGGATTTAGCATTGTTTTTGGTGGCGTGGAATCAGGCAATGAAAATGCGTACGCCGCAAATCCACCTGAAAATAGCAAGGTGGCTGGAATGGAATTGGAGCTGCGGCAACACGCGCTTACTGCTGATGGCGTTTCGAAGTGCGGGTAAAAGCACGATTGTCGGCCTGTTTGCCGCGTGGCTTTTATATCGCCAGCCAAATTTGCGAATCCTCGTGCTGGCGGCGGATCTGACCTTGGCGAAAAAGATGGTGCAAAATGTCAAACGAATCATCGAACGCCACCCCCATACAAAAAAGCTCAAGCCCAATAAGGCCGAGCAATGGGCATCTGACCGTTTCACCATCAAGCGTATGTTTGAGGCGCGCGATCCATCTATGCTGGCAAAGGGCATTACCGCCAACATCACCGGATCACGCGCCGATATCATTATCTGTGATGATGTTGAGGTTCCCAACACATGCGACAGCGCCGAAAAGCGCCTCGCCCTGCGTGAGCGATTGGCGGAAATGCAATATGTCCTCGTCCCCGATGGCACGCAGCTTTATGTGGGCACGCCACATCATTACAACACAATCTACGCCGAAGAGCCGCACGAGGAATTGGGCGAGGATCACGCGTTTCTAAGCGATTTCAAGCGCCTCTCACTGCCCATAATGGACAAAGATGGCAATAGCATTTGGCCGGAGCGTTACACGAAATACGATATCAAGCGCATGAAACGCGCCAGCGGCCCGAATAAATTCGCCAGCCAAATGATGCTAGAGCCACGCAACCTCATTGAGGGGCGGCTCAACGCGGCGCGGCTGAAGGTGTATGATGATGAGCTCGATTATACCAAGGAAATACAGACCCTTTTCCTCGGGCAAACAAAGCTCGCCGCCTCCAGCACATTCTGGGACCCCGCATTCGGCAGCGAAAAAGGCGATCACAGCGTTGTGGCGGTCATTTTCACCGATGCTGATGGGCATCATTACCTGCATCACATCGCCTATATCAAAATCAATGACGCCGATAAGCAGGACGAAGCCACACAGCAATGCAAAGCCATCGCCCAAATCGCCAAGACGCATTATCTGCCCTCAATCACGGTGGAGACAAACGGCATCGGGAAATTCTTACCCAAATTACTGCGCAATGAATTATCCGCCGCTCACGCGCCATGCACGGTGCGCGAGTGCCATCAAAGCCAAAACAAGGATATGCGTATCATCGAAGCCTTCGATGCCATCCTCGCTAGCGAGCGCTTATCCGTCCACCGATCTGTATTGAAAACACCGTTTATGGGCGAGATGCAGGAATGGCGACCTGGCGCGAATAGGGGGCATGATGATGGCTTGGATGCCGTCGCAGGGGCGCTCGCCCAAATCCCTGACCATTTGCCACGCATATACGGCAAAGGCGCACATAGCTGGATGCGTGGACAAAAACCCCACAAAGCCAGCACCGATTTTAAAATCTAGGAGACAGCCCATGGAATATTACGAAATGCTCGCCGGTATCACCATAAGCCTGTTCGCTGCAATCTTGGGCGCGATCTGGCGCAAAGCCGACCGCGCAGAAAAAATGGCGGAAAGTAACAAGGTGATCCTCACCTATCTCAGCCGCAATCTGGATAAAACCAGCAACCTCAATGAACGCCTCAGCTCATTAGAGGCATCATTCGGCGCAGAGATCAAAAACCTCTCAATCTCAATCAAACGCATGGAAAGCGCCCTCATCAGGATGGATCAAATCGCATCATGCCATCCCGCAAGCCGCCCGTCCTGAGGCCTGTCCCCTTGGGCAATCATGAAATTAAAATAAAAGGAATTCACAGATGAAAAAACCAACTTTGACCGCTATCGGCGGATCGGATGTGCCACCGCGCAGCGACGCCGAGGCGTTCTATCGCAACCTTGAAAACGACGTTCTTGCCCGCACATTATGGGGCGAGGCAAGGGGCGAGGGCACAATCGGCCCTGAGGCGGTTGCAAATGTCATTCAAAATCGCGTGAAAACCGCCCAAGACAATGGCGGTAAATATTGGTGGGGTGGCAACATCATTCAGGTCTGCCAAAAACCCTATCAATTTTCTTGCTGGAACCGCTCCGACCCATCATTCAAAAAACTACAAGCCGTTGGCGAGGATGACCTCTATTTCGCAACCTGCCTGCGCATTGCCCGCCGCGCGGTGCTGGGGCAGTTAAACGACCACACGGGCGGCGCCACCCATTACCACGCCGATTATGTCGCGCCATATTGGGCCAAGGGTGAAACCCCGACCGTCACCATCGGGCGCCACATTTTCTACGATTTGAAAGGGCTATAATTAACCCGGAATTAGGAAAAATCGTTTAAGCTCAACCAATGAACAGCTACGAACAAAACGTGATAAAAAACATTGAGAAATTCGGCTGTAGCGTGACGCACGTTATGGCCGATGAGGATGGCCCTGGATTCACTTATTCTATCGGTATTCAGCAGCAAACCGCTAAACCCGAAGTCATCGTCGTTGGTCTACCGCCTAAGCTGATGCATTTTATGGTCAATGAATATAACAAGCGCGTAAAAGCAGGCGAAGAATTTACAGAAAATGAACTTTACGACGGCTTCATAGAAGATTTTCAAGTCACGTTCAAAGCAATCGACCCCAAACATTACGACGATTATATGGGATCATGCCAATGGCTCTATAATGGTGATGATTTTCAGGTGTTTCAAATCGTTTGGCCAAGCACGTCAGGAAAATGGCCGTGGGACAAAGATGCCTCAGAGCAGTATCTCAATAGTATGACAATTTTATATTAACGATATTCGATATGACGGATATCAAAAAAAGGATATCCAAAATGATCGAATCAATCCTCGCAAAAATCGGCTTACCGCTTTTAATTACCTTTATTTCAGAATCGCTTAGGGGCATTAATTCACCTGTCACCCGCACCGCCGCCGACGCGCTGGAGCGTGTCGATGATGCATTAAAGGCCGGAGCCATCACGCCCGAGCAAATGGCGGAGGCAAACAGGCATTTGGAGAATTTGGCGCAGCTAAAATCTGAGGAATTCAAGGTAACCCTTTCTGAAATAAACCAAACCATGCGCGCAGAAGTCGCATCACAAGATAAATATGTTCGCCGTATGCGCCCGACATTCGGGTATCTCATGGCGTTAACATGGGCGGCGCAAATGTTTGGAATTGCTTACGTAATTATTTTTGATACTGATCGTGCCGGTGCAGTTATGGCGGCCATGGGCTCGCTATCGGCCATTTGGGGCATCGGCTTATCCGTTTTGGGCATCTACGTCTATCGCCGCAGCGATGATAAAAAGCTCCCCACGCCCGAAGTTATCTTTTGGAATAAATAAAGCCGCAATGATTATAAAAGCGCGCTAAGCCTATGATGATATTTTTGGGATAAATAAATCCGAAAAGGCTTTCTTCTGTGAGAAAAACCGTTATATTTTACCCTGTTAAAATGAAACGGAACATAAGATGTCAGATGCAGATAACCCATACGCAGCCCCCATCGAAACAGGCGCAAAGCGCATTTTCAAAGCAGCGAACGTCTTTTTACGCATGGAAGCTTCAGGCGGTATTTTATTGGGTTTGGCAGCAATACTTGCGCTGGTGATCGCAAACAGCCCGCTTTATCATTATTATGATCACATCTTGCATGAAATTTATTTCCGCATCGGCTTTGACGAGATCGGCGGTAGCTTTGATTTCGAAATCAAAAAATCACTGCTCCACTGGATCAATGATGGTTTCATGGCGATCTTCTTCTTCCTTGTTGGGCTAGAGCTAAAACGTGAGGTTAAATCCGGTGAGCTTTCGACACGCTCGCGCGCATTGCTACCTGCGATCGCCGCTTTGGGTGGAATGATCGTACCTGCGTTGATCTATTACTACATCAACTTAGATACACCGGAAAACCTTTCTGGTTGGGCGATTCCCGCTGCAACGGATATCGCATTCGCGCTGGGTGTGCTTGGCCTCCTTGGCAGCCGCGCACCTGTGCGTCTCAAAATATTGCTGACCGCCATCGCGGTGATTGACGATTTGGGCGCAATCTTGATTATCGCTTTCTTCTATACCTCTAATCTACAGCTTGAGCCGCTGGCTTTCGGTGCTGTCGCTTTGGTGGGGTTGTTGATCCTTAATCTCCGTAATGTTGTTGGCACCGCGCCATATATCATATTGGGCATTATCCTATGGGTTGCTGTTCTTCAATCGGGCATTCATGCAACGCTTGCGGGGGTTGTAACGGCGTTGTTTATTCCTGTGGTCTCGAAAAAAGATCCATCCATTACGCCGTGTAAAACGCTTGAGCATGCGCTGCATCCATGGGTGTCATTCATCATCCTCCCCATATTCGCCTTCGCCAATGCGGGCATTCCGTTTAAAGGAATGGGCTTCCACTCTATTTTCGAACCAACAACGCTCGGTATTATCCTTGGTCTTGTTGTCGGTAAACAGGTGGGTATTTTCTCAATGCTTTGGCTTGCGATCAAAACAGGGCTGTCCCCAATGCCTGGCGGTGTGAAGTGGACACATCTGTATGCGGTGTCTGCGCTCTGTGGTATCGGCTTTACCATGTCGCTCTTTATCGGCGGGCTAGCCTTTGATGATGTGCATCATCAGGCATCAATCCGCCTTGGTATACTTGTCGCATCGGTGATATCCGCGGTGATTGGTTACACCATCTTGCGCCTATTGCCATGTCCTGATCAGGAAAAAGAAAAAAGCAAAAATGCAGGCGTATCAAGCCCAGGCGTATTGTAAACGTGCTGCGCTGTATTTAAGCGCTGGATTTAAATCATGATTCTGGTATCCTTGACCAACTGTCGTTCGACACTTCAAAAGGATACCAATCAATGACTCAAGGCACTAAAGCGACCCCAATCACAGTTGCAAAAGGCGACGGCATCGGCCCCGCCATCATGGACTCTACCCTCGAAATTCTTGACGCCGCTGGCGCTGCCCTCGATATCGAGGAAATTGAAATCGGCGAAGCTGTTTACAAATCTGGTATCAAAAACGGAATTGCCCCCGAAGCATGGGAAAGCCTTGAACGCACCCGCGTCTTCCTGAAAGCGCCCATCACAACCCCGCAAGGCGGCGGCTTTAAATCCCTCAACGTAACCGTGCGCAAATCCCTTGGCCTTTTCGCCAATGTTCGCCCATGTGTTGCCTATCACCCATTCGTCAAAACAAACCATCCTGATATGGATTTGGTCATCATCCGTGAAAACGAAGAAGACCTATACGGCGGTATCGAATATCGTCAATCCCAAGACGTGATGGCCTCCCTCAAAATCATCTCCCGCCCGGGTACAGAGCGCATCATGCGCTACGCATTTGAATATGCCCGCGCCAATGGCCGTAAAAAAGTCACATGCATGTCAAAAGACAACATCATGAAAATCTCTGATGGTCTCTTCCACCGTGTTTTCGACGAAATCGGCGAGTTTTATCCCGACATTGAAAAAGATCACATGATCATCGATATCGGCACCGCAAAGGTAGCCAACCACCCAGAGATGTTCGACGTAATCGTCACAACCAACCTCTACGGTGATATCATCTCCGATGTTGCTGCCGAGGTAACGGGATCGGTCGGTTTAGGCGGATCATCCAATATCGGCGAAAATTTCGGCATGTTCGAAGCGATCCACGGCTCTGCCCCTGATATCGCGGGCAAGGGTATCGCAAACCCATCTGGCCTCGTGCTCGGCTCTGTCATGATGCTCACCCATATCGGACAAGGCGATGTTGCATCAAAAATCCACAACGCGTGGTTAAGAACCCTTGAAGACGGAATCCATACGGGCGAAATCTTCCGCGAAGGCATCTCCAAGGAAAAAGTCGGCACCGAAGGCATGACAAAAGCCATCATCGAACGCCTCGGTCAGGTTCCTGAAAAATTCCCGGTAAAGAAATATCCAAACATCGCTGGCGGCTTAACGCTTCCGCCTGTACGCGAATCGAAATGGGAGGCCAAGGTGCGCGTTGGCGTCGATATCGGCATCAACTGGGACAAAACCACCGATGACCTTGTGGCGGCGATCTTGCCATGCGTGACCGACAATCTCGGCCTACAGATGATCTCGAACCGCGGAACCAAGGTTTGGCCAGACGGGAATGCGGCGACATTCTGCTCCGATAACTGGCGCTTGCGTTTCGTGACAAGCAATGATGACCACATCAAAACATCACAAGTGGTCGCGCTCATGAACCGTATGAATGAGGCGGGACTTAACTTCACAAAATCCGTGATGCTAAACACATATGATGGCGTTCCCGGTTATACTGTCGCGCAAGGTGAATAAGGCTATAACGTGATAGTGACATTTAAAAACAACAAATGCGGCTCACATAAGCCGCATTTTTTATGCTACGATAAATCTATGACGTTATTTAATAAGCCCCCTAAAAAGATACGAAAACCTGCAATGTGTAAAACACACAATTGCTTTTTAATGCTTGCAGTGGTCTTGGCGATTAATATTTTGGGTAATATTTCAGGCGCAAACGCACAATACGAACAAAGCGATAGCGAGCGTCAAAAGAAAATCATCATTGATCGTATCCATAAATATCATGAAATGCGTGCAACAAGTCCGCAGGGGCGGGAGCCTCTTGTCTATGTTAATGGTCGTCCATTGGGTAATAACCCACAATTGCGCGCGCAAATTGACATTGAGAGAACATATGGCAAAGAGATATCCAAATTAATCGGATATGATATAGATACCGAACCAACAATCCCGCAAATTCAATTCTATAAAGCAGAAGAGGCGCATACCCTTGGGCAGCGTGTAGACAAATTGCTTCATGGGGTAACGGTGATTTTGCCGCCGCAATACGATATGTATGGCTATGAAATCCGTCGCTATATGTCCTCTATCGCCGGAGAAGAGGTGCTTTCCGATCCGCATCGCCTCGCAAAAGAAGTCGCAAATAGCCAGCGCGCTGAAATCATTCTTGAGCATTGGGATAAAATCATCAGGGCGGAGATAAAAGAAATCGAAACCATTTTGGAAACAGATGAAACAGTTGACCCAACAATGCGAAACAATTTCAAATTCAAAAGCGGCAAGGCAAAAGCCTTCTTGATAGAGGCTGACAGCTGGATATCTAACAATAAGAAAATGCTGGAAATGCTTTTTGATGCCAGAAATAAATACGAATACATTGAGCCGCGTATCAATTTCGCGAGCGAAGAAGACGCTAAGAAGTTCTTAAACCTCTTTCGTGCGCGTCAGAAGTCGCTGGAAATCATGCATGAATATCCGCCATTTCGCGCCATGATCTATTAAAGGAAATGCGCTTTATGATGATGCTTTTGCGGCTTTAATGGTGTTTTGCAAAAGGCACGCAATTGTCATTGGCCCAACGCCGCCAGGCACGGGCGTAATCGCAGACGCCGCATTGAGCGCGCCATCATAATCAACATCCCCGCATAATTTACCATCTTCACCGCGATTAATACCGACATCAATCACAACTGCGCCAGGTTTGATCCAGCTTTCCTTGACCATTTTTGCACGGCCAACCGCCGCCACAATAATATCCGCGTTGCGACAAACGCTCTCTAAATCCTTCGTGCGAGAATGCGCCATCGTCACCGTGCAATTCGCCGCAAGTAACAATTGCGCCATCGGTTTTCCAAACAACAAGGATCGCCCAATCACAACCGCGTTAAGACCGGATAAATCATCACGCACGCTGCGAATAAGCATCATTGACCCTTGCGGTGTGCAGGGCACTAGGCCGCTTTTATCGCCCGCAATCAATTTCCCCTGATTGATAAATGATAATCCGTCAACATCCTTGGCCGGGTCAATCATCTGCACCAACGCATCGCTATCCAAATGACCGGGAACGGGCAGTTGTAGCAATATGCCATGTACGTTTTTATTGTCGTTAAACGCTTGAATTTCCGCCGCGATCTCGGCTTGAGTCGCTTTTTCGGGCATGCGTGCTTCGTAACTCTTTATGCCAACTTTTTCACACGCCTTAATCTTATTGCGCACATAAACATGGCTAGCGGGGTCATCGCCAACAAGGATAACCGCCAAACCTGGCTTCGTATCCATGTCGGCAACCTGCGCTGCCAAATCCTCGCGAAGCTGAGCCGCGATGGCTTTACCGTCAATAATTGTAGTTGAGTCTATATTATCCAAAGCTGCTTCCATTTCATTTACCCTTTATTACCAATACCCATAGCCGCCCATGCCGCTGACGATTGCGCCGCGTAAAAGCGACAATCCTAAAATCACCACAATCGGCGTAATATCAATGCCGCCAATATTGGGAATAACCTTTTGTAGCGGTTTAAATACAGGATCTGTTGCGCGTTTCAACAATGAAATCAAATTTTGCGCTTTTGAATTGCTGACGTTAATAACATCAAAAATAACAAGCCAACTAATCAAAACCTGTATCAGAATAATCCAGATATATATCGTAATGGCCAAGCTAATCAGTCCAATGATCGGTCCCATAAAGTCTCTCGCTAGCGTTGATTGTTAATACTTATAATGCGGATTTAGCATATACACCAGAAAATTGGAAGAGCGTTGGCGCGTTGCGTTGTAATTTTAGACAATATTACAACGTTAATATTTCATTCAATTCTATTTGCTATTATAGTGGTGCAGTAAAAAGGGACGCATATTTCATATGATTGGTATACTTGAACCTATAGCGGCCCTTGGCCTCCTCACTTTGGCATCTTCAAATCCATCAACCATCTGCAAAATGCCGGGCCCTGCGCAAATCCGCGTCATGCCTAAAACAGCGCCCGTAAAATATGACCTCACTCAAACCCGAGAGCAGCTTCAGGCATATACTATCGACACGGTAAGCCCATATGGTTTTGACACAAACAGCCATACGGATGGATTTATGCGCGGCAGAATTGGTATGCGCCCAATTGTTAAACTTAATTATGAATACGTATATAATAACAAAGCGGTTTGCATATGGTACGAAAACGTAGAGCTACGCATTGAAATTGATCCAGAAATCGTCATTGCAAAAGAAGTTGCAGAGGATCCTTGCCAGTTCAAGGCGGTAAAAGAGCATGAACTAAAACATGTTATGGTTGATCGCAAAATCGTTAATAAATACGCAAAGACAATGGGCAAAAAGGTGCATGATGGTTTGAAATCCAGAGGGTTTTTGGTCGGTCCAGTCCCCGCCAAGGATGCTCAAAATGTTATCAATCGGATGCAACAAACGGTCGGCCAGCTGGTCGAGCTTGAATACAAGAAAATGAACATTGAACGCGCCGAGCTTCAGCAGGGCGTGGACTCACTGGAAGAGTATCAGCGCGTTAGCGCCATATGCGAAGGTGAAATCAGCGCATCACGAGGCCGCAATAGGCGTTAAACCTGATCTAATGCCTGAGATAAATCATCAATCAGATCATCAATATGCTCAATCCCAATGGATAGGCGCAAAAGCTGATCCGTAACCCCCGCTTTCGCGCGTGCCTCTGCGCCCATTGATACATGTGTCATGGACGCGGGGTGGTTAATCAGACTCTCTGTCCCGCCAAGGCTTTGTGCAAGGCAAAACAGATCAAGCACCTCAACCAGTTTCGCGGTATCCGCCGCACTTCCCGAAAGCTCAAAACTAATCATCGCGCCGAACCCATCTTGCTGACGCGCCGCAATCTTATGTCCCGGATGTGTTTTAAGGCCTGGGTAATAAACCTTTCCAACCTTATCGTGACCATCCAAGAACGCGGCAATTTGCTCCGCATTTTCCTGCGCACGGTGCACACGAAGTTCTAAGGTGCGAAGCCCGCGCAATGTTTGATAACTGTCAAACGGCGCACCAATCGTGCCAAGTGAGTTATTCCAAAGCTTTAGCTCGTCTAAGACTTTTTGATCCTTGGCAATCACCGACCCGCCAACAACATCGCTATGTCCGTTTAAAAACTTCGTATTCGAGTGCCAAACAATATCCGCCCCTAATTTAAGCGGTTGCTGAAGCATGGGGGATAGGAACGTATTATCAACAACCACCAATGCGCCATGTTTGTGCGCGCGTTTCGAAATCGCTTCGATATCAGCAATGCGCATAACTGGGTTGGATGGTGTTTCCATCAAAACCATTGCGGGCGCTTCGCTAAACGCCTCATCCAGCTTGCTTTCATCATATTGGTCAATGAATTGAAGGCGGAAATGCTTTTTCTCCGCAAGCGCCCGAACCAACCAAAACGAACGCCCATAACAATCAAACGGCGCAAGCACCAAATCGTCTGGCTCAAGCAAATGCAGGATCAGTGTAAGCGCCGCCATGCCCGATGATGTCACACAAGCACCAACACCTTCTTCCAGCTCATTCAAGGCATCCGCCAAAATATCGCGCGTCGGGTTGCTGGTGCGGGAATATTCGTAAGGCTGGCGCTTATCAATGCCTTCTATCTTATAAGTAGATGACAAATAAAGGGGCGGCATCACCGCTTTATAACTTGTGTCTTGTCCAACGCCTGCCTGAACGGCTGCGGTGCGACGACGACGTGTATGTTTGTTTTCATTGCTCATATAAAGCTTATAACAGCACAGCAGCCATACTTTCAACGCCCATCTGCATTAACACTGCGTTTAGATTTTTACGGTAATATTATAATAATAATGCTCTAGTGATAATTTATTAAAGCCAATTAATAATTTATTAATGTTTTCTCTATATCATGCAAATTAATCACTCATAAAAGTGAAATTAATAATAAACGAGAAAATATTGAGTAAATACATAGAGGGTGCGAAAAGATGGCAAAATTTTATATTCCACAAGAGGTTAATGACCAAGACCGAACTATTTTAGAGGCGTCAGATATCGGCGCAATTAACGCTCGGCTTGGACAGATAAGAGACAGTCTTTTCAATCAAACAATAGATTTAACCGATGAGGGTACGGTTTCATTCATAATGGCAACGCATAATTTTACGCTTGCAAACCCGTCTAGTGGCGTCAGCTCTGTAGCCATGAATCCATTATTCGTAGCTCTTCAAACAAGTGCAGAAGGAAATAACCTTCTGGGCAAATATGCACAGGAATCTCAAGCATTTGATAATGCACAGGGCGTAGAAGCCTTAATAGAGGAGGTCAAGACGGCAGATCTTAGCGATAATGATACCGTCATTGATTTATACAGAAAAGCCATCGACCCCAGCAATGAGGCCGTAAAGCCGCTAATCCAGGAACGCTTTGCAGAAGCTGGCATTGCTATTCATGATGAGCGGTATTTTACAGGCGCCAATTCTGGTTTTGATAGTAATATCAATGTATTGCGTATAGACAATTATGATTTTGATATGCGCCCCACCAGTAACCCAGATGGGTTTGTATGGATGGATGACTATGCCATCCATGACCTTCACAGAGCGAAGCTTGATCCTTTCAACGCCGGAGTTGCAGATCAAATAGAAGATCTGTTTAAGAAAGAAGGCGTCGAAATAACGGATAACCGTACCAATCAAGGCCCCAATGAAGGAAGAGATGGTAGAATTGAATTGCAACGAGTAGAGCCTGTTGAGCCAGCGCCAGAAGTAACTCAAGCACCTACAGAGCCTCGCTTCCCCGATGGGGCTTATCCACCGGGTGGGCTTGATGGTACAGGCGAAGAATTGCCTCCTACTGAACAGGCAGCAGAGGCTACACTATCGCCAGAAGAGCAGCTCATGGAGCAGCCAGTCGTCCCAGCAGAAACACAGACAGCGGAAGAACCGGCAACAGGCGGGCCAGCAACAGATGATAATGGTCCGACAGTAAGCACGGCAGGGCCTACGACTGGCGAGTTTAATGACGCAAATTGCGCCGATGACGTGCACAGCACCTACACTGTAGAAAAAGGCAATGTTCTATCCGATTTCGCACCACGCATGTTGCATGATCAAAATAACGACGCATACATGCAAATGTTCGAAGGAATGGATAAGCAGGAGCGTATAAAGTTCTCATCTGCAATTGTAGCAAAATTCAACGGCCTTGAAAGCATTCACGAGATCGGTATTGGTACAGTAATACAAATCCCGACACTTGAAGAAGCCCAAAACATCTTGAAGCAAAATGACGCAGAACTCCAAGGGCGTTTGAGAGAATATGGTATTCATGAAAATCCGGGCGCAGAGTTTTCTAAGGCTGGCCCTGCTGATAACGTGAATTGCGCGCCAACTGGCGTCGATAGCATGAGAATATCGAGCTAAGTAAAATTACGATTAAGCCAACAATAAAAACCGTTACCCGGGAAAGGTAACGGTTTAATTATAGGTGTGAGCATTTTTAGGAAATAGAGACAATCGGCGTTAAACAATAAATCCCTATATATTATTATGGTAATATAAAAATATGGCGCAATTAAGGCGTTTTCAGTGGTTTTCCTCAATTATTTTACTTTTTTCATAAAACTTTGAATTCGTTGGTATTTTTACCATTTTTAAACCCTTTCGAGTCATGATATCCTACTCTAGATTTTTAAATCATATACCAAGGATTAGGATAAAACATGACACGCACCGGACAGGACACCTTAGGCACACGCAAAAAACTTACCGTTGACGGTAAGGAATACGATTATTACTCGTTAAAAACCGCCGCAGAAAAGATCGGCGATGTAACCACACTGCCTTACACATTGAAGGTTCTTTTAGAAAACCTCCTGCGGTTTGAAGATGGTCGCTCCGTGACAATCGAAGATATTCACGCCATTTCAGATTGGCAGAAAAATAAAAAATCATCACAAGAAATCGCCTATCGCCCCGCCCGCGTCCTCATGCAGGATTTTACTGGCGTTCCTGCGGTTGTCGACCTCGCCGCAATGCGCGAAGCAATGAAATCTTTGGGCGGTGATCCACAAAAAATCAATCCAATGGTGCCTGTTGACCTCGTCATTGACCATTCCGTGATGGTTGACGAATTCGGCACACCACAAGCATTCCAGCATAACGTAGAGCGCGAATTTGAACGCAATGGCGAACGCTATGAATTCCTCAAATGGGGGCAGGGCGCGTTTAAAAACTTCCGCGTTGTGCCACCGGGTACAGGGATTTGCCATCAGGTAAACCTCGAATATCTGGCCCAAACCGTTTGGGAATCCGAAGGCGTGATTTACCCTGACACACTCGTCGGTACAGACAGCCACACAACAATGGTCAACGGACTATCCGTTCTCGGTTGGGGCGTTGGCGGGATTGAAGCCGAAGCGGCCATGCTCGGTCAACCAATCTCGATGTTGATCCCTGAAGTTGTCGGCTTCAAGATCACCGGAAAAATGAAAGAAGGCACAACCGCAACTGACCTCGTGTTGCGCGTTGTCGAAATGCTTCGTGAGCTTGGCGTTGTCGGTAAATTCGTTGAATTTTACGGCAGTGGCCTCGACCACCTAACCTTGGCTGATCAGGCGACAATCGCAAACATGGCTCCCGAATACGGCGCAACATGTGGTTTCTTCCCAATCGACCAAGAAACCCTCAATTACCTGCGCTTCACCGGACGCGATGAACACCGCGTTAAAATCGTCGAAGCTTACGCCAAGGAACAAGGCATGTGGCGTGATAGCAACACGCCTGATCCTGAGTTCACAAAAACGCTCCATCTCGACCTAGAAGATGTCGTGCCATCAATTTCCGGCCCGAAACGCCCGCAAGACCGTATCGCATTGACCGATTCAGTCAGAGCGTTCAAAACACATCTTGCCAACACATTGGGCATCGATTCCATCGGAAGCGAAGGCGCGATGGCGGCGGAGGGCGGACCTGTTGACGCTGTCCCCGAAGATCAAGGCATGCGCAAATCTGTCGCGGTTGAAGGCGAGGATTTTGAAATCGAACAAGGGCATGTTGTGATCGCCGCGATCACATCCTGTACCAACACCTCAAACCCTGCTGTTATGCTCGCCGCTGGCCTCGTTGCGCGTAAAGCACGTGCAAAAGGGTTAATGGTCAAGCCTTGGGTGAAAACCTCCCTCGCACCAGGATCACAAGTGGTGACGGATTACCTCGATAAAGCGGGGCTAACCGAAGACCTCGACGCACTTGGCTTCGATACCGTCGGCTATGGCTGTACAACATGTATCGGTAACTCTGGCCCATTGCCGCCCGCAATTTCAAAAGCGGTCAATGATGGCGATTTGAACGTGACATCCGTCCTGTCGGGCAACCGTAACTTCGAAGGGCGTATCTCTCCTGATATCAAATCCAACTATCTCGCGTCACCGCCGCTTGTTGTTGCATACGCAATCGCAGGCTCCATGAAGGTCGACCTCTACAAGGATCCATTGGGACAAGATAAAGATGGCAATGATGTTTTCATGAAAGATATCTGGCCAACCAATAAGGAAGTGCAGGAATTTATCCAATCCTCCCTCACACCGGAAATGTTCTCAAGCCGTTACGCGGATGTCTTTAAAGGCACACCAGAATGGCAAGCAATCGGCACCGCCGCTGCAAGCGAGACATATGCATGGTCTGATGATTCAACCTACATCCAAAACCCGCCATTCTTCGAAGGAATGACAGGCGATGCAGGCGGCACAGATGATATCAAAGGAGCGCGCCCGCTTGCCATCCTTGGTGATTCTGTCACAACCGACCATATCTCCCCCGCTGGCGCGTTCCGTTCGACGCATCCTGCTGGTGAATATCTTGTCGATCATGGTGTTGATCCAAAAGATTTCAACTCTTATGGATCACGCCGCGGCAATGACCGTGTCATGACGCGCGGAACATTTGCCAATATTCGTATCAAGAACGAAATGGTACCGGGAACCGAAGGCGGCTACACCAAGCACATGCCCTCAGGCGAGGAAATGAGCATCTATGACGCCGCAATCAAATACCGTGAAGAAAATACCGAGCTTGTCGTCATCGGCGGCGCGGAATACGGAACTGGCTCTTCACGTGACTGGGCTGCAAAGGGGACGCGTTTGCTCGGCGTTAAGGCGGTCATCACCGAAAGCTTTGAGCGTATCCATCGCTCCAACCTCATCGGTATGGGCGTGCTGCCGCTTCAGTTTAAAGACGGCGATGATCGTAACACGCTCAAGCTTAAAGGGGCGGAGACATTTGACATCACGGGCATTAGCGGCGGTCTAAAACCATCGCAAGATGTGTCCATGACAATCCATTACGAAGATGGCTCCAGCAAGGATGTAACGCTCCTTTGTCGCCTCGATACATTGGATGAAGTCGAATACTTCCAAAACGGTGGCATTCTGCACTACGTCCTAAGAAACATGGCGCAGGCGGCTTAAGTTTAGCCAGTCTATACCCGAATAATACGCGATGCCGCGCCGAAGATAAAAACTTCGGGCGGCATTGTTTTTGTGTCTTTGATTTTATTTGACTAGCCGAGAGGATGAGTGCCTATGAATCGCCTTGCGGAGCCTCAGCGCTTTCAGGCGGCGGATCATCCGCGCCAAATGGCTTTGGCTTTTTCTTGGGGGTTTCTATGGTGCGCGCCGCCAGTTCTTCTGCTTCGCTCATGATGAGTGAAAACTGTGGTTTTTCAGGGCGATAGCGCACATTATATGTACTGTCTAAATTCGTAATCTCCGCATCCAAACGCGCAAGACGCCTCTGTGCTTCTTTCGTCTTTAGGTCATCGTGAGATGAGCGTTCAATCATGCCGACACGAGTTTTGAACATGTTGATGCCAGCCATATAGGCAAGCTGCACACCTTCCAAAAATGCGGCAGCGACAGACAGGCATTGTGGAATATTAATTGGCTGCGATGCTTTTTGGGGTGTCGATGGCAGAGGGGTCACCTTACAATTAAAAGTCGTCGTTCCATCAACGCCGCGCAAAATAACACCGCATCGCGCGACCCCTTTTTCAAAGGTGAGAACGAGCGCAACATTGGCGGAATATTCAATTTTGACAATTTTACCCGATTGCTTGAATGCGTTTTCCGCCATAGGGATAGCGTAGTCATAGTCATTGGTGTTCTCGTAATCGCATTTTTCGATCAAATCCAAAAACACATGATGCTCACCGCTTGAAAATATAACTTTCCCACGATGATAAACCGCCACCCAGAGGTCATCATTAAATGTGCGCTCATAGCCAGTTATAATCGGATCCCACGCCGCGTGCCAATCATAGGGTTCGCCGCGCGTTAAAAGCGACCCGCCGGTATTAAAGCTTTGAAGCATACGCCCTGCTAAGCGCACGCAAACATGCATATTTTGCGCTCTGATAACGAAAACCTCTGCATCTTCTTGCGACGGTTTTTTAAGGGTGATAACCATGCGGTTACTCAGCGCGGTAACAGAGCCGTTGTCCTTGCGTGTCTTATTCGGGTCGTGAATGATAAATTTCTCACGGAGCAGTGAGGTTTGAAAATCTGTAATAGCAAACATAAAACCTACAGGCAGCAACGGTTAATACATATATGATTATATCCTAAAAACGTTATGCTGACATCTTAAATTCTAGCGGCTCGTGCATATAAGGCGTAAGTGCTGTTAATTCATCGCGGATCATGGAGATTTGAAGCTTTAAATGTTCTTCAATGCGTGTAGCCCCCTGAAAGCTCATATTGAGCGTAGCTCTTTCTGACTGGGCATTGAAAGCCTGTGATGCGTTGGAAAAAATGCCGGGCTGTGCGCTTAAGCGTCTAAGCCTATGCATAAGCCCTAGCATATCCCCCTCAAGTTTTTTTATACGTGCCTTAGCGACATCTCTTGTAAACATAATAACCCCTCTTGAAGGTTATTATGCTCGGCGCAAGTAAATATCTTTTTAATTATAGTTAAAATTCGAAGTAATAGTTTTTAATTACTTCAATACAATTTGTATAAAATTTTATCTATATCGGGGGCGGCGCTAATTAGGGTAATTAATCATCGAATAAGGCGTCAATATCGTCTTGCGTAGCGGGGGTTGTGATTGCAACAGGCGAGGATTGCAGCGTCTGATGCTCAACATCAACACCAATACCATCAAGCGCGGTGCCAAGACGATCCTCAATGCTCTTTAAATTCTCTAAGGCCTTGCGCACGCGTTGTCCTGTAATGTCTTGGAATGAGCACGCCATATAAATTTCTTCAATATCTTTATTAATGGCCTCGATCGCTGCGGGCTCAGCGGTCTTGGCAAGCGCATCATTGACCTGTGTGCTAATGCGGTCGGCGGCATCCATAATGGTGTTTGCTGCTTGCTCGGTTGCTTGTACAACCGCGTCTAATTCAACACCCGTATTGGCGGGGGTGTTTCCATCCCCTGAAAAGGAAACAGCCTTTATAATTTCCATGATTTCACTAAAACGGCCGCTCATGTCTTCTTCGGCCATGTCCATTTGCTGTGACGTCGCATTGATCTCCATCGAGATTTCATCAAAGCGGCGCGCGACAAAAGTTTCAATAGCTTTGAGCTGCGCAGAGACACTGTCAACGGCATCAAAAATATCATCCGGAGACCCTTGCGTATTCGCATTTTGTGTATCGGCCATAATCTAAAAAATCCTAAGCTATTTGGTAAATGATCAAAGCACTTATAATAGCAGAAAATCCTTTAAAAAACCCTCAATAAATTTGGCCAAGTCGTGTTGGTATTCAAATATTAATCGTAATGCATGCTGTTAGTGTAGCCGCCAGTAGGGGGCACAGAGCCCATTACGATTTTATTCACTTTACCGTTCGGGCTAATACGACGAATTTGCATACTATTGTCACCAGAAAAAGCCAGAGTTAGGCCGTTATTTTTCGCAACTTCCTGCAATTCTAAAACACTTGCAAGCCATGCAGATTGCAGCTCGATTAATGGATCAGATTTAACAAATTTTCCTGTAAGATCGTTCATGAAATACTCCCTATAATGTACTTAAGTTTATTAATTTTGAGAATTATATATAGATTAAAATCTATAAATGCAAATGTTGCATGATAAGTCTGCGCAAAATATACGGGGAAAAAAGACACGATGCCGCGCATCCGCTTTACAAACAGGTGAAATGCCCATACAAAAAACTATGCCAAAGGAAGATCGCCTAATTATTTTCAGCAACGAAGAGGTCTATAAAGCCCTCTATGCCTTGTCTGCGCAAAAACAATTGAAAAAACCACCTGCTGGTGTGATCACAAAAATTGAAGAAGTGAAGGGCGATCGAAATACCATCTGCCTCCATCTTAGTAACCCCCAAGAATCATTCGACTCTGATAAAAAACTAGATTACACGAGGGATTTCTTGGCGGCTGCGCTTATGCTGTTTTGCCGTGGATTGGGGATTCCCTTGCCAAAAAGCGCGCGTAAATCCGTGATGCTGCGTAACGGCGAAGTCATGCTACGCGTTCAGATTTAAGCGTTTAGGTGTCAATTTATTCATCATTTGAGGTATCAGGGCTATCGCTAGCGTCTTGCTCGGGCGAATTCTCTGCAATCGCTTTTTCTTTAAAGATATCAAAGACATCAATGATCTCTAATATCTGATCAATTTCTTTTCGGCATTGTTGAGCGTGTTGGCGCGTCTTTACGGGAATATGAATATCCGATGCCTCGAACATATCATGCGCATATGGAATCATCATAAACACATATTTTTTGCGAAACAAAACTGCGGTAATGGGTGCGTTCTTGAACACGACCGATGCCTCTGACAATTCTTTTAAAAATGTCTCCCCTAGAATAGAGGCCGCAGATTCAGGGGCGCTTGAATAAGCTTTAAATGCAGCGCAATCATCGGGAAGTTTTTCAAATTGAACAGGCGATAGGTTTTTCCAACGCTTGCTTGCATAGGCTTGTGTCATGTGATGGTCGGAGGAGATAATCGTATGTGAATCAAACAGATCACTGGAGGCTTCCAACAAAACAAAAATTCCATCAAAAAGCGGCGCAACTTCTTTTTTGCTTTGATATAGGCGCGCTTCTGAAAATATCACCTTCACGCCTTTATACTTGCCCATAAAACAATCTTCGGCGCGATATGTTTCAAATTTTGGCAAAACACCTGTTTTTTCCAATATCCCTCTTCCAATGCCGCGTGAGGGAAAAAATCGTAAACCGCCAAGCAATCTCGCAAGTTTGGGCATGAATTGAAGCTTATATTGCATCTTATATGCCGTGAGCGGCTTTTCCGACCACATATGCACCATGTAGGAAAACACAATCGCGAGCATGACGCACATCATGCCAATATCAGCGCGTCCTTCAAATAAAAGAAAATATCCAAACCCAATAGAGCCAATAAGAACAAAGAAAATAAAAGATGCCGTTGCAACGCCTGATCGCGCGCGATGTTGCCGCATAAGGCTCATCCGCAATTCCTCGGCAAATGCGATGAGCTTATCAATCTCCGCATCAAACCGTGCGTCATTCATGCGCTCAACCGGATCAAATATTGTTTGCTTTTCTTTCATCTTATTATTAGATCAGCCATCCCCGTTTCATGCAAGCCGAAGGTGAATTATACCTTGCTTTATTAAACGACCATGGCAATGCTTGTACCATGAAAAAAGCAGCCTTAAAATTACCGATCATCGCCCTCGTACTCATGCTCAGCCAGACACCTTTTGGCGCGGCACATGCGCAGGATAGAGAGTATAAAAAACGCGAATCCGCAGTCGAAAAAAACATGACATTCGCACGTCGCTTGAAAAATATTGCTGCGCCAATCCGCATTAAATTTGCAAAAGCTTGCGGCAATATGGTTGCCCCGTTTATTGGTGCGGAATTCGCAACAACCGATAGCGTGGGTGAAAACTATCAGCTTGTCATGCAAAATCTCTATGGCACGACATTATATCCGACCATCACAATGATCGGAAAACACAGCCCCGCGGCAGAAAATTTACAGATCGGTGACGTTATCACGCATGTTAACGCTATTGCCTTAACCAAAGGTCAGGACAGCCTGATAGAAATCAAAGACTACATCAGAAAGTCTAAAAACGTCCCCCTGATGCTATCGGTTCAGCGCGGTGATACGACACAAGACATCACGGTCAAACCCGTCACTGCCTGCAGCAAACCTGTGCGCCTTGTAAGTAAAAATGATGCAGATATTTTCGTGGATGATACAAAGATCGGCGTGACAAAAGGGATATTGGAATCATCAGCAACCAATGAAGATATCTCCAAAAAAATCGAAGAAGCATTATTCAATAGCCTGAATTAAGGAATAAAACTAAGCCGCTTCTCCGCCGTCATAAACATCAGATAGCGGCTCATACCAATCGCGGATCATGCCTGCATCTTCGCGGCTAGGATGGTTAAAGGGTGCTTTCAGCTTTCCATCAAAATATGTCCGCACCAGATCCTGCCAATACGCTTCCACATCATGTCCATGATGCGCGCACCACGCCTCAAACCAAACCGTTCCGGCGCGAACATGTGTGATTTCATCATCATGAATAATCCGTAGCATATCTGCGGTTTCTGTATCGCCCTGGCTCTCCATGAGCTCAATCATATTGGGCGTAACATCCAACCCGCGCGCCTCCATAACCATCGGGACAATCGCCAGCCGCGCAGCAAAATCATGCGCCGTCTTCGCCGAGGATTCCCAAAGCCCGTCATGCGCGGGAAGATCTCCATAAAAAGAATCCAGATCATTGAGCCGCTGCTCTAACATCAAATGATGTTTTGCCTCATCATCGGCAACCTTAATCCAATCATCATAAAATGCATTCGGCAAAGCAAAGCCGCCCAAATCAAAATCCCGCGCAATCACATCCCACGCCAAATCAATCGCATTCAGCTCGATATGCGCAAGCGCATGCAACAAAGCAATTTTCGCCCGTGGGCTTCCTGCTTTTCGCCGCTTGGGCATATCATAAGGATGACGAAGTTCGGGTTTTTCAGGGCGGGCAGGGCGCGAAGGGAGGATAGCAGAGCCAATCTCTGTAATGTCACCGCCGCGCCATGCAATCGCATAACGACGCGTCTTTTCTGCTTTTTCACGCGCACAAGGCGTGCCTAAAACATCAATAGCCGCGTCGCATAAACTGCTCATTACCGCAACAATGCTTTTGCGCTAACATTCATGGTGATCGTTGTCTCACCCGCACTCGCAACAGGCGCTTCCATATCGGATGCCATAGACATCATCTCCATCTGCGCGCCGCGGAAATTCGCTTTCGGCATTGGAACATAATTACCCTGCGTATCAATTTCCTTAAGCTCGGCCTCAGCCTTACCAAGCGCTTTTGCTGCGCGCATCGCGCGTGCCTGAAGCTTCTCTAAAGCCGCCTCAAGCATTTCATCTTGAGCCTGCGCCGCGACTTCTGGCGATAGCGTATACTCAAGACCATCCATCAAAAATCCCGCACTTTGTATCTTGCCCGCAAGCTCAAGCAATTTATCCGCATCTTTGGATTTTAGCTCAACAGTCTGCGATCCTTTCCAAACCATGTCACGCGGACGGTCTGGCTTGCTGCCATTTTTATCATATTGGTTGATGTTATAGCCGCGTGTCACCGTCTTCACATCCGCATAATCCTTCGCCAGATCGAGCGCCGCTTTCATGCCTTTATTGACGTCGTTTTGCACTTTCTTATTGCTGGCATCTTCAACCTCAATACGCAAAGTCGCGATCAATAAATCCTGATCCACGGCGCGCGTTTCGGTCGCGTTAATATGCAGCAAGCTATCACCTGCTGCCAATTCAAAAACCGGATCTTTATATTGGGCATGTGCCGAAAAAGGGAATATTAAAAGCAGAGCAAAAATCATTAAAACGCGCATCGCGACATCTCCTGTAAAATTGAATAAAATCACCATAACCACTCACGGCCATGAACACAATTTCAAAAAAATGCCCTACCAATAAAGGCAGGGCAGATTTTAATATTTAATCGGCAAATCTATTATGCCGCTAATTTTTCGTAGGCTGCGGTCACATTTATGAAACCTTCTGCAATTTCGCTCATACGTTTATCGGACGCATATTCTTCATCCAATGTTGATCCTGCCAAGCTCTCAAGCTCTGGCTTGTTCAACGCTTTTGCGAGGGCGCGAATGCTGCCATATGTTGCAATTTCCTGATGTTGAATGCGCTGTAATGCGATCAATAATGCTGCGTCACGTACCGGGCCTTCTTCACATCCTTTGTAAAGAATATTGCCTTGTTCAATCAGGGCATCTGTAATGGGTGATTCCACATCCTTACGTTTTGCATCCAATTGGCGGAACGCATTATCCAAACGCTCAAGCTGAGATTTGGTTTCGGAAACGTGGTTGTGAATGATGGTGCGAACATCTGCGTGATTTGCGGCATCTGCCATCTCTTGCAATGTCTCTGACATCGCTTCTTCAATTTTATAAGCATCGCACATCAATGTGTGTAGTACATTTTCTAATTCAGTGGTTTTCATGGTTCCAAACTCCTTTTGTTGGGTTCGTGTGTTCCAACGGATGAAAATGGAAATAGTTCCGGTTGTCTTTAATATGTTCGTAAAGAGGGGCGCGGAAAGTTATTCATGTGAAGGTGGAAAGCCAACGCGCGCTGCTGAAACAAGCCCGGACGGTAGCAATTTACTGGCATCCCTATCTATGGGCAATCCCACCCATTCTTCAAGTTCATCGCGAATAATATGAAATTTAATACCCTCAGGTATATACCCTAAAACAGTCCCCAATTCCCGCAATGTCCTATGGGCTTGCTCGTCATTGGCGGGCGGTTGAAAGCCAATGCCGCGAAGATCAAACCCAACCTGAACACTAAAGCCACTTTCACGTATAAATACCTCGGCGAGTGTATGGCGCGCTTCATCAAAGACAGCGCTTAAGCACAATATGTGTTCCTTTTTGATTCCATCTGATGCAAGAATGGCCCGTTCCCGAAAACCAGAGCGATTTTCGGCGAGTATCCGAACGCTATCGATACCGCGTATCTTATTCCACGCCGATGTAAGGTGACTGGGCGACACACGACGTTTCATGATATGCGCAAACGCATCGCGCGAAAAAGTAAACAGTTCTAAATCGCCATCACGATGCATATGCAATATCCCCTCTTGGAATACATAGAACATAACCGTATCTTATGTCAATAAAATGAGGGCTGCGCTTAATTTAAAAGGATTTCTCAAATCCGTCCGTAACAGGATGCGAGGGGCAATCTTAACCAAAGCAAGAGATCATTATGAAACATAAAACACTATTACTAGCCGCCATGGCCGCACTCCCCATGCTCGCCTTATCACCGACACAAGCCGAGGCAAGACTAGATCAACGGTGCAAAACCTATACTAAAACCATCAAAGAAAATGGCCGCAAAAAATACGCATCGGGCAGGGCGTGTCAGCGTGATAACGGCCTCTGGGAAATTGTTAACATTAACGCCGGATATTTAACCCGTACCCAAATGGCCGAACATATATATGACAGCCTTTACCGCCAAGGATATAGCGTTCTTATCAATGACTATTACGTCCCCGCTCCCCGCGGCACATATGCATGGCACAACGCCTACGCCAGATACACGCCACACCCAACCTACCGCGCTGGCTATAATAACGGCTGGAATGGTACAAGATATAAGAAGCATCAAAATAAACACAATGATCATCGCAATCATCACGACCATGAAAAAGACAGAAGAGGGCACAGGTAACGTGTCGCTTGTATGTAAGTGGCAGGGGTGGGCTTAGGTGATGTCTCCCAACATCACTCCCCCTTGCCTTCACGCCCGAGGCAGATGCGCTCGATCTCGTCCGTAAAAAAGCCGAAATCCTCTGCGCCCAAATAAGCCTGCTCACCGCCTGCTGTCTTTGCCTGAACAAGATTTTCAACGCATATCTCTGCTTCACTGCTATATGTGCTCGGTTGAGAGCGATCTTGGGGAAAGAACATGCCGCGAAACTCTTCGGCGCTGTATTCTGCCTGCGCGTAGCAACATGATGCACAATACGGCAGGGATTTCGCCGCGTCGCTATCCAAAATATCGCGCTGCGGATCGCCAGTATAGGTCATCATATCCGCCATCGTTGTCTCAACGCGATAATATAAATCACCATCATCAACCCACGCATCCGCATAACCGCCCATGCACCGATCCCCCGAGCTTAACGTGGCAATCAGCCGAAAAGTCATCGTCTGATCATCGGGGTTAATGGTCGGATGAACCAGCATGATCGTGCTAAAAATCCCCGATCCCCCGCCATTTTCGATCAACACCATGGCGAGGTAATTGCCGCCCTCATACTCAACCTGCCCGATCGCGCGATACCCGATAAAACCGTGATAGGAAAATGTCTCGCCCGCGTCTTCGTCATATATGGCCGATCTGTAGCCGCTGCTGACAAAGCGTGCCTCATCAAGAACGCTCTCGCCAATCCCCGAAATCTCTGGGCCCACACAATGGGCGGTCGGATAAACGGGCGCATCTTCGGTGCCGATATTGCTCAGGAAACACAGCGGATCAACCGCCATGCCGTTATGATCGTATAGCTGAGGTTTGTGTAAATCCTCCGCGATGGCAGCCAAACACGGCACAAGCAAAACAGCGATCAACAATAGCGCAGGTATATATCTCATAGCGGGCATAATATCACGGAATTTACGAATAGCACTATCCTCTAATCATCCCCCGCATCAATCGCCGCAATATGCGCAGGTGAAACCCCGCAACATCCGCCAACAATATCCGCGCCCGCATCCACCCATCGTTTGGCAAATGTCGCATATTCCTCTGGAGTGACATCATCGGTGCGCAGCGGAGTAATGCCCACATTCGCGCCGATGGATGGCCGCCGGAACAAATTCGGATACGCCCCAATCATCAGCGTGCGATCCGCCCCCAATAGCGCGCCAGTATGCGCAATCATATTTTCCGCTGTCTCCATGGGGCAACAATTATACAAAATCGCCTCCGCAGGGGTCTCATCACGGGTAAAGGCAACGACATCACCAATCGTCTCCCCCGTTTCCCCTTCACCCTGATGCAGGGCGCGCCAATCATCGCGCGTCGGGCAATACGCAATCCATAGCGGTAAATCCGATCCATTCCGCACAAGCGCATCACAAACCGCCCGTGCCTCCGCGCGTGAACACAATGTCTCCGCCAGCCAGAAATCAACATACGGCGCTTGTTCCTCAATAAACGCATCAAGCATCGCGGGCGCGAGCGCAGGGTCAAACAAATCAGGGCGATAAGACCCAAAGAGCGGCGGCAAGCTCCCCGCAATTTTTACATCTTTATTGCGCGCGTCTACGGCCTCACGCGCCAACACTGCCGAGCGTTTAATCCATTCCCGCCCATGCGCATCAAATCGCTCCTGCCCGATATGAAAGGGAAGCACCGCATAACAATTGGTGGTAATCACTTGCGCACCCGCATCAATGAAGTTGCCATGCGCGCGCGCGACAAGGTCAGGCGTTTCAATCAAAGACAGCGCCGACCATTCAGGTTGTCGAAACGGCGCGCCCATCCGCTCAAGCTCACGCCCCATGCCACCGTCGAGTATAATTGGTTTGTCCATGCGCAATATCCTTCTTCAAAAACCCGCAAACAAGGCGATCAAAAAGCATGAGTTTTTAAGATATGTCAATCCAAGAGACCTGGGAATCGTTGCTGCGCCGCGTGACATAGCGCCGCAACCCCTCACCGATCGAGCCAATGAGCATCAACGCAGAGCCAATCACAAAGAGCCACGTCCCATCATATTGCCAAGTATCGGAGAAAAACATAAAGCTGCCCACCAAAAACAAAAAATTCCCCAAAATCCCAAGGCATATATGCACCCACTCATAATCTTTAAAAAACAGGGTGAGGAGGGAATGGAGCGCATCAAGTACATGTTTCATAACGAAGAATTACCACACCCAAACACATGAATAAACCCATCAAACCCAACTGCATCGGCGGCAGCATGCCTGTTGCGGGGATGTCAGATTGTTCGGATGTTTGCGGTTCGTCGATCATAAAAGCCATCGTGTCATTGCGAGCAAAGCGAAGCAATTCGCTTAGTCATAACCGCCCTATAGAATTTCCTAAGATATGCTAGTGAAATAATAATATTATTGATTTTTGTAAGTATCGCTGTCGAAACAGTAGCTTTGATTATAAAAAGATTTGTAGTCTATTACTAGGTGGAAATTATCCAAAAAATTTGAAAGATGTTGCTGTTCTTCTTCCTTGGAAACGGGTAGTTCCAGTCTTAAGAGGCGTGTTTGTACTCCAGCCGGAATTACACCACCAGAAGTGTACGAATAAACATTTATCCCTGACTTAGAAAAATGTTTTTGGCAGAGGGAGATTACATCTTCATTTGTTTTACTAATGTTATTCTTTGCAAGTAACTCATTTTTGTAATAGGTGCAGAAATTTACAATCTCCGCAGGACCTAAGCCTTGATTGCCAAGGTAGTATTCATGGACAATCCAATCATTTCCTTCTTTATCTTTGTATGAATAGGTATGAGTTGAGGTGCCTAAAAAAGGACGTACTGATAATTTGTTATGTCTGACAACTGAACGAATATGTATTGCTGTAAGCAAAATTGCAGAAATTGCCGCTATGCCTTCCCAATACAAAGACGTAAAAGACCATATTGAATTTAGTATTTCACTCACTACTCATCCCCCATCTTCAACGCCGCAATAAACGCGCTCTGGGGTATCTCCACATTTCCGTATTGGCGCATCTTCGCCTTTCCCTTTTTCTGCTTATCGAGCAGCTTTTTCTTACGGCTGATATCGCCGCCGTAACATTTCGCGGTCACGTCTTTGCGCATCGCCGATACATTTTCGCGGGCGATAATCTTTCCGCCGATCGCCGCCTGAATGGCGATCTTGAACATTTGACGTGGAATAAGCTCCTTAAGGCGCTCACACATTTGGCGTCCGCGTCCCTCCGCGCTGTCACGGTGGCAAATCATCGCAAGCGCATCGACCGGCTCTTCATTCACCCGTATCTCTAACTTCACAAGCGCATTCTCGCCATACCCGTCCAGCTCGTAATCAAAACTCGCATAACCCTTGGAGAGGGATTTCAAACGGTCATAAAAATCAAACACAACCTCGTTCAGCGGAAGACGATACACAAGCATCGCGCGCCCACCCGCATAGGTCAAATCAACCTGAATGCCGCGGCGTTCCTGACACAGCTGAAGCAAACCGCCAAGGAATTCATCAGGCACCAAAATCGTCGCCTTGATCCATGGCTCCTCAATGCTTTCAATGCGCTGCACTTCGGGCATATCAACGGGGTTATAAAGCTCGATCTGCTCACCATTAGTCAGGTTAAGCTTATACACCACGCTCGGCGCAGTCGGGATCAGGTCGAGATCAAAATCCCGCTCAAGCCGCTCTTGGATAATCTCCATATGAAGCAAACCCAAAAACCCGCAGCGGAAACCTAGGCCAAGCGCCTGTGAGCTTTCCGGTTCATAATGCAGCGACGCGTCATTGAGCTTAATCTTGCCCAAACTCTCGCGCAGTTTCTCAAACTCCCCCGCATCCGCAGGGTAAAACGAACAAAACACCATGGGGATAGACGGCTTAAAGCCTGGCAAGCGCGAATCACACGGCTTTTTCTCATCGGTGATCGTGTCACCCACATTCGTCTCGCTAATATCCTTGATCGACGCGGTAATAAAGCCCATCTCACCCGGGCCAAGACACGACAGCTCAACCTTTTTCGGGGTGAACATACCCACGCGGTCAATCTCGCGTGTTGCACCATTGGACATGAATTTGATCCGCTGTCCTTTGCGCAAATATCCATCCATCACCCGCACAAGCACAACAACACCAAGGTAAATATCATACCAAGAATCAACCAACAAAGCCTTGGTCGGCTTGTCCGCATCGCCTTCATGTGGCGGGGGCAGGGTGGTCACAATCGCCTCAAGCAACTCATGAATGCCTTCGCCTGTCTTCGCGGAGGTATGGATTGCCTGTGAGCAATCAAGGCCGATAACATCCTCAACCTCTTGCTTCACGCGCTCTGGATCGGCGGCGGGCAGGTCAATCTTATTAATAACGGGAACAATCTCATGATCATTATCAAGCGCCTGATACACATTCGCCAATGTCTGCGCCTCCACCCCTTGGGATGCATCCACGACCAAAATCGACCCTTCACATGAGGCAAGCGAGCGGGAGACTTCATACGCAAAATCCACATGACCCGGCGTGTCCATAAGGTTCATCTGATACGCAATGCCATCCTCGGCGGTGTATTCAAGGCGAACCGTCTGCGCCTTAATCGTTATGCCGCGCTCGCGCTCGATATCGGTGTTATCAAGCACTTGCTCGCTCATCTCACGCTCTTCAAGGCCGCCACAGGTCTGAATCAAGCGATCAGCCAAGGTCGATTTCCCGTGGTCAATATGCGCAATAATTGCAAAATTTCGGATATGTTCTAATGGTTTGGATTTTAATTCGCTCATGGTATTCTATGTAGCTGTGAAACTCAGCGAATGCAAAAGAAATTAAGCCGTGATGGGCGTTTAAGGCTTAATAATGAATAAGCGCCACGCCGCACATAATCACACCGCACCCCACATACACAAAGAGCGCAGATATCCGCGCTCTTGAAATTTATTATTTAGTGATAGTAGCTATAGCTACTATCACATTCACTGTCGTGGTCATTAACTAACCAAGATTCATTCCATAATCATTGTTTATTTCTGGCGCCGACCCGAGGTCTGCTGACATTTCTGCACCCAAGCCAGAAATAGATGTCTGATTTGTAACGTTGCCTTGATCGTCAAAGCTATAACGTTGTGCTGTTGAATAAGTATCGGCTCCGCCGAATTCTGCTCTTAAATGGGACATATATACACACTCCTTAAATTAACACGCTCTAAACAAAACTGAATTTTTTGGTAATTCTTTGTTTCTGTTAGTCTTAATTATGCAGGATAGGTATTAACAAAACCTTAATTTTATGAATTATTAACCAATTATATTAGTTTCTGTGAATAATAAGCGGAACGTACGTTCCATCTGACGCTTCGCCAGTTTCATGATCAATTAAAACCATTAAAATTTGGTGACTGTTTTGCATATATTTTGCCATGGTTGGCGTTGCATAAAAGGCCGCGTCGCGGATTTCACCGTCATCAAGTACAAATGTTAATTTATTGGTGTCTAGGTCAAATTCAAACCATGAGATAGGGCCTTTAAAAGCGCGATTGTGAAAGAGTACAACTTTGCCTTTTTCGTTCACTGCAACTTCAATATCGAGGTGATTATTTTCATCGACGCCAAGAACAAAGCCGCTTAAGTCTTTAATCGGCTTCATTTCTGTGTTTGCATCTGAAATATTATCACTCATAAATCACTTATACCACTTTTCGAATAAACCCGTCACCCCCTTAAAACAAAAGGGAAAATGCTATCCGCTAATTTAATTAATGCTCGGCGCGGGCTTTCCTTTGTGAATAAGCGGCACGACAGTGCCGTCAATCGGATTGCGGTCCTTTGTGCGCACAATCGAAACTTCCTTCGCCTTGGTGAAATATGGGCGAACCAGCCACTGAATCTGCACGCCCAAATCCATGCGCGTATTATCTTTCATTACGACATCAACGGTTTTCTCAGCCGGATCATACTCCAAATACGCAATCGGATCATAATCCACCTCTTTGCCATGAAAGATAAAAGTCTCCAACGTGACCTTGTTACAATAGATATCCATCTCGTCCGATTTGAACAGCGCAGGCTTATTATGGCCTTTCCCAGGCTTAAAAGCATCCTTCATGGAGGATGTTGAGCTAGTGCGCTTATCTGGGTCTTGATCACTCATATTAAATCCCACCGCGAAAACGGGGGCCGTTAGAACAAAAAAAGAGACGTGGAAAACGAATTCCCACGTCTAGATCATAGCATTTGTAAACTTTTAGGGGAAGCCTTTGATTTAGCACTTCAAATCACTGCGGGTTTACCGCTTCCAACGTTCTGATTTTTGTATCGTCGATAATGCCAGGCAATTCATTGTCCAAAGTATAAGGCTTATCATTCAATCTTAATTCAAATCCTTGCGAAGGCCCGCCATTATTCTGAATGGATGTAACGTTTGCGGTTACACCTTCTTTTAAGCTGGCATTTTTGTCATAGAAAATGCCAGGCGTAAAGTTAAAGGCGCTCGCAACATCTTGCTTGCTTAAGATATCATTGGAAGCCCATGTTTCACTACCATCGGCATTCACCAATTGCGCAGCAAAATACTCATCTCCGTCGGTGTTGAAAAGGTTAAGCGTATCCATTTCGCTATCCCCATCAAAATCACCTTCGATGGTAATGATTTGTGGTATGTCGCCATCATGTGTCTGGTTTTGAAGTCTGAAGCCTTTGCCGGCAACATAATCGCCATCACCTTGTCCATTGCCTGATGTGTCTGTTTTCCCGTCACCGCCGTCACCGGATTTAAAGATATCCAAACCACCACCGTTAAGCGCCTTCCAACCAAGGAAGAATGACGCAAAGATCACAAGCGTGCGGATGCCGCGTGAGTTTAACCACCCAAATCCGGGAAGCTTGCTGAGCGCCCATGGCGCAAATAATGCACCGCCAAAAGCCATCATGCCGTTTAATGTTTGATTACCATCGCGCGTTGCCTGAAGATTACCAACCGCATTCGCCGCGCTATCCCAAACTTGCTTAACTGTACCCGAAATGGTGCGACCTGTCGCAGTATCAACGAAGAACCCTTGTCCATCGCCATCATGATCCGTAAGCGTGTTAAACCCACTCCACGCCGCCTCGCCAGTCTCGGCTAAAGTTTGAGGAACACGTGCATCCGTGCCTTCAAAAAGATTACCTACACCATCAAGCAGGCCACCTTTGCCCTTGGCTGCTTCTGCCGCTGCCTTGGCTCTTTCCGCTGCATCCGCCGCGTTAACAACACCGTCTTTTACTCCGTTTATTTCAGTGTCCAATGCTGCAATAAGGTCATTCTCAAGCATGGCCTGAAGGTCTGCATCGCTATATACGATGAATTGACCATTTTCAGCATTGCGATCATCCGCTAGTTTTTCCGCAAGCGAATCTAAAGTTGCCGCGGCAGAGGCTACAGTAACGCCATGTTCCCCAACAAATTTCTCACTCGACAATTTTCCAATGCCGTCAACAAGTTTCTGTCTAATGCTATTGTAACGTCCCTCAATTTGCATGAGCGTCGCGTAGTCAGCAACGGGGTTTAAGCTGTTGGCTTCTGCGAAGTAACCAAGACGATCAAATTTCGCATCTGTCTCTGCAAGCGTAACATTATTCGCCTTAAGCGCTTCAACAAGAAAGTAATCATACGCCGCTTGCTTAGACGCGTCTTGTGGAGATATCGTCGGAGTAGCAGCAAGCAACTTCGCCGCCCGCGTGCGAACATCATTAATCATGCCCTCATGCGTAAGCGTACCCCAACTAGAAGCATCAACATCAACCCCAAACGGCGCAGCCCCAAGCACACCCTCAACAGCTTTGCTTTCTGTAATATTCTTAATCGCAGAAAGATATGCTTCTGAATCCACATCTTCAGGAACAGGAATAACATCCTCGGAAAGGTATGCTCTAACAGGATAAGAAATTGCATTCGCTGCTGCTACTATTGGAAGTCCATTTACACCAAAGCCATAAACTAAGCCGCTGGTTACACCAAGGTTTAATGCGTGAGAACCATAATGTGCCAAATTAGATTTAAAATATACTCCCTTTCCGCCAAAGGCAGTTGATGGAACACTTCGAACAGCCGAAGGAATTAAATCAAGTGTAGCCAAACGGTATCCACTTAGTCCTCTTCTTAAAACCCAATCGGCTTTCCCGCGAAGGCTTCCTGTAGGTTTGGCTTTTCCGTCTTCATCAAAGCCTTTATAAATATATTTATAACTACCTGGCGTATTGTACCCACCTGTCTCGTTAGAAAAGGTAGCCTTATAATCAAGAACTTTCCCCTCAACAAAATGCCTCCATGCGCGAATAATTTTATTTGAGGGGCGTCCTAATCCTGACGGGCCTCTATATTCTGTCCAGTCCGCGGTTTTTCCAGGGCCTGTTTTATAAGAGTCTCGCATTTTCGGAAGCATTAATTCTGCTTGTGTTCTTCTGCGGTTTAATCTGGCCGAGTAAATATTTCCATCTCTATGGTAGAAAAAATTATCTATACCAAAGCCCAAAAAGCTACCTTTAAAAGTAGAGTTTTGTGTGTTTTTTTGCCACACGTTTTCTGACTCATGTTTTAATCTTGCTATAAATCCAGAAGCGTGCGGATCAGTAATTGTTACTTTGCCATTTTCAATTGTCCCAAGCCCTGCTTCAGCAAACATCTTTTCTAATGCAGGTAATACTTTTTGTTGCATCAGTGGTAGAGGGTCTGAGTGCGTAAAAGTTGAAGGAGTGGATTCACTAGCTTCGGCTAGTCCAATTTCTAAAGGTTCAAAAACCTTTACATTTTGAGAGTAAGCCTCGAAAAATCTATTCGCAACTGCCGTACCATATTCTGGATCTGCAGGATTAAGCTTAGATACATCGCGAAAAATTCTAAGGATTTGTTTGTTGCTTGAGTTTTCAGGGTTTTCTATAGCGCGCCCATTATTAAACTTGCGCTCTGCTAGCCCCATAAAAGCGCTTTCGCCATGCGTGATGTCTATTTGTAAATATTGGCGCATGTAGGTAGATGCTTCTCCACCACTCAACTGTGACGCATACAAATAATCTGACCACTTCATATCGTTAAAGTTGGTGGAAACATTTTTAATACGATCTAGAGAGCCTGAAACAAATTTTTGAGCATCACTAAGGCTATCCATACCCTTAATTTGATTGTCCCGCAAAAATTTAATTCGTTCAATATAAGTCTTAACGCCTTTGGCTTGAACATCAGTTAAGCCAGTTAAATGTTGCCTGCCATTCCTCAAATAAGTTCCTGAAGGCGCGGATTGAACAGTGCTTAATGCATTTTCAAGATCGGCGATTTCTTTATTTAGTGATGATATGCTATCTGCTTTTATGGCTGCAAAAGTTGTATCATCAGCTTTTGTGAGCTGATCAAGTGTTTTTTTCCATGATGCGCCAAGATTATGGGTAAAATCTACAACGCTCTGAGAGTTTCTTGAAGGTCGAATTAAGCGCCTAAAACTTGGTATTGCATCGACTATGCGATTATGAATTTTAGGAAGTAAGCCAACTGGTTTAGTTGTATCTAACGCTGGGGAAACCTCTGGCTCTGGTGCCTCCGCATCCGCCGCATCTACTTCACCTTCTGACGGCTTAGCAGCGGCATCAGCATCAAGATCTCCGCCTTCCACAGCATCTGCAACAGCATCACGATCCGCAGCTGGCTTGGGCGGGGCAGGGTTACGAGGTGCGTTCAGGCTGTCTTCTAAGCTCTTGATGCTGCTTGTAAGAATCCCAAATGTTTCAAGCGCTTGCGTATCCGCAGCTTTGATTGTGGTGTTATCAACCAATCCTTTGATTTCATTAATATCATTCTTTAAGGTGATGCGCTCTGATCGCGAGAGTGATCCAATATCTGCGTTGATACCTTCCAAAATCTCAGTAAGGTTAGCCCATTCTTCAGGTTGAATTTTAGAGGGGCGAAAACCCGTTCTGTGAGATGTAAGCGAAGCATGCAAATCTGCCATCAGGCCTTTTCCACCCGATGTAATATCAATAGAGCCTAAACTTGCGCCAGAGGGCGATGTAGCATCTGATGCCGCGCCGCTTGTGGCTTGCATGGTCGTTTGCTGACGTTGCTGCGCTGTTTGTGCGGCTGCGCGCTGAGGATCAAATCCCGGTCTTGCTTGAGGCTGCTGAACAGGCTGTTGCATCATATTGGACGCTTCTGGAGCGCGAGCGGTTGCATCTGCTAATGATGATGGAGCTGCCGCCGGTGTGACTGGCGCGGCTGGCGCTGGCGAAGCCGCTGTAGCGGTTGGGGTAACATTTGGCGTCGCCGCGTTGGCGGGGCTAGTGCCTAAAACGCGTCTTAATTGTGTGCCTGCATTCTGCCAAGAGATTCCTCTGTCGGCTAAAGCTTTTGATGCCTTAGGTAAAACATATTGGCCGCCAAGGTGGAAACCCGCGCCCATTCCGGCGCCCATTCCGGCGCCCATAGCTGTTCCCGCGGCAAGGCTTGTTACGCTAAATTCATCTTGACGATCAATTTGCATTTCAACGCTCTGGCGCGCCGCGTTATCAATTGCACCCGTAACCGCGCCTTCGGCGGCAGCAAGTGCCGCGCTGCGTCCAACGGCTTTAATTGTTTGGCTTCTAACTGTGCTTACAACGGCTGATTTTACCGCAATACGTGCAGCTTGTTTCGCTGCTTCCGCCGCGGCAGTACCGGAGCCGAAAGAAAAAGCGCCCGCAATTACTGACGGAATGTTACTCACATCCGCAATCATGCGCGCACCACCTGAACCAAAGTCACCCCAGGTCCATTCGGTCTTATCATTCATATCAACAAGGAACATTAATGACGCATTTTCACGGTCTGTACCGTTTAAAGCCGCCAATGAAACACTACCAATATTGTTGTTAAACCAACTCACGCGTGCTTCCGCGTAATCCGCAAGGTCTTGATCGCTCCAATCCGCTGGAACGCTCTCGCCATCATGGCGCTCTTCATAAAGGACAGCCGCCGCCTCAAGGTATGATTTACCAAAAGCCGTGCTACGGTTTGCCATGTCGGCATCATCAATCTCAACGCCTTCTTCAACGCTGTAAAGACCTGAAGCATCAAAGCCATAAACTTCGCCTGCATCATTCCAATTAAACTCGCCCTCTGCTGGCGCTGTTGTTGTTGAATCTGGTGTTAATGTCTCTGCATTTGGATCAACTTGCACTGCAATTGTATCAGCGGCGGGAGAGTTAACATCCATAGATGTTTGCTCAGCATTTGGATCAACTACGTCTGCAGGCGACGTTACGTCAACGCTCGTATCTGTCTCCGCAGGTTCATCATTGTTGAAGAACATGCTGAATAAAGGAATTGAGGATGGAAACATGATTTGAACGGCTGAGATGAGACCATCTAGCCATTTCATGTCATTTAAATTTTCGTTATTGTCAGCCACTTGGCTACACCTCTATTTACTCATGCTATGTTATACCGCTTTTTGCGTAGAGCCTCTATTGGGCTTTTTCATTTTGCTTTTGCGGCTATACCCCTTTTATACACTAAAATGCTTAATATATGGTTAATTTTTTATTAAACGCCTGATTTATATACTTAATCAGCGTTATATTCCAGCTCTTCTGGGGTTTGTTTTAATAGGTTAGGATCAACGGCAAACCGTGCATTGCTTGCAACAATATCGCCAGCTCGGGCAAGCGGTACATGCTGTGCGCCAACCACAGCCGACGCTTTGCCTGATCGCAATGCGCGCATGCTTGCTTCTAATTCTGGGGCTTCAGCCGTTGCTTCAACAATATTGATCGCTGAACCAGGAATGAAAACAGCAGGTGTTCCTGTCGGATCGGCAGTAATCGCCGCTAAGTTGTCTGCTAGCGTTGATGTGGATGCAGGAGTAGCGGGCGTTGCATCACCTGGGCTGTGACTATTGAAATATGCTGCTCTGCGCTGCGCTGCAGCTTGTTCGGGGGATAATTGAGGCGCTGCGCCAGAATTACCAAAAGCTTTGCCTAGGTCACCGTTAAGCTCTCCGCTTTTATAATCTTGATATAGGCTAACTGCCATCCAAATGAGCGATGCATAAACACCATATTTTTTCATACCATCAGGAAAAACCGTTAATGAACCAGCAAGAAGGGATAAGGGACCTTCGCGACCATCTATGAGATCAGGAAAAATGCCTTCTTTAAGAAACGAAGCATCCATACCGAATGTCTCTGCCCAATCAGCGATAAAATCAAGGTCAAAGGCGCTGTCACCGTCCATGCCGGAAAACGCATTAGCCAAAAAGGCTGCGCCGACACCATATGTCCCTAATGATCCTAATATTCCTTTTACCATTTCGCTGGGTAACTCCTCTCAAAACCTTTAAACCGTTAAAGTGTTTTACCGAGAAAGCTTGCTTTGTCTTTAGGGGGATTCATTTTGAAAATCTCTAACACAAACACTCTCGTACCACTTTGTTTTTATTATTCTTTTTATTATACACCATTTTCTGGTATTTTCGTAATTCAAGCGCAATACGGGTATTAACGCTCTATCTATAGCTCACATGATATAGATAAGAGGTTAACGAATGGTTAATGAATGGGGGTATAGTTGAGAAAACACGCGCTCACCATCGACTTTAGCCGATTATAACACATCAAGTCTTCATGCGCGTAAGGGCAGGGGATTAATGTTTAAAGTGACGCATGCCGGTAAAGACCATGGCAAGGCCGCGCATATTGGCGGCTTCAATCACTTCTTCATCACGAATAGAGCCACCGGGCTGAATAACCGCGGTCACGCCTGCTTCTGCGGCTGAGATTAAGCCATCCGCAAACGGGAAGAACGCATCGCTGGCAACGACTGATCCCTTTGTAAGAGGCACATCAAGGCCGAGCGCTTTTGCCGCTTCTTGTGCTTTCCACGCCGCAATACGCGCCGAATCAACACGACTCATTTGCCCCGCACCAACACCGACAGTCGCCAAATCTTTCGCATAAACAATCGCATTCGACTTCACATGCTTGGCCACACGGAACGCAAATAGCATGTCCTTGACCTCTTGGTCGGTCGGATTGCGGTCAGAAACAACCTTTAATTCGTCTGCGGTGATGATGCCATTATCATGATCTTGGACGAGTAAACCACCCGCAACACGTTTGACCATGCGCCGTGTGCCCTCACGTGTGGGCATTTCACCCGTCGTAAGGACGCGGATATTCTTCTTCTTCGCCAATATCTCCATCGCCTCACCAGAAATATCAGGCGCGATAATCACTTCAACGAAAATACGGGTAATCGCCGTCGCTGTTTCCGCATCAAGCGTACGGTTCAGAGCAATAATGCCGCCAAACGCGCTAACGGGATCACACGCAAGCGCCGCTTCATAAGCCTTAACCATGCTTGATGCGCTCGCAACGCCGCATGGGTTTGCGTGTTTAATGATCGCCACTGTCGGTGTTTCAAATTCCGCAACCAATTCAAACGCTGCGTCTGTATCGTTGAGGTTATTATAGGATAATTCCTTCCCTTGCACCTGATACGCACGCGCCGCACCAGGGCGAAGAGAATCATCAACCGTGTAAAGCGCCGCTTCTTGATGCGGGTTTTCACCGTAACGAAGGGTCTGTTTCAAATTACCGGAAAAGCTGATGCGACGCGGGAAGCCATATTCCTCGCCCATCTGATCAACAAACCAGCTCGCGATGTTAGAATCATAAGTCGCGGTCAGTGCATAAGCCGTCGCCGCCAAACGTTTACGAAGCTTATAAGTGATCTCACCTTTGTTTGTGTCCATGCATTCTTTGATGTCTTTGTAATCTTGCGGGTCTGTGACAACGGTCACAAATTCATGGTTCTTCGCCGCCGCGCGGATCATCGCCGGCCCGCCGATATCAATATTCTCAATACAATTTTCATAGGATGGGTTTTCGCCCTGCATCGTCTCCACAAACGGGTAAAGATTTACAATAAGCATATCGATATCTGAAATACCGTTTTCATCCATTGCTTTGACATGCTCGTCATTATCGCGACGCGCCAAGAGCCCTCCATGAATGGTTGGATGTAATGTCTTTACGCGACCATCCATAATTTCGGGAAAGCCAGTATGATCGGAAACATCGGTGACAGGAATGCCTGCATCCTTCAACAATTTCGCCGTGCCGCCCGTTGATAAGATCTCAACCCCATGCTCAACAAGTGTCTGAGCAAGTTCTTCCGCGCCAAGCTTGTTGGAAAGGGAAATAAGAGCGCGCTTAATTTTAACGCCGCGAGGGTCACGAATAATCGTATCAGCCATGAGGATATGAACCTTTTAAAAGAGACTTATAATATTTGATACGGTTTTTTAGGGCACTTAAGCCCAATACGCAAGAGGCGGATTAACTATTTGTTGTCGTATTGGCCTTTGGCGGCAATCCAAACGCGCTAGTTGCAGGGGCGGCGGGCGTTGCAGAACCGCTGCCTAATGGCGAAGCCGCGCCCGGTGTCTCCACTTTTTTCTGCAAATGCGGGCTGTTCGGCAGAACATAAACGCCGCGATGATCGGGGAGTGTAACAAATTCCTTTGTTAATCCCATCACTGTCTCCGCGCCACCAAGCATCAAGAATCCATCAGGCGCTAGGCGTTTAGCCATGCCATCAAGAACCATACCTTTGGTTTCTTCATTGAAATAAATCAAAACATTGCGACAGAAAATAATGTCAAATGTACCAAGCGATGTCATCGGTTCGAGCAGGTTGAAATACTGGTATTTAATGATCTTTTTGATATCGTCGCTGATTTGCCATTTCTGCCCATCTACTTGCGTAAAATATTTCATCAAAAGCTGAATAGGCAAGCCGCGCTGTACTTCAAATTGCGAATAAAGTCCGGCGCGCGCTTGGTCCAGGATATCATGCGAGATATCTGTCGCCACGATCTCAAATGTCCATCCCGGATACTGCGCTTGCGCTTCTTTTAAAATCATCGAAAGCGTGTACGGCTCTTGCCCGCTTGATGCTGCTGCACACCAAATGCGAATGCGTCTGGCCGATCCTCGTGCCTGTTTCATATAGGTCAGCAAGTGATCTTTGAACATATCAAATGGGCGCATATCACGAAAAAAGGATGTCTCATTTGTAGTCATTGCTTCGACAATATCCGTGACAAGGTTCTTATCCGGCACGCCCTGCAAAGCAATCGTCATGGTTTCAAGCGAATTATAGCCCCACTTTTTTGCAACGGGGTTAAGGCGTGATTCCAGCAAATAGACTTTGTCTTCGGTCAAAACCAAGCCTGACTTTGTTTTTAAAAGATTGCTGTAAATATCAAAATCCGTAAGCTTCATAAAACTATCCTAATTCATAACCGCGGAATGTATCCACGGCCCTATTTTATCAATGGGTAATACTTGTGTGCATATATTGGCTTGCGCAACGGCACCCGGCATTCCCCAAACAACGCTTGTCGCTTCATCTTGGGCAATAACGCGCCCATGCTGTTCAACAAGTTTTTTGCAACCTTCACGACCATCTTGACCCATTCCGGTCAAAATAACACCTAAAACCCGTTGTCCATATGCCTGTATGAGGCTTTCAAACATGGGGTCAACCGCAGGCTTGCAAAAATTTACCGGCGGCCCTTCGTCTAGCTTGATTTTTAATGCACCGCTAGATTTTTCAAAAAGCATATGAAAACCACCAGGGGCAACATAGACTTTGCCAGCTTCAACCAACATTCCGTTTGCACCTTCATGCGCAGGAACACCAATTTGTTGCTGAATATGTTCTGCTAAAATCTTTGTAAATGTGGCGGGCATATGCTGTGTAATAACAATAGGAATATCAAACCCTTTGCAATGTTTGAGCACATTAAACAAGGCTTGCGGACCACCGGTTGAGCTACCAATCGCAACAATGGACGGCTTGTTTTTATAGGCCATAGGATCATTGATAAGCGTAAACGGACCCGATAATACGGATTTTTTAGCAGGCGCAGGCGCGGCGCTATTGGCCGTTGGGTTTTCTGGAACTCTGCGCTTTTGTGGCGGCACTAGATTTTCAATGAGCGATATGATCTGCTTTTGAAACGCTGACCCCTCACCAACATCCTGCGAGCTTGATGGCTTTACTATACACTCCACCGCGCCAAGCCGCATTGCATCCATAGTAACCTTCGCGCCTTTTTCAGTCAGGCTCGAAAACATAATGACTTTTGTATCGGGGCTGGCTTTCAATATTTGGGGAAGGGCGGTCAGACCATCCATCACGGGCATTTCAATGTCCAAAATCACAACATGCGGCTTTAAACGCTCGGCTGCGTTAATGGCCAGATTGCCGTCGCTTAATGATTTTATAACATTAATATGCGGAACATTTTCCATGAGACGCTTAAGCGCACCACGAATAACAGCCGAATCATCGACAAGCATAATTTGAATTTCAGTATTATTGGTGGTCATTAAGCATTTTGCTCTACGGTTGGTTGGCTAATAAAAAATATGTGTGAAATTTGAAAGCTTAGGGATGGAGGCCAATTTGTGCGAATTTTGATTCAATAATTTCGCTATCAAATGGTTTCATGATGTACTCATTTGCGCCTGCTTGAATGGCACGCTGAATATGGTTCATATCATTTTCAGTGGTGCAGAAAATAACTTTTGGCGACCCGCCATTATCCATTTCACGAAGCTTTTCCAAAAACTCAATGCCGCTCATTATAGGCATGTTCCAGTCAAGCAAGATTGCGTCAGGCATTTCACCCTGACAGAACTCATAGGCTTTCTGCCCATCTTCGGCTTCATCACATGTAAACCCAAGATCTTCAACAATACGCCTAGCCACTTTACGAACAACGCGGCTATCATCAACAACAAGACATTTCATAAGCATTTTAACTCCATATGGCACCCTACATGGGGTGGGTTAATTAATTGTGAATAGTCCCAAGAAATCTAGGAACATCTAAAACGACTAAAATTTCACCATCAAGACGATAAACGCCCGATGATATTTCTCGCCACACTGGGTCAAGAGTTCCCGGTGTTGGCTTAAAATCTTTGTTTTTCAGGCGCATAACATCGCCGATTTCATCAATGATAAGGCTGTAAAGCTCGTTATCATGCTCGACCACAACACTCATATTGGCGCGTGTGACATCCCCGCGTTCCAATCCCAGTCGACAACGCACATTAATGGCGGTCACAATCCGCCCACGTAAATTAAGCGCTCCCGCTACCTCCGGAGGGGCGAGGGGGATTTTAGTGACTTTTTGTTCTCCTAAAACGTCTTGCACCTGCAAAATAGGAATGCCAAAACGCTGCCCCGCGATAACAATCGTGAGAAGATCACGTGATTTTTCTTTGTCTTCGGCTTTTATAACCGCACTTGTTGAAGTGTCCATGACATCACTAAGTGTTTCCATATTTTATCCCTATCCCTATTTAATGCTGCGTAGCGCCATTTAATTTAGCGCAATCTGATAATGTGTTCGACATCGCGTTTAAAAGTGTGTCGCGATCAAATTTTGCAACATATTGATTGAAACCAACTTCCATGCCGCGGTCGATATCTCGCGGCGTGGCATGCGATGACAACGCAACCATTGGCGTATCAACCCATGACGTGTCTTTACGTACCTTTTGCGCAAATTCGAAACCGTCCATCTCGGGCATTTCGATATCACTGACAATAATATCAAAAGATGCACCGCTTTCACAAAGCTTGAGCGCCTCTATAGGGCTATCCAATGTGGTCACATCATACCCTGCAATGCTAAGCACTGGCGTCAGCATGTTGCGGAAGAATGAACTGTCATCAACAAGCAAGACACGGCGTTTCATTGCCCCGTTTTGGTGTGCTTGGCGACCGCCACCATTGGCATCATGCTTTTCGTAATTATCATCGCCGTGGTTTTTGAACCAATCCTTATTAATGCTGCTAAGGAAATGGGCAATATTCACAACATCGGTTGCTTTATCGTCAATAATCGCACTGCCGAATAGCCCTAGATCATCGCCGCTTAATTGAACATCAATAAACTCTTCCTTAATGTCGATAATTTCATCAACAATAAGGCCCATAGATTGGCCACGATCCGCAAAGACCAAAACAGGTTTTTGCCCCTCGGTTCCAACTTGAACCGAAGCGTTAAATGGTATGAGCGGCATTAACTGTCCGCGATACTGAACCATCATCTTACCGGATGAATGCTCAACATCTGCAAAATTCACATGCTCTAAACGGGCAACCAGAGAAAGCGGAACCGCTTTCGGCGCAGCATCGCCCGCTGCAAATAATAACAACGACGTTTTCTCATGCGAGCTAGATATTTTTTGTGAGTCTGCCTGCACGTCTTGCGGCGCGGTATCAAGCTCACCTGCCTGACGTGCAATGCCATTAGGATCAAGGATCATAATCACGCTACCGTCACCTAGAATGGTGTTACCAGAAAACAGATCAATGTCACGCAGCATCTTAGCAACGGGCTTAACGACGATCTCTTCAGTATCAAAAACGCGATCAACTATAATACCAAAATCAAAATTGCCGACATTGGTTACAACAATGTAACTATTGCGTGGAATTGTTGTGTTTTTAATGACGGGAATATCTTGGTCTTCACCATCTGCGTGGCTTTGTTCATTGCTGTCGGAAGCGCCAATATCCGGCACCTCCATTTTTAAAATCTGATCCAAAGAAACAAGCGGCAATAGGTTGTCACGCAAACGGTATACAGGCGCGCCCTTAATCATTTCAATTTTGCTCTCCCCCTGATTGGAGGCCATAACAAGCTCTTTAACCGACAATTGCGGGATCGCAAATTTCTCACCAGCAGATTCCACGATCAACGCGGATACAATCGCCAACGTCAAAGGAATCTTAATCGTAAATGTAGAGCCGAATCCTTCACGCGAATTAAGCTCGATTGAGCCGCCAATCTTCTCAATATTGGTGCGCACGACATCCATGCCAACACCGCGACCAGAAACCGAAGTCACCTTCTCCGCGGTGGAGAAACCAGCCTTAAATATAAACTGCTGGATCTGTTGGTCTGGCATATCACTAAGCTCATCTGCATTAGCTAGGCCATTGGCGATGATCTTCTTTTTGATCAAATCCATCGGCAAGCCCTTACCATCATCCTTGATTCGGATAATGATATGACCGCCCTCATGGAACGCTTCTAAGATAATTTTACCAGTTTCAGATTTGCCCTTCGCCGCACGATCCGCAGGGGATTCAATGCCATGATCACCAGAATTTCGCACCATATGCGTAAGCGGATCTTTAATCAACTCAAGCACCTGACGGTCAAGCTCCGTATCTTGGCCGATCATCTCAAGCTCGATCTTTTTATTCAATTCCAGGCTAAGATCACGAATAATCCGCGGTAATTTCGCCCATGCATTCCCAATAGGTTGCATGCGCGTCTTCATCACGCCTTCCTGAAGATCGGAAACCACAAGGTTCAAGCTTTGTAACGGTGCAGTGAAATCAGTGCCGCCGCTACCATTGGCGCGCTGAATCTGCATAAGCTGGTTGCGCGTAAGCACAAGCTCGCTCACCATTGTCATTAAGTTTTCAAGAACATCGACATTCACCCGCAATGATTGCGACGCAAGCGATGGCCCTTTTTTAGCTGTCGGTGTTGTGTCTGTTTTTTCAACGCCCGATTCTTGAACGGGCTCTGGTTCTGGCTCAGGCGCGGCCTCTACTTCTGGCTCTTCCTCGGGCGCGTCCATAGGCCCTGGCGTATCGTTGAACGCCGCTTCAAGCGCGTCTAATTCTGCTTGAGAAACATTTCCCGTTGGCCCACCAGGATACCCGCCGCCCGCAGGTGTTTCAGCAGCCACAGGTGCTTCTTCCTGAGCAGCAGCTGCATCACCGCCGCCTTGCGAGGCATCGCGCCCCTCATATACCGCATCCAGCTTTTCGATCAGCTCTGAATCATTGCCTTCTGGCTCCGTACCATTGGCTTCAATTTCACCAACAATATATTTAATCCGGTCAATACATTCAAAAATCAAAGTAACATATTCAGGGATAACCTCGAGATCGCCATCACGAAAACGCCCTAAAACATTCTCACCATGATGCGCAACTTTTTCCAAACGCGGCAAAGCAAGAAAACCACAAGTCCCTTTAATCGTGTGAACAAGACGGAAGATCTTACCAAGCAAATCGGCATCATTTGGGTTTTGCTCAAGGTTAACAATATCGACATCAAGCTCATCTAAGCTCTCATTGGTCTCTGTCAGAAACTCGGCTACTAATTCATCCATATTGACATCCCTTAAAACGTCCGACTTCTTCGGAGTTGTTATTTTAAAAATATAAAGATACGCAGGCTTATAATAATATGTGATTTGTCTTAAGCTTCACTTAAGATCTTATGGGTAATTGCGAGCCCAATGAATTAAAACTATATACGATTTTTGTGTAATCAAAAAGCAATCCCCGCGACTTATTCGTATATTTAAGAAATAAGCCTACAGATGTGTTCAGAACCATGCTTTTTATAAGCGAAAAAAGAAAGCGGCGTTACAAAGTAACGACGATTGAAACGCTTGTTTCATCAATCGGCTTCAACTTAATGTCAAAACCATATTGCTCGGCAAGCAAACCCATAACGTAGGGATGCACATTTTTCGCCTCAAGCGCATCGCTTGAAATCGCATGTGTCAGTGCTTCTTGTGTGCCGCCGCGGAAATCGGCGTTTGTCCCCGTGGCGATCACGGTGAAGTCTTTATCGCCTTCATTGGTCACGCTCAAAACGCCGCCTTTAGGCAAGCAATCCATCGCAAGCAATAACGAGCAAATCAAGATTTTCCCGAACCCATATGGGCGCTCAAATGTTTCTTCATTCAAACCAATCGGAACATCCTTATCCCAATCCTGTGTAATTTTATCTTCCGCGCCGACAATATCTTGGATGATGTTATAAACATCTTCAGGCTTAATAGAATTATCCGCACCGCCAGAACCATACGCCATGCGATACGCCGTAAGCTTTGCTGCGGCTTGTTGCGCGCTAAAGGCAATCAAATCAATCGCATCACCCGCATCATCTGCGCTCATCTCTTGCATGAACTCCACACCGTTATTCACCGCGCCAATCGGCGAGATAAGGTCATGACACACTTTAGATGTCAGGATTTCAAGGATACGAAGGTCAATAGATGGCATAGGAAATACTCGGCTGTTTAGTGGTTGGTTTGTTCGAACACCAAATCATAACCAAGCTTGGCCACTTGCGCAATCGCCATGTCGGTAAGGCGTTTCAATCCGGCCTCATCTTCGGCTTCCGCCCGCGCCACAAGCACGCTTTGCGTATTCGACGGACGCATTAACCACCACCCATCGGGCGTTGAAACACGAATGCCGTCAATGTCATCAATGTCAAAAACGCCCTCTGGCTTATTCTCGGTCATATTCGCCAAAATTTTCGGCACGATATCAAACTTCTCGGCTTCATCCACCTCAAAGCGAACCTCAGGCGTATTCACCAATTTCGGTAAATCCTCAGTCAATGTAGAAAGCCCGCCATTGGCTTCATCAACAAGATTGATCAAACGAATCGCGCAATAAGGCGCATCATCAAATCCGTAATATTTATCCGCAAAGAAAATATGCCCTGAAAGCTCGCCCGCAAGCGGCGCATTAAGCTCGGCCATTTTCGCCTTCACAAGCGAATGTCCGGTCTTCCACATCACGGCATTGCCGCCCATTTCGTTAATTTTATTGAACATAACCTGTGAGCATTTCACATCACCGATAATTGCCGCGCCGGGCTGCTCTTTTAAAATTTCTGCCGCATAAAGCGTCATAAGAATATCACAGCGCAGCACAGTGCCGTTTTCATCTACCACGCCAATACGGTCGCCATCACCATCAAACGCAATCCCAAGATCGCATCCGTTATCCGCAACCGCTTTTTGTAAATCAACAAGGTTTGCATCAACCGTCGGATCAGGGTGATGATTAGGAAATTGTCCATCAATATCGTCAAACAAAAGCACATGCTTACCGGGTAATTTCGCGGCCAACATACGCAGGATTTCACCTGCCGCGCCGTTGCCATTATCCCACGCAATGTTAAGATCACGCGTGCCACGAAAATCTTTAAGCAAGCGCTCAACATATTGCTCGCGAATATCAATATCAATGCGTGTGCCCGCGCCAATTTCAAAATCACCCGCCGCCGAAACCGCGCCGATCTCTTGAATTTTTTCACCAAATAGCGGCGCATTCAAAAGCGTCATTTTAAACCCGTTATAATCTGGTGGGTTATGCGATCCCGTCACCATAATCCCTGCATCCGCCTTGCGATCTTTAACCGCGAAATACAGCATGGGAGTAGGGCCGAGGCCAACATTTTCTACATCAACGCCCGTGCCAAGCAACCCTCTAATGAGGGCGTCAACCAACATGGGGGATGTTGTACGACCATCATAACCTGTACAAACACGATTTCCGCCTTGGCGTTTAATAAACGTACCAAAAGCACGCCCCAGCGCGAACGCATCATCTTCGGATAAATTGATCCCGATCTGCCCGCGAATATCATATTCACGTAAAATCGTAGGGTTAAAAGAATACCCCTCGTTAGTGTCTTTACTCTGCGGCTGCGACATTATGTTGTCCTTTGATTTGATCTGCATATTCTAAAATTAACTGTTCTACGCGTGCGCCGATTTCAGGATCATCAAGCCCGTAAGCCATATTCGCCTGAATGAAACCAAGGCGACTTCCGCTGTCATGTGTTTTACCATTAAAGCGCATGGCGTTGAATAATTGTGTCTTAATCAGTTTATCAAGCGCATCCGTAAGCTGAATTTCACCGCCCGCACCTTTTTCAAATGCGCTTAAGTGATCAAACACTTCTGGCTGAAGGATATAACGACCAATCACCGACATCTCCGATGGCGCGTCTTCCGGCTCTGGCTTTTCAACAAGCCCCTTAACTTCGATCGCTTTTCCGCGAATGGCGCCCGGTGAGACAATACCGTATTTATTGACCTCTTCACGCGGCACATCTTCAACCGCAATCAAATTTCCGCCTGTTTCATTGTAAACATCAACCATCTGCTTCAGGCATCCTTCGCCCTTTGCGGTCTTAACGAGAACATCGGGAAGGATGACGGCAAACGGCTCATTACCAACCAATTTCGAAGCGCACCAAATCGCATGCCCAAGACCAAGCGGTTTAGGTTGGCGTGTAAGAAACAGCGCACCTGCGGGCATAATCAAATCTTCAATTTTCTTTAAAACAGAATCCTTGCCGCGCGCCTTTAATGTGCTTTGAAGCTCGGGGTGCTCGTCAAAATGCTCTTCAAGCAATTCCTTATGACGGCCAGTGATAAAGATAAATTCTTCAATCCCTGCCTCTTTGGCCTCTTCAACAACATGTTGAATCAATGGGCGGTCATTCACGGGAAGCATTTCCTTGGGCATAGCCTTGGTCGCTGGTAAAAATCGTGTGCCTAATCCGGCAACGGGAAATACGGCTTTTCTGATGGGGCGGATAGTCATGGAATCTCTCGTTTAAAAAATATTGCAACGCCGCATTTATTGCACTTTTGCAAGCACTGTTCAAGAAAATTAGGCACTATGCTTGAACAAAATGCTAGTCTTTCAAAAGGAAATCCCGCGCCTGATTAAGCTTTGCCGCCATCCATTCTGATCCCTCGTGATCGGGATGAACCTTCTGCATAAGCTTTTTGTATGCGCTGTTAATGTCATCCGCGCCTGCATCGTCATGAAGCCCTAATACCTCGAGCGCATCTTTGCGAGTGTTGATTTCGGATTGAGTGCCTGAGGCGGAGGATGCGTCATGAAGATTGCGCTCACGCAGATACGCAAAGACAAACGGAACAATCGCTGTCGCCAGTCCGAGCGCCGCCGCTAATTTACCCGTAAGCGCCATGTAAAACAGCGCAATCACCAATGTCGCAATACATGCCGCAAGAAACAGCGCTTTAATTTGCTGAATATTCGCGTTGATGAAAAATCGATACAGCGCATATGCGCCAATCAACAATCCAAAAACAAGAAGCAGATAAGGCATCTGACATTAAGCCTTTTTACGGAGTGGACGCGCGCGCCCTTTTAATTTTTCAGGCGCCAAAGTCATGATCAATTGGCGTACTTCCTGACGTGCTGCAATTTGTGACATTGTCATCTTTGTGTCTGTGTTATCCTTTAAATCAAGCAAGGTTAGCCCTTTTAAAAACAGCTCACGAAACACAACCCGTTCACCAAAACCAGGGGCGATTGTAAATTCGGCGTATGTTGATATCTTTTCCAGCAACGCCCCAATCTGGCGCTTGTTCTTCGCATTAATATGCGACAGGCGATTGCGCATGATGATCCAATTGATCGTACCGCCATCGCGCAATTTCTTCTGCGCTTTCTGATCTTCAACCATCTTGGTGTAAATCGATGGCCCTTTAATCTCAAACGTCCCTGGTTCAATCTCCGCCAACAAATCAAGATCAATAAAGCTATCATTCATTGGCGTGATGAGTGTGTCTGCATGGCTATGCGCCAAGCGGCTTAAAAAATTATCGGTGCCGGGCGTATCAATGACAACAAAATGATTCTTTGCACGAAGCTCGGCCAATGCCATTTCAAAAAATGCGCGTTCTTGATCTTGCTGCTCTGCCACTGTTTCCGCGTCGCTTTTATCAATCGCCAAATGGTCTGGGCTTGGAATATATTTTTTATTGTTCTTTATAAACGCAAAGCGATTACGCATGTAACGCGTCAACGTCCCTTGGCGTGCGTCCAGATCAATCGACCCAACCTTATACCCCAATCGCAAGAGTGCGATAGCAACATGCATCGCCGTCGTGGATTTGCCTGATCCACCTTTTTCATTGCCAAAAACAATAATATGCGCACCATCACCCACAACAGGATCTTTCGGCTTGGCCGAAATTGGTTTATTGTGGTCTTGTATGGGTGGTATTGGCGCGTTAAGGTCTTCCATGAAATCCCTATAATAAAAGAACAATTAAGATCAGTGTAGCAAATATCATGGCAAAGCCAAGCGTAACCTTTTCAGAAAAATTAAAAGCCCTGCGCCGCGAAATGAAAACCCGCGGTTTGGATGCTTATATCGTGCCACGCGCCGACGAATATCAGGGCGAATTTGTCGCCCCCTATGCCGAACGCTTAAAATGGTTGACGGGCTTTACTGGCTCTGGTGGGGCTGCGCTCATCTTCCGCAAAAAAGCCTTCGTCCTGACTGATGGTCGATACATGATTCAGGTCAAATCGCAGGTTGATAACGCTCTATTTGAAACCGGCGATTACATGAAAAAATCTACGGCGTTGTGGCTTGCTGAAAACATAAACGAAGGCGGCGTGATCGGCTATGATCCGTATCTTTACACCCCTAAGCAAATCAAAGCTTTAGAAGATGAATGCAGCAAAAAATCTGCCACATTAAAACCAATCGATGAGAACCTGATTGATAAAATCTGGAGCGATCAACCCGCAAGACCGCAAGGGCAGGTCAGCCTGTTCCCCGACAAAATCGCAGGCGTTTCTTCAAAGCAAAAGATCAAAAATCTGGTCGCAGAAATTATCGATAATAACGCACAGGCCGTTATCTTCGCCTTGCCCGATTCAATCGCATGGCTGCTCAATATGCGCGGCGCGGATATTGATTACATCCCAAGCGTCCTATCCTATCTATTGGTCAGTCGTCGCGGCAATGTGCGCTGGTTCGTCGATCCGGAAAAGATTGATAAAGATATCCGTAAATCTCTGGGCAAGAACATCACCATCTGCGCACCGCGTGATATGGGCTTGCAATTTATGGCGCTCGCCCAAGCCTCCGCCGCAAGCGGACGCGATGTCCTCATGGATATGCGCCACACCCCGATACAGATCAAATCCATGCTCAAGCTCCGCGGCGCAAGCATTAAAGACCATACCGATCCAACCATCGCCCCCAAGGCGCGCAAAACAAAAAGCGAAGCTACGGCCATCCGCAAAGCCCATATCGAAGACGGTGTGGCACTGGTTAAATTCTTGAAATGGCTAGAGGAAAACGGAGTAGGGGAAAACGAAGTCAGCGTCGCTGAAAAGCTAAAATCCTTCCGCGCCGAGAGCAAAGCCTTTAAGGGCAATAGCTTCCCAACCATCGCAGGGTTTGGCGCAAATGGCGCAATCGTCCATTATCGCGCAAGCAACGAAACCGCCGCCACGCTTGAAAACGGAAATCTCCTGCTCATCGATAGCGGCGGGCAATACGCTGGCGGCAGTATCTACGGTACAACCGACATCACTCGTACCATCGCTATCGGCAAGCCAAGCCAAGCGATGCGCGAAAAGAACACCCGTGTCCTGCGCGGACATATCGGAATTGCCCAAGCAAAATTCCCACGCGGCACGGTTGGCGCACAAATTGATACGCTAGCCCGTAAACCGCTCTGGGATGCAGGCATTGATTTCGCACATGGAACTGGGCATGGCGTTGGCTGTTATCTGGCTGTGCATGAGGACGCCGCAAATATTTCTCCACGCGGGCAAACGGCATTTGAGCCGGGGATGCTGATCTCGAATGAACCCGGATATTATGAGCAAGACGCGTTTGGCATTCGCATCGAAAACCTCGTCATGGTGCGTGAGGAAGGGCATATGCTCGCTTTCGATACTATCAGCTACGCCCCACTGGATAAATCCCTCATTGAGGTTGATATGCTTGGGCGCGAAGAGCGCAAATGGGTCAATGCCTATCACCATGACGTATACGAACATCTGGCCCCAAAGCTAGACGATATCCATCGTGACTGGCTGAAGGAAAAAACTACTCCGCTTTAGGGGCTACCTGTTTTTGTTTGCGTCCAAAATCCATGTGGCGCTGAATTTCTTTTTGAAACGCCTGTTTAGGGGTGAATTCAACAAGATCAAAAAAGCTATTTGTAAAATTAGAATCAACCAAATGTCTTGGACCTACTACCTCTTGAACAATCATGTAGTTCCCCAAAAACATACCGCGCACACGTGCAAAGTTCACATACGGGTATCCCTCAGGCGGTTTAATGGCGTAATTTGCCTCAATATACGGCGTTTCCCCGATGAAATCTTTCCTGAGTTTCATGCCCACCATACTACGTCCATGGCGTTTGAAGTGTTTTTCCAACAATGCTTTTTCTGCCAAATCAAAGGACATCTCTGACTCAAGTTGGTATCCGGTGATGTTATAAAAAAGTTTTTGCGACCAAATGGGATCGGTAAACACCATACCGATCTTTTCCATCTTGTTATCTTTTTCTTTAAAAACGGTTGGCTCTTGCATGAAATATGGGGCGCTAATTTGTGGGATCTTCACAGCAAAGAGTGAGAGTGGGGATTCGATGCGCCGCCAATCCTCATTCATTGTGCCTTTTTCTGCTATATGACCGGATTTAACGTTGGATGATTTGAAGTAATCTATAACAAGTTGGGAATCTAGATCTTTTTCCGGCCCTGTAAAAACTTGATGAAATTTCGATGTGAAGGTAATAATAATTTTAACCTGAACAGCCTGCATCCCCTCATCCACATCATCATATACCATCTGCAAATTTGCGATGACTTGCTTTGTCTCTTCTATGATTTTTCGCTCAATGGTCTTGGCGTTTTGATCAGCATAAAGACTTTCATATAATTTCAATTCACGCTCAGCAATTTCAACCATGCTTTTTGTGCTTATTGCGGGGCCAATCGTTTGATCGAATTTAATCGTATATGTTTTTACAATGTCTTTATATGGGCGTTGATCAATAAACGATAAAACTTCTGATGTGCGCGCAACCAATCCGTTGCCAATACGAAATGATGACGATCTTTCATCCGGATTACCGGGCATCATAACGCTAAATAAATCCGTATCAGAAACAAATAGTTGCCATTCGTCGCTGGCTTTGGCGCCTTTTATGCTCGGGGCGATCACTATGGCGCCAACAGTAAGGCAGGAGAAAATTAAGAGTGTGAGATATCGCATAATCTACTAACGTTTTTGAATGTGTTAACCCTAAGTATGTATAGCAGTTCATAGCATAGCATAAAAAAACCGCCCATATACACAAGGATATAGGCGGTCTTTAAAAATTTCGTTAAAATCGCTGTCGACTTAGAAGCCGTCGCGTTCTTTGCGTTTACGATCCATCTTGCGCGAACGACGCGTCGCTTCAGACTGCTCACGAGCCTTCTTCTCAGATGGTTTCTCATAATGACGACGAAGTTTCATTTCACGGAAGAGTCCTTCACGTTGCATTTTCTTTTTCAAGACTTTTAAAGCTTGATCGACATTGTTATCTCGTACACTAACACTGACCACAGTGCTCACCTCTTTCTAAAAGGTTAGGGTTTAAAAAATTTGCTTTTCGAAAACAAAAAGCTCACATTTCCTATCATCCCTTATTGGGAATGCAAAGGAAAAAATTGGGCTAAGGTGTTAATTATATGTTTTTTCGACATTTTTTGCAAATAATAATGCTCTTCGTCCTCATTTGCGTCGTTGCACACCCGCAAAAATCCCACGCCGCAGACATTAAAAAACCACAACCGGAAATGGCCACTGGCCTGCAAACCATAAGCAGCGAACGCGGCGAGAGCTTCATGGCTGTCACCGCAAACCCTTACGCCACGCAGGCCGCCTATGACATCTTATCGCGCGGCGGCAGTGCAGTAGACGCAGCCATAGCGGCGCAGCTGGTCTTGGGGCTCGTCGAACCACAAAGCTCAGGACTGGGCGGCGGTGCATTCGCGCTTGTCTATGACGCAAAAAGCAAACGCCTACATACATATGATGGACGCGAAACCGCACCAAATCTCGCTGGGCCTTTTTTGTTTTTTGAAAATGGTGAGCCATTAAGTTTCAAAGAAGCGGTTATCGGCGGACGCTCTGTTGGCGTGCCTGGCGTGCCGATGCTGTTATCTGACCTGCATGAAAAATATGGCGTGCTGACATGGATGGAATTATTTGATGATGCCATAAAATTGGCCGATGAAGGTTTCACTGTCTCACCGCGCATGGCGAAAATGGTCGCCGCCGATGCGGATGACTTACGCAAAGACCCCGCCGCCCGTGCATATTTCCTGCCCAACGATAAACCCGTAGAAGCAGGATATAATCTCAAAAACATCGCTTACCGCGATACACTTAAAGATTACCAATTCTACAATGCTCGTCGCTTTTATCGCGGGGAAGTCGCCCGCAGCATTGTTTATAAAGTTCAAAATTATGACGGCAATCCGGGTCTGCTATCTCTCGCCGATTTCCAAAATTACAGCGTCAAGGAACGCCCGCCCGTCTGCGGCCCTTACCGCGCGTATATCGTCTGCAGCATGGGGCAGCCGTCCTCAGGGGCGCTTACACTCCTCCAGATTTTAGGGATGTTAGAGCATTTCGACATCCGCGCTGAAAACGCAAAAAGTTGGCATATCATCGCACAAGCCAGCGCGTTGGCGTTTGCCGACCGCGCGATCTATATGGCTGATCCTGATTTCGTCAACACGCCTGATATCGCGCTCATCAATCCCGATTACCTAAAATCCCGCGCCGCGCTCATTGATCCCGATAAGCCGCTTAACCAAATAAAGGCTGGCACACCGCCCGATTGGAACGGTAAGCTCTTCGACGCTGGTGAAACCCTCACACAACCCGGCACAACCCATCTCAGCATCATCGACAAGGATGGCAATATTGTCTCCATGACCTCATCAATTGAGGGCGCATTCGGCGCACATATCATGACCGATGGTTTCTTGCTCAATAACCAACTCACCGATTTTTCATTCAATCCGCTAGGCGATGATCGTAAATTCGTTGCAAACGCGGTCGAGCCAGGCAAACGCCCGCGCTCGTCCATGTCCCCCACCATCGTATTCAACGCAAAAGGCGATCCCGTCCTCATCCTCGGCTCATCCGGCGGAAGCCGTATCATTAACCACGTCCTACAACGAATCATCGCTGTCATCGATTGGGGGGTGCCCATTGATGATGCGCTCGCCGCGCCGCACATCCTTGCTCGCGGTGAAACAATCGAGCTAGATAATCCTGAGTATCAGGCCGCGCTGGAAGCCATGGGAGACACAACGCTCATCAATACCATCAACAGCGGTTTGACCGCGATTCAGATAAAGGATAAAATAACAATAGGAACCGCCGACCCACGCCGTGAAGGCCAAGCCAAAGGAAAATAATAATGAAAAAGAAACTTTTAACGCTCTCACTGCTTATCTCTTCCCTCGCACCATTCACCGCCGCCAACGCCGCCGACCCTGTCACGGGATATTGGCTAACAGAAAACAAGCGCGCCGTGATTAACCTTGCCGATTGCGATCAAAACCTCTGCGGCACGGTGTATTGGATCATCGAAGGCGGTATGGAATTTGATGAAAAAAACCCTGTCGAAGAGATAAGAAAGCGAAAAATCTGCGGCCTTAAGGTCGTCTATGGCCTTGAAAAATCAGGCGAAGGTGAATGGGAAGACGGCAATATCTACAAAGCTGATGACGGCGATACCTATAGCGCAGATATCAACATCCAAGACGACGGAAGCCTGAAGGTACGCGGATATCTTGGGGTATCATGGCTCGGTAAAACGCAAATCTGGAACCGCGTCGACGCCGCCGATTACGAGCAATGCCAGTAACCTAGGCCGTCTTCAAATTCAGCGCCGCCTCAAGCAAGGCTTTCGTATAAGCCTCTTTTGGGGTGGCAAAGATATCCGCCGCGCGCCCGCTTTCGACGACTTTGCCATGTTTCATAACGATCAAATCATGCGCCATTGCACGTACGACACGTAAATCATGGCTGATGAAGACATATGAAATCTCATGCTCGCTCTGAAGCTTGAGCAGTAAATCAACAATCTGCGCCTGTACGGATAAATCAAGCGCAGAGGTAGGCTCATCCAGCACGATAAATTCGGGTTTCAGCGCAAGCGCACGGGCAATCGAAATCCGCTGGCGCTGCCCACCTGAAAATTCATGTGGATAGCGATGGCGTGTCTCGGGATCCATCTCCACATCCTTAAGCGCCTCAATCACCATCGCATCACGTTCCGCTGGGCTTGCCTCTTTGCGATGGATTTTCAATCCCTCGCCAATAATATCCCCAACCGACATGCGCGGCGAGAGCGAGGCAAACGGGTCTTGAAACACAACCTGCATATCCTCGCGCAGTGGCAGCATCTCTTTACGATTTAATGTCGAGATGTCCTGCCCCTGAAACACGATCATCCCTTGGGAGCGGGTAAGCTTCAATAGCCCCATGCCAAGCGTCGTCTTGCCTGATCCACTTTCACCAACCACACCAATCGTCTGGCCTTTTTTAGCGACAATGTCGATATCATCAACCGCGCGCACCCAATCCGTCGTCTTGCCAAAGAAATTCTTCGTCTTAGGAAAGTGAATTTTAATCCCTGTTCCTTCCATCACGATGGGGGCATCCGCTTTTGCCTTCAAAACCTTGCTCGATGGCTGCGCATTGAGCAGCATCTTGGTGTAATCATGCTGAGGCTTGGCAAATATCGCTTTGCTATCGCCTTGCTCAACAATCTTACCTTTTTGCATCACACAGACATAATCCGACATCTTCTCAACAATGGTCAGGTCATGCGTAATCAACAACAGCGACATGTTCAGCCGCTCTTTCAAGTCCTGCAAAAGCTCCAAAATCTCCGCCTGCACGGTCACATCAAGCGCCGTAGTCGGCTCATCCGCAATCAAAAGCTCGGGATCATTCGCCAAAGCCATCGCAATCATGACCCGCTGACGCTGCCCACCCGAAAGCTCGTGCGGATACGCGTTCAGCCGATCTTTTAACATCGGCATAGCCACCAAATCCATCAGCTCAAGCACACGCTCACGCGCCTGTTTCTTGCTCATATTCTGATGCAGCTTAAGCACCTCGCCAATCTGCTTTTCAATCGTATGCAGCGGGTTGAGCGCGCTTTGCGGTTCTTGGAAAATAATACCAATTTGTGACCCGCGAATTTTACGCATGAAGCTCTCTGGCTTACCAATCAGCTCTTCCCCGTTAAACGTAATTGAGCTTTTTTCCACATGCGCCGCGCGCGGGTAGGGCAGCAATTGCATCGCCGACAGTGCAGAAACTGATTTTCCCGATCCTGACTCCCCAACCAACGCAACCGTTTTACCTTCGGGGATATCGAAGCTGATATCATCCACCGCGCGAAATGCGCCATCTTGTGTTTTGAAATCAACCGTAAGGTTTTTGATCGATAAAAGTGTTTTGGTCATATGTATATTTACCGCGAATACACGCCCCATGCAAAGGCGTTATGATCCCATAAAAAAACGCCCCACATAAATGCAGGGCGCTCTTTAAATATAGTGACGGATTAATGTGTAACGTGATCCGCTGCATCTTCTGCTGCATCATGTGCATCGTCAGCCGCTTCTTCTGCTGCTTCATGTGCGTCATGAGCTGCATCTTCTGCTGCTTCGTGTGCATCTTCAGCGGCGTCTTCTGCATGGTCTGCTGCGTCCTCTGCGTGATCATCGCCATCAACGAGGTCTTTTGCCGCGTCTGCTGTTGCGTCATAGGCATCTTTTGTTGTTTCTACGACCGCATCTGCTGCATCGCCAATCGCCTCACCGGCATCTTCTGCCATCTCTTCTGCTTTTTCCATTGTTGAATGGTCAGCTGAATGATCGCCATGGTCTTCCGCGTAAGCAGCGTTTGATGCAAGGCCTAAAGCAATAACGGCAACACTTGCCAATAATAGTTTCTTCATGTTTCTCTCCTTAAAAGATTTTATATTCTTATCATACGCAGTAGCAGTCAAAATAGTTCATATTTCATTGGTATGAAAAGCATTTTTATAGGAATCGCAATTCGATACCCAATAATAAAAACGCCCTACAAAACTGCAGGGCGCTTTCTATTAATAATCGCTTATGAGGCCTTATTTAGGCATCACAACTGTGTCAATCACGTGGATCACACCATTGGATGTTTTTAAGTCCGCTGTTGTCACTTTCGCGCCGTCAACGGTGACACCGTCTACGGATTTTGTAACGGTGAGCGTTGTACCCTGAAGTGTCTCAACATCTGTTGATCCATCAGCAATATCACCCGCGAGGATTTTCCCGCTTACAACGTGGTATTTCAAAAGCGCTTGTAGCTTTTCTTTGTTTTCCGGCTTCAGCAAATCGTCAAGTGCACCTGCTGGAAGCGCTGCGAAGGCTTCATTCGTTGGGGCAAATACCGTGAACGGTCCATCGCCCTTAAGCGCGTCAACAAGATCTGCTGCTTTAACGGCTGCAACAAGCGTTGAGAAATCCTCATTTGCCGCGGCTGTATCAACGATATCGCTGTGTTTCATTTCTGCGTGATGTGCATCACCTGATTTGTCTGCATGACTACCAGCGTAAACTGCTTGTGATCCCATGCCGAGCGTCGCAAGTGCTGCTGCGCTTAATAGTAACTTTTTCATCTTTTCTCTCCTATTGGTTTTGCAAGATAAGAATGAAGTAGTGCGCACACCCAACATAATAAGGGGAATTAGATTACATCTTGATTACAAATAAGTAATGATAAGAAAAGGGCAGGGCGAATTATGGTGTAACCCGAAGCACCTTATAGATCGCATCAGAAATACGCGGTTCAACGCCTTGCATCTCTGCTAAATCAAGCTCGTGCAATTTGCATTCTTTGTCTTCCGCCATCTTCACGATTGCACCCGTCACATGATGCGCATCACGAAACGGCATATCCAATTCCATGACAAGCCAATCGGCCAAAGCTGTCGCCGTCGTAAATCCGTCTTCGGCAGCGCTGAGCATATTCGCCGTATTAAACTTCGCAGAGCTCAACATCCCATCCATCGCCTGAAGGCAGAGCATAAGCGTGTCATAGCTATCAAACACACTCTCTTTATCCTCCTGAAGGTCTTTATTATAAGCAAGCGGCAATCCCTTAAGCACCGTCATCAACTGAACCAAATTCCCGTTCAACCGACCGGTTTTCCCGCGCACCAATTCCGCCGCGTCCGGGTTTTTCTTCTGCGGCATAATCGAGCTACCCGTGCTCCACTGATCCGAAAGCGTGATAAACGCAAATTGCGGCGTCGCCCAAAGGATAATCTCCTCCGCAAGGCGCGAAAGATGAAGCCCGCTCTGCGCACACGTAAATAAAAACTCGGTCGCAAAATCACGCGCACTCACCCCATCAAGGGTATTGGGCATCGGCGCATCGAACCCAAGCTTTTTTGCGGTATATTCGCGGTCAATCGGAAACGGCGTCCCCGCAAGCGCGGCTGAACCAAGGGGGGATTGATTATGACGTTTCGCGCAATCTTCAAAGCGCGATTTGTCACGGCTCAACATCTGCGCATATGCATCAAGATGAAGCCCGAGGGTAATCGGCTGCGCGGCCTGTAAATGTGTGAAGCCGGGCATAATGTCGCGCGCATGCTTGACCCGCAATGTTTCAATCGTGCCCTGCAACGCTTCAATGGTATCAACCATCGAGCCACAAGCTTCACGAACCCACATGCGAAAATCCGTCGCGACTTGGTCGTTGCGTGAGCGCGCCGTATGAAGGCGTCCCGCTGCATCGCCAATAATCTCACGCAGGCGGCTTTCGACATTCATGTGAATATCCTCAAGCTCCGCTGAGAACACAAGCTCCCCGCGTTCAATCTCGCCCGCAACCTGCTCTAACCCACCAAGAATAGCCTGACCATCTTGCTCGGAAATAATCTTTTGTTGAATAAGCATTTCGCAATGCGCGATGGATCCGGCAATGTCTTGCCGCCACATCCGCTGATCCACACCGATTGATGCATTGATCTGCGTCATAATATCAGACGGCTTATCTTCAAACCGTCCACCCCACATGCTGTTGCTTTTGTCTTTTGTCATTGTGTTATTAACCACAACCTAAGCCCATAAGACAATAGGATTTTATGAAGAAGTTTGTGTCTTTGTGGCGCGCGCCAACGCCGCGCCGACACCATATGTCGCAAGCCCCGCAAGCATCCCTGGCATAACCTCATAAACAGAATCGCTATAGCCAAGATAACGCCACAACATCATGCTACCCAATCCGATCAATACCATGGATATCCCTAGGCGCTGGCTGAAATGCCCGCCAAGCGCAAGCACGATAAACATCGGCGCAAACGCAGAGCCCAAAGCCGACCACGCAACAACAACCAACGTAAACACGCTATCACTGCCAAACAAAGCAACCATCAACGCAATCGCCGTCACAAAAATCGTGCAGATTTTAGTCAACCAATAAGACAATTCTTTGCCCTGTCTCAAATCGCGCGTGATCGACGCCGTGCAACTTAAAATCTGTGAATCCGCCGTCGACATCGTCGCCGCAAATAACCCGGCCAAAACAAGTCCGGCTAAAATTGGGTGCAATAAATCCTGCGCCATCACGGGCAGCGCAAGCTCTGAATCAAAATTGGCGGTTTCGGGAATGAGCAAACGTGCCGCAAGTCCCGTACAAATACACAAAACAGAAAATGTCGAAAACCAGCTGTAATAATAACTGCGCACGCGTGTCATATTTTTGGCATCATCCATCGCCATAAACCGCACCATAATATGCGGTTGCCCGATCACACCAAACCCGGCAAATATCCATCCCAATATAAACATAGCGGGGCCAAATTGTGTATCGCTTGGGAATATATCAAGGAAAGTCGGGCTAACATTATTCAAATTATGCGTAAACTCGCCCCACCCGCCAAGCTGCGTAATGGTGAGCACGCACATCAATGTCATCGCAAAAAACATCACAAAAGATTGCGCCGCATCGGTCCATATAGATGCCCGAAGGCCACCAGCAAAACAATAAGCAACAACGATTACCGCGCCGATCACCGCGCCTAACGCGTAATCCCAACCAAATAAAACATGCAACGCCTTCGATCCCGCGCTAAGCTGCGCGCCCGCATATGTGCCTAAAAACGCCAAGGTCAATACACCGCCAATAAAGCGCAAGGCATTCATTTCCTTACCATTCCATTTACAAACAACCCCCATAAAACTGAGGCTACCCGTCTCTTCGGTCTTTTCTCTTAATTGTTTATGCACGAAAAGAGAGACAATGAAATCACCGAATATCCACCCGATCATCAGCCATGCCGCATGCAAACCCGCAAGATACGCAAACCCAATCAAGCCGATAAACATATACCCGCTATTATTGGTCGCAACCGCCGAAAGCGCCACAAGCCAAGGCTTAACATCGCTACCCGCAAGCAGGTAATCCGAGCTGTTTTTTTTATGAACCATGACCGACGCAACGCCAATCACAACAAAACAAAGAAGAAAAAATATAAAGCTAGCTGTCATCATAATATGACCACATTAACAAACCCCTGAGCCCATTTCCACCTTTGTGACGAAAAAATGCTGATAATACAGCAGGGTAGGGGGAGCTTACTGTGGGGAATGACTATGTTCGCCAGCTTTTGGCGCAGAGCTAACTTGGCTAAGGGCAAGTGTTTGAAAGTCTTCGCTACGAAGCTCTGGTAATAAACCAAGCACCATATCTCTGGTTCCTTCGTTTGCTGGCGCGCCCAAAATAACTAACGCTAAACCGTGCTGTGTGTGAACGACTGCCTGCCCACCTATTTTTCCAATAGCCTCAAATCCTTGTCCCGCATCTAAATCTATTGAATGACCATTGGAATAATTTAATTCACCATCAACAAGTCTTCGGTTTGTATCCATTGCCCATCCATTTTGAACCATAACATGATCTCTGGATATGCCTGTATCAACGCCCCCAATTTTAAGTGTGCCTGCATTGGTACTCTGCTCAAGGAGTTTGCGATACCCGTCTGCTTTTTTCGGGGAGAATGCTACATTACTAAGATGCGTAACATTTTGCGATGGGTTGACGAGTGTATACTGACCACTGGTACCCTTTAAGCTAAATACACCATTATTGATGCCTGTAATATTTCTGGGGGTAAGAAACGCGCCACTCTCATCTATATCCGCACCATATGTAATACCAGATAAAGCGTAGCCTTTTTCATCATTTAAATGAACGGCAAAGTCGGTAATAAAACGCATAATAACTCAATCTCAATTTAAAACGAGTCGAGAATTATCAAAAATTATGTAAAGTGTCAAGCTTTTTAAGCCGCATTTTCTTTCTTCAAATCACGCGCCACTTTCTTGATGCGCGTATCCGCCTGAAGACGGATTGCGTTGATCTTGATAAAGCCTTCGCTATCTTGCTGACGGAAATCACCTTCTTCATCCATGGATGAACGCTTTTCATCATAAAGAGCAACAGGGGAGGTGCGCGCGATCGGATAAGCAACACCCTTGAACAATTTCACCTGCACGGTGCCATCAATCAATTCTTGGCTCTTATCAATCGCCGCCATCAAAAATTCCATCTCTGGCGAGAACCAAAATCCATTATAAATCAATTCCGCGAATTTGGAGCTAAACATATCACGCAGGCGCATAACCTCACGATCCATCGTCAAACCTTCAAGGTCACGCAGTGCATTTTGCAAAATCGTCCCGCCCGGTGTCTCATATACGCCGCGTGATTTAATCCCGACAAAACGGTTCTCAACCATATCAAGACGACCCACGCCATGCTTGCCGCCAATATCATTAAGATAGTTAAATAGATCAAGCGGATCACTTTTCTCTGTGCCATCGGTCTGGTTTTTCACATGCACGGGGATCCCGTCTTTAAATGTCACCTCAATGATATCGGCAACATCTGGCGCTTTTTCTGGCGCGGTCGTGCGTGAATAAACATCTTCACCCGCAGGCACATTCGGATCTTCCAAGATGCCCGCCTCATGAGAGATATGAAGCAAGTTTTCATCTTCGGAATATGGCTTTTTCTTTGTCGCAGTCACGGGAATGCCATGCTTATCCGCATAGTTAAGCATATCCGTGCGTCCCTTAAACGCCTCCAAAAATTCAGGCATCTTCCATGGCGCAAGCACCTGAATATCTGGCTGAAGCGCATAATAGCCAAGCTCGAAACGAACCTGATCATTGCCTTTGCCTGTCGCGCCATGTGATACAAATTGCGCACCTTCTTCATTGGCAACGCGAATTTGGCCCTTCGCAATTACGGGACGCGCAACCGCTGTCCCCATCAAATAACGCCCTTCATAAACCGCGTTCCCTTTGATGGATGGGAAAATATAATCGGTCACGAACTCTTCTTTAAGGTCATCAATGACAACCTTGCTCGCGCCAACATTCAACGCCTTTTCACGCGCTGCTTCAAAATCTTCAACCTGACCAACATCGGCAATATAGGCAACAACCTCATATCCTTGCTCGATCAACCATTTCAAAATGATCGACGTATCCAAGCCACCTGAATATGCGAGTACAACTTTTCCTTTATTTGCCATTTGCTTTTCTTCTCTTTTTTATGTAATTAAAAATTCTTCTATTATGTAAGGTTGTTTTTAGTTTATGTCCCCACGTCTTCCAAGTACTTTTTTACAAATTCCTAAAAGGCTTAAAGACAAATTCACAAGCGCCGCTCGAAACGCCCATGAAGATATTAATGCGCACCTGAATCTTATGGCGGCGCTAAAATGGGATGACGTGAAATCCAAATACCCCATAACCGCGCAAGCATTAGAAGATCGCTTTGAAAAAGGCGCCATCTGCGTTCGTAAAAACATTTTCGCATTAATGGTTGGGGCAGAATTCGCCAATCCCTATGCGAAAACATTGGCCGCTATCCCCTTAATTGGTTTCGGTGCTTTTACCCCTTTCCCCGGAGATATTACCTTAGGGCTCATGTTCCTCTCCTCAACAGGGCGTCAATTAAAGCGCGGTCTAATACAGGCCAAAGAAGAAATTGACGGCACAATTGAGCAAAGACAATTCAAGGATTTTGTAAATTGTATGACCGATGAAAGCGACCCAAGCAAGCGCCTAATCCTTGATGCATCGCCTAGCTAACGCTCACACCCGCATCTTTCAAGCACCACGCCAAAATCGCCTTTTGCGCATGCAGGCGGTTCTCCGCCTCGTCATAAATCACATTCGCAGGGCTCGCCAAAACTTCGGGCGAAACCTCTTCATTTTCGTGAACGGGCATACAATGCATAAAGATCGCATGTTCCTCGGCCTGCGCCATCAGGGCAGGGGTCACGCTATAGGGGCGAAACTTGTTAATGCCTTTGCCCTCTTGCCCCATTGATACCCACGTATCAGTAACAATCACATCCGCATCTTTCGCCGCCAGCATCGCATCTTCTTCATACGTCACATTTGCGCCAAGAGTTTTCGGTTTTAAATCATTCGGCAATGAAAGCACGAGGTTAAACCCAAAGATCGGCGCCGCCTGCGCGAATGTCGCTGACACATTGTTCCAATCACCAAACCACGCAATCTTCTTGTCTTTTGCGCTGCCAAGTTTTTCTTCAATCGTAAGCATGTCCGCCATAATCTGACAGGGGTGAGATTCATCGGTCATGCCGTTAATCACTGGAATCGAACATTCCGACGCAAATTCACACAATAAATCATGATCGCTCATGCGGATCATTGCGGCATCAACGTAGCGGCTAACGACATTGGCGGTATCCGCGACACTCTCCGCGCCCGAAATCTGCAATTCATCCATGCCCATAACAAGCGTATGCCCGCCAAGCTGTTTCATCGCAATCTCAAAACTCATCCGCGTGCGCGTCGATTTCTTATCAAAGACCATCGCAAGCGAAAGCCCGTCAAAGATCTGCGGCGGATTAAATTTCTGCTTCTTAAGCGCATGCGCATCCGCCAAAATCGCCTTAAGCTCTTCTGGCGCTATCGCATCTAAATCTAGGAAATGCCGAATAGCCATTATTCCATCTCTTTCAATGTTTTTTCTAAAATCGCGAGGCCTTCACGCGCCTCGTCTTCTGTCATAATCAACGGCGGCGTGAGGCGCAGCGTATCTCCGCCCGCCATCGTCGCCATAAAGCCATTCCCCTGAAGCGCCGATAGCACATCTTTTGTTGGGAAAACCGTGTTCACACCTATCATAAGGCCCTTGCCCTTAATCTCGGTAATCTTGTTTGAGCTACGCTTAATCTCTTCAAGCCCGTCATAAAGAACTTTTGAGACGCTGCGCACATTATCCATGAAGCCCGGCTTCATCATCTCATCAACAACGCATCCCGCAACGGCGCACGCAAGCGGGTTGCCGCCATATGTTGTACCATGCGTCCCAACCGTAATCGCCTTGCCAAATTTCTCACGCGCCCCGATCGCGCCCACCGGAAAGCCGCTGCCCATGCCTTTGGCCCATGCTGCAATATCCGGCTTCACGCTTTTTGCGTTATCCGTTGGCACGCCATCGCCTTCCACACATTCAGGACAGCATTTGAACGCGTCATACGCATTATATTCGCCCAAACGCCCAAATCCCGCCTGCACCTCATCAAAGATAAGGCAGATGTTAAGCTCATCACATAATGTCCGCAGCCCCATAAGAAACGCTGGCTCCGCAGGGGTAAGGCCGCCTTCGCCTTGCACAGGTTCAACAATAATCGCCGCCGTCGTCTCCGCGCTCGCAACGGCTTTCACACTTTCAAGGTCGTTGAAAGTCGCCCATTTGATGCCGCCCAAATAGGGATTAAAGAAAGGTTGGGAATGAAACTTCTCGGTCACACTCGCAGCGCCGTATGTACGACCGTGGAATGAATTGCGAAACGCGATAATCTCGTTGGCTTGCTCGCCTTTCTCATCATATGCCCATTTGCGCGCACATTTCAGTGACGCTTCAACACTCTCTGCGCCGGAGTTAGAGAAATAAATCAAATCAAAGCCCGTTGTCTCTGATAGCAACTTTGCCGCTCTATGCTTCTCTGGTGTGGCATAAGAAGCCTGCACCGCCATAAGGCGCGCTGCTTGCTCGGAAATTGTTTTCACCAATTCGGGGTTATTATGCCCCAATGACGCAACCGCGATGCCCGCCGCAAAATCGATGTATTTCTTCCCATCCGTATCCCAAACATAAACGCCATCACCATGATCCATGACCACGGGTTGAGGGGCATATGTCTTGAAAAGATGCTCGAAACTCTCGTCAATAATCTGCTTTGCATCGCTCATAGTTTTATCCTTTTCCTTCAATAATCTTCTGTGTCGCCACTTCGTTTTGATACGCATCAAGCGCAGTTTCAGGAATTAACATCGTCCCTGGCCCTGTCGATTCAAAAATCTCACTGCGAAGCGCATTATCCTTCAATCCATTGATCAAATGAATACGATTAACCCCCGCATCAAGCGCCTGCTTACAGCTTTCAAGCTTCACCTGCATCCCGCCAGTCACGCTGCCATCGGAAATATGCCCTTCAATCTCGCTATCAGTAATCAAATGCTTGGTCACACCATTGATTTTGACCCCATCAACATCGGATAGGAAAAGCAACTTGTGCGCGCTCGCCCCAATCGCAAGCTGCGTGGCGATTGTATCTGCATTGATATTGCAAACCACACCCTCGTCCGTGATCGCAAGACATGGCGACGCCACAAAATCATAACTGCGCATGACACGGCTAATGCTACGTTTATCAACGCTGTTGATCCCGCCGGTAAAATCATCGCCGTCGCATTTCGGGCTTAAGCTGACATTCATCCAATCTTTAGGCACAGAATTAAGCGACAATCCGTCAAGCTTGGCCAATGCCATCGCCGAGCTAACGCGAAGCGATAAATCCCCGCCAAGCACTTCTTTGACAATCTGCATGGTCGCCGCATCGGTGATGCGCTTCCCGCCAGTCTTATTCACCTCAACGCCGCGCGCCTCGGCAAGCTCATCCATCGCGCGTCCACCGCCATATACAAGAAGCACTTTAATGCCGACATGGTTCAAATCACGAATATTTGACAGCAAACTCCCAAGTGCTTGCTCATCTTCAATCACCTTGCCGCCCGCTTTGATCACAAATAAATTGTCTTTAAATTTGCTCTCGTAAAAGCCGTTGATGAAAAACTGGGGTATTTTTGATTTCTTGGTCATAATTTTTCCTTCTTACGGATAAACCGGACTAAGGCACGAAAGCCCCGCCGTTTCATCCAATCCAAACATTAAATTCATATTCTGCACCGCGCATCCCGCCGCACCCTTAACAAGGTTATCAAGCGCGCCCTGAACGATATAGCCGCCATCTGTTTTGGTAAATGACAGGTCGCAATAATTCGACCCAACAACATTCGCCATCGCAACGTTGTCCATCACCCGCACAAACGGATGCGGCTCATATATATCCTTGGGCGCAGCACCGGTTTTAACAAACGCAGTCGCAAAAATGCCGCGCGTAAATGGTCCTGATGTTGGTACAAAATTCAGTTGATCCTCGGTGATCTTCGCTGTGCGCGTGATCTCGGGGATATGTCTATGTGCGTTGATGTTATAGCTCTTAAGATTGTGATTGCGCACGGGATGATGCGTTCCCTCGCTCGCGCTGCGCCCTGAACCGCTTGATCCAGTAATCGCCATGATATCAACATGATCAATATCCCCGGCAAACGGCAACAACATCAATTGCGACAGCAATGCAAAACATCCGGGGTTAGCAACGCTCATCGCATCTTTAATCGCATCACGATGAATTTCCGGCGCGCCATATATGACCTCTTTAAGAAGGGCAGGGTGCTTATGCTCCTGATAATATTTCTCATACACCGCAACATCATCCAGCCGATAATCCGCAGATAAATCAATGACCTTCACCTTACCATGCAAATCCGCCACAACATCCTGCGCGGTTTTATGCGGAAGGCCCAGAAATACGACATCGCTCTCCGCACCCACCACGTTGTGATCCGTATTGCTCACCCGCAAATCCAAATGCGACAAATGCGGGAATATCTCGCCGATCGCAACATCGTCATGCTGACGCGAGGTAAGATACGCAATCTCCACATCAGGATGCACAAGTAACAACCGAAGCTGTTCCAGCCCCGTATACCCCGTAATCCCAACGATAGATGCGCGTATTTTACCCTTAGGCAGCATACTGCACCGCCCACCGCGCAATCACGAGGTCTAACCACTCATTATTCGGCTTAAACGCGTTATACGTCAAAATATCCAACTTCTCACGCAAGATATCCTGCCCGACTTGGTTATCCGTAACTGGGCCGCTCATCACATCAATCGGCAAGCCGATCTCTGCGCAAACATTCGCAAGGCCAATCGCCCCAACGGGGTCACGCGCACATCCGATATGCAAGCGCACATTGGCCTGAATTTGCTTATCGCGCAAAATCGCATCAACACCGTATTTCCCCATCAAACCATCACCAAATTCAACGATAATCGCATCGGGTTTATTCTTCGATAAATGCTGAATCGCGCCTTTGGCCACTGCAACCATCTGCTTATCAGGCATTTTCGCGGTCGATGTAATGCCGCAATCAACAAAGCTAACGCCCTCGCTGATACCGTAATCATACATCTTAAACAAATCACGCTGCGCACCAACACCCGTCAATTTCGCACCCGCCAATTTCATACCGATCCGCGTCAAAGTCTTTGTGATCTCAATCGCCACGGTCGTCTTGCCGCTATCCATGGATGTCCCTGTCGTGATAATCAACGGAATATCATTATCCATCACATCCAATGGCTTGAATTTCGCCGCGTCATTAATATTGGCTTGCTTGCCTTTGCGCTCAATCCCGCCAAGCACCCGCACACGAAGCGGCTCCCCCACTTCTTTCACATTCGCGGATGTACAAACACCCGTCACGCCGCCAAAATTAAGCAAATGGATAATGTCATCCACTTCAAGGCTCTTAGGCAAATGCCCCACAAACCCCTGAAGCGCCATGCGATTACCAAGGGCCACAGCCAAAATATCGCCCTTCTTAAGCTTACTCATCCGCCCCGAAGGCAGCTCCAGCTCATTGTAAATATTCTTATCCTCAAGTACCTCAACCGCAAGAACACTACCCATATCACAGGATAATGTATTCGTCAGTTTGACATGATGGGACAGGTCCAAGTTTTTGGTAACGGAGGCAATTTTATCAATTTGTATTTTTGTCATTTTCTTCAATTTTCTTAAGTGTTTAAACACAATGCAACGCTTTAGCATCTCTTTCAAGAGTCCAATTAAGCGTAATGAAAATTTCAGGAATTTAAAGGCATGAAAAATACCCGCTTAATCGGATTAGATTAGCAAGGGCGTCGACTGTTTATAGGGCTAACAATAGTTCTCATAAAAAACATAAAGCGGCATTTTAAAGCTTTTGTCAAATTTATTTTGCCAAAACACTCTCAACAACCCGCACCCAATACTCAATTCCCGTGGGGATGATCTCGTCATTAAAATCATATTGCGGCGTATGAAGGCCCTTATTGTGGTTTGACCCAATATCCTTCTCACCTTGCCCCATCCAGATATAACACCCCGGCACTTGTTGAAGCATCGCGCCAAAATCTTCCGCACCCATTGAGGGTTGAATGCTGGTATCCACATTGTCCGCGCCCAATAAATCTTGTGCAATCGCGATACAGGCCGCTGTCTCATCGTCGCTATTAACCGTCGGATCATATCCACCCGCCATAAATTCACACGCCGCGCTGCCGCCAAACATCTTCGCGGTATCAGCCGTCATTTCACAAATGCGTTTAATCATCAAATCACGCGTCGCGGGAGAAAAACTGCGCAATGTTCCGCTCAATGTACCCATTTCGGGAATGACGTTAAACGCCCCGGTGCCTGCATTAAAATTCGTAATCGAAATCACCACCGGATCAAGCGGATCACGCGTGCGGCTCACCAATGTCTGAAGCGCGCTAACAATCTGCGCACCAATCACAATCGGATCAACGCAAGTTTGCGGCATTGCGGCATGACCGCCTTTGCCATGGATCGTGATGTCAAATCGCTCCGCGCCTGCCATAATTGGGCCTGATCGCACACCAACCGTCCCGCGTGGCATCTTCGGCCAATTATGCATCCCGTAAACCGCGTCCATGGGAAAACGCTCAAAAAGCCCCTCGGCGATCATCTTATGCGCGCCGCCCATGCCTTCTTCAGCAGGTTGAAAAATCAAATGAACTTTGCCGTCAAAATTTCGATTTTCCGACAGATATTTCGCCGCGCCAAGCAACATCGCCGTATGCCCGTCATGCCCGCATCCGTGCATCTTGCCCGGAATCTTGGAAACATGCGGCTTGTTGTTTTCCTCAATGATATCGAGCGCATCCATATCCGCCCGCAAGCCAATTGCCTTGCCGCTGGTGTTGGTGTCACCCTCAATCGTGGCAACAATACCTGTTACCGCAATCGCGTCTTCAAACGAAATCCCCCAAGCCCTTAGCTTATCCTTCACAAGGCCAGAGGCAAATTCCTCCTCAAACCCTGTCTGGGGATTTTCATGCATGCTACGGCGATAGGCCGTAATCTCGTCTTTTATATCGTGAATTGAATTGCGTATTGTCATACCAAAACAATTGCACAACGCGCATAAATATCAAGCGCTAATCTTACACCAATGAATGTGTCCGCGTATCCAACGTGACAGGTATACGATGTCCACTACGCGCACTGAGATAGCCTTGGGCTAGCGGATTGGTAATGACGTCACGTGCTTTATCACGCGCGCTTTCGCCAAATTCATACCAAATCCTTTCACCTCTGGCCTTCACGCAGCTATGCTTGTTCTGCGTTACAAAAAGCTGTTCGCGCGCATCGTCTTCCGCAATATCTTGCCAAGCAAGCTCTCGGCCAAAAATCTTATTCGCCGGGCCATTATTGCGTGCAACAAGCGCATGAACGCCGCGTGATGAAAAGCATGGGTTTTCTTCACGTAGGCGAATAGCCTCGTTTAGCGCCAGCATAGCAGAGCCAAGTTGCGCAACCTTAAACCCCGGCAAATCACACATAATACCGCCAAGCTCGGTGACGCCAACTGCGCCGCTGGCGACGCTATAATGATCCGAAGACATGCCGAAAAAGCGAATATTATCACTCGGATCAACCGCGATCAGCGCGCTGCCGGATGACACTGGCCCAAATAGCTCCTGCGCACTGCGCGCACGAACTTTGCCTGTCGGGTCCATCTTGCTTTTCCGCTCACGTTCAAACAACGCGGTCACGGCGCGCATGTCTGAAACATTCGTAAATCGAACGGTCAAATGATCGGGAACGGATGCGGTGGGGGATGTATTGGTATTAAGGCGAGCAGCATTAGCCGTCGCAGAACTTACTTGAGACATAGGTTTCCTCACGTCAATTACGTTAAAATTTTAGGATAAAAATCTATAGTGCTACGTAGTAAGTTCGAGATATGTATAACCGCTCACGTCCGATTTTGGCAAGGGAATATAAGCGATTTATAATACTAATATGGATGGGTTTTTGTAATAATATTGCGCATTATGTGTGCAATATTGGTGCTTTGAAAATGTAAGCGCGCAAGTCAGCGATCAATGTCTTCCTTATCCTGCTTATCTTGAAATATCTGCATATAATATCCGCCCCCAACAAGCGTAATGGCAATCGCAACAAAGGCAACAATCGCAAGGCCATAAAACCCAAACCCTAACGCAAGCCCGATACCGCCCGACGCCCAAATGCTCGCGCCAGTTGCTGTTCCGATCACGCGGTTATCATCACGATGAATGATCGCCCCCGCACCCAAAAAGCCGATCCCGGTTAAAACGCCCGCGATAATCTTCGCAAAATCAAGCGGCGCAACAACGTTGGCCTCTTCCGACAAAACTGCATAGAGCTCTTGTCCCATGATCGCGATGATACAGGTTGTCACCGCAACAATGATGAACGCACGAAAATCAATTGGCTTGTTTTTATAATCCCGATCCAGCCCGAGCAAAAGACCAAGCACCATCGCCATAAATACGCGCAAAATAAGCTCGAATAAGCTGACAGATGAAAGATCAAATAACGGAGGGAGGTCTATCATAAATTCGTCTTTCTCGGATCAAACGCATCACGCACCGCTTCACCAATAAATGTCAGCAGCGTCAACATCACAGCAAGGCTCAAAAATGCTGCAATCCCAAGCCATGGTGCGTTCAAATTATTCTTACCTTGCGACAATAATTCCCCCAATGACGCTGAGCCAGGTGGCAGCCCAAGCCCCAAGAAATCAAGCGACGTCAGCGCCGTAATCGACCCCGTTAAAATAAACGGCATAAAGGTCAGCGTCGCCACCATCGCATTGGGCAAAACATGTCTGCGCATGATCGTCAAATTGCCAACGCCCAAGGCATGTGCCGCACGCACATAATCGAAATTGCGCGCCCGTAAAAATTCCGCCCGCACAACATCCACCAATGAAACCCACGAAAACAAAAGCAAGATCGCCAGCAACGTCCAAAATCCGGGAATAAAGATCGAGGAAAAAATAATCAGGATATATAGGCTCGGCATGCTACCCCACACCTCAATCACGCGCTGCATAATCAAATCCAAGCGCCCGCCGTAATATCCCTGAAACGCCCCCGCCGCAATCCCGATAATCGAGCTTATAATCGTCAGCGCAAGGCCAAACAGCACAGAAATCCGGAACCCGTAAATGACCCGCGCCGCGACATCGCGCCCCTGATCATCGGTGCCAAATATATTCTCACCCGTCGGCGGGGAGGGCACAGGCTCGTTAAGATTGTAATTGATCGTGTCATAGTAATAGGGAATAAGCGGCCAAACCATCCATCCTTTTTCGGTGATTAAATCTGCCACAAATTCATCACGATATTCCGTCTCCGTCTCAAAATCCCCGCCGAAAACGGTTTCGGGGTAGTTTTTAAACACCGGAAAATAGAGCGCGCCATCATAGCTCACCAATAACGGCTTATCATTGGCAATAAACGGCGCCCCAATCGCCACCACAAACAACGCAAGGAAAATCCAAAGCGACCAAAACCCCCGTGCGTTCGCACGAAATTGTTGAAGACGCCGTTGTGTAAGAGGTGAAAAATTCAAATTCATATAGTGAGGTTAGACAAGCACCCGCGCCGAGTAAATAAAAACAATCTCACAACCCACCGATGTTTAACGCAGCGTGGCTAATCCTGCCAATATGTGCGCGTAAACAGCACGAATATCGTCATAATCTCAAGCCGCCCTAAAATCATCCCGATGCAAAGCAACCATTTCGCCGCGTCAGGCAAAGTCGCAAAATTCCCCGCCGGTCCAATCGTATCACCAATCCCCGGTCCAACATTCGCAAGCGCCGTCGCCGCGCCGCTCACCGATGTCTCAAAATCCAAACCCAGCAGCGAAAGCAAAACCGCAAGCACCACATTGGACACAACAAACATCCCCATAAACCCCATCACATTCAGCGCGAGGCTAACCTCAATCGGGCGCTTTTGATAGCGCATCGAGAAGATACCATGGGGAAAGATCAATCGCTTGATCTGAAGGTTCAGTAATTTGGTCACAACAATCAAGCGCATCATCTTAATCCCGCCGGATGTCGATCCCGAACACGCGCCCAAAAAAGTAACAAAGAAAAAGAATAACGCCGCAAATCCGCCCCATGCGGTGTAATCTGTTGTCGCATATCCGGTGGTGGTAATCACTGAAATGATGTTAAACGTCACATGCTGAAGGCTCTTGATAAGGCTGTAATCGGAATGCATCCATAGCCAACCCGCCATAAACGTGATCATCGCGCAAAGCACCCCAACATACACGCGAAACTGCTCATCTTCGAAAAAGCTAAACTTGCCCTGATATAAATATTTCACATATAAAACGAACGGAATGCTACCCGCAAACATAAACAGCGCCGCCGTATACTGCACAGCCGCGTTATCATAATACCCAAATGACGCATCATGCGTGGAATACCCACCTGTCGAAAGCGTTGTCATTGCGTGGTTGATAGCCTCGAAAAAATCCATCCCCAAAACAAAATACGATAACGCACAAAGCGCGGTTAACCCGCAATATATAATCAATAGCGACGCAACAAGGTTAATCGTCTTGGGCATGATTTTATCGGAACGATCCGATGATTCTGTCTTGAACAATTGCATCCCGCCAATACGCAAAAACGGGAAAATCACAATCGCAAACGCAACAATACCAATCCCGCCAATCCACTGCGTGATGGACCGCCACAACAAAATCCCGCGTGACATCTCATCAAGCCCCGATAAAACCGTCGACCCCGTTGTCGTCACACCCGACACAGATTCAAAAAACGCATCAACAAAGGAAAGGCTCAAATCCGAAAAATAAAGGGGCAGGGCGGCAAATATGCTAATGCAGAGCCAGCTTAATGTGGTCAGCATGAATGTCTGCTTCAAATTCAAATTATACTGACGCGCACGATTGGAAATAACCAACGCCCCGCCAAAGAAAATCGAAACAATCGCGCAGCCCAAAAAATCATAGGCGTTGCTATGCCCCGCATTATAGTCAAGAACCGCAGGAATAAGCTCCGCAACTCCAACGATCAAAAGCAAAATGCCAAGCGTAAACCCGATAAGCTGATTATTCACACTAAAATCCCTAACATAAGCATATCTTTATGCTCCGCGTGCTTCAAAATCAATGCGCGGATCAACCAGCACATAAACAACATCACGCACCAAAGTCATAATCAGCCCAATCAACGCATACACATAAAGCGTACCAAGCACCACGGGATAATCCCGATTAATCACGCTCTCATACCCCAACAAACCAAGCCCATCCAAGCTAAAAATCACCTCAATCAAAAGCGATCCGGTAAAGAAAATATGGATAAACGCCGCTGGAAATCCGGCAATCACAATCAACATCGCATTGCGAAACACATGCCCATATAAAACCTGATCCTCGCCCAATCCTTTTGACCGCGCGGTCAGGACATATTGCTTATTAATCTCATCCAAAAATGAGTTCTTGGTAAGGAGCGTGAGCGAAGCAAACCCGCTCACCACCATCGCCGCAACGGGCAGCACCATATGATGCGCATAATCCAAAACCTGTTGCATCGGGCTTAAATCATCCCATCCATCCGATACAAGCCCCCGCAGCGGGAACCAGTCAAAATACCGCCCCCCTGCAAAGACAACGATCAACAAAATCGCAAACATGAACGAGGGAATAGCATAGCCAATAAACACCGCCGCACTCGTCCAGATATCAAAAGACGTCCCATCACGCACCGCCTTTTTAATGCCAAGCGGAATAGAGATCAGATAAATAATCAATGTCGACCAAAGCCCAAGCGAGATAGAAACGGGCATCTTCTCAAGCATCAATTGCCCAACGCTGACATCGCGATAATAACTCTCACCCAAATTAAACTGCGCGTAGTTTTTAACCATGATCCAAAACCGCTCCGGCGCGGGTTTATCAAATCCGTATAACGCCTCCAGCTCCGCAATAAATTCCGGGTCAAGCCCCTGCGCACCGCGATATTTCGACCCTTCGCCCGTGCCCATCGCCGATGACGCGCCAATCGATGCATCTCCGCCGCCTCCGCCGCCAATGCGCGCCGTCGCCTCCGTCCCATGCCCCTGCAACTGCGCAATCATTCGTTCAACTGGCCCACCGGGAACAAATTGCACAATCACAAATGAAATCAGCAATATCCCGAACAAAGTCGGGATCATCAACAACAATCGTTTAAAGATATAAGCAGCCATATATCTGCAGTATAAAGAAAAAATAGCGTGAGCAAAGGGGCAGTTTCATATTACCCCCCACGTTAAATGAATAGATGTGACACTATCCTAATCTGGAATAAGCCGCAAATAATCAGCCACTTCAGAAAAAGCTGAGGGGTTTTTGACCCTCGCATCAGAATCGATATCTTCGTCTTTGGATGTTGGCCAGCTATGGCCATAGGACCCGGTTTCTGTAAGTTCGCCATGCAGCGCCGGCTCTGTGTAACGATATGCTCTCGGGAGAGTTGTTTGACTCTTGTTACTTTTTATCGCGATCATGGCGCCATCTCGCTCTAATCGCTCAAGCAATTTATGCGATGGTTCATGATGCGGATCAACGTGCAAAGCCTGCGTAGCAAAGTCAATCGCACGTTCGGTATTGCCCATATCGCGGTATATCGCGGCGCAAATATAAAGTGAGCGTTCCACTTCGGGAATGGTGTCATTGGCCTTAGCAATCTCAACCAGCTTTAAAGCCCGATCACCCAGTATCGTATCACGCGTGTTCCTGTATTGATCCAGCAATCGAAACGCCGCGGAACGAAGGGTTGGTGCTGGATTATTATCAGCAGCAATCTCTTTTAAAAAGGTCAGCGCATCTTCATGCTCGGGGGCGTGGCTAAATAAAAGCCTCAGCCTTTCAATCGCCTTTGTCGTTTTGCCCATTGCGTGATGGATACGCGCAATAATGAAAACAGTATCCGTAAATGCGTCCTCGCCCGGTTTTGCAATTGAATTGCGTGCGGCGGCACTGGCATCCTTAAGAATTTGGCTGACACCCTCACCATATTCACCATGAACGTCTTCGTGTAACGCGAGCAAACGTTCAGCTTCCTTAACAGGATCGCTGAAAACCCAAAATTCCTTCGTCAATGTTTCGTAATGAAATGGCACTTAGTATGTCTCCGCATCAATTAAGTGCGGAAACCTAGCACAGTATTAAATTATTATGCAAATTTAATGAAGGGCGAAGTGCAATGCTTCGTCATCCATCTGTGTATTGGGGGCTGCGAGGTTAGAAATGCCTATATAGTGTTTGAAATTGTGCAATGCCAGCCGATCTTCCAAATTACGAGGAGACATCGATAAAACCCGTTCAACTTGTTCGGAATGGGCGGCTACATTCCCCATGCTTAAATGCGATTGGGCGAGGTTGGCTTGGATAAGAATATCATTTGGTTCAAGTTTTGCGGCTTTTTGATACATGCTATGGGCTTCGTTCACCTGTCCAAGCGCCTCAAGCGAAACGGCAATATTGTTGATCGCGGGAGCATTATTTGGATCAATAGAAAGGAGTGCCTCGTAAGTTTCTATAGCCTCTGCACACCGCCCTATTTCACCTAGTGCGTAAGCTTTATGAAATAGATGATCTGGGTTATTTGGATATTCTTGTAAGCGGGCATCCGCGATTTGAAGTGCTTTATCATAATTACCGGAGATAATAGCTTTCCCGTATGGGTCGCTAGGGTCAACCCAAATGCCTGTGTAGAAGCCGTTATCATCGCGCTTGAGCAGGAAAATATCGCGCGTTTGAACGGTTGTGTATGCGTCGTAATCAGCAGCAGCGAAAAATAAAGACTGAGGGTTTAAAGGCTCCTCCCCTTCATGTTGTGTGCCTTTAACGGCGTTCCAATTCAAGAGCAGTGGAAAAACCCTTTTTCCAAGAGAGTGTTCAATGGCGCTTAATTCGGCAGGGCTTTGCATCATATTTTGTAATATTGTTTCAAATAGCTTTAAAAAAAAGTACCAAAATTGCGGGCTATTTGCAAGTGATTAGACTTAAGTGATTGTTGTTATTTTGGTTTTATGTTCCACCCCTCGCACCGCCAAACGCCGCCCTCATGTTTAAGGATGCCAAGCGCCCCGGTGGAGAGTTTGATCTTATGCTCTTTGCGAAACCCGTCAAAATCGCCTGTAATATAAGGCGCAAAGCGTGCGATACCGTTTGAGGTCACAATCAACGCGGTCTCATCATCGTCAAATGCACAAATTTGTTCGGCAAACTCCTCCCAATTTTTAATGATCTGCGCGGGATCAACCTTCCACCCATCGGGGGCTTTTGCATGATCATCCCAATCTTTGATGGCTTGCTCACCAATGCGCGCAATCACATCGGCCTCAACCTTGTTCTCATCTGGGCCGTAATCAATTTCATTAAACATTTCAAGCTTGAAGAAAGGATTGCTGACACCCGACTCCTTAATCGCAATGCTCGCTGTTTGAACCGTGCGCTGCAAATCTGAAGTATAAACAACGTCAGGTATCAGTCTGTTTTCTTTGAGGTGTTTGCCAATCGCTTTGGCCTGCTCAATGCCGCTCTCAACCAACGGCAAATCCGTGTGCCTGCCAACGCGTGTCGGCGTGTCATTGGGGCCAAACGTGTTGCCGTGGCGTGCAATAATCAATGTCGTGCTCATCCGCGCCCCGCGATCACGGCATTCGCCCGCGCCAAATCTTCGGGTGTGTCCACGCCCGATTGTATCTCGCCTTTATCAATATCCACCGAAACCGTGCTAACGCTGATACCATTTTCAAGCAAGCGCAACTGCTCCAGCCCCTCTAACGTTTCATAAACACCCATCGGCAACGCGCAAAAGCGTTTCAGCACATCAACGCGATACCCATAAAGCCCGATATGCTGATAAACGGGCGAAACATCGGACGCGGCGCGTAAATCATCTTCCTTGCGAATGCCGGGAATAATCGTCTTCGAAAACCACAGCGCCTTATGGTCGGCACCAATAATCGCCGTCGTCCCGCTAAACGGTGTCACCGCTTTCGCTGCCCGCAAGCGATCCAAATCATCCCATGAAAGCGCGTGAACGGGGGTCACAACTTCGCATCGTGGGTCACCTTTAAACGCCTGAATAATCGCCCCAACCACGGATTTCGGGGTAAACGGCGCGTCTCCTTGTAAATTGAGCACAAAATCCGGCATTGCCTCACCGCCCTGCGCGAGCGTATCAAGCGCCGCCAAAACACGATCCGATCCCGTATTGCAATCACCCGTCATCACACATGGTGCGCCAATCTCCGCGGCGTGATCTGCAATGCGCTGGTCTTCTGTTGTCACGAAATAGGATATATCCGTATCATCGCCCGAAAAATCCTGCGCAACCGCGCGCGCTAAATCTACAACGCGACTTAACATGCTGCGTCCGCCAATCTCCGCCAAAGGCTTGCCGGGAAAGCGCGTGGATCCATATCGCGCGGGTATCGCAATCGCAATCCGCATCATTGCACATTCCACCATGTGTCGCTGATTAACGGGCTGATGCCTGATAAAGTATCAGGATGTTTGATGTGGTTCCAATACGCAATGCGCCATTTATTATAATGCCACATCGGAATAACGTAATGCCCCGCCAGCAAAATCCGATCAAGCGCATGGATATGCGTGATCAAGTCCTCGCGAGATTTCGTCACAATCAACTCTTCGACAATCTGATCAATCGCCGGATTTTGAATGCCGAGATAATTCTTCGATCCCTCAATGCCTGCTTTCTCGCTATTCCAATAATCACGCTGTTCATTGCCCGGCGAATCCGACTGTCCAAATGCTAAAATCGTCATGTCATAATCAAATGCGTTCAGGCGGTTTTGATATTGCGCCGTATCAACAACACGAAGATTAGCCTTAACGCCAATCCGCTCAAGATTCTTAACAAACGGCAAAACCCAACGCTCGAACATCGGGCTGCTATCAAGGATTTCAAACTCTAAGCGCACGCCATCTTTGCTGCGAATGCCATCCTCACCAAGGGCCCATCCCGCTTTGTCCAAAATATCCATCGCCTTGCGCAAATTCCCGCGTGCATTGCCCGAGCCATTTGTCTTGGGGTTTGTATATGTTTGGGTAAACACCTCATCAGGAACAGCGGACGGATGCGCCGCTTTCAGCCGCTCTAATAACGCAAGCTCATCACCCTCGGGAAGGCCGGCCGAGGCAAGTTCTGAATTTTCAAAATAGCTATCGGTACGCACATACGCGCCATACGCAAATTGCTTATTCGACCATTCAAAATCAAACGCGTAATTCAACGCCTCACGCACCGCTTCATCTTTGAAAATATCGCGGCGCGTATTAAACGCAAATCCCTGCATCCCCGCTGGGCGTGCATTCTCAATCTCTTCTTTAATTAATGTGCCATCTTTAAGGGCGGGAATGTTATATGCGCTCTCCCATAATTTGGCAGTGTTTTCAATTTTGACGTCATATTCATTCGCCAAAAACGCTTCCAATGCGACATTCTCATCGCGGTAATAATCAAACTCGATCCGGTCAAAATTATAAAACCCTTGGAAAAACGGCAAATCCTTGCCCCACCAATTGGGATCACGCGCATATTCAACGCTGCGTCCCGCATCAACCTTGCTCACCACATATGGCCCACTGCCGAGCGGCACATCAAGCGAGGTCTTGTTAAATTCTTTATCCGCCCAAAAATGCTTGGGCAAAATCGCCATTTCCGCAACAATCAACGGCAATTCCGCATTGCCCTTCACGGAAAATTCGAACATCACGCGCTGCGGTGATTGCGCCGTGACCGATTTAACATCGCCGTAATATGCCTTGAAAAACGGCTGTCCGTCTTCAACCAATGTGTTGAACGTCCACACAACATCATCCGCCGTCACAGGCTTGCCATCCGACCATTTCGCTTCGGGGCGCAAATTAAACGCAACCCAATCACGTTCCGGTGAAACCTCAATGCTCTCTGCCAAAATCCCGTATAGCGTGAACGGCTCATCCCAGCTATTTTGCATCAAGCTTTGATACACAAACCCTGAGCGTAAAAAATTCATCCCTGCCGCTGGTGTGCCTTTTACGATAAACGGATTGAGCGAATCAAAGCTGCCAATCGTTCCCATCTTCAATGTGCCACCCTTGGGCGCGTCGGGGTTTGTATAGTCAAGATGCGTAAAATCCGCGGGATATTTCGGCGTGCCATGCAACGCAATCGCATGCTGCGCGGTGCTTTGGGCTTGCTCGCTCGCGGCGTCTTGCGCAAGGGCGGGGAATGAAAATAACAAAGCAAATGACAGTAATAATTTCATAAAAATAAATCCTCGAAACATGTTCAAATTTGATTTTAAGCGATTTTCGCAGTTTTCAATGTTGGCTCGTACGCGCCGCGCAAATCCGGACGGCCAAAATAATAGCCTTGCCCATAATGAAGATCATAATCAAGCAATGTGCGCATGATTGTCGCATTTTCAATCTTCTCAACAATCAAACCAATCCCATTGCCCTCTAATGTGCGCTTAGACTTCATAATCGCTTTGTAACGGCGCTCATCCTTCGCCGCCTCCACAAACAGCGCCGCATCTGCCTTCAAGAAACGAACGCGAAAGCGCTGCAAATCCGCAATATCTTCATCAAGGCTTGTCACATGATCAAGCGAGAACGCGCATCCCAATTTCGCCAAGCCACTCATAATCTTAAGCGCGGGCAGGCCAAGGTCATGAAACTCGCTTTGGCGCATCTCAAACACCAACCGACCAGCCAATGAACGGTTTTTAGCCAAAAAGGGCAGCAAAAGATACATAAAACGCCCGCTTCGTAATGTGTTTGCATTCACATTGATGAAAAACGAGGGCGCATCTGTCAAATCGGCGCTATGTTTAAGGATATCAAGGCATTTTTCCAGCATTAATGCATCAATATCCTGCTCCTGATTGTTCTTCTTCGCAACATCCATGAACCGTCCCGCAGGGATATAAACCCCTTGTTTTGCGCGCAGGCGGCTAAAGACCTCATAAAATTTACGCTGACGCTGCGGAAGGCGTAAAATCGGCTGCATAAAGACATCAATGCCTTTATTTTTAAGGGCATGCCCCGTCAATTCCTCAATAACCAAATCACTCAAAGAATCAGCGTCCTCAATCACATTAACGCTCTGCGCTTTTTTCTGCGTGATCGAATGTGAGGGCAGGGCGCTTTGCTTCGCCGCAATTTTCGCTTTAGAGAGCGGCCCAATCTTACCTTCATTGGCTGGTGCTTGGGGCGCATTGCCAACCAAGGAATGAAAAGAAACCGCTTCTTTATTCGAATTTGCCGCCGCGTTTCTGAGCGCATCTGCTTTGCGGCGCGCTTCGGCTTTTGTCTCCGCTGTCACATCATTCTTTACTTTCGGTGCAGCTTTATCCGCCTCCAACTTTTGCTTAACTGTTGTCGCCAACGCATCATGCTTTTTATGCATCAACATGAATTTAAAATCCGCCGCTTTTTCCCATGCATTGCGGCGCTTGCTCTCGGATGTGATGATGTAAATTAACGATCCAACAGTAAACACAGCCACGGATAATTCGAGTGATGTGAATGACAAAAGCGCAACAATCGCCGCGCAAAATACGATTGTCATACCAAATGCAACATTACGCAATGCATCACCCATGATCCGCTCCTACCGCTTGTGAAATATGTTCATACCCATCATCACGCAGTAATTTCAAAAGCCCGTGATTAATATCACTGGCAATATTCGGCCCTTGGTAAATCAGCCCTGTATAAAGCTGGACAAGGCTCGCCCCCGCTTTAATCTTCGCATAGGCATCATCCGCATTGGATATCCCGCCAACCCCGATAATCGGCATGACGCCTTTCAAATGCTTGTAAAATTTACCTATCACGCGCGTAGATTTCTCGGTGAGCGGCTTACCGCTTAACCCGCCTGCTTCATCTCTAAATCCATCGCTGAGGAAATCGGGACGATCTAGTGTTGTGTTACCAACAATCACCCCCTCAATCCCTGCATCAATCACGCTCCCGCAAAGCTCGTCAATTTGCTCATCACTCAAATCAGGGGCAAATTTCACCAAAATTGGCGTAGGTGTATCATCCGTAACCTCCGCCCGCGCCGCTTTGACGGCGTCCAAAAGTTCCAGCAAAGGGCCGCGAGATTGCAAATTCCGCAGTCCCGGCGTGTTTGGCGAGGAAATATTAATCGTCAAATAATCCGCATCCTTCGCAAATCGCGTAATCAGCGCAGCATAATCCAGCGCTGGCTCCGTTTGCGTTTTGTTCATGCCAATATTAATGCCGACAATCCCCGCTATTTGCGCGCGTTTTTTCTGAAATGCAGCAAAATTCTCCGCAAAGACCTCCACACCACCATTGGGAAAACCCATACGGTTAATCACAGCTTCGTTTTCAATGTCACGAAAAATGCGTGGTTTAGGATTGCCGTCTTGCGGCTTGGGCGTCACGGTACCAACTTCCGTAAAGCCAAACCCCATTTTTAAAACAGGTTCAATCACTTCCGCGTTTTTATCAAACCCAGCCGACAATCCAACAGGGTTAGGAAAGCGAAATCCCAAAACCTCCTGAATAAGCGCATCATCAATCGCACTGGCTTTTTTCGGATAAGCGCCAGAGCGCATAGCCTGCAAAGTCATGCTATGCGCCTTTTCAGGATCAGCCTTAAACAACGCCGAGCGAGCTACTTTATAAAGAAATGACATGCCATTGTTTAAGCATAGATAAAGCAGATTGAACAATAAATTTTGATCCTAGAGTGAATCAATCTGTGTCTATTTATTTTGATCGGCTAGTTTCATGAATGTCCAACCCGCTTTCATGTATCCCCAACCGGTAATCACCGTAAGGATTGATGCGCCCAAAAGGCTCCACTGGCCAACCTGTAAAACATAAGGCAGAGCAGGCGCGAGAACGAGAAAGCCAAGCGCAACCATTTGCAATGTTGTTTTCCATTTCGCCAAGTTGGTCACGGGCAATTTCACGTTATGCGGTCCCAAAAACTCCCGCAAGCCAGACACCAAAAATTCACGGAATAAAATCATCAAAACGGGAATCATCCAAAGCCCGTCTAACCGCCCAAACCCAACCAGTAAAACCAGCAAGCACCCTACAAAAATCTTATCAGAAATTGGATCAAGGAATGTGCCAAACGCACTGATTTGATTAAATTTTCGCGCAGCCCATCCATCAAAAAAATCAGTCAACGCCGCCAAAACATATAGCCCGAAGCATATATATGTCGCGACAATGCCAACATGGCTTTCAACGAAAAAACAGACGAACATGAACGGCAAAGCAATTATCCGTCCCATCGTTAATATATTTGGTAATGTCCACATATCTAAACCTATAGCAGGAAGCCAAAAGCAAAACACCCGCGAAATCCGCGAGTGCTTCAAATTATTCACAATTGCATGAAAGTATTAACCGTTAGCAGCTTTTTTCTCGCCTTGCGGATCGCGCAGAACATAGCCGCGCCCCCAAACAGTCTCGATGTAATTCACGCCCGATGCATCTTCCAGCTTTTTACGAAGCTTACAGATAAACACGTCAATAATCTTAACTTCCGGCTCGTCCATGCCGCCATAAAGATGGTTCAGGAACATTTCCTTGGTGAGTGTTGTCCCTTTGCGCAGAGAAAGAAGCTCGATAATGCCGTATTCTTTGCCGGTAAGGTGAAGCGGTGCATCACCAACCGCAACCGTGCGTGTATCAAGGTTAACCTTGATTTGCCCAGTTTCGATGATGCTCTGGCTATGGCCTTGTGAGCGGCGAACAATCGCCTGAATACGGGCAACCAATTCACGTTTATCAAACGGTTTGGTCAGATAATCATCCGCGCCATAACCAAGGCCCTTAATCTTGTTATCAAGCTCAGTCAGGCCAGAGAGGATAAGAATTGGTGTTTCGACTTTTGCATCACGAAGCGCCTTAAGCACGTCATAACCATCCATATCAGGGAGCATAAGGTCGAGAATAATAATGTCGTAATCGTAAATTTTACCAATTTCGAGGCCATCTTCACCCAAATCAGTTGTATCCACGATATAGCCCTCAGATTTGAGCATAAGCTCAATCGATTTGGCTGTTGATGTGTCGTCTTCTACGAGGAGTACGCGCATGTTATTGATTCCTTTGCGTTTTTTAAAGTTTGTTCTTTTCGTTTTTAAGTTTGGCCGAGGGGGCGGGTGGGAAGAGGGTATACACAGGTAAAGCCCATACAACACCCGCAAATCCTTAAGCGGCGTTAAACTTTATTACTAATAGTTTAACAAATATTAACGCCGTTAACAATTCTTTATTTTTATTAAGATTTATGGTTAATCGAAATCGCGACCGCGAAGCAGCTCTGCAGCAGCGCCAAGGCTTGCCTCTTCGAGGCTCTCATCTAAGGACAATAAAGCCGTCAATAGGCTCTGGTCGCCTGTGTCTCTGGACATAAATATTTCAGCACCGGCCTTTTTAGCGGCTTCGCGTTGACTGTCATCGGTGGAAACTGATAAAATTGGTGCACGATAAGCATATTCAATATCATGTTTATCATATGCACTTTTAATATCATTCAACAATCCGACACCGTCAAAGCCTTCCATGTCAAGATCAACTAGGACGGCGGAGGTGGCTTCTGGGTTGATTGTTAACAGGTCTGTAGAATTAAATATTTCCGGGAAGTGTACGTTATATCCAACACGCCTAGCTGCATTTGCAATGTTGCTAAATGCGTTTTCGTCTGTTGTAAAAATATATATTACTGGTTTGTCGTCAAAATCCATGCCTCATATTTGCATTATCCATAATAAAATGCAAGTGCATTATGTTTAAAACCGTATTCCCCCGCTTGGCATAAAATGCGATAATACCCCCATGGACAGACTCAGCCAAAAAGCCATTGCTGCAATTAAAACAATTCCCGATCACGCCGTGTATGGCGAGGTCACAAAAATCCTTGGGCTTTTGGTGGAGATCGCGGGCTTCGGGCAGGCGCTCTCGATTGGCTCTATGGTGCATCTGCGCCCGCCCAATGGTGCCAATGGCAACAGGGATATCCCATGCGAGGTCGTTGGTTTCCGCGATGGTCACGCGCTGCTCATGCCCTTTGGCGCGCTCGAAGGGGTCGGGCTAGGCTGTCGCGCAGTGATACAAGAAACCCAACCCGTGGTCTTGCCCGATGAGCGCTGGCTAGGGCGGGTCATTAATGCATTGGGAGAGCCGATTGACGGCCTCGGCCCATTGCCACAAGGGGCGCATCCTGTCCCGCTAAAGAACAAACCCCCGCCACCGCATTCACGCCAACGTATGGGCGCACAGCTTGATTTGGGCGTGCGCGCCGTCAACAGCTTCCTTGCGACATGCCGCGGGCAGCGCATGGGCATTTTCTCCGGCTCGGGCGTGGGGAAATCGGTTCTGCTGTCGATGATGGCCAAATATACGGAAGCCGATATTTCAATCATCGGCCTTGTGGGGGAACGTGGGCGCGAGGTTCAGGAATTCATTGAAGATGATCTTGGCCCTGATGGTCTCGCGCGATCCGTCGTCGTCGTCGCTACGGGTGATGAGCCCGCATTGATGCGCAGACAGGCAGCCTATATGACATTATCGCTTGCGGAATATTTCCGCGATGAAGGGCGGCAAGTGCTTTGCCTGATTGACTCGGTCACCCGTTTCGCCATGGCGCAGCGCGAGATCGGCCTCTCGGCGGGCGAGCCGCCAACCTCAAAAGGCTACCCGCCAACAACATTCGGCGAATTAGCCAGATTGCTGGAGCGTGCAGGGCCAGGCGCACCAGGCAAGGGCAGCATCACCGGATTATTCTCCGTCCTCGTGGAGGGTGACGACCATAACGAGCCAATCTCGGACGCGGTGCGCGGGATCGTCGACGGGCATATCGTCATGGAGCGTGACATCGCAGATCGCGGCAGATACCCTGCGATTAATGTGCTCAAATCCGTGTCGCGTGCATTGCCTGGCGCGCTCAATCAGGAGCAGAACGCAATCCTGCGCCGCGCCAAACAAATCGTTACCTCATACGAAAACATGGCCGAGCTGATCCGCCTCGGCGCATACCGCAAAGGCTCCGATCCCGATGTCGACGAGGCCATCGCCCTATACCCCGAAATCGAAGAATTCCTGCGCCAAGATAAAGACGACAACACAACCATAGAAGAAGGCTTCGCTCGCCTCGCCGCGATCATAGGGATGAATTATAGTGGCTGATCTGAATCCCCTCATCCGCATGCAGAAACATGCGCTGGATCAAAAGCAAAAATTCCTCGCCGAGCTGTATCGCCAAGCCGAGGAATTCGAAGCGCAAAAAGCCGCAATGCTTAAGACATTAGAAGAGGAGCGAAAAAACCTCAGCGGGATGGGCGTGGAGATGATGTCGTATTTCGGCCCCTATGAAAAAGGGGTCAAAGCCCGCGCCAAAGAAATCGACGCGACCCTTGTCACGATCAACACCCGCATCGAAATGGCCCGCGAAGACATCCGCATGGCCTTCGCCGAGCTAAAGAAAATCGAAATCACACAAGACAACCGCGACGATGAAAAGCAACGTGCCATCGACAAAAAACAATCAAGCGAGTTAGACGAAATCGGCCTAGAGGTTTTTCGCAGACAGCAAGACGACGATTAAGCGTTCACACCAAGCGCGGCAGGGTCTTGCGCATCAATCATCACCCATGAATCGATGCCGTCTTGGAACGATAATTCCCCGCCGATCTGCGAGGGTTTAATCGCATCCATATAGACGCGCCGCATCTCGGCCTGCATGGACGCGCTGAAACGCTCCTCGGTACGAAGGACGATATCAAGGCGCGGGCCGCTGTCGGAAATTGGGCGGAAAAAACCGTCGAGTTGTACTTTGCCCATCGCATCAAGGTTAAGATCGAAGATAAAACGCGTCCCCTTATTGCCTGATTGTTTCTTCTGATTGTCATCATTGGTGCTGTCATGTTTGTAATGCAGCGCAATTTTCTGAATATCGCCATCCCACATAAGGGGGATGTTCATCCCGCGCCATTCACCCGACGGTGCATCAGCCGCCCGCGATATCGTCGTGCTTTCCGCGCCTATGCGTGACATGAGCGAGGATTTTCCGCTGCTACGCAAGATCTCCGATGCTTTATCGCTCAGCCAAGATCCCATATCACCGCCGCGCATCGCTGCGACGAATAACAGCGCAGCGGGCGCAAATTGCGTGCTATTGGCGGGACTGGGGATGACATTGCTAAAGGCCTGCGCGGTTTGCGCCGCGTTCTGTGCGCTGCTCTGCAACAGGGTTTGTTGAATATCCTGAAATGCGGGCCATGGGTGCGGGAATGCAAGATTCGCAAATGGAATAACGCCCAATGAATTGGCTTGTGCGACATTCACGGCGGAGGCTTGAGCATTATGACTGGCGCTCGCGTTTAATAAAATTTGCGGCGTGATGTCAATGCGACTGCCCATCAACAACGCGTCGCTTGGGAATTGTAGCATAAAGGTCTGCTGTTCCATCGGGCTTAAAGGGGCGTTGAGCGGTGCGTTTAAGATGGCTTGCGTCAATGGCTGTCCTGCGTTTTGTGGAATGGAAAATTGTACGATCGGCACCTGCGCCTCGGTCTTTGCGATGACGACCCCCGAAAGCTGCGCGGCATTGTGCGAAGACAGGATTGTGTTTTGCTTAAAGCCTTCATTGAGGCCTTCATTGAGCCCTTCAAATTGCACGGTGTTGTTAAGCGCTTCCCCCGCCCCAGTCAAAGCCACAAAAGGCGGGCTGATCGTCCCCACCCGCACCTCTTGCGTGATGGGGGCGGCCAAGCCATTCTGCGGGCTAATACCCGTGTCAGTGCCGGGCAAAATACTGCTTGCCGCATTTTGCAGCTGTGCAATCGCGGCCTGTGATCGCGAGAGAATGGGGACATTCAGCGGCGCATCTAACGCCGTACCATCGGGGATAAGCAAATTTTGCATCAAGGGAGAGGTTACAATTTGCGACACGCTTTGCGTCAAAACGGCAGGAGGATTAGCGGGGGCAGAAGGCGATGGGGAGAGTTCCGAAATGCCGCTGGAATTTAACGGCGATGGAGAGGTTAAAAGCGGCGATATATTCACCGCATCGCTCAGCAAGGCGGCGGGTGTAAGGGGTACAGACTTTGCGTTAAGCGCTTGCTCGCTTGTTTGTAACTGTGGCTGCAAAACATCCGCCTGTGCGGCGGCCTGTATATATGTCGTCGGTGGAAATATGAGAGATGCCTGCACGGTTTGTGCAACAATAATCTGTCGCGACTCAATCAATTGCTCGTATTGTTGCGGGCTTAAGGGCGTTAGGCGCACAAGGCTGCCTTCCTCGGGGAAGCGATTGGGCGGTGGCGGCGCATTTGGATCGCGGGGGGTGATTTCCACGCGCGGCGGTGGTGCGGGTGAGGCTTGATCGCCGCGCAATTCAACTTGAACGGGTGTTGCACTGTCGCGCACAGGCTTTGCATCGGTATTTTGCGGGGCAGGGCGCAATGTAACCTGTGGCGGTGCGCTGTCTTGTTGTTGCGCTGGCGGCGGCGCAATCTCAACCTCAACACGCTGACCGATCTGCGGTCTTGGTTGGTCGGGCGGCAATTGCACATCAACATCCCCGCGCGGCGTAGCGATACGAATATTGCCATCGCGCCCCACGCGCGTCACTTCACCTTCTATACGAATGGCTTTGCGGCGCGCGGTAATCTCTGCGCGTATCTCGCTCGGCGCTTGGTTAAGTTTACCAATGGAGGATTCGGTATTGCCCGCTCTGCGCGTTTGCGAAGAATCGGTGCGAAATTGCCCCGGTTGCGGAAATTGCGGTGCGCCAGAATTGGTCATACCTTTATTTTAACGTGTATTGGGATTTTGGGGAAGGTTTAAACGCTCGCCGTTGCACGCATATTCGCGCGCAATGTCTTCCAGATTTCAGCCGCGATATCTTCAACATTCTCCGCCGCCTGTGTATTGGGGGAGCGAATCAGCAATGGAACCTGATGGCGGATGCTCTCTTTAACCTTCGGATCAACGCGCACCATGCCAAGCAATGGCGGTTTCAAACGGAGGAAATTCGAGCATGCCTTAAGCAAAGTCTTATAGGTCTTCTCGCCTTCCATCTCGCTGGAAGCCATATTCACCACGATATTGATGTTCTTCGACATCCCGGCCGCATTGCCAATCTTAATATAGGCATAAGCATCGGTCAGCGATGTTGGCTCGTCCGTGGTGATCAAAATGGTTTGTGACGCGGTCGCTGATAACATGCGCACCGTGCGGTCAACACCCGCACCAAGGTCACAGATCACGACATCATAATCTTCCGCAACATCCAATAATTGATCACGCAATAGGGTTAAACGTTGTGAGGGGAGGGATGCGAGCGAGGCTTGGCCGGAGCGACCAGCAATAATATCAAAATCACCATCTTCGTAGGTTTGAATCACTTTATCGAGCGACAAGCGCCCACGAATAACATCATTCAGATCACGTTTAGGCATCAGGCCAAGTTGGACATCAACATTCGCCAATCCCAAATCACCATCAAAGAGGAGCACTTTTTTGCCCATGCGCGTCAATGCATGCGCAAGTGTGATCGAAAACCAAGTCTTTCCAACACCGCCCTTGCCCGAAGCAACGGCAATAATGTTCTTACCCTGCCGAACGGACGGGGTGGTTGGTCTTGCCTGCGGGGAAGAATCACTTGAGCTCATAATTTACTATCCATCAAATTGCACATCGTTTCAAGCACGCCCCGCCTTGCGAAGACTTTCAGTCCCCATTTCTCTAAAGCCTTGTGGCATAATTAAGCGCGACAAAGATTTCGGCGTCATAGTGATAAGGCCATCGGCAACTTTCGGCGTGTTGCTGGCATCGGCAAGCGCAAGGCCACCCTGATGCGCAGCGGATAAAATGCCGCCCAAGCGCCGCGCCATATCAAGCCGCGTTGCCATCATTGCCTCAACGCCAATTGTCGAAAACACCCGCGCCATCTCTGCGGATTCATCGGCGTCAATTCCGGCGGGCATGATTGCATATGGCTCAATTCCGCCAACGCCGATCAACCGCGCAAGTGCTCTCACATCATCTTTGTTAAACGGGTTCAGCCCCGCGCTATCAATCAACACTTGGTCAACACCGCTCAGCTCGTTAAGCGCGCGCTGCAAATCCTTGGGGCTGTCTGCTGTTTTTAAGGTAATGCCCAAAAGGTCGGTAAAGCTTCTAAGCTGTTCTATGCCGCCCGCGCGCACTGTATCGGTGGAAACCACGCCAACGCGCAGGCCGTTCATCGCGCCGCGCGCCGCCATCTTGGCTACCGCAAGGGTTTTACCTGATCCCGGTGTGCCAACCATCATCATTGCCTTGCCATAGCCCTTGGTCGGCAGCGGTTTAAATTGAAAGAGATGCTCAATCGCCGCCATCAAGGCAATGCCCGAGCTTTCTAATCCAACAACAGTGGCGCAGGATAAAACATGATCCATTACATCTTCGGTCACACCGTGGCGCAACAACGCATCGGTAATCTCTTCACTGATCCCTGCATTCTCGCTCTCGTCATCATATTGGAGCCATTCACGCGACTCCGAAGTCCCGCGCCCTTGTTTGCCAAAGCCATGCGTTTCGAAATTCACATCGTCATCCAATGTGTCGTTGAATCTCTCTGGGGTTCTATCGTGCATTTCACCGAAATCCTCATCATAATCATGCATGATATCATTGGTATCGCGATCATCATATCCGGGGTCAATCGCCGCAGTCACGCTCACCGTACCGCCGCGCGATGGACCGCCTTGTTCTTCGCGGGTCGCAACAATAATGGCGTCTTCCCCCAACGTGTCGCGAACTTGTCTCATCGCGTCTTTCATTGTTTTGGCACTAAAGGATTTCAGCCGCATGAATTCATTACTCATTATTCCCGCATAAACGGGGATTCGTTAAAAGTATAAGGTTTCTATGGTTTATTTGCCACACCATACAAAACAAATCCCATAATAAGCAAGCGGAGTTGGGGATAAATTCGTAAAGTGTAGACGGGGAAGATGGCGATATTAACATAATGTTAACGCATGTGACCTAACATATTATAAAATTTAAGAAAGAAAATGCATTGGCAGATGAAATTCCAGAGATGAATAGGGCAGAATTCCTTGCCGGTTTCCTTAATGAGGCAATGGAATATTTACAGGACCCGAAAGCGCAGATTCCAGCGATTATTCAATCATTGGAAGAAATGTCCGTAGCACTCAACAATGCGGCCAATGGTAATGGCTATGAGGGGGCTGAATTAACGGATATTCAAGAACTGCAAACACAAGTCTTTATTAACTTTTTTGCCAATAATAGTCCCAATGGCTTATCAGCCGAGCAAATTCAAAATCAGCTGAGTGCAATGTTTGAAACAGCGCAAATGGATGACGGAAATGTGTCTCCGCAGGAAGTTTTAGGCAGCCTCATTATCGCTGGAGGGATCGTCGACGAAAATAGTTATATGAATGCAGGCTCGTTCCAGATGGCTGCGGAGTTGCTGGAGGAGATGGGCATGGAGGGGCAGATTGATACTTACGGCGCAACATTGGCGCATTATCTAGATGGCGCAAGATATGACCTTATGGGATTTGTAGATAAATACACCTCCAGACCTGAAGAGCCTGCCGTTGAAAACAGCCCGCTTGAAAAGGATGCAAGCTTGACTATGGGCATAGGGCAGTCGCGTTAAAAGACTGGCCTAAATCTGCCCAAGCGTCTTAATCCGTGCTTTCGGATGAATCTCATTCTGACTCATGACAATCGTTTGCGGGCGGAAGCGTTCAATCACGCTACGCACATAGGGGCGGATAGCGGGGGAGGTGAGCATAACGGGGATTTCCCCTTCGGCGGACATCTCTTCATATTTGTTACGCACATCCGCGATAAATTCCTGAAGCTGGCTGGGCGGCATCGCAAGCTGCTTATCCTCGCCATCACCCAAAAGCGCCGCGCCAAAGGCTTGTTCCCAATCGGGAGATAATGTCACAAGCGGCATAACATTTTGCGCATTGGCATTGGAATCACACAATTGGCGCGAAAGCCGCGTGCGCACATGTTCGGTGATATGCGCGATATTCTTGGTAAACGCCGCCGCTTCTGCAATCCCTTCAAGGATCGCGGGCATGTCACGCACCGACACACGCTCGCTCAATAAATTCTGCAAGACACGCTGCAATCCACCAACCGAAACCTGACTCGGGATAACATCCGCAACCAATTTCTGATATTCCGGCGGCATCTCATCAAGCAGCTTTTGAGTCTCCGCATAATTCATCAGATCGGGCATGTTGTCTTTGATGATCTCGGTGATATGCGTGGTGATAACGGTCGGCGCGTCAACAACCGTATACCCTTTGAAATGTGCTTCCTCGCGGTATTGCTCGTCGATCCACATCGCGGGAAGGCCGAATGTCGGCTCGGTCGTTGCTTCACCGGGCATGGTGATTGTCGCGCCGGTCGGGTCCATCGTCATCATCATACCGGGGCGCACATCGCCCGTTCCCGCTTCAATTTCTTTGATGCGCACAACATAGTTATTCGCGGGAAGCTGCAAATTATCCTGAATGCGCACCGCAGGCAGAACATAGCCCATATCCTCCGCCAATTGACGGCGCAGCCCCTTAATCTGATCCGTCAGCTTGTTGCTGCCATCCCCCTGAACAAGCGGCAATAACCCATAGCCCAGTTCAAGGCGGATCGTATCCATCGCCAGCGCTTTGCTGATCGGCTCTTCCGCAGGTCTCGCCGACCCTGGCTCGCCTGCTTGCGGGATCGCCGCCGCCGCACTTTCCTGCTCAACCAATGCATTGGCCTTAAACGCGAAGAACGCAAGCGTGCCAGTGACGGTGCCCAAAATAAAGAACGGCATAAACGGAATGCCCGGAACAAGCCCAAGCGCATACATCAACCCTGATGACATCACCAATGCCCGTGGATACGCGCTCAATTGTGCAAACAATGCCTGCTCCGCGGAGCCTTCAACCCCTGCCTTAGAGACCAACAAACCCGCACCAACCGAAACAATCAGCGCCGGAATTTGTGACACCAAACCATCACCAATCGTCAACAGCGTGTATGTCTGCGCCGCGTCCGCAAGCGTCATCCCTTGGCTCAGCATACCAATAATAATGCCGCCAATGATGTTGATGAATGTAATCAATAGCCCCGCAATCGCATCCCCGCGCACAAATTTCGCCGCACCATCCATCGCCCCGAAAAACGTGCTTTCCTGCTCCAGCTTAAGGCGGCGAATTTTTGCTTCTTCTTCGGTGATCAAACCCGATGACATATCGCTATCGACCGCCATCTGTTTACCCGGCATCGCATCAAGTGTGAAACGCGCCGCAACCTCGGCAATACGCCCAGAACCCTTGGTGATAACGACAAAATTCACAATCACCAAAATCGAAAACACAATCGCCCCGACAACATAGTTATCGGCAATCACGAAACTGCCGAAAGAGCCAATAATCGCCCCCGCCGCGTCGCCGCCCTCATGCCCGTCACCAAGGATAAGCCGTGTGGACGCAACATTCAGACCAAGCCGCATGGACGTCGCAACCAGTAAGATTGTGGGGAAGGTTGAAAATTCTAAAGGGGTTTTAATGAACAAAATCGTCATAAGGATCATGACGGAAAACGTAATCGAAATCGCCAACCCCGCATCCAGCATGAACGGTGGAATAGGCACAAGCATGAACAAAATAATTGTAACAATGCCAAGCGCAAACATAACATCGGGGCGCAACATGCTGCCCACCGCCGCGCCCGCTTGGTTCATATTGCGACGCCCCGCCGATTGGGCAGGGGGAGCGCTAGACTGCTGTGCAGGAAGATTATCGGCCATAAGATGAATGCAAAATTTGCGCGCTGCGTTGTTAACAAAAAAGGGCGAACACCCTCATCCGTTATTGTATAGCGGGGATGTTAAAAGCGCAAATAGAAGCTTATCTACCTGGGGTAATAACTGCAGGACTTCCGCCATCAGGAACTGTCCCTTGAGTAACTGTTACGTCAGCAGCGGGATTATTAGCGGGCATCGGTGGTGGTTCAACGACTGGCTGAGTTACTGTATCTGGGCTAACAAAGCCTTGAAGTTTATCAACGATATTAGCTGTTTTTTCTTCACCTATAATTCCAGGCGCTACTTTTTCAACCAAATCGATAACGAAACTAACCAATTGCATCAGAATGCTACCTGCAGGACCCAATAACCCATAATTGTCCATCGTTTCACGCAGTTTGTTGAAGAGCGCTTCATCTTTGATATTGTCAGGAAGCAGATTGATCAAAAATGATTGATCTTCTATGCCATTCAATTTTTCTTTAATGCTTGCCATGCGGTCTTCTGTCAAAAGTGTCGCAATACTGCCGCCTTCATCTTTTGATAATTCTGCTTGAAGCATTTCATAGAGATTTTTGGGATCAATCGCTGCGGAATCATTAATAGCAGGGGAATTAGGGTCTGTTGCATTCGCCAGTTTTTCCGATAGCGTCTTGCTCAACTTTTCAGGAAGCTTACTTCTAATAGCATCATAAACACTGTGAATACTACTATCTTCAACGCTTGCTTTATCATTGAAAACGCCCATTATCCCGAACCATCCAGCGGTGCTTTCTCCATACTCCGCTCGCGCACTGATCGCTTCTTGAATAGTCATGCCTGTTAGATTCAGGTCAGCAACATCAATGGGATCGCCATTTTCTTCTTTAGCGAGTTCCGTCAGGACTTCAGATTTTAGCTCCTCCGGAAGGCTCTCTAATAGTGTAAGAACATCATCATCACTCATGCGAGTAATGGTTGCTTGGAAGTTATCTGAGTTGCCTAAAGCATCGGAGACTTTCAATTCTCCTAAACCGGCTTCAAGCCGAATATTCTCGTCTCCAACCATTGCCGCTGCAGCTGCGAGCGTCATGTCTGGTAAACGGCTTTCTATGAGCGGCTGTGCTAGTTCAGTAATAATATTTCTGATTTCGGGCGTGTCTTCATACAAATTGATGAAGGCTTCTTCATCAATACCCTTTAGTATCTCAATAATTTGGGACGGATTAAGGTCATTAATCATGGCGCTAACATCACCATTCATGTCAGCATTAAAGCCAAATTGTTCAGCTGTTTTGGCAAGGCCATATAACATGTCACGATATTTATCAGGAATCTCGCCATCAAACTCTGAAAAAGGTCTTTGATCTGGATGAACAAGAAATGTAAGAAAGCGCAAGCTATCTATGCCTCCTAGAACGCCATTATTTGACGCCGGCGGCGGTGTTGTTTCTTGTGGTGGTGTGGTTGGTGGAGTTTCTCCAGCCATAATTACCCTCTAATTTCTAAATACACTATTACCAATTATTTTCTTATTATTGAGCACAGTGTACGACAAAAGAGGTTAAGAAACCCTTAATATTTGTATAAAACGTGAGAAATTAGGGGGTTAGCCGCCCGTTGCGGGGACGTCAATACCGTCATCTTTATACTGATTAAGCTTATTGCGAAGCGTGCGTATAGAGATGCCAAGAATATTCGCCGCATGGGTGCGATTGCCCAAAGTATGCTCAAGCGTGTTGATAATCATATCCCGCTCAACATCAGCAATCTTACGCCCTACAAGCGTTTCCACCGCGCCAGGATTGCGCAGATTGGTGACATTGGCTTCACCCGCTGGCTTTGACGCTGCGCCACCAACACCCGCAGGGTCAGGAGCATTGCGCCCCGCCGTAACGGGCGCACCTGTGGCCATTTCGCCATCAGCAAGATGAATAGCATCTGCCTCAATCTCGTCTTCCATCGACATCAAAATCGCACGATGCATGGTGTTTTCCAGCTCGCGGATATTCCCGCGCCAGCCGTAATTTTGCAGCTTGGCTTGTGATTGGGTTGATAATTTCTTTTTCACAACGCCATTGGCCTCGGCATATTTATCGGCAAAAAACTGACCGAGCGTGATGATATCTTTCGGACGCTCACGCAGCGATGGAAGCTCGATATTCACAACATTCAGGCGGAAATAAAGATCTTCACGAAACTCGCCCTTTTTGATCGATTCCGCCATGTCGCGGTTGGATGTCGCAATAATGCGCACATCAACCTTCACCGCGTTATTACTGCCCACACGCGTAATCTCACGCTCTTGCAACGCACGAAGCAATTTCGCCTGCAAAAGAGGGTGCATCTCTGAGACTTCATCAAGCAATAATGTCCCGCCATGCGCCTCTTCAAATTTACCGACACGTCGTCCCGCCGCGCCCGTAAACGCGCCTTTTTCATGCCCGAATAACTCAGATTCCAACAAATTCTCAGGGATCGCCGCGCAGTTCACCGCGATAAACGCCCCGCCAGATCGCTTTGATTTGCGATGAATATACTGACTCATCACCTCTTTACCCGTTCCGCTTTCGCCCGTGATAAAGACAGTCGCCTCGCTCGGCGCGACTTTATTGGCCAATTGCACAACTTTCTCCATCGATGGATCCGCGGCGATCATGGTGTTATTGCCATCCGTCACGGCCTGTATCACCGCCGCAATCAATTCCGCATCCGGCGGCAATGGCAAATATTCCTTCGCGCCCGCTTGAATGGCTTTAACCGCCGCGCGCGCATCATTATCAACGCCGCATGCAATCACGGGAAGGTGGAAACGCTCCGCCTCTAGCTGATCAATAAACGCTTTGATCTTTTGTTTGACATCAATCATCACCAAATCCGCGCCCTTGCCATTGCGTAGCGCGCCCATGGCCTGATCTGTATCCTCGCAATGAATAACCTTTGCCCCTCTCTGCAGGGCAATCTTACCAGCCTGTGAAATATGGCCTTCTAAATTTCCGATAATCATTAAACGCATAAAAATATCCTGTAATTCGAAGACAATAGAATAGCATGTCCGTCCATGGGGACAAGACAAAACCCGCGCACAACACTATATCAGCACAAAACCCACAGAAAATAAATTCTGTGGGCTTCGTTATCTCTCATCGTACATATTGGAGTATATGTATATCAGCGGTTACTGAACAGAAAAGTCGACTTCGTCGGCATAACCGTCATTATCAGTGTCACGCGCATCTGCGGTGATTGTGTACTGCTTTGCTGATGGTGTCGCATAAAGCACTTCACCGTCGCTTGTTAAGTAAGTGATACCTGCTGTTGTTTTGTGTGGTGCGTTATTCGCAAAAAACTTATGTCCGCTTTTGCTGATAATATACGCGGCTTTACCGTCTAAAAATAACTGACCGCCATTAACAAGGTTAAGTGTCAATGTTTGTCCATCTTGTGGAATCAATGGGCCGTCTGTATACATCTCATCTTGCATCACATTAAAGCGCATGCTTGTTGATCCGTCATACCAATGCTTTTCCATTTTCTTGTCAGCCGCGTTTGCTGCTGCTGGAAAACAAAGTGCTGCTACTGCTGCAATAAGTGCTAAATTTTTCATGTTGAAAACTCCTGTAATTTTTTATATACCTTAGCTCATGATTGAGCCTTGTACCCTTACAAACGAAGCATGACAGGTTTCGTTCCATTTTTTATTTTAATCAAAATAGCGAATGCGCTGAGACGGCTGTAGCTCTGAGTTGAGCTGCATTTCAAGACGTCGAGGATTATCTTGGCGGGCGATGGATGTTGCGGTAATTGTGATCAAAGATTTGATCAATGTCTCATCTGCGGAGTTTTTCTCAAGCTTCACAGCAAGCGGTGCCATAACAATCGTGCCCAAAATCGCACCATAAAAAGTGGTAAGCAATGCGACCGCCATTGCAGGGCCAATCGCATCTGGGTTTTCCAAATCCGCCAACATTTGAACAAGGCCAACAAGCGTACCAATTAAACCCATCGCTGGCGCAACTTCGGATGCGCGGCGTGCAATGCTCGATGAGCGTTTGTGGCGTTCCGCCAAAACCTCAATTTCATTCACCAAAAGCGGCTCTATCTCTGTTGGGTCATATCCATCAATCACCATTTGCATGGCTTTGGATAAAAATTCGTCTTTTTGTAACTCTGTTTCGTAACTCGAGAGCGCAAGAACACCTTTCTTTTTCGCAACAACCGCCATATCAACGAGCGCAACCGATAGGTTTTGTGGATCTTGGATACGACGAAAGATGGATTGTCTCATGATATTGCTCGCGCGCGCGAGCTCTTCACCTGAATAAGAGGTTGCCGTCGCCGCCATGGAGCCAAGCAGAACAATCATAAGGGAGGGGATATTAAAGAAATTGGCATTACTCTGGCCGATCATAATCGCACCTGCAATAAAGCCGAACGCGAATATAAGCCCTAGAAGCGTAGCAAGGTCTATTTTAGTATCCGGCCTTTGAATCTTGATAACAGGAAGAGGTGTCGTATCTTTTTCTGCTTGTGCGGTGTCGTTCATATGAATAGGAATCCTTGCCTAAAATAAATATGCGCAGCGTAAGCCTAGCTTCGATCTGATTTAACAATTTCAGTCATTGTCACGCCAAGCTTGTCCTCAACAACAACAACCTCGCCGCGTGCAACCAAACGGTTATTCACGTAAATATCAATCGCTTCACCAACTTTACGATCCAGCTCAACAACCGCGCCACGACCAAGCTTAAGCAATTGGCTTACTTGCATTGTTGATCGCCCAAGCACTGCGGAAATTTGAACGGGAATGTCATAGATCGCGGTGACGTCCTCGGCCATCGCATCGCCCATGTCGTAATTGCTATCAACGCTTTTCTGGTTGGATGTTACCTCGTCGATATCACCAAGCGATAGGCCGTCATCGCCGCCGTCGCTATCGCCACTATCGCCAAATACATCATCAATCGCATCTTGACCCATCGCTGCGTCATCGGGCTTGTCGTTATCATCCATCATTACTGTTATCCTCCACTATAGGATTATTATTGGCATCTGGCGTGTCGGGGGACGTGTCATTTTCGATGTTGGTATCGGGTTTAACATCGCGTGGCACATCTTCGCCGGAAATATTTGATTCTTCACTTGTTTCATTGTGACTCGGAACGGCCCCGCCCGCAAGTATCTCCTCTAAATTCGCGAGGATTGCTTGTGCGGTATCAACGCTGTTATAGATCGCGCCACCATCCTTCCATCCCAGTTTAAAGGCTCCTGCTGAAATACTGTCATCGGCAATAACATCGCACCGTAAATCGGAATTTTGCGCTTTTAATTTCTCAATAAAGCCCTCAACCCCTTTGGCAAAATCATTGGCAATGCGAATTTCAATGCGGCTTTGTCCATGCTGCGTTGCTAGGATTTCCCGCATTTTCGCTTCCAATTCACCAAAACCATGCTTCTCCTGAAATGCGGGATAGGCGTGTTTGAATATCGCATGACACAATGCGACGGCCTCACGCTCATAGACGGCCTCACGATCCATCTCTGCGATCATGAGCATCTGAAGATCATAGGCAAGTTTTTGCATCATATTGGCAAGTCCTTGCGCACGGCTCTCTTCAACCTCTTTTTTACCCGCAGCATGTCCTTCGCTGAAGGCTTGTTGCTTTGCGGCCTCTAACTGGCTTTCGGTAAACAAAGGTGGAGGAGGGGGCAGGTCTTCAACCTCTTCCTCATGCGTATCCTTTTCGATAACATCGTCATCAAAATTATGCATGTTGAAGAAAAATTTTTCGTCTGGATCGGGCAAAATATCAGTGTCCATCCTACTTAGTAAATAAGCTCATCGTCGGCTTCACCACTTGCAATCGTGATTTCACCTCTTGCCTCAAGGTCTTTAGCAACATTCACAATCGATTGTTGCGCTTCCTCTACATCTTTGAGGCGCACTGGCCCCATTGCTGCCATGTCTTCTTTCATGATCTTTGCTGCACGCTCGGACATATTGGAGAAGAAGAGGTCGCGAATCGTCTCCGTCGCACCCTTGAGGGCGGGCGGAAGCTTGTCTTTATCAACGCCGCGAATAAGTGTTTGAATGCCTGCTGAATCAAGATTGGCAAGGTCTTCGAATGTGAACATGAGTGAGCGGATTTTTTCCGCAGATTCGGGGGCGGTTTTTTCAAGTTGTTCAATAAATCGCGCTTCTGCTGTGCGGTCCATATTGTTAAAGATATCGGCGATAAGCTCGTGACTGTCTTTTTTCTGTGTGCGCGCAAGGTTGGTCATAAACTCCTGACGCAATGTCCGCTCGACCTCATCAAGAATGTCTTTTTGCACGGCTTCCATGCGGATCATGCGGTGAATAACTTCCAACGCAAAATTCTCTGGTAACATTGCAAGAACGCGCGCCGCATGATCTGACGAAACTTTTGACAGAACAACCGAAACTGTTTGCGGGTATTCTTTTTGCAAGAAGGTGGCGAGCACTTCTTCGTTAACATTGCCCAGCTTTTCCCACATGGTGCGCCCCGCGGGGCCGCGAATTTCTTCCATGATATTGCCGATTTTGTCACTGCTAAGGCCAGCTTTAAGCAGAAGCCGTTCGGTACTGTCATGCGTCCCGATAAGCGAGCCGGTGGATGTCATTTGCTCGGCAAAATCAACGAATAGACGTTCAATCACATTGGGGCTAATCTTTCCTAATCCCGCCATAACTTGAGAGAGTTCAAGGATTTCATCATCGTCCATGTTCTCAAAAATCTTCGCAGCGTGATCTTCGCTTAACGATAGCATCAAAATCGCGGCTTTTTCTGGCCCCGTTAATGCTCTGTAATCCTCGCGAACTCTAATGCTCATGTTTTTTTATTGCCCTAAATATATAATTCTAAGCTTCATCCGACATCCACGTACGCAAGACTGCGATGGTTTCATTAGGATAATTCTCAATAATTTCTTCAACCTTGCGAATCGAGGAGGCCTTAACTTTACCCTCAACGCCCTGAATATTAATAAGTGATTCTTCTTCTTCCTCATCTGAGCCATCGCCGCCGCTCCCCGAGTAGTCTTCATCCGTCGGCCCAGCTAGTGCAGGATTAGCAGGGCGCATAGCCAAAAGATCAGCTTCTAATTCCTCGTCTGCGACGGGGGCTTCGGAGGCCAGTAATTTGCCAACCATGGGCTGAAGAACCAGCAATACAACAAGGATAATCATAATTGCCACGGTCATCAATTCGGCCATGTCGATCAAATCGCTTTTCTCAAAGCCAAGCAATAAGCGCTCATCTATGGATTCTGCATCCGTATCAACTTGCGCAAACTGCAAGTTAACAACTTCAATCAAATCGCCGCGATCTTCATCAATGCCTGCTGCGCTTCTTACCAATGCGGCAATCTGATCAAGCTCTTCTTGTGAGCGTGGCTCATAGACTTTCTCGCCTTCTTCATTGGTGGTGTAGCGCCCGTCAACAAGCACAGCAACGGAAAGGCGCTTAATCTCGCCAACTTCACGAACCGTGTTGCGGGTCGTGCGGCTAATTTCAAAATTCGTAACTTCCTCAAGGCGGTTGCTCTGTGATGTCGGCGCGTTCTCTGCCAATAAATCACCGCCAACCCCAGGAAGGTTGTTGGCAACGCTCACATCATCGTTGAGCGGCTCGCGCTCTTGGTCGCTTTCTTCAATAACTTGTGACGAGCGAACAACTTGTGTCGCGGGATCGTAAAGCTCTTCATTGGTGCTGATGCGGTCAAAATTCATTTCCGCAGTGACGGTTGTGCGAACATTGCCAAAACCCACAATACGGCTAATTTGATCTTCGATCTTATCGGTCAGACGGCTTTCATAGCCGCGGCGTAATTCTTCCGCTTTCAGGCTCATGAGGTTGGCGTTCTCATCGCCGCCACGCGCGAGCAAGTTACCATCGCTGTCAATGATCGTAACATCCGCTGCCTTAAGGTCAGGCACCGCGCCCGCGACAAGCGATTGGATTGCTAAAATCTGCTCGCGCTGTAATTGCGCACCGGGGCGCAGGCCAACATAAACGCTCGCGCTTGGTGGGCGGCTTTCACGGCTAAACAATTCGCGCTGTGGCAAAACCAAAAGCACTTTGGCGCTGCGCACAGCATCCAATGAGCCGATCGTGCGCGCAAGCTCACCTTGGAGTGCGCGAACCTGATTCACGTTTTGAACAAAATTGGTCGTTCCAAAGCCGCTGCTCTTATCAAAAATTTCATACCCAAGCGATCCCCCATTGGGCAATCCAGCCTCGGCAAGCAAAAGGCGCGCACGGCCAACATCGGATGATGGCACCATAATGCGCGCACCATCGGGGGAAACCTCATAGGGGATTGTGTTTTCCTCAAGCTTCGCTGCAACCGCGCCTGAATCGGTGGAGGATAGGTCGGCGTATAGTAATTCAAGCTGAGGCGCGGAAATGCGGAATGAGACAAAAACAAAGAAAAGCACAAGGCCGACAAGAATTGCCGCCATAATACCAAGCCTAGCGGGGCCTAGCTGCTTCAATGTTTCTAAAAAACTATTCACGCCTGTCCGATCTGTTATCTCTTTATAGTTCTACCAGCTTATGTGGTTATCCTCGGGGCGGGGTGATGAGGAAAACCGAGCGTTTGATTACACCTAATAATAAAATAAGCCAAAAACAGCGTTCTGGCAAACAAACTATAATTATTATTATAATATGAAACGCAATCAAATGCTATTGATTCAAACCGATGAGGGGTGATTCCCGAATAAGCGGAGGCGTGAAATCGGCTAAGGTTTTTCATAATAAACACAGATCGACGTTTTAGTATTGAAGTAAATACTGTAAGTATTTGAAAACAATCACAGAAAAAGAATTGTGGATGAGACTATTTAATGTTGCATTTTCTTGACATTTGTGTTCGGTCGCGATATACTGATAGTAGGGTAATATATCTGATAAGTAGATTTCGAAAGGGTTCGAACTCTGAACTGTCAGAAGGTTAGAGAAAAATGGTAGAAGCTGTAAATTCAGTATTGGCGAATGCGAGCTTGTCACGTAGTAACGTGCTTCAAGCCGCCGCATCTACGCCTGCTCCACGAGAGCCTGTCACGCTTCCTGTTGCCCCCTTTATCAGTCCACGCGTTGCAATCGACAGCGGATCAAACGAAGCTGTCTTGCAAATCCGTGACGCGGCAACGGGAGATGTTGTTAATCAATTCCCATCTGAATCCCGCTTACGTGCCATTCAGGCGCAGCAAGCGCGTGAAGTAGCCCAAAGTTCACGACAATCTGAATTAACGGGTGTTAATACTGTCCGTGAACAATCTGCTCCCGTTCAATCTGCGGCTCCGGCTATTCCGGTGCAAAGCTTTGACGCGGGATCAATTGCGGCGCTTCAAACACCTCAGGGTGTCAGCACGTCAGATGTGCAATTGGCGACAGTGGCATTCACAAGTGGCGCAGCATCAGGTGCTCCATCGACAAGTTCGGTAAACGTAACCGCCTAATACATTTCATTTAAAATTATGATGTAATGCTCTCTTTAGCTTTCTTGAGAGTGTGATTTTTGCTGATCTTCTTTTGCCTGATCGGCTTTCATGTTCGCTTGCTGCGTCATAAGGCCGGCGGCGATTTCTTTGTTGATGTTAATCAAAACATCAAATTTCTGCTTTTCTGGCGCAGACATAATATCCATTTCACGCTTAAAGATGAAATTCGCAAGATTGACGATATTGCTGCGCAAATCATTGGGGCGATTATTATCGGGATTTTCTAGCGCTGTATCGTAAAACATCATCCATATCTGACGATTATATTTAAGTGCGCTCTCAATCAATTCAAGATTGGCATTCTCCAAATTTTCTTGAAGATCCGATAGCATCTTCGCCGATTTCAACAAGATGCGCGCTTCTAACTCGCGCTGATCTGTCGTGTTTTTCTGCGCGTTATCGCCATAGGCATTCGCGGCATGGGCGTATGGATTATGTGGTGTTTTATTCGGCGGCATGAGTAAGCAGCTCTCTTTCATGTTCAATTAATTCTTTGCCCAGCTTGAGCGCTCTATAGTAGCGACCATTAATGATCTCGTCATTAATCTGCATAAAGAAGAAGCTGGAGGAGGGGGAGGCGTGTTGCACTTCGCTCACCATATCAAAATATCGTTGATGATAATCTTGGGGGGTGTCTGACAGATACATGCATTGAACGAGGAAATAAACGCGCTTGCACGGTGTGTCTGCGTCTTCTTCTTTCATGACGTCTTTCTCACGAATGATCGGAGCGTCGCCCGCGATGTGAAGGCGTGTACGTTGAGAATCATTAGTAATAACGGCATTACCAATAAGAATTTTTTCACCTGGTTTGAGGTCAATTACGAGAGCCATTGGATTTCTTCCTTTTCGATTAAACGATGCTTTCTGCATCTATTCTATGATTCTACCATGAAACCTCTAAAAAAACAGTAAAGAATTTATGGTGGATTGCGAAGTGTATATCGCGCAAAAGAAAAGGCCGGAAATTCTTTCCGGCCTTTTTTGTAGATCGGGCAATGCCCGCATAATAGAGTGTTTTATCGCGATTAGAACAATCGTAGAACTGACTGCTGTGACTGAGACGCGAGTGACAAGGATGTAACGCCCAATGTCTGACGTGTCTGCAATGCTAGCAAGTTCGCACCTTCTTCGTTCTGATCGGCAACCGTAAGGTCATCTGCACCAGCTCTAAGCGTGTTGATTGTCTGCTCAGTAAAGGTCTGGCGTGTTTGGATGACGGAAAGATCATTCGCAAGGCTTGATCCAAATGATCGAACATCGTTAAGCGCATCACGTGATTGTGTTGCTGTGAGTTCGATTTGTGTGGAGCTTCGGAATGAGGCTTCAGTCAAGCTAAGGCCGTTGGCAGTAAAGTCGACACCCTCTGTAATGAGGCGGCTTGAGTTATTCTCGTTAAAGAATGTCGTCAAATCATCACCGTTCAGGAGGTTAATACCGCGATATTGAGCATCGTTAACAAGGTCATCGATCTGTGAGCGAAGTGAGTTGTAGTCATTCGCGAGTTGATCAAGAGCCTGGGTTGAGCTGTTAAAGCGGAATGTTGTGTCAAACGCAGCGGCAGCAGTGCCTGATGTAATTGTATCAAGATTTCCACCTTCGTCACCAAAACCAAAGCCAATAACATCGTTAAGGGCGGTGTTGGTAACGTTGACTGTCGCACTAGCAACGGTATCGCTGAGTGATGTGATGCTAATTTGACCAGTGTTGCTGTCAAAGCTTGCTTCAACCAGGCCGTCAAGTGCTGCTGTACCGTTAATGCTGTCTACAAAATCTTGGAAAGATGCTGTACCAGCAGTTGTGGCGGCAGCCGGACTAACGGTTGTCCCGTCGGCGAGTGTGACCGTTAAGTTGATGGTCGCAGCGGCGTCAAGAACAAGAGCTTGGTTACCATCGGCGTCTGTATATGTGCCTGAGATTGTGTCCCCAGCTTCTACAGTATCGCCACCACCTTCGAACAATGAGATGGATTGGATAGTATTACCTGAAACAACAGTTGTTGCTGCCAGGGTTGTGCCATCTCTAGTTTCGTCAGTGAAGTAATCGCCAAGACCAAGATCCTGGAAGCCAGCTAATGTTACTGCTGTACCGGTCCCTGCATTATTGTCATCAACGATCCTAAAGCTGCGTCCGTCCGAGCTTTCGATGCTAATTAGCCCTTCGGCTGTAACACTGGCTCTAATTTCTCCGTTTTCGTTATCAGCAAATTTATTTGTGATTTCAGCAGCGAGAGATTCTGCGGTATCAAGAGCGTTAATTTCGATGTCTTGGAAGATTTGGTTGCCGTTATCATCGGTGGTTACAATATTAAAGTCCGCTCCAGCAGTAATGTTAGTAAGTGATGTTAAATCAGCAACATCGCTAAGGTCTGTGTCACCAGTGATGCGTGCTTCACCTTCAGAGGCTGCCAATTCGTCACGTGCTTGGTTTGTGATGGATTGTGCTGACTCAATCAGGCTAGTCAAAGCTGTTATACCACCATCGGCTGTTTCAATCGTGCGGATTGATTGACCAATACCATCTAAAAGACGGCTAAGGTCACTTGCGCGGTTGTTCAGGCTTTGTGATGTAAAGAAACTTTGTGGATTATCCAAAGCAGAGTTAACTTTCTTACCGGTGGCCAAGCGTAGCTGGGTATCATCAATAAGTCGTTGCGTGTTCTGCAATGAAAGTAGGTTACTCCTCAGAGCTGAGGTGAGTACGATATCAGAAGACATAGTCTTTCTCCTTTTCTAGGTTTTGTTTTGCTTCCTGCAATGTCCAAATACTTTGAACTATCTTTATAGAATATATCATAAAAGTGAATACTTTGTTAAAGAAACATTCTTATTTTCAATTTTATCCCATTTATATGCCATTAAAATAACCTCAGTGTCGAGGATTGGCTCTGCGCGGCAAGCGATAACGCCGTTGTAGCAAGGCTTAGGCGCGTTTGATTGGCCAATAAATTCGCCCCCTCTCTGTTTTGATCAATCAATGTTAAATCATCCGCCCCACTGCGAAGAGAGTTAATAGTCTCCTCCGTGTAGTTTCTGCGATTCGTAATGATGTTAAGGTCATTTGATAATGTGCGCCCAAATTCCCGCACTTCTAATATGGCGGGGCGAATTTTACTTAGAATTGTTTTAATGCTCCCGATGCTGTCAAATGTACGATCTGAAAGCCCCAATTCCTGCCATCGGAAATTGGATCCCTTGGTGATAAGTTTGCTGGAATTGTTTTCGTTAAAATATGTGGTGAGGTCGTCGCCCCCCAAAAGATTGATGCCGCGATAATTCGCATCCACAACAAGTCGATCAATTTGCTCTAATATGCTGCTATATTCACGGTTGAGTGAGATAAGCGATGTTGTTCCATTAAGGGAATTGGCGTGATTGGCGATCTCGCCGGCGCCAAGAGAGCGATTATAGATCGCAACATCAGAAATGCGGCCCGCAAAATTATAGCCTGACGCTGTGCCGTCCTCACCATCATGAAACTGCACCCCGCCATTGGCGCCGCCAATACCTATATCCCCGCTATGTGAGGGGAAAACAGTATCGCTTCCCGTACTTTCCCTGCCAATTTCTGCGCCGTCTAAATACCCAATAAAGGTGCTTGGGTTTCCGTTTCCTGTTACGTTGGCTCCGCTGTAGACAAAGGCAACGTGATAGGTTTGCCCCGCCACGATGGGGGCGCTGATATCGAGGTTGAAAAACCTGCTTGCGCCGGCATCGTCCTCCGCTGTAACCCGAATATCTCCATTATCAATGTAAATTGTAAATCCGTTTACGTTCGCGCCTTCTTCGTATAGGACTTGTCTTCCGCTTACGCTATCAGCATTGAAGGTAAGCTCCACAGTGCGTTGATCGGTGGTGTTAAGGTTGATGAGATTGGAATCTGTCACGCTAATGCGGTCATTAATACCGTCAAATTGCACGCTATCGTTACCCGATCCATTGCCGTAAATGGCGCCCCCACCCAATGATGCGCCGTTGGCAAGGGATGCCACACCGCCTGATGTGCCACTACCTGTATTGGCGAGTGTGTTATTGAGGCGATAATAAAAATCAGGATTAGACTCTAATATTTGCTGGTTAAGTGGATCGGGGCTGGTATTGACTTCTTTTTGGTAAATAGCCGGGTCGATATTACCTGCCTCCAACAGTTTAACGGATTCTTGAACGACGGCTTCGGCCTGATTGAGGAGGCGATCTAGCGCTTGAACACCGTTTATGGATTCTTCGACCGTGCGAATGCTTTGGCCAATGCCATCCAAAAGTCGTGTGAGATCGCTTGCGCGGTTGTTAAGGGATTGTGCTGTGAAGAAGTTTTGTGGGTTATCAAGGGCGCTATTAACCTCAAGGCCTGAAGCTAGTTTGAGTGAGCTTTTGTCAAACGCAGCTTGCGTACGGTTAATAGCATTAACCGTATTGCGAATAGCAGCGCTAACAACAATATCACTCACTCAAATCCTCGTATCCTACGATTATGTTACATACTGTAACTCTATATCGTACCATGAATGTCCTAATGAATGGTAAGGAAACATATGATAACGCCATGAATAACATGGGGTTTAATGATTGATATTGCTATGAATTGTCTCGTTTTTTTGCGGTGATACGCGCTTTAAAATGCAAAAACGCCCCGTACTGGGGCGCTTTCGAAATTAAGGTGGACGCATCAGGCTGGTGAGGGTTCTACCATGCGGGGCATTACCCGATGCGTCCTGTCTTTCATAGTTTCCCCATTCTGGGTCCGCATCCGAAAGATCGGTCTCTTAAGCTCCGGGGGTTAGGGTGTATAGGGTAATACAAACCCAGAGCGTATCGAGACCAAGCTCAATAATATTATCTCAGTCTAAGGAGATCCTCCGTCATCTGGTCAACGGTTGTAATAACCCGTGTCCCTGCGCCGAATGCACGCTGGGAAACAATCAGTTTCGCAAACTCATTCGCCAAATCCACGTTGGACGCCTCGAGTGTTGATGGCTCAACGAAGCCCGCTCCGCCTCGTCCTGCTTCACGCAAGTTATCTTCACCGGAGTCTTGGTTTTTGGAATACGCTGTCCCGGAAACTTCCGTCAGACCATTCGCATTCGCAAAGGTAACGAGTGGGATTTTGTAAAGCTGCGCGGATGCACCATTTGAGAAGCGCGCGCTGACGACACCATCTCGGTCAATATCGACACCAGTTCTAAGGCCAAGCTCAGCACCGTTTTGATCGGCGAAGATAACATCATAATTACCGGCAAACTGCGAGAAGCGCTCAACATCAATGCTGATATTTTGTGGGTTTGAACCGTTATTCCACTCAATCTGTGACAAATTGATGTCGATATTACCGTTCTGGTCGGGCAGGGCGTTCAATGTACCGTCACCGTTAAAGTTCAGCAAACCGTTACTAAGCGTTGTACCATCTGGATGGATGATGTTCAGCTGCCACCAGCCACGCTCGTTATATTGCGTATCACCAGGCAGGAACTGTGGCCCGGGGAATGTGTTCGGGTCAGTCGCGGCACTGTTTGAATATGGCGGTGAATCTGTCGGAGTACCGTTGTCATAGATACTTTCTCCGTTGGTGTTCAGGCCAGTCAAATCATTGGATGTGAACGTCCCTCCTGTCAGGCCAAGGCCAGTCAAAGCCCCGCCGCCGCCAACATCGGTAATTGTGAGGGTGTTTGTCGCGCCGGCTTGGAATTCATTGCGCTGGATAACAAGCTCGCCGTCATTACCAAGAAACGCGGTCGCTTCGAGTGTCGGGTTTTGATTGATCTCTCGAATGATGTCATTGACGGTTTGCACTTCACCTGCGGCTGCTGGTGGGCCTGCAACCACGGTCAATGTCAGCGGTCCGCCAAGTTCTGTTGAGATATCAAACTGGTCACCAACCGTAAGGCCGAGATCTGTTTGAAGATTGCTGGTCGCCAAGAGGTCTGAAACCTGTCCTGCGGCTGTCGCGTGTGGGCCAAACACTTTGGTGTATTCCAATGTCAAAACCTGCGCTGAGCCAAGGCTGTCATACACGGTTATCCCACGTGAGAAGTCTGGCGCTTCTGTGCGGGCGCTGGCAAGTGTGCTATCAACTTCGGATGAATCGAGGGTGATTGAAAGCTCGGCGGAAGATGTTGGTCGCGTCAGGCCGCCAAGGAAGGCCACGTCCGCTGGCACCAAAGAAGTTAAATCCCCTTGGTTTGCAGGAAGATTTCCGTCCGCATCAATTGGCCATCCATATAATGCAAAGCCTGAGGCATTACGAAGAAGCCCTTGAGAGTCTTCGGAAAACTGACCTGCGCGAGTGTAGAGAAACTCCTGTGTTGATACCGCGTCACGTTTAACGGGGAAGAACCCGTTTCCAGAGATCGCCGCATCGGTAGAGGATGCTGTCTGCTGCAAGGCGCCTTGCTGATCAACGCGCTGCAAGCGGTTTACCGTCACTGTACCGGGTGAATATGTTGTCGCGCGACTTTGTGATGTCACTAGGCTTTCAAACGCCGCTTCCGACCCTTTAAACCCTGTCGTGCTGATATTGGCGATATTGTTAGAGATAATCGCCGTGTTCTGGCTCTGCGCAAATAGCGCTGATACGCCTGTAAATAATGATCCAAATAGTCCCATTGTTTAGTTTCCTTTCTCAGTAAAGTTTTTCGTGTGTGTTGGGTTGTACGTTTTCATGTTAAAAATCTCTGTATGGTTATGTTGATGGGTTCGCCACATTGGCGCTCAAAATGTCCCCGATATTCACTAAATTGCTCGTGCCGTTTTTCTCGACATTCAGGAATATCTCGCCACCTTTTGTCTCCACGCCCGTCACTTTTCCGGATTCGCTTGTGCCAACGTCGATACGGGCATCGTTTTTATCAATCGCATCTATTTCAAATTTATAGGAACCTGCGCTGGCTTTCGTCCCGTCATTTTTGGTGCCGTCCCACGTCACTAGATGTCTGCCATCGGATTTATCGACAGATTCGTTATAGATCACGTTGCCAAGGTTATCGCGGATCAAAATCTGCGCCCTGTCAGCGTCGCTAGGGAGGTTGTAAATAACATTGGCGTCTCTTTCGCCATCAAAATAAAGCTCTGAGTTTTTATGTGTCACATCCAGCCCGACATAGCTGAGCGCCATCGTGAGGGCGTCATTGGTATTCGCTGCTCCGTCATTTTTCACAGATGTGTTCAAAACATTGCTGAGTGCAACGGCGCGCTCACCAACAAGAAGGAATATCTGCCCGCCTTGCGTTTCAACGCCTCGCACAAGCCCCGATACAACGGTTGTGGATTCGATCGGCTTATCTTCAGCGTTCAACGCTTCAACCTTGATTTGGTAGGTGCCTTCAGATGCTTTCCCGCCTGATCTTAATGTTCCGTCCCATGTGAAGGTGTGAGCGCCCGCAAGCCTGCTAGCGTCTTCGGTATAAACCACGTTTCCTTGTTCATCCAGAATATTGATTTTGGAGGTTGTCGCCGCTTCGCTGAGTGAGTAACGAATTTCTTTAGAGCCGCCGGTATATGCAAACTCACCGCTGATATAATTAACGTCTTGCCCGACATAGCTCTGCGCCTCACTAAAGGCTGATCCCACACCAAGCGAGACAAGAGAGTCGAGTTTCTGGTTGGTGTTAATTTGTTGTTCCACGCCCGTGAACGCAACCAATTGGTTCGTAAATTCGGTTGTCTCCATCGGTGACAAAGGGTCTTGGTTTTGCAGCTGGATCGTTAGCAATTCTAGGAATTGGCTGAAATCCTCGGCAAGGCCGGTTTTGGATTTCTCCGTATTGGCCTGTTGTTGAAGCGCTGTGTTTACTGATACATCGGATACCATTATCTGTTCCTCTTAAATCCTTCTATTACGCGTAAATGTCATAGCGTGTGTGCCCGGTATTGGGGTCAACGCGCCATGTCATTGTGCTTTCGATGATTTCTAGCTCATCGCCATTGCTATTGCCGCCGCGTCCTGTGCCGCCTTGGTCATGGCCGCCGCCGCGCTGGTTGTTTTGATCCATAAATTCGCCATCTTGCGCCAGTTCAAATGAAAGGCCGCTATCGGCGTCAAGTCCTGCGTCATGCAATGCGCGTTCCAAAATCTGTGCATCACGCTGAAGCATCATGAATGTTTCGGGTGTTTCTGCTTTCACGACGGCTTTCATGGTTTTGTCTTTTGAAAACGTCATCTCAACCTGAACGCGGCCAAGGCCTGGCGGGTCAAGGCGAAGCGATATATTCGTATCCATGCCCGCTTGCGCGCCCTTATTGATTGTCGCGGCAACCATTTGTGTGGCTGGGTGCGGGTGCGCGGCTGATTGCGCTTGGCTTACCAACGCGCTCAATGATCCTTGCGCCGTGCCTTGTCCGCTCGTGAGAGACAGGCCAAGCTGCTCTGACATTTGATCGCTAAAGCTTGAGGGGCCATAAAGCGATCCGCCAACCCCAAACGGCCATGCCTGTAGGACATTAAATGCGGCCTGCGGTGTTGAGCCATTGATGTTTTGAGCATTCGAATTGGCGCTCTGCGTCGTGGAGGCATCAGAAGCCAGTGGATTGCCCGCATATTTCTTGCCTGCAGCATCTTTAAGCATTTGCTCAAAATTGATTTCACCTTCGGCTGGTGCATCGCTGGTATTAAACGGCAGCGGAGCGCCTGTTTCGGGTTTGTTCGTTGTTTTTAAGCTGTCGTTCCCTGCGCCTGCCGCATTATTATTGGCGGCGATGAGGTTGGATTTTGCATCTATATTTGCATCTGTATCAGCAGTGTTTGTACCTAAATCTGTTCCCGCCAGTGTGCCGTTATTCGTATCAGTTTTAACGGGCTGGGGAGGGGCGGCCAAGGCAATCAAACTGCTTTGTAAAATGTTAAGCGCCTCAATAGCATCCTCGGCTTGCGCTTCTGTCGGTACAATACCGTTTTGAATATCCTGTAGTAGTGTGATTTGCTGCGGTGTTAGGTTTGTGGTGTTTAGGTCAATATCATCAATCACGGCATTGATATCGCTGGATAAAAGCTGATCACCACTTTCCAAAAGGTTTAAGGATTTCGCAACATCGGGAACGACAATCTCGCCGGTTTCTTTGTCGATCTTAAGGTCGTCATTGCCTGTTCCGGCTCTCATCACATTGTCAAAAATCTGCTGATTAAGCGCCAATGTCTGTTCAATTTCTGCAATCAAATCAAGGTCGGCAATGTTATCAAGCTGCGCAACATCGTCCGCAACTCTGTCATTGCCCGCAAGAACCCGCATCAGGCTGAGGCGTGTATCCTCATTAAGCGATGGATTATCCGAGGTAAGCGGCCCATCTGATGTTGGTTTTTTCTGTTTCGATAGATCTGCGTTTTCATCACCATTGGTCTCGCCATTGGAAATTTGTTGCTCAAGCTGCGCAAGGAGCATGTCAAATATACCCATGCCGCCCTGTTTCGGCGCAGCCTTATCGCTGCTCGCATCTGTAATCGTTGCGGCCGAAACGGGTGTGGTGTAAAAACTAGCTAAATCAATCATATACTCTCTTTTCCTGACGCAGTGTGTTTAAGCGGTTTCGCTAATGCCTGTAGAAACAACACGTTTCTCGGTTGTGTGAAGGCGGCCATGCTCGCCATAACTTGTGGCTTGCTGTTGGTTAACCGCATCTTTTGTAGCGCTACGAATCGTATCGTTCAGTCTGTCCATCGTGCGCTGCATGCGCTTGATCGCATCTTTATTGGTCTCGGCCAATTGGCTGAAATCCGCCTGCATGCGCTCTAATCTCCGCTTTAATACAGGGTCAACGCGGCGCATCTCGTCTTTGCGCTCCAAAATCTGTTCAATCCCTTGCTGATAATGGCGCGCAGTTTCAAATTTCTGATCCTGCAAAGCCATGAATGTTTTCGTATCCGCATTCTTTAACGCTTTATTCTCCGCGATATAAACGGTCCGCAAATCATCAATCGTCTCCATCATCTCGGTCATCGCCTTTTCGGGGGATGCCGATAAGATCACGCCGTTATGGCTGATGTGCTTGCGCGCGTTGCGGGCTTTGTGTGTGGTCTGCTGTCTAGACATTTTTACCCTCGCTTTGTGCTTTAAGGAGTGCGGCTTCAATCTCTTCGTCATTCGCAAATGTAATCTGGTGTTCCTGACCAAGCTCTTGCGCGCTCAAAAGAGTGTTTTGCGTATTTTCTTTGGCTGTCTGATAAATCCGGCTAACTGTCTTGTTGTTCTGCTGCGCGGCATCACCAAGGCGATGTTGAAGCGCTTCCAATTTATCCAGCAGGGCAGGGTTCATCCCGCGAAATTCGGGAAGACGCGCGCGAAACTCGCTTGCTGCCGCCGCGTAATGGTCTGCGATCAACGCTTTTTCGTCCTGTAAAATGGCAAAGCTGAGGATGTCATTTTGCGCCAAGGCCTGGCTCTCACGCTCCGCTAAATCTGCAAGATTACGCGTCAACTTAATCAGCTGTTGAACTGCTTGAGTTTTCTCGCTCGATAATACGCCTGCTTTGGCTTGGCTTGATAAAATCGCGGATGACTCATTGCTCTTTACTTTATTATTCAACGCCTGTTGCATCATTCTCTCCGTTTGTTAATTCGTTTGTATCGACTGTCGTATTCTTATCGGCGGCATCTTGCGCCGCATTCGCATAGGCAATGTCCATTGGGCTCATGCCGTTTGCTTCTTGTTGCATCTGGATCATCGCGCCCTTGATGTTATCGGCAATGCCCACGCTCCCTGTCTGTGAGAGCAACTTGCCGTATTCTTGAACCAGCATGCCGTGGAAAATCTCTTCACCTTTACCGCCGCCAAATGGCCCGTCATGTTTAAGCCCTTCAAACATTGGCTTCATCATCTCGGCAACAAATACCGCCTCAAATTCTTTTGCCGCTTCTTCGGCTTTTTCGACGTCAATGCCGCCTTTGGCTTTCTCGACCTTCTTCGCTGCCGCAATCGGGTCAACCGGCTGCGCTTGCATAAGGGCGAGATTTGTATCTGGGGCGAGCATGCTGGTCATCTAAATCACCTCAATCTCTGCCTGCAACGCACCCGCTGCTTTGATCGCCTGAAGAATGGTAATCACATCACGTGGCTGAATGCCGAGGCGGTTAAGCCCTGTCACGAGGTCTTGCAACGTCACGCCGCTTTCGATGGTCGCCAATTTACCGGCGCCTGTGTTCACTTCAATATCGGTGCGCGCCACAACAACCGTCTCTCCAGCCTCAGCAAAAGGGTTGGCTTGTGAGACTTGTGGTGTTTCGGTCACGCTGACGGTCAAATTTCCTTGTGCCACGGCAACATCGCTAATCTTCACATCCGATCCAATCACGATCACGCCTGTGCGCTCGCTGATCACAATACGCGCCACTTGGTCGGGTTGAACGGGCAGTTGCTCAATATCGGTAATAAGGTCAACAATAGAGCCGTCATAATTGCTCGGAAGCTTAAGCACCACACTCGCGGAATTTTCTGCCTGAGAGATATTCGCAGATGTGAAGCCATTGATTGCATTTGCAATGCGGCGTGCTGTTGTAAAATCTGGATTCTTGAGGGCAAGGCGAACCTGCTTAAGCTCATCAAGTTTGAAGTCAATCTCGCGCTCAACAATCGCGCCGCCCGCAATCCGTCCTGATGTCGGGATATTTTGCGTCACGGTCGCGCCTTCGCCCTGAACCGTAAAGCCTGACACGCTGATCTCGCCTTGCGCAATCGCGTAAATCTCGCTGTCCGCCGCCATCAACGGCGTCACCAAAAGCGTACCACCAAGCAAGCTATCTGCATCACCAAGCGAGGAAACGCTAATATCGACGCGTGACCCTTGGTTGGTAAATGGAGGGAGCGTTGCTGTCACCATAACCGCGGCAACGTTGCCAGTGTTAAGGTTCTGTCCTGCAACGCTGACCCCCATTCTCTCAAGCATGGATACCAAACTGCGCTGTGTAAAAGGGGAGTTGTTAAGGCTGTCACCACTACCATTAAGGCCGACGACCAAACCATAACCAATCAATTGGTTGTCACGCACGCTCTCGATATTCACGATATCTTTAATGCGTGATGTATTGGCATGGCTCAAAGAGGGGGCAGTGCAAACCAACATGCCCATAACCGCAACCCCGCAAAGGCCTTGGAGGAGAACCTTCGGGGTTTTAAAAATCACAGTTTTTGCAATGTTCATTGTCACTGGCACGGTTAAACCTCTTTTTGCCTTACTATTAACTCGTAATGACATATGCGAATGCCATGCCAGTTTTGAAATGTTGTTAAGTTGTTGTTTTATATGTGTAATGCTGTGTAAGGGCAGGGGGCGTAAATGCCGCCATCGCGCCAATGGGAAATTTTTCCGCCCCCCACAGGGCGGCAAATCTTTCCGCCTATCTTAAAACGCGCTATACTGGTAGAAAGAATATAAATAACGATCGAGTATCAATCATGAAAGTGCGCGGACCAGGCTCCACCCAGGGGCCATCAAAGTCAAAAAAATCATCAGATTCCTCATCAACTGACGGAAGCTTCGGCAAGCTTATGGCCGGAAGCAGCGAGCCCGCCGCTGCAAAAACCAACACGCAGAGCATCGCGCAAGTTGACGCGCTTCTCGCCATTCAGGGCGCTGAAGACCCAACTCAGGGCGCGGCACGCAAACGTATGCGCCACCGTGCCAACACATTGCTCGATACACTCGATAAGCTGCGCGACTCCTTACTAAGCGGTAAATTGACCATCGGTGATATGGTCAATGTCGCTGACGTGGTTGCATCGCACCGCGAAAAAATTAGCGATCCTCACCTGACTGGCCTGATGGATGAAATTGACCTGCGCGCCCAAGTTGAGCTGGCGAAAATGCGCGTAGCATTGGACGCACAAGCAAAACACGCCAACGCCAACGCGCCCGCCGATGAGGCATAAATCCAATCATGACATTTTCTACTTGTCTTAAACCCAATGCCTGCGTATATTTGCGCCTTAATTTTAAGTCTGATTTTGTGTAAAAAATAACTATCAAGGGGATAGCACCAGCATGGCAAAAGAAAACAGTACAACACTCCCACCAGATTATGATCCGGAAACAGATACAGGCGAGTTCATGAACCCTGTCATGTTAGAATATTTCCGCCAGCTTTTGATCAAATGGCGTGAAGACCTATTGCGTGAATCTGAAGACACAATTTCAAAAACACTTCAGGGGACAGAGCTTCAAAAACCTGACCTGACTGATCGCGCGTCCGAAGAAACCGACCACGCGCTGGAGCTTCGTACCCGTGACCGTGAACGTAAATTGGTGAAGAAAATCAATTCAACGCTTCGCTCTATCGATGAAGATGATTACGGCTATTGCGAGGAAACAGGCGAGCCTATCTCGGTTGCCCGCCTCAAAGCGCGCCCAATCGCGACCCTCACGCTCGAGGCGCAAGAGCGTCACGAGCGCATGGAAAAAACCCAGCGCGACGATTAATCACCTCTTTGATTAAAAAAAGAAAAACCAGCCGTGTAACGACTGGCTATAGTTGGGTGGGGTTAAGGTAAACTTTTACGCACTATAATTCTAATGGCTGCTGCGTAATGCAGGGGATTTAAGCCTTTTCTAAAACGGGAAGACGATATCGTATAATTGCTGCCCGTAGCGTGGCTGCTGCACATCCGTGATATGTCCTTCACCACCATAAGCAATCCGCGCTTCTGCAATTTTTTCCGATGGAATGGTATTGCCGACAGAGATATCTTCGGGGCGAATAACGCCATCAATCTCCAAAACACGCTTTTCAAAATTCACGACAACCTCTTGGCGTCCATGAATAACCAAATTCCCATTCGGCAAAATCTGTGTCACAAGCGCGGCCAATTGCACCGTCACTTCTTCATCGCGCTCAATACTTCCCGTCCCCGTGGAATTAGAGGTCGAGCCAAGATTAACAAGATTGGTTGGATCAACCGATTCCGGCAAAATCGAGCCTAGATCGTTTTGTATCCCGCCAAGCGCGTTCAAATTCGCATCTTCATTCCCGCTGCGTGAGCGTGAGCTTTCGTTCTCAAGCTTGGCTTCATCTTCAATCTCAATCACAACCGTAATAATATCACCCACATCGCTCGCACGCTGGTCTTTAAAGAATGTCGTGCGGTCATACGCCCATAATGAATTTTTTTGCGGTGTGATGTTTTTCGGGCTTGGCATAGGCAAGCTAACGGGTTGATATCCTTTTTGCGTGGTCGGGTTCACAATCTGTGAGCGTTCCGGCGCTTTTCCGATATTGGCAATACGATCCGCAGTGCCGCAAGCGCTTAACCCTGCGCAAGCCACTATCATCGTTGAATATTTCAGTATATCTTTCATCTCAAGCCTCACTCACTCTCTATACGCATTAAAACTTTTTGACCACAACTTCGCGCTCCGCTGTCACAAGCGCCTCAACAGTGCGGCTGCTCGCGGTGTTGGAAACCCGAACAAGGTCACCTTTCGCGCCGTTTTCCAACGCTTTTCCTTTGGCCGTCAATCGCATGCCGCCATCATTAAAAATCATAGTAACCGTGTCACCGCGCTCAACGATAAGCGGCGCTTGTATCTCGTTCACTCTCACGCTTTTGCCCGGTAAGATGACGCGGCGCGGCGTTGTGCCGATCAATTCATCCGCGCTGATCACCATATCATTGCGCACCTCGTCTTCACGCACCGAGATCGTCTCGATATCGCGCGCGCCAATAACGCTTCCATTACGGATCGTGCTGGACAGGACAGGAATATTAATCATGCGATGGATCGCGCCGCTCACACGAATAGTCTCAAGCGGCTCTTCTTTCGATGGCGCAACCAAGGTCGCTTCGAAACGGTTTTGCTCATGACGCACATTCATGGATTGCACTTCAACTTGCGCGGGCTTGTCGAGCGGTAAAATCATCTCGGCAAGCGGCCCTGCAAAAGCAAGCTTATACTCACCGCTCATACCGCTTTGCGCGATCTCCGCTTGCAATGCATCTTCAATCATTCCGCTGTCAATAACGGTTGCGGCACGTTTTAGCACAACATACTCACCCGAATGCGCCGGACGCCATTGCAAATCAAGCGCGAGCGCAATACGCATCAATGTGCGCGCATTGAGTGTCATGTCCTGACCGGGGCGCGGGGCAGGGCCCAACACTTTGTCTTTGCCCTTTGGCAATCCGGTAAACACATCGCTCAACATGATCGAGTCATGGTCAATCATCCCGTTTGTCTTAAGGCTGACCGCGCCAGCGCAATGCGGGTAAACAACCCCGACCATCGCGGCAAAAACAACCGCACTTAATAAAAACGTTTTAATAGTGAATGATTTACGCATAATGATCTCGCTCTCTCGATTATCTCAACTGACTAACGGTTTGAAGCATTTCATCGGATGTGGAAATCACATTCGAATTCATCTCATATGAACGCTGCGCCGTAATCAGCTGTGTGATTTCCGCCACCACATTCACATTCGACTGCTCAAGCGCAGATTGGCGCAACGCACCAAACTCATCCTGACCGGGGGTTCCTGTGGTCGGTGTGCTCGATGCATCCGTCTCTAGGAATAAATTGTCACCAATCGCTTCAAGGCCTGCGGGGTTCACAAACCGCGCCGTCTGAATTTGTCCGACATTGGTTGTCGCCGTGTTGCCCGGCTGGGTGACTAAAACTTCACCTTCGCGGTTAATATCAATACTGATCGCGTCCGGTGGAATGGTAATGCCCGGATCAACAAGGAAACCCTGCACCGTCACAAGCTCCCCATTTTCATTCATCTGAAATGTTCCGTCACGCGTGTAGGCCGTGTCACCGTCCGGCATTTGGATCTGGAAAAACCCTTCGCCGGTAATCGCCACGTCCAATGGGTTCTCTGTAATCTGGATCGCTCCTTGCGCATGTTCACGATAAACCGCACCCGCACGCACACCCAAACCTAGCTGAATCCCTGTGGGGACAGTCGTTCCCGTATCCGATGACGTCGATCCGGGTTTATCAATATTTTGATAAATCAAATCCAAAAAGGCGGGGCGCTGTCGCTTGTATCCCGTGGTGGTCATGTTCGCAATGTTGTTGGATATCACATCCACGTTCAATTGCTGGGCGAGCATGCCCGTTGCGCCAATATCTAAAGATCTCATGTCTTATTCTCCTTCATTATCATCATTATTCTTACTGCCCGCCACCCGTCAGCTTTTGAATCGCTGAGCGCAGGCGGTCATTTTCACTTTGCAAAACTTTTTGTACCGATTGATAATCGCGCACCGTTTCAATCATTCTTGTCATCTCAAGAACAGGCTTCACATTCGACTGCTCAAGATACCCTTGCTTAACTCGACTAGCGGTCGCGGGTGCGGCGTCACCACCAACGATTTTGTATAAATTATTGCCTTGCTGTTCTAGCTGCTGGGCATTGGCAAATTCAAAAATACCAAGCTGGCCAATCTGCCCGTCTTGATTAGAGACATTGCCGTTATCATCAATCGCAATCTCCGTAGAGCCTGCAGGGATCGTAATAATACCGCCGCCATTACTGGCCACGGGAAATCCCGCTTGTGTAATCAATGTGCCATCGGCGCTGCGCGAGAAATTACCATCGCGTGTATATTGAATCTCACCGCCGGGTGCCTGCACGGAGAAAAAGCCATCACCAACAATCGCCGCATCTAGCTGGCTGCCTGTCTCACGCATAGAGCCGGGCGTGGTGATCTGATACTGTCCTTGATCATTCACAAATGATAATGGATCATCATATCCGCGTGGCTTAACCAGATATTCCTCAAACAGAGTATTTTGTGCGCGATAGCCTGTCGTGTTCATATTGGCGACGTTATTGGCAATAATGTCCATATTCGTCTGCAACGTGACTTGTCGCGATAATCCAAGGTAAATGCTATTTTCCATTGGGGGTTCCTTAACCGTTATATTTCGTTGCCCGCTTAAAATACGATGCGGGTTCTTCAGGTTCCTCATTGCATGCGCCATGCCAGAATTAAAAGGGTAAATATTTCAATGTCTTAATGGTTTTTTGGCAAATGGGTCAGGGCAGCTTCCATAATCCGAATCAGGGAGGAATGACCCACCATCGCGCGCAAGGGGGTAAATTTTTCCGCCCCTAACGCTCTTTACCCCTCTTTTTTCTAAACTTGTGAGCGTTTACGCCGAGTGACGCCTCTAGCATTTATTTTAGGCGCAAAAACGATTACACTTATAGATGTGTTGAATCTCTATCGAAAAGAATCAAAAAAATGATGACCCAAGATGACGAAGTCGAAGATGTTAATGATGGCGCCGTAGATAACGCTGACCAAGATGGCGAAAGCTTTGATTCGGACGATAAAGAAAAAAAAGGCGGTAAAAAGCTCATTATCATAATCGTGGCGCTTTTGCTTCTTGTCGGCGGCGGCGCGGGTGCGTATTTCACGGGTGCGCTCGATGGCTTGCTCGGCAAGGATGCGGAGTGCGTTGAGGAAGTCGATGAACACGGCGAAGTCATCGCGGCTTGCCCCGAAGAAGAGGCGCATGGCGACGAGCATGGCGCAAAAGATGATCATGGTAAAAAAGAAAAACACGCCAAAAAAGACAGCGGTCACGGCGGCGGTGATGGTCACGGTGGCGGAGATAGTAACTTCCTTGAAATCCCGACAATGATCGTAAATCTGAACACCGAAAACGACACACCGCGTTATCTGCGCCTTACGGTGCAATTGGAAATGTCCAACCCATCCGACGTTGCCGAGGTTGAGGCCGTCATTCCCCGCGTCGTCGACCAATTCCAGACATATCTTCGAGAGCTTCGCGTGCGCGACCTTCGTGGTTCTGCAGGCATATACCGCCTTCAGATGGAATTGCTGTGGCGTGTAAACCAAGCCGCCGCCCCCGTGGAAGTAAAAGATGTTCTGTTTCAGGAAATTTTGATCCAATAATGCTATACTAATATAAAGAAAGCCTAAAACGGCACGGCGTTTGCAATGAAGATAAACGACTGCGTATATAGGCAAATAAAATTAAAGAGATGAAGACCTAAGGAATGGACGAAACCACGTCAGATGAACTCGATCAAATGAGCGACGAAGAGCGCGCCGTCATGGAGCAATGGGAGTCCATGGCTGATGACGATGCGCCTGAAGCTGATATTGACTCTATCCTTGAAGCCGACGCAACGCCTGCTTTCGATGGCGGTGACGACTCCGAGGAAAGTGAGGGCGGAACCCGCATCCTCAATCAGGAAGAAATTGATTCTCTGCTTGGCTTTGATGATGACGAATCATCAACCGAGAAATCTGGCGTTCTGGCGCTTATCAACTCGGCCATGGTTAATTATGAACGCCTGCCGATGCTCGACATTGTGTTCGACCGTCTGGTGCGCCTCATGTCCACATCTCTTCGTAACCTCACAAGCGATAACGTCGAAGTCAGCCTCGACCAAGTCTCCACGGTGCGTTTCGGCGATTACATGAATTCCATCCCTTTACCCGCCATGCTTTCGGTTTTCAAGGCTGAAGAATGGGACGATAACGGCCTGTTTGTGACCGACTCTGCGCTGATCTATTCCATCGTGGATGTGCTTCTCGGCGGACGAAAAGGAACCCCCGCAATCCGCGTGGAGGGACGCCCCTATACAACAATTGAATCAAAACTGGTTGAAAAAATGGTGGAGGTCACGCTCGGCGATTTATCCTCCGCTTTCGACCCGCTATCCCCAGTCAGCTTCACACTGGATCGCATGGAAACAAACCCGCGTTTCGCCACAATCACACAAAGCGGCAATGCCTGTGTGCTTGCCCGCCTGCGCGTTGATATGGGTGATCGCGGTGGTCGCGTCGAAGTATTAATCCCATACGCAACGCTTGAGCCTATTCGCGAACTTCTCCTGCAAATGTTCATGGGGGAAAAATTCGGTCGTGACTCCATCTGGGAAACGCATTTGACGCATGAGCTCTATAAAACCGATGTGCAGCTTCAGGCAATCTTAGGTGAAAAAACAATGTCCCTTGGTGATATGCTAAACTGGAAAGTGGGATCAAAGGTAATGTTCTCCACCCGCACCGAAGAAGATTTAGAACTGCGATGTGGTGATTTCCCGATGTTCAGGGGGCCAGTCGGGCAAAAGCAGGAAAACATCGCAGTACGTATTGAAACATATATCGAACCCGACATAGACGACGATCAATAGGAGCGCAAAGCAACATGACCACTGAGTATCTTAAGCTAATTTTGGATATCATTATCCTCGCTGGATTGGGCGGCTTTATATTCTACGCCCTTCAGCTTTCAAAAGCGCTAAACGCTTTCCGCTCGCACCGTTATGAATTCGACGCGGTTATGCGTGAGCTCACCACACACATCGACAACGCGCAAATCGCCGTCAACGATTTAAAACAAACCTCACAGACCTCTGGCGACAACCTCCATAAGCTTGTCCGTGACGCACAATTCCTCTCCGATGAGCTCAAGCAAATCAACGAAGTCAGCGACAGCCTTGCCTCCCGCCTTGAAAACGCAGCAGAACGCGCCAGAAAAAATCTGGAAATGCCCAACCACAATCTCGGTGAAAATGTCTCCCCCATGGCATTAAATGCACAGCGCAAACAATCCCACGCCGCCCGTGATGAAGACGGTTTCATGATACACGATCCTGATTTTGGCGAAGAAGACGGCTTTGATGATACAATGGACGATGACGATCCTGAAATGGGTAAATTATCAAGTGCCGCTGAGCGTGAGCTATATAAAGCGCTTAAAAAGAATAAGAAATAGGAATAAAAACACGTCATGAATAGCAATTTCCGCATCCTGCCGATCCTCATCATTGTTGCAATGCTGACCTTTTCTGTGCGTGTTGCGGATTTCGCGATGGGGGTATCCTCGTTAAGCGGCGCTGCAATTGCCGAAGATAAACCACAAGATCCCCCCGAAGAGGTCACAGGCTCTAAATCAATCGCCGAACAAATCGCAGATCGCAAAAATGGCGAAGACCCTGCCGAAGCGGAAATAGCTGAAAAAGGTGACAGCATGAAGGTAACGCCCGCACCCGATAAAGACGCGCCCGAAATGGATTGGCGCGATGCATCCGACCAAGAAGTCGACTACAGCAACGTCCGCATGGAAATGTTCGATGACCTCACTGACCGCCGCAAAATCATGGACAAGCGTGAAAAAGCCATCATGACCCGCGAAGCCCTCTTACGCGCCGCCGAACAAGAAATTGACCGCAAATACCAAGAGCTATCAGGCCTTCGCACTCAAATCGAAAAATTGCTAGAACAGCAATCCGAAGAAGAAAAAGCCCGCATCGCAAGTCTTGTTATGATCTATGAAGGCATGAAACCAAAAGACGCCGCCCGCATCTTCGATACGCTTGATCTCGATGTGCTTGTCTCCGTGATGGGGCAAATGTCGGAGCGCAAACTATCTCCCATCATCGCCGCAATGAACCCAGAGCGTGCACGCACCATCACAATTATGCTTGCCGAACAAAAAACCCTGCCGGAATTACCATCACTTCAATAAATGATAAGAAGTGAATATAAATTTATTCGCCATGCGCCCGTATTCGGGTATACTTAATATTACTAATTCGCTGCGTTTTCACATACATTATAGGAAGATTTTTTATGCCACGCTTACGAAGCGTTAATAATTATCATCCATACTATCAGGCTGTATTGATAAAAATATGGTTTAACACCTACTCAAATTTTAAGGAGAAAAATTAAAGTGGCAGTCGATAAAAATATGAACATCTTGATCGTAGATGACTACAACACGATGTTACGCATCATCAAAAACCTTTTGAAACAATTGGGCTTCCCAAATGTTGATGAGGCCAGCGACGGTGGACAGGCATTTGAGATGGTGAAGCAAAAACCATACGGCCTTATTATATCCGACTGGAACATGGAACCCGTAAGCGGTATCGATTTTCTCCGTAATGTGCGTGGCTCAACCGAAAGCTTTAACAAAACACCATTCATCATGGTGACAGCGGAAAGCAAAACCGAAAACGTTATTTTGGCAAAACAAGCGGGCGTAAATAATTACATCGTAAAACCGTTTAACGCCGAAACGCTGAAAACAAAAATGTCAGCCGTCATTGGCGAATTCTAATCACATTCATATTAATCGAGAAAATAGATAATAATGAACAATCCTATATCCATAGAAAACCAAGAGCATTCATACGAGCGCGACGAGGTTATAAAGATCATCAATTCCGTGATCTCAAAAGTTGAGCATAGCGGCGATGCCGTAAACGAAGCTATTTACGCAGAACTCCAAGGTCTTCAGAAAATCATCGAAGAAGCACGCGCAGCCATCGGAGCAACCCGCCCCGATGACATTAAGGATAAACATATCCCGTCAGCGACCGATGAATTGGACGCCGTTGTTGAAGCCACCGCCGAAGCCACGGGCACGATCATGGATGCCGCAGAAATCATCATGGAAAAAGCGGGCGCAGTAGGCGGCGAAAATGGTGACGCCATAACCAACGAAGTCATGAAAATATTCGAAGCATGCTCGTTTCAGGATATCACGGGACAACGCATCACAAATGTGGTCAAAACATTAAAAACAATTGAAACCAAAGTCGGCAAAATGATTTCAATCATATCAAGCCGCATGCCCGGCGCGGGCAATTCGTCTGACCTGCCGCCCGAAGAAGACACAAGAACCGAAGATGAAAAATTGCTAAATGGCCCGCAAATGAAAGACAAAGCGATAAGCCAAGAGGATATTGATAAACTCCTTTCAGACTTCTAAGCTGATTGGATGCAATACACAAACAAAAGGCACGACACACCGATGGACATGGCGAACCAGTTTCTAAGCTTATCGCTTTTTATCATGTTGCTGTCTTTTTTCATCATCCTCAACTCCCTCTCAAGCTACGAAGATGTAAAATCAAAACCGGTGCTAAACAGCATCTCAATGGCATTTTCCAAGGACACACCAGACCCGATCCTCGCCCCCAATACGGTTGAATCCCCAATAGAATCAAACAATGAAGGCGATTCCCTCGATAAGTTAAAAAACCTGTTTAACGCTCAAATTACAGGGGTTGAGGTGACGACAAACCGCCTCGGCACCATGATGCATATGCGCATGCCCCTCTCGAAATTCGAAAACAGCTTGCTCGCACCCATCCGCCAAGTCAGACCAGGCGCACGTTTAGGTGAGCCAGGAACATTCATCCCAACCCTGCTATCGCTCATGCAATCACGCGAAACCGAAATACCGTATCGTATGGATATGGTGTTAAACACTGCGGAAAATCCGGCGGAGGCGTTCGCCAATGACGCCGACCAAACGCGCCTGGACATGAAGAAAATCGCAAATCTCACCAAAAGATTGGAAGACAGTGGTCTGGATAAAAAATTAATATCCGGCGGCATCGCGCGCGGTGAAGTCGGTATGATTGATATCTATTTCAAACGTTACATCCCCGTAAAACTCGAAACAGGCCAGGGGGCGCAATGACCGAAGACGCAGACATCGCCATCAACATCGAAAACCCGTCTTCAATCGTCCAATTAAGCGCGATGAACGCACAGGCCGCACACGCAAAAAAAGAAAAAGAAGAGGCGCTGCCCCCACCATTATGGCTCATCACCTTCACCGATATCATGGCGCTCATGCTCACATTCTTCGTGTTGCTATATTCCATGTCCGTCCCCGAGGTGGAAAAATGGGAAGATCTCAGCACCTCAATCAATAAAGGCTTCAGCAAATTCTACAGCCCCCCGCAATTCGCCGGCGCGCAAGATACAATCTCAATCCAAAAAATAGATCGTAGTGATGCCTTAAATCTCAATTACTTACGCGATCTTATTAATACAAAAATGCAAGAGGATGAGCAATTGGGCGATATCAAAATCTTCACAGGAAGAGATCAACTGATCATCTCTCTACCCGAAGATTTGCTTTTTGATGGCGGCCAAGTGGAGGTCAAAACCGAAGGCAAACGCGCATTATTTTCCCTCGGCGGTTTGCTCGCCCGCATTCGCAATCGCATCGAAATTGTCGGCCATAGCGACCCGCGCCCAATCACAAATGAAAGCGCACAATACGCCTCTAATTGGGAATTATCGCTGGCACGTGCCGCCAGCGTCGCAAACATCCTCTCACAAGTCGGCTACAGACGTGAGGTCACCGCCCGCGGTATGTCTAGCGCCCGATACGATGAACTCCCCGCATCCATGCCCGAACAAAAGCGCCTCGACCTGTCTCGCCGTGTTGATATCGTCGTGATGCGAGACGATGGCGACAGCCGCTCTCTTCTACAAATTGGCCGCTAAATCCAATCCTTTAAAAACATGGAAAATAGCTGTGTGCCTTTAAGGCGCAAGACCTCTCCAAACTTGCTCTATGACAGGCACTATGGCATTTTAAAAGAGTATGTACGCACCCAAATTCATCGCCCGATTAATCCTTCTCTTGGCCCTATCCGCGCCAAGCATTGCGTTCGCGCAGAATGTAGAAATGCGCACGGGCGTGCACGCCGATTACTCGCGTCTCGTCATCGACTGGCCGCGCAAAACCGCATCCACGGTAAAAAAATCAAATCAAACCCTGACAATCGCATTCGATAACGCGGCAAACCCATCAACCGCAAATATCGACATCACAAAGACGCAAAACATTAAGGGCGTCAACGTAACCAACACAAACCCGCTGACCGTCACGCTTAACATGTCAGGGGACAACCGCTATCGCAGCTTTTACGCAGGCAGCCGCTTCGTCCTCGATGTCTATAATCTCCCCGGCGCACAGCCACCCAAAATCGCGCAAGCACCAAAGCCAGAACCAAAGCCTGAAGCCAAACCCGCCCCTCTCCCAGAGGCGGCAAAAGAGGCCCCTAAAGAAACCCCAAAACCACTCAACGAAGTCGTCAAACAGGCCAAAGCCGCCATCGTTGAACCCGTCGAGGTTCAAACATTAGACGAGCAAAAAAATCCCCCCGAACCAGATTTCGCAGAGCTTGAAAACCCCGGCCTCGGCACCGCAAACCTCATCGCGCTGTCTTCATCAAGAACCTTCGGCCTGTCCGTATTTGAGCGTGATGATAGAATATACATCGTCAACGACGACCCCGATTTGCTCTTAAATCCCAAAATCAGCGGCCCGGATTCAAAATACCTAAGGCCCATCGAATCCACCGAAATGGACGACGCCAAAATTTTCACGGCGCAAAGCATTCTCGGCACTTCAATCCGCACCCAAGGCGGCGGCCTTCTCTGGAAAATCATCGTCTCTGACGCAAAGCTAAAAGACGCCCCTGTAAAACCACAACGCATTAACGTATCCAAAGATGAAATCCACGGCGGAAAACTGCTCTTTCCCTTCATCGAAGCAAGCAAGCTTATCGAAATCCCTGACCCCATCACGGGGCGCATGATAAAAATCGTCACATCAAAAAGCTCAAAAGACTTCACTGGCGACCGCCTCAGCTTCCCTGAATTTGACATCCTCTCCTCTGCCGCAGGAATGGCGATTTTGCCACGCGTTGATGATCTTATAATCGACATCAAAAGCACAGGTGTCGAAATTAGCCGTCCAAACGGCCTCGCAATCCTCCCCCAAGACCTCGTCGAAACCGAGAGCCTCGTCGAACAAGTCGCCCTCAACCCCGACGGCACAAATAAAAAACGCATCTTCGATTTCAAAAACTGGCAACTCGGCGGCCTCGAAGCCGTGCGAGAAAACCAGAATATCCTCCTCGCCAGCGCCGCGCAAATGCCCGATGGTGAGCGTGACGCGGCTCTCATGACATTGGCAAAAATGTATCTCGCCAACGCCATGGGCGCGGAAAGCCTCGGCTTTTTAGAGATGATCCAAAACTACACCCCTGAAATCGCCAATACACCGGAGTTTCGCGCCATCCGCGGCGCCGCCAAAGTACTGGATTATAAAGCCGAAGACGCATTCAATGACATGGCAATCAAGGAATTGGACGAGTTCGAAGAAATCGGCCTCTGGAAAGCGGTCGCGCTTGCCGATATCGGTGACTGGCAACAGGCCATTGAACGCCTGCCCAAAAACGTATCCTTATTCTATGAATACCCCGTAGGCCTGATTAACCGCATCGCGCCTACCGCCGCAGAAGTTGCTTTGCGCGCAGGAAACACAGACCTCGCCGACCAAATCCTGACCCTCATCGAAGACAACATCAAAACGCTAAACGAGCAACAGCAGGCCGCGGTCAACTACCTCAAAGGTGAAAAATACCGCCAGCTCAAGCAAAAAGAATACACCAAAGAATATTGGGAGCCACTCGTCACCGGCAGCGACGATCTCTATCGCGCAAAAGCAGGATTAGCGCTGGCCCGCTACGAAATCGACGAAGGCGACATCAAACCAAAAGACGCAATCGACACATTGGAACGCCTCCGCTATTCATGGCGCGGCGATGAATTGGAAGCACAAATCGGATACTGGCTTGGCCGCACATATTTCGAGGCAGGCGAATACGTCAAAGGCTTAAACCTCATGCGCGAATCCGCAACCGTCGCCGCGGGAACCCGCCTCGGCACACGCATCACCAATGAAATGAGCGATATGCTAACCAAGCTATATATGGATGACAGCTTCAACACGGTTTCCCCTCTCGACGCGGTCGCCTTATATGAACAATTCACGGAAATCATCCCCGGTGGTGACGCAGGCGATAAAATCGTTGAGCGCCTTGCCGACCGTCTGACCGCCGCCGATCTCTTGGGGCGTGCCTCCAACCTGCTCGGCTATCAGCTCAAACACCGCCTAAGCGGTATTGATGCCTATAAGGTCGCCGTAAAACTCGCCGCAATTTACCTTCTCGATTCAAACCCGGAGGAAGCGCTAAAGACGCTCGATACGGCGCAAAGCGAATATGACGCGCTGCCCGAAAACCTTCAGACAACCGACAAAATTCAGGATATGACCTTGCTCCGCGCCCGTGCATTATCACGCAGTGGTCGCCCCGATCTGGGCATTGAAATGCTGGAAAACCTCAATAAAAACGTATCAACAAACCGCCTGCGCGCTGATATCGCATGGACAGCCGGATATTGGGATGACGCCGCCGCCGCGCTCGGGGATGTGATTATCGACCAAAATATCTCGCTCACCCGCCCGCTAAGTGATGAAAACACAACACTCATCCTGCACCGCGCCATCTCGCTCAACCTCGCCACCGACCGCATCGGCCTCGCCAATATGCGTGAAAAATACAGCGACGCCATGGCACAAACCGACAAATCCCGTATCTTCGAGGTCATAACAAGACCCCGCCAATCCTCCGCACTCGCTGACCGCGACACACTGCTCGACATCGTCTCCGAAGTCGATCTGTTCAAGGATTTCCTGGAAAGCTACAAAGCCGTAGAAACGCCGTCGAATTAACGCTTAAGCAATGAGAATAGGGCAGTGGAGTTTTAGGAGTACGCGCTCTGATAGGAAAGAAATGAGAAGCCGTTATACCGCTAAGGAACAGGCATCGCCCCGACTTGGTCAAACCCCTGTATCAGCGACCCTGTCACCAAATACCAACCATCCACCAGCACAAAGAAAATAATCTTAAACGGCAGGGAGATCGTAATCGGCGGTAACATCATCATCCCCATCGACATCAAAATCGACGCCGTCACAAGGTCAATAATCAAAAACGGCAAGAACAACATAAAGCCAATCTCAAAGGCTCGCCGCAATTCCGAAATCATAAACGATGGAATTAAAACCTGAAGCGGCACGTCGCGCACATCTTCAACGGCGGGTGTCTCGGAAAGCTGCATGAACAGGTTCAAATCCTTCTCACGCACATGTTTCAGCATAAATGCCTGAAATGGCTCAACGCCGCGCTCAAACGCGGTAATCTCGTCAATTTCTTCTTCAAGCAGAGGCACAACCGCGCCGTCATATGCCGCCTGAAGGGTAGGGGCCATAATGAAAAAGGTAAGAAACAGCGCGAGGCTGAGCATCACCGTATTGGGCGGTGTCTGCTGAATCCCGATCGCCGTACGCAGGAAGGATAAAACCACAACAATCCGCGTAAAGCTGGTCATCATGATCAAAATCGAAGGCGCAAGCGACAAAACCGTCAGCAAGATAACAAGCTGCACAACGCGCCCCGTTACACTGCCGTTGCCCTCTTCACCAAAATCAATGGAGATATTCTGCGCAAGCGCGGGGTCAATGATAAGAACCGTCATTACGAGGAGTGCAAACGACGCGGCAATCCATCTCCCGATTGATATTTTAGGGAAGAGATTATTTCGCGAAGCCTGCGTGGCGTTTGAACGCATATGTAATAAGAATCGCTTATGCATGGTCTTTATTATCAACGGGCTTAAACCCCGTTTCAATCACTGTCTCGTCGTTACCCCCTAAAAGGATGAGATGCTGCACATCGTCGCGCTGGATAATCGCAACCTTGCGTCGCCCATCAAGCGACAAAACCTCAATCAATTTCAATCGCTTATTGCCAAGCTGCGCAGGAAGCGCCCCCGTCAAGCCAAGCTTTTTCAGCGCAAGCACCAACCCGCCCATTAAAATCAAAACAAATGTCAGCGCCGCCAAGGCTCTAAATAATTGCGGTAACTCACCAAATTCCATGCTTATTCCTCTTGTTCACCAATGATGCGCGTATCATACGGATTCTTTTTGCCATTGGCGCGATAAACATAGGACAAAATCTCCGCCACCGCCAGAAAAGCCTCACTCGGAATTGGGCTATCCAACTCAATTTTCGCAAGCATCTCCGTCAGCGCCTTATCTTCACGTATATTGATGCCGTTTTCGACGGCGAGTTGCAAAATCTGCTCGGCAATATTTCCCCGTCCCGCCGCCGTAATCGTCGGCGCATGCCCCAAAACATCACTTTCGGTCAATGCAATCGCCGTTTTGCGAGCGGGAATTTTCTTGCTATTTAAAGGCTTTAGCGGATCTTCATCCGATTTTTTTCGCCCATCATCATATTCATCAACCACTTGGCACGCCCTATGCAAATAACCTCTACGAGATAACAAGATCCTAGAAAAACTAGGCATATTATAGTTAAGGTATAAAACAATGACGACTGAAAATCTTGCACTATTTAAAGCAATCGGCGCGAAAATGGACTATTTGAATCAGCGTCAACGCGTGATCGCGCAAAATGTATCAAACGCCGACACCCCACATTACCGCCCCCAAGACATCAAAGAAGCCGATTTTGGCAAAGTGCTGAAAAACATCACACAAAGCAAAGACGGCGTGCCGAATGTATCACTCGACACAACAAACGGCGCGCATTTGCCGACACCGGGCGAGATTAACCAAAACGATCCCCGCAAACAAAAACACACATACGAGGTCGCCCCCGTTGGAAACGCCGTTGTGATGGAAGAACAGCTGATTATGGCAGGGCAAACCGTGATGGATTACAACATGATGACAAACCTTCTGCAAAAACAAACGGGCTTGATTAAAACCGCCCTCGGCAGACAACAATAAGCGATTGAGTAGATAAGAAAGGACATAGACATGAGTTCTGGAGCAATTTTCGATGCCATGCAAATCTCCGCAAGCGGTATGCGCACACAAGGAACACGCCTACGCGTGATCTCCGAAAACATCGCCAATGCAGGCACAACCGGTGAAACACCGGGCGCGGATCCATACACACGCCAAACAATCACATTCAAAAACGAACTTGATCGCGAATTGGGCTTTCGCAAAGTCGAAGTCGAAAAAATCGGCCAAGACACAGAAAGCGAATATGTCCTAAAATACGAACCCGACCATCCCGCCGCCGATGACGCAGGATACGTGAAATACCCGAATGTAAAAACATTGATCGAAGTCATGGATAGCCGTGAAGCCCAAAGATCATACGAAGCCAATCTCGGTATGATTGAACAGGCAAGAACAATGGCATTAAGAACAATTGATATGCTGCGCGGATAAAAGAATCTGTGCTATAATCTGAGTATAAGGAAAAATAAATGGACCCAATAACCGCCAGCCAAGCCTACCAAAACCTTTCCAACGTCGGAAAGCAGATCAGCGGTGGCGATAACTCATCAACCGGTGACACCGGCGGCGCAGCCGCGGGCGGCGGACCAAAATTCGCCGATTTCCTAAAAGAAAAAGCACAAGATTCCGTCGACACTCTGCGCAAAAGCGAACAAATCTCCGCCAAGGCTGTCACAGGCGAAGCCGACATTGTTGACGTCGTCCAAGCCGTAAACAGCGCCGAGCTTACCCTTCAGACCGTCGTCTCCGTTAGAGACAGAATGATCTCCGCCTACCAAGAAATCATGCGCATGCCGATTTAAAGGGCATGAAATTCCCTAATTCCCGCGCCCGCATAAATTTGCTAAACTTCGAATCATGAACGAAACCGAAGTCATTGAAGTCGCGCGCCAAGCCATTCTCATTTCAATTGAAATCAGCCTGCCAATCCTCTTGGTTGGCCTCATCGTGGGTGTATCTATCGCACTGATCCAGGCGCTAACACAAATTCAGGAAATGACACTGGTCTTCGTGCCAAAAATCATTGCGATCTTCCTCGCGCTTTTCTTCTTCCTCCCTAGCTTCATGAGAACCCTCGTCGTTTTCATGGAAAGTCTTGCCGATCGCATGATTGGCTTAGGGTAGGAAAGGGGGCGGCGCATTATGCTCGAACAAACCCTGCAAGATTTTCTCGGCATCCATGTCTTCGCATTCGCCCTCACATTCGTGCGCCTTGGCACGGCAATCATGATCATGCCAGGGGTGGGCGATTCTTTCGTGACCGCCCGCATCCGCCTCCATTTCGCCGTCGCCTTCACCCTCGCGCTGTTCCCGCTCACCGTCGGATACATGCCCGATCCATTGCCCGACACATTCGGCATGTTCTCACTCATCCTGATGGAATTTATCATCGGCATTTTCTTCGGCGGCGTTGCACGCATCTTCATGATGGCACTCGATACCGCCGGTATGGTGATTTCAATCTCCGCAGGCCTCTCAAGCGCGCAGCTTTTCAACCCTGCGCTCTCGACCCAAGGCTCGCTCATCGGTGCCTTCATGTCGATCACAGGGATCATCGTGCTGTTTTCCCTCAACCTGCATCACCTTTTATTTGCGGGCATCATCGAAAGCTATGAATTCTTTCCGATCGGCGCGATCCCCGATGTCGGGTCAATGGCGGAAATGATTGCCCGCTCCGTCTCCGCAGCGTTTGCAATCGGCATCAAAATCGCCGCCCCGTTTCTTGTCTTAAGCATCCTCATCTATACCGGAATGGGTGTCCTCTCGCGCATGATGCCACAAATTCAGATCTTCCTCATCGCGCTCCCCTTACAAATCCTGATCGCCCTAGCGCTTATGTCATTCTTCCTTTCAAGCGCATATCTCTTCTGGGCCACACAATTCGAAGACGCAATGGTCTTCTTCCTGAAGACGTCCGGCGGATAAGTGCATTTTTCTTGACATAAAAGGTATAAAATAATACAAACACTGCAGATTTAATGTAATGGTATTATTGAATATGAACTTTTCAGAGCTTCACAGCGCATTGCTGGGCGATTTTAAAAAATCCGCTGCAGAGCTGCACCCTAATCAGAATCAGATGGCACAGAACTTTGCATTGGCTGCTGGATTTCTTGCCAAGGATAAAGGCTATAGTGCTGAGCAAGCTGCAATTATGACCTCTAATCGATTAAGACAATGGGCAACGCCGTTTGATAGGCTTCCTGTTAAACAAGATGAACCACTTGCCCCTGACGCAATGCGCTCTGTTAAGGAAATCTTCGAATGGGCGGAAAAATATAGCACACCCGAAGCCGCGCCAAAGCAGCGAAATACAAGCCTTGCTATTGTGTCTGGTCTAGTGCAAATGCATTTACAGCCCGCTGAAGATATAGAGCGCCCATCTGCGGAGGTTTTACCTTTTGTTCCCCGCGCATACGGCTCATAAAAAATTCCGTGCGCTCCGTGCGCTCCGTGTTAAAATAGAATGTGCAAATTTATAATCAAAAATATTTGTCTTTAGGCAAGTCGCGAGGAACGTGGCGTACAATGAGTACGCGAGCGACCGAGCAACGCTGCATAAAGACATATAGGGCAGGGTAAGCATGGCAGATGGCGAACAGCCTGATGAAGCCCAAAAAACCGAAGACCCGACCCAGAAGAAAATCGAGGAATCTCGAAAAAAGGGGCAGGTCGCGCTCAGCCGCGAGGTCAAAAGCTGGGTCATGCTCTTTGCTGGCACGCTTCTGATTGCGGCGCTCGCACCAAGCTTTTTCCGCGACCTCTCTAAAATCATGGTTTTATTCATCGAACAATCGCACGCGCTTCCCGCCGATGCCGCGGGACTGGGGCAGGTGCTATCAACCACCTTTATGGAAGTGATGAAGAAAATGGTTCTGCCGCTGATCATCTTGATTATGGCGGCATTTTTCGCACCATTCCTACAAGTCGGCCCATTATTCGCCCCCGAATCCATAAAGCCGGATCTGTCCAAAATATCGATCATTAAGGGCTTTGGCCGCTTGTTTTCAATGCGATCACTGACTGAATTTGCAAAAGGTGTCTTTAAAATGGCGGCGGTCGGCGCCGTCGGCACTGTGATCTTATTGCCGTATTTCGACAATATGGAACATTTTATCGGCCTGCCCATGATCTTGGTTCTAAAAGAACTGCAATCATTGGTGATCAAGCTGATGATCGGCGTATTGATTATTGCGCTGATTATCGCCGTGATTGATCTGGTCTATCAACGCTTCGACAACGCAAAGAAAATGCGCATGACCAAACAAGAGGTCAAAGACGAATATAAACAAACCGAAGGCGACCCGCACGTCAAAGGAAAGCTGCGTCAATTGCGGATGGAAAAAGGTCGCCAGCGCATGATGCAAGCCGTGCCTAGCGCCGATGTCGTCATCACCAACCCGACCCATTATTCAATCGCCCTGAAATACGATCCCGACACAATGGAAGCACCAATCTGCGTGGCAAAAGGAACAGACGAACTCGCGCTAAGAATTCGTACCGTCGCAAAAGAGCATAACATCGAGCTTTTCGAAAACAGGCCGCTCGCGCGCTCACTCTATGATGTCGTCGAAATTGATGGAACCATCCCCATCGAACACTACCAAGCCGTTGCCGAGGTCATCTCCTTCGTGTTTAAACGCAAAGGAAAAATGCGTTAAAGCTGGTTATCCTGTGGCAAAATCGTAGGCCTAATCAACCTCGCGAACACCCGTCATATCGTATCCCGCTTCATAAATAAGCTTGCCGATTTGCTCTTCATCCAAATGCTCCGCGCCGTCTTTATAATGGATGGTCACGGTTTTATCATCAAGGCTCACATCAATGCTTGCAACCGAGTCATTGCGCCCGAAAATCTTCTTAAGCGACTGCGCACAAAAATCACAAACCATGCCATTCACATCCACAACCGTCTCCGCCTGTGCCATAGGTACAAAAGTCACAATTGCCAATGCCGTTAATAAGAATCGTCTCATATTTAAAACCTCACTATATAGTTAAACAAAACATCGCCTTGGTTGCTAACCCCGGCCTCCATCAAATGCACATCTTTAAAAAACCGAACAAGCGGCGTGACCGTGATCGGCTCATTGCTTTCGGGGACATGATCAACTTGTAACATCAACCACGTATGCAAATCCCCGTAATCCCCGACATAGGGCGCAACCCCCACCCGCGCTGATTGCATAAATGAATCATCAATATCCCCCGCCTTAATCACCCGATTCTCATAAGAGGTAAAATACCGCCGATCCTCCCAATCAAGCGCAACGCCCGTATACGCCGATGGTTCAAACTCACCATCAAAATCCCCTGCATCGCTATACGCAACCCCGACACCGGATTTCAAATAAAAATTCGCCTGCGAATCTTTGCTGTTCCAACGTTTCAGCAAATTATTCATCTGCACCGAATTCATATAATAATCACCCTCACGGCGATATTCGCTGCGCACCCCGACCGACATCCGCGCCGTTGGGGAATAATGAATATGCGCAGAATTGGCATGCCCATCATTGGTCAACATCATCGTCCACCCACCCGGATAAGACACGGGACGCGACAAAGCTGCGGTTGAAAGCGACATCAAAATCAAACATGTAAAAAATAATTTCATAAACAGACTATGACCCCATTCGCCCCATAATCCAAACACGTTACAAATCATGTGGCAAACTTCCCGTGAACCCTTTGCATGCCATAATCTATATGCAATTCTATCCCCATGGATTTAGACAACCGTGAATTTATAGCGCGTCACCACAAAACGCCCGATGCCCCGCTGCCCCCATTGCCGCAAAAGCGTGACATGACGGGGCTGCTCGTGATCGCGATGATGTTCCTCTTCGCCAGCATCCTCGTTTTCATCGCCATGGTTCAACCCCTCACCGAAAATGTCAAAGCCATCGCGGGCGGCGCATTCTTCATCACCTGCATCGTCGCATTCTTTGTCCACCGCTCCTATAACCGCCATTCCAGCAACGAACAAGAATTAGACCTCGTCCGCCGCGTCATGGAAGGCTCACGCGGCGCGCGCCTAATGACCGACAGCGCGGATAACACACTCTATTATAACAAAAACTTCGAACAACTCTGCCGCGGCGTCGGCGCACCGGGCTTCACAAGCCTTGTCCGCCTGTTCCAAAACAACACCGAAGCCACCACCCATTTCGCCAAACTCGCCGATCAGGCCCATCGCGGTCTCACCGATTCGATCGAGCTGTTTTCCAAATACGAAGACCACGAACGCTGGCTCCACGTCACCGCGCAGCCTATCGCGGGACGGGCAGGGTATATCCACTGGCGCATTGATGATGTCACCGAAAAATACACCCTCGACCGCGCCATCCGCGAAGAACGCGAAAAGCTGATCGACTTCACCGATAACGCCCCCGTCGGCTTCTTCTCGGTCAATGAAAAAGGACGCTTCATCTTCGCCAACGCAACCTTCGCCCGCTGGCTAGGCGAGGATCTCAATTTCCTCCTCACCCAAGGAAAGTTGCACACCTATCTGGTGGAACCAATCGAAGGCGCCGCGCCATACGACCTCACCACCGATGGCCGCTCCCGCCAAATCGTCGAACTGCAAATGAAAGGCACAGCCGGAGAAACCTTCCTCGCCTCCATCAACCAAGTCGTCGTGACCGATGAAAGCACAGGCAGCATCAGAACCCGTGGCGTCGTCCATGACCTCACTGCCGAACGTGAAATGCGCCAAGCCCTCAAAGCCTCCGAAGACCGCTTCCTGCGCTTTTTTGAAGAAGCCCCCGTTGGCATTCTTCTCATCCGCGATAAAAACAGCGACAACCCACCTGAAGACAAAAATGACCAAATCATCGCAGATTGTAACAACACGCTCGCCACCATGCTCGGCGATAAGGCAACATTGATCGAAGGGCAAAAACTCGAAAAACTCCTCGACGAAGAAACCCTCGCCACCGTCATGCCGCAAATCGCCAAGATCGAAAAAGGCGAACAACTCGACGCCCCGCTGGAAGTAACCATCCACTGGAAAGGGCCAAAGGGCCAAACCATCTATATCGACACCCACATGCACGCGCGCCGCTTCCGCAAAGATGGCAGCATCGTGCTCCACTTCATAGATAGAACCGAACAAAAACAGCTTGAAGAACAATTCACCCAAAGCCAGAAAATGCAAGCCATCGGCCAGCTCGCTGGCGGCGTCGCGCATGATTTCAACAACTTGTTGACCGCCATCATCGGCTTTTCCGATCTGCTCCTCCTGCGCCATAAACCGGGCGATCCGTCATTCGGCGATATCATGCAGATCAAGCAAAACTCAAACCGCGCCGCCAACCTCGTAGGGCAGCTCCTCGCATTTTCGCGCCAGCAAACCTTGCGCCCGCGCATCCATGATCTGTCCGATATCCTCGTCGACCTATCCCACCTCATGCGCCGCCTCATCGGTGCGGGCATAGAGCTAGACCTCATCCACGGCCAAGACCTAAAGCTTGTTAAAATCGACCAAACCCAATTCGAACAAGTCTTCGTCAATCTCGCTGTTAATGCCCGCGACGCCATGGATAATAACGGTGAGATCACAATCCAGACCGAAAACTACACCATCCGTAAATCGCAAGAGTTAATCTCCGAAGAACTGCCCGCAGGCCATTGGGTGAAAATCACATTCACCGATACGGGAACCGGAATCGCCAAAGAAAACCTCACCCGCATCTTCGACCCGTTCTTTACCACAAAAGACGTGGGCGAGGGCACAGGTTTAGGGCTATCCACCGTTTACGGAATTATCCGTCAAACGGGTGGCTTCCTTGATGTAGACAGCGAAATCGGGCGCGGGACATCATTCATTATTTACCTCCCTGCCGCCACCGATATCGAGATGGAAGAGGACGAGGCCGCCCACACCCCCGCCATCGAAGACGACACAAAAGACCTCACAGGGTCAGAGCGAATCCTCCTCGTCGAAGACGAAGACGCCGTGCGCACATTCTCACAACGCGCTTTGGGTAATAAAGGCTACGAAGTCATCGCCGCCGAAAGCGGTGAAAACGCCCTCGAAGTATTCGACGCGCTGGAAAACAAGCATCTTGACCTCATCATCACCGATGTCGTCATGCCCGGCATGGACGGCCCAACTCTCGTCCAACGCATGCGCCAAGGAAGCCCCAACTTAAAGATCATCTTCATGTCCGGCTATACCGAGGATAAACTCAAAGACCACATGGGAGAGAACATCTTTTTCCTCCCCAAACCCTTCACACTCAAGCAATTGGCCGCAAAAGTAAAAGACGTCCTGGACGGATAATCCACTGTTAAACACAAGAATGTTCACACGATGTTCTTTTTATTTGACAGTGGAACAAAAATAGAACACCCTATCTATATTGCAATCCTGAGCAAAGCCGAGGGATCTAGGAATTCACACATATAGAGTCATTGCTGAAACGCGCGAATCTATTTACACATAAAGGAGAAGACTATGTCCGTAACACCGATAAGAAAGAAAGATGAAATGAGCAATCAAAGTGCATCTGAAAAAGCTCAAGCCCTAGACGCCGCCCTCGCACAGATCGAGCGCGCCTTCGGCAAAGGCTCCATCATGAAACTCAATGATGAACAACAAAAAAACAATGTTGCATCAATCTCCACTGGCTCTCTCGGTCTTGATATCGGTCTCGGTATTGGCGGTTTGCCACGCGGACGTATCATTGAAATTTACGGCCCGGAAAGCTCTGGTAAAACAACACTCGCCCTCCACGTGATCGCGGAAGCACAAAAAAATGGCGGAACATGTGCCATCGTTGATGCGGAACACGCACTCGATCCTGGCTATGCGAAAAAACTTGGCGTTGATGTCGATAATCTTTTGATCTCCCAACCTGATGCGGGTGAACAAGCCCTCGAAATCACCGACACGCTCGTGCGCTCTGGTGCGCTTGATGTTCTTGTCGTCGACTCCGTTGCCGCTCTCGTGCCACGCGCCGAACTCGAAGGGGACATGGGCGATAGCCATATGGGCCTTCAGGCACGTTTGATGTCACAAGCCCTTCGTAAACTCACTGGCTCTATCTCACGCTCAAACACAATCGTCATTTTCATCAACCAAATCCGCATGAAAATCGGCGTGATGTTCGGCTCACCTGAAACAACAACTGGCGGGAACGCGCTTAAATTCTACGCATCTGTCCGCCTCGATATTCGCCGCATCGGCGCAATCAAAGACAAAGACGAAATCGTTGGAAACCAAACTCGCGTCAAAGTCGTGAAAAACAAAATGGCGCCGCCATTCCGACAAATCGAATTCGACATCATGTATGGCGAAGGAATTTCGAAAATGGGTGAACTTCTCGACCTTGGTGTCGCGGGTAATGTGGTCGAAAAATCCGGCTCTTGGTTCTCCTATGATGGTCAACGCATCGGGCAGGGACGTGAGAATTCTAAAAACTTCCTCCGTGAAAACCCTGAAATTGCCAAAAAACTCGAAGGGCAAATTCGCGCCAACGCAGGATTAATCTCCGAAGAGATGCTGACAAAATCCGCTGGCAAAGATGAAGCCCCTCTGCCAGACGCTGCGAATAAAGAAACCGCAGAAAAAGAAGACACGGGATCATCGTCAAAAAAGAAATAACAAACTGATAAAAACACTTTAAATTCAGGGGGCTAATGGCCCCCTGAATGCTAAATAGCAAAAAACAAAGTGAATGAATGCAAAGACTTTAAAGCAGGAAACTCAGGATCAAAATCGGCAACACAATCCCCGATAATATCCCCATCACACTCATGCCAATCACCGCATAAGTCCCACAAACCTCACTCACCTGAAACGCACGTGCAACACCCAACCCATGACACACCGTCCCAAGCGCAAGCCCCTGTGATCGTTCATCTTTCATCCGAATGCTCTTAAAGATAAAGCTGGTAAACAAAATCCACGGAATATTCGTCGCAAACACAAACAACACCGCAAGGCTCGGCGCCGTCCCAATCTTACGCGCAATATCAATCGCAATCGGCGCGGTCACAGATTTCGACATCACTGCCAACCGCATCTCCTCGCTCACCCCCATAATAACCATAACCCCAAACGCACTAAACGCCGATAAAATACAAGCCGCTGATATCGTCACCAATATAGCTTTCGCATCCATCTTAATCATCGAAAGCAAACGATAAAGCGGCACCGCAAGCGCAACCGTCACAGGACCAAGCAAGAAATGAATTATCCCCGCGCCATCCATATTATATGTCTCATACGAAATACCGCTAAACCTCACAAAACAAACACAAACAACAATCGCCCAAACAACAGGGTTCAACATCGAATGCCCACCAAAACGCTTTTGCACAAACCCAAACCCATAAAACGCAACCAACGTCACCAATAAGGATGTCAGCGGATCATGCAGAAAATTGTACATGAAATCATTCACGCATCATCTCCCTTGCTCAAACCCTTGAAAACAAGCGCCGTAAAGATCAGCGTCAAAACCGTACTGCTCAGCGAAGCCAAAACAATCACCAGCCAGTTATCGGCAATCATGCCAAGATAAAGAGAAATGCCAGCGCCCGCAGGGACAAACAACAAACCAATATGCGCAACCAACCCATCCGCAACTTTGCCCAAATCCTGCGGCACAGATTTCATCACAACAAGGCCAATAAACAAAAGCAGCATCCCAATTACAGATCCCGGAACGGGCAGGGATAAACCGTCGGATAGTGTATTACCAAGCAAAAGCAAACCAATCAGAACGATAAAGCCTTTAACCACAGCCTATCCTTTTTCACGAATAAGGCGTGCTTTTTGCTTATCCCAATCGCGCTTCTTCTCGGTCTCGCGCTTATCATGCTGTTTCTTACCGCGCCCAATGCCGATATCCAGCTTCGCCAAACCACGCCCGTTAAAGAACAAGCGCAAAGCAACAATCGTTTGCCCGGCTTTATTGGCCGCACCAATCAGCTTTTGCACCTCGTTTTTATGCAGTAATAATTTACGCGCGCGCTGCGGCTCATGCTGCATTTTCTGTCCAGCTTGCTGATATTCGGGAATATTGGCATTCCACAGCCAAATATTACCATCCTTCACCCCAACATAACTCTCCGCAATCGAACACTGCCCAAGGCGCAAAGATTTCACTTCCGTCCCGACAAGCATAACACCCGCCTCAAACGTCTCCAAAATCTCGTAATCAAACCGCGCACGCTTATTCTCGCCAACAGTCTTGTTGACCGAGATCATGCCCGTTTTCTTTTTATCGTTCTTCTTGGAAGCCATAATATTGATCGGCCTTTATATTGCCGTTTTAAGAGGTTTTAGACCAGCATGCGCAATCGCGCCAATCACTTTTTTCTGTGCATCTTCGCTCGCTGTCAATAAAGGGCGGCGCACATCATCGCGACATAAACCCAACAAGCTCGCCGCAAACTTGACCGGCGCAGGATTACTCTCACAGAACAAATCATTTGCGAGCGGATCAAGCAAATCACGAATCTCCGCAACACGCTTAAGATCACCTGCCTGCCACGCTTCATGCATATCCGCCGATAGGCGTGGTGCAATATTGGCCACAACCGAAATACAGCCATGCCCGCCCTGCGCCAAAAACGCAGGCGCCGTCGCATCCTCACCCGAAAGCTGACAGAAATCTTCACCAATTTCACGGCGCACAGTGACCGGACGCCCCAAATCATTTGTCGCATCCTTAACACCCACAATATTGGGGAGTTTCGCTAATCGCGCCATTGTTTCCACAGACATATCAACAACACACCGCCCAGGAATGTTGTAGATAACAATCGGAATGGCAACGGCATCATGTATCGCCTTAAAGTGTTGATACATGCCCTCTTGCGTGGGTTTATTATAATATGGCGTCACAACCAAAGCCGCGTCCGCACCCGCATCTTTGGCGTGCTGCGTCAGTGTAATTGCCTCGCGCGTAGAATTTGATCCAGTTCCTGCAATAACTGGAATTCTTCGCTTGACGATTTCAACGCATCGCTCGACTATAGCGTTATGTTCATCATGCGACAAAGTTGGAGATTCCCCCGTAGTACCCGTTGGCACAAGCCCATGGCTACCCTGATCTATTTGCCATTCAACAAACTGATCAAACGCTTTCCAATCAATCTCTCCCTCAACAAAGGGGGTAATCAGCGCGGGAATGGAACCTTTAAACATGTCAAATCTCTCTTAGAGCTAAGTTTTCAAAAGAGCCACAATCTATATCGCAATGGAGATTTTTGCAAGAAACTCCTGCTTTTATTGGTGGTTTTCACATGTTTCGATAGCGCAAAAAATCCAGCATACGCCGACCAATTAGTCGCAAAGATAAAAACATGGGAACGCCTCACCCGCAGCGGCAGCGTCGAAAATTACGCAGAGCTTGCACAATTTATCCGCCAAAACCCAGACTGGCCAAAGATTTGGATGCTAAAACGCAAAGCGGAAAAAGCCATGCCTGTCAATGCGTCGCCCGCGCAAATCATTGCATGGTTTGATGATTACCCACCCGAAACCGCAAAGGGTTTGGATCAATATGCCGGTGCGCTCATCATCCAGGGGCGCAAAGCCGAAGCACAAACCATGATCCGCAAATGGTGGGGTGATATCAATTTGAGCCGTGACGAACAACGCGCAATCTACCGCAAATATGGCAGCCTTATTAACCGCGAAGCACATACGCGCAGACTTGATACATTGCTGTTTTCAAAACAATTCGCAAACGCACGCGGCATTGCATCCGTTTTAGGTGGAGGCTTTCCCGCATTAACCGAGGCACGAATCGCGCTTGCCTCAAAAAGCGCAAATGCAAATGCATTAATCACGAAAGTCCCCGCCAGCCTTCAAAACGATCCCGGCTTGCTCTATGAGCGTCTCCATTGGCGCCGTGAAAATAACCTCGATAGCGCAGCCGCGGAAATCCTTAATCACGCACCGAGCGCGGATAAAATTCAAAACCCGAATGAATGGTGGCGCGAACGCCATATTATGATCCGTCGCCTGCTAGAGCAAAAACGCTATAAGGGCGCATATATCCTCGCCAGTCAGCACCGCCAGAAAGAGGGTTTTTCCTACGCACAGGCCGAATGGCTGTCTGGCTGGCTCGCGCTCCAGTTTATCAATGAACCGCGCAAAGCCTATGACCACTTCAGCAATCTATACAAAAATGTATCAACCCCCGTAAGCAAGGCACGCGGCGCATATTGGGCGGGCAGGGCAGCTGAAAAACTAGGCAATACCCAGATCGCCAACCAAAGCTACGCCATCGCGGCAAAGTTCCAGACGGTGTATTACGGCCAATTGGCTGGAGCTAAGTTGGGGATTGAAGAATCCCTACCCAACGCCGCACCACCGGCCATTTTGCCGCAAGATAAAATAAAATTTGAACGGGATGAGCTTATCCGCGCTGCGCAATATTTTGATCAAAAAGGCGAAAAGCATCAGGCAAGCGTATTTTTAAGCGCATTCATCAACCACAATGAAACCTCCAAAGCCTATCGTTTCGCCGCGGAAAAGGCGATGGCCATGGGGCGCAATTATGACGCGGTTCAAATTTCCAAAAGGGCAACATCCAAAGGATTATTCCTCACCGCGCAATCATATCCCGTCATCAGCAATGAATTGCGCGGCATCAATGATGTCGAATGGGCGCTCATTCACGGCCTGATCCGTCAAGAAAGCGTATTCGATGTGAACGCACAAAGCCCTGTCGGCGCACGCGGGCTCATGCAATTAATGCCCGCAACGGCGCGTGAGACGGCGCGTAAAATCGGCGTATCTCACCAAACGGATTGGCTCACAAGCCGCCCTAGCCATAACATACAGCTCGGCAGCGCTTATTTGAATCAAATGCTGACCCGCTATGGCGGTTCATACCCGCTCGCCATCGCCGCATATAACGCGGGGCCAGGCCGTGTTGATAAATGGCTAAAAGTTTTCGGCGATCCCCGCCGCGGTGATATCGGATGGGTGGATTGGATTGAGCTCATCCCGATCTATGAAACACGCAATTATGTTCAACGTGTGATGGAAGCCGTATACGTCTACAGGCTACGCCTTAAAGGGATCCAAAAAACACCTAATCAGCGCATCCACATTGCTTTAGCCCGTGATTAGGTATTAATGTGAATGCAATTTACATACAGTCGCATTAAATGCAGTTTCATACTGTTTGTTAAGGAACTTATGGTAGTATCATCTATACTAAAGTGTATGGGCTATTATGCGAATTAAAGAGGGCGCTAAATTATGAGGCTATTGATAGCAGATGATCACACATTATTTCGTGATGCACTCGTGCAATACATTCATCGCGCCAATAACATGTGTGAAATAACGGTTTCGAAAGATTTTGATGACGCGTACGCAAAGCTGCTATTTGATCAAAATTACGATCTCGTCATTCTCGACCTGAGAATGCCTGGTATGAATGGCATGGCCGGATTTGAAAAACTCCACAATGAATTTCCCGCCCTAAAAGTAGCGCTCATGTCCGGTGTAGCGGAGCCCGAAGACGTTGAAGCCGCTCTTGGTATGGGGGCATGTGCCTATTTCCCGAAAACCCTATCTGGGAAAGCACTCGTCCAAGCAATCAATGACGTTTTGGATGGTAAGAAATTTATCCCTAGAGATGCCAACAACAACCAGATAATGCCTTCATATTATGCGGACGAAAAACGAATGAATTTCAGCTATGGCGGCATGTCGTTAAAAACTGACGGACAAAATCATAGTCACGACTTTTCTCTTACGCCGCGTGAATCTGAGGTTCTTAAATATTTAGCAAATGGCGACTCCAATAAAGAAATCGCAAATGCCTTAGGGCTTCAGGTTGTAACGGTTAAGCTACATGTACGTGGGATATGTCGAAAATTAGAAGCAAATAACCGAACCCAGGCGGCCCTTAAAGCAACTCAGATAGGCCTTGTTGAGACATCTGTGGCACTATAGAAATAAGAAGCTGCACTATGGAGCAATCAAAAAAATATATCCAAAATATTCTAAATTATCTGCCCGGCGCAGTAATTTTGGGTGTCGGGCTATTTGCACTCAATGCCTCAGTGGTCGTCAGCGAGCAACATGCTACCATGATGGAAATGCATGGACACACCCATTTTCATGAAGGAAATCCCGACCAATACGCCTCAATCGAGGGGATGGTTGAACATAATGATGACTGGCTTTACTGGTCTGTATGGGTGCTCGGCCTAACTGGGTTCGTGCTCATATTAATGAATGCGGATAGACTGCGTCAGGTTAAAGACGCGAATACAAAAAAGGAAGAATCTCTGCGCTTGCTGGAAAAGCAACTAGAGGATATTAAAAAATCAGACTTAGAAAAACGAGAACTTCAAGACCAGCTTCATCAGGCGCAAAAACTAGAGGCCGTAGGACGCCTTGCTGGTGGTATCGCCCATGATTTTAACAATATCCTAGCCGCCATGAATGGCTACGCTGAATTTCTGATTGATGACCTCGCCTCGGAAACTCCGCAGCGTGGCTTTGCCAAAAACATCCTGAAAGCAGGACAACAGGCGCGCGAACTTGTCGATAAAATGCTGGCCTTCTCCCGCCGCGATCGCAATGAAACGCAGCAGATGCGCGTCAGTGATTCCATCGAAGAAACAGTGTCCATGCTCAACGCCAGCCTGCCAAAATCCGTAGAATTAGAAACCGATATCCGTGATGAAGATTATATCATCCATGGCTGCCCTACATTAATATCGCAGGCAATTATGAACCTATGCGTCAACGCGAAAGATGCCATGGACGGTGAAAAGGGAACGCTCTCGATTAGCCTCAAACGTGCGGATATGTCAAAATTTCGGGACATAGAATGTAATGACGACTTACCCGCAATCGACGATTTACCGCTCGTGAGCATCGAAAATGTAAGCCCGACGCACACACGCCTGAACCTTGGTAAAATTGCCCATGATCATGATTATCAATGCCTCAGCATTAGCGATGATGGAAGTGGTATGAGCCGTGCAATCATGGAAAATATCTTCGAGCCATTTTTCACCACAAAATCGGTTGATAAAGGAACGGGGCTAGGACTGGCGATGGTGCATGGCGTTGTGATTTCACATCGCGGCGCAATGCAAATTAACTCGACGATAGGCGAGGGGACGCGTTTTGATATTCTCCTGCCAACATTGGGTCTCCTGCAAAAGCCACTTGAAGAAGTTGTCGTACCGGACGATTGGCACGCCGTTGGCCGTATATTGATAGTGGATGACCAAGATGACGTCCTGATTATGATGAAAACGATGATGGAGCGTATGGGATATGAGGTGGAGGATTGTAACGGTGCAATAGCTGCGCTAGAAATTCTGCGCGAGCATCCTGATTATTTCTCCGTTGTGATCACCGATCAAAACATGCCCAAAATGACAGGGATCGAATTAATTGAGCGGGTTGCTATAGACCACCCGCATATACCGTTTGTCGTCGTCACCGGCTACTCGCTTGAGGCGATGCGCGATTTGATGACGGAGCATCCATCCATTCGTGCAATCTTAAAAAAGCCAATTGATCGAAAAAAGCTTGGTGAAGCGGTTCAGGTCGCAGCTTTAGAAAGACAATTCGCTGCTTAAATCACGTGAGCAAGAAATCTATCGTCTGCGCCCTTCATACCACCACGCCCCAACGAGAACGCCGCCCATCAACATCAGCCAAGCCCACGCAGGCATAACAGGCTTGCTCTCAACCGATTTCACGCTAAACGCATTATTGCTACGAAGCGCAAGCCAGTTCGCCCCAGCAAATCGCGATGATTGATTGAGCGTTCTAAACGACGGGTTGGGCGTATCCTCTAACCACAAAACACCACCATGTGTCGCATAAGTCACAGGCGTAAGCTTTTCCTCCGTGCTAAGCACATCGCGCAGTTCAGGCGGATTTTGTTCGCCCATAATCACAAACCGCTTTTGCCCGTCCTCATGGCTAAACGCATAAATACCAAGCTGATCCGCTTTGATGACGTTTTCCAAAAAGCCGTTTTCACCGCGCGTCAGCATGATGTCTTCATTGGTGCCATCCGGCTTTGTCATGGTCAGCGGCAATTCATCGGCTTTCGCATCGCGGCTGCGAACGCGGATAGTGTTGCCATCCACATCCACTTTGAGCGCGCGCTCATCAAGCGCAGGCTCCTTCATCAACCAATGCACCGTCCTGCGTAATAATTCCGCATGCGGCCCGCCGCCATCATATCCCCGCGACCAAAGCCAGATATGATCACTGCCAAATTGCGCCACTCGCCCCTCGCCAACACGATCCAAAATAAGCAACGGCTTGTCTTCATATCCTGTCATCAAGGTATCGCCCGAACGCGCCTGCAAACTGACTTGTCGCATCCACGATCCCCATGACGGCTCTTGCCCAGATGTCGCCAGCGCGTCTAACCCCTCGGTGACGGGATGTGCGCGCCCAAGCTTGCTAAGATGTGGTTTGAAAACGGCGCTGATCACATTACCATCGGGAACCGCAGGTAAAATGGAGCCGATATCGGTATAAAAGATAGAATCCTCCCCCGCAAAAGAAGGGCCGCTAGCCTCAAGCAACGCACCGCCTTTTTTCACATAGGTCGCAATATTGTCAAAATAATGCTGCGGTAGAATGCGGTTAACCTTGTATCGGTCAAAGATAATCAAATCAAAATCATAGAGCTTAACCTCAAACAATTCACGGAAAGGAAACGCAATCAAGGCCAGCTCGTTTTGCGGCGTAGCGTCCAGTTTTTCCGGCTCGCGCAGAATCGTAAAATGCACCAAATCCACACCAGGGTCAGAGGTCAAAAGATCGCGCCATGTGCGTCCGCCTGCATGTGGACGCCCCGACACAAGCAACACTTTCAACCGATCACGAACACCGTTCACACGAATGGCAACACGGTTATTTGCCTCTGTGATTTCATCTGCGATGCCATCAACGCTCAATTCGAAAATATTCTCCCCCGCATGCGCAAGCGACAATTCAATCTCTTGCTCCTGCCCAATCGCTACATCAAAAATCTCTGGCTTTCCATCAAAACGATTGAGGGTCACCGGCGCGTATAGGCCGTTAATATTATCCGTCTGCGTGACCTTATATGTGATTTTCACTGTGTCCCCGACAATGCCGTATGCGGGGCTTTGCACGATATCAATGCGGCGATCTTTCTCTCGCTTTTCCCCTGAAAGCAACACATGCACAGGGCCATATGCGTCTACGGTGTCGAGATTTTGCGGCACATCATGCACTTGCCCATCCGTGATAATCACAACCCCTGCGCGGCGATTATGCGGCACATCCGCAAGCTCCCGATCAAGCGCTCCGAATAAACGCGTTTCGGGCGAAAGCGCCGCATCTTCAGGGGCGCGAATGACCCGCAAATCAATATTGCCCATTGCGCCAATGGCGGCGCGGGCATGTTCTAGCGCGTCTTGTGTGCGGATCTGCCTGCGCCCCATTTGCTGGCTCATGCTGTCATCGATCACAAGGACTGCGACATCCTTGACCGGCTCGCGCTGTTTTTGAAGCAAGGACGGATTGAGCAATGTGAGGATAAACAACCCCGCCGCAATACCGCGCATCAAAACGCCGCGGCGGCGTTGCAATATGCTTGCGATCAGCAAAACAGCAACCATAACCGCAAAGCCAATGATCCACCCTTGCGCAATGAAAGGTTCAAAATGAATGCGTGTGATTGTATCTGAAAAGCCGCCCATTACTGCCCAAGCCTTTCCAATATGTATTTTACATGCACTTGATCCGCTTTGTAATTGCCGGTCAAAGCATACATCACCATGTTCACGCCAAAACGCATGGCAAGCTCTCGCTGTCGTGGTGATCCGCTTGAGCGATAAGTCAGGCCGTTATTTTGCGCGCCATAACTCTGCCACGCACTGCCCCAATCGTTCGATCCAATCAGAACCGATGACACGCCATCACGGCCATTCTCGCTATTGCCCTCAACCCAAATCGTGCCATTAACATAGCGACCGGGAAAATTATCAAGCAGGTAAAATGAACGCCCCAAAACATGGTCATCTTTAATCGGCGCAAGGGCAGGGACGTTGAGCCCCTTGATCATCTCGGCAAGCGCCGCCGCATTCGCCCCGCCGCGCGTAGGATCAGCCGAGGACACATCTTCGCGTGTATCAAACAAAATCGTGCCGCCATTATCGAGATATTTTTGCACATTGCGCAGCGCCTTATCCGATAACGCTTTATCGCTCGCATCAACGGGCCAATACAAAAGCGGAAAAAAGCTAAGCTCGTCATTTTCCGCATCAAGCGCCGCCACACCATCTGGCTCCGCTGATGTCCGGCGCGTTAACGCATCTTTCAACGCCTCCATCCCCGCCCGTGTTTGTGCATTCAACCCTGCATTCGCGCTTTTGATAAAGCCAAGGTAAAACCCGTCGGCATATTTGAAATTGTTATTGCTCTGCGCAAATGCGGGAGCCGTGCCGACAACGCCAAATACAGCGCCAAAAACAACAATCATGCCCGCCATTCCCGCATGACGCATCCGTCGCATGCTAAAACGACCCGATAAAATGATCATCACAAGCCAGTCGATCATCAATAAAACAAACGCCGCAATAATCAAATCAGGCAGAAGATTGGTTTCATACTCCGCATCATAAAAACGCCGCACCACGCCCGATCCACCATCGGAAAGCGTTGCAATCGCGTTAATATCATCGCCAAGGTTAAGCGCACTTTGAACACTGCCCTGACCATAAATCCCCGGCGGGTGTTCATATGAAGGCGTGGTTTTTTCAAAATCTTTCGCCGCAATCACTTGTGCGTTGCTCTCGGGCGCGACCAGTTGCCCGTATCCATCAAGCACGCGCAATGGCTCCATCGCGCCGTTGATGTCTTGTAAATCCCCCGGCGCGCTGCCCGCAATGCTCACAAGACGGTTCAAGATTTGTACAAAAACACCTGATAACGGCAAATTCGACCAATCCGGTGACGCCGCCGTATGCACCATCACAATCATCCCGGCATCCCGCCGATCCGCAGTGATCAAGGGCGTTCCGTCATCAAGGCTCGCCCAGGTTTTATCACCCAAATCGGGGGCAGGCTGCGCCAATAACTGTTGCTTGATGATAATGTCTTCGCCAATCTCAATCCCCTCCAAGGGCGATCCCGCAGAAAAACCAGATAATTTCGGCGGGTTTTCCCATGTCAACGCTCCATCAAGCGATCTTGTCCCTTGCCGCAAAGGGGTTGGCAATAAGAAATGCTGCTGCGTCTGTTGCATCGTTGATCCCGCGAAGCGCAAGAGCAACCCGCCATTGCTGACCCATTCTTCCAATCGGTTAAGCTGCGTCGGAGACAGCGCACCAATATCAGGCAGAATAATCATCGAAACATTCGCCGAAAGCAGCGTATCCAAATCTCCCGTCTTCAAATCCGCATATGGCTCAAGCGCACGGGTGAGATAAAAGCTCGCCTCGATAAAGGGCTGCGCATTATTGTCATGCGGCGCGGCGATGCCCACGCTTTTCTTTTGAAATTGGTCGCCAAATAAATACGTGCTAGCCGCATCATCACGCCCGACAATACGCACACGCGTCAGATCACGCCGCAACACATCGGGCAGATCCATCACGGCCTTGCTGCGTGTATCATCAAGCGTCACACTTTGAATGCCAAGCACCCGCCCATTCTGCCCAAGCGCCTGAAGCGTGATCGGTGTGCCTTTTGGCATTGCATCACTGGCATGGATGACAAAGCCGGGATTTCCGTCCTTGTCATCACCCCGCCCAAGCGCGAGGGGGAGGCGTTCATTTTGCGGGGTATAGATTTGAGCGCCGCCAAGTGTTCTAATCACATCATCAAAACTACTCCCGCCAACGCCGCTTGAAAGGTAATAATTATCAGTCTCTTGTGCGGCTTCTTTAACAATTCGATTCAACGCCCCAAAATCCGAATGCCACGGCAAAGGCTCCAAACCTTTCACCCGCGAAAGCGCCTCATCCGCGCTTAAAGGCCCTAGCGATAGAGGCATACCGCCATTTGCTTCGGGGGCTGTCGTATGAAGCGTCACGCTAAGCCCGCGGCGGCCTGCCTGCGCAAGGATATCTTGCGCGGTGCGGATTTGTTCATCCCATTGATCCGCCGCCGCCCAGCTATTATCCATGATAATGCGGATCGGCTTATCGCCCTGAATGGCCTGTGATGGGTTTAAAACAGGCTGCGCAAAGGCAATGATCACAAGCGCGGCAATCATAAGCCGCATCAACAAAATCCACCACGGCGTCTTGCTAGGCGTTTGCGTCTTGGGCACCAAGCCATCAAGAAAACGCGCAGATGGCAAAAACACACGCTTCGGCGCGGGAGGCATCACCCGCAGCAAAAACCACAACGCGGGAAGCGCCGCAAGTCCGGCCAAAAGCCAAGGGTTTAGGAATAAAAAGCTGCTCATCTCTGCGCCCCTTCCCAAATCTCAAACAAGGTCTCGGCATATGTCCGGTCGCTGACATGCACATAATGCGACCATCCATATCCCTCACACAAACGCGCCACATCAGCAATATGCGCGTTGATTTTATCCTGATACGCCGCACGAATAGAGGCAACATTATCAATGCGGTGATCTTGGTCGCTCATATCCTCAAAAACGGTGCGCCCGTCAAATGGCAAATCACGCTCCGCCGGATCAAGGATATGAACAACAATCCCTTGCCGTGCTTTTGAGGATAATGGCGCAAATGCGGCTTCGATATCCGCCAAGGGCTCCAAAAAATCACTGCATAACACAACCGCACTTTTCGATGGCACGATGCCTTCGGGCAGAGCGGTAGAGGGCTCCAATAAGGCATTACCAATGCGTTCAATCGCACCATCGGAATGACCCGTCCGTCCATGCCCCAAAACACCAAGGCGTTCATCCCCGCGTTGGAACATCATCGCCAGTGCAAGGCTTAAAACCTGGGCGGCTTCTGCTTTTGAATGCAGCGCTGCGGCGGATTGATAATCCATTCCCGCATCATTTTTCGCCCAAAAATAAACCGATTGCGGCGTTTGCAATTCCTTTTCGCGGACAAAGACATGCTCACCCTTGGCTGATTGTCGCCAATCAATATCCTGCGGGCGGTCGACTTCATTATATTCACGAAACTGCCAGAATTTTTCTGTCCCACCTGCTTTGCGTTGCCCGTGATTGCCATGCAATATCTGCGCAGCCACCTGACTTGCGGCATGTTTGAGCGCAGGAAGATCGCTCATCGAATCCTGCGCATGCTGGCGAAGCTTTAAGAAGGGCAGAACCATATCGTTAGAGGCTCTCGCAAATCTCATCAATGATCGATGATTTCGTCACGCCCGCGCTCGCGGCCTTATAACCAAGCGCCATACGGTGCTGCAACACCGGCTTGGCTAAGGCGATCACATCATCAATGCTTGGCGCTTCTCGCCCGTCCAACAATGCACGCGCCCGTACCGCCAGCATCAACCCTTGCGATGCACGCGGCCCCGGTGCCCATGTCACGAAATCTTTCACACTGTCGACATTGCTTGTTTCGGGACGTGCGCTGCGCACCAATGTAAGGATTGCATCAACAACGCTCTCACCGATGGGCATATCACGAATGAAATGTTGAATCGTCACAAGGTCTGTTTTCTTAAAAACGGTTTTTACTTTTGCTGATTCATTGCCCGTTGTCGCAAGCAATATCTGACGCTCGGTATCCGCATCGGGATAATCCACATCAACCTGCATCATGAAACGATCAAGCTGTGCCTCGGGCAGGGGGTATGTGCCTTCTTGCTCAATCGGGTTTTGCGTTGCCAACACATGAAAGGGCTTCGGCAATGTGTGGTTAACACCCGCAATGGAAACTTCATTTTCCTGCATCGCCTGTAAGAGCGCGCTTTGCGTGCGCGGGGAGGCACGGTTAATTTCATCGGCCATCAAAAACTGTGTAAACACGGGCCCTTCGATAAAACGGAAGCTGCGTTTGCCTTTCGCGTCTTCTTCCAAAACTTCGGAGCCGACAATATCGGCGGGCATAAGGTCAGGCGTGCACTGAATGCGGTTGCTTGTTAGACCCAAAACCGACGCAATTGTCTCAACCAAAAGCGTCTTCGCCAGCCCCGGCACACCAATCAACAACACATGCCCCCCCGAAATCAAAGAGATTAATGTCTGGTCAACAACTTGGTTTTGTCCGAAAATAACTTTGCCAATTTCCGCCCGTGCGGCAGAGATAAGATCAGCATGTGCAGAATGTGCAAGATCGGAAGAGGGTGATGCGGTTTTAGCCATAGGACGAAAACTCCTTTTGAATTTTTTGCAATGCCATATACTAACCTCTCGAAAGGTTTTTAAAAGAGATAATGAACGATACAGACAAACAAACCCCAAAAGTAAAAGACGCCGAGGCGGATTTTTGCATCGACACGAGCGGCCAATGGTTTCACGACGGCGCCCCCATCAAGCGTGAAGCCCTCGCCAAGCTGTTTTCCGATCGCGCACTGAAGATTGACGAAGATGGCAATTACTGGCTTCAAACACCCCATGAAAAATACGCGGTTGATGTCGAAGACGTGCCATATGTCGCGATTGATTACGATATCAAAGATGGATGCATCACATTTCGCACCAATATGCAGGAAGAAATAAAGCTTTCCGCCGCCACAAAATGGGAAATCCGCAACGAAATCCCGTATTTCGAAGTGCGCAAAGGCCTCTTCGCAAAGCTTGGGCGCTCAGTGTTTTATAATCTTATCGAAACATTCGGAACATCTATCACGAGCGACGGCGAATCATTCCCCCTCGGTAAGGCATAATGGACAGCGTCAAAAAGATAACGCCCCGCGATTGGATGAAAACTCCCCAAAGCCTAAAAATCATGACCGCTTTGGGCGAGGGACAAGCCATGTTTGTCGGTGGATGCGTGCGCAATACGCTACTGGATATGGATGTCACCGATATTGATATCGCCACAAAACACCACCCGCAAAAAGTCATCGAGATTTTAGAGGCAATCGGCGTAAAGGTTATACCGACAGGAATCGATCACGGCACCGTAACCGCCATCATCGACAAACAACCATTCGAAATCACCACCTTGCGCAAAGATGTTGCCACCGATGGCCGCCGCGCTGTCATCGCCTTTGCCGACACATGGCAAGAAGATGCGCAGCGCCGTGATTTCACCATGAACACACTCCTCGCCGATCCATCGGGGCATATCTACGACCCGACAGGGCAGGGGATGCAAGATTTATCCGCGCGTAAAGTGATCTTTGTGGGGCAAGCCGAGCAACGCATCAAAGAAGACATCCTGCGAATCTTGCGCTTCTTTCGTTTTCACGCAATATACGGCCAAGGCGCGCCAAACAACGATGCGCTTAAGGCTTGTGCCAAATACGCCGATCAAATCCCAACGCTTTCCAAAGAGCGCATCACACAAGAATTCCTCAAAATCATCTCCGTGGATAACCCCGTGGATGTTTTGCGGATTATGTTTGATTGCGGAGTCCTCAAGGATTTCATATGTGAGGGCGCATCGCTTGAAACACTGTCCCATCTTTGCACATTCCAAAACCGCTACAATCTGGCCTTCGTGGCATCGCGGATGCTGGCTTTGGCGGGCTTTAATATGGATAAAGTAAAAGCGATGGAGGATTTCCTTCTCCTGCCCAAAGTGTTCAAAAAAGACATGCAGGCCATAAACGCCGTCCTGAACCTGCCTGACCTCTCAAGCGATCATGCAGTGAAAGTCGCCATATATAAGCATGGCCGCGTGGCAACAGCGCAAAGCTTGATGATCGAACTCGCCACGGATCGCGTCATGAACGGCTACGCACCAAGCGCAATCAACATCATCCAAAACTGGGACATCCCCAATTTCCCCCTAACTGGTCAAGACCTCATGCAGCAAGGATTCCCACAAGGGCCAAAATTAGGGGAAGAGCTATCGCGGCGCGAAGACGCATGGATTGATGGTGGGTTTACAGATCGTGAGTAAGAGATACTGGAATACAATCCATGCTTAAAACACTGCCAACTGAAACGCTCTCAACGCCTGATGATGCATGATAAAATTCGGTTCCAAAAATTGATAAAGTGCCAGTAGGAATTGTGTCTGTTAAGGAGGGATCGTCTTTAAACATAGCACTGAATTTTAAGCGGTTACGTGCAAGTGCTTTTTGCTCATTAGTGATTGGTTGCGGCATATAACTCATACCATGACGCCCAATCAAAGTTTTGTGAAGCGTGATGTAATTTCCATCTTGATGCATTGGGAATGTGCCCGAATTATCAGCACTTGTGAAAGCAAGCGCTTCGCTAGTGCCAAAATTTTTAAAACTTGCATCAAGCAAAACCGCTTGGTCTTTCATTTCACGTTTCAATAGCTCGGGCAATTCTGTTCCATCCATTGATGGGCTTTTTAGAGATTGGTCAGGTTCTATATTGACACGAAAAGGCTTACTCGAAAATATATGGTTACGCGCATGCATGTAACCCATAAAGTCTTCAGAGTAAGTTTGATTGACGAGTCTTTCCCGTCTTTCTTGCTCCTTGATTGTTTCATGCATGAAGACGGCTCGTAACTTCTTTTTTGCGACTAACGCGATAAGATAAGGAACTAGCTTAGGATCGAAAGATGTTTCTACAATATCTGCAACGCCTTCCTTGTGTGGAAGGTCATTTAACAAGCTGGCGATAGAAACATTTGAATCAAGCATTGAAGAAAATTAAAGATTTTAAGTTTATATGTCAAATATAATAATTGCTAAGGCCACTTTACCTCCGGCGGCATGGACATCAATATTGCTTCCGTATTGCCTCCCGTCTTCAAGCCGAATTGTGTGCCGCGATCATGCAGCAAATTATACTCCACATAGCGCCCGCGCCGAATCAATTGGTGCTCGCGCTGCTCATCATTCCACGGCGTATTCATATGTTTGCGCACAATCGCCGCATACCCGTCCTTAAATGCCAATCCCGTCCCCCGCGTATAGGAAAAATCAGCCTCCCAATCGCCTGAATCAAGGTAATCATAGAATGTACCGCCAACGCCGCGTGGCTCATTACGATGCGGCAGGAAGAAATAGCGATCCGCCCATTCTTTATGCTCTTTATAATAAGACGGATCATGCGCATCGCAATTGGCCTTAAGGGCTGCGTGGAAATCGGCGGTATCTTCATCATTTTTATACATCGGCGTTAAATCCGCGCCGCCGCCAAACCATCCCTTCGATGTCACAATCATACGCGTATTCATGTGAACGGCGGGTACAAGCGGGCTTTGCATATGCGCAACCAACGAAATGCCGCACGCCCAAAACTGCCCGTCACTCTCATCCGCCCCCGGAATCTTCGCCGCAAATTCTGGCGCGAATGTACCTTTGACTTGGGAATAATTAACGCCGACCTTTTCAAAAACGCGTCCACGCATGACAGACATCACGCCGCCACCATTCAAAACACTGCCCGATTCATTGGGTTGATCGGTCTTTTCGCGCTCCCACGGTGATCTCTCAAAACGCCCTGCGGGTAAATCTGCTTTATTACCACCCGATAATTCGTCCTCAAGTGTTTCAAACTCCGCGCAAATTTGATCGCGAATATTTTGAAACCAATCCGATGCCTTATCTTTTTTTACATCCCAATTCATGCTCTTTCCTCTTTAAACTTATTCTAAAAGATGTGTCTGTCTCATTGCTTCGCCCGTAATCATGGCTGTTGCGTTTACGATGTTAAGGCTGCGCGCCTCGCCATACATCGGTATGAGGACGCGCCCGCCAACCACATTATGAACATCATCCGGCACACCCATGCTTTCACGTCCCGCAAGAAGAATATCATTCTCTTGAAATGTAAATTCCGTGTACGGAACAGATGCCTTTGTTGTCATCAATACAATGCGCCATTTCTCATGTTTGACTAGAAAACTCTCCCATGATGAATGCAATGTGTAATTGACCAAAGTCATATAATCCATCGCTGATTGTTTAATTTTTTTATCATTCCACGGAAAGCCACACGGCTCAATGATATCAAGATCAAGCCCTAGGCAAGCGGTCAAGCGGATCATGGCGCCAACATTTTGTGGAATGTCGGGTTGGTACATCGCAATTTTCATCTCTTATGCTCTCCTTAAAAAATAGCAGCTATTGAATTCCTGTGTATTTTTTCTAAATTATTCAATGAAATATAGCTAGAGAAGGCTTGATAATATATAAAGACGAGAGTAAACAATTCCTCGAATAGACAATCCTTCTTAAAATTAAGATGTAAATATGACAGCAAAAACAAAAGATTCAAAAGACAAAAAGCCCGATGTTAAGGCCGAAGATGTTGAAACACGCCGCGATTTCTTGCAGATGAGCGGTGCAGCCATGGGCGCAATTGGCGTTGCATGTTTCGCAACTCCGCTCATCAATTCACTCAATCCCGCAAAAGACACACTTGCATTGTCAACCATTGAAGTCGACATCAGCAACATCGCACCGGGCCAAGCCAGAACAGAAATGTGGCAAGGTAAACCCGTCTTCATCAGACACCGCACACCCGAGCAAATCGCCCAGGCCGAAGAAGATGACGACGCTGCTTTGATCGACCCACAAGACGATGAAGCCCGCGTAGAAAGACCAGAATGGCTCGTTGTTGTTGGTATTTGTACGCATTTGGGATGCATCCCATCAGGTCAAAAAATGTCCGAAGCGCATGGCGACTATAATGGTTGGTTCTGCCCGTGTCACGGATCACATTACGATACATCAGGCCGCATCAGAAAAGGCCCCGCGCCAAGAAATCTGGCCGTACCACCATATGAATTTATTAGCGATACAGTCATTAAAATCGGTTAAGGGAGAGATTAACCATGGGTTCCGGAGAACGCACAAAATTTGATAATCCAACAATTGAATGGATCGACAGCCGTCTGCCGATCTTCACAATGTTGCAAAAAGAATATGGTGTGTTTCCAACACCGCGCAATTTCAACTATTTTTGGAATTTCGGCGCAATCGCTGGCGTGATGCTCGTTACAATGATTGTGACTGGTATCGTATTGGCGATGCATTACACGGGTGATACACAACAATCCTTCGACGCCGTTGAGCGCATTATGCGTGATGTGAATGGCGGTTGGTTGATTCGTTACATCCACTCAAATGGTGCATCCTTCTTCTTCCTCGCCGTCTATATCCATATTTTCCGCGGTATGTATTACGGCTCTTATAAGGCTCCACGTGAGATTTTATGGATTTTCGGTGTTACAATTTTCCTTCTCATGATGGCAACCGCCTTCATCGGTTACGTACTTCCATGGGGGCAAATGAGCCTTTGGGGTGCAACCGTGATTACCAATCTCTTCTCCGCCATTCCGCTGGTCGGCGATAGCATTGTGACACTCCTATGGGGCGGATTCGCCGTTGATAACCCAACGCTGACACGCTTCTTTGCGCTGCATTACCTCTTGCCATTCGTGATCTTTGCTGTTGTGTTTTTGCATGTATGGGCGCTTCACGTGACGGGGTCGAACAACCCGTTGGGGATTGATACCAAAGGGCCACAAGACACGCTCCCATTCCACCCTTATTACACGATGAAAGACAGTGTCGGGATTCTCGCATTCCTGCTAGTTTACGCCACGTTCATCTTCTTCTTACCAAACGCGCTTGGTCATCCTGATAACTATATTCCCGCGGATCCGCTGGTGACGCCGCCGCATATTGTTCCTGAATGGTATTTCCTGCCTTTTTATGCGATTTTACGTGCGATTACGTTTGAAACAAACCTTGTTATGCTCGGCGGTTTCGGCCTTATGTTCATGCCATTTTTCTGGAACTTTGGTGCGGGCGTTGCAAAAATGATTGTCGGTTTGAAGCTTCCGAAATTTGAAACAATGACTCCCCGCCCAATTCTATTGGCGCTTGGTCTTGTTGTACTGGGGCTTGGCGCAGTGCTTCATGGTAAAGTACCATTATTGACGGATGTGACAATTCTTGATGCGAAACTTGGTGGCGTGATCGCCATGTTCGGATCAATCCTGATTTGGTTCGTTTTGCCATGGCTTGATTCGCACCCCATTCGCTCTGCACGTTTCCGCCCGGTGATGCGTCCACTCTTCCTTGTCTTGGTCGCAATCTTCTTGTTCCTCGGATATGCAGGCGCAAAAAGCGCGGATGCCACACTCTTAGGAATTCCGTTCTCTGTCTTTGCATTGATGGCAACTGGATATTACTTTGCGTATTTCCTCATTATCTTGCCGATCTTGGCAAAAACAGAAAAAGGCTTGGAGCTTCCTTCAAGCATCCACGAAGCGGTCTTGGCGAAAGAAAAAGCCAAACAAGCCAAAAACAACCCATCACCGGAGGCTGCAGAATAATGTCAGTTCGTATTCTTCCCACACTTACTCTCTGCATCCTTGCACTCGCAACATCGCCGTTGAACACGGCATTTGCAGCAGGGGACGCACCAAAGCCACCCGCACAGGATTGGACATTCAATGGCCCGTTCGGCACATATGATAAAGCATCCATGCAACGCGGCTTGAAAATCTACCGCGAAGTGTGTTCTGCGTGTCACTCCATGAAACGCATCTATTTCCGCAACCTTGAAGCACTCGGGTATTCTGAAGCACAAGTCAAAAACATCGCGGCGGAATACACGGTCATAGACGGCCCAAATGCAGACGGTGAAATGTATGAACGCACGGCTAAGCCTAGCGACCATTTCCCATCGCCTTATCCAAACAAAAACGCGGCAAAAGCAGCAAACGGTGTTTATCCACCGGATCTGTCTTTAATCAAAAAAGCCCGCGCAGGTGGAGCAGATTATGTCGCCGCTGTCCTATCTGGCTATGTTGAACCGCCACATGAATTCACCGAACATAACGGCCCGCTTCTTGATGGTCAGCACTATAACAAATACATGCCCGGTCACGTGATCGCGATGGCGGCGCCTCTATCTGATGGTATCGTTGCATATGAAGACGGCACCCCAGAGACAGTCGAGCAATATTCAAAAGATATAGCACATTTCCTTGCTTGGACATCTGAACCCGAAATGGAAGTGCGTAAACGCACAGGTGTGCAGGTTCTCTTGTTCTTACTAGTATTCTTGGGCATCATGTATGGTATCAAGAAAAAGATTTGGGCTGACGTTCATTAATCAAAACATAAAGTAAGGTCGCATTGTGTCAAAAGCAGAAGCACCCATCAAACCGGAGGGGACACCAATCATGTCCCTGAAAGCAAAAGAGTTTTTGCTGTACTCAAAGATCTATCGTTTTTTTGCATTTTTGACCGCAATTATTGGGTTCATCATCAGCGGCGTCATCTATGATAAAATATCTGACGGAAGCTTTTTAATCCTTTTAGAGCGCCCCATCGTGATCACTTACTTATTCGCGCCATTTATCCCTGCGGCTTTTCTGGCATTTCTGGCGCATTCCAAACTTAAAAAATTCTATAAACAGGCACAAAAAGACGGCATTGATATAAATTCCTTGCGTAAGCGAAGTGATCTATACTCTCATAAAAATGTGAAACAACATTAAGGGAGTTTCCCATGCGCGACACAAAATACGAAATCAATCATTTCTGGTTTGAGGAATTAGAGCCACAACAATGGTTCCAATCCAGCGACGCCGTCGACGAAGAAATCCGCGACCGCTTCAGCGTGAATTACGACATGGCACGCGATGGCCTTTGCAAAAGCTGGGCAAGTGATGCAGAAGGCGCGCTCGCGCTGATTATCGTGCTCGACCAATTCCCCCGCCATATATTTCGCGGCAAACCACAAGCATTCGAAACCGACCAAGATGCGCTGCTGATCGCCAAGGAAGCCGTCCATAAAGGGTTTGATCAAATTCTGGAACCCGTCAAACGCGGCTTCTTATATTTGCCATTCCAGCACAGCGAAGTCCTCACCGATCAAAAAAAATCACTAGAGCTTTTCGGTGCGATGGCAAAAGCCAACCCAGCAGGGGATATGTACGCAAAACGCCATTACGTTCCCATCGAAAAATTCGGACGCTTCCCCCATCGCAATGACATTTTGGGGCGTGAAAGCACACAAGAGGAAATCGAATTCCTTAAAACGCATAAAGGATTTTTATAATGAGCAAATACACAAAATCACTCAAAGCTTTAGGCATCAAAACAGATAAAGCCGGAACGCTAGAGGTGTTCACACCCATTGATGGATCATCACTCGGCAAAATCATAGAACACAAAACATCCCAAATCGATGACATCGCAGCCAATGCCCAAACTGCATTCGAACACTGGCGCACAATTCCCGCCCCCGCGCGCGGCGAATTTGTCAGATTGCTGGGTGAGGAATTGCGGATTGCAAAAGACGACCTCGGCAAGCTTGTCACAATCGAATGCGGCAAAATCCTATCCGAAGGGTTAGGCGAAGTGCAGGAGATGATCGACATCTGCGATTATGCTGTCGGCCTCTCACGCCAGCTTTATGGTCTTACCATGCCATCGGAACGCCCACAGCATCACATGCGCGAGACGTGGCAACCGCTCGGCCCTGTGGGGGTTATCTCTGCATTTAACTTCCCCGTGGCGGTTTGGTCATGGAACACGGCCATCGCGCTTGTTTGCGGTAACTCCGTGGTGTGGAAACCGTCGGAAAAAACCCCGCTCACCGCGCTAGCATGCCAAAATATATTCGACAAAGCCGCCGCCAAATACAAAGCGGCAGGACACCAAATTCCTGACCATCTCTCGCAAGTGTTGGTCGGTGGTCGTGATATCGGCGAGGCCATGGTCGCGCATGATTCTTTCAAACTCATCAGCGCCACTGGCTCCGTACCCATGGGCCGCGCGGTCGGCCAGCTCACCGCAAAACACATGCGCCGCAGTCTCTTAGAGCTAGGCGGCAATAACGCGATGATCATCGCGCCAAGCGCCGACCTCGATATGGCATTGCGTGCAATCCTGTTCGGCGCAGTCGGCACGGCGGGGCAACGATGCACATCAACCCGCCGGTTATTCGTGCATGAAGATATATATGATGATCTCATCCCGAAACTCACTACGGCCTATACGCAGGTGAGAATCGGTGACCCGCTCGACAGCAAAACACTGGTCGGCCCGCTGATTGATGAAGACTCCGCCGCTAATATGCGCAGCGCCATTAAAAGCGCAGCCGAGCAGGGCGGTCACGTCTTATCCGGTGGAGAGATTGTCGATGGCGTAAAAGGCGGCGCTTACATGAAACCCGCCCTCATCGCGATGCCCGAACAATCGCAAATCGTGTGCGATGAAACCTTCGCTCCCATTTTATATGTGATGAAATACAGCACATTAGACGAAGCCATCGCAAAACAAAATGAAGTTCCTCAGGGGCTATCCTCCGCGATATTCACAATGAATATGCGTGAAGCTGAACGGTTTTTATCCGCAGTCGGTAGCGATTGCGGAATCGCCAATGTAAATATAGGCACAAGCGGCGCAGAGATCGGCGGGGCATTCGGCGGCGAAAAAGAAACGGGTGGAGGCCGCGAAAGCGGATCAGATGCGTGGAAAACATATATGCGCCGTCAAACACAAACCATCAATTACTCCGATGAACTGCCGCTGGCGCAAGGCGTGAAATTCGATCTTTAATGATCACGATCAAAATCCAATCAGTTTGCCATAATATTAACCCTTCTTTAGGGATGCTCATGCCATCATTAATGAATGGCCACGAATCACTTTATCTACAATTGGCGCAAATTTAATTTTCATTGAAAAAAGAAATCAGCTTTAGCGAAAGTCACTAATACATTCAAAATATTGAAACATTATTAGTCTGGAATATAGTTTTTTGAAGCAAATTTGCAAATTACCGATAAATTGATCTAAGCTTTGGATATCCAAAACAACGAGAAAGGAATCGCAACATGGCATCAGCGACACTAAAATCTGCGCAGGAAACACGTATCAATGCATTGAAGGAAAAGCATATGAGCTTATCAAACAGCGTGGCGCAGGCACAGCGAAGTCCAAGCATTCCCGACGAGGTGATTAAGCTTTTGAAAAAACAAAAGCTGATGGTCAAAGAAGAAATTGCAAGAATTCGTGCCTAATACAATTGGCGCGGGTAGGGCACTAAAAGCCCAGAATGGTCTCTCAGGCCTAAAAATCTGAGACCTGCCTTAAGGTGAAAGCCCTTAAGACTTTAGACCCTGACTTACTAGCCGGGGCATCACGATAAAGTGAAAGAACGATCGGTAACTTGGTGTAAACCATTACCGATCGTTTTTCGTTTGGCATCAGCTTATGCATGTTATTAACGTTCATAGTGCTAATACTGAATATCCTCGCCATCCCACGCAAACAGCTTGCCTGTCTTATCCGCGCTGGCCGCATTGATAACTTTTAACAAACATTCCGCCGAATACTCAGGAGTGAATAATTTCCCGTCGGGCACCTTGCCCTGAAACGGCTTCGATAATCCCGTGTCCACCGTTCCGGGGTGCAGGGCGATGATGCTGGCCTGCTTATATTTGCGCGCAATCTCAATCGCTGTATTCTTGATCAGCATATTCAGCGCGGCTTTGGATGCACGATACGCATACCATCCACCCATGACATTATCATCAATGCTACCCACCCGCGCCGATAGTGCCGCAAAAACACTGCGCCGATCACGCGGCAGGAGAGGGGTGAAATATTTGGCAACCATCGCGGGGCCAAAAGCATTAACCGCAAAAACATCATGGAATTGATCCATATCCAAATCCCGCAGAGATTTCTCGGGTTTTACGTCGCCCGCGTGAAGAAACCCCGTCGCCACAATCACAATATCAAGCGCGCCTTCGACACGCGCCGCGGCTGCCTTGACGCTTTCTTCATCCAAGATATCAATTGTTCCGCACGTGACTTTCGCGTTATCAAAGACTGCCTCGGATCGGGAAAACGCATAGACCGCATCCACATTATCCTGCGCCGACAAATGACGAACAAAAGCCGAACCAACGCCGCCCGACGCGCCAATTACCGCAACTCGAAGATGATCCGAAAAATCACTCAATAAAGATGCGCCCATATCAAAATCCTTCCTTGTTTAACAATAAGATAGCGCGAGCAGCACAAAGAAAAAGGGGCGCCACAAAGACACCCCTTTTAAAATGATGTAATGAAATAAAGCTTAAAGCTTATTATCGTCATCCGATTTCACATTTGGCGTACCAAGGAAGTTCGAGAAGTCAAACCCGCCAGAGCCACTGCCTGATGCTGATCCTTCTTCATTCGCTGTGCTTGGTGACAAGCCTTCTTGCTGTTCTGCCAAACGCTGCGCACGGATCGCTTCAGGATCTTTACCCTGTGCTTTCAAGCCCTTATCAATCGCCTTTTCATACTCTGTATATGTACAAAGACCAAGATCCGCAGGGTGGCGCGGACGAAGGTTAGGTGTGTTTGGGTGAGTACGATCACGCACATTCGTAATGGTCGGCTTGGTTGTACCAACAAGCTTACAAATCTGAGCATCGGAAATTTCCGGGTTTTGCTTAATGATATAAGCAATCGCATCGGGCTTATCGCCGCGCTTGGATACAGGCGTATAGCGCGGGCCTTTCGCGCGAGATTTAACCGGCGGCAACGCAGACACGCTGAGCACAAGTGTCGCATCCGAATCCGCTTCACAACGCGCAAGCTCTTCCTTGGTAAGCTCATGATGGTCAATTGGGTTGCGCCCAACAAGGCCTTTACCAATATCACCATCCGCCAAGGCTTCAATCTCGATGCTGGACATGCCGGTAAATTCAGCGATTTGCTCGAATGTAAGGCCGGTATTGTCGATCAACCAAACGGCGCTCGCCATTGGCATTAATAATTTGCTCTCTTCTTTTGCAGCTCTGTTAGCCATGTGTCTCTCCAACGGTATAAATTTGAACCCGATATTCTTCATCCCCAATACCATGTATTGGAAATATTCAAAGTCATCAAAATCAGGAATAACTTATGTATACGGGAGCTTACCCAAAAACACCACAAAAAAATCTCATATTTTCAAATTGATTTAAAGCCGTGAAACGCCTATCTTAACCACGATGTTTGATGACCTGCCGATGAAAAAGACAACCCACGATTTCCCCAGAGATTTGGAGAAGATGTCCGTCCACGACCTACAGGGTTATATCAGCGAACTGAACGACGAAATCACCCGTGTAGAGAGTGACATAAAAGCCAAAAAAGCATCACATGAAGCCGCCGCTTCTGTGTTTAAATAGGGGACATGAATGCGCATAGAAAATGAAGTAAAACTCGACTTTAAAGATGTTCTCTTCCGCCCAAAACGCTCCACATTGCGCAGCCGTTCTGACGTTGATGTTCAACGCGAAATGACATTCAAATGGAGCAAGAAAACATTCAAAGGCATGCCGATCATCGCCGCAAATATGGACGGGGTCGGAACATTCCAAATGGCCAAATCCTTCATCGAAAATAAACACGGATTAAGCGTCGCCCTGCATAAACATTACCCGCTTGAGGATATGCAAAAATTCTACACCGAAAACGGCTGCGACAGCGTGTGGTATTCCATTGGCATGGTAAAGGCCGATGAAGAAAAACTGGACGCATTCATCAAAGCAGGCGGCAAACCGGACAAGGTCTGTATTGATGTTGCAAACGGATACAGCGAACATTTCGTAGATTTCGTCAAACGCATGCGCGAAAAAATGCCCGATACAACCATCATGGCCGGAAATGTCGTCACTGGTGAAATGGTTGAAGAGCTGATCCTTGGCGGCGTTGATGTCGTAAAGGTCGGCATCGGCCCCGGCAGCGTATGCACAACGCGTAAAATGACCGGCGTCGGATACCCGCAGCTTTCCGCAACAATTGAATGTGCGGACGCAGCGCACGGCCTTGGTGGTTTGATTTGTGCGGATGGTGGATGCACCGTGCCGGGCGATATCGCCAAAGCCTTTGGCGCAGGTGCAGATTTCGTCATGCTAGGCGGAATGCTTGCGGGCCATGATGAGAGCGAACAACAAGTCATCACGGAAAAAGGCGAGCAATTCCTTCAATTCTATGGTATGAGCAGTGATACCGCGATGAAAAAGCACAAAGGCGGCGTTGCAGAATACCGCGCCTCTGAAGGGAAAACGGTTAAAATCCCATATCGCGGCAGCGTGCATAACACATTGCAGGACATATTGGGCGGCGTGCGTTCCACCTGCACATATGTCGGCGCAAAACGCTTAAAGGATTTGCCGAAATGCACAACATTTGTGCGTGTAAGCCAACAAATTAACAACGTATTTGGCGCAAGCTAAACGAAACATATAAAAAGTATAGTAAAAGGAAAAAGCTATGGAAGAAGACATCATCACAACACGCCTTAAAGATACCTCCGCCGCATGTGCAACCGCACTTGAGGCATGGCTTAAGGATAAGAAAGATTTTAAATCACGCTCCGAACTCCAAGAATCCGTGCATGAGCTTCGCAAAGTTGCATCACGCATGGAAATTGAAATGGCCATTAGCGAACGTGACGAAATGACACAAAAGCCAATTCCAATTCCATCACACCGCGATTCACAAAAACGCGGCGGCGATAAAAACGACAACCGCGGCAACCGCGCACCAAAAAGCGAAGGCGGCCAAACGTTGAAACCAAGAAGCGCCAGCCCAAGAAAATCTGCGCCTAAAAAGGCATCAGACGGAAACGATTAATCATTCAAAATTGATCTTTAGCCTGTCGAAGCGTCGCAAATTCTGCGGCGCTTTTTGCATGAAGAAAGACATTGGTCTTCTTTTCCAACGCAATGCTCGTCGGCACGGTCGGCGTTCCCGCCGCCCGCAAGGTTTCAACAGCGTTTAAACGTTCTAAAACATCCTTATTGTCGGGCGCAATATGCGCGCAGAATTTCGCATTCGAAAGCGTATATTCATGGCCGCAATAAACCCGCGTGTCATCGGGCAGGGCGCTTAACAGTTTCAAGGATTGATACAGCTCTTTTGGCGTTCCATCCAAAATCCGCCCACACCCCATCGCAAATAACGCATCCCCCGAAAGCACGAAACCGCTTTGCGCGAAATAAAAGCAAATATGCTCACGGCAATGACCGGGCGTATCAAGAATGTCAACACTCTCACCGCCAAATTTAAAATCATCCCCGCCGCGCAGCTCCCGCGCAAACGCGACTTTGGGTGCATTCTTCGGGTGCGCTGCCCCAACAACAGGGCAATCATGCCATGCCATCATATCGGGCAATCCATCGACATGATCCCAATGATGATGCGTAATCAAAATCACATCCGGCTTCAAACCCTTGGCCTCAAGCACCTCGATAATTGGCGCAGCGTCACCCGGATCAACAACCGCAACACTGCCGTCATCCCCCTCAAGCAAATAAGCATAATTATCGTTTTGGGGAAGGATTGGTATTAAGGTCACCGTAATCATAATTTTGTCTCCTTTGCTTTTAACGCATCTGCCAATCGGTTTTGTGCGCTGCCGGGTTGAAGCGGTTTTTGCTGGCTATCATGGGGCGCCCATCCGATCAGGAATATAATCTCAAAACTTGCGGGAATCCGCCCGTCACTCTCGGCAAATTTTGACGCATAATGCTGCGCGGCGCGCATGAAAAACTCTTTCCCGACATAGGCTTTATCACGCGCTGCAATCACATTGCTCTCGCCCATATTGCGCAAATCTTCCATCAATTTAAAAATATGCGCATAGGTCACGGTGATGATTTCCGAATCCACAACGGGCAACGCAAATCCCGCACGTTGTAAAAGCCCGCCCAATTCCTGCTTATCCGCAAACGGAAACACTCTTGGCGACAACCCGCCGCGCATAACCATCTCTGTTTCAGACAGGCTAGAGCGCAGCTCATGCAAACTCTCCCCACCAAACATCGCCGCAATAAAAAGCCCGTCGGGCTTTAGCGCTTTTTTAATCTGAAGCAGAGCGCCGGGCAAATCATTCACGCTATGCATATCCAACGATGAGATCACACAATCAAGGCTCTGCGGCGCAAACGGCAAAAATTCTTCATCCGCAACCACATCCGGCTTAAACGCATCATTCAAATCGCAAACAACCGCGCCATCCATAATCCGCCCACCACGTGCGCCCAATTGCACAACGCGTTCATGTGTGCGTTGAATAACATCCAACCGATCAAGCAGGTTATTTTTCGTCCATGTATACAAAAAATCCGCATCCGAGAAACCACCCGCAGCGGCGCGGGCGCGCTTGAGCCTAATCAGGGCACGATCAAATATCTCGATATCGTTTGGGGTGTTTACCATTTTTCTGGGCGCGGCGCGTTTTCAATTTCTTGCTCAAGCACTTGCATAAACTCTTCAAACTCCTGCTCAAAACTCGCATGTAAATCAGGGGCGTGCTCTTTCTTTTTATCCGATGTCGGCGCAGGTGCTTTCGGCGCTTCTGGCGTGAGCTCTGCTTGCACATGTTGCGGCGTATCAACCGCGACGACAGAGATTTCATCTTTTAACTCCGGCGCATCTTTAAGCGTTTCCGGCGCTTGCGCATGAAACGGCTCAACCGCAGGTTTCGCAGCTGCGGGAGTTTCTGGCCGCGGCGCATTAATCGCCGGTGCTATCGGCTCTGGCGCTCTAATTTCTGGTGCAATTTCGATTGCAATTTCGGGGCGTTTGCGTTTGGCAACCTCAACGGATTCATAGGAAATCGGAATCCCCCAATCGGGCTGTGCTCCCTCAAATCTTTTCTGCACAATCGCCTTCGCCCGCAATTTTGCGTCAAATTTCATCTCGTCATTAAAATAGCGATAGGCACGCGCAATCGTGGTCATAAAATGCGGCTCTTTCGAGATAAATCGCTGCAGCAATGCCATCTGATAAAACGGAATAAACTTCGTCCCCGGGTCTTTAAAAGCCTGCGCTGGCGCGGCCACGGCGTATGGGTGGATGCGTTGCGGGGTCATGCCAAGATGCGCGTAATAGCTCTCGCCCATCTTGATAACCATCTCAATATGCACGCCCATTTTATCGGCAATAAAGCGCTTAATCTGCTTTTGATGCGTAACCTCGGGCGGCAAATCAAAACTCGGCGCGGAGATGGAAAGGCCATTGCCCTCATGGCGTTGCGGGATTGGCAAATATTTCAAATTCACCCCCGCATGCATCTCGCCTTTCAAATCCTTGGTCATGGGCAAAACAACAACCGTGTTAATGGTGCGATCATCATGCACCACAAAATCTACATCCTGCGAGGTTAAGCCTGAAATCGACCCGCGCGTATTGCCTTCTTCAACAAAGACAGAATGCACAGGGCGTAATTGCCCCGTCGTCCCTTTAATCGCCACAAAACGATCATCTGGCTCACCAAGTGATTTCAGCAATTGCTTCACATTCAGGCGCTCATTAATCTTCGACGCCTTCAACCTGATCTGCTTATCGCTCCATGTCTCCGCGGTCATTTTCAAATGTTGGAATAGCGATAGAATTTGTAGCTCAAGCCGCGCATTCGGGATCATACCAACCGTGATCGCATCCAAGACCTTTTGTGCGCTCATCTCGCGAATAACGCCCTTGGCTTGAAATTTATCGGAATGCCCGAGTATGTTTTTCGGGGTAATCTCACCCTTTTTCTCAGACACCTTAAGATAGAACGTCTTGATTTTCTCATCAATATAATCAGGGGCAGGATAGTAATCGGGGCCATGCTCCAATACCGCGCTCGAATCGGGCTTTAACCCTAAATAATCACGGGCAAATAACGCGCTGTGTTTCACATCCGGCTCTTGAACTGATGACATTGCCTCACCATCTACGGCAATTGGTTCCACCATATGCCCCGACCATACGCGCCCGTCCACATTGATCCCGCCGCGTGGCACAGCATTGGAAATAGATCGCGCGATGCCGTCATACAAATAAACCTTTAGCCGCCCATCATCATCCACGCGATAGGGAATAATCTCGTTCACTTCCATCCCCCGTGAAACCACATCCATGATCTCACCGGTTTTTTGGTTGCGCATTGCCGAGATTTTCAAATTGCCGCTATCAACAGTAGACGGGCGGCGCTCTTCGATATTCAAACTTTTACGCTCGGCAAGCTTAATCGCAACCGCAATAAAACATGTCGGCGGATGCCCTAACGGCTCACCATTATTCGCATAGAGACGGAAATGCCCCTCGAATTTCTCATTGATGATGTCTTCATCCCAATACGGCCCGCAATATTGCACCCGCGCACCAAGCGCCCGCAATTCCTTCTTAAACTCGCGCTGCGTGAAGAATGTATATTCCATCGGCAGCTCGGCGTCCCAAGATTTGCGGTCATCTTTACGCATGATAAATTCATACGCCCATTTATATGGCAGCTTAAACAGGCGCGTGCGCGGAATACGCTCCGGCAGTTCTTCAAGGAAAAACCCGCCGCATCCAGGGTCTTGGCGTGGCCGCGCATGCTCGGCATACCACAACAAAAGATCGGCTTCTGATAACTTGGAAAGCTCTTTGCCCGTGCTTTGCTCATCCTTCATTTCCATCAGAACAAATTCTTCTGGCGGTGGACGCGCATAATCACGGATAAACATTATTCCGCCTTTTTTCAGCATCTTAAAATGTTTTCTTAAAGTATCGGCTACGATGCGTTCATTATACCGCGACCCTGAAAACACCTCATGCAGGATGTAAGAATTGATAATCGCGTCAATCGAATTAGCCTCAAACAACTCACTAGAGACATCCCCGATTTTAAATTCGAGGTTAAAAATCTTATAGCTTTCTTTGGCCTTATTGATCTGACGCTTTGATTTATCCAACCCCGTAAATTTCAGCTTCGGGTTCATCACCGCAAGACAATACGTAAACGCTCCGTCATCACAGCCCATATCAACAATCTTCGCCCCATCGGCAAGCAAGAGATGCGATGACGTAAACCATGCTTTGCGAATAATCTCCGGCTCAATATCCTTGAGCAAGAGATTGCGCTCCTCACGATAATTTTTTGAGTGATCCGGCTTTTCTTCTAAATCTGTAGCGTTGTTACTTGGCATATACCCTTTTATCTTTCAAAAATAAGATGATAGCTTATACCCTATAATGAAAGAAAAAATCAAAGAAATCGCCCAAATAACTACAGGGATAGCCTTGGACACTATCCTCCCGCCACGCTGCGTCGTCACCGGAGAGATGGTGGACAGGCAGGGAATGATCGCCCCATCCGCATGGTCGGAGCTGGATTTTATCAATAATCCCATATGCGAAAAATGCGGTGTGCCTTTTGGTTTCGAGGTGAGCGCGGTTGAATCTGAGGGCGGTTCACACTGCCTGCAATGCCTCGACTACCCGCCAATATACGAATCCGCACGCGCCGCCATGAAATATAACGACCAAAGCCGCAATATGATTCTCGGCTTCAAACATGCCGATCAAACGCATAACGCGCTGGCCTTTGTGCCGTGGCTAAAAAGAGCGGGCGCAGACATGCTCATCGGGGCTGACGCCATCATTCCCGTGCCGCTGCATCGCTGGCGACTGTTAAAACGTCGATACAATCAATCATCCATCATGGCGCACTATCTTGGCCGCGCCACAAATCTTCCTGTTATTCATGAGGGGTTAACACGAACAAGAGCCACACAAACCCAAGGGCATCTCAATTTCGAACAACGCCGCAAAAACGTCAAAAGCGCATTTGCAGTCAATGAGAAGCATGGGCAGATGATAAAGGGAAAAACCCTGATCCTGATCGACGATGTTTACACAACCGGATCAACAGTCAAAGAATGCGCCAAAGCATTAAAGAAAGCAGGCGCAAAAGCAGTCCATGTTTTAACGCTGGCACGTGTGGTGAGGTATGAGGACTGACCTGTGAGGCCTATTAGGAAGTGAATAACATCACTTTGAGTTGGCAATAAAACCAATAGAGTTTAGATTATAATTCCTCACCCCGCGCCAATCGCCCTTCATCAATCGCAGGAGCCAACCCGACGCGCATCGCAAAGCGTTTTAACGGGGGCAGGGCACTTAAAGTTTTTAATCCTGCATGGCGCAATCCTTTGATCGCCTCGATATCATTGCTAACGATGCGGTTCATATGATCAACACCAAAAGCCCGCGTTTCAATATCAAAGCGGCGGCGTTTCGCGTAGCCATCCAATGTTGCCTGCGCGCCGATATCTTGTCCAACACGCGCCGCATCCACGATGCTTTCCGCCAATCCTGCAACATCACGCAGCGATAAATTAAGCCCCTGCGCGGTGATTGGTGACATCACATGCGCAGCCTCCGCGACCAACGCAACCCGCGCCGCCGTGATGGATTTTGCCTGAACTGAACAAAGCGGCCAGCTCGCTGGATTAACCTCCAATGTAATGCCGCCCAAAATATCGCGTGATTCTGCCTGCAGCGCGGCTTCGAAATCATGTTTCTTAAGCTTGATCAAATCATCGCTGCGGGCGCTGTCATTGACCCATACGATAGAGGATTGATTGCCCGGAAGCGGCACGAGCGCGAGCGGCCCTTGCGCGCGGTGGAATTCCGTCGAGGTGTCGTTATGCGCCTTGGAATGGTTAATCACACATGTAATCGCGCTTTGTCCATATTCTTTGCGCGTCACGCCAATGCCCGCAATCTCTCGCACCGCTGAATTGCGTCCATCCGCGCCAACCAATAATGCACTCTCGATACGCTCACCATCATCGAGCGTCGCAACAACGCGGCTTCCCGTCACATTATACCCATCAAGCTTTCGCCCTAGATAAAGAGTGATATTAGATTCCTCACTCGCCGCATGAAATAACGCTGCCCGTAAGGCGTTATTGGGAATATTAAACCCATATTGCTCCTCGCCGATATCGGCGGCCTCAAATGGTTCGGTCAAGGGGTCGCCTTTGGCGCGGCTGATATCAATAATCTGCATCACTTTAAGCGGATTTGAAATCCCCTCAAGCGCTGGCCAAACACCTGTAGCACGCAGAATGTTCAGCGAGGCATTCATCAACGCAACGGTTCGCCCGCTCAAAGCATCATCGGACAATGCCTTTTTATCCACTGGATCAACGATCGCAACCGATAACCCCGCCCGCGCCAACAACACACCAAGCGAAAGCCCCGCGGCGCCCGCGCCGGAAATCACAATATCAATTTGCTTTGCTGCCATCGCTGCACTACCTTTTTCATGTGTAACAGATGTAATTCATAAAGGAGATACGCCAATGGCGCCAAACAAAAAAGTTGAAATTTATTATTGGACCACATGCCCGTTTTGTAAGCGCGCACTTGCATTGCTCGATGCGAAGGGTGTGAAGTACGAAGGCTACGATATTACGGGTGATGAAGCAGCAAGATCAAAAATGGTAAAACGCACAGGCGGCCCAAAATCCGTACCGCAAATTTTCATTGATGACCAACATATCGGCGGCTGTGACGATCTCCACGCGCTTGATTCAAAAGGAAAATTGGACACACTTCTCAATGCCTAATGACACAAAAGCTGCGCCGCTCAAAGTTGCATGCGTGCAAATGACAAGCGGTGCGGATATCACCGAAAATCTGAATGTTGCTGAAAACTATATCCGCCAAGCAGCGGAGCAGGGCGCAACGCTCATCGCCACCCCCGAGATGACCGACTCCATCGTCCGCTATGCCCGTGACAAACGCGCTGCCGCAACTGATGAGCCGGCAAACCGCTTTTCTGCGCTCGCGAAAGAATTGGGGATATACCTGCTCGCGGGATCATTTGGCGTGAAAGTTAGTGATGATAAGCTGGCCAATCGCTCAATGCTGTTTACGCCAACGGGAAAATTGCTCGCGCATTACGATAAAATCCATATGTTCGATGTAACATTATCGCGCAATGAGTTTTACCGTGAAAGCAGCGAATACGAAGCAGGCAACAAAGCAGTAGTGGCGCATTGCGGAGATTTCAATCTGGGCCTTGGGGTATGCTACGATATGCGCTTCCCGCATTTATGGCGCGATCTCGCCAAAAACGGCGCGCAGATTTTATCCGCCCCCGCCGCATTCACTGTCCCCACAGGAAAAGCACATTGGGAAGTATTACTGCGTGCCCGCGCAATAGAGACGGGCAGCTTCGTGATCGCCCCCGCACAAATCGGCGAACATTATGAAGGGCGCAAAACATACGGACACTCATTGATAATTTCCCCATGGGGTGAAATCCTCGCCAACGCGAAAGAAGAACAAGGCATCATCTCCGCTGACATTGACCTCGCGGAGGTGGAAAAAACACGCAAATCAATCCCCGCGCTTTCACATGACCGCGATTACACTGTGGAAAGTGCATCTGAGTAAATTGTGAGAATGAAAGTGATTTTAAATGCGGCGCATTTCAAATTGTACCGAGCAAGTGCGAGGCGTGCGAATGCCCGTAAGCTAGGCTGAAGGCTGTAAAAAGCGGTCATTAAAGCAATAATTAAAGCCATAATTAAAAACTGGCGCTATCGTCAAAAAAAGGTTTTTATATAAAAATGAAAAAAACACACAAAGAAAACACACGCCTCGCGCATATCGGATTAGCTGCTGACGAATACTTCGGCATCGTAAATCCGCCAATCGCGCGCGCCTCCACAATCTTATACCCCTCTCTCGCGGCATACGAAGACCCTAACCATAAATACCGCTATGGTCGTATGGGCAACCCGTTATCGGAAAAATTCGAACACGCAATCGCGGAGATTGAAAACGGATTTAACGCCCGCACAACCGCATCGGGTCTTTCCGCAATCACACTCGCCCTTATGAGCGTTCTGAAACAAGGCGATCACGCGCTGATCGTTGACACGTTATATCCACCAGGTCGTGATTTTTGTAATCAGGTCATGGCAAAATTCGGCGTAGAGATCGAATATTATGACCCCCATATTGGCGCTGATATCGAAAACTTGGTCAAGGATAACACTGCGCTGATCTATCTCGAATCCCCTGGCTCTGGCACATTCGAAATCCAAGACGTGCCCGCAATCACAAAAGTTGCGCGCGCAAAAGGGATCAAGACGATTATCGATAATACATATGCCGCTGGTTTGCTATTCAAACCATTGGATCACGGTGTGGATTATTCCCTGCAATCGGCAACCAAATATATTGGCGGTCATTCCGATATCAATATGGGCGTCGTCGTTGCACGCACCGAAGACGATTTTAAAATATTAAAATCCATGGCCACAAATCGCGGCGACTGCGCAAGCGCGGAAGATCTGTATCTCGGCCTACGTGGCCTGCGCACGCTTACATTGCGCCTGAAACAAAACGCCCAAAACGCGCTGAAGGTTGCGACATGGCTAAAAGATCAAGACGGCATTGCAGATGTCTTATATCCCGCATTGGAATCTAGCCCCGATCACGCCTTATGGAAGCGTGACTTTAGCGGTGCAAACGGCGTATTCAGCATCATCTTGGAACAATCCGCAAAAGACGCTGTCCATAAATTCGTAGACGCGCTGGAGCTATTTCCAATTGGCTCAAGCTGGGGTGGGTATGAGAGTTTATTGCAACCGCAATACCTCAACAAATACCGTACAATCACCCCGCGCCCATCAGGCGAGGGTGCGCTCCTACGCCTCCAAGTCGGCTTGGAAGATCCTGATGATCTCATCGATGATCTCGCCCAAGCGCTGAAGATATTCAATCAGGAAAAATAAATGCCCAACCTCAAAGATGATGCGCTCTATATCGGTCAAAGCGTTGGACAAACGGCAACCGCACAATATTTGCCACTGAAATGGGGAAACCGTCATGGTTTGATTGCGGGGGCAACAGGAACGGGTAAAACCGTCACGCTTCAAAACCTTGCTGAAGGGTTTTCCGACGCTGGTGTGCCCGTCTTTATGGCGGATGTTAAGGGCGATTTGTCTGGCATGTGCCAGCATTCTGACATGCAAGACTTCCTCACCAAACGCGCCGAAGCAATTGGGTTTAGTGATGAATATAAATCATCTGCATATCCAACCGTGTTCTGGGATCTCTTCGGCGATCAGGGGCACCCTGTTCGTACAACGGTATCCGAAATGGGTCCGCTTTTGCTTGCCCGTATTTTAGAGTTAAACGACACCCAAGAAGGCGTTCTGAATATCTGCTTCCGCGTCGCAGATGAGCAAGGGCTTTTGCTGTTAGATTTCAAAGACCTGCGCGCGCTTCTTAATACCGTTAACGAGCAACGCTCTGAAATTTCAGCAACCTACGGCAATGTCTCTCCCGCATCAATCGGCGCAATACAGCGTAACTTGCTGCGTCTCGAAGACCAAGGCGCGTCCAGCTTCTTCGGTGAGCCTGCGCTTGAGCTAAAAGATTTTATGCGCACTGATCTGGATGGCAAAGGCAAAATCAATATCCTCGCCGCAGACAAGCTGATGCTATCCCCGCGCTTATATGCGACATTCCTCCTATGGCTCCTATCCGAGTTATTTGAAGAACTGCCCGAAGCGGGGGACAGCGATCGCCCCAAACTTGTCTTCTTCTTTGATGAAGCGCATTTGCTTTTTGATGATGCCCCAAAAGCATTGCTGGAAAAAGTAGAGCAAGTCGTGCGCTTGATCCGTTCAAAAGGTGTCGGCGTATTTTTTATCACGCAAAACCCAGCCGATGTCCCTGATGACATTCTGGGTCAACTCGGCAACCGTGTGCAACATGCGCTACGTGCATTTACGCCCAAACAACAAAAAGCCATCAAACAAGCCGCAGAGACATATCGTGAAAACCCTGAATTCGATGTTGCCGATGCGATTACCGATTTGGGAGTAGGGGAGGCGCTCGTCTCCACCCTCGAAGGAAAAGGCCAACCTTCAACCGTGCAGCGCACGCTCATCCGTCCACCCAATTCAAAACTCGGCCCTGCATCCGTCGATGCCAAGAAAATGGCCATGCACGCCAGCGGAATGGGCAATAAATACGACACAACAATAGACCGCGAAAGCGCCTTTGAGATCCTCAATAAACGCGCAGAAGAAGCGGCAAAGAAAGCGCAGCAGGCACAAAAAGAGTCGGAAAACAAAAAACCTAAAAAACGCAGCAGCAATCGCCAATCCGTCGGAGAAGCCGCCGTTAAATCCGTCGTGCGATCACTAAGCTCAACCCTCGGACGCACCATCGCCCGCGAAATTATGCGCGGCATCATGGGCGGGTTAAAGCGTTAGATCTCTGGTTGACGTGTCATAACAATGGCGTGTCGCTTTCCATGATGGTGCTAGAACCCTCTTAGTAAAGAATTATAGCTCATATACGTTTTAATGGTCATGTTCAGGCGAGGGGGGAGGCATTTTTGGTGCGTTCCAATTATCTCGCCGCTCCATATGAACAATCCCATTATCCCATCGATAAGTTTCACGAAAGCCCAGATCGTTATAAAGTTTCATGGCGCCTTGATTTTCTCTATTAGCAAGGAGTTGAAATGGTTTAGGGGTTTGTGGTTGTTCTAAATGCTCCAAAGCAAATTCCAATAAAGCACGACCAACACCCTTCTCGCGATAGTCTGGTAGTACATATAGATTGGTGATTATAGAGCAGCGCTTTTGAGAGCGGATGATAACCATACCAACGAGAACGCCATTTTTATCATCGTCATATGCGCCAATAACATGATCTCCACGAGTATATACAGGGAAATTATCTGTTGCTTCTAGCTCTGTGGGAGCGCGGCCAAAGCTGTCTTGGAAGGCGCGAGCATTCAAATCCCACGCTGCGCGCATTTTACTATTTTCAACAATACGGATATCCATCAAGCAGAAATAGCAAAACGCACATAATTATGTCAATTTATTTAATTTATCCCAACAACCCAAATGGCACATCTAGCGCCTCTGCCAATCCACGCATCGCGCGAATGGATCCGTCTTTTTTCCCTGTCTCAATCTCGGTGAGGTAGGGGCGGGAGATATCGGCTTTGTCGGCCAACTCCGCCTGCGTCATACCGCGGAACTTGCGCAATATTTTAATCGCGCTCTCTTCACGCGCCGTAAGCGCATTCAAAATCTCTTCGGGTAAATCAACATCATCACCCGAGCTAACCAATCCGCGATAATCGTGAAGGGGAACAAGAACATAGGGCTGACCCTGAATGTGTAAAAGATCGTATTTCATAGAATCAGAGTCTACACGCCATAAGCGACATTGTCACTTAATTGAGTAAACCCCCCTTAGAAACGTGTGCTTAACGTGAGCGATCCAAACACGGCTGGATCATCTTGCCCATCAAACTCTTTGCTGCGCGCATTAAGCGAATATGCCAATCTGTATCGATCATAGGTAAATGCAACCCCCGCAACGGCGTCGGCGACAAAATGCTTTTTATCAACGCTATGTGAATCCTTAAAAGTATTACCATCAAGGAAGATATCCCGCGCAACGGCGCGTCCATCAACACCCGCAAATAAAACCCATCCAAATCCGCTTTCCGGCGTTTCGAAATATCCGCTACCCGGCATTGCGGGGCGCACGCGTGGCGGCTTATCACGAAGCGCGCCGTCATCTGGACTTAGCGCAAATGAAAGTCCAGTCCCTGCATAGGTATAAACATTCCCGATCGACATATTAATATTCGGCTCCGCCAGAAGCTTCAGCCCGGCCATTTTCGCCTGATAAAATCGTGGCCAACGACGCCCTGCTGATAAAACCACACCCGGCTCAAAATCAAGCTGATTGCTCCATCCTTTAGGGGTGGGAGAGCTGGTCGTGACATGTTCATGCACAAATTTCTGTGTTTGCTCACCAAGCGCTTCCGGCCCAACCACACCAAGCGTCATCTCAAATTCATCAATGTGATTGTCGTTCAACGTCACCAACCCAACAGAACCATATAAAAACGCAGCCCACGGGCGGTCATCATCTTGATTGGCGCGAATTTCAATATCTTGGGGGGTGTATAAATTCTGCCCTAATGTGAAAAACGTGCTGGTGGTGTCATTCAAATCAAATGTCGGAACGCTCTCCGCCAGGCTATCGACAAAGAGGGGCACGGGAGTGTTCACGTTGAAGTAGGTCAAGCGAACACCGCTGGTGTAAAACTGATCCGTCCCGCCGCCCAAAACGTCATTTTCAACGGAAAGGCTTAGGAAGTTTTTCTCTTCGGCCTTGCGTACGCGCTTCGTGACATCTTGCTCAACGGTGGGTTCGGCAACAGGCACCATATCCTGCGCATGCGCGAGCGACATGGCGGACGCGCCAATAAATAACGAAGAGAGCAATAAGGACTTGGCAGCGCGTTTAATCATGATAAACCTATACATATGAATAACAAAATACACAACATATACGAACACGCCCCTGCAAAAGTTCCAACAAGCCTTGTCATTTTATTGCACGGCCTCGGATCAAACGGAAAAGACCTTATCTCGCTCGCCCCTATATGGGCAAAAGATCTGGACGAAACCGTCTTTGTATCCCCCGACGCGCCATTCAAATGCGACATGACCCCCGAAGGATACGAAGGTAGCTATCAATGGTTCAGCCTCCAAGATCGTGACCCGCACATGATCTTGCAAGGCGTGATGAAAGCGCAACCCATCCTCGACAGCTTCATCACCGAACAAATGGAAAAATACAACATCCCCTCGGAAAAAGTCGTCCTCGTCGGTTTTTCCCAAGGCACGATGATGAGCCTCTACACCGCCCCCAGATTTCCGCAACAACTCGGCGGTGTGTTGGGCTATAGCGGCGCGCTTTGCGGCGAGCCGGGCATTCGCAAAATGCCAATCTGCCTCGTCCATGGCGAAGCCGACGACGTCGTTCCGCTTGCTGCCTATAACCACGCCCGCGGCAAACTCATCGGCAAAGGTTTCAAAGTCACCGGTCACACGACGGCGGGTTTAACGCATTCTATTGACCAAGCAGGTTTGGATGCGGGGGGTAAGTTTTTGAAAGAGATTTTGGGATGATTAAAGGATAATAAATATCTGAATAGGGCGAAAACAAATACGGCGCGTATTTCGAGATTTTTCAAAACCCATTGCGCAAAATCATCGGAAAACGCATCCCATTTTTCAGCTAATCGCCCTGCAGCATTTTTCATAATTTAGATGCGTTTTTGCCGCCTCGATATACCATTAATACATTGATATTAAACACTTCCTTGCAGCATAAACACAATTGATGCATTACGGAAAATGCTACATCGCAGCACAATAACTTTGTGGATAGCCTGTGGAAAACCTAGGGATTAATCTAAAATATGGTATAATATAATTATCAGTACGCGAGACGGTTTGCTCTCCTCATCGCGACTTATAGATGAAGCGAGCACCCTCCCATCGGCCGTCTCCACCGTGGCAACAACGGATATGATAAGGAGACGTTATGCATGCGATAGAGCAGACATTAAATAGTCAGGGGAAAACCCCGCTGGAGCAATGCTCCGCATTAATACTGAATGCCGACTATAGGCCATTGAGCTACTTTCCACTCTCTATATGGTCTTGGCAGGATGCTGTTAAGGCCATTTTTCGAGGGAGTGTAACCGTGGTTTCGGAATATGAACGAAAAATACACTCGCCGAATTGGGAAATGAAACTGCCAAGTGTGCTGGCCTTGAATGAATATGTACACATGGATAGGAAGCCGGCCTTTACACGGTTTAATGTGTTCTTGCGCGACCAATGGAAATGCCAGTATTGCGCAAATGATTTTAAAACACATGATCTGACATTCGATCATGTCATACCCCGCTCAAGAGGAGGGCGGACAGAATGGGAAAACATCGTTGCGGCCTGTCAAAGCTGTAACACCGTAAAGGGTAGCAAAATGCCACATGAGGTAAGCATGTACCCAATGCGAGAACCCATGCAGCCAAGCGTCCATGAATTGCAGGAACACGGACGCAGCTTTCCACCAAACTTCCTGCACGAAAGCTGGGGAGATTTCCTCTACTGGGATACGGAATTGGTGGACGCGCAGGAATATTAAGAGCGCAAAGCAAGCCGAAGGTTTGTTAGGACACTTAAAAAGAATTGGCCTTGCCGCGCGAAGCAAAACGAAGTTTTGTTAGCACCCATAAAAAGGGATTAGGTAAAGGCAAAAGAATTGGCCTTGCCGCGAGGAGAACGGTTTAGAAACAAAAGCTCCTTCAACGCACTGCCGGTAAGAGCGGAACAAGTTTTAGTTCCGTAAACACAGGACGCCGACGGCGGCCCGCGGAACATTCCGCGAAGCCTAAGTGGCGTTTGAACGGCAAAGTGTAACTTTGCCAAATAACGTGCAACGAAAGGAGACTGTTATGTTTAAGCATATCACAAATCTAGCACACACAAACTCGATCACTGGAGCCATGGGCTTTTTCCTATTCCATGTTGTTTTGCTGGTCGGTCTATCAACCGTCCTCGGACACTATCTGGTGAGCTTGGGCGTCATCGACGCAACCGTCGGCAGCTTTTTCGAAGGTGGTGAAGTCCACACTTTGATCGGCGCTGGCTGGACTCTTGTCCTTTCCAGCATGGTTCTGACCGGTAAGAAGATGACTAACGACATTATGTCCGTCGTTATCGCACTCGTTGGTGTGTATCTCGCATACACTGTCAACGTGATGTTAGGCATGGTTGTTGTCGCTTACCTCACGACTTTGGGTAAGTAATACACCAATTTAAAGAATGCAAAAAAGCCGTACGCGCAAGTGTTCGGCTTTTTTTGCATGCGTCACAATGTATTGTTGCAGTGCAAACCATTGTTTTTGCATGACAATTATGCGCATTTTTCCTGTTGTTAAAAAATCAAATCGGCGTAAAGCTCATCCTACCAGACGGCAAAAAAGGAGATACGTGATGGTAGGTACTAAAGTAGGTGAAAAAGATGGGGCGCTGGCCGGTAATTTTTTAGGGAAAGCACAAGGCAATCAGCATCCGGCAGAGGCCGATGGGGTGGCTATCGTTGGTGGCGCATCACCGCAAGAATATGCAGCTGAAATGGCCGCAATTAGAGCGCGTATGGAAGAAAACAAAAGCTTAGCATCGCTAACTGGATCTGGTCTTACTTCAGCGGATATTGCATAAACCTTGACAAACTGCGGGTTTCCGCGTAATTAAGCCCTATTCAAAACACATTGAGTAGGGCTTAATCATATGTTTAACGATCTTTTTGATTTCGGTAAAAAGCGCACATTGAAACAATCCATCGGGTTTTTCATCGTTCACGGCACAATTGCATTATCTGTGGTTACGGCTTTACAAGTTTTGAGCGGACAATAACGCTCGCCACACAAACTGCGAAAATACCAAAGCATAACAACACGTTATAATTCGCCATCGACAACCCGAATATAGGGTCTTGCCACGGAATTTCCGCGCAATTGCCCGTCGGCGCGCTCATGATGTTTTCTAAAATGCTCTGTGTTGATGCTGGTGCATCGGCGTTGCCAAGGTCGCCAAAATTGACGCTGCATCCTTCAACCTTGCTCGCCCACCATTTCTGCTCAACCCCAGTATGATAAGCCGCAATCGCGCTATTTGCCAAAAAGTTAAGCCCGATCAGCCCCGTTAAAACTTTAACCAGCGCGGGCTTTTTACGCACCGCCAAACCGACAATCCCCAAAACCGCGCCAATCACAAACGGAATACGTTGATAGATACAAAGCTGGCAAGGCTCTAGCCCAAGCGCCACTTCTGAATATAACGCCGCCGCAAGCGCAAAAACGCTAATGCCCGCAATGCCGCCAAACACCGCGAGCGGGCATCCTAATATTTTTCGAATATATCCAATCATAAAAATCCCTTAATTGTCTCTTTCACAAGATCAATGCCTTCCAAACCAAAAAATATAATAACAAAGAAAATCATAATCACCCAAGCGGTGCCAATCAATGCCCCCGCAATCACCGCCAACCCATCACGCATAATCACGCCAACCGCCATCAATGCAATGCCAAATGCGGGAACGGTATTGGTCAACGGCAATGGCACACAAACCGACAATGCCATCAAAAGCCCCAATATTCCGATCATGTTCGAAAACAAACCATGAGTGATAAAGCCAAGGCGCGGGCGAACCAAAAATTCTATCTTCTTCACAAATGGCAATGATTTATCAATCATCCCCTCAAACATTTTGCGGTTGATGGATTTGTATTTCATCTTTTCAGGAATCCAAATGCGGTGACGGCCAATCGCTTGCTGCGCCGTTAAGAACACAAGCGGCAGCGCTATAATCACATTCACCCCCAAACCCGGCAAGGGCAGGGCAGCAGGAAGCGCAAACAAAAACAGCAAAAACCCAAATCCACGTTCATGCAACGCCTCAAGCAAATCAAACATACACACCTTTTCCGGCGGCATTTGCTCTTTCAATTCGATTAGGATTTCAGAAATGGGCCGTGGCTCAGTGGGGTGTTTTTCAATATTCATATCAATCATCGCAAAAACATAGCAGATAATTGTTGAAATGGAATAAGGAAACGCTTAAAGATATCCACCTACCGAAGATGCTTTGCAATGCATTGTATCTTTATGTTCAAAAGTCCAAGGACGCGACTGCGTCTCGCCAACCGTTTGGCGAAGCATGCGTGGCGTCTGAACGTACTTAAAATGCCCCTCTGGCGGAACTGGTAGACGCGCGGGATTCAAAATCCCGTTCCTTCGGGAGTGCCAGTTCGATTCTGGCGGGGGGCACCATTATTCTTAAATTACGCTATACAAAATACATTCCAGCAAGCACAATGCATCAAGACGATTGATCAATGCATCTTGCCATCTTTGTAGGAGACAGACATGTCCAGGCTAATATCTCTAACGATCTGCATGCTTGTCATCGCAATCACAACATCCGCAAGCGCGGAGATTTATCTGCGCAAAGATCCTCAAGACACAGCAAAGCAAGACTTCTACACGAAAAAGGCAAAACCTGCGCCGTCACAAGAGCAAGACAACAACGCGCCGCCAAGAGATGTCGTGCCAAGCACAAATGCGCTCGATCACGCCAATATTGTGGCCAATGCTTGCCTCAGTGGTCAATGGGCAACCCAGCCATGCTTGAGCGCGTTATCGGATAACAATATGGTGATGGCGTCTAATTACGCTGCTGCATTATCTGAAAGCGCAATGACACAAAGCGCGGAGAACATTAAACAACATTGCGCCGCCTCAACCGCCGCATCCAATGAAAGCTATCCCGCAGGAGCAATGCGCAGCGCCTTTGTCGAATGTGTGAATATCATTGTCGATGAATCAAAAAAATCAGGCATAACACCCGACCAATCCCAATTCCAACTTCTCTTTAGTGCAGTTCAATGCCTCGATGGCGCGCCATCATGCGCCGCAATAGAGCAGGGGTTATCACGGTATAAGTAAGGTGAGTGTGTTTAGCGAGAATTAGCTGTGCGAAGTGAATTCCACATCTTCGATTTCTTGATTTTTGGCAAGAATGAAAACACGATCAACGTCACCACAAACGCGATGCTAACATAATCAAGAAATGTCAGTCTTTCCAAAAGCGGCAATACGCGCGAAACTTCACCCACGCTTGGCTCAATCGTGTTTAGATCTTGTGAAATCACGTACATATCTTGGCGCGTAAGGCTCTCAAGATTGCGTGAAAAATTGTATAAATCTGTATTCATAATGTTCTCTAACCTTTTACATGTTTACCCTGTTAAGGGAATATGCAAATGACGTGCCAATAAAATAATATGCTTTATCAGCCGTTTAGGTGGTTTTATAATAGTAAAAAATGAACCAATAGGCAAATTTAACGGGCAATAACTACCTTCGTATGTTTTAAAGCTTGAATTATTAAGCAGCAGGTGCAGGTGCAAAGCCGGCAGCCCATGTAGCTGCTTGTCCTGCGCCGGACAACGTTGAGTTAAGGCCAGCGCCAACAGTTCCAAAGTAAGTGCTGAGCACCCCCCAACCAGCAGGTCCTGTCGCTGCGCCTACAACAAACAATGCCCCCGTTGCCACTGTTCCAGTTTTGGCAAGACCCCATGCTGTTTTTAACATCTCAAATCCTCAATACATTAGAAGTGAGACGTATATATCAGCAAAAGCCATATAAAGCAATATTATTATGAAAAAAGAATAACTATTCGGCAGCCATCTTCATGCTGGCTTTATCCAGAATTGGCTTCAGATATTCCGCCGTGTAGCTTTCCTTGATCTTGCAGATATCTTCGGGCGTACCCGATCCTAATATCATGCCGCCCTTATGGCCGCCTTCTGGGCCGATATCAATCAAGTAATCCGCGGTTTTAATCACATCAAGATTATGCTCAATCACAACCACCGTATTGCCCTGATCAACAAGCTTATGCAACACCTCAAGCAACTTTCTCACATCTTCGAAATGCAAGCCCGTCGTCGGCTCATCAAGAATATAAAGCGTCTTCCCCGTAGAGCGCTTCGAGAGCTCCTTGGACAATTTCACCCGCTGCGCCTCACCACCCGAAAGCGTATTGGCCTGCTGCCCAACCTTGATATAGGTCAAGCCAACATCCTTAAGCGTCTCCATCTTATCGCGAATGGACGGCACGGCCTTAAAGAAATTAGCCGCTTCCTCAACCGTCATATCCAAAACATCGGCAATGGATTTGTCTTTATATTTAATCTCGAGCGTTTCACGATTATAACGTTTGCCCGAACATGTCTCGCATTCCACATAAACATCAGGAAGGAAATGCATCTCTATCTTGATAACGCCATCACCCTTACACGCTTCACAGCGTCCACCTTTGACGTTGAATGAAAAACGTCCAGGGCCATATCCGCGTGCCTTGGCTTCGGGCAATCCCGCATACCACTCACGAATAGGGGTAAACGCCCCCGTATAAGTCGCTGGGTTTGATCTTGGCGTGCGCCCGATCGGGGACTGATCGATATCAATCACCTTATCAACAAACGCGAGGCCCTTAATCGCCTTATGGGGCAGGGGCTGTTCCTTGGATTTCATCAGCGTTTTCGATGCGGCGCGATAAAGCGTATCAATCGTGAATGTTGATTTCCCCGATCCCGACACGCCCGTCACACATGTAAATGTACCAAGCGGAATTTTCGCCGACACATCACGTAAATTATTCCCCGATGCCTCGATTACCTCAATATACTGTTTATTCTTACCTGAGCCCTTGCCCGCGCGGCGCGTTGCCGGAACAGAAATTTCACGCGTGCCGTTCATATAATCGGCTGTCATAGAGCCTTCAGTCTTAAACACCTCTTCCGGCGTGCCCTGCGCGACAATGTTGCCACCATGCACACCCGCACCGGGGCCCATATCAATCAAATGATCCGCCGCACGGATCGCATCTTCATCATGCTCAACCACAATCACCGTATTGCCCATATCCCGCAATTTCGTGAGTGTCTCAAGCAAGCGGTTATTATCGCGCTGATGCAATCCAATCGATGGCTCGTCAAGGACATAAAGAACCCCGGTCAAGCCCGATCCAATTTGCGAGGCAAGGCGAATACGTTGGCTCTCTCCACCTGATAATGTTCCCGATGCGCGTGATAGATTAAGGTAATCCAACCCCACATTGCGCAAGAACGAGAGCCGCTCATTAATCTCTTTAAGGATTTTTTCGGCAATCTGCGTTTGCTGTTTCGTCAGCGTGGCCGAAACCCCGTCAAACCAATCACCCGCTTCTTCAATGCTATATGTGCCAACCTCGGAAATATGCTTGCCGTCAATCTTCACGGCCAAGGCTTCGGGCTTCAGGCGATATCCTTCGCATCCTTCACATGGCGCAGATGCTTGATATTTCGCAAGATCCTCGCGCGCCGCATTGGAATCAGTTTCAATCAATCTCCGCTCAAGCGAAGGAATAACCCCCTCAAACGGCTTGTTCGATTTCCAAGTGCTGTCGGATTTCGTGTTGTAAGTAATCGGAATAATCTCTTTCCCCGACCCAAACAGCACAATCTCCTGCTGCTCACGCGTAAGGGCATCCCATCGCGCCGCGGCGCTAAATCCATAATGACGCGAAACCCCTTCAAGCGCCTGCATGTAAAATGGCGCAAAGCTCTTTGACCACGGCTCAATCGCCCCTTTAATCAAGGATTTTGACCCATCTGGCACAATCAAGGCCTCATCCATATACATCTTCTTGCCAAGCCCATCACATTTCGGGCACGCCCCATGCGGTGAGTTGAAAGAAAACAAACGCGGCTCAATCTCGGGAATGGTAAAACCGCTCACGGGACATGCATATCTCTCGCTATACATCTCCTGCTGCCCGCTGCTCGCATCCTCGGTAATCACAAGGCCGCCCGCAAGGCGCAAAGCCGTCTCGACCGAATCCGCCAAACGGTTGCCCATATCGGCGCGCACAACAATGCGGTCAACGACAACCTCGATATCATGCTTTAATTTCTTATCCAACTCCGGCACATCGGCAATTTCATAGAGTGTCCCATCAACTTTAACCCGCTGAAAACCCTTTGCCAAAAGCTCCTTAAACTCCTTGCGATACTCGCCCTTGCGACCACGCACAATGGGGCTAAGGATATAAAGCTTAGTCCCATCGCCCATGGCAATGATGCGATCCACAATCTCACTGACCTGCTGGCTTTCAATCGGCTTGCCCGTTGCGGGGGAGTATGGCACACCAACACGCGCCCACAGCAGGCGCATATAATCATATATCTCGGTGACTGTACCCACGGTTGATCGTGGGTTGCGTGATGTTGTTTTCTGCTCAATGGAAATTGCAGGGGACAATCCCTCAATGCTATCCACATCCGGCTTGCTCATCAACTCAAGGAACTGGCGCGCATAAGCGGACAAACTCTCAACGTAGCGCCGCTGCCCCTCGGCATAAATCGTATCAAACGCGAGCGAAGATTTCCCGCTGCCCGAAAGCCCCGTAATGACAATCAACTTGTCCCGCGGCATATCCACGTTCACGTCTTTTAAATTATGTTCTCTCGCGCCTCTGACGCTAATCTCTGTAAGCATAAAAAAGATATAGAACGCCCCCTTGTAAAAGGCAAAAGGTGATTTAGCTTTTTTATTAAGTATAAATCTTTAAAGGAAAACAAAATGTATACCCTCTATTACGCACCAGGCGCTTGCTCACTTTCCGTTCACGTCACACTCGAAGAATTAGGCGCGGATTATAAACTTCATAAAGTGGACATGTCTAAAGGCGAGCATAAATCACCCGAATTTCTGAAAATCAACCCACGCGGTCAAGTGGGCGCACTCACAACGCCCGACGGAAGCGTCAGCGAAAATGCCGCAATGATCATTTATCTTAACGATAAACACGGCAACAAACTCATCCCCGCAGACGGCTTTGAGCGCCTTAAAGCGATGCAGTGGCTTATGTTCGCAAATTCCGGCCTGCACGGCGCATACTCAAAAGTTAAACATGTGGAGAGTTGCGGCGGTAGCGATGAAATGATTAAAAAATCATGTGAAAACGTACAGGCGCAATGGGATGAAATCGAAGCCGAGCTTGAGCGCAACGGCACAAAATTCCTCGCTGGTGATACAATTACCGCCGGCGACGTATACGCCACCGTCGTATCCAACTGGAGCTTTATTCCAAATCTGCCAAAATTCGGCCCAAAAACCAAAGAGCTTCTCAAAGCCGTTTCAACAATGCCCGCATATCAACGCGCGCTTGAGCAAGAAGAGATCGAATACAAAGCATTAGCCGCGTAAAACTCTTAAACGACAATCGCTAAAAAACAAAAAACCCTGACGCGCTTAAATGCTCATCAGGGTTTTCGCCGCGAAGCAAACCAAAGGTTTGTTCGCATTTATTATATAGATACTTGATCTTAGAATTAGTCTCCGGCCAAAATCCGGAAAATCTCTCTTAAGCGGTTTCCCCACTTAGGAGTATCCAAATTCCGGCCTTCGTACTGTGTTCTTGATCGTTCATCGGATCACCTCCTTTCGTTGTTGCTGATACTTAATCATATGGATTCGTACATCTTCAAATCAAGGATGAAGAATGCAAAAATATTTTAATCCCCAAACAAGCCCCAGAAACATGTGATTTATCCCACAAAACCCTTTTGAATCCCTGTGCGCCTGTCTATACTCTGATTCCGATAATCAATGACTTTAACTAAGGAGTAAAAACGTGGCCGGTAGCGTAAATAAAGTAATTCTCGTGGGGAACGTTGGTAACGAACCAGAAATCCGCTCATTCCAAAATGGTGGCCGCGTCGCCAATATCTCTCTCGCTACATCCGAAAGCTGGAAAGACAAGAACACAGGCGAACGCAAAGACAAAACCGAATGGCACCGCATCTCCGTGACCAACGAAGGCCTGATTAAGGTTATCGAAAACTATGTCCATAAAGGATCAAAGCTTTATATCGAAGGACAATTGGAAACACGCAAATGGCAAGATGCCAACGGCCAGGACAAATACTCAACCGAAATCGTGCTTCGCCCATATCGCGGTGAGCTAACAATGCTCGATGCACGCGGTCAAGGACAAGGCCAAGGCGGCGGATATCAACAAGGCGGCCAGTCCGGCGGCTTTAGCGATAACCAAGGCGGCGGTTTCGACCAAGGCGCACCAGCAAGCCAGTCACAAAATGCCCCCGCAAGCGCCCCTGAATTCGAAGACGAAATCCCATTCTAGGATTAGGAAGTGTAAAACGATGAAATATCTAATTTTAACATGCGCCGCGCTCGGCCTGTTTGCAACATCTCCCGCATCCGCGCAAGATGACGCCGCCCAAGCCGAAGCACAAGCCCCCGCAACCGATTCAACATATGAAGAGCGCGTGGAGCTTGCAAAGAAAATGCATGAGCTACGCCCCGTGCGCGCGCAGGTCGAGCAGGCAATCAATCAATATGCAATGTCCCGCCCGGAAGGTGAACGTGAATCATTCAAAACTGCCATGCGCAATGTTTTCAACGTAACCGCGCTGGAAAAAATATCAACCGACGCATACGCCGAAACCTTCACCGTTAAGGAGCTCCGCGCCATGGTCGAATATTACAGCAAACCTGAAGCCATCTCCGCGAGTGAAAAATTTCAAAACTATGCGAGTATTGTTTACCCCGAAATTGTCCGCATGCTTGACCGTGCTGCCATCCGCGTAAAAACTGGTCAATAATATAAAACTGAAAAAGTGTAAATATGACTGAAGAAACCAACACCCCAGACGAACCAACAGGCGGAGAAATCTTCCCGACCATCGCTCTCGAAGACGAGATGAAGCAAAGCTACCTCGATTACGCCATGTCCGTAATCGTATCGCGCGCGCTTCCCGATGTGCGTGACGGTCTAAAACCTGTTCATCGCCGCATTTTATTCGCCATGCGCGAAGGGGGATATTCTTCCGACAAAGCTTACAAGAAATCTGCCCGTATCGTCGGGGATGTTATGGGTAAATATCACCCGCATGGCGATTCCGCGATTTATGATTCAATGGTGCGTATGGCACAACCATGGTCGCTTCGTCTTCCTCTCGTAGACGGCCAAGGGAACTTCGGTTCCATGGATGGCGACAGCCCCGCCGCGATGCGTTATACCGAGGCCCGCCTCGACAAAGCCGCCGAAACAATCCTTCAGGACATCGAAAAAGACACCGTAGATTTTCGTCCTAACTACGATGAAAGCATGAGCGAACCTGTCGTTCTGCCATCACGTATTCCAAACCTGCTCGTCAATGGGGCAGGGGGGATCGCCGTGGGTATGGCCACAAACATCCCGCCACATAACTTGATCGAGGTGATTGACGCGTGTGTTGCGATGGTGTCAAACCCCACCATCACCACCGAAGAAATCAACGAAATCATCCCCGGTCCTGACTTCCCGACAGGTGCCCAAATCATGGGTAAAAACGGAATCTATAAAGCGTACCACACGGGCAATGGCTCCGTCGTGATGCGCGCCAAAACCTCAATCGAGGAAATCGGCAAACGCGAAGCCATCATCGTCCACGAAGTGCCATATCAGGTCAATAAGGGCAAACTCCTTGAGCGTCTTGGTGAAGTAGGCCGTGATAAAATCGTCGAAAACATCGCCGAAATTCGCGACGAATCTGACCGCGACGGTGTCCGCGTCGTGATCGAGCTTAAGCAAAACGCCATCCCCGATGTCGTTCTCAACCAGTTATTCAAACACACCGCACTTCAAACAAATTTCGCCTGCAACATGGTTGCCTTGCACAACGGCAAGCCGCAAATGATGCTGATCCGCGACATGATTAAGGCCTTCGTAAAATTCCGCGAAGAGGTCATAACCCGCCGCACAATTTACGAACTTGGCAAAGCGCGCGACCGTGCGCATGTCTTGGCTGGTCTTGCTGTCGCCGTTGCCAATATCGACGAAATCATCGCGCTCATCCGCAACGCGCCAAACCCCGCCGAAGCCAAAGCGGGCCTTCTCGCAAAAAGCTGGAACGCAAAAGACATCGCCCCTCTCATTGAGCTGATCGACGATCCTGAATATCCGCTCAACGATGACGGCACATATCAAATGTCAGAGGTTCAGGCAAAAGCCATCCTCGATCTACGCCTCCACCGCCTTACTGGCCTAGAGCGTGATAAAATCGCTGGCGAGCTCAGCGAAATTACCGATCAAATCGCCGAATATCTGGCGATTCTCGGCGACCGTGAAAAACTCCTCACTGTGCTTGTCGATGAGCTTGAAGAGGTCAAAACAAAATTCGGAACCCCGCGCCGCACCGTTCTTTGCGACGCAGAATTCGAAATGGATATGGAAGACCTTATTCAACGCGAAGAAATGGTCGTCACAATCACCCATGGCGGATACGTCAAACGCGTGCCTCTTGATACATACCGCGCTCAACGCCGCGGCGGTAAAGGGCGCGCAGGCATGGCAACCAAAGACGAAGATTTCGTCTCCGACCTATTCGTTGCCTCAACCCACACCCCGATTTTATTCTTCACCTCACGCGGTATCGTGCACAAGATGAAGGTCTACCAATTGCCGCTCGGCAACCCGACCTCAAAAGGCAAAGCCATCATCAACCTGTTGCCGCTTGAAAAAGACGAAAACGTCAATGTCTATATGCGCATGCCTGAAGACCCCGACGAAGTCGAAGGCAAGAACATCATGTTCGCAACAAGCCACGGAACCGTGCGCCGCAACATGCTATCGGATTTTGCCAATATCCGTTCCAATGGGCTTATCGCCATGAAACTAGGTGATGACGAAAGCCTCGTATCGGTTCAAATCTGCGAAGAAGACGAAGACGTATTGCTCGCAACAAGGCTGGGCAAAGCCATCCGCTTCCCCGTGACCGAAATCCGCGTTTTTGCGGGACGAAACTCAACCGGTGTGCGCGGCGTGAAGATGAAGGATAAAACGGACGAGGTCATCTCAATGTCCATCCTCAAACATCTCGACGTCACCCCCGATGAACGCAACGCCTACCTCAAGGCCGCATCACAAATCATCGGCAGCGATGACGAAAACTTTGAATACGAAGAAACCGAACTCGAGCTATCCCCTGAGCGCTTCTCAGAAATGCTGAGCAAGGAACAAATCGTCCTCACCGTATCCAACAAAGGCTTCGGCAAGCGCACCTCCGCTTACGAATACCGTACCTCTGGACGCGGCGGCATGGGTGTCACCAACATGAACCTCACTAAGAAGAACGGCGGCGAAGTTGTCGCAACCTTCCCTGTCACTGACAGTCATCAAATCATGCTCGTGACCGACCAAGGAAAGCTCATCCGCACCCCCGTCGAAAACATCCGCACCACAGGGCGCAGCGCCCAAGGTGTCACAATCTTCAAGGTCAATAACGACGAAAACGTAGTCTCCGTCGCTTGGCTCGTCCAAGAAGATGATGACGAAGATGACATTGAAGGCGTGGAAGCAGACGGCGCAAATGAAGCAGAAGCGGGACAAGAACCCGATGAAAGCGCACCAGAAGCTGGCGCAGAATCTGAAGCCGAAAGCCCTGATAGCGAAGAATAAGCCTTAAGCTTTACTGATCATCAATGATCAAGCATCCAGCGTCAAAAACGGCATCGGCGTCGCTTTGATCATCGAAAGTTGCTTTTATGTCGGCGTGCCCGCTCATTGCATCATAATCAATGATGTCCTTGCTGACCTTGCTGGATGAAACTTTCGGACAATCGCCCAAATCATCCTTCGCGCTGTCATAAATTGCGCTTGTTGTGCCTTGGGCAGCATCATCAAATTTGCGGGCATCATCGGTAATAGTAAAGCTTATCGTCTTTCCGTCTTTTTCGATATTCGTAACGGCCTTTGAAACACTCGCACCTTCAATGCTGCGCTCCACTTTCGCATTGCCATCACCACTGTCCTGTGGTGCTTCGCATGCCCCGGCCAGTGCAAGGACACTAAAGCCAGCTAAAATTATTAATGCGTTGTGTTTCATAGAAGCTCCTTTTATATATGTTTATCAACGCGCATTAGCATAAAAGGTTCACATTAATGAGTGCAGAAAACGGAAAATACCTCACCGGCGTATATCCTGGTACATTCGACCCCATCACAAAGGGGCATTTGCACCTCATCCGTCGCGCCAGCCGCATGGTGGATAAACTCATCATCGCCGTCGCCGACAATAAGCGCAAAGGGCCGCTCTTTACCTATGAGGAACGCATGAGCCTGATCCGTGAAGATATCGCCAATATGAACGAAAAGGGCTGCGAGATCGAAGTACAAAGCTTCGATAACCTCCTCGTCCATTTCGCCCGCGATGTTAACGCGTCATGCATCTTTCGGGGCTTGCGCGCCGTTTCCGATTTCGAATATGAATTCCAACTCACCGGCATGAACGCAAAGCTCGACCCCGAAATTGAAACCGTCTTCCTCATGGCCTCTGAAAAATGGCAATTCGTCTCCGCCAGCTTTGTAAAAGAGATCTGCTCATTGGGCGGAAATATCGAAGAATTCGTCACCCCACACGTCGCAAGCAAGTTAAAAGAAAAATTTAGCACTTAAATCGCATCAAAAGCTTGACGTAGGAGTCTGAAAAACATATGTTTCGTCCATTCAAAGGCCACACGGCCTTTTAAAAATAATGATCGCGTAGCTCAGCTGGTAGAGCAACTGACTTTTAATCAGTAGGTCCAGGGTTCAAATCCCTGCGCGATCACCATTATTTCAATGACTTAGCCATCTCCCTCGAGGTGGTTTTTTGTTTATGGGACACTCATGGGACACTTGAGTGTATTAAAATATGATGAATCCGTTTTTTCTCATATTCAAAATCTGACAATAGATCACAATAATTTTGTTCATACCCCCTTAACATATTGTTTTTAAATGATTAACGCGAATGCGTTATTCTAAATATAGATAAGAAGAGAAGATAAGGCTTTAAGAAGCCCCTAGAATTCAGCAACCACTTTTCCTGTTCTAAACATCGGGAGTAACTCCATGATTTCATTCTCTGGACGTCATTATCCCGTTTCTATTACTCTGCAATGCTTGCGTTGGTATGTGTCTTATGCTCTGAGCTATCCGAACATTGAAGAGATGATGGGGGAGCGCTACTTTTAGATTGATCATGCAAACCTGAACCGTTGAGTTTATCTATGAAGCACTGTTAGAGCAAAAAGCCAAAAAGCAAAAACGCGCTCCTGCAAGAGGGCTTTTTTATTAAAGCTTTTACCAGCCTGTTTTTAAGCATTCAATCTATACAAGCCATTTGCCTTTGGCAATTTCAAGCCCATATTAAAATGGAACTTAACGAGGGTTTAATCGTTAGTATCACTAAACAATCAAACCTTAAAATCACATCAAACTAGGAGATATCATGAAAGTTTTTGGCTATGGCACTCAATCCTCGGACATTGAATTAGGCCCCGTAACATTCGACAGAGTGGACGCACGCGAGGGTGAGGTAGAGTTCAAGGTGCTGTATTGCGGCGTCTGCCATTCCGACTTGCACCAAATCAAAAACGATTGGCAAAATTCAAAATACCCATGCGTACCGGGACATGAAATTTTAGGGCAAGTAACCACCGTTGGTGAGGGCGTAACCAAATTCAAAAAAGGCGACCTCATCGGGGTAGGGTGCATGGTCAATAGCTGTCAAACATGTGACCCGTGTAAAAACGATGTAGAAAATTACTGCCAAGGCCCCAAAAGCTGCACATTAACCTATAACGGCCCTAAAAATCCGGACGGAACAAATTCATATGGCGGATACAGCAGCCACATGGTTGTACGCGAAGAGTTTGGCATCACGATCCCTGATAATCTTGACCCTAAATATGTCGGCCCAATCATGTGCGCGGGTATCACTGTTTACTCACCCATGCGTCATTGGAATTTACAAAAAGGTAAAGTCCTCGGCGTCGCTGGCATTGGTGGTTTAGGGCATATGGCCATTAAGCTCGGAAAAGCGTTAGGCGCAGAAGTCGTCGCCTTTACACGAAGCGAAGACAAAAGAGACGAAATTCTGGAAATGGGCGCGGACAAAGTTGTCATTTCAAAAAGTGACGAAGAAATGAAAGAGGCCGCACAAAGCCTAGACCTCCTCATCAACACAATCCCCGTCGGGCATGACATCGCGCCATATATCAACCTCATGAAAACCGATTCAACGATTGTGATCGTCGGTAACATGATTGAGTTTCCTGCATTCTCACCAGGTCCCTTGGTCTTTAACCGCATTCAAATCGCGGGATCGCTTATTGGCGGCATCAAAGAAACACAAGAGGTCCTCGATCTATGTGCGAAACATGACATCAAACCGACCGTAAAGATGATCAAAATGGATGAAATCAATGACGTTTTGAAATCACTGGAAGAAGGCAATGAATCTGACTTTAGACATGTCATTGATATGGAATCGCTGCACAGCAAAATTGATGAAATCAAAGGCTCTGCAAAAGAGTTGGATCAACCGACACGCGGTGAAGTCGTCAACCGAAAAGCGGCATAGCTATAACATTAGATTAGAGTGTTACGAACAAGCCATCTCTTATGAGGTGGCTTTTTTGCCAGATATAAAGGCGGCGCAGATTTTTTTAAATCAATGCTTACCGAACGCGTTTAGTATACTCCGCTTTTGGCGCGGCTTTTCCGAATAACCATCCCTGCGCTTTATCAATGCCGATATCAACCAGATAATCCATCTGCTCTTGTGTCTCCACCATTTCCGCAACTGTTGTCACGCCTAAATCCTGACACATCCGCGCAAGGTTTCTCACCATGGCCTCATCACGCGAAGAGTTCAATGCATCGCCAATATATTTGCCATCAATCTTAACGCAATCAATATCAAGCGCATTTAAATACTGAAAACTTGCCGCGCCAGCGCCAAAATCATCAAGGCACACTTCAAATTTTCTTTTGCGGATTTCTTGGATATAACGATTTACCTGTTCCAAATCTCCAATCGCGGTGCTTTCAGTGATTTCAAAAAGCATATTATCGGGGCTAACATGTTCAGTCTCCAAGATGCCTATCATGCTCTTGAAAAAACGCTCGCTCTGGATTGATTGTCCCGAAATATTAACCGCAATTTTAAGCGAAGGCTCAACTTTCGATTTTTTGTTAATAAAGCCAACCGCCTGTTTCAAAATGGCAATATCAATATCCGCGGCCATACCAATATCTTCACCAAACGTAATCAATTCATAAGGGGAGTCATTGCCACTAAAACGAACCAAAGCCTCATAATGCGCAATGCTCTCATCAGCCAAATAAACAATAGGTTGGTAATGTAACGTAAAGGCTTGCTGACCGATCAAATTACGAAGGCGGGAGATCTTACCCGCGTTTTTATGAAGGTAATCATCAAACCCACCCGACAAATTTTCACCGACCGCGTCCAAACCTTCTTCTTCAAGCTGATTAATTGTGTAAATCAATGCGCGGCGGGCTTCTCGCTCGTTCAATTTGTCCAGAGTCGCATCAACAGTTTTGGATTTAATGCCTAGATTCTGCTCATCACCAGAAAACTTTTTCAAAAGCGCCTGAATTTTTACTTCAATAAAATCCGTCGTCGTTTCGGCGTCGTGAATAATGGCATATTTGTTATTATCGACTTGGCTGGCGGTATTCCCCTCAAACGATTGTTCCTTCAATATGCTTTGTAATTTTTCAGTAAAATTATTGGCATCTTCAAAGGATAAGGTCTCTTTATATTCCTCGATTTTATCCATTTCCAAAAATGTAATATCAAGGTCTTTGCCTTTGCTCTTTGCCGACTGAAATGCCTTAATCGCGGCGGACTCAAATTGCTTTTCACTGAGCAATCTTGTGTCTTCCTGATAATCACCAACCGCCAAGAAATCAAAGAAGGCTTGATTGGAATTAAGTGCTAAATAGATGGACGTACTATCTTGAATGGTCATCCCGACAATAAGGGCTTTATGCTCTTGTGATTTTTTTGCATTGCATATCGAAACCATAAGCGGGCCAATACGCCCGGCCTTTTTAACGCCCTTAATCAACGCACGCAAATTCGCGTGAGAGTCCTCACAGAATATATCCAGCCAATCCTTACCTGTCACATCTTGCGGCGTCAGCCCCGTCAGAGATTGCACTTGACCGGCGGCAAATTTTATTTTGCTTGATGTATCAATTTCAATAAGTAAATCCGAGGCCGCAAAAGCAAAGGCGACAAACCGATTACTGTTATCTTTATCCGTGCTCATAGGTATAATTTTCTCAATAGCTTTATATATATTCGCCTAAGTCTATGTATATTTCCTTAAGTTTATTTATATTTTCAAACGATACAGAATCTTTCTGCTAAATGAAATCACCGCATCGAATTAAACTACGATTTTTATAAAGGCTTTGTGAATTTTCACCGCATATTGAATAGTTGATAAGCCATATATATCAGCGTGATAAGAGTAAAAACCCGCAGTGCTACAGCGGGCTTTTTTATACCTCTTGCGATACGATAGAAAGCGCACGCTCAACATACGCCAAACCACCCAGTGCGCCGTAGTCATCTTTCCAATTGGGAAAGCGCGGATCATTCGACAGGCTGGCAAAGTAGAATGTTCCATTCTCACCCTCGCGAATGATGTCCCATGATATAACGCGTTGCTTATTCGGTTGATCCTGTCCGGTTTTGGCATTCTTACCAATAAGCTCTTTCACGCCGTTATTATCAAGCACGCTATACCCTTGCGCTACCCACCAAGACGCCGCCATATCATTAATGGTGTTCAATGACTGTGTTGCATCATGGTGGCTTTTAAATTCCAAAATTAAATATGTGTCCATGTGAGGCTCCATTTATCTGCCAGATACTGGCCAATCAAATTAAATTCCTGAGGGCTTAATCTTCGGTCATAAAACATCATTTCCGCAATTTTACCACTAAGCTTAGTGGTGCCGCCTTGACCGAACGCGCCAATATAGTCGGCGTGGTTCGTTGTGGTATAATCAACCGCCCATATTGCCGCGCTTTCATTTTGCGCGTTGGTATTGCCCAAATTAATATTATCGCCATACCCTGAACGACCCTCACCAAAATAAACATTGGCAATCTTTCCCGCGCTACCATCAACGGAAATATCATAATCGGCATCTAATTTATTGCTGTTCACAAAGACATATTCATTATCAAACGAACCGCTACCACCGACAATAGGGGAAATGCCCAACATATTAAGCGATTTTACGGCAAAAATAAGCGTTTTATAACTTGTCGGCGGTATATTGAGAAAATCATTGGCGTATTGAATAACATTTAACCCGTTTAAGGTATCGCTATTGGTCAGGGGCTGATCCGCGCCAGTGGCTTGCGTTGCATGAAAACCATGGCCTGATTTATCATCCCATTGAATTACAGCACCGCCGGCTTGGGTGATGCTCGCCTGATCGGATGCATCCAGCCAAAGCTGTAAGCCGCCGATTTGTGTCGGAATCTCCGATGCCGATCGCTGGTTTGCTGACGCAATCCCATTTAAAAATCCGAGCATATTTCACTCCTTTTCGTTGCATGTGAATTGAACTAGAATTTCTCAGAAATATAGACGCTGCCGCCCGCAGAGACTTGCCGCACAGCGATATGCGTATATCGCGCAGAGGCTTCTGCACCGATTGCAATGTCGTAATAAACGCCTTTAGGGAAGAAATGATCGCTGGTGTCGGCTGTCACCGAAGCACCGCCAAAATTAATATAAACATCCTCGCTCGCATAGATACTAACCACGCGTGTTTCGTCGTCAAATGGTGTGCTGTTTCTCGCGGATGATCCGCTTGATGAAATAACATGCGCACAATTGGGTTTTAATCGAAGCGCCTGAATAGCGCTATCATTTGCATCAGTGGGTAATCGTGTAGACATCGTTTTCTCCTTTTTCCTTTTGGCCATAAAAAAATCCGCCCATGCTGAATCAACAGATAGGCGGACGGCTATGTCCTTTAACAATGTGAGTGAAGGATGGTCTATATTTTAGCGGATGTCAAGAAAAATAGGAATATTTTCTTAAATCATTTCCATTTTATTTCTGTGTGAGCAATTAACCATATTGCTTTTCGTATAAACCATCGCCATGATAGCGCCATGAGCGAAGAGAACCAGCATACAAAAGAACATGTCGAAAAACCCGTTAAATCGGGTATGGCGGCAAGGATTCGTCGATACCTTCTGACAGGGATCGTCGTTACTGCGCCGATCACAATCACGGTATATCTCACATATGTGTTCCTGACATTCATCGATAAAAATGTCGAAAAAATCATTCCCAATGCGATCATCAATCAATATTTCGGCGGCGGCGCAATTCCTGGGATCGGCCTGATCGCAGCCCTTGTATTCTTCATTGTTATCGGCTGGCTTGCCACGAATTTTCTGGGGCGCTTTATTATTCGCATCTATGAATATGTGCTTGATCGCATGCCTGTCATTCGCAACATCTACGGTGCAATCAAACAAATATTCGAAACAATCGCCGCCAGCCAGTCTTCAGCCTTCCGCGAAGCTGTTATGCTCGAATATCCGCGCAAAGGTGTTTATTCAATCGGCTTTGTCACCGGCACAACCGAGGGCGAAGTACAAGACGCAACAAAAGCAGAGACAATCAATGTCTTCGTCCCAACCACGCCAAACCCAACATCTGGCTATTTGTTATTCGTGCCGAAAAAAGAGCTGATCTATTTAAAGATGACCGTCGAAGAAGCCGTCAAATTGGTGGTATCCGCAGGGATCATAACCCCACCAACGCCCGAGCAAAAAGCCGCGCTTAACAAAAAACCATAAAAAAACTTTGGGCAAATCTGTAAAAAGCATTATATTCCAATGCTAATAAGGAAAAATGATGTTTGAAACGATAAAATCCATACAACAACGCGACCCCGCCAAACCAACTTTCTTGGAGGTTTTCTTCGCATATAATGGCTTTCACGCGATTGTCTGGCACAAGATATCAAATTTCTTTTGGCGCCTAAACCTCCACGCGCTCGCACGCTTTACCGCCAATATTGGCCGCATCTTCACCGCCATCGAAATCCATCCCGAGGCAACAATCGGCAAGCGCCTATTCATCGACCACGGAACAGGGGTCGTGATCGGACAAACCGCAATCATCAAAGATGACGTCACAATCTACCACGGCGTCACATTGGGCGGAGTAGGGCGCGCCAGCGACAAATGCAGCAAACGTCACCCAACCCTCGAAGACGGCGCAATGGTCGGCTCAGGCGCGCAAGTGCTCGGCAACATCACCATCGGTAAAAAGGCCCGCATCGGTTCAAATTCAGTGGTCACAAATGACGTGCCAGACGGCTGCACCGCCATCGGCATACCCGCCCGCGTGATCTGCAAAGATAAAGACGGCCAAGGCGGCGGCGCATACGGCCTGCCTTCACGCAAAGAACTCGACAGCCTCTCCAGCACAATCGACGGTCTTATGATTGATGTCGCCCGCATCAAACGGGCCATCAATATGGAAGTCGGTGATTACGACTCCCAAGCCTCCGGCTCCGCCGACGCGTGGAATAGGGGTGATGATGATAAGGACGCTGCGGAATAGTGATTAATCAAAATCAAGAGCTTGATCATCTAAGATTATTCCCAAACCCACTTTAAGGTTGTCAACGACAATGCGTTTTTTACCTTGTCTTGGTAGTCGAATATTTAGACTTAAGCATGCGTTAATCAAAACCTCAATAAGGATTGAATCGGGGACGCAAAAGCAAAAGTCACTAGATCCAAGCATGCCTTTTTTAGTGCCATAAAATATTGTGGTTGTATTGTCTTTTGGAATATCAGCAAGCTTGGAAAAGCGCTTCGTGGTGTCGTGCGAAGCACCATGCATATGCGATGTATGTGCAACAAAAGTAATGGCAGAATCATTCATTTTAGCAGATGTATAGTCTTTTATAGACGTAAAGTTATCTGAGAATAAATGAGGCAATTCATTATAGTAAAATAATATGAGGCGTTCTTCGTATGGCATTTTAATGTCTCTTGTAAGAATGAACAGTAAGTCGAAAAATAGAGCCACAATAAATAACATTGTTTTAACCACTCCGTAAATACTGTATCGCCTGATCGCGCTCAAACAAATACAAGAGTACCTTAAGCGCTTTGCCGCGATCACTCTCCAAATCGGGATCGCGCGATATAATCAACTGCGCGTCATCGCGTGCCGCCGCCAGCAATTCCCCATGCACATTCAAGTCCGCCAACCGAAACCGCGGCAATCCGCTCTGCTTCACACCCAAAATATCACCGCCACCGCGCAGTTCCAAATCCTTCTCCGCGATTAAAAATCCGTCTTCGGTCTCGCGCATAATGCTCAATCGCTCTTTCGCGGTTGCCCCCAGTGGCCCTGCATAAACAAGAAAACAATAAGATTGTTCCCCGCCGCGCCCAACACGCCCGCGAAGCTGATGAAGCTGCGACAAACCAAAACGCTCGGCATGCTCAATGACCATCACGGTCGCTTCGGGCACATTAACACCTACCTCAATCACCGTCGTTGCGACCAAAATATTCAGCTCACCCGCCGCAAATCGCTGCATAACCTCGTCTTTTTCTGCCGGTTTCATCCGCCCATGCACAAGGCCAACCTTGCCGAAATGCTCTTTAAGGATGTCATAGCGCTCCTCCGCCGCTGCCAAATCCAAAATCTCGGAATCCTCGACCAAAGGGCAAACCCAATACACGCGGCTACCATCTTTAATCTTGCGCCCAACACCATCAATCATGCTGTCCAATTTGTCATTAGACACCAGCAAAGTCTCAATCGGCTTACGCCCCGCTGGCTTTTCATCCAGCTTGGAAACATCCATATCCCCATACGCCGTCAGCGTCAGTGTGCGCGGAATAGGGGTGGCAGTCATAACAAGCACATCCGTCCCGCGCCCTTTGCCCGACAGCATAAGCCGTTGATGCACACCAAAGCGATGCTGCTCGTCAATCACCGCCAGCCCAAGGTCAGCAAAATCAACACCATCTTGAAAAATCGCATGCGTCCCGATAATCACCTGCGCCGCGCCATTGCGGATTTGATCCAAAATCACCTCACGCCCCGCGCCCTTATCGCGCCCCGTCAATGTCACAAACCGCACACCGCATGCATCCAGCCAAGGCTTCAAACTCTCCGCATGTTGTCGCGCTAAAATCTCGGTCGGCGCCATAATCGCGGCCTGTGCCCCTGTCTCGACCGCATTCAACATCGCCATTGCCGCAACCACTGTCTTACCCGCGCCAACATCCCCCTGAAGCAAGCGCAGCATCTTCGCGTCTTCCCCCATATCCGCGTCAATCTCGCCCAATGATTTTTCCTGCGCCCCCGTTAAATCAAACGGCAACAACGCCCGAAGCTTGTCACGCAACCGCCCATCGCCCTTATAGCTGCGCCCGTCAATGCGTCGCTGGCGATGCCGCACAAGCGCGAGGGTCAATTGATTGGCCAATAACTCGTCATAGGCAATGCGCTGGCGAAAGCGATGCTCGGGCAATAATTCACTCTCGCTTTCGGGCAAATGCACCGCTTCAATCGCCTCATGCCAATCATGCCATTTCTCGCGCGCCTTATATGTCGGCTCAAGCCACTCTCCCAGCTTGGGCACGCAGTCAAGCGCCCCATCCATCGCCTTACGCACCGTCTTATTCGTCACCCCCGCCGTAAGCGGGTAAATCGGCTCAATGCTCTCCAATGTCTCACGATCGGCAACCGTGGCTATGTCGGGATGCACAATCTGCGCATTACCCTGATAATATTCGACCTTCCCGCTAATGATCCGCGTCTCGCGATCAGGAAGCTGCTTTTCCACCCATGCGTTATTCGCATGAAAAAACACCAACGTCATCGTCCCGCTATCATCACGCACCTTCACCCGATAGGGCATCCCTTTACGTGCATTGGGCGCGTGAGAAACCACACTCACCTCCATCGTCGCAATGCGCCCATTGGGCGCGTCACTGATCGGCGGCGAAAAACGCCGATCCACAAAATCAACAGGCAGATGAAATAACAAATCCAAAATCTTCGGCCCACCAATAAGCTTTTCAAACAATTTCGCATTCTTCGGCCCAACCCCGGGCAGGGCGGTCAAAGGGCGAAATAAAGCATCTAATTCAAACGGACGTGACATATTTATACGGCACTGTTTTTGATCTTGTTGCTCATCTTAACACCGACAATGCTCAAAACACCAAGTGCTACTCCACTTATCATCAGGGCTACAGGCCATCCAACCGCATCGGCAAAATAAGTACTGGAATAATATCCTATGAATGATAACAGAGCCAAAATTGAAGAAAATATTAAAGCTTTGCTATTCAATTTCGATCCTGCGAAAATCAAAAACGCAGGAGCAATTACAAATAGGATATCAAACGGGCTTAGATATAGCAGCGACATAAGTCCCGTGAACAAAATGGATGACCCAAAGAAATGCCAAAGAAAAGTTTTGGTGGAATATCGTTTGATCCATTCCGCCGCAAATATCATAGATAAGCCAGTTACAACGCTGACAAAGGAAAAGAATTCTTTATCAAAATAAGACCAGCTATAGGAATATTGTTTGCAGTATAGGGCTATAAAAATAAGTACGGAAAAGACTGTGAATGTACGGCTCTTGAATATATAGCCTGCCGCGATCATGCCTATATATAAGGCCGTTAAAACGCTCTCGAATTCCGTATTCCCTAAAAAATAATATGCGCTTGAAGCAATGGCTACATTGGCAATTAAAAAAGGAAGAAAAGAAATAGCGTGATAATCTGAACACCTGACCTTATAGGCAAAAACAAAAAAACTAACACCCGTAACCAGCCAGATTATCTGAGTATTGATACCTAAATATTCATACAATGTGCCGGTAAAAACAAAACCGTAAAACAAGCTGAGAAACAAAAAACTCTGTGTACGATATAGCAAAAATGAAAGCAGATATAAAAGCATAGCGCTGCCAAAAACAAACACGCCCGCTAATAAAACATCGTTGCCCTGCGCAAACTCTTTCAGCAAAACAAATAATCCCGTGGGAATAAGGATTGCCGATAGAACCCATAAAAACACACTGGCTTTTTTAGTGGAGTCGTCCTTATACAGTAACAAACCAACAACATATGATAACAAGCCTGTTCCTAGACTTAGAATAACGCGCGTAAATCCATCAAGGTCAGGCCACATCATGCTGATAAAAATGAAAAGGCCGGATAAAATCAGGACGCCCGCCATGTAAGATACAAGCGTAAGCGCAAAGCTCGATTGCCCTCTTTTAACTTTCGAAGGGGTATTTGAATGCAAAGACTTTTCAATATCCCGTGCGTTTAAATTATGATCATGCGCAAGCTTAACAATTGTAGAGAGGGCTTTGGTCTGCGCTGTGCTGTATTCTTGTGTCATAGCGATGGCTTTCTGCACTGCGATTTAATCTCTTAAAACCCATCCAACGTGATCGAGATTGTAATAACGGTTATCATCCATACCGCGAATCGGTAAAAACGAAGTCTCAAGGCTGTAACCCCATTGATTGCGGCTACGATTATTACGCTGATAAAATTCCGTCATAATATTGCCTCCGCCTGAATCCCGTCTGGAAATCTCATACCCGTCAGGCGCAATATTTGCAGCTGAAAATTTTGCATTTTCAAGTTTCTCCAAACGAATAGGAACAGACATACCTTCTTTTTCTTCTGCTGGATTAAATGCATCATCGGGCAAGGAATAACCAACCGGTTCGGCGATAAGCGTATCGGCGTGAATATAATAAATCTGTGGTTTCTCTCTATTGAGATTACCGATATTTAGATTGCCATTCTTGTCTCGGGTAGGATATCTGAATGTAAAACTCAGAGAGTCATTTATAACGCTGATTTCAAAATAGATTGAATTGTTATTCAAATTTGTGACAATGGCATCATATTTTGGTTTCTCAATATCATTGCTGGAAATATTCTTAGACGCGAGGAAAAAAGCGGCAAAAAGAATAGGCAGTAATATTGCTGCTATCATTGAAGCATTATTTTTGATAAAAGTTTTCACGGTACTCTCCTACTGCAGGCTTTAGATGATATGACTTTAGAATCAATTGAAAACACACGCAAACGTTTAATATTCCGTTCCGACCATCGCGGAACAAAGGAAATGGACCTGCTGCTTGGCAGCTTCGCGAAAAAATACGTGCCGGATATGAGCATCGAAGAACTTGCGCAATTCGAAGAACTGCTCAACGAAAACGATCCCAATCTCTATAACTGGATCACAGGACAAGAGCCCGAACCTGACGCCATAAAAAGCCCGCTATTCGTCACCCTCAAAAATCACAAATACGCCCAAGGTTAAGACTGGCAATTCAAAGCGTCGCGGGCTATATACCTTTTAATATGGAAGCCACAGCCCGAAAGACCGAAAACACAGACGCCATAATCTACGGCGCGATCGAAGGACAAGACGCCCGCATCTTGGCCGAAAAAGCGCGTGAGATCATGCCTGAGGATAAGGTGCTCGTGCATGTCGCTCTCGACGACAGCCGCATCGCCACGCTTAAAGAGTTGCTCAACTTCTTTGCCCCCGATGTCAAAATCATCGAATTCCCCGCATGGGATTGCCTCCCCTATGACCGCGTATCACCTAATGCGGAAATCGTCGCACAACGCGTCGGCGCCCTCACGCAACTTCTCGCATGGCAGGGAGAAGCCAAACGTTACCCGCGCATATTGCTAACAACTGTCAATGCAATCACACAACGTGTTATGCCCAAATCCGCCCTCGAAAACGCATCCTTCATCGCAACCAAAGGCGGCACATTAAACCTCGAATCCCTACAAACCTTCCTCACCCAAAACGGATATAGCCGCACCGAAACCGTCCGCGAGGCAGGGGAATACGCCATGCGCGGCGGCATTCTCGACCTCTATCCACCGGGGCGTGAGCAGCCTGTTCGCCTTGATCTGTTCGGTGATGAAATCGAAACCATGCGCGCCTTCGACCCGCTCACCCAACGCACCCACAAGGACGTCAGCACCTTCACCCTTCAACCCGTGACTGAGTTTTTCCTCGACGAAGAATCGATTGACCGCTTCCGCACCGGCTATCGCGAACATTTCGGTGTCATCCAAAATGACCCCCTCTACGAATCTGTCTCCGAAGGGCGTCGCTATAACGGAATGGAACACTGGCTGCCGCTCTTTTACGATGAAATGGACACGCTGCTGGACTATACAGGGCCATATGCGCTTACCCTCGACCACCACGCCCGCAGCGCCCATGACGAGCGTTTCGAACAAATCGAAGATTTCTTCCAATCACGCAAAATGCTTGTCGCCAGCCAAACGCAGAAAAAATCCAAAGATGTAAGCCTGTCGGGCACTGTCTATCGTCCGCTCCCCACCGCGAAATTATACATGCAAGACGCGCAGTGGATCGGCATCATAAAAGGCGCTGAATTCCTTTCACCCTTCGGCGCAGTCGGCGACGAAAACACAGCCGTCAAAAAAGCCAGAGATTTCTCCGATATCCGCGCATTGCCCGACGGCGATGTTATCGGTGAGTTTAAAACGCATTTGCGTAAATTCACCGACCGCAAAACCCTCATCGTCTGTTATTCCGAAGGATCACGCCAACGCGTTCAAGGGCTGTTTGAGTCTGCAAATATCGAAGACATCAAAATCATCGACACCGCCGATCACCTCAAAAAACTCAAAAACCATGAGCTTGGGCTCGCTGTTCTCGCGCTTGAACATGGCTTTAATACACATGATCTCGCGGTTCTCACCGAACAAGATATCCTCGGTGACCGCCTCTCCCGCAAAGCCGCCAAACGCAAAAAAGCCGACAACTTCCTGCGCGAAGTCTCCAGCCTGAATGAGGGCGACCTCGTCACCCATATCGACCACGGCATCGGAAAATTCCTCGAACTCGAAACCGTCACAATCGGCAAAATCCACCATGACTGCCTAAAAATCGAATATGCAGGCGGGGATCGCCTCTTCGTGCCCGTCGAAAATATCGAAGTTCTCGCCCGTTTCGGCGGCGAAGAAAACGCATCAACCCTCGACAAACTCGGCGGGGCAGGGTGGCAAGCCCGCAAAGCAAAGGTCAAGAAAGACCTCATGGCCATGGCCGATGGCCTGCTCAAACTCGCCGCAGAGCGCACATTGAAAAAATCAGAACCCATCGAAATCTCGAAAGATTTATACAACAAATTCGCCGCAAAATTCCCCTACGCCGAAACCGAAGACCAAGAACGCGCCATCGAAGACACCCTTGCCTCCATGGCGGGAACGCATCCCATGGACCGCCTCGTCTGTGGCGATGTCGGCTTCGGCAAGACCGAGGTTGCCCTGCGCGCCGCCTATGTCGCCGCCATGGACGGATATCAGGTCGCCATCGTCGCCCCCACAACCTTGCTCGCCCGTCAACACTATCTCGGCTTCAAACGCCGTTTCGAGGGATCTGGCCTACGCATCGAACAACTCTCGCGCATGGTCACCGCAAAAGACGCCACCGCCACAAAAGACGGCCTGCGTGATGGATCGGTCAATATCGTGATCGGCACGCACGCCTTATTCGGCAAAGGCATCAGCTTCAATAACCTCGGCCTGCTGGTCGTTGATGAGGAACAACGTTTCGGCGTCAAACAAAAAGAACGCCTCAAAGAGCTAAAAGCCAATGTCCATATCTTAACGCTGACCGCCACGCCAATCCCGCGCACCCTGCAGATGTCGCTGACGGGCGTTAAGGAAATGTCTCTCATCACAACCCCGCCGGTTGACCGCTTGGCGGTGCGCACATTCGTCATGCCCATGGACACCATGATCATCCGCGAAGCCCTGCTGCGCGAGCATTACCGCGGTGGGCAATCCTTCTATGTCTGCCCCCGTGTCAAGGATATGCAAGACCTCGAAGACATGCTCAAAGAACACGTTCCCGAAGTCAAAGTCATAACCGCCCACGGTCAAATGACCCCACAAGACCTCGAAGACCGCATGACCGCGTTTTATGACGGGCAATATGATGTGCTGCTGGCCACCAACATCATCGAAAGCGGGATCGACATCCCCACCGCCAACACCATGATCATCCACCGCGCCGATATGTTCGGCCTCGCGCAGCTCTATCAAATCCGCGGACGCATTGGCCGCTCAAAGGTGCGCGCATACGCCTATCTCACATACCCACCCAACGACATGCTCAACCCACAGGCGCAAAAACGCCTCGAAGTCATGGAAACCCTTGATACCCTCGGTAGCGGCTTCCAACTCGCATCCCACGATATGGATATCCGCGGGGCAGGGAACCTGCTCGGCGATCAACAGTCGGGGCATATCAAAGAAGTCGGCGTGGAGCTATATCAACAAATGCTCGAAGAAGCCGTCGCCATGGCGCGCGAAGGTGTCTCCCTTGATGATCTGCCAGAGGATAAAGGCTGGAGCCCGACAATCAATATCGGCACATCCGTTATGATCCCCGAAAGCTACGTCCCCGATCTTGGCGTGCGCATGAGCCTGTATCGCCGCCTCTCCGAATTGCTTGAACCTGACGATGTTGAGAACTTCGCCGCCGAGCTGATCGACCGTTTCGGCGATTTGCCCGACGAGGTGCAAAACCTCATCACCATCGTAACCATCAAGCAGCTCTGCAAAAAAGCAGGGATCAGCAGCGTCGAGGCAGGGCCAAAAGGCGTCGTCATGGCCTTCCACAACAATACGCCCCCCAATATTGAAGGGCTAATGCATTGGATGACCAGCAAAGGCGGAACCCTAAAACTCCGCCCCGACCACAAACTCGTCTCCATACGCAACTGGGAAACCCCCGCAAAACGCGTAAAAGGCGTACAAAACATGATGAAGGAATTGGCAACAATCGCTTAATTTCTTCCATGTGATCAACAAACATGGCATAATAAAGCGGTAAGTTGAGTCACATCTCGGCCCCCCCACTAAAGGATGCCCTATGTTATTAGAATACGCAGAACGCCGTATCGCAGAAGCATTAAAGCTCGCCAAAGGCAACCAAGCCCGCGCAAGACAACAGGTCATCGCATGGGCGCTAAGCGATGATAAACTCCTTAAAGCCCTCACAAAATCCCATTTAAGCGGAATCGTTGCCTATAATATCGAACGCGTAGCCTCTGGTCGCGCCGCCGCCGCCCGAAAAAATCAAAAACCAATTCAAAATCCTGCCGCCGCCACAGCAAAACCAAAAAAAGAACCGGATTTCGGCGTTGAATTATTGCGCGCCGTCGCCAGTTCATCGTCCGAAGTCTTCGGCCTGGAAAACGGCAGCGCGGGAATAGGGCGCCCCAAACAAGTATCGCAAAACCACATCAACGCAATCCGCGCGATTGCATCCAAATCAAAAAAGTCTTAAACATCTGCACACAATCCCGCTTAGTGATATCAGGACCAACAAATGCTTAACGCCGTGAGAGAGACGCCAATCCAATTTGACGAAAACCAACGCGCTGACTTCCTTGCCAAACACGGCTGGGACATCATCAGCACGGTCGGACAAGATTCATCGGTGCGCCGTTATTTCCGCCTGCGCGGCATTGGCGCAAAAAGCGATCAATCCGCAATCCTCATGGAAACCGTCCCCGACAATTCCCCCCACGCAACACCGGGGCATAGCGTTTCTTCATTCATCGAAATTTCAAAATGGCTTAACAGCATCGGCGCAAACGCTCCTGATATATATGAAGTTGACGAACAAAACGGCCTGCTAATCCTCGAAGATTTCGGCGCAACATGCTTTAAATACGCGAGCCTATCCGGCCAAGACCCCGCGCAGCTATACACCATCGCCGCCCAAACGCTCGATCACATCGCCGCGCAAAATTGCCCACTTGATCTCCCCCAATATTACGAAAGCCACGTCCATAAACGCCATCGTCGCGTTGTCGATTGGTACATGCCGCTGGCAAGACAATCCAAAAACGAAGACGGTTTGGTTGAGGCGTATAAAAACATTTGGGCGGATATCGAAAACAGCCTGCCGCCATGCCCCCAAGGATTCGTCCATGTCGATTACCACGCGGAAAACCTGATGTGGATCGCGCAAGAACAAGGGATCAAACGCTGCGGTATTCTTGACTTCCAAGGCGCCATGATCGGCCCCGCGCCCTATGATCTTGCCAACCTCCTCGAAGATGCCCGCACGGATGTGCCGCTTGACCTAAAGGAAAGCATCCTCGCTAAACATGATGAGACATTCCGCGCATGGTTCCGTGTTCTCGCAACACAATTCCATTGCCGCGTTATCGGCCAATTCTTGAAGATCGCCATCGCCGATAACAATCCCCAATATCTTCCATACATTCCCCGCCTCGAAAAATACCTGCGCGAGGCCCTGAACGATCCACTCCTAAAGCCGCTTAAGACGTTTTTTGATGAGCATGGTGTATATTTTGATAAAATGGATGCAGAGGATCTTCAGAACCTAAAAACCCTCATAAGGCCGGATGCTTTTTAAGATATAGAAAAGCCAAGCAACAGCTTAACTTTGCTTGTCATCGTCATGCGGCAAAATCGTCTTTTTAAATTGTGTTCCCGATTTAAGAAGAACAGGAATAGCGGCAACAATGGCACCGCACATGCTAATAATGCCTACTTGAATAGATGTAGCAAACGCGGTTTCAAATGGAACATTGATAAGCCCTAAGCCGTACACAAATGCCCCCTCACGAATGCCCCATCCGCCATACCCAATCGGCAAGCTTGATACCAGTGTGATCACGGGAATAACCGCGAAGAAATACAGAACTGAGAAATCAATCCCCATTGACATCATTATAGTATAAACGGCAGCAAAATAGGACATCTGTGCAACCAAACTAGACACTAAAACACTGCTAATAACCGATCTATTGGTCAAAATTGCCCGAAAATATTGAAAGCACATGGCTATTTTCCGGTGCGAGAAGATAATCTTTTTGCGGAGCTTTTCAAATAAGAAAACAGCAAAAACCAAACTCGACCCTAAAATCATACAAATCAAAAATAGGGTTTTTTCAAACAAATCTGGCGAAACAATGGAGTTAAAAACGGGCAAACATATAATAGTTAATACAATAAGCCCGAACAGGGTAAAAAAGCGATCCAGGCCTGTTGCCGCGATTGAGCGCGTCAATGACACACCGCTTTTAACGCTCATGGCAACGCGTACAATTATCCCGCCAATGGATGTGATAAAAAGATAATTAGCAATTAAGCTCATCAAATTTACTTTCACCGCAAAAGCAAAATCAATTTTCTTCTCATAAACATTGATTAAGGACAGCCAGCGAAAAGAGAGCGCTAAAATCTGAAGATATATAAAACCAAGCGCAAAAATCCAAGCATCAATATGGATATCACCTATGGAAACCTTAAACTTAGAACGATCCATGCTAAAAATCAGAACCCCCATAATGAGAGCTGAAATAGAAATTTTTTGTAACAATTTATGGTTTTTTATTAGCTGTATCATATACGTTAAAGTGATGATTTATATATCGCCCTTTCTATATGAAAGCTTGTAATCAGCGCAAGCCTTGCCTAGAAATAAGATTAATAAAAATGTATACTATGCATATTCATATGAAAGGGAAAATCATGTCAATCATCGCCGACCGCTTATCACGCATCAAGCCATCACCAACACTTGCTGTCACATCACGTGTCAACGAATTGAAAGCACAAGGGCGCGACATTATCGGCCTCGGCGCCGGGGAGCCTGATTTCGACACACCAGATTTCATCAAAGATGCGGCCAAAACCGCTATGGATAACGGCCAAACGAAATACACAAACGTGGATGGAACCCCTGAACTCAAAGACGCGATCATTGAAAAATTCAAACGTGATAACGCCCTTACATATGAACGCGCTCAAATCTCCGTCGGCACCGGCGGGAAACAGGTTTTGTATAATGCATTAATGGCAACCGTAAACCCGGGTGACGAAGTGCTTATTCCCGCGCCATATTGGGTATCATATCCCGACATGACATTGCTCGCCGAAGGAACGCCTGTATCCATTCCATGCAAAGAAGAAAACAGCTTCAAACTGCAACCCGAGGAATTAGAAGCCGCCATCACCCCCAAAACAAAATGGGTCATCATCAACTCACCTTCCAACCCGACAGGCGGCGCCTATTCATGGGATGAGATGAAGGCATTGACGGATGTCCTCCTCAAACACCCGCATGTCTATGTCATGACAGATGATATGTATGAGCACCTTGTCTATGACGGGTTCAAATTCTGCACCCCCGCTGAAGTCGAGCCAAAATTATATGACCGCACACTCACCATCAACGGCGTGTCAAAATCATATTCAATGACAGGATGGCGCATCGGTTACGCGGGCGGGCCAAAAGACATCATCAAGGCCATGGCAAAAATCCAAAGCCAAAGCACATCAAACCCAAGCTCAATATCACAAGCCGCCGCCGCCGCAGCTTTAAATGGGGATCAATCCTTCCTCGCGCCGCGCAATGATGCGTTTAAATCACGCCGCGACATGGTTGTGAAAATGCTCAATGACGCCGATGGCATCACATGCATCAAACCAGAAGGCGCCTTCTACGTTTACCCATCATGCGCAGGTGTAATCGGCAAAACCACACCAGAGGGTAAAAAGATCGAAAGCGATGAAGATTTCGTCACCTACCTTCTCGAAAGCGAAGGCGTGGCATGTGTGCAAGGCGAGGCGTTTGGCCTATCTCCAAATTTCCGCATCTCCTACGCAACAAGTGAGGACATCCTAAGCGAAGCGTGCAAACGTATCCAAAGCGCCTGCGCCGCCCTCCAAGGTGTGGCTAAGGCCGCTTAAGCCTAGCAACTCTGCCTCATGGCTACTAACGCCGCGTTTGCGCTCTGCGCGTTCACGCGGCGTTCCGTCTTGGAAATGATCGGTATTTATGCGTCTCAACATGCTGCTTAAGGCCTCGCGGATATCAAGCATGGAATAATGTGTTGAATCATATCTCTGTGTTTCTACGCCCATCGCCCTCCCAAGCGCTTCCGCAGCAAATATGCACACAGCCTTATCGCGCTCCCCAAGGTACATTTTCTGTGGGAAGGATGAGACATCCATGCGCTCACCTCGAAACACCTCTGCGCTAAATTCACGCACTTTCTGTCTGGTTAACCTAATGCGCGAACACTCTGGTCGACCATATATAGGAGGCGCCCCATCAATTTCATCTTTACCAATAATCCATTTCTCCAGGGCTAAGTCCCCTATGTCATGACTTCCTCGCGCCATCATAAATGCGTCGAAAAGAATGCTATTCACGCGATAATGCCCTTTGGATGAATGATACGTATCAACCAATGGATTAAGGTGAATTGCATTTGTTAATGTCTCAGGCACGCGATCTAGTGCAAAGGGGCGGCTAATTGTATCAAGAAAAAGCGCAGAAGATGTAGAATGCGTCATTGCGGTGCGCGCCATATTGCGATCACCAGAGCTGTATAACGGCGAACAGCTCTGGTCAAAGAAAAAGGCTTCAATGAGCCTTCTGTTTACACCATAATAATTTTTGAAATCGGCTGTGTGATGCAGCCCAATTGCAATGACTGTCTGATGATTGGCGTTTAATCGCCCAATTTTACTCGCCCAGCCTTTATCAAGGGGGCTGGAACTCATGCCCGTCGAAAGCCCCACAATCCCCTCTTCATGCTCTGCCCTAGATACAAAACAAGGGACATAGGTCCCTTCAAATGGCATTAAAACTGTAGTCCACGTTTTCGGCTTCATGGCTTTTTCGCGAGGCGGTAAAGCCTTGTAAAGATCGGCCTGTTCGGGTGGGGGGTGATTAAAGCGACCGATCAATGAATGAGGCGATAAAGAGCCAATCGCCGAAAACGCACCAAAATCAGCCGTTAATCCCATCCGCATATCCCCTTATAGCATTTGGTTTCTTTAATAAGTTGTAATGATATTACCCTAATTATGCAATATATCTATTGTGCATATGCGAATTTTTGAATATTAGTCTGTGGATAGTTATATAAGAGAGGCCTTATATAGACAGCAATGCAAATTTTATGCGTTTCGTAAATAATCATTAAACGCTCTTAAATAAAGCATATCGAATCACGCATAAAAAAACCGGGCTCAAACCACTTGCGTGATAGGCCCGGCGAGTTGAACAGGGAGGTTTCACACCCCTAAGGATGTAAGAACTAAAATTAGTCCTTGTCGCCCGAAAGCGATATATTCTTATAATAAAGGGTGCCTAAAATAACCTAAAAGTATTTTAGCAGGATAGATATGCGTTTTTAGCATAATAAATATTAGAATACATGCATGTAGTGCATTTTGTAGTATGCAAAAAAAACTACATCGCCTGCTTATCAATGCTTTTCAGCAAAAATTCACGCAACGCCGCAATCCGCTTTGAATGGCGTCTTTCCTCTGCATATACAAAATACATATCCACAGCAGGGCGCTCAATCTCGGGCAAGACCATCTGTAAATCATGCCGAACCCCAATCAAATAATCAGGAAGCACCGCGATTCCCGCACCTGTTTTAACGGCTTTATGGATCGCATACATGGAATTCATCATCAACAAATTATAATGATTATCGACATCAACCTGCGCCAAATCAAACAACCAGTTCGGCTCTGCAAATGGTGCATAGGTATCTTGGGGGAAGCCAATCAAACAATGATCTTTCAAATCTTCCGGCTTTTTCGGAATGCCGTTTTCTTCCAAATATTCCTGTGACGCACACATGTGAAAATGCACCTGCGTCAAATGCCGCTGCACAATATCAACCTGCTTGGATTTACGAAGCCGCAGCGCCGCATCCGCCTCGCGCATACCCAAATTCAAAATTCTGTCTTCAAATAAAATCGTCAGTTGAATGGAGGGGAATGAGCTATGAAACTCACGCAATTGCGGCGCAAGCCATGTCGAGCCAATGAAATCAGAGACAGTAACCGTGAGCGGCCCTTCCGCCAAATCCTTTGTATCCGCCAATTGCCCCTCAATCAAAGACAGTTTGGAGAAAATATCAGACACAGCTTTTTTTAAAATCTCACCCTGTTCGGTCAAAACCAAACCACGCGGATGGCGGTGAAACAACACCGAATCCAAGCTTTCCTCAAGCGTGCTAATCTGACGGGAAACAGATGATTGGTTTAAGTTAAGAGAGTCTCCAGCCGCGGTAAAGCTTCCCGCTTCGGCAACTGCATGAAAAATACGAAGTTTATCCCAATCCATAGACATAGTGTGACAGCGCCCTAATTATAAAATCTCTATGGGCTATTCCTAACAACCATTCTCAAAAGAGGCAATCTTTAATAGCAATTTGCAATGCAATAAGTGCATGACATAAACTGTATTTATTCCGCCGCCTCGGGTTGCTCATCCACGCCTTGCACCGCAAGGAAACGATCCGCTTCAAGCGCAGCCATACAGCCCATCCCCGCCGCAGTCACCGCTTGGCGATAAACATGATCCGTCACATCCCCCGCCGCAAAAACGCCAGGGATCGAGGTCGCGGTCGAATCAGGCGCGGAAATCAAATACCCGCTCTCATCCATCTGCAATTTATCTTGGAACAGTGATGTCGCAGGAACATGACCAATCGCCACGAACAGGCCATGCACATCAATCGTGCTTTCTTCATCGCTCTTGGTGTTTTTAAGGCGCAAACCCGTCACACCCATGTCATCGCCCAAAACCTCTTCAACGGTCGTGTCCCAGATAAAGTCCATCTTGTCATTGGCAAACATACGATCTTGCAAAATCTTTTCGGCGCGCAAAGTATCGCGGCGATGAATAAGCGTAACCTTAGAACAGAAATTGGTCAGGAATAACGCTTCCTCAACCGCAGTATTCCCACCGCCAACAATCGCAACTTCTTTGCCTTTAAAGAAAAACCCATCACATGTCGCACATGCAGACACGCCGCGGTTTTGATATTTCTCTTCCGAATCCAGCCCAAGCCAACGTGCCTGCGCTCCTGTGGTGATAATCACACTATCACCCGTATAAACTGTACCGGAATCGCCAACGGCCTTAAATGGGCGAGATGAAAAATCAACATCCACAATATAGTCATGCACAATATCCGTCCCGACATTCTCCGCCTGCGCCTTCATCTGCTCCATCAGCCAAGGCCCCTGAATCACATCCGCAAAGCCGGGATAATTCTCAACTTCGGTCGTGATTGTAAGCTGCCCACCCGGTTCATTACCCGTCACAAGGATAGGCTTAAGGTTCGCACGCGCTGCATAAATCGCCGCCGTATATCCCGCCGGCCCAGAGCCAATGATTAAAACTTTCGTGTGCTTTGTGTCGCTCATAATATTATTCTCTCTCGTATCGCATCCGAAATTTTTTCGGCATCATTTAATGGGGCGTATGAATAATCTTCAAGGTTACCCTCAAAAACCCGCAACGCCCCTAAATCCTGTAAGTGATTATGTAGCTTATCAATGCGCGGATGACCACCCTCTAAGTTAATCATATATGTTGGTTTTCCAGAGGAACAAGCATCCGATATCATCGACGCACTATCGGCCGTCACCAAAATATAATCTGCCGCCGCGAGCATCGCAAAATATGGATTAGGGCCACTGCCATCATAAAAATAAGCATTGGGCAGGGCGCGGCGCAAAATCGCTTCATTCTTCGCGCCCGTCCTTCGCGATGACGTCACCATCAACTGCGCATCAAGCCCGCGAAGCTGCGCCGCAAGCGTATTGGTTACACCCTCGCTCATCGTATATGCTTTGCTACTGCCGCCAATAAGCACGGCAACGCGCGGCGAACTCATAATGCCAAATTGCGGAAACTCCCGCATTGCCGCTTCAAGTCGCGCCTGTGTCACGCGATTTGGCGCGCCGTCGCTGACGATAACATTCTCCCCCCGGGCAGGATCGTGATAAGGAACAGCAACAAGATCAAAATCACGCAAATCCGTGCGCGGATCTTGAATTTGCACCGTAAAGCTTTTGCCCTTGCTCATGCGCTTAATATAACGCGACGCCGCAATCGATTTTCTCCCCGACGCAATCACCAAATCCGGCCAAGGCCCATGCAGAGCAGGGGAGAAGCTATAGCTGCGCTCAAACCCCATAAACGGAGACAAGCTTTTCCATGGCTCCTTAAGCGAGATTTGCTTGGTTTCAAATGAAACACCCAATGCTTCGGCAACCGCAACACACTGATTTTGCGTGCCTGCCATTCCTTCGCTCACGACCCAGCATGATATATTTTTTAAATCTTTATCTTTCACCCTTGTACTCTCAAACAAAGCGGCTTAAAAGAAAACCACTTTTCCTCACGGAAAACACTTGCATCAATCGATGCGCAACTTTATATCAACATAACACTATATTTAAGTAATAATGATACAACCATTAAGGGATGACATGCGCCGTTCAAAATTAGACAAAATCGACAAGAAAATCCTCCGCGATCTACAGGATAACGGCAGGATCACAAATGTTGAACTGGCCAGAAATGTCGGTATATCCGCGCCGCCTTGCCTGCGCCGTGTCCGCGCCCTCGAAGAAGCGGGATATATCAAAAGCTACCACGCGGAAGTTGATTCATCCATTCTCGGCTTCGCAGTGACAATCTTCGCCCTTGTGAAATTAACATCACAAGCCGAAAAAGACCTCGAGAAATTTGAAGCACAAAGCAAAGAATGGCCAATGGTGCGTGAATGTCACATGCTTGCGGGCGATGTTGATTTTATGCTCAAAGTTGTCGCAAAGGATTGGGACGCATACCAAGACTTCCTAACCCACCAACTCACCGCCGCGCCAAACGTAACATCCGTAAAATCATCCCTCGCAATCCGCAGCGCAAAAGATGAGCCAGGCGTACCGATCGAAGTTGAATAGGTTGCCGATTAAGTTCAGCCTTTACAAACGTTAAGCGCGATTACTTAAACGCAACATTCAAGATTTCGTAATCAATCTTACCTTTTGGTGTGCGAACACCAACGCTATCACCCTCAGCCTTGCCAATCAAAGCTTTAGCAAGCGGCGTTGAGAGAGAAATCAGACCGTTATCCATATCCGCGTCATAATCGCCGACAATCTGATAGGTAAATTCTTCGTCGGTCTCTTCATTAACAATCGTAACCGTCGCGCCGAATTTCACAACATCACCCGATAAGGTTGTCGGATCAATAATCTTGGCACGCCCAAGGACAGCCTCAAGCGTCTGAATGCGTCCCTCAATAAAGCTCTGCTGCTCACGCGCCGCGTGATACTCCGCATTCTCTTTCAAATCACCATGCTCGCGCGCAACGGCAATATCCTCGATCACACGTGGACGCTGTACTTTTTTGAGGTCTTCAAATTCCGCACTTAACTTCTCAAAACCAATCTTTGTAACAGGAAACTGTTCCATTTTTTGTCCTTTAAAATACTGTTATTATTAGAAAATATCAATTTTCTTCATTTCGTTTGACGGTTTTGACCCTGGGGGTAGGGTGCGTGTCCGTGAAAACCAAAATACAAAAACCCGCCTCGTTTGCGGCGGGAATTAAGGAAGGCTATGCCAAATTATGATTTTCGTCAAGATGTTGTCTAACTGTTATGTCCAGCAACATACTGCATTTGAACCCATCCGAAATCACCATCGTCATTATATGATATTTGGCACCATTCAAAATTCTTATTACATCCCTCGATATATCCGCCTTCACCAGGCGCAATAAAACCGATTTTTGTAAATTGAATGCCAGGCCCAACGCGCACATTCACACGTCCGACAGTATTGTTATAATAAGGGATATCTGGTGATAAGCGGCTCTGCCAAGCTGGAGCAATTACTTCCGCTTCTTCCTGCGGAGTTGTTTCCCCGGCGTCATATTGGCTTGCATCTACACATGACATTAACATCACGGAAGCGATGGCTAAGAAAATGAAAGGCAATGTTAAAAGCTTGTGGATTGCACAATGTATCATGCCCATGCCAACGAAAAAGTCGGCAATGGGTTCCACAGTCTCTCTATCTAAGCCGCATCACGCTTCTTCGCGCCATACTCGTTCTTCGGGAAATAATCCTGAAGCGCGCGCACATCGATATCTTTCGCTTTAATCGCCTTAATCGCTTGAACCGCCGCTGTCGCCGCCGTCAAAAGCGTGTAGTAAGGAATTTTGTTCATAAGACCCATGCGACGGATATTCGTTGAATCTGCGACGGCCTGCGATGATTTATTGGTGGTATTGATCATCAACGCAACTTCACCATTGATAATCGCATCCAAAATATGCGGCTGCCCTTCAAGCACCTTATTAATCCGTGAAACTTTCACCCCTTGCTCATCAAGGTAACGACATGTACCGCCCGTGGCGATGAGGTCAAAGCCCATCCCCTCAAGATCGCGCGCAATCGGAAGCAAATCTTCCTTGTCATCATCTTTAACAGAGAGGAAAACCTTCCCTGATTTCGGCAGCAATGTCTTCGCCGCCAATTGTGATTTCGCAATCGCATGCGCAAGATCTTTATCAATGCCCATGACCTCTCCGGTCGATTTCATCTCTGGCCCAAGAAGCGGTTCCACACCAGGAAAGCGGTCAAACGGGAAGACCGGCGCTTTAACCGCGCTGTGATCGGGGGACATGCCAACAAGCATGTGCTTGAAATCCTTAAGCTTTTCACCCGCCATGATGCGCGCTGCAATCTTCGCAACAGGAACACCAGTCGCCTTGGCAACAAACGGAACAGTACGCGAAGCACGTGGGTTTACCTCGATAATATAAATATCAAGCTCACCAGTATTTTCGTTACGACGCGTAGCGTATTGTACATTCATCAAGCCTTTAACCTTCAATGCCTTCGCCAGCTGTATCGTCTGCTTCTCAATCTCGACAACCGTTTTATATGGCAATGAATGCGGTGGCAAAACACACGCCGAGTCGCCTGAGTGAATCCCCGCTTCTTCGATATGCTCCATAATGCCGCAGACATAAACATCCTCACCATCGCATAACGCATCAACATCAATCTCAATCGCTGATTTCAAATACCGATCAAGCAAAACAGGCGAGCCCTTGGAAACCTTCACCGCGCGGGTGATATATTCATGCAACTCATCCATTGAATGCACGATCTGCATACCCTGTCCGCCAAGCACGTAAGACGGGCGAATAACAAGCGGGAAGCCAAGCTTCTCTGCCAATGTAAATGCCTCTTCCGCAGAATGGGCGAGGGCGTTTGGCGGTTGCATCAATTTAAGTTTATTCAACAAATCAGCAAATCGCTCACGATCCTCCGCCAAATCAATCGCATCGGGGTCCGTCCCAAGGATAGGGATGCCCGCCGCAAGCAGCGCATCCGCGAGCCTAAGCGGTGTTTGCCCGCCAAGCTGCACAATCACACCTTTGACCTTGCCCGATGCCTGCTCGGCGCGGATAAGCTCGATAACGTCTTCCTCGGTCAATGGTTCGAAATACAGGCGATCCGACGTATCATAATCCGTCGATACCGTTTCAGGGTTGCAATTGACCATGATCGTCTCATACCCCGCATCCCGCAGCGCATACGCCGCATGCACACAGCAATAATCAAACTCAATCCCTTGCCCAATGCGGTTCGGCCCACCGCCAAGGATAATCACTTTTTCTTTATCCGATGGATCAATCTCACTCTCGGCTGGCTGTAAACCATTGCCCTCGTAACATCCATACATATATGGCGTGCCCGATGGAATTTCACCGGCGCAGGTATCAACGCGTTTATAAACAGGGTGAATATTATGCGAATGACGCGCTTTACGCACATCGGTCTCTTTCAAATCAAGCAGCGTCGCAAGCTGTTTATCGGAAAAACCAAGCTTCTTAATGCGCATCCATCCCTCGGGGTCAGACGGAAGACCGTTATCAACAATGCCTTTTTCCGCAACAACGATGTTTTCCATGCGATCAAGATACCAACGATCAACCTTCGAAAGCTGATAGATTTTATCCTTGCTAATCCCATGACGCAGCGCATCGGCAATATACAAAAGCCGTTCAGGCGACGTCTTAGCAACATGTGATAAAATCTTGTCTTGAATAGATTCTTTTTCATTCTCGCTAAGTGATTCCGGGCGCGGCACAATCGGCTCTAAACCATTAATCCCATATTCCAATGAGCGCATCGCTTTTTGGAAGCTTTCCTCAAAACTACGCCCAATCGCCATGGCCTCACCCACAGATTTCATTGCCGTGGTCAGGGAATTGCTCGCGCCTTTAAATTTCTCAAACGCAAAGCGCGGTATTTTTGTAACAACATAATCAATGGTTGGCTCAAACGAGGCCGGAATTTTCCCGCCGGTAATATCGTTATCAAGCTCATCAAGCGTATAACCAACCGCCAATTTCGCCGCAACCTTCGCAATCGGAAAGCCCGTCGCTTTTGACGCAAGCGCGGAAGAGCGTGAAACCCGTGGGTTCATCTCAATAACAACCATGCGACCCGTATCAGGACACATCCCGAACTGCACATTCGATCCGCCCGTTTCCACGCCAATCGCGCGCAAAACCTTCAAGCTCGCATTGCGCATAATCTGATATTCTTTATCCGTGAGCGTAAGGGCAGGGGCGACAGTAATCGAATCCCCCGTATGCACACCCATCGGGTCAATATTCTCAATCGAACAAATAATGATGCAGTTGTCGTTCTTGTCGCGAACAACCTCCATCTCGTATTCCTTCCAACCAAGAAGGGATTCATCAATCAAAACCTCGGTCGTCGGCGATGCCTCCAACCCCTCGGCAACAATCTTTTCAAACTCATCACGGTTATAAGCAACGCCGCCACCCGTACCGCCCATGGTAAAGGACGGACGAATAATCGACGGCAATCCCAATTCTTTAAGCGCCTCGCGCGCTTCGGCCATATTATGAACAACGGCTGATTTCGGGGATTCAAGGCCAATCGATTTCATGCAATCAATAAACCGCTCACGGTTTTCTGCCTTGTCAATCACATCCGCATTCGCCCCGATAAGCTCAATGCCAAGCTCTTCAAGCACACCCATCTCATCAAGCGCAAGCGCAGTATTCAGCGCGGTCTGCCCACCCATCGTCGCAAGCAACGCATCTGGACGCTCCTTTTCAAGGATCTTCGCAACAACCTTCGGCGTAATCGGCTCGATATAGGTCGCATCCGCCATCTCTGGGTCGGTCATAATGGTTGCGGGGTTGGAGTTGATCAGAACAATCCGATACCCTTCCTCACGAAGCGCCTTACACGCCTGCGCACCGGAGTAGTCAAACTCACACGCCTGCCCGATAATGATGGGGCCTGCGCCGATAATTGCAATGGATTTGATATCTGTTCTTTTTGGCATTTTCTCGGATCTCTCTATAGTGGTTCCGAAAACGATTAAGTAAGCTAATCTACCGCAGAGTTCAAGGATTAATCCGATTTAATTCAAAACAATTCCAAGGATAGCTTTAACCGTGATGACAGCCATGCGCATCATGATCATGAGATGAAGAAGGCGGATCAAAATGCGTAATGTTTTCGAAGGCGCCAGAAGCTTCGTTGAATTCCAGTAAATTCCCGCCCTCCATATCAAAAATCCACCCTTTTATCTTTAGGCGATCTTCGCTTAATGCTTTTTTAACGGAGGGGTATTGCCCTATATTTCTCATGCTTTGCAAGACGGTTTGCTGTTCCGTCTCACGTAAAAGTGCTTCATGAGAAGCGTTGACACCAACAATGCTCTGCGCATTATGGAGCGCTAAGCGCGCAACGCTTACAAAGCTGCTGATCTCGGGATCATCTATATCTTCGGCAAGGGCTTTAATCGCGCCGCAATGTGTATGCCCCATGAGGACAAGGCTAGGAACTTTCATGTGTTCTATTGCATAGTGAAGGCTTGCGGATAAATTTGTACCTGACTGATGGGGGCGAACAATGGCGCCCATTGCTTTAAAGGCAAAGAAGGCACCTGAGTCCGCATCCAGTATTTTGGCAGGATTAGCGCGCGAATCGATACAAGACATGATGAGATGCTCTGGCTTTTGCCCTTCTCGGACAAGGCGTAGCATTTCTGGGTCAACGCCTTTATATGCCTCACCACGAAATCTCTTAAACCCTTCGAGTAATCTTTCAGTCATGTACGCAGCTTTCTTTATTCCTAGATCAATTCTTATGATCTTTGGAATTAACAGTACGTATTAATTTATGTCAATTAATAAAATCGCGCACACGCTTAGTCTTGGCGGCAATCATCATATTCGCTTGAACCGCTGATGATTTCGAACTGCTCTGATTTGGGGTTATATTCCAATAAATCCCCGCCCTGCATATCAAACAACCATGGCTTAATCTTAACGCGGCCTTCGACGAGGGCGCTTTTAACGCTCGGGTAATCTCGGATGTTCTTAACGCTCTGCAACACCACTTCCTGCTCCGTGCGCGCTAAAATCTCATCATGCCCCTCACAACAGTTTTTAGCCGTCTGCAGCGCGCCGCTGGCGACACTGATAAAGCTTGAAATCGCTTCGTCATCAATATTATCCGCCAATGCCTGAATCGCACCGCATTGCGTGTGACCCATAATGATAATGGTATCAACCTTATTATAGTGAAGCGCAAATTGAAGCGCCGCCGATAATGCGGTTTCTTTGGAATAGGGGCGAACAATCGCGCCCATGGCCTTATGCTCGAAAAACGTACCCGGCGGCGCGCGAAAAATCGTGCCGGGATTGGATCGGGAATCGATACAGGAAATGATGAAAAATCTGGGCGATTGTCCCTCCGCCACAAGCTTGGGCATGGCTGGGTTGTCTGCGCTATATTGGTATCGACGAAAACTCGCCAATCCCTTTAGCAACTCACCAACCATATCTATGCCGCTTCCTCAATATACGCGCGGAAACGATCAAACAGATAATAACTATCCATCGGGCCGGGGGACGCTTCAGGGTGATACTGCACTGAAAACACTGGCTTACCTGTCACTCTTAAACCTTCGTTTGAACCATCGAATAATGAAACATGCGATTCTTCAACACCCTCGGGAAGGCTATCCGCAATCACCGCAAAACCATGGTTCTGAGATGTAATCTCGACTTTCCCTGTCACAAGGTCTTTCACGGGCTGATTCGCGCCGCGATGCCCAAGATGCATTTTCTCTGTGCGACCACCCAAGGCCTGCGCCAGCAATTGATGCCCAAGGCAAATGCCAAAGATCGGCATATTCTTTTCCATCAACCCTTGGATCATTGGCGTGGCATAAACACCCGTCGCCGCAGGATCGCCCGGACCATTCGACAGGAAAACACCATCGGGCTTCAATGCCAAAATCTCTTCTGCCGTGGTCTCCGCGGGCACAACCGTCACATCAAACCCTGCATTGGCAAGGCAGCGCAAAATATTAAGCTTCGCGCCATAATCAACGGCAACGACTTTGTGCGTTGGGCTGTCTTGATTTGTATGCCCATCTTCAATCGTCCAGCATTTCTGCGTCCAATGATAACTCTCCTTGCATGAAACATCCTTGGCAAGATCCATCCCCTTGAGGCCAGGCCAATCTGATGCCTGCTTAATAAGCGCGTCCAGATCAAACTTGCCTGACGGATCATGACAAACAACACCCTTGGGCGCGCCGTTTTCGCGGATATAACGTGTCAACGCACGCGTATCAACACCGCTAATGCCCGGAAGATTGTATTGCTTAAGCCAAGCATCCAAATGCTGCATGTTGCGCCAGCTCGACGGCTCGGTCACATCTTCGCGCACAACAAGGGCGCGCGCCGCGGGGGTGATCGTCTCCATATCCGCGTCATTCGTGCCGACATTACCAATATGGGGGAATGTGAAATTGATAATTTGCCCTGCATAGGATGGATCAGTCAGTGTTTCCTGATATCCCGTCATTGCGGTGTTAAAGCAAACTTCGCCTACGCTGCCAGACTTTCCGCCTGTTTCAGCGCCAAAGCCGCGTCCGAAGATAACGGTTCCATCTGCAAAAACAATCACAGCCGTTGCATTAGGGGGCTGTTTCGGGGTAGATACTTTTGTCATGAGTTTTGTCTTTCTAGCCTGCCGTTTGTGTGGTCTCGCTAAAAACAAAGTTCTTAATGGCTTTGGCCTTAAAAATAAAGAGAAAAAGTAAGAAAATGGACAAAAGATCTGAATTAAACGCCGCGATGAAAGATGCGATGAAGAATAAAAACCAAACAGCGCTCTCCACGATCCGCCTGATTACGGCTGCGATGAAGGACCGTGATATCGCCGCGCGCGGCAATGGTAAGGCCGATGGTATCGAAGATGATGAAATCCTCTCCATGCTTCAATCCATGATCAAGCAACGCCAAGAATCAGCGCAAACCTATTGCGATGCGGGGCGCGAAGAACTGGCTGAACGTGAAGAAGCTGAAATTGAAGTCATCAAAAAATTCCTCCCCCAACAACTGGCTGAGGAAGAAGTAAACGCCGCCATTGAAAAAATCATTGCCGAGCAAGAGGCAAGCAGCATCAAAGATATGGGAAAAGTCATGGGCGTGTTGAAAAAACAATACGCGGGTCAAATCGATATGGGCAAAGCCGGTGGCTTGGTAAAACAAAAGCTCGGCTAGGCAGCCAAGCTCTGTTTAAAATTCCTATAAAATAAAGCCCACGATGGCGAAGCAAACCGAAGGTTTGTTCGTAAACTTTTATAAAGTGCGGGCTTTTTTATCTATGGTTTAATCAATTTCATGAGGCTTTCTTTAGCGTCGCGGACGATGTCCATCATGTTTTCGCTGTTTCCATACTCAATTAATTTAAGCTTGCTCGTTTCTTGAAAAATCTCTGGCATGCGTTACTCCCTGTTACTACCGTTTTTTATATTACTTGACTATAATATACACATAATAAGTGTTTATCGCAAATTTGATATATTAACACACTGATTTATATCTATAAAAAGGCTTTCAATAATCGTGGGTTTGCATAACATTTTTGATGCATCGCAATAAAAAACCGCCTATTTGGCGGTTTTAAAAGTTAGGATTTTCCCGAAAAAGGCTAAAATATCTTTTAAAGAAAAATCGTCATGGGCATCATGACCATATTCAATGATCTTGAAGTCTTTTTTATCAAAAAGTGGCGGCATTCATTATGTCCTTTAAACTCTCTATTATCACCAAGCACACAGCTCTAACGGCTGATTTGCTTATATTACCATTATTTTATATGCGATATTATAACTTAGCAAGATATTTTGTAATATATTGACCCATCTTTGAGGTTATATGTGCATAAAATGTCTTTGTCGTAATTTTTCATCGACATCAAAATTCTCAATTACTTTCCCTAAAGCTTCTGCTAACGTGGCTTTATGTCGATTCCGCCGCGCTTTTTGGATGATATCCGTAACCGTTTGACCCTCTCTGAGATCATCGGACGGCGCATCTCTGTGAAAAGAGCAGGCCGCGAATCCAAGGCCTGCTGCCCGTTCCACAACGAAAAATCACCATCCTTTACCATTAATGACGATAAACAATTTTATCATTGCTTCGGCTGTGGCGCGCATGGCGATGTCATTGGCTTTGTCATGCAGCATGACAACGTCTCCTTCGTTGACGCCGTAGAAATGCTCGCCGCCGATGCTGGCCTCACCATGCCCAAGCCCGACCCAATGGCCGCAAAGAAAGCCGAGAAACAACGCGGCCTCCATGATCTCATGGATGAGGCAACATCATGGATGCAAGAACAGGCAAAAAAGCCGCAAAATAACGACATTCTCGCCTATCTCGAACAACGCGGCATGGACGCGGATATCCGCAGCGGCTTCCGCCTCGGTTACGCCCCCGCAGATGGCCAAGCCCTGCGCAAGGCAATGCTGGCAAAAGGCTTCAGTGACACGCAAATGCTTGAGGTCGGCATCCTCAAGAAATCCCAAAAAGGCGGCGACCCATACGTATTCTTCCGCGACCGCGTCATGTTCCCCGTATCCGACAGACGGGGCAGGGTGGTCGCCTATGGCGGGCGTGTACTGCCCGAACATATCCGTCCATTGGATCCCAATAGCGATTATAAACCGGCAAAATACATCAACTCCTCCGACACACCGCTCTTTGATAAGGGGCAAATGCTCTACGCCGAGAGCTTCGCCCGCCAAGCCGCGCGTGAAGGGCATACCGTGATCGTCACCGAGGGCTACATGGATGTCATCGCCTGTCACAAGGCTGGCTTCAAAGGCGCCGTCGCCCCCATGGGAACGGCCCTTACCGAAGAGCAAATCCTCTCCCTCTGGCAAATGATCCCCCCCGAAGCCAATAGAGGCGAAAAAAGCCCTATCCTCTGCTTCGATGGCGATAGCGCCGGACGCGCCGCCGCCGGACGCGCATGTCAGCGCATCTTGCCACTCATCAAACCCGATCAATCCGCCCGCTTTGCCTTTCTTCCCGATGGTGAGGACCCGGACAGCCTGATCCGTGGCCAAGGCGCAAACGCCTTCAAATCCTTCCTCCAAGCCGCGCTCACCCTGTTTGATTTTATCTGGGCGAGCCACACCGCCGGGCGCACATTCGAAACCCCCGAACAACGCGCAGGATTAGAAAAAGCGCTCTACGATGATGTCGCAAAAATCCAGGATACAAACATCCAGCGCCACTATAAAAACCTCGTGCGTGATAAAATCTCCGAAACATTCTTCCGCAGAAATGTCGGCGGCGGCAACCCGAATGCAATCCGCCCAAAGATGAAAAAACCAAACGCCCGCCCCAATGTTATCAAGCTGCGCAAACCCCAGCGCGGCAATCACGAGATCAAACACCGCATCCTCCTCGCTGCAGTGATCAACTACCCGCAGATATACGAAACAATCGAAGAAAGCTTTGGTGAGTTTGATATCGCAAACCCAACGCTTGCAAAAATACGCCAATCCATCATCATAACCCTCAGTGAAAATCCGGACCTTGACTTTGATGCTCTTCAATCCTATTTCGTTGATCAGGGGCTAGGTAAAGAAATCCGTGACATATGCTGCGAATCTGTATATGTTCACGCTGCTTTTTGTAGACCCGTCAAACGCGGCGAATCTGAAGAGGATATTGATTACGGCGACATCGCGCAAAAATGGCTGGCACTCCGCGAGAGTATGAAATCCGGCATGATCGATGAAGAAATACGCGATGGATGGAAACAAGCCATGCAGTCAGCCAGTCAGGATGAAGAAGCGAAGTTGAGTAATATGATTAAAAACCGCGGATCAGATGATTAGAGATCGGCGCGTAAATGGGGGACTTTTTAATAAAGCCTAAAAAGATACACAAAAGGTCGCATTTATAATGCCTAAGGCCTTTATATTTCTATGTAATTAAGATTTAATTGAAAGTTGAGAATCAATGTCACCAAAATCAGTTGGAAACACAGCAGTGAGCGACAAACAGCAAGAAGAAAACCAAGAATCATCACCCGTAGGCAAGGGGACAATTTCAACAATTGTCAAAAAACTTGTCAAACAAGGTAAGGACAAAGGCTTCCTCACCTATGATGAAATCAACAAGGCGCTCCCCGCCAACGAATACGCATCCGATCAAATCGAAGATGCGATGGCAACGTTTTCCGACATGGGCGTACAGCTCGTCGAAAAAGAAGACGATGCAACCGAAGAAGCGGAAGGCAATGAAAACGCTGGCGGTAACATCGCCGATGATGATACGGGCCGTACCGACGACCCCGTACGCATGTATTTACGCGAAATGGGCGCGGTGGAATTACTCTCTCGTGAAGGCGAGATCGCAATTGCAAAGCGCATTGAAGCAGGGCGTGAAATGATGATTGGCGGAATTTGCGAATCCCCACTCGCAATCGAATCCATCATCGCTTGGCACAAAGCATTAGAAGAAGGCGACATTCTCCTGCGTGAGGTTATCGACCTCGACGCCACATATAATGCTGGCCCCGACGACGAAGAAGTCGAAAACGCAGAAGAAGATGAATCCGCTGGCGAAGTATCCGAAGAAGATTCCGACGCCAAAGACGAAGAAAAAGAAGGCGAAGACGGAGAAGAAGCGGAAGAAGAAGCCGCAATGTCTCTCGCCGCGATGGAAGAAGAGCTTGCCCCGCAAGTATACGAAATCTTCGGCAACATCAAAAAAACCTACAAGAAAATGCGCAAAGCACAAGACGAGCGCATTGAAGCCCTCCAAAAGGGTAAAGAGCCAGACGAAGCCATCACCAAAAAATACAACAAGGCCAAAGAAGAAATGGTCGGCTTGATGAATGAGGTGAAGCTCCACAATGCCCGTATCGAACAGTTGATTGACCGCCTCTACGGTACAAACCGTGACCTTGTAACCCTCGAGGGTAAGCTCATGCGCGTTGCCGTAAACTGTAAGGTTAAGCGCGAGAGCTTCCTTGAAGAATATTACGGATCAGAACTTGACCCAACATGGCTCAAGCGTGTCGGCGCGCTCAAAGGCAAAGGCTGGTCAGATTTCGCATCCAAGCACGAAGAAGAAATCGAAAACATCCGCACACAAATCGGCCTCGTTTCCGAAGAAGCAATGCTCCCCATCAAAGAATGGCGCCGTATCATCGGCACCGTTCAAAAAGGTGAGCGCGAAGCCGCCCGCGCGAAAAAAGAAATGGTCGAGGCAAACTTGCGTCTCGTGATTTCCATCGCCAAAAAATACACAAACCGCGGCCTCCAATTCCTTGATCTCATTCAAGAGGGAAATATCGGCCTCATGAAGGCGGTTGATAAATTCGAATATCGCCGCGGCTACAAATTCTCGACCTATGCAACATGGTGGATCAGACAGGCAATCACGCGCTCAATCGCGGATCAGGCCCGCACAATCCGCATTCCTGTGCACATGATCGAAACCATCAACAAACTCGTGCGCACATCCCGTCAAATGATGCACGAAATCGGTCGCGAACCAACCCCCGAAGAGCTTTCTCAACGCTTACACATGCCTTTAGATAAGGTTCGTAAGGTCTTAAAAATCGCCAAAGAACCAGTGTCTCTCGAAACACCAATTGGTGACGAAGAAGACAGCTCATTGGGTGACTTCATCGAAGACAAAAACGCCATCGCACCGATCGACAGCGCGATCCATTCCAACTTGCGTGAAACCACAACTCGCGTCCTCGCCTCTCTCACCCCCCGTGAAGAGCGCGTGCTTAGAATGCGCTTTGGTATCGGCATGAACACGGATCACACACTTGAGGAGGTTGGACAACAATTCAACGTGACTCGCGAGCGTATCCGCCAGATCGAAGCCAAAGCCCTGCGCAAGCTTAAGCACCCAAGCCGCTCGCGCAAACTCCGCAGCTTCTTGGACACATAAAAGTTACAGTTTCAGATTAAAGAATAGGCCTAAGCCATTGCGTAGACTGCGCGATTGCGCCCGCCTTCTTTTGCCTCATACAACGCTTCATCGGCTTTTTTGAGCAATTCATCAATGCTCATCTCATTGTTAAAAGAAACATTCGTAAACCCAATACTGACCGTATACGTCAATTCCTCATTTGTCCCCTCATCGGAAACATAAGGGCAGGGGTTGTTTTCAACATCGTGACAAAGCCGCTCTAGCGCCTCTTTGCCGGTCTCATAGTTGGTCTTCGGTAAAACAACCGCAAATTCCTCACCGCCAATGCGCCCGATAATATCACCGCCGCGCAATGATTTCTTAAGCACCGCAGAAAAATGCTTCAAAACCGCATCCCCAATATCATGCCCATATGTGTCATTAACCGATTTAAAGTGATCCAAATCAGTCAGCGCAACAATCATTTGCTCCTGATCACGATACGCACGCGTCTTCGCGGCTTCCGACCTGTTCATAAACGCACGGCGATTGCTTAAGCCTGTAAGCGGATCTTCCAAGGCCTGCTTGAGCAACATCGTGTGATAGACGCGCGTGCGCTTGGCAAGAGGATAAAAAATAAACGCCGCCTCAAACAGCAAAACAACAAGAACAACAAGCAACCCACCAAGTTGCAGTCTATGGAAGAACTCAATGCGCAATATTACCTCAGTTTGATAATCCGCAAGCGCTTTATTGAGAATGGGTTGTAGCAGCGATCTCGCTTTTCGCTGCAAGAATTTCTGCGCCTCAACCCTCTCAATGCTTTTATCAGCGGCTTCATACGACGCATATAAATTGGCCTTGTCTATATAGGCATTGATATTGTTATCAAGCAAAAAGGGTTGTTCAAAATACACTTTGTTCAAAGAGGGGCTCAGCGGGTTCAGCAAGCTTTGCTCTTTTATTGAGGCAATAGTTTTTTCATGATTGGTTTTTAATTGATTAACCGCCTGCGTCAGCATATCAAAATCAAGCTCTTCCCCCAACGAATAATGCTTGGCTGCGCTTGACGAAATTTGTTCAACCAATGCACGTTCCTGATTTATAAAAAACGAATTACGAATACTGCTCTGTTGAATCTGTGTGATGGATGAGGTGATGACATGAACAATAAGACTAATTCCAGCGATCAACAAAAATGCCGTTGTATATGCTTTTGTAAAAGAACCCGCCGCATCTTTTTTATCCTGAAACGGCATAGAAATATTCATCCGCCGCATAAGCGACTGAGGTTTTTTACGTTTTTTTACCGTGCTCTTTTGCTCGTTAGTGACTGTCATTGCCCAATAATATCAACTGCGCATGCCATGCGCATATGCTCACCTTATAATTATGCCCAAGATAAATTTTAGCGAAAAAGTATGAATTTTCCCCTAACAGGCTCAAAAAGCGTTTCTTTTTTGAAGTGATTAAGGTAAGTAAAACATGTGGGCCTGTAGCTCAGCTGGTTAGAGCAGTCCGCTCATAACGGATTGGTCGTTGGTTCAAGTCCGACCAGGCCCACCACTTAAAACTGTCATAGATGAATAGAAAAAATTCAGCCGCAAGCGCTTCAATCGCTATCGGCTTGAACCAACATTCTATAAAAAACTATTCGCGAGAGCGAATAGGCTTCAAGTCCGACCAGGCCCACCACTTAAAACTGTCATGAATGAATAGAAAAAATTCAGCCGCAAGCGCTTCAATCGCTATCGGTATGACTGTGTTCGTAATCAAAACTTCGAAATTGTTTTTGTATAAAATATCGCCCATCCTGTTAAAATAGGGAAGCAACATCGCGGTAGGGGGACTAGCATGAAAATATTTCGCTCAGCGATAAAGGCATCGCCCGAAACGGGTCGCCCGAAACGCTTTTGGAAAACACCCATTCAGCCACCTATAGGAATAGAGCAGTGGGCTTTCCCGCTGCTTATCAGGTTGCCGTTTTTGATCGTTGGGTCTGGTTTCTTTTTACTTGGTATATACGCATGTCTTCATGTTATATGGGCGCTTATTGACGCCATGATTGGTGTTGCGCTGCCCAAAGGCTTTTTATTTGGCGTGGCCATCTCCGTTGTGTTCACTGGGCTAGGCGCTATGGCGATGTGGGTTTTCTTTATCCCTGCTAAAGTCGTAATATTTAATACATCGCAAAAGACAGCCGAGCTAACGCAGCGCTATCCGTTCGGCATAAAACTCTACAGAGTTTATAAATTCTGCGATATTCAAGCCCCTGAAGTGAGCTGGCATCGCGACGCTGAGTACATGGATGGCGGTTTTTGGGAGCTGATATTGACCCTTCCTGATGGCCGCAGCATTCCATGTGTGCCGAACGCGCTGAACCTATCGGAGCAAAAAGAGCAAGCAGAACAATGGCGTGACAGCATCATTGAATTGCTAAACGCCTAGAGCCTGCCCTTAATCCTTCTCAACCGTATCCGCATAATCCGTAACAACACCATAATGCGGGTCTTCGATGGTATTGACCTCAACCATGTTTTTCGCATTCTTAAGCAAAAGCTTGCAGTCACGCGACAAATGCACTAGATGCAGCGTCTTTCCCGCCTCTTGGTATTTCGTCGCAAGCGCATCAATCGCCTCAAGCGCGGAGTGATCCCAAACGCGGGCATCTTTAAAATCAATCACAATGTCGTCCGCGTCCTCATCGTTGCTAGGATGGAATAAATCCCGAAACTTCGAGATAGAACCAAAGAACAATGGGCCATGCAGCTTGTAGACTTTGTGATGAGGCTCACCGTGTTCAGGGTTATGCTTTTCAACCCAGATATGCTTCGCCGATTTCCATGCATAAACAAGCGCCGAAACAATCACCCCAACAATAACAGCCAAGGCAAGGTCATGCGCAATCGTAACCCCCGTCACCAAAAGAATAACAAACGCATCCTCCATCGGAATCTTATGCATGATGCGAACCGATGCCCATGCAAATGTGCCAATCACCACCATCATCATCAATCCGGTCAGTGCCGCCATCGGGATCATCTCGATCCATTTGGACGCAAACAAAATAAAGCAGAGCAGCGCAATCGCTGCGGTAATCCCCGATAATCGCCCACGACCACCGGATTTAATGTTGATCATGGATTGCCCAATCATCGCGCAGCCACCCATCGCGCCAAAAAAACCACAGGTCAAATTCGCCGCGCCCTGCGCCATGCATTCCTGCGATGTGCGCCCGCGTGTCTCGGTCATTTCATCAATCAAGGTCAGCGTCAAAAGGCTCTCAATCAAACCAATCGCCGCCAAAGTAAACGCAATCGGCAAAACAATAAATAATGTCTCAAGCGTCATCGGCACCATCGGAATGTGAAATTCAGGCGGCCCGCCCGCAACACTCGCCAAATCTCCAACCGTACGCGTATCCAAATCAAGCCCGATCACAAGCGCCGACACAATCAAAATTGACGCAAGCGGGGCAGGGATCAAAGTGCTGATCTTCGGCAATTTGGGCCATAAAAAGATAATCAACATGGTCAAAACCGTCAGCCCCACCATAAGATGCATCTCGCTTCCCTGCATCCATCCGCCATTAAAGAGAACGCTAATCGCGCTATGGCTGGATTCGGCGGCATGGTCGCCCGCCGCTGCGACTGTCTCGCCCACGGCCTCAACCGCTTTATTGGCCTTAAACTGCCCAAGCTGCGCAAGGAAAATAACAATCGCCAATCCATTCACAAACCCGAGCATGACGGGATGCGGAACAAGGCGGATAAATTTCCCCATATTAAACGCACCCGCCAAAAACTGTATAATCCCCGTCAAAACAATCGCGGCAAACAGATATTCAACCCCGTAAACCATAACAAGGCCAACCATCGCCACCGCCATCGCGCCCGTCGCGCCGGAAATCATTCCGCTGCGTCCGCCGAAAAACGACGTAATCAAGCCAACAAAAAACGCCGCATATAGCCCGACAAGCGGCTCAACCCCCGCAACAAACGCAAACGCAATTGCTTCCGGTACAAGCGCAAGCGCCACAGTAAGCCCCGATAACATATCGGTTTTGGGGTTGTCGGTAAGATTGAATTTGCGAACAAGGCGAAGCATATTGCTGATTTCCTGTAATAATATTCTAAAGATGGGCGGACACTATGAAACCCTCACCACAATGTCTATACAGCATGCAAAGAAAAATCTCCATTTTTTCTTTTGACTTATTCGAAAAAACCCTTATAAATCCTCATATTCCTGAGAGATGACGCAAGTGGTCATGTTGAAGTGATTCAATCCTAAGGTAGGAAATCGGGACATTAAAAAACAAATCTAAGATGATTTGACCGTTCAAAAACCGCGCTAAGCGCAGAGGCGATCAAATAACGAAGATTTAAAATTGTCTAAGAAAGGACATTAACTATGAGTGGTAAGCGCTTATCAGCAAAACACAAAATCGACCGCCGTTTGGCATGTAACCTATGGGGTCGTGCAAAATCACCGTTTAACACACGTCAAACAATTCCAGGTATGCACGGCGCAAACGCACGTCGCGGCAAACAATCTGACTATGGTATCCAGCTTTTCGCAAAGCAAAAGCTAAGAGGTTACTACGGTAACATTGGTGAAAAACAATTCCGTCGCTACTATAAAGAAGCTGACCGTCTTAAAGGCGATACAGGTCAAAACCTCATTGGTCTTCTTGAGCGCCGCCTTGACGCAGTGATCTACCGCGCACAATTCGTACCAACCGTTTTCGGCGCACGCCAATTCATCAACCACAAACATGTGACAGTAAACGGCCAAATCGTTAACATCCCGTCATATATGGTGAAAGAAGGCGACGTTATCGAAATCCGCGAAAAGGGCAAATTGATCCCAATGGTTATCGAAGCAACACAAAAGCCAGAACGCGAAGTTCCCGAATACATCGACGTTGACCACAAAGCAATGAAGGCAACATTCCTTCGCACACCATCTTTGGAAGATGTGCCATACCCGGTTCAAATGGAACCAAACCTCGTGGTCGAATTCTATTCACGCTAAGACGTGACACATTAAGAATTATAAAAGCCGCTTTCACCTTTGATAGCGGCTTTTTTAGTGGTATAATTACCCTGTAAACCACTGCGTAAACCCTCTTAACATATTGAAACATAAAGATATTGTGAGGGGTTTTTGTAATTAGATAAAATTTTATGTATTATTATGTTAACAAATGGTTAACGTTTAAGACGAAAGCAGTAAAATGAAATACCAAGAAATAACAAAAAACGAATTCAGCGACAAAATCGGCTCCGTAAAAATCGGCGCCCAAAATGTTCAGCTCTGCGACCACATTCAAGTTGTTAATGGTCGTTATCACGTATCTGCGCTTTTCACCGATGAAAAAGAAACCAAAGCGTTAAACGACATGGGCGCAACCACAAAGAAAATGTACAACGGAACACAAGTTGCGTATCTCAACGAAGAGATGCTTCAAAACGCCAAGCCCATCTATCAAGACGGCATGACCGCGGATTTGATCTCTCGCTTGATAAAAGCGATGAAGAACTTAAACGCTCAACGCGCCGCCGCATAATTTTTTTCTTAACGCCGAACCCCTCAAATATCACGCTTCGAGTGGTTCGGCGACCAAATCCTCATTCAATCTTTGATCCGCGCAACGCACTGACAATCCCATGCAGTGTCTTGACCTCTTGATCGCTCAAATCATTACGCACAAACATATTGCGAATATTACGCACCATGGCTGCCTTCACGCTGCCGGTCTTAAAAAACCGTGTATCATCCAATTCACGCTCTAACCGCGATAAAAATTCATCCAGCTTATCCTGCGTGACCGGCGCGCTATCGCCCATCGGCACAATTTTATCATCCACCGCGCTGTCTCCGTATGAACGCACAGATGAAAGCGCATAAGCAATCAACAAAACGCATTGCCCCAAATTCAACGATGAAAAATCAGGATTGGTCGGAACATTGATAATCGCATGACACCGCGATAAATCATCATTCTCTAATCCCGTACGCTCTGGCCCGAACACAAATCCAACCTGCGCCGCATGCCCGCCCTGAACCGCCTTTGCATCGCGCACCACCGCATCAGGCGTGAAAACAGGTTTCACCATATCCCGCGCCCGCGCCGTAGTTGCATAAAGCTTGTGAAGATCCGCCGCCGCATCGCTAAGCGTATCAAAGACCTGAACATGAATGTGATCAAACGCACCCGCGCCCATGTCAATCGCGCGATCATTCGGCCATCCGTCACGGGGGCGAACAAGGCGCAAATCCGTAATGCCGAAATTCATCATCGCCCGCGCCGCCGCGCCGATATTTTCGCCCATCTGCGGCGCAACTAAAATAAAGGCCGTGCGATCAAACATAATATGAACTAGCCCTTGAGGCGCTGCGCCGCCTTGTCAGGGCCAATAAGCAGCAAAAGGCTCGCCATATCCGGCCCATGCTCCATCCCCGTCAACGCCTGGCGCAATGGCATAAACAACCCGCGCCCTTTGCGTCCCGTGCTCTCCTTAAGTGCGCTAGTCCACGCGCTCCATGTATTCTCATCCCACGGGGCAGGGGGGATCGACGCCATCGCATTGGCAATGTAATCCTTGTTGTCGTCCTCAATCACTGGCGTAACTGGCCCTTTGGCCACCTCCCACCATTCCTTGATGTCGGAAACCTTCTCGAGATTGGCCTTAACCGCATCCCAAAAATCCGCATCCAAATCATGAAGCCCCATCTCGGCAAGACGAATTCTCACATCATCAAAGCTAATCTCGTGAATAATTTTGGAGTTAAGGCGCAGCAATTCATCGGGATCAAGCTTAGGTGTGCCGCGTGAAAATTTATCAAACCCAAAACTATCAACAAGCGGCTGTATCTGCTCAAACGCCTCAATCGGCTCTGACGTGCCAAGGCGCGAAAGCAAGCTACAAACCGACATCGGCTCAAGCCCTTCATTGTCACGAATATCCAAAATACTAAGCGACCCAAGGCGCTTAGATAATTTCGCCCCTTCCGCATCCGAAATAAGCGGCAAATGCGCAAAATCCGGCACCTTATCCGTTAGCGCTTCAAACATTTGCACATGCGTCGCGGTGTTGGAAACATGATCCTCGCCGCGCACAACATGCGTGATCTTAAAATCAACATCATCAATCACCGAGCATAAATGATAAAGCGGGCTGCCATCTTCACGCAGCACCACGGGATCGGATAAATCCTTGCCATGGAATTTCACATCGCCGCGAATATGGTCTTTCCATTCAATCGGTTCCGCCAGCAATTTAAAGCGCCAATGCGGCTTGCGCCCTTCGGCTTCATACGCCGCAATCTGCTCATCGGTCAGCTCAAGCGCCACGCGATCATAAATCGGCGGTTTCCCGCGTGACAAAAGCGATTTACGCTTCAGCGATAATTCCTCTGGCGTTTCATAACACGCATAAATACGACCATCGCCTTTAAGCTTTTCAATCTGCGCCGTGTAGCGATCCATGCGGTCTTTTTGATTGGCCTTCTCATCCCAATCCAACCCAAGCCAAACAAGGCTCTCCTCAATCGCTTTCTCATATTCAACCTTCGAACGCTCTGGATCGGTATCGTCAATGCGCAACAAATAATGCCCACCTTGGCTGCGTGCAAATAACCACGTAATCAAAGCTGTTCGGGCATTCCCAATATGAAGCATCCCGGTGGGTGAGGGGGCAAAGCGTACACGTACTGACATAAAATCTCCTTTGTGTAATCTATAGGCAAATTCGCACCTAAAATAAAGCAATTAAACATTGACATAATAACGTATCACGGCTATTTTCCTGCCATGAAAAATAATCGCCCTCAAAAATACGAAATCTCCGCTCTTGGGCCTACATTCATAGTAGGCGCTATTCCTATAATGATGTTAATGGAGGCGTTCCAAATGTCAGCTCAAGATGCGATTGATCATCTTATGTCACCTCCTGCCGCGCGTGAGCCAATTTTGGTCGCTACCAAAGAAGTGTGCGAAACAAAAATGGGGCAGGCAGCGAGACGTGCGGCGAGGTATCAGGGCGTGGATTCAATCAGCCGCTTTAAAATAGGCATAAAACCTGTAGAAGCTAATCCTGTTGAGCCAAGTTAATCAAACTTATATTTATTCGTCATCGGATAGCGACGATCGCGGCCAAAGGCGCGGGTGGTAATCTTTGTCCCCGGCGGCGCTTGATAGCGTTTATACTCCGATAGGCGCAATAATCGCGCAACCTGCTCAATCACCGCCATATCATGCCCGCGCGCCGCAATCACCGCAAAGCTATCCTCATTCTTAATCAAGCCCGTCAAGATATCGTCCAAAACATCATATTCAGGCAAGCTATCCTGATCCGTCTGATCATCGCGCAATTCTGCCGATGGTGCTTTTGTGATAATCCGCTCTGGGATCACCATGCCCTGTTCATTGCGCCACCGCGAAAGAGCGTAAACTTGTGTTTTATAAACATCCTTCAGCGCGTTAAACCCGCCATTCATATCCCCGTAAAGCGTGGCATAACCAACCGCCATCTCGGATTTATTGCCCGTCGTCACAACCATCTTCCCCGACGCATTCGACAAAGCCATCAAGATAAGCCCACGAGATCGGCTCTGCATATTCTCATGCGCAATCCCGCTTAAGCCCTTAATCGTACCCTCAAACGCATCCATCGCATCTTTGATCGGATAGCTGTCATAGGAAACGCCAAGCATCGCCGCGCAATGCTCCGCATCATAAAGACTATCATCCGATGTGAAGGGTGAAGGCATCATCACGCATTGAACCCGATCCGCGCCCAACGCATCAACCGCAATCGCCGCCGTCAACGCGCTATCAATACCGCCCGATAGCCCAATCAAAACACCGGGAAAGCCATTCTTCTCAACATAATCCGACAACCCAAGCGTGAGCGCCGCATAAATCGCCGCCAACGGCTCTAAATCCTGCCCCGATGACTTCGCGCCCAATGCCGCAACATCCTCTTCAAACGACCGAAGGCGCTGCGTCACCGTGCCATGTTCATCCATCACAAACGAACCACCATCAAAAACAAGCTCATCCTGCCCGCCAATTTGATTCACATAGACAAGCGGCAATCCGCTCTCACACACCCGCGCCGCTGCAAGATCCTCGCGCACCGCACCCTTGCCCTGATACCATGGACTTCCATTGGGGATGATCAATATCTGCGCGCCCTGCGCCTTAAGATGCGTCGCGACATCGTCATACCACATATCCTCGCAGATCATCACACCAAGCGTGCAGCCCTTAAACGAAACAACATCCGGCAAGCCGCCCGCTTCAAATACGCGAACTTCATCAAAAACCCCGTAATTAGGAAGGTGATGCTTGCGCGTAACGCTCAAAATCTCACCACCATGAATCAGCAACGTTGCATTATAAATTTTGCCATCAATCCGCCAAGGACAAGTCAGCAACGCTCCCGCACCATAACGCCCCGATGCATCACATATCACTTTAACATGACGCTCTATCGCGTTGATAAAATTTGGATTTGTGATCAAGTCTTCTGGCGGATATCCGCTCAACACCAATTCAGGAAACACAACAAGATCGCTATCCGCCGCCGCCCAAACGCTCAGGATTTTTTCGGCATTACCGTCCAAATCCCCAAGCGTAGGGTTAATCTGCGCCAGCGTCATGCTAATCATGTGTTATTCCGCCGCAGCTGCTTCAGCAGGTCTAATCGCATCATCCTGACGCGCCGCCTTAAGCTCATCCGAAATCAAAAACGCCAATTCAAGTGACTGGTTCGCGTTCAAGCGTGGGTCACACGCCGTGTGATAACGGCTGGAAAGGTCTTCCGCGCCAATATCCTGCGCACCACCAACACATTCGGTCACATCCTCGCCGGTCATTTCAAAATGAACCCCGCCCGGATGCGTGCCTTCGGTTTTATGAACCGCAAAGAACCCGCGCACTTCTTGTAAAATATTGTCAAAGCGACGGGTCTTATATCCTGTTTCAGATGTGAACGTGTTGCCATGCATCGGATCGCACGACCAAACAACCGAGCGCCCTTCCTCTTTCACACGACGCACAAGCGGCGAAAGCTTTTCTTCAACCTGATCATGCCCCATGCGCGCAATCAACGTCAGACGACCCGGAATATTGTCGGGGTTCACCGTATCAATCAAACGAATAAGCTCATCCGGCTCAAGCGTAGGCGAGCATTTCAGACCAAGCGGGTTCTTAATCCCGCGAATAAATTCAATTTGTCCGTTTTCCGCCTGATGGGTGCGCGCACCAATCCAGAGGAAATGTGCCGAAGTATCATAATAATCACCCGTCAAACTGTCCTGACGCGTCATCGCTTCCTCATAATTCAAATGAAGCGCTTCATGCGATGTGAAGAAATCTGTCTGACGCAGGGCAGGGACGGTCTCCGAAGAAACGCCGCACGCCGCCATGAAACGCAGCGCATCATCAATGCGCGACGCAAGGTCTTCATAACGCTCACCCAATGGACTGTCTTGCACGAAATCAAGGTTCCACCCATGCACACGGCTCAAATCCGCATAGCCACCCTTTGAAAATGCGCGCAGCAAATTAAGTGTCGCCGACGCCTGATGATAAGATTGAATAAGGCGTTGAGGATCGGGGATACGCGCTTCGGGCGTAAACTCAAGCGAGTTAATATTATCCCCGCGATAGCTCGGCAACGTCACGCCGTCTTTTGTTTCGGTGTCGCTTGAACGCGGCTTAGCAAACTGCCCCGCAATGCGCCCAACCTTTACAACAGGAAGCGACCCACCATAGGTAAGCGCAACCGACATCTGCAAAATCACGCGAAACGTATCACGAATATGGTTCGCCCCAAACTCTGCAAAGCTCTCCGCGCAATCACCGCCTTGCAACAAAAACGCTTTCCCATTGGCAACATCACCAAGCTCTTTCTGCAACGCACGTGCCTCACCCGCAAACACAAGCGGCGGCAATGCGCGAAGCTGCGCTTCCGCTGTCTCAAGCGCCACTTGATCTGTATAGGTTGGCATCTGAAGCGTTTCTTTTGTTCTCCAGCTGCTCGGTGTCCAATTTTGTGCATTTTGTGCCGTCATCGCACTCTTTCCTTATTTTTTATATCTTTAAGAGAAATAGTTATAATCCAAACAAGATCAACACGCAAAGCCTTGTTTCGCAAGGAAACAGTTCAAAAGTTTCGCAAGGAAACAATGCAATCAATGATCTGGCTTTTATAGATGTGACCTTAAGTATTAATGTGATACCATATTAAAGAAGAAAAATTATAACGTTAATCACACGCAGTTATTTGTCAAAACCTATGCAATGTATTGATAATATTGAAAAAAAACTAAATACCATCGCGACATCCCTAACCGGTTTGCAACGTGAGCAAAGCTGGCCGTGTGAAGAATTGCTCAACCAAGCCGTGTATCAAACGCAAAATTTCCTCCATCCGCATTTAGAAAAATTACAAAACACCGCGCAAATATTACTCGAAACCACAGAAGGCGCGCACAGCAAAGCCGTGGATGTTGAGACACTTTTTCGCGCATGGCACATGGATAAAAACCCGCCATCGCTTCTGTCGCTATGTATATTTCTGCTGGAACACCTCGCTGTAAAACCATCACCTGATGATGCCAATATGCTGATCGTCTCCGCAATTTTAGGGCAAATACATAACGAACCCGCATATCACAACGATATGCATTTCCGAAAAGTGCTCTCCCAAGCCATCCGCCTCATCATCGTCAATAACGATATATATGAGGGAACCAGCCGCGCCCTCGACACAAAACAAATCTGCACATTGCTCTCCGCCGCCTGCATCCACGACCTCGATCATGACGGGCAGGGCAATGTCGTTAAAGGAATCCACATCGAAGGCCGCGCAGAAAAACACTCTTATAACATCGTAAAACCCTATCTCGCCGCCGCAGGATGTGATGACGAGACCCTCAAAACGCTTCTGACAATGCTTCTAACCACCGATGTATCCCCGCTTGACGATCCCACAAACCCAATGATGCAAATGAAGGCCGCATATCGATTTCATTTCCTCGGCGAAAAAATAAAAGCACACAGCCTCAATCTTTCAACCGACATCCGCGCCCTCGAAAAAGACCCCGCGCTCACAACGCTATGCATGCTCCTTCACGAAGCCGATATCGCAACATCCGCAGGGGTGACATACGACGTCACAAAATATGAAACCACCCTGATCATGGAAGAGTTTAAGGACGACAAAGCCTATCCATCCGACGTGGTAACTTTCCTCGACCAAGTCTGCCATCGCCGCTTCCTCAGCGCCGCCGCGTTAAAACTATATGCTGGAAATATGGCGCGTATATGCGCACTGGCGGAGCAAGACGTGAAAAACGGAAATGAGGCATACGGCCCGTCAAATCTCTCCAACTTCCTCATGCCACATGCTGAGCATAGCAATAACAAAACACTCAATTAACCCAGATACTACAAAGATAGTATCAAGACATTACGTCGAAGGTATTAGGTAAGCGTCACAAATTCTTCCGCGCTTGTCGGGTGAATGGGCATGGTACGGTCAAAATCCGCTTTCGTCGCTCCGCAATTCATTGCAACCGCAAACCCTTGCAAGATTTCCGGCGCATCCAATCCAATCATATGCAGCCCCAAAACCCGATCAGATTTGATATCCACAATCATCTTCATCAAACTACGCTCCATTTTCTTGGCAAGCTGGTTGCGCATCGGCGTAAATTTGGAAAGAAAGACACTGACCTCATATCCCTCGTTCTCCGCCTGTTCCTGCGTTAAACCAATTGTCGCAATCGGTGGGTCGGAAAACACGGCTGTTGCGATATTATCGTAATGAACACTGCGATCGCGTTGCGTGTTAAACAAACGATCCGCAATCACATGCCCTTCTTTAATCGCCACAGGGGTTAAATTATCCTGGTTCGCCACATCGCCACACGCATAAATATTGCTCACCGAGCTTTGATAATCCTCATTCACATCAATCTGCCCGTTATCAAGGCGCGCAACGCCCGCCGCCTCAAGGTTCAGGCCACCAGTCTCTGGCGTGCGTCCAATCGCGGCAAGCGGCACATCACATTCAAACGCCTCCCCCGTATCGGTATGAATAACAAAGCCATCATCTGTTTTCTCACAGGATTGAAGATCCGTATTAAAATGCACACCAATCCCTTGCTCGCGCATGGAATCCGCCAAATGCGAACGCAGATCATCATCAAACCCCCGCAAAAACATCTCCCCGCGATACAGCAAATCAACCTTTGCCCCAATGCCATGCAAAATATGCGCAAATTCCACCGCAATATATCCACCGCCAACAATCACCACGCGCTTGGGCGGGGTAGGCCAGCTAAACATATCATCCGATGTCGCCATCAAATCACCGCCATCTTGATGAGGAACGCGTGGTTTGCCACCAACCGCAATCAAGATTTTATCGGCGCTCACAACGCGTCCATCCACATCAACCGTATGCGCATCAATAAATGTGGCAAAGCCATTTAAAATCTCAACACCATTATTTTCCAATGTGCTCTCATACGCCTTGTTCAACCGCGTAATCTCCGCACGTTGATGCTTAATCAATGTGTTCCAATCAAATCCAATCTCATCGGGAACATCCCATCCATAGCCTTTCGCATCACGAAAATGCCCATGATAATCCGCGCCATAGGCCATAATCTTTTTCGGTACACATCCAAGGTTCACACATGTCCCGCCAAGCGCCGAAGCCTCCGCCACGCCAACTTTCGCGCCATGAGACGCCGCAATACGCGCCGAGCGAACCCCCGCCGATCCCGCGCCAATCACAAAATAATCGTAATCATAATTCCGTTCGTTCATGCTCTAATCTTTCCATCTCTTATGAAGCCATAGCCATTGCGCCGGCTCGTCTTTAATCCAATCTTCCAACATAACATTGGCGCGAAGCATCACGCTTTCAACCGCCTCATCTTTTTTAAATGTAAGCGGCGTATATAAAATCACCCGCAAATTAACACCATCACCGCGAACCACGCGCACGGGAATAATATCCTTGTCGTATTTCTGCGCCAATTGCACCCATACGGGGTTGGTCATCGCCCCCCGCCCAAAAAACGGAATGCTCAAACCCTCATTATATTTTTGATCAATCATAATGCCGACATTGCGTCCGCCCTTAACCGCCTTCATCAAGCTGCGCCCACCGGCTTGCGATTTCGCATGCGCATTTAATCGCCCATCCAATGTCCGCGCTTTGTTGAGCATGGCATGAGAATAAGGGTTATTCGGCGCCCGATATGTCGCATCAATCGGCAGGCCAAGTTGCAAAAACATAGACGCCTGCGCCACTTCAAAATTCGCCAAATGCGCACCGATAAATATGGCTGATTTTTCACCGCTGATGTAATCGGCCAAATACTCCGCACCTTCAATCACCGTATAATCACGCGCAATCTCTTCCAGATGCGCATATTCCGCCATAAACCGCCCCAAATTATCCCACATATCAAGAATAATTTGATCCAGCTCTTGCGCGTTAAGATCAGGAAACGCCCGCTCCAGATTACGCCGCGCCTTTCGCGTCGCCGCAAGCCGCGCACCAATATTGCGCCCAATCCATCCGCCAACATTCGACGTGGTCGCAACAGGCAAAATTTTGAATACAAAAAACAGGCAATACAGCAAAGCCGCTTCCAGCAAATATCGGATCTTTGTCATCTAAAGCGCCTCGCGCAAAAACGCCGTAACCGCATCCGCATCATCAAATTGCATAAAGACGGGCAGGGTGACAATATCGCCTCGCTCATCCTCAGGCAGACGAAGGTAATCTTTCTGCGTCGTAATAAGCGCCGCGCCATGCTTGGCTGCTGTCTCACGCAACGCGGCAATATCGGCGCTCTCATACGGGCAATGATCGGCAAATGCCTCACTGGCAACGATGTCATACCCCAAGCCATGCGACAAAAAGTCAAAAAACTTCTGCGGATAACCAAGCCCGGCAAACGCCAGATACTTCTGATCCTTTGGCGGCATATGATCTTGATCCGCCTCCAAATGCGCCGAAAACACAGGAACGTCTTCGGGCAGCAGATCACGCGCCCCCGACTTATCCTCGCCAATCACAAAAAACGCATCCGCCTTCGCCAATCCGCTCTGCAATGGCTCACGCAATGGCCCGGCAGGCATCATCAACCCATTGCCAAAACCCATCTCACCATTGACCACAATAATCTTGATATCCTTATGAATACCCGGATTTTGCAATCCGTCATCCATCACAATCATGTCCGCCCCACGCGACATACCAAGCCTCGCACCCTCAAAACGATCCGCCGAAACAATCGTCGGCGCATGCTTGGCCAGAATAAGCGACTCATCACCAACATCCCACGCGGAATGCGCATTGGGATCGACAATAATCGGCCCACGCTCCGCACCGCCATACCCGCGCATCAAGAAAAACGGGTTTTGCGCAATACCGCTTTCCTTTACCATTTCGGCAAATCGAATACAGGTCGGCGTTTTCCCCGTCCCGCCCGCGCTCAAATTACCAATGCAAATAACTGGGATATCCACCTTCTTTGCCGCGCTCATCGTCTGATGCACCTTGAACCCAACCCCATAAAGCCAAGAAAGCGGCTTTAATAATTTCGCATTCACCGCAAGGCTCTCGCCCTGTTTGGGATACCAAAAAGAAGGCGTATTATGCGGCATGGCGTATTCCTTCATCAATAATCGGTTGGATATGCTTAAGAACAATATCAATAACATGTCCTTTCGCATTCGCAAAATCATAGGCACGCCGCACATACTCATCACGCGCAGCATCATCACTCAAAAGCCATTCCAGCTTTTGCAAAAGATCATCTTGGTCATGAACCGAAATACAGGCATTATGCGCCTGCATATCATCATAAATATCCGCCAAATTCTGCACATGCTTGCCATGAACAACCGCACAGTGTAATTGCGCTGGCTCAAGCGGATTATGCCCGCCGCCGCCATCCGCGCTTAACGATCGGCCAACATAAACGATAGAGCCTAATCGATAAAAAAGCCCCATCTCACCCATCGTATCGGCGATATAGATGCTGGTGTTGTCATCGGGCTGAACCTTATCGGCGCCGCGCAACATCACGTTATGATGATCCGCCTCCAACGCCACTAAAATCGCTGCCCCACGGTTGGGGTGGCGCGGAATAATAATCGACAATAAATCGGGATACGCGGCCTCTAACATCCCGTGAAGATCCGCCGCAATGCTTTCTTCGCCATCATGCGTGCTGGCATAAACGATCACAGGGCGTGCCCCCACACTGATACGCATCATCGCTAAATCCTTGGCATCAAACCCAAGCGGCGCGGCGCTGTATTTCAAATTCCCACTCGCAACAACATCGCGCGCACCAAGACTCATAAAATTCTCCGCATCATCATCACTCTGCGCAAGGATCACATCAAACGTGGACAAAAGCGTCGCAATGCTCCCCCGCACCAGCCGCCACCGCGCCAGTGATTGCTTCGAGAGCCGCGCATTGATGAGCGCCGCGGGAGTATTGCGCGCTTTAATGGCCGATAACATATTCGGCCATAATTCCGATTCCATCCAAAACGCAGCATCAGGGCACCAATGATCCAAAAACCGCGCAACCCATTGCGGATGATCCAAAGGAATAAATTGATGAAAGGCGCGGGCGGGCAGGGCGTCTTCCATATGCTTGGCCGAGGTCTGCGTCCCGGTCGTCACCAAAATATGCGCATCGGGCGTTTGCTTTATAATCGAATGCACCAAAATAAGCGCTGACTGCGCCTCACCCACACTGGCCGCATGCACCCAAAACACATGCCCATCTGGGCGCGGCTTGGCGCTTATCCCTCTGCGCTCATCAAGCCGCTCTGCATTTTCCTTGCCCTTTGCAACGCGCGCACGAAGCAGGCGATTAAGCAAAGGCTCGGATTGTGTCATTATGGAGGTATAAAACTTTAACATCATTAATAGGTACTAAAGAAAAAAACATGTAAAATAAAGATATGAAACGCATTCTCAGCAATCAAAACAAAGATAAAAAAGCCGAGCTCCGTAAGCTCGTGCTCATACAACTGTCAAAAATGCGAACAAAAATGAAGCGCGAACATCCCGGAATGCTAGAAGGGCTGCGCGAAAAGATGGAGGCAAGTCAGCAAAATCAGGCGTCGCAACCATTCAAACCAACGCCGCCAGAAACGGCACAGGCAAAACCCGATCTCGCAATTGACCACGTCAAAAACAAAGAAACCATCGAAAAAATGCTGAATTTAAAATCAGACAATCCCGGTTTTGAAAAAGCCGTAAAAGCAATTTTATCTAAACAGAAACATTAGAGAATACAGTCACCAGCACCGGCGGGGTTGTTTGCGTCTGGTCCCGCGCCAGAAGGCTTCCAATGACATCCAGGCACCAAACAGACATGCTCAAAATAAAAATATGGCGGCTGGTCATTGCGTGAATTATCCTCAACCACCAAACCTGTTTTAAGTCTACTCGGTCCACCAGTCCCACACCCAGCAGTGGTCGGGAAGAAGTCCTCGAATTTAGTTTTTACAGGGTCGCGCTCCCACGGAGTAGTCGCTCCTGCGGGCGGTAAGGCCTCGTCAATCTTTGTCCCAAATTCAGACGCAACACTCGCGCAGCTCCCTGCTGGAAAACGTTTGTCATTGCCACTGGCGTAATCGTCAAATGTAAAAAAACCATCACTCGCAGCAATAGCAACAAAGTTCAAACATTTCGCCTTTTGCCAAACCGCCTGCATGATGTCACATGCATATGCTCCGCTGCCTATACTGCTTTCAAATGCATACGCGTCACCTGATGCTTCTGATGGCGCAGAACCTCCCCATCCGCCGCTTGCAGTGAGACGCCCACCAAGTAAAGAAGCATTGAAATTAGCGTTATCATAACTCACCAACGCATTTGAAATAAGCGCTTCAAGAGATGTTTTCATATGGCCTACAGGGATAGGAGCGGGACTCCAACGTTGTGTTTCGCTAAACATATCTTTCGCATGCTCCGCAAGCCCACGCAGGTGGTTGTCAAAACATGTGTATTCCAAAACACTATCTGGCTTATAAATCAGATTTTGGTTTTGTGTAATCTCACGCTGAGCTTCTAACCACGCGCGCGCTTCCAATGATTTATAATAATCCATATCGCACGGGCTAGGTGCAAATTGCGCTGAAACACTGGTGGAAAATAACAGCGTACATAACAAGACAGCTAAAAACCTGGTATCTTTAATCCATAAAAATGTCTTGTTTCTATAAAACATAATGCCCTTTGCTCTCTTTATAGTGTATTCGATTTTGCCCTATTTGCGCAAATATCATTTTAAATCTATCGCATAAAAAATTACGGTGCATCTTTACATGTGCCTACACTGCTGCCACTTGGCTCATAATAGCATCCGGGAGTTGGACATACATATTCCGCATATTGTCTTGTCGAAACTAATGTTACAGTACCTGTCGTACCATAAGAAAATTTCTCTTGCTTAACCATCACACCCGTTGGCACGGGTTCGGCGCAAGTCCCGCTAGATGAGGGGATGAACATATCAGAGTAGGTCACAATGTTATCTTTAAGCGCATATGTACCCCCGTCATTATTCGCAACGGCAATAGCCGCAGATGTAATAGGGTTTATACCGCCGCATTGCAATTGACCGCTCGGCAATGAATCGCGCGGATCCGCAGCCACTATATCTTCAAATGTCATGAAAAAAGTGGCCGGGTTGATATTCTTACATTTAGCAAGCTCGTAAACATCCCGCATATTGGAACACGCAAGGCTAGCCGCGCCAACAGATGCCTTAACATCACTGCTGATCCCTGCGGAGCCGCCCAAAAATTCATGATCAAAATTGCTATTCACAAAGCTGGACATCCCCTGCATCACAAGACGGTTAAGTGACACATCCAGATAAGTATCAGCAGTGTAAACATTGATATCAATATCAGAACCATCAGGCGTAGAAACACTTGAATAAGATCCACCACCACTACCAAGCCATAGATTGGTCTCCGAGAAAATCAAACCCGCAGTCTCGGCTGTGCGCTTAACTTGCCCATCAAAACATGTATATTCCAAAACACTGTCGGGTTTGCGCACCAAAAGCGCACTAATCATAATTTCCCGATTCGCCTCAAGATAAGAGCGCGCATAAATCTGGTTCATGAAATCACCATCACATGAATCATTCTCATGCTTTGCTTCATTGGGTGAACCTGGGGCATTAGGCCCATCTGAAGGATTTGAAGGTGTATTCGGCGTAAAAGCTTCCGAACACGGCACACTGCCAACATCTGGCAAGCCGGGAATAACAGACGTGCACTGCGCATATGCATCACCAGATGCCCCGAACAAAGCGATAAACGCAGCCGCACAAGCGAGAGTGGTGAGGCGTTTCATCATTGCGCGCTCCCATTCTTTAAACTGCGTATATTTACAAAACGCGACTGCGCCGCATCCCACTGATAAACATCATAGTCAAAATCATTATCAGGATGGTTAAAGCTGAGCAGGCTGCGAACGCCGTGATGCTCATCATATGCAACCATCATTTTGCGCGCTTCAAATGACCCAAGCTCAGCCAATCCATCGCCCGTAGTCGCAACTACATCAAAATGATTGCGGGTATCATTGATCGCACGCGCAAGTATAAATTCATCAATGCTATCGTTATTCAAATCCACCCGCGCAACCCGTGAAAAACGATAGTGATCAGAGATATTGGCGAGATCATGAGCTTTAGCGTTATTTTTATCAATAAAATCGAGGCTTTCCGCCGCGTATGACGGAATTGCAAAAGCACAAACCACCAAAAAACATACCGATAATATAAAACGAGAAACGGTCAAAACCTGCCCACCATGCAAAAAAAGCTCAAAACTTGTTATTCATTTTAGCAGACATTGGGGTGTATGAGCAAAAATAAAAGCGTTTTGCATCACAGACTTATTCAATTTTTGAAAAAGGGCCTAACCCTTAAGGTCAATATCAAGAATGCTCATGTTGAAATCATACGAAGTTTCACCTTCATCAACCAGCTTGTATAGAACACCAACAAATTCACCATTCAAAATCACTTCGACAGAATCATTCGCCTTTTCGCGCATCTTCAATGCAAACCCTTCAGATTTGAAGGTTCTGGCAAGATAGGCTTGTAATTGGGATACTTCTTCCGGCTTGATATTGTCGTCTGACATGTAGGCTCCTTATATTATGCGGCTAAATCTATATATCCATTGGATACGGCCTTATGGGTATCCTTGGCAAGTGTTTTTCTATCATCATATGCGGCAATATCAAGTGTATCGTGAAAAACAATCCGCATCACCGCCCCACGAGATTTGGCAAAACGCCACAAATGCGCAGGCAATTCCGTCGTCATGTCGCGGTGCCACGCATAGAGATCGCGATCATCCTGCGTCACGGGCACACGCTTATCCGATGTCATGACCTTAATCGTCACGGGCTGAATTTTCATCGCGGCAATTCCCGCATCAATCGCCCGCGCAAACAATCCCGTTTTAAAATCAATCACCGTTTGCCCGTCCGTAGACGTACCCTCAGGAAACACAATCAAGCTATCGCCGCGCTGCAAACATTCCTCAACCCCCTTGCTCGCAAGTTCGGGATTGCTTGAGCCGCGAATAACATAGGCCGTCTGCCGCAACCCCGCCAAAAACCCAAAAACGGGCCATTTCGCAACATCGGCTTTCGAAACGAAGGAGTAGGGGATAACACTGCCGATCACCGGAATATCAAGATACGATAAATGATTGCTCATCACGATCATCTGCCCGTCTTTATACGCAGATCCACTGACCTGAACACGAATGCCAAAAATAAAACACACACATTTCATCCAATACATCGGCAAAACGCGCGATGCATCACCTTTGCTAAACGCCATAACGATGATCTGCGGTGGAACAAAAACCAGACAAAGAAAAACAAACGCCAAAAATTTGAGGCTAGCGATAACAACCCGCATTATTCGGAGCTATCCGATACACCCTTACCGGGGATATCCTTTTGTATCTTGCGCTCAAAATGCTTGCGATAGCGATCGGTCACATTGCGCGTATCCATGATGATGCATACATCGGTAGTGTTAAATTGTTTATCAATAAACGCCCCATCGCCAATCACCGCACCAACACGCAAATACCCCTTAATCAACGGCGGAAGCTCATTAAATCCGCGTTTTGCCTCATATTCATCCTTGGGGATGATATCCATATTGATGTAACACCCTTTGAGCGCCCGCGTGCGAATCTCTTCCGGTGCAAGATGGTAATGATGCAAATAAGATAGCGGCAAAGAAATGCTCTTGATATCTGTGCTATGCAGGCTCGCACAACCAAACATAATCCCGATATCGTGATTAGAGATATATTCCGCAATCCCTTCCCACAATAAATTCATAATTGATTTCGTACGATATTCCGGCATCACGCAGGAACGCCCAAGCTCAAGCAAATTATGCCCTGAATTCAAAAGCGGCGTTAAATCATATTCATCACTGGAATAAAATTGACCAATCCGCTTCGCCGCATCTTGCTGCAACAGGCGATATGTCCCAACGATCTTATCGCCGCGCGCATGATCAATCACAATCAAATGATCCGCATATTCATCAAAATCATCAAAATCAAGCCGCGCCAGCGCCATCTCGTTATTCGGTTTTGCTGCAAATTCTTCGTAGAAAACTTGATAGCGCAATCGCTGCGCCGCTTCAATTTGCGCGGGATCATGCGTCAATCGCACGGAAATCGTATCGGTGTTAATCGCCGGGGCTTTTGGGGGAGCGGATTGAGTAGTCAAAGCACATAACCTTCTAGTGTATCTATAGCTATCCTATGCTTTTGAGGGGCGGGGTCAAGGATGATTTGCACTTACATTATGTGTTCTAGCGCCACGAAATCAGGAGGCGCTTTCGTGCGCACGTTTATCGAACAGCTAAACCTCACCTTCAATGATGCCGTCATTCCTTGATCAAGAGTTATCATGCATTATGAGCGCACACTCAAGATAAGGAGATGAAGTGAGAATTATAAGGCGGGATTACTTAATGAAAAGGTGAACTTCGCTCGATGTCGCCGTTGCGCTTTCATTGTATGAAAGGTCAATGCGGTTTGTATCAAGGCCAAGCTGCGTCAGTGTACGAAGCACTTTTTCCGCATTGCGGCGTGCGCGTGTCGTTTCAATCGCAACTTCTGCCGCGTTTCCACTGGTCGGGCTAACCGCAACCAAATCAAAACGCGCATCAGGATAACGCTTCAACGCTTCTGTCGCTGCCGTATAAACGGGCTGTTCATAATCAACATCAGGACGATCAAACTTAATCTTCGCCAAAGCACGTGGACCAGCCAAAGATGCCGGCGCGCTCTGCGTAACAGATGAGCTCGCCATCGTATCGCCGCCGTTAAACGTCGCTACGTTTGAAAACGGACGGTTCGAAAGGCTCTTACCAAATAAATCACCATTGCTAACACCCAACGCCAATGTACGAAGGTTATTACGCTCTGACGCAAGATAGCTGGTTGTGCGGGTGATGTCGTCATTCACAGTATTAAGAACACGTTCAATCAATGTGATCGTGTTGTTGATGCTGTCTTCTAGCTCGGAAAGCTTGATGTGGTCTTCTTCAACCGCGCCTGATACTGAATACGCCGCGCGTGTGTTTTCCAACAAATAAGATGCCTCAGACGCCGCGCCAGATGTATTCACCGCGATACCATTAAGGTCAGACAGACTGTTGCTCAATGATTCAAGGCTGCGCTCTGCTTTATCAAGGCGGCCAACAAGGCGCGGGTTACCGGGCGTTGTTCCACTTTGAAGTTGCGTATTGATCGTTGCGATATTTGCGTAATATTCCGCTGAACGCACTTCATTCGCGCGTTGAATTTGATTCAGGCTGTTGGTGATGTTCGTAATACGGCTTTGGATTTGCCCCAAAGTGCGCGCCAAATCACCAATCTGCGCAGATATGATCGACTTCCCGCCATCGTAATAGCTGTCATTCATGATCTCTTTTGCTGTAATCTCGCGAATCTCTACAGGTTTGGAATAAACCCCCTGTCTAAGGCTCTCGGGAATAGGGCCGCTCGTAATTATAAGCGATGGCGAACGATTATCTTGCGCCTGCGTTTGGATTGGAAAAGCCGCAATAACCATCGTTATCGCCGCAGTCGTAAGTAATAATTTTGTCTTCATGTCGCGCAACATAATGTTCCTGTTTTGTAATGCTTGTTTGGTCGGATATCGAGAGGATACAACTCAAATAATAGATTACTCTATTGCAAGAGCATCGCTTTATCAACGCTCAGTGTCAAGCACAACACTGATTCTATCAATAATTTTATAACGATAACATCCAATGCATGCAAATAGTGTAATTGAAGGGTTGCATTATAAAAAGTTTTGGCGTAACTTCCCGCTCGATTTGATAAAAATCGTGTGCGCCCGTAGCTCAGCTGGATAGAGTACTTGACTACGAATCAAGGGGTCAGGAGTTCGAATCTCTTCGGGCGCACCATTTATCTCCTTTACACCTCCCAAAACATTATACTATAGCGCGATAACCAATCACCCAATCACGCGTCATGCTTGTCTGTTATGATCATCAAAACCCTTAAGGGATTTAGGGGTTTCGCTCTGTTGCTGTGTGCTTTGAGAATGCAAATTATGCATATGAAGGCTAACCGTGATGCATCAAACGCATACTAATCATTCATTTTTAACATTTCTCTTGCAATGCACTGCAAAAAACGCTTAATTGTGCCCGTTACAAACATTTACATCGCATAATGAAAGGAATTAGGGATGTCTAAATTTACCCTTGCAGAATATATATGGCTCGATGGCGCTGTGCCTACACGCTACTTGCGCTCGAAAGCACGTGTTGTTGATTTGGGTGTAAATCCATCAATCGAAGATTTCCCTGAGTGGAGCTTCGACGGATCATCAACAAACCAGGCCAGAGGCAACGATTCGGATTGTATCTTGAAGCCATCAAGCTTCATCACTGATCCTATTCGCGGCGAAGGCAACTTCCTTGTTATGTGTGAAGTCTACAACGCAGACGGCGAAACACCGCATGAATCAAATTCACGTGCGCAGCTTCGCACGATCCTTGATGCAGGTGCGGGCAAGACAAACCCATGGATTGGCTTCGAGCAAGAATACACACTCTTTAAAGGGCGCACACCTCTCGGCTGGCCCGAGCAAGGATATCCAGGTCCACAAGGTCCATATTACTGTGGCGTTGGCGCGGATGAAATCTTTGGTCGTGAACTCGTTGAGGCGCATGCAGAGCTTTGCCTTCAAACAGAACTTATGTTCTACGGTATCAACGCAGAAGTGATGCCCGGCCAATGGGAATTCCAAATCGGCTGGCGCGGTGACGATAACGAGCCTGCAGACGTTCTCAAAATCTGTGACCACACATGGCTTGCGCGTTGGTTGCTCTATAGAGTAGCGGAAGAGTTTGACGTATCTGTGTCTATCGATAACAAACCTGTAAAAGGCGACTGGAACGGGGCAGGGATGCACGCAAACTTCTCTGATGATAACACACGTGACAAAAACAAAGGCCGCGATGCAATCGAAGCTGCAACAAAAGCACTCGAGAGCAAGCATGCTCAGCACGTGATACTTTACGGCGCAAACAACCATGAACGCCTGACAGGTGATCATGAAACATGTGACATCGAAACGTTTAAAGTTGGTACTGCGGATCGTGGATGTTCAATCCGCATTCCTCAGCCAGTGGCACAGAAAGGCTATGGTTACTTTGAAGACCGTCGCCCTGGTGCAAACGCTGACCCATATTTGGTTGCTGCGCGACTCTGTGCAACAGTTGCCGGTATCGACGAATCACTCTTTAAATTTACACAATGGCCACGCAAAGACGCAAAATTTGCAATCGCCGCTGAGTAGTTAAAATTAAATCATGAAAGGGCATTCTCGCTTAAAAGTGAGGATGCCCTTTTTTATGCTCTGAATATGGCCCCGAAGGACTCAAATGACGGGGCGATATAATCGATTCTAAAACGAGCTGCGCTATGATATATTGATGATGAATGGCCACATGCTGTTTATGTTAAATAAATACTATCATTTTTTTAACTTTTCCACGTTATCCTAATAATTCGGATGAGCACTCTGCGTAACAATTGAGCAATTTAAATTTTCAAAAAAGCATTGAAGATCAATGAAAGACGACGATAAAAAAATGAATGAATCAATCGACATTTCTGAATTAAGCATTGTTGAAGAAGACGATGTTATTGATGTGGAAGAAGTTGAGCTTTCTGGGGAGGAGGCGATGCCAAATATCTCTCAGGATGAAGAGGATATTGTTGTTGAGTCTGTGCCATCGGATGGCGCGGAATTCTTTGGCAGTTTTGAAGTGATGGATGACGCGCCGGCCGATGACGCGTCTGTTCAGGGCGCATCTGTTAAAGATGATCAGGCGCCCAAAAACACAAGAAAAGAAAAACCTGAGTATAGAGGCCCAGGGGGTGATGTTTTTTCGCAGGATACGGAATTCGATGTTATCCCCGAGGATGAGCCACAAAAAACAACACACATAAATCCCTCTGATTTAGGTGCGGGGCAAGAAGAAACACTCCCTGCGATGGTCGATCCCGGCCTTTATGAGGGGATGAACGAATCTGAAAATAAGGATCTGGTTAATGCTCGCACGGGGCGCGGTGAGATTAGAACATATACTGCCGCGCAAGGTGCACCTGGGTTTAACGATCCTGAAAAGAAAACGGTAAGAATTCTTGGTCGCATTGGCGACCTGATGGTCAAAGAGGGGATTATTACTGAAGGGCAGCTGAAGGTTGGCCTGAAAGAAAAGGGCATCACGGGCAAAATGCTCGGCGAGGCGCTCGTTGATCTTGGTTTTATTGACGAAGACACCTTAATAGAGGTGCTTGCAAAAGCATCTGGATATGAAGTTTTCGATCCACGAAGAACAGTTTTCAATTCCGACGCGCTTGATCTGATTGATAAAAAAACCGCGACATATCATAAAATGCTGCCCGTAGCGCTCACTGAATTTGAGGCGCGTATCGCGATGGCGGACCCGTTCGATGTGCTCGCACTGGATAAGATTAAACAGCAAGTTCCAAGCTATTTAAAAGTTGTGCCTCTCGTTTGCCCATCATCAATTCTCTCTGATGCGATTGATGTTGCCTATGGCTGCGCTAGCTCAATCGATGAAATTCTCGGCGAGCTCGATAATGGCGAAGGCGGAGATACAAATGATCTCAGTGATTTGGATGACGGAGCGTTCGCTCACCCTATTGTTCGCTTAGTGAATGCGCTAGTCTTTGAGGCTGTAAAACTCGGCGCATCTGATTTGCACTTTGAACCCGAAGAAAACTTCGTGCGTCTTCGTTATAGAAAAGACGGAACACTCTTCACCGCTCAAATTATTCACAAAGAGCATTGGAGCGGTATATCACAGCGCATTAAAATCATGTCAAAAATGAACATCGCGAATAAGCTTATTCCGCAAGATGGGCGTTTCGGCATGAGCGTAAATGGCCGCGAAGCAGATTTCCGTGTTTCATCATTGCCAACGGTGCATGGTGAGAACATCGTTCTGCGTGTTCTTGATCAAAGCTCGTCAATCATGGCGATGGAAAAACTCGGTTTTAGTGAGCACAACGTCAAGCTTATCAATGCATCACAAGCCAAGCCCGAGGGGATTATCATTGTTACGGGGCCAACGGGGTCTGGTAAGACAACATCTCTTTATTCCATGCTCAATGAAATTAATACCGTGGATGTAAATATTCAAACGCTTGAAGATCCGGTTGAGTATTCTCTACCAATGATTCGTCAAACGCACGTCAAGGAAGGCGTTCTGGAGTTTGCGGATGGTATCAAAGCGTTGCTAAGGCAGGATCCCGACATCATCTTTATTGGTGAAATTCGCGATGCTGAAACCGCTGGCATGGCGCTAAAGGCTGCGATGACTGGTCATCAGGTTTATACAACACTTCACACAAACGATTCGTTTGGCGCGATTCCTCGTCTTTTTGACTTGGGCTTGAAGCCTGGCATGGTCGCGGGAGCGATTGTTTCAATTTTTGCGCAACGTCTTGTGCGTGTTTTGTGCAAAGATTGTAAGCAGAGCTACAAGCCAGACGAAGATGAATGCAAAATACTTGGTGTTGATCCTGCTAAGCCGCCAAGAATACATAAAGCCAAAGAGGGCGGATGCGGAATGTGCGAGGGGACAGGGTATAAAGGCCGCTCTGCTGTCGTCGAGATTTTAATGTTTGACGAGGAATTGGATGAATTACTGGCGCGAGGTGAGTCAAAAGCCGACATCAAAGCGCTCGCTGTTAAAAAAGGCTTTAAATCTATGAAGGACGATGGCATCATAAAAGTGCTTGAAGGCAAAACGAGTCTTGAAGCTCTCGCCAAGGTTGTTGATGTCAATAAATAACCGTCTTTCAGCTTTATACATCTGGGGTAAGAACAATAGAGCGTTATAAATACAAAGCAATAAATGAGGCCGGCCGCCCAATTCGCGGCTCGATCGCTGCTGGCAGCGAGGCGGATCTCTATAAACAGCTTCAAACCGCGGGTTTGGAGCTAGTCGATTGTTCCGTAATCAGTAGCAGCCCAAAATCTGCCTTGCTGGGTGGTTTGGGTAAGCCAAAGGTCAAGACACGCGACCTTATTCAATTATTCGTCCATATGGAGCAAATGCAAAGCTCGGGCGTGCCGCTTCTGGACGCGCTCGGTGATATTCGTGATACAACAGAAAATCCAACCCTCTCTGACATGCTGACCGATATTCACCGCGATGTATCTGATGGGTCTTCGTTGTCGGAGGCGCTGAACAAGCATCCTAAGATATTCACAAACATATACATTTCATTGGTTTCAGCTGGTGAAGAGACGGGGGATCTAACCTCTTCTTACAATCAGTTGATCAAATATCTGAAATGGGTTGATGGCATTAACTCTAAAATTAAAAAAGCGACACGTTATCCGATTATCGTGACATTTGTTGTTTTGCTAACCATTACATTTATGATGATGATTGTTGTGCCGCAAATCGTAGGCTTCCTGAAGTTCTTAAGTCTTGATCTCCCATGGTTTACCGTGGCGCTCATTAACACATCTAATTTCTTTTCTACGCCGGCATTCTCTGTCTTGGGTATTCCTATTTATGGCGGCTTTATAGTATTGGGTGTTCCTGCATTGGCTTATTTTCTCATGAAAGTTGCGCATAAAAGCTCGGAAAGCGTCGCTTACCGTGTTGATATGATCTTTTTAACGTTGCCTGTATTCGGCGGCTTGATCCGTAAGATTACAATTGCACGTTATTCGCAAACATTTGCCGCGCTCTTTTCCAGCGGTATTGACGTTGTTAACGGTCTTAAATCTGCACGCCAAACGGTTAGCAATTTAGTAATGATTGATGCGATGAAAACCGTTGAGCGCCTTGTTCAATCTGGTAGCCCTCTTTCTGAAGCGTTTAACGGCTGTGGTGAATTTCCAAGTCTTGTTATTCGTATGGTGAAGGTTGGGGAAGAATCAGGTAAGCTATCACCAGTGTTGGATCAGGTGTCTGATTTCTACACACAAGATGTTAATGAAGCGATTGATGGAATGATTGAATTAATTCAACCAACATTGACCGCAATCCTGGGTTTGATGATTGCGTGGATTGCCGCCGGTAGTCTAGGTCCAATCTATATGAATCTCGGCAACTTTATGGACTTTTAAAAAGGAAAGGTTGCATGTCTCTTAGTTTTTTATCTAGCAGTAAAACTGTTCTTCTCGTATCTGACGAAGCTTTACACGTATTCAGCGCGGCGCCAAAAGGTGTTGATCTTGTTGATAGTGTTGATTGGGCTTTAGAAGATTTCGAGGCGCACCTTCTAAATCTTGTGGTAAAAAAATGTGGTGGAAAGCCCATTTTGATACTCAATGATATGGTCGAGCAACATTATCGCAAAGAAAAAGTGATTAAATCCGGCGCATTATTCGGCGATAAAGCTGCAATGGTTCGTCGTAAGCTGAATGTAGCATTCCCAAATTACCCAGTGCGCGCTGCTTTTCCATTGAGGGAGAAGATTGCTAAAGCGGAAGGGCAGCTAGCCGCAGATATCTATATCTTTGCTGCTGTCCCCAATTCTACACAATTTAATCAAACCATGTCTGCTGCATCAAAATCTATGGCGTCAATCGCTGGCTTTGGGCTGCTACCCGTTGAATCATCGGATATGCTTAAGGCATTATCCGAGCGCTTATCAAAAGATAAAAAAGCAAAAGCTGCAAAATGGTGTGTCTTTGTTGGTCAACATAAAGGCGGCGGTTTAAGGCAGATTGTAACAAAGAACGGAGAAATCGCATTAACGCGCATGACTCCCGTCACTGAAGATGTTGGCAATCACCAAAAATGGGCGAGTGAAGTCAATGACGAGTTGAAATCCACGATGAGCTATCTTGCTCGTTTCGGATATGTCCCCGATGATACGCTCGATATTATCATCATCGCCGATCAGACCTCGGGCGATTTGCTAACAGGTTTAGTCGATACATCGCACGGCGCAAACCTTTTCACCATGGCCTCTTACGACGCCGCAAAGCTCTTGAATATTCGCCTTGGGCGCCTTCAAGAAGGCGATGCCAATTATGCGGATGTTCTTCATGTCGCGTGGTCCGCACGCAAAGGCTCACTCATTTTGCCAATGAAATCAGCGCAAGTTGATGCGCTGACAAAACCGCGCCAAGCGGCAATGGCCGCTTCTGTGTTGCTTTTATTAAGCGGGGCATTCTTAGGGTATCAGTCATTCACGACCTTTAATTCACTCGCTTCAATTAACAATGATCTTGAGGCTTCTACAAATCAGAGAGCGCAGCTTGATGTGCAATATCAAAAAGAATTAGCAAAAAAATCAGAGCTGGGTTTTGACGTGAAATTGGTGCAAGCATCTATCAATGCTGAAAAAGAAATTGAAAGCAAAACAATTGATGTGATTGATTTCTTTAACAGCGTAGGGACCGCAATTGGTAAAGACCTTCGCGTGGATTCAATCGGTATTAAGGCTCTTGATGATGATGTTGCTGAACAAGGTATGCGAAGTTTTTCTAATGATAGGAACAAACCTAAGCCATTATATGAAACAACGCTTCAAATATCTTACCCCAGCACAGCAGACATTGAAAAAGGTAATACCGAAGTCCGCGATCTCGGTGATCGTTTGTCAAAAAACCTTAAAGGCTACGATGTAAAGATAACGAAGCTGTTAAAAGATTACGAATACACGGAAGGGCTGATCGTCGAGACAGGTGATCTTAAAACAAACGATCTAGCGCAGGACTTCCTTGCTGAAATTAAGATTGAAGGCCCATTAATGGAGGCGAAAACGCAATGATAAAGATACTCGGTTTCCGTCGCATTATAATTCTTGCAGTTCTGTTGGCGTTAAACACTGTCTTCGGCTTGTCCGCGTACATGTATTTCATGCCGCAAAAAACAAGCAAAGATCGTGAATTACGCACTATGCGCGGCAAGGTCAGCACACTTAAGGCTGATATAGATGGGCTTTTGGTCGAATTTGATCAATTGGATCAGCAGCTAGATACATACAAAGCCCTTAAAGACAGAGGCTTTTTTGACACCCAAAGCCGTCGCAAAGCCGAACTCGTGCTGCAAGAAATACAAGATCGCTCTAGTGTTATCTCGGCAGTTGCAAGTATAGCTGGTGGAGAATTTGAGGAAAACACACAGGCTATAAAAGCAGACCATCAAATTTTAAAAAGCCCAATCCAGATAAATATCGAGGCGTTAAATGACCTTGATGTTTATCGTTACATATACCTCATGGATGAGTATTTCCCCGGACATATATCTATTGAAAATATATCTATTAAACGGGAATCAGATTTGAACGGTGTAGTCCTTCGCGCCATTGCGAGCAAAAATCCGCCACCACTTGTAAAGGCTAATCTCGAATTATCATGGCGCACAATGATACCTATAACCACCGATGAGACCAATAACGGAGGAGGGCAATAAAATGAAAAAATATCTTCTCTTACTAGGTGTCGCTGTTTTTAGCCTCTCAATCAATTCGAATGCGATGGCTCAAGATGTTCCTGTCGCACAAGAACAAAATGCGCCGAGTGAACCAGCGCAAGAAAATGCTGACGCGTCATCACTCGCGCAAACACCTGAAAAAGTTAAGTATCAATTTTCTGTCGATACGTTCCCCTCCCTTTTGTTTACGTATTGGGAGCAGGTCGCAATCGAAGATGCTCGTAATTCAACAGGCCAAAATAGGGCGCCAACAGATTCTGAAATAGGCAGAGTGCTTGGTACAGATACAGACGATGAGCGGGTAATGCCCCCGCCCGAAGAAAGAAATATCGCATTAAGCGGCATTGCATATAAAGGTAACAAAAATTGGACAATATGGTTAAATGGAAAACGCGTAACACCAGACGCAATTCCCGAAGAGGCCATCGATTTAAAAGTGTTTAAGCAATATATCGAAATCAAATGGTTTGATGAATATACCAATCAAATTATACCGATCCGATTGCGCGCCCACCAACGCTTTAACATTGATAACCGCATGTTCCTTCCAGGTTAAAAAAAATGTCACAAACACCAACACTCAACATTGATTCTGTTTATGTATCATATGATGGCGCAAATGACGTCATATCTGATATTTCTCTACAAACCCAACCCGGTGAGTTTTTTGGCTTGATCGGCCTCAATGGCGCCGGCAAGACGACACTCATAAAATCCATACTCGGATTACGATCTCAGCGCGAAGGAGAAATTTCTATCTTCGGCAAGCCGTGCACCAACGCGGAAAGTAAGCAAAATCTTGCTTATCTCCCTGAACGTTTTGACCCTCCATGGTTTTTAACGGGCCTAGAGTTCTTGCGCTTTTCCCTCAAGCTGTACGGTCAAAAGGTAAGTGACGATGTGTTCTACGAATACGCCGAAAAACTCGCTTTGGACAAAAATGCGCTAAAACGTCGCGTGCAAACCTATTCTAAAGGGATGCGCCAAAAGCTAGGCCTTCTCGGCACGGTGCTGACAAACTGCAAGCTATTAATCCTCGATGAACCAATGAGTGGCCTTGACCCGCGCGCCCGTACGCTCGTCAAAGATATGCTCATGAATATAAAATCTGAGGGACGTACAATCTTTTTAAGCTCCCACATTCTAGCGGATATGGACGAAATTTGTGACAATGTCGCTGTGCTGCATGACGGACACATCCAGTTCACTGGAACCCCATCGAATTTAAAGAAGCAAACTCATTGTGAAAACCTTGAACGCGCCTTCTTACATTTTATTGAGAAACCCGCCGCAGCGTGATAGAATCAAATCGTTAATCGCTTTAAGTGATTCCCGCCAAATTCACATCACGTGATGCAAAATTAAATATTAAGGTTAAGGCATGTCTAAACACGCAAACACACTCCGCAAAAACATTCTAATGTCGTTGGTCTTATCGACGGCTATCGCGCTCCCTCTTAAATCTTATGCGCAAGATTTACCTGAATTGGCGCCTGAAGAAATGCCTGCGGATGAAGGAATGGACATTAATGACGTTCTTAATGACATTGAGGGTGCAATGCCCGCCGAAGACGTTTCAGAGCAAACAGAAGTTATCGAGGTTATGCCTGAGCCTGTTCCAGAAACTGCCCCTCAACCTGAAATCAATGAGCTATCAGATCCAGAGGCTGCAAATGCAAAAGCTGCAATGGATCAATCAACGATCATCCCGCAAATTCCCGAAACGCAAGCACAAGAGAACGCGGATGATGGTTTGTTCTTTGATGCGGAGCAAAACATTCCACGCTCAGAAATTGGACGCAAAGGCGCTCCCCGTAAAATCAGCCCGGCTGATGAGCCAGGCACAAAATTAATTGTTGTCACGAAAGATTACAGCAGCAGCTCTACCAAGGCGGAGCTTGTAGCCGCAGAGCGCGCTATGAAACTCGGTCGTTTTGACGCTGCATTGGATATGTATGAAGCCATGTACGCTAAAAATAAGCGTGACCCGAACATTTTAATGGGACGAGCAGAAGCGTATCAGCGCCTCGGGCAAGATGATTTCGCCGTTCAAGCTTATGAGGAGCTGCTTGAACTTCGCCCTGATAATGTTGAATCCCGCGTCAATATGCTGGGCCTTATTGGTCAAAAATATCCCGCCGTCGCCCTTCGTCAGCTCATGGACCTACGAGAGAAAAACAGCAAAAATGTCGGTATCGTCGCCCAAATCGCCGTTGCAAAAGCCGCTTTGGGTGAATACGAAGACGCAATTCGCTATCTCGGTATCGCCGCAAGTATTGAACCAAATAACCCATCTCACATCTTTAACATGGCGGTTGTAGCGGATACTGCGGGAGATAAACAGCAAGCAATCTCTCTCTACGAACAAGCTTTGGAAACGGACACACTATACGGTAAGGGTGATTTGATCCCACGCGATGCCATTTTCGAACGCCTCTCAAGCCTTCGTTAAATCATAGCTGTGTAAACCAAGCGAGAGAGTAGGGGCTTAAATGATTGCGTATCTCAATGCCCCTATATTCGAATTCCAAACCTTTGAAATCATTGTCCTTCTGATCTGCGGATTAATGTTCGGCAGCTTCGCCAGTGCGCTGACATATCGTGTCCCGCGCAATCTGCCATGGGTTACCAAGGGCAAGAGCGAACATGGCCTGCGTTCCGCGTGCCCGTCGTGCAAAACACTCCTAAAACCACGCGATCTTATTCCTTTATTATCATGGGCCTCATCCAAAGGGCAATGTCGTCACTGCGCTCAGCCAATCCCCAAAACATATCCCGCTTGCGAACTTCTTACGCTTTTGGGGTGTGTAGGCATATACGCAATCTATGGAATGACATGGTTCTCTTTGCCGTTTTTTCTCATGATACCGTTTTTAATTGCGCTCATGATGATTGATTTCGAACACATGATCCTCCCCAATCAATTGGTTGCCATCATCTTCGCTCTAGGATTGGTCGCGTTGACCATGCGCATCCTGTCTGGCGAATCACCTGATATAACCGCATCGCTCCTGATATATATTGGCGGCGCATGTCTCTTTGGTGTGTTCGCATGGGCGCTTGGCTTTATAATGGAAAAGCTCCTCAAAAAAGAAGCGCTTGGCTTTGGCGATGTAAAGTTTTTTGCCGCGGTCGGTGTCTGGGTGGGGATTCCCGCGATCGGCGCATTCTGTATAGCCTCAGGATTCATCGGTGTGGCATTGGCATTGGTCTGGAAAAGCCGTACAGGAGAAGCCGTTTTCCCCTTCGGCCCCGCGTTAATTTTATCTTTTTACACAGTTTTGCTGCTTCAAGGTTCTCATTTCCTGTAAAAAGGGATAAAATATAAAAATAGTCTGCGTTTTTTTACTTTCCGTTTATTAATTTACGTTACCCTTAAAGACGGTAAGGCAAAGATCATTTAAAAAGACCCAAAAAACAGGGCAAGAGCACAAGGCAAACACTATCATTTTCGCGCTATTCTCGGCGCATTCTCATCAAAGGAGAGAGCATTGGACTTAACACAGCTATTAGCATTCACCATGCAAAACGACGCATCCGACTTACATCTTAGCGCCGGAAGCCCACCAGTCATCCGCTCAAGCGGTCAGCTAAAACGTGTCAAAGCAGACCCGCTATCAAGCGACGACATCCGCACAATGCTCTATTCCGTGATGACCGAAGATCAACGCGCTGAATACGAAAAGAATATGGAGATTGATTTCGCGATCGCTCTAGGGGAAAAGGCACGTTTTCGTGTCAACGGCTTCACCACACGTCTTGGATCATGTGCCGTCTTCCGTACCATTCCAACCGAAGTGCCTCTGATGTCTGATCTTGGCTTGCCGCCGGTGATTCGTCGCTTTGCTGAATTGGAAAAAGGAATCGTCCTGATCACTGGCCCGACGGGCTCTGGTAAATCAACAACCCTTGCGTCAATGATCAATCACATTAACATGCACCACCCAAAGCATATTCTTACGATTGAAGATCCAGTGGAATTTTTCCACAAATCTCAAAAAAGCTTGATCAACCACCGCGAAGTCGGAACCGATACAAATTCTTTCGCACGCGCATTGAAATCCGCGCTGCGTGAAGATCCAGACGTTATTCTGGTCGGTGAGATGCGCGACTATGAAACAATCTCTCTCGCGCTAACCGCTGCGGAAACCGGTCACTTGGTGTTCGGTACACTTCACTCAAACTCCGCTGCAAAAACAATTGACCGTGTGATCGATGTGTTCCCAACGGGGGACAAAGAAATGGTTCGCGCGATGCTTGCGTCATCCCTACAAGGGGTCGTCGCGCAAACACTTCTCCGTAAACCTGAGGGCGGACGCGTCGGTGCATTCGAGGTGCTCGTTGGAACCAACGCCGTACGTAACCTCATTCGCGAAAACCAAATTCCGCAAATGTTCTCCATGATGCAAACGGGCTCACGCTACGGCATGGTCACAATGGAAGACTGCGTGAATGATCTTCTCGAAGCGGGCATTATTGATATGGATGAAGCGCGACGCGCCATCCTCGAGGCAACTGACGAGGAAGATGAAAGCACAGACGGCGACAGCGGTTACGCAAGTGCTTCTCTTGGAGGAGGGAAAATGAACCTCGACACCATGGGCGCTGGCAATAAACCCAGCAAGCAAGGTAACAACGATGACGGGTATTCCTTCTAATGACTGATCCTGAGTTAATATTTAGCTACCTCACAGCCATGGAGCATAATAGCGCCAGTGATCTTTATATCACGGTTGGCAAGCCCGCAACACTGCGCGGTGAGGAGGCGCTCATAACGCTCTCTGATAATCCACTCACCGAAGATGATGTGAATTCGATCCTCGCTGCGATTCTAACAACGCGCCAAAGACGCGAATACGAAACAGAGATGGAGCTAAACACTGCGCTTGATATGGGAAAACATGGCCGTTTTCGTGTGAATGTTTTGCGTCAACGCCAATTTCCCGCTCTTGTTATTCGTCGTATCACGTCCATAATTCCAAATTTTGAACAACTAAAGCTGCCTGCTATATTTGGACAGCTCGCAATGGAAAAGCGTGGCTTAGTATTGATTACCGGGATGACGGGCTCAGGTAAATCAACCACGCTCGCATCTATGATTGATTATCGTAATTCTCGTGAAGAAGGGCATATCATAACGATTGAAGACCCCATTGAATATTATCACGACCATAAAAAATCAGTCATCACGCAGCGTGAAGTCGGCGTAGACACAGATAGCTACGCAATCGCCATGAAAAACTCTCTGCGTCAACGCCCAGATGTAATTCTGGTCGGTGAAATTCGTGACAGAGAGGTGATGGAACAGGCTCTGGCAATTGCAGAAACAGGACATTTGTGTCTTGCGACAATCCACACCAATAACTCATATCAGGCAATTGAACGCATCGTTAACCTATTCCCCGAAGAGCTTTCCGCGCAAATTCGTATGAATTTAGCAATGAATTTAAAAGCAATCGTTTCTCAACGCCTCATACCAGGTGTTGAGAAAAAATTGGTGCCTGCGATAGAGGTGATGATCAATCAGGGGTTTGTTCGTGAACTCATTCAAAAAGGCGATATTTCAAAGATTAGAGAGGTGATGGAACAAAACGTATCAAGCGGCATGTGCTCATTTGACCAATGCTTAATTGCGCTATACCAAGCTGGGAGAATCACCAGTGAAACTGCAATTTTAAATTCGGATAAGCCATCTGAAATGAAAATAAAAGTACAACAAGCAGATCTGGTTTCAAGCGATGCCAAAAGTAAAAACAAAGACGGCGTTCTGGCTGGTCTCGATACATCGATCATTTCTCTGCATGACTAAATTAAGAAGCAAAGTTTAAAAACATTTTAAAGCGATGTTGCTTGCAAACAGCACTTATGGTCTAATTATTATGAGTTTTATATTTGATTCTCTTCTTTATCCTTTCAATTCGTCAATCCTTGCGAGTTCATAATGCAAAAAATTCTTTTTTCAAAAGCCAAAGTATCCAAGCTTCTAATATGTGGTGCGCTTCTTCTTCCTATTTTGGGTGTGTCTGCTTGTGATATGGCGCAAAATACATTGAAGCCTGATAGAGAAGCTAGTCTTGAGATGCAGGACTATCGCGATGCTCTGGCGTCACGTATTGCAGATGACTTAACGGACGACGAGGTCGATAAGACTAACATCCCTAAGCTTCAGCCTTATATCTCTTCCGGCGCTAAAGATATGAAGTCAATGCCTCTCGTGTCGCTTTCTGTGAATCAGTCAGTGCCATTGAGGGATATATTGTTCGAATTAGCCAAGCAGGCTGATTATGATCTTGAGCTTGATCCTAATATTCGCGGCTCAATTATCTTTACTGCCCGCAACCGTCCTTTCGACCAGGTTGTTCAGAGAATTGCAAGTATTGCAGGGCTTCGCTATTCGTTTAACGATGATGTGCTTCGTGTTGAACTCGATAATCCATACGGCAAACTGTATAAAATAGACTATCTAAGCTATGTCCGTTCAAGCTCTAGTGGGATTAGCAATGATATCTCTGTCGTATCAGGCGATGGAACGGACACGGGCTCGCGCTTTACGGCTCAATCAGAGACTGAAATTGATTTCTGGGGTGAGCTTGAAAACAACTTAACACAAATTCTAGGCGGTCAATCAACTGGCGCGCTTAAAACGCAACGTGACCCATCTATTTCAGCGACTGCGCCAAACCCGTTGCTTGAGACCACTTCTGGTGATCCTGTCGAGGCTAATGTTACTATAGGTCAGGTGGCAACAGACGATGTGAGTACTGCATCTGGCGATGACGACAATAGTAATCCTCAGACATTCACACTCAACAAACAAGCTGGCCTTATCAATGTTTATGGAACCGAAAAGGCACATAAAGAGGTCGCTGAATACTTAAAGCAAGTCAAGCGGTCGGTTACATCACAGGTGCTTATCGAAGCTAAAATCCTTGAGGTGACTCTAAATGATACATACGCAACCGGCGTTGACTGGCGTGCAATCGACCTTTTCGGCTCCGAAAGTGCGCTAAATTTCTTCACTAGTGCTGGTGCAACAGGTTTGAATAGTCTTGCCGCTGCGGGGACAACTGCTACTGGCATCAACTTAGGGCAGAACTCATCACTACCAATTCCAGGTATCAGTAGTGATTTAACCACTAAATCATTCGCGGCTGGTATTGCTGGTAACGATGTACAGGCGCTCATTACGGCTCTGTCACGTTTTGGTACAGTAAAAGCCCTCGCAAGTCCTCGTATGACCGTGTTGAACAATCAACCCGCCGTCATGAACGTCGCTACAAACGTCGTCTTCTTTGATATTGATATCGATACAAGTACTGATGATGATACGGGCGATCGGGAAACTGATATTAACGCAGGCGCTCAAAACGTTCCTGTTGGTGTGCTTGTAAACGTACAACCATCAATCAATCTGGATGACAGAACTGTATCATTAGCATTGCGTCCAACGATCACAAGCATCTCCGATAGAATTGAAAACCCTGCAATTGATTTCATTTCTCAGACAGTACCGGGTGTGAACGTCTCATCACCTGTGCCTGAATTGAATGTCCAAGAAATTGACTCTGTCATTAAAGTCAATGACAGACAGCCAATCGTAATGGGCGGACTTCTTCAGGATGTCGTCCGCAGCAATCAAGACGCTGTTCCTATCCTGGGTGAAATTCCAATGATCGGCGCTGCTTTCCGTGATGACACAAGTATCATTGAGAAAACAGAATTGGTTATCTTCCTCAAAGCAACAATTCTGGACAATGCGTCTGACTCTGTTCACGCAACAGACAAGGATCTGTACAGACAGTTTTCAAGCGATAGAAGACCTCTGCGCTTCTAACATTTTGGAATAAACCTGTGTCACTTTCATTGATCCAATATGTATTAAAGGCAGCAATTCGTGATAAGCTTATTATCGCGATGCTGGTTTTAATCATTTTGACATCGAGTATGTCAATCTTTATGGCATCCTCTGCAATCACCGAGCAAGATCAATTCCTCGCTGTCTATGCATCTGGAAGTTTAAGGATCCTTGCTGTATTAGGGTTGGTTATATTCACCGCATTCTTTGTGCGCAGATCCTTTGACTCAAAAGACGTTGAATTCCTACTCTCACGACCAATCAGCCGCGTTAAATTCGTTTTATCCTACGCTGTCGCATTCTCAATTCTGGCGGTTACACTCAGCCTTGCTTGCGCTTTGGCGCTGTATTGCATGTCGCCGCACCTATTATCCAATGCGTTTATTTTATGGTGTTTCAGCATCATCATCGAAACCATCATTATGGTGAACTTGACCTTTGCTTTTGCCATGATCCTATCAAGTGCCGCAACAATTGTTCTTGCTGCGCTTGCTTTTTACGTGCTCGCGCGCATGATGGGGCAAATATTGGGTATCCTCGATTCAGGAACCGCCGGCCCAGTCATGGACGGCGTGCAAGTAATCATGAATATGGTCTCTGCTGTAACCCCACGCTTGGACCTAATGGGCCAGACCTCATGGTTGGTGTATGGGATAGGAGCCGATGTAAACTTCATGTTTGTTGCAATTCAGGGCGGTATTTTCCTCGCTGTTATCCTGATCGTTGCGTTAATTGATTTGGTCTTAAGACAATTTTAGAGATGCAAAAACCAAGAACCATCACGGTACTGAAAATAGCATTAACCCTCGCGGTGCTATCAAACGTGCTGTTTTGGTTTTACTCCCGTGAGTTGCGAGCACAATGGTTAAACATTCCACCTGTCCCCACAAGCTTCTCTGCCGTGTCTTCAACGCTTGGAGATGAACAATTCGCCGCGCGAATGATTTCAATGATGATCCAAAATTTTGGCAGCACAGGCGGCCGCATAACACCAATCAAAGATTATGACTTTGACAAACTAGGCGACTGGTTGATGTTAAATTATAAGCTCGACCCTCATTCCGATCTGGCGCCATATATGGCCGCATATTATTTCGCCCAATCTCAAGATCCCACAAAAATCAGACCAGTCATCGATTACCTGCGTATAGCGGGCAACAGCACTGAGGGTGAAAAATGGAGATGGCTCGCTCAAGGCGTTTATTTAGCGCGTTTTAAGCTGAATGATTTAAACCTCGCTTTGGACATGGCAAAAGAACTTGCCGCACTGCCAAACGATGACATGCCCAATTGGGCAAGGCAAATGCCCGTTAATGTTCTCAACCAACAAGGTGAAAAAGAGGCGGCTTTAGACCTTATGTTGAGCATTTTGAAAGATAAATCTGATAAAATCCATCCCAATGAAGTCAATGCAATGCTCGCATATATATGTGAGCAAATCCTTGACCCCGAGGAAGCAAAAACGCACTCTTTATGTGTAGATTTTAAATAAATTGAAATTATAGAAGTTGGAATAAGCCGCATGACATCAATGCTACAAAACCTGAACTTCTCATTGCCCGAAATATTATCACTCATCGGAATGGTTCAATGTGTCTACCTTCTAGTGTATATCATTGCGCGCATGCGCAACATTGGCCATGCAGGCCTCCCGCTTGTTTATTTCTTGGTTTTGGGCGCCGCATTTTTCTTCGACATGGCAGAAACAAAAATTGGCGCGCTCAGTGAATATTACTATTACCTACAATGGTTTACTTGGTTTTCACTCGCCCCATTAAGTGTTTTATTAGTAATCCAGTTTTCAGAGATCGATAAATCCCCGCTGCTACGCGATTATTGGGTGCTGCTGCTGCCGCCATTATGTTTCATTCTCTCTATCACCGCCGTAGATACAATTAAAGCATGTAACCGCTTAGAGCCGTGCGAACAACTCACCTCGCTTATGACTGTTACAGGTCTTTTAGCCGGAGCAATCAGCATTCTCGTTATTTTCAGCAAAAAAGACCTATTTGCCAAAATCCGTAAACAAAAATTAGGAAAAGAACGATATTGGCTAATATTAACTTTAATAAGTGTAAATATTTTGTTGCTACTAACGGTCATGGCGGCGCTCACAAACTACATAAGCATAGAAGAAGCTGCGCTTATGCGCACAGTTTTAGGGCTAGCCTTTGTCTATCTTGTCAGCACAAGCCTGCTGCGCCTCTACCCAAAACCACCGAAAACATCAACAACAACAATAACCAACGAAGATTTCAACGAAGAAGAACGTGAATTAGCCAAGCGTATTGAATATTTGATTTATACAGACAAAGTCTATCAGGAGCCTGCCTATTCCAGATCAGATTTAGCCAAAGAATGCGACTGCTCTGAAACGGTTATATCAAAAGTTTTTAACGCACATTTTCAAAAATCATTCCCACAAGTTATGAACGAACATCGCGTTGATGAGGCAAAACGCCTTTTGGAAGAGACAAAAGCCACCATAAAACAGATATCCGCAGAGGTTGGTTTTAATTCAATGCCATCCTTTAACCGCGTATTCAAAGACATAACAGGTTACTCACCAGGCGCGTACAGAAAAGCACTCAAAACGTAAACCTATCATTTTGTGATGGTGATAAATCACCTCTCATTTTGTGTTGCGCAAATGGCTAACGTTAAGATTTCATTCATAAAATTCGGGTTAAGCTGGTGAGGTTGGGTGATGTGTGTGCTGTGCATAGACTTGTGTATAAAACCACTTCGCGATACAATTTATGGGTGCTGTATTTTGATTCGTTTCTTCCTTGGAGCGGGGCAAGGCACATCTCTCAAAGCTAATCCGTTTCTACATATATAAAAGGAGTTTAAAATGGATAATTTAAATCTACAAAACCGTAAAGGCGAAAAGGGTTTCACTCTTGTCGAACTTGCGGTTGTTATGATTATTATCGGTCTTTTGATCGGTGGTATCTTGAAAGGTCAGGAATTGATCACAAACGCACGTGTAACATCATCAGCATCACAAGTTGAAGCTATGGGCGCTGCTTATAACAGCTTCCGTGACCAGTATAATGCGATCCCTGGTGACATGGCGACTGCGCAGGCACGTATTGGTACTTGTGGTAACCAAGTAGCAGCGTGTAATGACGGTGACGGCGATGGTCGTATCGGTGTTAACGTTGGTGCTGCTGGCGCACTTGCTGCGAACAGCGCTGCTGGTGAACCTGGTAACTTTTATGGTCAACTTTTGGCGTCTGGTTTGATCACAAGCATGGACGGCACTGCTGTACTTAGTTTCGGTAACCAATTCCCAACTGCACCTATCGGTGGTGGTTTCTTGGTTGGTGACACACGCACCGGAGTTACGGAATTCCTGGCAGCTGATATGAGGCCTGGTATTTATGTTGTATTGAACGGCGTTACAGGCGCAGTTGCCGACGGTGATGGCGCTCTAAACCCTCAACAAGCTGCTAACATCGACCGTCGTTTGGATGATGGATTGGCAAGTGCGGGTACTGTGATTGGTCAAGATACTGCTGCAAACTGTAAAGCTGCGGCTGGTGACGATGAATATGACAGTGTTGCTACTCAGACTTGTGCAATCGCTTACCGCATGTAATCACGCATAACACATAATTCAACAAAAAGGCCGCTCATACGAGTGGCCTTTTTTAATGCGTATAATCTCGCCGCTACTACCGCCACATAAAGGCGGGCAGGGCGCATATGTCGGCGCTTATTTCTTGATCTGTCCTGTGCCCGCAATCTTCGCAACACTAGCAAGCAAATCCATCGGCATCGGCAAAACAATGGTCGATCCTTTGGAATTGGTAAACTGCCCCAATGTGTCAAGATAACGCAGCTGCATCGTCTCCGGACGGCGCGCCAAAATCTCCGCCGCCGCATCCAATTGCTTGGCCGCCTGAAACTCACCTTCCGCATTAATCACACGCGCACGACGTGAACGCTCGGCCTCCGCCTGTTTCGCAATGGCGCGCACCATGGTCGGATCAATATCAACATTCTTAATCTCAACATTGGTGATTTTGATTCCCCATTTATTGATATGGCTGTCCAAAATCTCCTGGACATCCGCATTCAACTGCTCCCGATTGGACAACATATCATCCAATTCATGCTTGCCGAGCACCGAACGCAACGTTGTCTGCGCAAGCTGGCTTGTGGCATCGCGGAAATCTTCAACATTGTTAATCGCATGTTCCGGATCAACAACACGGTAATAAACAACCGCATTCACCTTCACCGATACGTTATCTTTCGAAATCACATCTTGCGGCGGAATATCTTCCGTACGGATACGAATATCCACGCGTTGCTCAATATAATAGAGCAGGGGAATATTAAACACCAAACCCGGCCCCTCAACCGTGGCATATTTCCCCATTGAGTACATAACCGTACGTTCATATTCGGGAATGATTTTAATCAAGGTGAACAAAATAAATCCGACCACCAGTAAAAATACGATAGCAAACTCCATAACAACGCTCCTTAAGCTTTGGGTTCAATCATTAATGTTAAATCTTTCATCTCGATCACGCGCACAATTTCATCCTTGGCGAGTGTGAGGGGCTTAGCGCTCTGCGCATGCCAATTCTCGCCGTCAATAAACACCCGCCCTTGAGTGTCATTCCAGCTAATCACCCGCGCCGTGTCGCCAATCATGCCCTCTTTGCCGGTTTGCGTGCGCTTGCGATACGCCTTAATCCCAACCCAAAGCCCCGCACCAATAATCAGCGCAAGCATCATAGAAACCGCAAAAATCATCGCCAAACCATACTCAACAAGCGCAGGATCAAACGACACAGCCGAGCCCATAATGACCAGCGCAAGCCCGATCAAGCCAACAAGCCCAAACATAGGAATGAAGATTTCGGACAATATCAAAATTGCCCCGACGATGAGTAATAGCAATCCGCTAATCATACTGCTTTCGCATTTTTTCGTTAAGCGCTCTGCGCATTTCTTTTTAAGAGTGCGTCGATTAAAGCATCTCCCATCGCCGATGTCGAGACCGCGCAGCCATCGCTGCCCGCGATATCCACCGTACGAATACCCGCATTCAAAACATCCTGAACGCTCATCTCGATCAAATCCGCCAAATCCCCGCGATCAAATGAATACCGCAGCAACATCGCAAGGCTAAGGATTGTCGCAAGCGGATTGGCCTTATTCTGCCCCGCAATATCCGGCGCAGAGCCATGCACAGGCTCATACAGCCCCGCAACATCCGCGCCGCCCAAAGACGCCGACGGCAACATGCCAAGCGATCCGGTCAGCATCGCCGCCTCATCCGATAAAATGTCACCGAACAAATTATCCGTCACAATCACGTCAAACTGGCGCGGATTGCGACAAAGCTGCATCGCGCAATTATCCGCATACATATGCTCTAATATCACATCGCTAAATTCGTCTGCATGAAGCTTGGTCGTCTCTTCGCGCCATAACTTCCCGCTCTCCATCACATTGGCCTTTTCGCATGAATGCACCTTATTGCCACGTTTGCGCGCCAATTCAAATGCAACCTTGCCAATGCGGCGAATTTCGGACGTCGTATAGGTTTGCGTGTTAAACCCGCGGCGCTCAACCCCACCGTCTTCATTAGTGCCCAAATCTTCAATCCCGCGGGGCTCACCAAAATAAACACCGGATGTCAGCTCGCGCACGATTAATATATCAAGCCCCTTAACAATCTCTGGCTTCAACGTGGACGCATCAACCAACGCATCAAACACGATGGCCGGGCGCAAATTCGCAAACAAATCCAATTCCTTACGCAGGCGCAAAAGACCCGCCTCAGGGCGCAGATTATAGTCAACATCATCCCATTTCGGCCCGCCGACAGACCCCATCAAAATCGCATCCGCCGCGCGGCATTTGTCCAAATCACCATCCGATAACGGCACACCATGCACATCATAAGCCTGCCCGCCAATCAAACCATGATCGCTCGTAACCTCTAAACCCGCATGTTCGCCAAGCCAGGCCAAAACCTTCTCCGCTTCGGCAACAATCTCGGGCCCAATGCCGTCACCGGGCAATATCATCAATGTGTGTGTCATATTCTTTAAACTCTTTTATCTCTGCTTATTAAACCCAAGGCTGCTCAACGCCGCGTTTTTCCTCAAATGTATCAATATGAAGCCCTTTTTCCAGCGTAAGGCCAATATCATCAAGGCCATTCATCAAACAATGCTTGCGAAACGGATCAATCTCAAACTCAACGCTGAATTTATTCCCGCGTGTGATTGTCTGTTTCTCCAAATCAATCTGAATAAGCGCATCTGGGTCTTGCTCGGCGCTTTCCATCAACTGATCGACCTGTTCCTGTGGCAATTCAATCGGCAAGATACCGTTCTTAAAGCTGTTATTGAAGAAAATATCCGCAAAAGACGGCGAAATAATACACCGAAACCCCATATCCAAAATCGCCCACGGCGCATGCTCACGGCTTGATCCGCATCCAAAATTCTCACCCGTGATCAAAATTTGCGCATCCGCATATTCTGGTTTGTTCAATACAAAATCGGGCAGGGGATTGCCGTCATCGTCATAACGAATATTGTAAAATGCCGAAACACCAAGCCCCGTGCGCTTAACAGTCTTCAAAAACTGTTTCGGGATAATAATATCCGTATCAACATTAATCATGTCGAGCGGCGCAGCTTTCGCATTCAATGTGTTAAATGGTTCCATAGTCTAATTTCCCTGTAATATACGGCCTTCTTTATAATCTAGCATTTTCATTTCCGCAAACGCTTCGAACAAATCCATGTCAAAAATTTCCGCCCCCTTGTCATCACGCATCCGCGCAAGCACAGCCGGCGGAGAAATATCACGATCCCCGTAATGCGGACGCCAAATTCGCCACCCATCATAAGCCTCGACAATCGCCGCCAAACGCAAAGGCAAAGACAGCTGATCCCCCGCAATCTCAAGCGTCCCCTGACCATCCATCTGCTCATGATGATAACGCGCGATATCCATCATCAAATCTTTCATCGGATGGTCAATATCATGCAACAATTCTTCAACAATTTGTCCGCCCAAAAGCGTATGCGTACGCCGATATTTCTTAATCGCACCCGTTGGTTTTTCTTCCTGATCCCAAATCCCCGCAGGCAGCAGCTTTTTACCAATATCATGCGGCAAAACCGCCAAATACATATTCTCCGCAACCAATTCGCCAAGCCCCATATGTATACATGTACGCTTCACATTAATCGCCACACGCTGTGCATGTTCATGAAAGATGTATGTGTGTGCACCATTGGTGTTCTCGCTGCGGACATCGTTATACGCCTCAAGATCCGCCATCTGCGAATTGATAAAGCTTTTTATCCGCATGCCAATCTCTGGCGTGTCGTTTAAATCAAAATAATCTGGCCACTGATTCATCGTGATCCCTCATTGAAAACCTATATCCTTTTAACGCCATCCAATTGAAAACAAAAGGAAAGATATATTTTTATTTTAAGATAAATCCGCGCAATCGCGCTTCAGTGCTGCGTTACAGCAAATTATAAAATAGGAGAACATCGCTTTATTTGCTATAATAAGGGTATGAGAGAAAATTATAAAGTCACGCTATGTGTGGGTTTCTTCGCTTTTATCGGTTTTTCAACCATCGCATCAGCGCAAAATACAGATCAGCAAAATTTGTTTATTCCGTCCGTTTACACCTTGGATAATGCATGGAACACCCAAAAACACGATTTCACCCAAACCGAAGCCGTGCCCATCATCTTGGACACGCAAGATGCGATGAATATCGCCGATGCTCAAAACAAAGATGTCGCCCCAAATGCGGATAAAAACCAAGCCGCTTTCAAATCAAAAGACGATGAAGATTGGGAGGATAAGCTCCTCGATAAACTCCCCTATAAAAACACGTTGAAATACACATGGAAAATCATCGATGGCAAAGAAAATATCTATTTCGAAGGTCTGCGCGTGGATCGCGGCAATAAGGGGCTAGAATACAGAACCCAAGATGTTCCATTCATCGGCAAAGTCGACGCCTTAAAGATGCGTGCTGAAATCGGCGAAAGCAGCAACCTGATATTCGAAAGCGATTATATCCCGCTATTAGGGCGCAAAGAAGGCTTCAATTTCAAAGCCACCGCAGGCAGCGATAGCAACGTGTCTATCCGTTACAAAACATCGTTTCCATAACGCGTTTACCCTTTATTTGCATATTCTATGCTAATTTGGTAGCATATAAATCGTCTTAATGATGGGGTAAGACAATGAAAACAAGAACATATCTAACTATTCTAACATTTCTATGCACAGTCGCATCGCAAAGCTTTGCCAACGAAACATATAAGTTAAATGCACAGGCCGACAAAAAATCCTTCATGGAGGAGATTTTTGGCGAGTATGATGATCGCGATGGCATCCGCTATAACTTTGCAGGAGACGCGGAGGAAGAGGGCGCATTAAAGCTGTTTGTGAAAAACACAACAAGCCAGAATGACCTCATCGATCCCTCCGCCAGCGCCTTAAGCAAAATCAGCCCGGCTGCAGGCATTCAGCTTAATTTCGAATTCTAAAATTCCCGAATATCGGTCAAATGCCCCGTAATCGCCGCCGCAGCCGCCCGCGAAGCAATGCCGCAGGTATTGTTCGCTAAACCAAAAGAGGCCTAAAATTCCCGAATATCGGTCAAATGACCAGTAATCGCGGCAGCCGCCGCCATAGCAGGGGATACCAAATGCGTGCGTCCACCGCGCCCTTGGCGACCTTCGAAATTGCGGTTTGATGTCGATGCACATCGCTCACCCGGCTCAAGCTGGTCAGGGTTCATCCCCAAACACATCGAACATCCCGGTTCACGCCAATCAAATCCCGCTTCAATCAAGATATCCGCAATGCCTTCTTCCTCGGCCATAATCTTAACCAGACCAGAGCCAGGAACAACCATCGCTTCCTTAATGTTCGCCGCAACTTTTTTGCCTTCAACAACCTTCGCAACCTCGCGCAAATCTTCGATCCGCGCATTGGTGCATGACCCGATAAACACCTTATCAAGCGTGATATCGGTCATCTTCATTCCCGCCTTTAGGCCCATATAATCAAGCATACGCTGCACGGATGCGCGCTTATGCTCATCATCGAAATCCTCGGGCGAGGGCACACTGCCAGTAATCGCGATCACATCTTCGGGCGTTGTGCCCCATGTCACTGTTGGTTCAATATCAGGGCCATGAAGCACGATTTCTTTATCGTAATGCGCGCCTTCATCGCTCGCCAAAGTCTTCCAATAGGCAACCGCCTGATCAAATTCCGCACCTTTGGGGGCGCGTGGACGCCCTTTGATATACTGAAACGTAGTCTCGTCAGGCGCAACAAGCCCCGCACGCGCGCCACCCTCGATCGACATATTACAAATCGTCATGCGTCCTTCCATCGAAAGATTACGCACCGCTTCACCCGCATATTCAAGCACATATCCCGTACCGCCAGCCGTACCGATTTTACCGATAATCGCCAAAACCATGTCTTTCGCCGTCACACCCGGCTGCAACGCGCCATCAACGGTGATGCGCATTGTCTTTGCGGGTTTTTGGATCAATGTCTGCGTCGCTAGGACGTGTTCAACCTCACTCGTGCCAATCCCGAACGCAAGCGCCCCAAACGCGCCATGCGTGCTTGTATGGCTGTCTCCGCACACAATCGTCATGCCGGGCAGGGTGAACCCTTGCTCTGGCCCGATAATATGCACAATGCCCTGACGCTTATCCGTCAAATCAAACAATTCCACACCAAATTCCGCACAATTTCTGCGAAGCGTATCAACCTGAATGCGGCTATCTTCCTGCGCAATTGGCACGCTGCGATCGGTTGTCGGCACGTTATGATCCATCACCGCCAATGTATTGGCCGGACGGCGAACACTGCGCCCCGCCAAGCGCAACCCCTCAAAGGCCTGCGGCGATGTCACTTCATGCACCAAATGCCGATCAATATAAATCAGGCACGTTCCATCATCTTGTTGATGCACAACATGGTCATCCCATATCTTTTCAAACAAGGTGCGTGGCTTGGCTTTTGGATTATTCGGCATGTTAATCTCTCTTTAATGTTTAATCCCTACAATATGTTCAGGATTGGCAATTAAACAAATAGGCACGAGCCATGTCAATTCAAGAATGCCAATTACAGGCACGGACAAACGTTATTATTTAAGAGGGTAATAAAACATGGCAGGACATAACCAAGAAACATTTGCAAATGCAGCGACTGTTGAGCATGCAATTTTGGGAACCTATGATATTATTGTTCCAGTGGCACCGGCCGAAGGCAACAATACACTTGTTTTCAGAAGCTTTACTGAAGGGGCTGATAACAATGAAGTAGCGGGGTTTGAAAAAATACCCAATGAGGTTTTAAGTGGATACCAAGGATCAAATATCGTTGCTTTAGGCGCGATGACAACAGATCATATTGAGGGAATTGCACAAAGCGCTGTGTCAAAAGCAACCTTGATGCTTGGCGAGGAGAGGCTAGAGGGGATATTACCTGAGGGTATTGACGCTGTGGAAGCTGTTCATATCTTTAATGGGCAAATAGACTCGGAACAGGCTTACGATCTTATCGGAAATGGTATTTTAGAAGCTCTGGAAGAATTTAGGTCTGATGCCATGGGCACTCCAGATGGCGGTAGTCTTGATATGAATGACCCTGAACATGCCGCAGTATTTAATAATGTAGATAGCGTTTACGCAGGGGTTAAGTTAGCCAGAGATTTGCCTGCTTATACGTCTCAATTATCATCGCAATTGGATGCGCAAAATCCTACTGATTACGGAGTTTCTCAAGGCGATTGGGATAAGGCGCAAAATGTTCTCGATGGAACGGTAGAGCCGCAGAGACCGGATTTCGTTCCCGGAGCCAACGACATTTAAAAGACCGAAAATCAAATCACAAAAAAACCGTCCATCACATGATCGGCGGTTTTTTAAAATTCTTAAACGGGGCAAGCGCTTATTCTGCGTTGCCTTCTGCCGCTGCCGCTGCTGCTGCGTCGGCTTCTGCTTTCGCTGCGTCATCCGCTGCTTTTTTCTCGGCCGCTTTTGCATCTGCTTTCGCTTTGATCGCAGCTTCTTGCTCTTTGCGCGCTTCCGCACGTTTCGCATCTTTCGCTGCTTTTTTCTGCGCGCGTTTTTGTGTTTGTGTTAGCTGTTCTGCTTCTTCATCAACTGTGGTGTCAAAACCATGACCAGTTGTACGCTCAACAATACGTGCTTTCTTACCGCGAAGATCACGAAGATAGTAAAGCTTTGCACGACGTACAGAGCCTTTACGAACAACTTCGATAGAATCGATACGTGAACTCCAAAGCGGGAACACACGCTCAACGCCTTCGCCATATGAAATTTTGCGCACTGTAAAATTCTCGTTAATGCCGGAACCCTTACGTGCAATCACAACGCCTTCATACGCCTGAATACGCTCACGCGTACCTTCTTTAATACGGACATTCACGCGAACCGTGTCACCAGAACTAAAGGATGGGATTGTTTTTGTTTCTTGTAGTTTGCCAAGCTCTTTGGCTTCAAATTTTTGTAGTATATTCATCGTTTTATTTCCTTGTTTGAAACCTCGTAATTAGGGAATTCCCTAGCAGGTTATTTATCTTTTTTATGGTCATCCGGACATACGCATCCAAATTTTGACTGTTTATGTCAGAGTGCAGATGAAATTGCAAGGTAAAAACGTGAGAAAAGACCTGTTTATCGCCGCCAAGAAAAACAGCTGGACGTTTGGTTGTGTTACTTTTTTTCCAAAAGATCAGGACGTATCTTTCGAGTGATGTCCAACCGCTCCTCGTCACGCCATGCGGCGATCTTCTTATGATCACCCGATGTCAAAACCTTTGGCGCATCCAGCGTATCACCGCATCGGGTTTGCCACTCGGCGGGGCGCGTGTAATGCGGATATTCTAACAATCCATTGGAAAAGCTTTCCTCACTCACCGTCTCGCTATTGCCCATCACCCCGTCAAGCAAGCGAATGCAGGCATCCATGAGGATCAGCGCGGCTGGCTCTCCGCCCGAAAGCACATAATCACCGATCGAAACCTCTTCAAAATCATACGCATCCAAAACCCGCTGATCCACGCCCTCATACCGCCCACACAATAGCGTGATATCAGGCGTCGCCGCCAATTCCTGCACTAGATTTTGCGTGAGCGGCTTTCCGCGCGGCGAGAGATAAATCTTACGCCCGGCTTTGGGCAAAGAGAGCAGGGCGCTTTCAATCACATCGGCGCGCATCACCATGCCCGCACCCCCGCCATACGGCGCATCATCGACCGCGTTATGCGTGCCAATCCCGTAATCACGAATATTCACCGTCGAATACCCCCAATCCCCCCGCTCAAGCGCTTTCCCCGCCAATGACATGCCAAGCGACCCGGGAAACATCTCTGGAAAAAGGGTGAGGATATTGAAATTGAGTTTATGTTTCATAAGTCATTGCGAGCCAAGCGAAGCAATCCATAGCCATCAAGAGCAGTTTTTGGATTGCCGCGTCGGCTTTGCCTCCTCGTAATGACGTTTTAAGTGTCTCATCCAATACCATCAATCATCGGAATAACGGTCACGCTGTCATCTCTAACCTCTGGCACGTGATCGTCTGTAAACGGCACAAGATAAGCCTCACCGCTCGGCGGCTTAATCTCCAGCAAATCACCCGCGCCAAAATTATGCACCGCAATCACCACGCCCGCGTCTTTGCCCGCTATGTTCACGGCCTTCATCCCGACAAGGTCTTCAATATAATATTCCCCCTCATTAGGATCAGGCAATTGGTCACGATCAATGAACAATTGCGTGCCCTTAATCGCATCCACCGCCTCACGACTATCAATGCCCGCAATCTCGGCGAGGAAATACTTCCCATGCGGGTTCTTGAGCGTAATCTCAAATTCCTCAACCAACTCAATCAGATAAGGATCATCCCCATACGGCAAAATCTTAACCAACCCCTTAACCCCATGCGCCTGCGCAATCACACCAAGACAGATGCGCTTTTCCGAAGGGGGCGGGGTTTGGGTGTTTGATTGTGTGGTCATATGTTTTTTTTATCGTTCAAATAAAGGTGAGCCGTCATGTGGAAAAATTGGGCAGTCGATATGCTTTAACCTTTTTCTTTCGCTCGATAGATTATCCCAAAACTCAGAAATTCCTACTCTATCATAATCTTTTAAGGCTCTTGTCAGCTCTTGTCTATTCTGTTCTAGGGCATTAAAATATCTGGCGTAAAGTCTTTCTCCTGTAATATCACCTTGTCCCTCAACGATGGCTGTAAATGCATATATGCCTTTACCCTCTCGTATATCGCTAAGCGATGATGGAAGGCCATAGTCAGAAACATTGACGTGATGAAGGCCTGTTGTTCTATATACGCCATGAGATAAAGCTCTTATCGAAAGATCAACTTTTGCATGTCTGGTAAAAAGGTCAACAAGGAATGGTTTTGCTTTATAGTTAACTGCATGCTGTTCATAAATGGCGTCTCCAGGAACTAATAATTTCCCCTCACCGCCATGCTCTGATTGAGGGGGCTTGCCTTGGGTGTTCCAGGTAACGTAATCGATTTTGTGGTCAAGACCCGGTGCTACTAATACATGTTTACCCATAATATTATTCCTTCTGTTACGCAGTGATTGCCGACATCTAGCATAAAATAGTCACCCTGCAAACTATTATCGCAATACCATAAATCAAAAACCCTCTCCCGATAAACACAGGAGAGGGTGTAATGAAATGGCGTATTATGAAGGAAAAGCTTACTCGGCTGGCTTTTCTTCTTCTTTGGGGGCTTCTGCTTCCGCATCCGCAGGAGCGTCAACAGGTGCATCCGCTGCTTCAGGTGCCGGAGCATCTTCAACAGGCGCTGCCGCTGCTTCGGCTTTCGCCGCGTCTTCTGCTGCTTTAGCTTCCGCTGCCGCTTCTTTAGCAGCCTCCGCAGCCGCTTCTTGCTTTTCCTTCTTATCCGCAATCTTAAGCGCAGTCTTTTCAGATTGCTTAGATTTGTTCGGACGATCAGGTTGCGCAGGAACAGGCGCTAAGCCCGCTTTACCCAAGAAAATCGCAACACGCTCGGAAGGTTTCGCACCTTGCTCAAGCCAGTATTTCACACGATCTTCAACAAGCTGAACACGCTGGTCATTGTCGTTTTCGAGCAATGGGTTATAAGTCCCCAATTTCTCGATGTAACGTCCGTCACGGGGCATACGCTTATCCGCAACAACGATACGATAAAATGGACGCGCCTTACGTCCACCTCTAGATAGTCTGATTGCAAGTGCCATAGTTTTTCTCCTTTTTAATAGTTCTTACAAATTTAATGATATTAATTGCTCTCTTCATTTTTTCTTGGTCCTCGGCCAACAATATTTTGAAATGATGCAAATGCTATTATCGCTGCAACAATAAACGAAAGAATTTTTGCTATCCCTATTGTTATTTCTAATTTCGATGAATCTTCAGGGTTTGTAGCAGAAACGCCTTTTATATCAGTTGGTTGTATATCCACAATGCCTACAGAATGCACGAAAATGCTACCAAGAATGCTAAATACCATTTGTAGTATTAGGTAGAGAACAGGAAGTGCAATAATAGAAATAGTTGCTGCGTATATTTTTCTGATCATTATTTCTTCCCTTTCTTCTTACGGTTCTTCTTAGTCCCACCATGGCTCGGCAAACCGCCGCCCATGCCGCCTAAACCAGGCAAACCGCCCGCACCACCAAGGCCACCAATCGGATTAGCGCCACCACCCGCAAACGGGTTTGGCCCCAACGGATTGTCATTTTCCATGCTGGCCATATCTTTGGCGAGGCCATCGGGATCCATGCTCTGCGCCATCAGCTCAAGCTCGTCGGCTTTGCCGCCCATCATGCCCTTCATCTGTTTCATCATGCCGCCCATGCCCATCTTCTTCATCTTCTTCATCATGCCGGCCATCTGCTTTTGCTGTTTCACCAGCTTGTTGATGTCCTGCACCGAAGTCCCGGAACCTGCGGCAATGCGCTGCTTACGCTTCATGTTTAAAAGATCGGGATTTTCCCGCTCGACTTTGGTCATGGATTGAATAATCGCCTCTTGGCGCTTCATGAATCCATCATCCAATCCTGCCTCCTCAAGCTTACCCGCCATGCTGCCAATGCCCGGAAGCATTTTCATCATCGCGCCCATGCCGCCCATTTTCTTCATCTGCTGCATCTGGGAGAGGAGGTCGTTAAAATCAAATTGGCCTTTCTTGAACTTCTCGGCCATTTTCTTGGCGTCTTCGGCGTCCACGCTCTGCGCTGCTTTCTCAACCAGAGACACAACATCGCCCATGCCAAGGATACGTCCCGCAACACGATCAGGGTGAAACGATTCAATCTCGCTCCATTTCTCACCCACACCAAGCAACTTAATCGGCTTGCCCGTCACGGCCTTCATCGACATCGCCGCACCGCCGCGTGCATCGCCATCCACACGGGTCAGCATAATGCCCGAAAGGGGAACAACCGCGTCAAACGCTGTCGCTGTCTGCACTGCGTCTTGTCCAGTCATCGCATCGGCGACCAATAATGTCTCAATCGGCTTGGTCGCTTTTTGCACCGCGGCAACTTCCGCCATCAATGCCTCATCAATCGAAAGACGACCCGCCGTATCAAGCATGACAACGTCATAGCCCTCTTTACGCGCCACATCCATCGCACGATTGGCAATATCAACGGGCTGCTGCCCCTCAACGATATCCAATGTCGCAACACCAGTTTGCTCACCAAGCTGCTTAAGCTGCTCTTGGGCGGCGGGGCGATACACGTCCAATGACGCCATCAATACTTTTTTCTTATGCTGATCCGTTAGGAGCTTTGCGATCTTCGCGGTCGACGTGGTTTTACCGGACCCCTGCAAACCCACCATAAGATAGGCCGATGGCGGCGAAGAAAACTGAAGTGCATCATTGGTCGAGCCAAGCATCTCAACAAGCGCGTCATGCACAATCTTGATGATTTGCTGGCCGGGGTTAACACCCTTAATCACGCTCTCGCCAACGGCTTTTGATTTGATGGTGGAAATAAAGTCCTTAACAACCGGCAATGCCACATCCGCCTCAAGCAAAGCAATGCGAATCTCACGGCTCACCGCCATGACATCATTCTCACTGAGGCTACCCTTACCGCGCAGCTTCGTGAACACACCACCTAATTTTTCGCTCAATGATTCAAACATTTAAAATCCATTGTTAATAATAAGCTCTAACCCCACTGAGCGTATTCGCCGAGTAGGGGGTACCTGCACCCCGAGAGTGCGCGGGCACTGACAAAACATCGATGTCAGTGGAATTTGATGGGAAAATATGAGAAATGCGCTATATTGTCAAGGAGTTTAAGCAATTAAAGAGCACATCATAAAGTTTAGAAAAATGCACGGTGCAAAGCAAATCGAAGATTTGTTTGCCTCTATATCAAGAAGCCCGTGCAATTTAACAAATAATAATAGGGTGAAGAAAAATGAAATTTAGAAAAATGCATGGGCTAGGAAATGATTTTGTCATCCTCGATTTCCGCACGAAATCAGAGCCGCTCTCCCCGGGGCAAATCAAACATATCTGCGACCGCAATTTCGGTGTGGGCTGTGATCTGCTTACCGTGTTGGAGCCATCGGATAATGCCGATGTGTACGCCCGCTTTTATAACGCCGATGGCTCCGAAAGTGATGCCTGCGGAAATGCCACACGATGCGTCGCTGATATCGTCATGCGCGAACACAACGCCGATACCTGTACCCTTGAAACGGGCAGGGGGGTATTGCCATGTACGCGCGCCGAAAATAACATGGTCACGGTTGATATGGGCGCGCCCATGAATGTGGAGGAATTAACCCTCAGCGAGGGCGTGGCGCATGCACCGATTTCTGTCAATATGGGAAATCCACATTGCGTCTTTTTCGTGGATAACCTTGTGGATATACCTGTGGAAGAGATCGGACCCCTTGTGGAAAACAACCCAATTTTCCCAAATAAAACAAACGTTGAGTTTGTGGAAATCTTATCTGATACCAAAATGCGTCAAAAAACATGGGAACGTGGTGTCGGTGTCACGCTTGCTTGTGGCTCCGGCGCATGCGCAGTGGCAACTGCTGGCCTCCATTCGGGGCGTACAAAGCGCAAAGTTGAGATAGAATTAGACGGTGGAACAATCTTCATTGAGCGCCAAGAATCGGACGGGCATCTGATGATGACAGGACCCGTCGCGTACGTCTTTGAAGGTGAGCTTTTAAATTAAGGGGGAGGCCCTAAGCAACCGCGTATACGCTGCTTTTTTCTGGTCTTGGGGAATGTTGTGATTTAATCGCCATGTCCAACGCAACTTGGCACGCATCGGAACACGCCACGCTATTATCTGATGTTCTGAAAAGACGGTTTAAATGCTCATGCAGCGTCAGCAAATCATGGCTGGTAATTTGTTGTTTCGCTTCATCGCCCATAACATCTTCCAATGCAGAAATAAGCTTTTCAGAAATTATATCCCAATTAAATGAAGCGCGGCGACCATGAATCTCTAGCCAATGCGGCTTAACCACCTCAAGATACATCTGAAAATCATCAACGCTGTTATGCGCAAGGCGCGCATCGTTGTCGCGTATAATAGAAGAAAAGTTAAGACCGTGAGATGCCATAGTGTATTTTATACTCCTGATTGGACGGTTTTAATACCTTGAATGCTACAAAAAATGCAAGATAATTATGTGCATGAATAGTTTGACGAAAACGCATGAATGCTGATAAACCACACTCATGAAGGAAAACGAGCCACAATTGGTGACATTCGGCTGTAGGCTCAACACCTATGAATCCGAAGTTATGCGCGGACATGCAAAAGCCGCGGGGATGAATGACGCCATCATCTTCAATACCTGCGCCGTCACAAAAGAAGCCGAACGCCAAGCCCGCCAAGCCATCAGAAAAGCCCGCCGCAACAACCCAAATGCCCAAATCATCGTGACCGGCTGCGCTGCGCAAATCGACCCCGAAGGATATGGCGCAATGGTAGAGGTCGACCAAATCATCGGCAACGACCTCAAGCTTAAGGCAGAAACATGGGGCACGCGCCATAACGACAAAATCCTCGTCCATGATATTATGGAGGTCAAAGAAACTGCAGTGCATCTCGTGGAAGGGTTCGAGGATCGCTCCCGCGCATTCCTGCAGGTGCAAAACGGATGCGATCATCGCTGTACGTTCTGCATCATCCCCTATGGCCGCGGCAATTCGCGCTCTGTCCCCATCGGTGTGATCGCGGATCAGGTCAAGCAACTCACCGCCCAAGGGTATAACGAGATTGTCATGACCGGCGTTGATGTCACGTCATATGGCCCCGACCTTCCGGGCAAGCCCGCGCTGGGGCAAATGATCCGCCGCGTACTTGCGCTTAATCCTGATCTGAAACGCCTGCGCTTGTCATCCCTTGATCCTGTTGAAATCGACGAGGATCTCTGGACGCTCATCGAAAATGAACCGCGCTTCATGCCGCATTTGCATTTATCGCTTCAGGCCGGCGACGACATGATCTTAAAACGCATGAAACGCCGCCATCTGCGCCAAGATGCCATCGATATGTGCAACCGCGCCCGTGAGCTTCGCCCCGACATCGCATTCGGCGCGGATATTATCACCGGCTTTCCCACGGAAACCGAAGAGATGTTCCAAAACACGTACGATATCGTCAGGGAATGTGATTTGACCTTCCTGCATGTCTTTCCGTATTCGGAGCGCGAAGGAACCCCCGCCGCTAAAATCCCCGATCAGGTTGATACCGCAATCCGCAAAGAGCGCGCAAAACGCCTGCGTGATTTAGGTGATAAGCAGCTGGAATCATTCCATAAAAACCAAATCGGCAAAACCACAACCGCCGTCTTGGAAAAAGGCCACAAAGCCCGCACCGAAAATTTCGCTTTGGTGCATTTAGACGCCGCGCAATTGAACGAAACCACAAATGCAGGTACACTGGTACAGGTAAAAATCAACGCATACGAGTCAGGGAAGTTATTGGCTGATATCGTATCCTGACAAAAAAAGCCATAGGCTACGCGATGCCATATCTTATCATCTTATCTGCCATTATTATCTTTATCCCTTTATCCGCAAGCGCCCAGCAGCAAAAAGCAACTGGCTGTGCCAGTCACAAGAATTTTCGCAGCCAGATTCTGTTCGATATTCAAATCGCACCAACCATTTACAATCATCGAATGAATAGAAAATCCCTCACAATAGAGGGGCGCCAGCGCATAAAAAATTGGCGCAAGCAACATGAAAATAATGCATGGGTGTCGGGTACGGATGACAGTAACTGGCACACCCAAGGCGTCACACGTGGCGGGGTAAGTATGACAACCAACACGGACTTAATTGCAAAACCTTACGATAAATACGGCATTTATTACTGCCCATACGTAAAAAAAATACTGGTCACCATCAAATATGGATCAGAGATTTTTATCGCCAAAGATCATAAAAAAGGCACATGCGAATATAACGAAATCCTCGCACATGAAGAGCGTCACCATGAAACAAATGTAACCGTCGTAGAAACCCTGGCAATGCGCATGGAGGCGGATATGCCGCGCCTGATTGCAATGATGGAAAACCGATATGTTCAAAAAGGAAGCGTGCAAGATGAGTTTGAAAAATTAAAGCAAAGCATGTCTGATGCCCTTGATATTTACCTTGAGGAAATCACCATCCGCAAAAAAGAGTTCAACGCCCTTGTCGATACGCCGCAAGAGTAACGCCGCCTATCAAATATCTGCCGATAACCCTTGGCGAAACCATGCATTAGGCCTATAGTCATTCTCATACAAAAAGGGAGTTTGACATGGTTTTTTGGCGTAAGAAAAAAAACGCGAGCGAGCAAGAACAAGCGGAAAAAGAGGATAAAATTGTCCATCCCGATGGCGCGCCCGAGATTGAGCCTTCAACCGACGCCGATTCCGAATTGCCCCGCTATGTTCAGCATGATTTCGAAGAAACCGAAACCGATATCATCGAAGAATTAGAAGCAACCCCAACCCCCAAACACACACCCGAACAAGACCTCAAAGAGGCACGCGAGCTTAGCGATCATAGTGACGAGGGCGGATGGTTATCACGCCTATCATCAGGGCTGTCTAAATCCACCAACAAAATCACAGGCGGCATCAGCGATGTCCTGACCAAGAAAAAGCTCGACCAAGATGCGCTGGATTCGCTTGAGGAAGTCTTGATATCAGCAGATTTAGGGCCGCGCACCGCCGCAAAAGTCATGGAAGAATTTTCCAAAGACCGTTTCGGCAAAGATATATCCGAAGATGAAATCAAGGAAGCATTAGCCGAGGCCATAACCAATATCCTTGAGCCTGTCGCAAAGCCGCTCACGATCGAAAAACCCGCCGAAGGGCCGTTTGTCATTTTGATGGCAGGTGTAAACGGCGTCGGCAAAACCACGACGATCGGAAAACTCGCTGAAAAATTTACACGCAATGACGGCCTTAAGGTGATGATGGCTGCAGGTGATACATTCCGCGCCGCCGCCACAGAGCAGCTTCAAATCTGGGCCAATAGAGTAGGGTGCAAGCTCATCGCAAAAGATGTCGGCGCAGACGCAGCCGCGGTCGCGTATGAGGCGTACACGCAGGCCAAAGCGGAAAATATTGATGTTTTGCTCATTGATACCGCCGGAAGATTGCAAAATAAGGCGAATTTGATGGAGGAATTGGCCAAAATCATTCGTGTTTTAAAGAAAAACGACGAAACCATCCCGCATTCAACGCTACTAGTGCTCGACGCAACCACAGGACAGAACGCGTTTTCTCAATTGGAAACATTCAAAGAGATGGTCAATGTCAGCGGCCTGATTGTCACGAAATTAGATGGCAGCGCAAAAGGCGGCGTTTTTGTCGGGCTGGCGGATCAATTCGGTACACCTGTTCACGCCATTGGCGTGGGCGAGGGGATTGAAGACATGCAGCCATTCAACGCCCGCGAATACGCACGATCCCTGATGGGTATTGAGTAGAAAATTTTTGTCTCAACATGATGGTTGAAACAGCAAAAAGGCGCGCGCCGAGAGTGCACAATCCAATTTGTTTTACGCGATCATCTAACGCCGGAGATTAAGATCAGGAAGGAAACCCTGATCCCCTGCGATATATGACGACCCCGTAATGATCGATCACAGACAATATATGAATAAATTCCTATATTGTCAAGTTTTAATACGATGCTCTCTTATTGCACCTCTCTTATTGATTGAATCTAAACGCTTTTTAAGCGATAATAGAGCATGATAATAGCACTTAAGGCTAGAAAGCCGAAAAACTACACCTCCCCGCAGGAAGCGTTCGAGGCTATAGAGCAAATCTATAGTGAGCAAACGCAATTCCTCCGCGATCAATTCCAATCCTACGTAGACGGAAAGAAGCCAACAAAGCGCGTTTCCGCGTTCTACCCCTATATCCGCATCACCACGAAATTCGCAAAACGCAGAGACACGCGCATGTCGTTTGGTTATGCCCCTAAGCCTGGATCATATTCCACGACCGTGACGCGCCCTGATATTTTTAAAGAATATTTCATTGAGCAAATGCGCTTGCTGAATATGAACCACGACATTCCAATTGAAATTGGCGTGAGCAATGTCGCCATTCCGCTGCATTTCGCGCTTGGTTCCGATTTCCATCTGGAGGGGCAGTTAAGCCTCGATCAAATGGGTGATCTGCCTGATATCTTTGATGTGCCCAATCTGGACATCATGGACGATGAAATTGCCAATGGCACGCATGTGCCCAAACTTGGCGAAGATGCGCCCCTCGCGCTATTCACAGCGCCGCGTGTCGATTTAAGCCTGCAACGCCTCAGGCATTATTGCGGCACATCGGAATGCGATTTCCAAAATTACGTCATTTTCACAAATTACCAATTCTATATCGACGAATTTATCCTCATTGGCGAAAAGACAGCCGGCACAAATGGCTATGCAGAATTTATTCAGCCAGACCCACGCAAGCGCCTGCCGCAAATGCCCGCCTATCACCTCACCAGAGAAGATGGCAGCGGCATCACAATGGTCAATATCGGTGTCGGCCCGTCAAACGCAAAAACCATTACCGACCATATCGCCGTCCTGCGCCCGCATGCATGGATGATGCTTGGGCATTGCGCGGGGCTTCGTAATTCTCAGGCAATGGGAGATTATGTGCTGGCGCATGGGTATCTACGCGAAGATCACATCCTCGACGAAGACCTGCCGCCCAGCATCCCGATCCCCGCTTTGGCAGAAATTCAGGTCGCCCTCCAAAAAGCCGTCGGCCAAGTCTGCGGCGTGGAAGGGTATGACGTTAAGAAAATCATGCGCACCGGAACGGTCGCCACCACCGATGACCGTAACTGGGAATTGCGTGCATTTGACCGTCAAAACCGTCGACTCAGCCAATCCCGCGCAATCGCGATGGACATGGAAAGCGGCACAATCGCCGCCAATGGATTCCGCTTGCGTGTACCATATGGCACATTGCTTTGTGTATCCGATAAACCGCTCCATGGGCAGCTAAAACTCCCTGGTATGGCCGATAGCTTTTATCGTGAGCGCGTGGATCAGCATCTCAAGGTTGGCCTTTTGACCATGGAGCTATTGCGCGAAACGCCCAACGAAAAGCTCCACAGCCGAAAACTTCGCAGCTTCGACGAGGTCGCATTCCAATAAGCTTTCTTTCGCGCCATTGCGATGGACGAGGGAATCTTATGTTGGAAGTGATTCGATGGGCAATAAAAAACCCGCACTAAAGCGGGCATTTCGTCCTTATATCAATGAATATCTAAACCGCGATATCAATCAACGATCCGCGCGGCGAATTCTCATCCACTTCAGATTCGTTCAGGTTAGAGGCAAAGAATTGCTCCTGACGCTGTGTTTCCTGTGTGGTGTTTGCGGAATTTTGCGTTTCATTGGCGGGTGCGTTTTGCGGTTGTACACGGTTTGGACGTGTCTCACGCGGCTGTTCATTCGCCTGACGAGCGCCTTGGTTGTTCTGTTGTGACTGTTGTTGCGCCTGCGCTGCAACAGCAGATTGTGTCTGTGAACCGATACCGGAAAGTGGACCTGCCATGTTTAAAACCCTTAATTCTTAAATAAACCCTATTATTAGGTTACGCAGAAAAGATTAATATTTCTTTACAGTCAGTAAATTGAATATAATTAAAAACAATACCAATCAAACTATTTTAGCATCTTAAGACTCTTTTTACCAAACTTTAACGTAAAAATAACGATTGAAGCGTATAACATGTGTTGAGAGTTAAGAGTTTAATGCGTAGAATTCATATCAACAGGGCGTTCCCGCTCACCATCAATTCTTCTTAACCCTCATTAAAAAAGATGCCAAAAGGCACAAAAATAATTAGCTGGGGCTTACATAAAATGGACTTAAACGTCTTAGATCAATCATCGAAAATGACACCCTTATTGGTGAAGCTGTACGACAGTCAAAAGCTGCACGGCCTCGCAAAGGATGAAAAACCGTTGGCGCGGGCGGAATTAACCACGGCGGTGACGGAGCTGCTTGAGATGGAATTGTCACCGCGCGAAAGCGAATTGGTTGCCGATGTGCTCATTGGTCTTATGCGCCAAGCCGAGCGTGATTTACGCGCCGCCATGGCAGAGCGCCTATCCATCATGGACAATGTTCCGCTGCGCCTGATCTTGCAAATGGCCAATGATGATATTGATGTCGCCGGAAGCATTTTAAGCAAAAGCGTCATCTTAAGTGATCTCGACCTTATCTATATCATCAAATCAAAAGGCGCCGATCATTGGAAATCCATCGCCAAGCGCGAATCGATGAGCGATCAAATCATCAACATTCTTGTCGATACGGGTGAAAGCGGCACTGTGCTAAACCTCGCCCAAAATAAAAAGATCACGCTCACCGAATATGCGGTTGATGTGATGGTTGATATGGCGCAAGACGACGAAGTGCTTGCAAAACCTTTGCTTCAACGCGAAGAAATGACCGCGGACATCGCAAAGCGTCTTTACCAAAATGTTGGACAAGCGCTTAAAGCATATATCGTAAAAGCATATGATCTCGATATCGACGGTTCAATCGGCAGCATGGTCGATGACGTAATTCAGGAATTCACAGACGCGATAGATGATCACGAAAACATCATGCCAACAAAACCCATGATGAACGCCGCGCAGCGCTATAAAGATAAAGGCTTGTTGACGATCAAAATGATGCTCGGCAGTTTGCGCCGCGGTCAGATTTCAGGATTTGTGGCGCAATTTGCGCAATACACAGGGATGAAAACGGAAACCGTTATCAGCATTCTCATGCAAAATAGCGGGCAGGGCTTGGCTGTTGCATGCCGCGCGTTTGAAATCCAAAAGGCCGATTTTATGTCGATCTTCCTGCTCACCAACCGAATTCGTAATAACGGGAAAATGGTGGATTTGGCTGACATGACAAAGGCGATGAATTATTTCACCCGCATTGACACCAATGTTGCCAAAGACATTATCAAACATTCCATCGATCAAACGCTAAACGATGAATGATGCGTTGTTTAAGGTGGGTGAGGGCGGCTGTTGTTAGGCCGCTTTCTTTTTGTGCGATAATGCGGCAACACCCGGCAACGGCTTGCCCTGTAGCCATTCAAGAAACGCACCACCCGCCGTGGACATATAGCTCAAATCACACGCCACACCCGCATTTTCAAGCGCCGCAACCGTGTCGCCGCCGCCCGCGATGCTGATCAATGATCCGTCCTTGGTGCGCTGCGCGACGGCTTTGGCCAATGCGTTGGTTCCTGCATCAAACGGAGAAATTTCAAACACGCCAAGCGGCCCGTTCCATACCAAGGTCTTACAATCCTTAATCTCATCAAGGAAATATTCAATACTCTTGGGGCCTGCATCAATTGCCATCATGTCGCTCGGGATTTTATCGGCGGGGACGTGGCTGTGCTCCGCACCGTTCTTAAGCTCGCGCACAACGGTTGCATCAATGGGCAGGAGGATTTTGCAGCGCTTGTCTTTTGCGTGGGCTAAGATTTTCTTCGCTTCATCCTGCATATCTTTTTCGCACATGGATGCGCCAATATCGCCGCCCTGCGCGTAGATGAATGTATTGGCCATCGCGCCGCCAAGGATAAGATAATCCACTTTTTCAACAAGATGGTATAATACACTCAGTTTAGTGGATATTTTTGATCCGCCAGTGACCGCAACAACGGGTGTTTTCGGGTTATCAAGCGCCGCATCCAATGCCTTAAGCTCGCGCGCCATCGACAGTCCCGCAACCGGCGGCAACACATGCGCCAATCCTTCGGTCGAGGCATGCGCACGATGCGCCGCAGAAAAGGCATCATTCACATAGATATCGCCAAGCTTCGCAAGTTCCGCCACAAAAGCAGGGTCGTTCTCTTTCTCGCCCTTGTGAAAGCGTAAATTCTCAAGCAACGCAACATCACCATCGCCAAGCGCATTGGCAACCGCCGCCGCTCTCTCGCCGATGCAATCAGTGGCAAATTTCACATCACAGCCCCAACATTCTTCAAGCGCGCTCACCAAAAACGCGAGGGACATCTCCGGGTTTTGCTCGCCTTCGGGGCGTCCGAAATGTGAGAGGATAAGTACTTTCGCGCCTGCCTCGCGCAAATAATCAATGGTAGGTTTCAAACGATCAATACGCGTCGTGTCGGTCACTTTGCCGCGTTGCGCAGGGACATTTAAATCCGCACGGAGCAAAATGCGTTTGCCGCGCACATCAATATCTTTAATCGTTTCAAAATCCATATATTATCCTAATGCAAGGGTGATCACTTTAACGCTTTCGCATGTTCCGTTGCTTCTATTAGCCGAGAACGCAAAGCGGGGTCAAGTGCGGAATGCCCCGCATCCGGGACTACCACATAATCCGCTTCCGGCCATGCGTGATGCAATCGATTAGCCGTACGTATGGGGCATATCATGTCATAACGCCCCTGTACGATTGAACACGGGATATGCCGTACGCGATCAATCTGCGTTAAAATGCTGTTTTCAGGGGCGATTAATTCATGCTTAAAGTAATGCGCCTCCAGCCGCGCAAGCGCCAATGCATGCTGTTTTTGCTCCGATGTGGTGATGGTTTCATAATTGGGCAATAACGACGAACACGCACCCTCATACAGGCTCCAATGGATCGCCGCCTCAATCTGTACGTCTTCATCCTCATGCGTCAGCCGCGCATAATACGCGCCGAGGATATCGTCGCGCTCTTGGTCGTTTAAAATAGCTGTGAATTGTTCCCATGCTTCGGGGAAAACAGTGTGAATACCGTGAATGAACCAATCAATCTCCTCGGCTTCGCACAAAAAGATCCCGCGCATAACAATGCTAATGCAGCGTTCTGGGTGGGCGATCGCATAGAGCATCGCCAGCGTACTGCCCCATGATCCGCCAAATAAATGCCAGCGATCAACACGCAAATGCGTCCGCAGGCGTTCAATATCGCCAACCAACTCTGCCGCATTGTTATTCTCGATACTGCCCAAGGGAGCGGAACGCCCAGCGCCGCGTTGGTCGAAGACAATAATGCGGTAATGATCAGGATCAAAAAACCGCCGATGCATTGGCCCCGCACCTGCGCCCGGCCCACCATGAAGCAGGACAACAGGAACACCATCAGGATTGCCGCTTTGTTCCCAATACAGATCATGGATGTCATCAACGCGCAGATACCCACTAGAATAAGGGCGCAACGCAGGAAATAAATCCATCAGCGGTCGCGTTCTTAATGGGCGAGGTGTCTCTTGTGGTGTCTGCGTGCTCATAAGCCTAAATTTGAATGCATTAAGAGTTTAACTTAAGGGGCGCAATGCGCCAGATCAATGGCTTTATTTGCATTTCAGACACCTGTCTTATTGCGGCGGCGCGACATATTGGGGGAGGGCATCTTCGCGCGGCGCATCTTCGGGCAAGGCGATATCATCATCAAGAAATTCAATCGCGCCAGGATGCGTGATCTCCATATACGGCCCGTTATAGTCACGCACCGATCCGCGCACCCGAACGCGCTTTCGCCCCCAACGCATCGGATCAAGCCGCGCGTTTGAAAAGGCACGCTTGTCTTCGGGCGCTATAGAGACCGTAAAATCATGCCTCCAATTCTTGCCGAAATTAATATAGAGACGGTTTTTCTTGAGCGCGACGCTTTGAATGCGCCCTTCAACAATGGCAAAATTGCCAACCGCGCTCTCCGCGTTATCGGCGGAGACAACGCCATAGGCATCATTGGCCCAAATGCCAATCTTCTCCTCGCGCGCAGCCCTCTCGATCACAAGCATCTTATCCGCCATATGCGCATTCGCAGCTGTGGTTTTAACCCGCGCCAAGCCAAGCTTCAGCAAAACCCCCTGCGCCCAAAATCCACCCTTGGCCAGCTTTAGATGCGCGAGCTGTTGCCCCATGCGATTGACCAATCCGCTATTCTTATCAGTGGTTTGATAGATTTCAACACGCTGCCCCGCCAATAAATCGCGCAGGATATCGCGCGCCGTCACCGCCATGACGCTCGCATCGTCTTTATACATCCCCGGCACATCAATCCCGACAAGCCGAATGATCGTCCCGTCTTTCATTAAGATGGTAACGGGCGAAAGCACATCCGCCACTTCGCCTTGACCGCTTCTGCGCATATCGGAAAATTCCACAACGGGAAGGGTTTCATCCGCGTGAGCAAATGGAATAAAGATTACACTGGAAATCAGCGTTAAAAAGATTAGTATCACTCTCATCATTAAAGACTGTGAAGGATTGAAACCATGTTTAGCAAGTCATTCTTTTTAACCACATCCGCCCTTGTGGTCTCCGCGTTTGCCTTGCAAGGATGCTCAACCAACGCCGCGACGGGCAAGCAGCAATTTACCGCCCTCATGTCACCCGCACAAGAAAACAGCGTCGGCGCGAGCGAGCATGAAAAAATCGTCGAACAATACGGCATCTACAATAACAAATCCGTCACCGATTACGTCAGTCGCGTGGGCGCAAAAGTCACCCAAAAAACCGAACGCCCCGATGTGACATATAAATTCTTCGTCCTCGACAGCCCCATCGTAAACGCCTTCGCGTTGCCCGGTGGGTATATCTATATCTCGCGCGGGCTTTTGGCTTTGGCCAATAACGAGGCGCAATTGGCCGCCGTTCTCTCCCATGAAGCGGGACACATCACGGGACGTCACTCCGCGGAGCGTTACTCACGCGGCGTTGTGACATCACTGGGGGCAGGGATCCTTGGCGCGGTCATCGGCAGCCCAGAAGCCGCGCAAGCCCTCGGTACGGGCGCGAATCTCTATTTAAGCTCATATTCACGCACGCAAGAAAACGAAGCCGACACGCTCGGCCTGCGGTATATGACACAAGGCGGATATGATCCCGATGAAATGGCGGCGTTCTTAAGCGCGCTTCAGGCGCAAAGCGGCCTTGATGCGCGCCTCGCGGGGCAAAACCCGAATGCGGGTGCAGGGTATTTCTCAACGCACCCCGCAACCGGCGACCGCGTTCTTAAAACGGCAAATGAAGCCAAAAGCTACGCCGATAGTGACATCAAAAACCGTAGCGAGTATTTACAAATCATCGACGGAATCACCTACGGCGATAGCGCCGATCAAGGCTTTGCCCGAGATCAGACATTTTACCATCCAAAAATTGGCTTTAAATTCACCGCGCCGAGTGGATATCGGATCATCAATCAGCCTAGCCAAGTTGTTATAACTGATAATAACGGCACAGTGATGTTATTCGATATCGCCAAACGCAGCAGCGGCCAATCCGCCAGCAATTACCTCACGCAAAGCTGGTTAAAGGATAAGCCCGGCATCCGCGCCGAACGCACAACGGTCAATGGCATGGACGCCGCCACCGCTGCGTTTGATGGAACGGTCAGTGGCAAACCCGTGACCATCCGTGTGATGGCAATCGAATTTAAGCCTGATTCCTTTGCGCGTTTCCAAATCGCAATCCCAAGCGGCACATCAAGCCGAACCATCGAAGATTTGCGCCGCGCGAGCTATAGCTTTGATACACTATCAAACGCGGAAAAGAATACGCTCAAGCCCAACACATTGCGTGTCGTAACGGCAAAATCAGGCGATACGATTGCGAGCATGGCAAGCCGCTTCCCATACAGCGATAAAAAAGAAGAGCGCTTCCGCATTCTCAACAGCCTTCTTCCCAATGAAAGCATAGTCGCAGGCCGCCAGTATAAAATCATCACAGATTAAAGGATGGGCGTTTAAGTCAGCTAAAAGGATTGCTTCGCTGCGTTCGCAATGACGGCTTGCCCATGTCTTTGTTATTCTCTCACGCGGTGAATGATCGTTTCACGGCTTTAAAACGGACATAAAAAAAGCCAGGCTGGAGGGGGATTCAGCCTGGCTTCGAGAGAAAACAGATCTATATGACCGTGTCTTCAAACTGGTATGGGATTAGTAACTGCTTAGTAATTCGGTTGGATTGCTAATATCGTTACTAATTGATCCTTTTATTTTTTCCATGGCGCGCTGCTCTAGCTGACGCACACGTTCCTTGCTGACACCCAACTCATTGCCGAGTGCCTCAAGCGTAACTGTTTCTTGACCGAGATGACGCTCACGGATGATGCGTTGTTCACGCTCACTCAGTTTATCAAGCGCGTTGTTAAGCCATGCTGAACGTGTTTCCGCATCTTTAATGCCTGTTACAACATCTTCAGGATTTGGACCTTCATCGGCCAACATGCTCTGCCAATCGTCTTCGCCGTCCTCGCCAATGCGCATGTTAAGTGATTGATCACCACCGTTAAAGCGGCTCTCCATCGCACGCACTTCGCTGACTTTTACGCCAAGCTCATCGGCAATTTCTTCGCGACCATCATCGTCAAGCGCAACACCTTCTTCACGCCCCTCGATCTGCGCACGCAGACGACGAAGGTTGAAGAACAATGATTTTTGCGCCGCTGTCGTACCAGTGCGAACAATCGACCAGTTACGAAGCACATAATCTTGTATGCATGATCTGATCCACCATGACGCATATGTGGAAAAGCGCAAATCACGTTTGTAATCAAATCGCTGAGCCGCCTGCATCAGGCCGATATTGCCTTCTTGGATGAGGTCACCCATCGGAAGGCCGTAATTACGAAATTTTGCCGCCAATGAAACAACCAGACGTGTGTAAGATTGCACCAATTCGTGCAACGCTTTCTCATCGCCTTCTTCGCTCCATCGCCGCGCAAGGTCTAATTCATGATCCTTCTCAAGCAAAGGTTCGTTCATAGAGGTGCGAATATAATCTAAATTCGCTTTTTGTGTTTCTGGGTCGTCTATATAAGCCATACTACTCTAACCTTTGTTGGAGGGAATTGGTTCCACCTATAGAACCAACCTTATATATTCGTGATATCAGGAAAATGGTTACCGCCCATTTAAGGATTCATTAAGTTTTTGTAATGATAGCGGTGAAAATTTAATTTTGGAGGATTTCGCTGACCTGTCCATCGGCGCCAAACCCTGCGCAGACAAGGCTTCCGCCAAATCCGCATCCATCATCAATCGTCGCAGTCACACAATTGAGATTTAATCCTTTATGAGCGGGGTCATAGCCGCGCACGACTTTTTCAAACGGTGCATAGGGGGCATTAATCGCATCAAAATTTTGTGATTCCCACCACAAAGAATCGCCTTGTTCCATCAATGGCTTTCCGACATTCAATCCTGCATGCACAAACAAAAGCGGAGATGCATGTTTTTCCGTGCAGGTATACGCCGCACGGTATTGCGCCATCATGAAATCCTGATGCCCTGCGTGCTCACGAATTTTCGTGCGAATCTTTTGTGTCCAACGGGTGATATCCATCACCCCGCGGCGACACGCCTCAATCCCCTCATGCGGGCATATATCATAATCAGCAAGGGTCGCATTCAAACCATTGCCGAGCATCCATAGCAAAACATCGCTAGGGTTGGAGGCAAATTGCAGTTGTAATAATTTGGCCAGCATTTCTTCCTGCATCCCTTTTAGATAAATAATATCGGACGGAATCATACCGGGGATGGAAAGCACCAAACGACGAAACGCCAGCAGCTCGTCAATCGAATCAACCGCGCTCTCGCCATAGCCCGTATAATTGCCAAGATAGACAATCCGATCACCAGGCATGACGTTGTTAAGAATGTTATTATGCAAGAGTGTCAGATCCCCTGCCGCGCTGTGAATGGCGGGGATAGCCCATATCTGGCTAGGATTTCCTAAATTGACGAAGCCCTTAAGGCTGTCAGCGTGACACATAATTGATATCAAGTTTCGATCATGAATGAACAGACGGGAGAGTTCCCGTAACGAATATAAGTATATAATAGATTGAGGGTGATAGCAAAGGGCAGGGCGGCTCAATCATAAAAAGGGCACAAAAAAAGCGCGAACCGTGAAGTCCGCGCTTTTGAAATTCTAATATCAGCCGTGGTGATTAAGCGGCGATCTTGTCGTCTTCGCTCGCAAGGAAGCTTTCTGGGTCAACTTTAATCACGCCCATAATGTCTTCAAGCTTGTCTGCAGCTTCAATCTCGGATGTTTTATCAACCGCAGCAACTTCACGTGCAAGACGCTCTAATGCTGATTGGTAGATTTGGCGTTCTGAATAAGATTGCTCTGTATCATCGTTGCTACGCTTAAGGTCACGAAGAACTTCTGCGATAGAAACAGGGTCGCCGGAATTGATCTTTGTTTCATATTCCTGTGCGCGACGGCTCCACATGGTGCGACGAATGCGTGCACGTCCTTTAAGTGTTTTGATGGCATCATCAATATGTGTTGATGTGCTCAACATACGTAGGCCAGAACTTTCAGCTTTAATCACAGGGATTTTCAAGCGCATGCGCTCTTTCTCGAAAGAGATCGCATAAAGGCTGACATCCATCCCGCCGATGGTTTGTGTCTCAACGCCTTCAATTTGCCCAACGCCATGTGCCGGGTAAACTACGTAATCGCCTTTAGTAAAGTTGAAATTATCATTGTTAGCCATGTTTTATATCACCTTTGTTCGTTTGTTATCGTTATTATTGTTATTAACAACATTTTCCGCGGTTAAACTATTTAACCTTGGTTTTCATGCATAGCCCTTTACAGTGGCGGTCAGTAAAACCGGGGATGTTGCCCCTATAAACATGTCAATCACTTGGTGTGAATAGAATTACTATACTTAATTTTTCGTTAATTTTCAACTTTTTGTGACTCGAAATGACACTTTTGATTCACAAAAAGATATAAAATTGTTATGAATCAATGCGTTGACTTGCTGTGAATATAATCAATTTTATCTGTATTTGAGCTAAAAACCTTCATTTCAGGCACAAAACTCTCATCCAAAATGTAGGAAAGCGAAGAAAGTTTAGAGGATGCATTGAGCAAATTCTGTGCAGAGCCATTATAACGATGTCCAAATTCCATCGTCATAAGGTCACGCAACGTACTTTCCGATAGCGCCCCCATAATACCGCCTAATGTACATGCCCGCACGCTGATGCAATTGTCATGCAGTGTCTGAAGGCGTGCTATAAAAAATGCATTCTCACAATCGCGTGATTTAAAGGGCTTAATATTGATGGATTTAAGGCCGTATTCTTGTGCGAACCGTTCGCTGAAGCGGGGTAGGTCGAGTATGTGAAGGTCAAATGCATGCCGTGAAATCACGCCAATGCTCTGAAATATCGGTGCAACATGGCGTAAAGGCATTGTTTCGGCAAGATTAACGGTGCTGTTATTGCTTACCATTAACGCGTTAATTTGCGACGCCTTATCAAGAAAGCCAACATAGGTGCGTGGCTCTTTTAACAAGAGTGAATCAAATTTAAATTGTGCAAGCAGTCTTTCTGACTCATGGTGGAAAACGCTTAGCGCGCTTTTGTTGTTATCGTAATCGTATCGAAAACCATTGCCCCACATTTCGAAAGAACCGCGCGTTGTATCCCTGTAATGCAACACGGCGCCCATCCTTTTTACTCATTTTTTTATTTATTAGTATGTACTAAATTATGCACATTTTCGCGCGGGAGTCAAACACCTTATATTAGAGTCTTGTTAAATAAGGAAAAATTAAGTTTGAGTGATGTTTTTCAATGCCTTGAGGGTAGTAATATCGCGGTGAAAAGAGAATTATCAAATGATTCGAAGCGATTTTTTATTCATCTCACCTTGCGCACCAATCGGCAGAGGTGACAAATGCCCGCCATGACCAAACGGCGCATCCATTATGACGGGAATATCAAGCCCTTCAATATGCTCACGAACAATATCGTCCAGAGAAAAGCCGAATGGCCGCGTGCTATCAGCCAGATCACTAAACGTCCCGAGAATAAGCCCGCCGATACGATCAAGAGCGCCAATGCGCTTTAAATGTAAAAACATACGGTCAATGCGGCTCAATTCCTCGTTACAATCTTCAAGGCATAAAATCGCACCATCCAAAAATGAATGCCCTAGCGTTTCGGGCAGATATTGAAACAGGCTAAGATTACCGCCATAAATCGCCCCACGCGCATCACCTGCTTTCATGATGCGGGCATTCTCAAACGACATCGTGTAATCCCCACTCAGCAGGGCGTCTAATTCTTGGTATTGCGGGAGATTCTTAAAAACCTGCGCATGGATATTGATGATCCCCGTCTTAACCGTGATCGCATTCAACAGGGCGGTCACATCGCTAAACCCGATCATCGGCTTTGGATTGCGCGCAATCAAATCATAATCAAGCCGGTCAACACTATGCATCGTACGATTACCGCCGCCCGCAGCCCATATCACGTCAATGCTCTCATCGCGGTATAAATCATGGATCGCATCGATCTTTTGCTGATGTGATCCGGCGGATTGATGCTCGCGCATGAATGTTTGCGGATGCACGAAAACATCATAGCCGCGCGCCCGAAGACTATCCGCCGCCAAATCAATGTCGTCTTTCTCAACATAGGAGGAGGGGGCGCATACACCAATTTTTGATTGAGGATCTATCATCCCTCTAGGTTAATCCGATTGCTTAGTGCTTTGCAATGCATCGAGCGCACGCTCTCGTGATTCTTTTAGGTCAACAATCGGCTCAGGGTAATCCTCACCAAGCTTAACGCCTGCGCTTTGTAAGATAAGCGGCCCTGCTTCCCATGGTTTATGAATAAATTCTTTCGGCATATCCTTTAACTCAGGGACATATCGCCGCACGTAATCGCCATTGGGATCAAATTTCTCACCCTGAAGCAGGGGGTTAAAGATTCGAAAATAAGGGGCAGCATCCGCGCCCGATCCCGCAACCCATTGCCAACTCGCGCTATTGCTCGCAAGGTCAGCATCAACCAGCGTATCCCAAAACCATTCCTCACCCTTATGCCAGTGGATCAAAAGATTTTTAACCAGCAATGAGCCAACAATCATCCGTACGCGGTTATGCATCCAGCCCGTTTCATATAACTGGCGCATTCCTGCGTCAACAATCGGAATGCCCGTCTGACCATCCTGCCAGCGCTTAAGCTCCTCGCTATCGCTTTCATCCCAAGGGAAATCATCAAACTTATCTTGCAAATTATCCCAAGTGATCTTTGGGAAGTGAAACAGCAAATAATAAGAAAACTCCCGCCAGCCAAGCTCACTGCAATAATGATCGATATCTTTGTCGGGGATGTTGTTGGCCGCCGCATACTCTTTTGCGATATGCCAGACCTGATTCGGAGAAATCTCGCCATGCCTCAAATATGGTGACATCCGTGATACATTCTCCATATCAGGGCGGTTGCGATCATCTTTGTAGCCTTTTAAGCCGCCCTCAAGAAAATCCTGCAGGCGTTTATGCGCGGCATCTTCACCAACATCCCAAAACGCCGCCATGCCATCATACCATTGAATGTCCGGCATCAACGCCAAATCATCGACATGTCCCATCACGGCGTCATGATCGCCATAAGTAATGCGATCTGGACGATCAAGGGGTTTGCGTGGTTCACTCTTCGCGCAGCCTTTGCGGTAATAAGGCGTAAAGACGCGATAGGGCGTTTCATCATCCTTAAGAACCTGCCACGGCTCCCAGAGCATGGATCCGTCAAAGCTCTCAACATCAATGCCGTTATCTTTCAATCCGCTTTTGATGGCTTCATCGCGTTTAATGCGCCATGGCTCGTAACAGCGATTCCAATAGACTGCGACCGCGCCTGTATCTTCTATCAACGCTTGTATAACGCTCGCCGCGTCGCCTTGGCGTATGATCAAATGCTCACGCAAATCATCCTGAAGCGAGGTTAGGCTTTGATGTAGCCACCATCGCGTTGCCCCACCAAGCTTCCACTCGGCGGCGTTTTCATCATCTAGGATGTATACGGGAATAACCGCATGCCCCGCATCAAGCGCAGCATTTAAAGCGGGGTTATCGGCAAGGCGTAAATCTTGACGAAACCATACAATAGCGTTTTTTTGTGTCATATCAGTGACATGGGATGGCGTAACAGTAATTCAACCGCATGGAAGGAATTAATGCTTATCCATCCGCATTAATTTTTTTGATGATCTCGGTCAAAACTTCTTCTGCCTTCAGGTTTTCAATCTGGCACGTACCCGCCGCATCATGACCGCCACCGCCATAAGACAAGCATAGCTCGCCAATATTGGTTTTTGATGTACGGTTGATGATAGATTTCCCAATCGCAAAGACCGTGTTCTGCTTGTTCTTACCCCATAAGATATGGATAGAGATATTCGTCTGCGGATAAAGCGCATAAATCATGAAACGGTTCCCCGCCCAGATCGTGTCTTCTTTACGTAGGTCAAGAATCACAAGATTGTCATGTACCTTCGCGCAGCGCTCAAGCTGTTCACGGAATTTAACCTGATGGTCAAAGTAAATATCAACGCGTTCCTTAACATCAGGAAGCTCAAGGATATCGTCAATGTCATCATGATCACGACAATGATCAATCAGTTTCATCATCAATTGATAATTGGAAATATTGAAATCACGGAAACGCCCAAGACCGGTGCGCGCATCCATCAAAAAGCTAAGCAGCTCCCAGCCACCTGGGTTTAGGATATCTTCCTTGGAAAATTGCGCCGAATCCGCTTTATCAACTGCCGACATCATGGCATCGGATACATCGGGGAAACGTTCCGCGCCGCCGAAGAAATCATAAACCACACGCGCCGCAGATGGACATTGCGGTAAAATCACATGATTCTCCGGGTTTCCTTTTACGCGCTCCATTTCGGATGCGTGGTGGTCAAACGCCATGTAGACACCCTCAACATAAGGAAGATTCGTTGTGATATCATTGGGGCCAACATCAATAAGGCCATCTTGCATATCCTTGGGATGCGCAAATGTCACTTCATCAATCAAACCAAGCTCTTTGAGCAAAACCCCACATACCAAGCCATCCATATCACTGCGTGTGATAAGGCGGAATTTTTGATTGGGATTATCCAAAATGGCTGCCGGCGAAATGCTCATGGAATTCTTCTTTCTCTATATGTATTCAAATGGGTAATGAAAAGCAGTCGAATTTATATTCTCACGCAAAAGGATAAAAACAAAGTAAACAAAGCGCAAATGAATTCGAGAATAATATGTTTGACATATTAATTCGGTGCGTTAATGATGCGCAAATGTATGAAGGAAATGCAGAATTCGACCCGAAAAAGGCGGCGCAAACGTTAGAAAACTCGCTGAAATCAATGGAGAAAAATGGCGTTATTTCAGAGGTAGAAATTGACCGCGCTAGGAATGTGCATTCTGGTATGCGTTTTTATATCAGTGACGCATTAAAAAAGCAGATAGTCGTTCATCAAAAATTTGCAAAAAGCGGGGCTTCTCTAATCGTCAATGTTAGTTTTGATAAAACTTATATCTCCGAAAGCTTAAAAGACGACTTAAGGGCTTTGCGAAATTCTTTCCTTGGCTCTGCAAATCTATTAGGCGCCACATTTAATGGTCTAAGAAAGTCTCCACCAATGAATATATTTGGCGTTACACTGAGCGCATCATCGCAAAAAGAGATGGATATGCTGCTTTTCTGTGTTGGTATGCTGTCTGCGCGCGCAACGAAAGATCTAAAAACAAACATGGCGCCAGAAGATGTGGCGCCACGGTGTGATGGGATAGGGGGATGAGGCTAAAGATTAAGCCGCATCATCCGCGTCATCTTTTTCTTCTTTATCGTCTTTTTTCTTATCGGCAGTTTTCTTAGACTTTGTCGCCTTCTTCTTACCTTTTTCATGAACGATTTCAGGTTCTTTATTCTCACGAACCGTGTCGCCATCAACGATAACTTCTTTCGCATCTTCCATGTCCGGCACTTCGTACATAGTGTTCAGCAATAGATTTTCGATAATCGAACGAAGACCACGCGCACCAGTTTTACGCGCAATCGCTTTTTGCGCAATCGCTTTCAATGCGTCATCGGTGAACGTCAAATCAACGCCCTCAATGTCGAACAATTTGGTGTATTGCTTTACGATCGCATTCTTTGGCTGAGTGAGGATCGTGATAAGCGCATCTTCATCCAAATCTTCAAGCGTTGCAATCACTGGCAAACGACCAACAAATTCAGGGATAAGACCGTATTTCAACAAATCTTCCGGCTCAAGCTCTTGGAACAATTCGCCAATACCGCGTGCATCATCCAAATCTTTGATGTCCGCGCCAAATCCAATTGTCGTACCGCGACCACGTTGCGCAATAATCTTATCCAGACCCGCAAACGCACCACCACAGATAAACAGAATATCTTTCGTATCAACCTGCAAGAACTCTTGCTGAGGATGTTTACGCCCGCCCTGTGGAGGAACAGAAGCAACCGTCCCTTCCATCAATTTCAAAAGCGCTTGTTGAACACCTTCGCCCGATACATCTCGTGTGATGGATGGGTTGTCAGATTTGCGGGAGATTTTGTCGATCTCATCAATATAGACAATCCCTTTTTGCGCACGCTCAACATTATAGTCAGACGCCTGCAGCAATTTAAGGACGATATTCTCAACATCTTCACCAACATAACCGGCTTCGGTCAATGTTGTTGCATCCGCCATGGTGAACGGCACATCCAAAATACGCGCCAATGTCTGCGCCAGCAATGTCTTACCACAACCGGTCGGCCCGCAAAGCATGATATTGGATTTCGCCAACTCAACATCAGAACCGCTACCGCCATGCTCTAGGCGTTTATAGTGGTTATGCACGGCAACCGCGAGAACGCGCTTGGCTGCTTCCTGACCGATAACATAGTCATCGAGGAAATTCTTAATCTCTGACGGGGCAGGGACTCCATCGGCGCCATCGCGCACAAGTTGGGTTTTGTCTTCTTCACGGATGATATCCATGCAAAGCTCCACGCATTCATTACAGATGAATACATTTGGCCCCGCAATGAGCTTACGCACCTCATGTTGGCTCTTACCGCAGAAAGAACAGTAAAGTGTGTTTTTGCTATCGCTTTTTTCTGATTTGCTCATGGATGGATTTATCCCTTAGAAATTGTTTTACATTATTAACTTAGCGAACTGGTCAAACACGACGCAACCCCTTATATAAACAAAATGTATTTTTACACCGATAAAGCAAGAAAATTGACATGGCAGACATAGAAAACGAAGAATTAAACGAACTCGTCGAAAACTTCGCCCTCTTTGATGATTGGCCCGCAAAGCAAACCGAAGGTTTGTTTGCACACTTTAAGAAACAGGAAATGCACTATGGTTGATAAATTAGAAGAGTTAATCGAAAACTTCGCGCTCTTTGATGATTGGGAAGAGCGTTATCGCTACCTCATTGATTTGGGGCGTGCGCTTCCCAAAATGGACGATGCTTTGAAAACTGAAACCAACCTCGTGCGCGGCTGCACATCACAAGTATGGATGGACGCAACGATTGAAGACGAAACACTCCATTTCATCGCCGATAGTGACGCGCATATTGTGCGCGGGTTGATTGGCATTCTTATGGCCGCATATCAGGATAAATCCCTCGCGCAGATCAGGGCGACCGATATTGACGCCGCCATGGCGCAAATCGGCCTCGATCAAAACCTAAGCCCTAACCGCCGCAACGGATTTTTCTCAATGGTGGAAAGAATTAAGGCGCTGTCGGCGCAGGGGTAGGCTCTTTCGCCGCATCCGCTTCATCGCCGTCCTCAGCCGCATCGCCTTCAACCGCTTTCGGCCCAACGCTCGCCAAGACATCGCGAAATAATTCATCCGCGTCGGCCATCGGTTCACCGATCAACTCCGCCTCAACGGAAAACGCGGAAGTCTTACCAATCCATAATTGCGCGATATAAATCGTCGGGGTGCGACCAGAGAGGCCTTCGCCAACCAAGCCCGCTTGCTTATATGTTTTCTCGTCACGGTATGAGGTGTTAAATTCCTGCACAACACTCTGTTTGGTCATGGCTTTGAGCGTGGCTTTCATCACCTCGGGGGAATAAGCATCCAAAACCTCTTGCCCGACAGGATTGCAAATCACACGAAAATTCACCGTCGATGCCATGTCAAAGACTTGCGTATAGCTGATCTGGTCAAAACACCGATCCTTTGATTCGCATTTGCGCGATTTATATGGCTCGCTCGGGAATGTGACGCTAAATTCACAAAAATCAGGCGAATATGTCGGGGAGAGCGCGAGGCTTTGCTCCTGTTGTGCCGACGCTGTCATTGCGAGGAGCGAGAGCGACGCGGCAATCAACATACCTAAAAAGAAGAGATTACTTCGCTTTGCTCGCAAAGACGTATTGTTGGATTTTCTAAGCATCAGCGGCTTTCCAGTCTTTGTAATCGGCTTCGACCTGATCGCCTGTCGCCATGGTTTTAACTTTATGCTCTACCGTATCACCAAAAGGCGGCATCCAGACAAAGGGAATGCCTTTCTTTTCCGCATAGGACAACTGTTTCGAAAATTTCTGCGGCGCGTGGTAAAGCTCCACGGCATTGCCATTCTTGCGCAGCGTATCGGCAATCTCACTCGCCGCGGCGCGATCATCTTCCGAATTCAAAATCACAAGCACATCAGCGGGCGAGATGCGCCCTGTATCAAGCTGTGTATGCATCTTCGCAAACAAGCGCGAAAACCCGATGGAGATTCCAACGCCGGGCAGCTTTTTATTGATATAAGAAGACGCAAGATCATCATAGCGCCCGCCCGAACAAATCGACCCATAAGACGGATCATCAACAAACATCGTCTCATAAACCGTCCCCGTATAGTAATCCAGGCCACGAACGATAGACAAATCCGCAACCACATTAGGAAGGTGAGAGAGTTGATCCATGACGAATTGTAATTCTTCAAGGCCCTCTTGCATCATTTCATTATGAGGAAAAACAGCGTCTAAATCAGGGCATAAAGCGAGCCATAATATTTCTGAAGAATCTGCCTCGTCAATGCCATGCTCTTTTAATAATTGCTCAATGCTATCTTCACTTAGTTTTTCAATTTTATCAATTATTCTTGTAACTTCGGTTTTGTTTCGAACTTCTAAATAATCTAACAAGCCTAATAAAATCTTCCGATTAGAAATCCGTATCTCAAACGGTGGAATATCCAACCCGCTCAAAACCTCATGAATAATCTTCGGCATTTCTGCATCTAACGACAGCGGCAGATTATCGACATTAATCACATCAATATCACATTGCGTAAATTCACGAAAACGCCCCGCCTGTGGTCTCTCGCCGCGCCAGACTTTTTGCGTTTGATAGCGTTTGAACGGAAACACCAAATCATTGAAATGCTGTCCCACATATCGCGCGAGCGGCACAGTCTGGTCGAAATGCAACGCTAACCGCGCCTCTTTGTCGCCTTCTTCTTTTTGGAGCCGCTCAAGCACGTAAATCTCTTTATCAACATCCTCACCCTTGGCGGCGATGACCTCCAATGCCTCAACGGCGGGCGTTTCAATGTTGCAAAACCCATAACTTTCAAACACCTCACGGATATGATCCAGCCATTGCTGCTCAACGCGGCGCACCTGTGGCAGCCATTCGGGGTATCCGCTAATCGGTTTCGGTTTATAGATTTTCTTTTTATCGCTCATATACTGTAGTTAAGCGATATTCCGCGCCAAGACAAGAGAGGTTAAGATGCCAGACGCATTTTATGCCCTTCAACGGGCGCGGCGAGCCACTCTTTGTAGGATTCGAACACGGCTTTCGTATACGGCTGGTCGTAATGATGGGCGAGGGCGTCTTCATTCACCCATTCCTCATAGAGATAGAGGCATCCATCATCCAATCCATCATGCAGATGAAATTGAATACAGCCTTCCTCCGCCACGGTTTGCGCGATAATCCCTTGGATAGCTGTGCGGGCGTCATCAAGATGCTCGGCTTTCGGGGTGATTTTTGCGAATAAATATAAATGGGGCATAATCAGTAATCCTTATTTTTCATTGTCGTCATCAAACAAATCTTCAAGCTGATCCACCAAGGCTTTCGCCAGTTCATCCGCATCCGTGATCTTAATCGCGCGTTTGTAATAGCGCGTCACATCATGCCCGATACCAATCGCGGTCAGGCCGATATTCGACTTTTCCTCAATCCAATGAATCACATTGCGCAAATCATTTTCAAGGATATGTGTCGGGTTCACTGAGAGGGTCGAATCATCAACTGGCGCGCCATCGGAAATCACCATAATGATCTTGCGCTGTTCAGGGCGCTGGGCGATTCGGTTGTGCGCCCAGACAAGCGCCTCACCATCAATGTTCTCTTTCAAGATTCCCTCTTTGAGCATAAGGCCCATATTCTTTTTCGTGCGGCGCATCGGCGCGCCTGCGTCTTTATAGATGATATGGCGCAAATCATTGAGCCGCCCCGGATGTTTCGGGCGACCATTTTGCGTCCAGACATCTCTGGACTTGCCGCCTTTCCATGCCCGCGTGGTAAAGCCCAAAACCTCCACCCGCACGCCGCAACGTTCTAATGTGCGCGCAACAATATCCGCCGTCATGGCCGCCGTCGCAATCGGACGCCCGCGCATGGAGCCGGAATTATCAATGAGTAGGGTTACGATGGTGTCGCGAAATTCAGTTTCTTTTTCCTGCTTAAAGGTCAGCGGCACATTCGGATTCGCCACCACCCGCGCCAGCCGCGCCGTATCAAGAATTCCCTCTTCCTGATCAAAGCTCCAACTGCGTTGTTGTTGCGCCATGACTTTACGCTGGAGGCGGTTGGCGAGCTTTGTAATCACCGTTTGATGCGCGGCCAATTGCTTGTCCAGCATCGCGCGAAGGCGGATCAGCTCATGATTATCCGCCAAATCTTCCGCCGCAATTTCTTCATCAAATTCGGAAGTGTAGATCGTATATTCCCCGTCACGACCCGGGATAAAATCATCGCGCCCCGATCCGCGCGGCGTCGACGGCGCATCTGTATCACCTTCACCCGAGGAATCATCCAGCGTGTCATCTTCGCCAAACGCCTCTAGATATTCATCATCTGCGCCGCCGGACATATTTTCGTCGAGATCATGCTCATCGCCCTCTTGCTCGTCATCTTCGTCTTGCGCGCTTTCTTCATCGTCGCTTTGGTCTTGTTGGTCAATATCCTGCTCTTCATCATTATCGGAGCTGCCCTCATCCATGCCATCTTCAATCACCATATCGAGCGATGAAATCAGCTTTTTCGCAACTTTCGCATATTCCGCCTGATCATTGAGGAGGGGCTTTAGATCATCAAAACCCAAATCCTGAAGCCGCTGGTCCAGCCATGGCTTCCACAGGGAAACCAATTTCTGCGCGCTCGGCGGAACGGACTCCCCCGTTAATTCCATCCGCGCCAGAACATGCAACGCATCACCCATATCAACTTGTTCTCGCTTGGTGATGTTTTGCAGGCCAAGCCGCTCACATTTTTCCGCAAGGACGGCGTTCAAATTGCCGCCCACACCGGGCATCTTTTTTGCGCCAATCGCCTCGCATCGCGCCTGTTCAAGGGCGGCAAAAACGCTGGCGGCATGATTGTCGCGGGGCTTTATTTTGTAATGAAGGCGCTCATTGTGATGCGCAAGCCGAAGCGCCTGCACATCCGCACATCCCCGCACAAGGCGCTTATTCGCGGCGTTCATATCAAGATCCGGTTGCGGCAGGCGCGGGCGCATCCCCTCAATCACGCGCCCCGTCGGTGGCTCGGATGCGGAATAAGACGGCTCAACCTCATTGTCGCGCGCAATCGTTCGCATCGTAATCGATGTCACATGTTTAAAATTATTAACATTCTCTTCACTCATAAAAAGAATATAGGGCGCAAAGCCCCCCGATGCCAGCCACAAATATCTTGTGTTATTGAAATTGATTATGGTATTGAAAATGTGTTTTTTAGCATAGGGCAAAAAATATGGGTATGATTAGTAAAATTTTTGGTGTGGCTGGTATAGCGGTTATTGCAAGCGGTGCTGTTCGTTGTAGCGTTGAGGACTCTGCACCGTTTGATAGGTCATTTGAAAAGTGGGGATACTACACTGGTCAGAACGCTGTTTTCATGTTGAACGCAATAGCGTTGGGAGTTTTAAGTGGTGTTAATGAAATTCTCAGCGAAAATAGCGATAGAGAAATAATTATTGATTTTGATGAAAACCAACAGCCTGTATTGATTGGCTTTGTAGAGCCAGATGGCACGCATATGATTTTACAGCCAGATGGTTCTTTTCAGGAATTGGACATGCCTAAAGAGCATTCAGGTCACGACATTGCAGTAAATTCTCAGCCAGCCTAACCACTCACCACAAAATTCTTGATCGCGCTTTCGGGTAAATCAACGTCGAAACAACGCTGGTAATATTCGGCGATGATTGGGCGTTCTGTCTCGTCACATTTATTGAGGAACGAAAGCTGGAACGCCAATTCAGGCGTGCCGAAGATCTCCGTGTTTTCAATCCACGCAAGCACCGTACGCGGGCTCATGAGGGTGGAAAGATCACCATTCACAAATCCCTCGCGCGTCATATCCGCCATACGCACCATCTTATCAACCATATCGCGCCCTTCATCATTGGCAAGATGCGGGAATTTCGCGAGCATGATATCCATCTCGTCATTATGCGGAAGATAGTTCAATGTCACGACAACATTCCATCTATCCATCTGCCCTTGGTTGATCTGCTGCGTACCATGATAAAGGCCAGTCGTATCACCAAGGCCAATCGTGTTGGATGTCGCAAACAAACGGAATGCAGGGTGCGGGCGAATGACTTTATTCTGATCAAGCAGCGTTAGGCGTCCTTCGGCCTCAAGCACGCGCTGGATAACGAACATCACATCGGGACGCCCCGCATCATATTCATCAAACACAAGTGCCACAGGATTTTGAATAGACCAAGGGAGCAAGCCCTCTTTCCACTGTGTGATCTGTTTGCCTTCTTGCAAGATGATCGTATCTTTACCGATCAAATCCACGCGGCTTACATGGCTGTCGAGGTTAATGCGCACGCATGGCCAGTTGAGCCGCGCCGCAACCTGTTCAATATGTGTTGATTTCCCTGTCCCGTGATATCCTTGGATCATCACGCGGCGGTTATGGATGAACCCTGCCAAAATCGCAAGTGTCGTATCGTGGTCAAATTGATATGTCTTGTCGATGTCGGGAACATTGGGTGTATCCTCGCTGAACGCGGGAACATCCCAATCCAGGTCAAGGCCGAACACCTCGCGCACATTGACCTTGGTATCGGGAATGGATGTGTATTTGCCCTCTTTGGCTTTGACCTCGGTGATGTTAAACGCCATGCCGCCATCTTGGCTGGCGTGACGATCTTTTTCTTTGTCGATGTTATCAATGTTATTTGCGCTCATGCTTATTATCTTTGTTGTCCGAGGTTATAATTCAAGTGGGGGCAGGGAGGTTATTTCTGATCAGGCAGTTTATCAAACTTCTCATACGCCAGCTTTAATACTGTATAGGCCATATTGATGGTCTTGAGAAGCTCTTCTGACTTTTGTGATCCTTGATTGCGGTCTGGGTGGTGTTTCATTGCCAATTCACGATACTTCAATTTAATTGCATCAAACGTCAGCGGCGGCTCTAACCCCATAATCGCCATGGCTTCATATTCCTTGGAATGATGCGACTCACCGATGCTGTTGCGCATGCGTTCTTCTTTATTGGGCGGTGGCTCTGCATCCTCACCGAATTTCATTTTCCATGCGCTCTGGTACAGCGCATCTTCCGCGTTCCCATTCACTCCGTATGTCCAAGTCGGGCGATCACCATACATGGAATTATAGATATGTTCCTCCACATCATGGGTGCTCATGCCTGCAAAGAAATTCCACGCCTTGTTGTAATCACGCGCATGTTCAAAGCAAAAATGATAATAGTCCGACAGGCTGCGATCCTTCGGCGCGCGATGCTCACCATTCAAATAGCAATTAGGCATGTCGCATTCCTGCACATCGTGCTGAGAATTTAACTCTGCAAAATCGGCGGATCGTGGTTTTAAAAATATCTGCGGCATAAAATCCTGTTATTACTAAGTAAGGGTCATTACTCCTATGGTAACGGTAAACAAGCATAAGGTTCAACAAAACTATGACGATGGAAGAAAAAATCAAGGCGGCTATTGGCAGCAAAATAAACATTAATCACCTTCAGGTTGTAAATGAGAGTCATTTGCATTCTGGGCATGCGGGCGATGATGGAAGCGGGGAAACACATTATAAGCTTATAATCGCCTCGCCTGACTTCAATGGATTATCACGCGTTCAGCGGCAAAGATTAGTAAATAATACGCTGTCCGGATGCTTTGAAGATGGGCTGCATGCGGTGAGTATGGAGTTAATAACGGTATAAAATTAAAATTCCATGTCTTTTTTATTTGTATAGATTAAGCAAAAGTATATATACTTCTGGTTGTAAGTGTTGCGTATGTGTTCAAAAAGAAAGACAAGTGGGGAAATATGGCATTTATTGCAAACTCAAATCTGCGTACAATAACTAAAAACACAACGGATGATGACGATATTAAAACAACTCTTTTAAGTCGTAATATCACAGTGAACGGGCGCAGAACATCTGTGCGCTTGGAGCCTGAGATGTGGAATGCCTTGTTTGACATCGCAAAACGCGAAAATTGTTCAATTCATGATATCTGCACACTCATCAGTATTCGAAAAAATCCGAAAACATCATTAACCGCGGGTATCCGTGTGTTCTTGATGCTCTATTTCCGCGCCGCAGCAAATGAAGAGGGGCATGCAAGAGCGGGGCATGGAGATATTAAATTCATGAAAGATAGAGCGGGATTGACGGATGCGGCTATGCGCAAGAGCGCCATGAAGTCAGAGCACAATTCTGTTCGAATGTGAAAACTATTATGCTGTTAACCCAGACGCCCTTGAGCAAGAAACTTCTCACGGCGCGTCTGTTTTAATTTTGCGCTATCCCAAGGTGTTAATTCCTTAAGCGCGGAATCTATTTTCTTGCCAACAGCCAAGACAGACTCTCGCTTATAGCGATGCGCGCCGCCAACCGGTTCTTCAATGATGCCGTCAATCAACTTCATCGACAACAAATCTTGTGCTGTCAATTTAAGCGCTGTTGCCGCATCTTCCGCATAAGAGGCGCTACGCCATAAAATGGATGCGCATCCTTCAGGAGAGATCACGGAGTAAATTGAATGCTCTAGCATGTAGATGCGATCAGCAACAGCAATCGCAATTGCGCCGCCTGATCCACCTTCACCAATAACAACCGATACAATCGGTACTTCTGTGCGAAGGCAGCTCTCAATCGATTTTGCAATCGCCTCGCTCTGGCCACGCTCTTCCGCACCAAGGCCAGGATACGCGCCAGCCGTATCTACCAAAGTAATCACAGGAAGCTTAAATTGCGACGCCATCGCCATCAAGCGCTGTGACTTGCGATACCCTTCAGGGCGCGCCATGCCGAAATTATGCTTGATGCGGCTTTCTGTATCATGGCCTTTTTCATGGCCAATAATCACACACGATTGCCCGTTAAAGCGACCAAGGCCGCCAACAAGCGCGTTATCCTCGGCAAAGTTACGATCCCCCGCAAGCGGTGTAAAATCGGTAATAAGCTCTTTCACGTAGTCTTTGAAATGCGGGCGCTCTGGATGGCGGGCCACTTGCACTTTTTGCGCAGGGGTAAGTCTTGCATAAGCATGCTGCATGAGCTTGTCGGCTTTGCCCTGCATGCGTGATATCTCATCAGAGATGTTCACTTCACTATCGCTGCTGACGTGGCGCAGCTCCGCAATTTTACCTTCAAGCTCAATAATGGGTTTTTCAAATTCTAACATTTATATTTTTTTCTTGTTGTTGGAATGAGTCATATGGATAGCAAAACAGGCGCCCGAATTCAAACCGAATCCATGTTGCGCCTGTTAATAATATTGAATAAAGCTTATTTCGTGCCTGTTTTAGTGGAAAGCGGATGCTTTTCTTTAACAGTTTTCTTAAGGCCTTCACCAACCATGTGGGTGTAAATCTGTGTTGTCGCAATGTCAGCATGCCCAAGCATTTTTTGAACGCTGCGAAGATCCGCACCACGGCTAAGAAGATGGGTCGCAAACGCGTGACGAAGAATATGTGGGCTAACCTTGCCTTCTTCGATGTCTGCGGCGCGTGCCAAATCTTTAAGCAATTGCGCGAAACGCTGACGTGTCAAATGACCGCTTGTTGATGTGCGAGACGGGAAAACCGCTTTTTCTTGGAGAGCTTGGTTTTCTGTACCGATGAAAGTTTTGCGAACCGCCATGTATTTCTCAAGCGCAGCTTGCGCAGGCTCGGACAATGGAACCATACGGTCACGACCGGCTTTACCGGTCACAATCAAAAACTGGTTTTCTTCACCAAGAGCCGACATAGGAAGGCCAACAAGCTCGGAAACGCGAAGACCTGATGCATACAAAATCTCAAGCAAAGCAACAAGACGAATATTCTCTGGCTTTCCGCCTTTGCCCGCTGTTGTGATGAGGTTATCAACTTCACCTTCAGTCAATGTTTTCGGCAGCGTGCGTGTCTGCTTTGGGCTTTCGATGTTTGTTGTTGGATCATCTTCACGCTTTTCTTCAGAAATAAGGAAGCGGTAATATTGACGAAGCGCCGATAGGCGACGTGCAACAGTGCGAGAGGCGATAAGAGTGTTCTTGTCACCCTTTGTGTTTTTCTTCTCTGATAAATCTTTCAAATAAGCTTTAAGCTGATCCGCTGTCGCAACATTCACATCAGAGCTAAGCTCATTGCGGAGATATAAGCTCACATCCGCCAAATCACGCCAATAAGCTTGGCGCGTATTGTGGGCGGCACCGCGCTCTGTCGTGAGCATATCTAAAAATGCATCCACGCTAGGGTGTAGATCTGGCTTCGGCATTGCTGGGCGTCCTGGACGTGCCATAGTGTATTCTCCTAATTTCTTCTTTTTACTTCTCGAAAAGGCGTTCAATCGCCATTTCCCGAGAAAATTCATTTAATTCAGCCTTTTTCAAGGCTTTAATAACATCTGAATAAACATCTTCATCGGCCTGATGGATCGTTTTTCCAGACAACAATTTTATACTCAGCAAGACAGTTTCACCTAAAGCGTTGTCGCGAGAAGCATTTCCCAATTGCTTAAGGAGATCTTCTTGCCTTTGTTGCGCTGCAACGTCAACATCTTTTTCATAAACTTTGGAGGCATTATCAACATCGTCAACGCTGTTGTCAAGCAGTTCTATGTTAAATTCAGCCAAACCCTGTGAGTTTTTATGAAAAATGTTTATATTTTGCATATTTATGATGAATTCATGACTTTCAGGCATTTGCAGGACAAGCGGAATGAGCCGCATATTCTCCAAAAACGCAATATTGTTTAAATTTTCAGCCGCATTCGCAGTGTAATTTTCAATGATTTGATCCGCATTTGTCACCCGAGCATAGTAAAAGGCCTCTATTGCTGTGCGCATCTGGGCGTCAGATAATCCTGTTAATGAAGACTCCGCAATATTTTGAGCAAATGGGATAAGCGCATAAATACCAAATTCATCACGTATATCAATCGCTTTAAGCATAATGTCATTGCGCTTTTGGTCATCTTCCTCATTTGCAAGCGCTTGATACAAAACAGGCAATCCACCAAGGGCATCGCTTTGCGGTTCTGCCTGTTTATACGCACTGACAAGGTCTTCATTATCCACCATTCCCCATTCACGTGCCTTTAGCAGCAATGTGAGGCGATCGGCCTCCGTCAGCGTTTTTAGTGACAGGAGCGCAGTTAAATCACGCGGGGCCGTTGCCGCAAGCATCGCCGCGTCTACAACTGGCGGGTCGATTCGTCCCTCGGCTATCAAAAGGCTTTGCTCAAATACGCTAAGCTTGCGCCAGCTTGCGTTGCTGTAGGGGTAAATAAAGTTAGGGTTAAACGCCAAACTGCGCAAAATTTCATAGCGTGTGTCTTCCAACACTTTCTGCGCGTCTTCTGGCGGTTCTTCCGATAATGTGTAATCACAATATGCCGTTAGGTCCGCCCAAAAGTCATCCTCGCTCGTGATACTACCCAATGTCTTGATTTCAAGACATGCGATGGATTTCTCGCCGCTGCCGAGCATTGATAAAATACCCGCTTTCGCAATCGCTTCATGATGCGGCGTATCAAGCGCAACCGTATAAAGCTCAAGCGCGTCTTTATAACGCCCCGCCTCAATCAGCTTATAAACGCGAAGTGTCAGTAAATCTTCCCCCGGTTTCACGTCTTTGTAATTGGCCAATTCCTCAACATTGCTCTCGCTTAAAAGCACGGCTTCGGTAAGTGAGCCAATGGCGTCACTATTTGAATAAACGGGTAAATCTTTGATGAGGGCGGTAATGTCACTGCGTTTTGAACCGCTCCACATATCCACGCTCAATGCGTCCGGTGAGCCGCTTTGGAACAAGCCAGCCCCCTCAATCACATAAAAATCTTCAGTGGCTTCAAATTGTGTTGGTTGTTTGTATTTACCCATCTTATCCGCATGCGCAAACGGCGCGGCGCAGATCAATGCAATGAAGGCAATAACGGGGAGGGAAATGCGCATTATGATTGGCTATTCGCTTTAAATTGCTCAAGGGTTATAGTGTCGGAAACCACGCTTTGTGATACCGGAACATCGGTAAACGACAAAAACACTGTTCCCGCGATAATCGCGACAATAATAACCAGAAATAAAGTTGGTAGAAGCTTTGACATTTCTTATCCTTACGCCATATTCTGTGAATGAATTAACACCGTAAACAACGATCGCCCAAAGATCAATTGACCCCCCTATGGTTGCCGTGCACTTAAACACAAGAAATATTGAAAAATCCCTGAAAAAACCTGTCATCCTTATCGGTATGATGGGCACGGGAAAAACGCATCTTGGCAAGATGCTTGCCGATGCCCTCAATCTCGAATTTTTCGACAGTGACCATGTGATAGAAAAGCGCGGCGGCCTTAGCATTAGCGAGATTTTTGAGCTATATGGTGAGCAACGATTCCGCCAATCCGAAGAAAAAACCATCCTCGATTTATTGGACGGCGGCGCATGCATCATCGCAACGGGCGGAGGCGCACCCATGAACCCGATAATCATGGACGCGATCAAAGAAAAAAGCATTTCAATCTGGCTGGACAGTGACGCCGAAGCAATCTATGCGCGCATTAAAACCGCCAAAAACCGCCCTCTGTTAAAGACGGAAAATCCAAAGGCAACGCTCGCCAAGCTGATTGATGAGAGAAAATCCACATACGCAAATGCCGATATCACCATAAAAACAAAAGGCAATAACGCCGATCATGCGCTCAATGAAATGATTGAAGCCATTTCAAAAGTGTTATAACTTCCCCTTTATGTCTGAAGCAAAAACAAAAATTGTTACCATCGACCTCGATAACCACGCCTACGATATCTATATCGGACAAGGGTTGTTATCACGCGCGGCAGAATTGATCCCTGATGACATTATGGGGCGCTCCGTCTTTATCATCACCGATAAAAATGTGGAGCCATATGCCAAGCAGGTGGAAACAATCATGCAAGATAACCGCGCCCGCCACGTTCACATGATGACCTTAAAACCGGGCGAGGGCACAAAATCATTCGACAATGTTCAACGCGTCAGCGAATGGATGCTCGAAAACAATTTAAACCGCAATTCCTATGTCTTTGCCATTGGCGGCGGTGTGATTGGTGATCTCGGCGGGTTTTGCGCGTCTATAGTGATGCGCGGCGTCCCATATGTCCAAATCCCGACAAGCCTTCTCGCGCAGGTTGATAGCTCGGTTGGCGGTAAGACGGGGATCAACACCCCACAAGGCAAAAACCTCATCGGCAGTTTCTATCAACCCGTCAGCGTTTTGGCCGATATTGATGTCCTGAAAACCTTGTCCCCGCGTGAACTTCTCGCGGGCTATGCGGAGGTTGTGAAATACGGCCTGATCAATGATATGCCATTCTTTGAATGGCTGGAAGCAAATGGCGCGCGCATGGCAAATCTGGACGCGGATGCATTGGCCTATGCCATCGAAAACTGCACAAAATCAAAGGCCGCCATCGTTGAGGCCGATGAAAAAGAAAACGGCGTTCGCGCGCTGCTTAACCTCGGCCATACATTTGGCCACGCGTTGGAAACCGCCGCAAAATACAATGGCACGCTTTTGCACGGGGAGGGGGTTTCCATCGGAATCATCCTCGCTTACGAGCTATCGGCTGCAATGGGCCTGTTCCCGCAAGAGCATATTGAACGCGTTGAAAACCATTTCATGAATATGGGCTTGCCGACCCGCGTCGATCAAATTCCCAATTTTAAAACCGATATTGAATCCCTCATGACCACCATGCGCCGTGACAAAAAAGCACGCAGCGGTAAGATGGTCTTCATCCTCGCCAACGCAATCGGTGACACATTCGTCAGCAAGGATGTCGAAGAAAACGCGGTACGTGACGTGCTTAAAAAGGCATTGGGCGGCCAATCAATCGATACCAGCAAACTTAACAAAGAAGGCATGAAAGAACGATGGAAGTCGGCATTCTCCTCCCAGGCATAGCAATTTTAATATTACTGTTCCTCTCCGCGTTCTTTTCCGGATCCGAAACGGCCCTTACCGCAGCATCACGCGTGCGCATGCTCAGCCGTGCAAAAGAGGGCGATGCCCGCGCCATCCTCGTCAACCAAATCCGCGAGAAAAAAGACCGCCTTATCGGCGCGCTTTTGCTAGGCAATAACCTCGTTAATATCCTCGCCTCCGCGCTCGCCACCAGCCTTTTGATGAAAATATTTGGTGATGCGGGGGTTGTCTACGCAACGCTGGTCATGACCTTCCTTGTCTTGATCTTTGCCGAAGTCCTGCCCAAAACATATGCGATCAACAACGCCGAAAAAATGTCGATGGCGATTGCGCCGCTTATTCATGTTGTCGTGAAAATTCTCGCCCCCGTAACCGAAGCCGTCACATGGATTGTGCGCAGTGTGCTGCATTTATGCGGCGCTGATATCATGGGCAATAAGGGCGGCTCTCATTTCGAGCTTTTGCGCGGCGTCATCGAAATGCATGACGGCCCCGAACAAGAAACAAAAGAACAACGCGCCATGCTGCGCTCAATCCTCGACCTTGCCGATGTCGACATCGAAGAAATTATGATCCACCGCAAAAACGTGGAAATGATCAACGGCGATGAGCCAGCGGATAAAATCGTCTCCCAAGTGCTCGACAGCGCCTATACTCGCCTTCCCGTGTGGCAGGGCAACCCCGATAACATCATCGGCGTCATCCACGCGAAAATGCTGCTTCAGGAATTATACGAGAGTAAGGGCAAGGCCGAAAAGGTCACGCTGGAAAACATCATGATGAAGGCACGCTTCGTCCCCGAAACCACACATCTTTACGATCAGTTGCAAAATTTCCGTGAAAAACGCGAGCATTTTGCCGTTGTGGTCGATGAATACGGCGCGTTTATGGGCATCGTCACGCTTGAGGATATCCTGGAGGAAATCGTTGGTGAGATCGATGATGAGCATGACCAGAACGTCGTGGGTGTTAAGCGCCTGACCAATCAAAAACTCATGGTGGAGGGAACGGTCACAATCCGCGACCTGAACCGCGAATTTCACTGGAACCTTCCCGATCAGGAATATGCAACAATCGCAGGGCTTATCTTGCACGAATCACAGATGATCCCCGATATCGGGCAAAGCTTCATGTTCCACGATTTCCGCTTCGACATCGTCCGCCGCCAACGCAACCAAATCACCCGCATAAGAGTAACCCCACCCCCGCAGCAGCATCAGTAAATTTCATTGACATAATTATAGTTTTGTATATACATAGCTAATACAAAAAAAGTTGTGGTAATGCAAGATCCTATATTTATTCATGCTCTGTGGCGCACTGGTTCAACGTATCTCTGGGGTAAGTTTAGGACGCGTGATGAATTATGCTGCTTTTTTGAACCCTTCCATGAATCCCTGATCGCAAAAAGCAAAGACGCCTTATTGAGCGACTTTACTCGCGCCGCAAAGAAATTCAGCCATGACACAATAAAGCATAATTATTACGATGAATTCGAAGTGGACGAACAAGGCGGAGCGCGCCATTTTCGCTCACGCTTTGTTGTAGACAAATATGCTATGGGCTTATCCGAAAAAGATGACGAGCTAACCACATATTTGCAAAGCCTTATTGACATCGCCAAAGGAAAAGGCCAAAGACCTGTCCTTCAATTCAACAGAAGCATATTAAGAGCAGAATGGATGAAGCAACGATTTGGCGGGGCGCATCTATACCTGAACCGTAATCTTGCTGACGTTCACCAATCCTACACGGAAAAAGGCTATTATATCCCGTCATATATCACCATCATCCGACAAAATGCAGCACACCCGCTATTCAAAGAGATAGCAGAGCATCTTGATCAAGCGCCATATGAATATGAGGGCCGTTTTAATGAAGCAACAAGCGACCATGATGCTAAGCGTTTTAAGGCACGATTGACAAGCAGCACAAGAAAAACGAGAAGCCTATCTGAACAGGATAAAAAAGATGTCGTCACATTTTTTTGGACACTAGGCCTCGCGAGCGCATCGCGCTACTCAGATATGATCATCGACTCAGATAGAATTATTCAGGGCAGTGGTAGAACAATGCCTCAAATGTTTAGCGATGTAAGCGGTTTGGATGTCGATTTTTCCGATCTTAGAATTAAAACTCAACTCTTGGATCCTCTGAATGTCTCGCCTCGTGTGCGTGAAATAATCCGCAACGCTGTCGACAAAATCGGCCCGGACTGGGACGTGTTGTCAAGCACGGAAATGTCGCAGCAAACACGCGTCCAAGTCGCTCTGGCTATGCAATAGCGGCTATATTGTTGCGCAGGTGGTCGGGGTTTATTGTACCGATGACGGCGCAAGATACAGCCGAATGTGACAGGGCAAAATCAAATGCTTCGCGTGTGTTTGTGTTATGCCCGCTCGATAAAACTTTTTTGAGGAAAACCCCTTTATCATTTGCCGCGGCATGATCCAGCACTGGCAATTCATCGGTGTAATCGGGGTTATAACTCGCCATCACAACATCCATCACATCAAGCGCTTTGATACCGCCCTCGGCTGTCTTCGTAGATGCGCCAACCGCACGCACCAAGTCGCGCCGTTTAAAATCATGCATCAACTCAATCAACGGTTCGTTGTTTAAAATATCTAAATCATTGCCGTCGCTATGGATCATTAAAACATCAATATAATCCGTATTCAGCCGCTCAAGGCTTCGCATCAAGCTGCGCTCAAAATAATCGACGCTGAAATTGTGAACGGATTCGCCGTTCTTAAAATCCTCGCCAACCTTGCCGACAATCACCCAATCATCACGCTGTCCGGTCAATAACCGCCCAATGCGTTCTTCGGCAACACCATAAGCAGGAGCCGTATCAATCACATTCACGCCAAGCTCCTTGGCTATGCCAAGCAAATTGGATATCTCTTTATCGTCGGGCAGGTCAAATGGCTCGGGGTATTTCACCGCTTCATTGCGTCCAAACTTGGTCGTGCCAAGGCCATAAGGGGAGACCATAATTCCTGTATTGCCTAAACGTCTTTTTTCCATGATGTCTCCTTTCCGATATCATCCCACGGTGTGGACGTGATTTCCGCCCGTTTCAAATCAGAAAAATCAGAGATTTTCCCAGAAGGCGCAATCTGGTTTTCTGCCAAATCTTTCAGAATCATGTCCGATAGCATCGGCGCAAATGTCAATTTCGTTGGCCAGCAATAAAGCGCATCTCCTGCCTTATGCACTGTCGGTGTATCGGGCAAATGATTTTGCGTGTCTGATTTTCCTTCAATGCGATCAATCGGTAAAACGCCCCACTCAAATGCCGACATATCAATCTTGGGCATATATTTACGCAGCATGTCTTTTGTCGCCGTATAAACTGCCTGAGGATCAGAGTCTTTGTCGCGCTCGGCGACTGCGCCGCCTAAATACCAGACCAATGCGCCGTCTTGGGTCGTGTGTGTGGTGATCGTTGCCACGGGCTTATCCGATGTGCCCACGCAATGCGCATAAAGCGGGAAGGGCGCATTCTTGATAAATCCCATCAATAGCGGTCGTGCCTGTGTCTTGAGGCCTTTATCATCGCCGTTAAGCTTTGCGATGGCATGATTGCTCGCCGCGCCCGTATAAATGATGCGCTTGGGGGCGATATCATGACGGGCCAAAAACCCCATCGGATCATCAGGTGTATCAATCATGCACGCGCTGTCGCGATATGGGGCAACCAAAGCCTCTAAAACGCTAGGCACATCCAGCACAGGCTCATCCATATAAATGACCGAACCTTTAAATCCGCTATCGTTGATATCCTGCGGCCAATCCTTTTTGGCGACCTCATGCACATTCCCGCCTAGCGCCTTTTTCGTCACAAGCTTGACCAAGCCACCCATAAAACCGGATGGGATCAGGAGGTGTTGAGACGAGGCATTCATCCGCGCTGCGCTCAAATCAACGGGGCCAACCCCCGCCAGCGCGTCACGCCACAAATCTGGCATCGCGGATATGGATTTAGCGAGCGCATTGACCTGTCCCGCAAATGCGTATTTTAAGCCTGAATGAACAATCCCTTGGCTGGCAATCGTTTGCCCGCATCCAATCGCACGACTTTCCAACAACAAGACATCATAGCCCGCGCGTTTCAAGCGATTAAAAGCCCATAGCCCCGCAATCCCCGCGCCGAATATCACAATGTCTGGAGTTCTTGTCATGGCTCTATTTATAACGATGATAGGGGGCAATTGTAAGGAGAAAGTCAGTGATTTTTAAAACCACGTTTTAAAAATTGTACCGAGCAAGCGCGAAGCGGATTAAGCCTCTTCCAGCCATTCCTCAATCATCTCAATTTGCGATGGCGCCATCAATGACGGGGCATGTCCGCATTTTTTGAGCGTGACGAGGTCAAATTCAACGCCCGTTTTGCGCATCATCTTGATGATTTTTTTCGTGAGCAACATCGATTTTTTGCCATGGATAAGCAGTACCGGGCAGGAGATATTTTCCCACATCTGCCACAAATCAACATCACCAATTGGCGCATCTTCAAACACCACGGCAATTTTCGGATCATACGCATATGTCACCCGTCCATCGCTTAAGACGCGGTGATTGTGCACGGCCATGTGCCGCCATTGACCATCCGTAACCGGCCCCCATGTCAGCCCGCGAGTCGCGCGCATTCTCTGCTCTAGCGCGCCCACACTGTCGAAATAATACGGCTCTTTGATAACTTTATGGATAAATTCAAGTGCGGCTTTCGGAACAACGGGGCCAACATCGTTGATGATAAGACGCTTAATCGGCGTGTCATCCATCCCCGCAATCTGTATCCCCAATAACCCGCCAAGGGAAATGCCAATCCAATCAACACAGGCGGGTTTGTCAAAACCCTCAACCTTAAGAACTTCGAATATATCTGTGATATATTGGGAATAATTATAATCGAGTGGGTTGCTTAAAAAATCACTCGCCCCGCGACCAGGCAAGGTAATCGAAATCACCCGATATCCGCGCGTCACAAGGTCATGCGCCAAATAATCAAAGTCCCGCGCGTTTCCCGTCAGGCCATGCACGCAAATAATCGGCTTATCTTTGGGATTGCCCCAATCGAGATAAGCGACCTTATGCTGACCAGAGCTGCTGCTGCTTACAATATGTTTGTCGGTAAAATTCATACAGCCAGTATAGGCATATTAATGCCGCCAAGGCGAGCGCAAGAAATGAGTATTTCGCTCGCCTGACTAAACGTAAGATATATCAAGGTTTAACCGTTTGCGGCGATCTTGCCATGGCAATGCTTGTATTTCTTACCCGATCCACACGGACACAGCGCATTGCGCTGAACCTTGCCCCAAGTGCTTTCGTCATTTGCGTCAAACGCAACCGCGCTTGGGTATTGAACAGGTTTTGCGGATGCTGTTTGTTGACGTGCTGCGGCGGCCTCTTTATCGGCTTGGCCAGTCCCCATCAAAGCGGGGTCTTCACGGCTTTCCTGTAAACGCTGTTCTTCTGCCTCATCGGGGCCACCCATGCCGGGGATAAACAAACGTCTGCCACTATCATCTTCAATGCTCACTTCCACGAAGCTAAGCGTCATGGTGATGGTGTCATTGAGTTGATCCAGCATTTGCTCGAACATCGAAAACGCTTCGGCTTTATATTCATTAAGCGGATCACGTTGCCCGAATGCGCGCAAATTAATGCCCTGACGCAAATGGTCAAGATTGAGCAAATGCTCTTTCCAGCTCTGGTCAAGCATCTGTAAGGCAATGCCTTTTTCCATGCGGCGCCATAAATCCGCCCCACAATTGGCAACTTTCTCCGCCATGCGTTTATCGGAGGCATCCAAAATACGCTCCAACATTTCGGCATCCGCGATGCCTTCTTCCTTCGCCCAATCTTCAACGGGTAAATCCATCGCAAGAAGACGCTGAAGCTCTGTATCAAGGGCTTCGATGTCCCATTTTTCAGCATATGCACCCGGTGGAATGCATGCACGAACCGTATCCTCGATCACGCCATGGCGCATCTCTTTGATGATCTCGCCAATGTCATCGGCTTCCATCAATTCGCGGCGCTGTGAGTAAATCACTTTGCGCTGATCATTCATCACGTTATCGAATTTCAGCAGGTTCTTACGCACTTCAAAATGCATGCCTTCAACCTTACCCTGCGCGCGTTCCAACATCTTCGAGATCAATGGATGCTCAAGCGCTTCACCCGCTTCAAGGCCGATGCGTGCATTATTGAGCAATCCTTCAAGCTTGTCGCCCGCAAAAATGCGCATCAAATCATCTTCAACCGATAGGAAGAACATGGACGCTCCCGCATCCCCCTGACGCCCTGAACGACCACGAAGCTGGTTATCAATGCGGCGTGATTCGTGACGCTCTGTCCCGATGATGTATAGCCCGCCAGCCTCTTTCACTTTTTCCTTATCGGCCGCAATCTCTGTCTCGATCTGCGCAATCGCAGTCTTCAGCGCGGCTTCGGATAGATCAGTCGAAAGCTCTTCCTCAATCCGCATCTCGAGGTTACCACCAAGCTTAATATCCGTACCACGCCCCGCCATGTTGGTGGCAATCGTAATCGCACCGGGACGACCGGCTTGAGCCACAACAAACGCTTCGCGCTCATGCTGGCGTGCGTTCAAAACGTTATGCTCGATTTTCTCTTTCTTCAACCGCGCTGATAATTCCTCGGATTTTTCAATCGATACCGTCCCGACAAGCGCAGGCTGCCCGCGCTCCTTACAATCACGAATCAATGCAACAAGCGCATCTTCCTTTTCCGCCAATGAACGATAAATCTTGTCTTGGTGGTCAATGCGTTGAACGGGGCGATGTGTTGGAATGGAAACAACCCCAAGATTATAAATTTCTGCAAATTCCCCAGCCTCGGTCAGAGCCGTACCTGTCATTCCCGCAAGCTTTGGATACAGTCTGAAATAATTCTGGAATGTGATCGACGCGAGCGTTTGGTTCTCTGTCTGAATATCAACATTTTCCTTCGCTTCAATCGCTTGATGAAGCCCTTCGGAAAGGCGACGTCCGTCCATCATCCGTCCCGTAAACTCATCAATCAAAATCACTTTACCGTCTTTGACGATGTAATCTTTTTCAGGGAAGAACAATTTATGCGCACGCAATGCCTGGTTCACATGATGAACAATCGCAATATTATCAATGTCGTACATGGATGTGCCATCATCAATCAACTTATGCTCAATCAATAATTGCTCAACGCGTTCTGTCCCGTCCTCATTCAAAACAATCGTTTTATGCTTTTCATCCATCTCGTAATGGATATCCTCTAGCAACGGAATAATTTTATCCACCGCGGGATAAAGCGCCGTATCAAGATCAGAGGGGCCGGAGATAATGAGCGGTGTACGCGCTTCATCAATCAGAATCGAATCAACCTCATCGACGATCGCGAAGTTAAAGTCGCGCTGAACCATTTGATCGAGGGAGAATTTCATATTATCGCGCAGATAATCAAACCCGAACTCGTTATTCGTTCCATATGTAATGTCACACGCGTAAGCCGCGCGGCGTTCCTGTTCGGAGATATTCGCAGTAATCACACCACAGGTCAGGCCAAGGAAGCTGTAAATCTCGCTCATCCATTCCGCATCGCGTGAGGCAAGATAGTCATTCACCGTAACAACGTGAACGCCTTTACCACTAAGTGCATTCAAATAAGTAGGCAAGGTCGCAACAAGCGTTTTTCCTTCCCCCGTTTTCATCTCGGAAATACGCCCTTGATGCATGACAATCCCGCCAATCAACTGCACATCATATGGTCGCATACCAAGCACACGCTTGGCCGCCTCGCGCACAACCGCAAACGCATCATGCATCAAATCATCTTCTGTTTGTCCTGCTGCTATGCGCCCGCGAAAAACATCCGTTTGCGCCTTTAATTCATCATCGCTCATCGCCTCGTAATGGGCCTCAAGCGCGTTAATCGGCTCAATATGTTTTTGTATCTGTTTCAAGACACGTTCGTTAGATGAGCCAAACAGCTTAGTTGCGAGTTTTAGAACCATGTTTTCTCCGAAATAATTCTGTATGGAAATGGTATAAGCCTCAGCCTGTATAACGTCAACAACACTGTTGAAATGCATCCACCACTTGGCTAATCTGCTGTTCTATTCATTATAAAAGGAAATGAACATGACACATAATATTCGTGCAAAAGAATCCGGCAATGCCGTGATTATCGTTCTCGTTGCATTGGTCGTTATTGCGATTGGCGCAATGGCGTATTTCTCTGGCCATCTCGCAAGCGCAGACAGGGCAGAAAATACAGAAGTAGCGGAAGCTACAACCGGCGAACCAGTAGACAGTGCAGATGAAGCCTACATGGCCGATGCCCAAGACGCTGACGCACAAAACGCACAGCCAGAAACCGAAATCAAACCCGGCAATCCGGTTGTTGCTAAAGTCGGAGATAAGGAAATCAAACGCCTCGACGTGTTCCAATTCATGCAGACTATGCCTGCGCAAACACGCCAAATGCCAATGGATCAACTCTTTCCCTTGGTGCAAAACCAAATCGTAAATATGTCTTTGGTGAAAGAACAAGCGACAAAAGCCAATTTGGATAACGATCCTCTGGTTAAGCAACAGCTTGAAGCGGCCAAAGCAAACATCGTTCCTGTTGTCTATCTTCAGCGCGAAGTTGAAAAAGCAATCACAGAAGATCGCTTGAAAGAAGCATATGATCAATATGTTGCAAACTTCCCTGAAGTTGAAGAAGTCAAAGCGGCGCATATCTTGGTTGATGACAAAAAACTAGCCGATGACCTTGTGAAGCAATTGGATGACGGCGCTGATTTCGCAGCCCTTGCAAAAGAGTATTCAAAAGATTCAACAGCAAAAGATGGCGGAGAGCTTGGCTACTTCCTTAAAAACGATGTTGTTCCAGAATTCGGCGATGCTGCATATTCACAAGAGATTGGCGTATATTCCGCTGAGCCTGTGAAATCAGAATTCGGCTATCACATCATCAAGGTCGAAGAACGCCGCCCACGCCCACCCGCAGATTTTGCAGAAGCCAAGCCATTTTTGGAAGGCCAACTTCGTAATACAGTGACAAACGAAGTTGTTGAAAAACTGCGCGAAAAAGCAGGCGTAGAAATCTTCGACATCAACGGTGACGCCATTGAGCCAGCCTCAGGTGATGAAGCAGAAGCAGACGCTCCTGCTAAAGAAAAAGTACCGGCAGAAAAAGCGGCTGAATAATCTATGTCTTGCGCGGACAGCTTAGCCAAACCAAGACCTGAGGCACCTGATCTGCCGATTGTCTTGGTCGCCGCCGCCGCGCTAATCAATGACAAGTCACAAATCTTATTAGCCCAAAGGCCGGACGGTAAATCCATGGCCGGCCTTTGGGAATTTCCCGGCGGAAAAGTGGAGCAGGGTGAAACACCAGAATTTGCCCTCATGCGTGAGCTTGAAGAAGAGCTAGGCATAGAAACCCGCCCAACCTGTTACCACCCCATCGCGTTTGCATCCCACAGCTATGATGATTTTCATCTTCTTATGCCTGTCTTCGCCCTCAGAATGTGGAAAGGCGAAGTCACAGCAAAAGAGCACAAAGCAGTAGAATGGGTTCACCCGCTAGACATGCCCAAATACGACATGCCCAAAGCGGACGTCCCTTTAATCGCCAGCCTGCGTGATTTGTTGTTATAAGAAAGAAAGTGATTTTAAAAGCTACGGTTTTAAAATTGTACCGAGCAAGTGCGAGGCGGGCGAATGCCCGTAAACGAGGCCGAAGGCCGTAAAAAGACATGCCCAAAGCAGACGTCCCTCTCATTGCCACCCTGCGTGATTTGCTGTAATTTGAATCCCACCATGATTTTTTAAATCGGGTTTCATCAAGAGGAAGCGACAAACATACATGACCATGTCCTCATACGATCTCAAAGCATTCTATAACACCCGATTAGGGCGCGCCGCGCGGCGGATCATCAATGACCGCATCAGCGAGATATGGGAAGATTGTAAAGGCATGCGCGTCATGGGATGCGGCTACGCTGTGCCATATTTGCGCAACCTTATGCCGGGGGCCGAGCGATGCTTTGCCATCATGCATGCCCATAGCGGCGTTCACCATTGGCCATCAACTTCAAACGCACAAAATCTGGTCGCGCTATCGGATCAATTTGACCTGCCGATTGAAACAAATTCAATCGACCGCGTGATCATCATCCATGATCTGGAACATAGCGAGCATATCAATCAAAACCTCGCGGAAATCTGGCGCGGGCTTAAATCAAGCGGACGCGTGATTGTGATTGTGCCCAATCGCTCGGGGTTTTGGGCGCGCTCCGATAAAAATCCGTTCGGACAGGGGCGACCATTTAGCACAAACCAACTCTGCAAGCTTTTGCGTGATAACAAATTTATCCATGAGCGCACCGAAGAAGCGCTTTTCATGCCGCCACTGTCTTACGCGCCTATCCTGCGGCTCGCACAAACATTTGAAAATATCGGAAAAACCGCATTTCCCATCGTCTCGGGCGTGCATATCGTCGAAGCCAGCAAACAACTCTACGCCCGCGCCGACAAAGGCAGCGGCAGCGCAATCGTCACAAAAGCCAAACGCGGCCTAATTCCCAAACCTGCTATCTCAAACCGATCTTAAGATATTGTCATCCCGACAAAGCGCAGCGACGAGGGATATTTTCATTAAACTATACAAAAAGATTTATCACATACGGTCGAAATGACAATTATGCCTTCAAGCCCAGAGGGTCATCGGGATCAACGCCGTCCATGAACTGTTTCGTGCGATCCACATTGGTTGTTTGATAAACCTGCCCAACCCAATTGCCAATGACAGTGCGCGCACTATCGCGCCACGTATTTTCGAGCAAATCCTCAAAATCCGAATCATTCATCGCATCACAGCTTTGCGCCGCATCAAGCCGCGCGATCAAATCCGCGTCGTAATACGCCTCGGGGTAGGGCGGTTTGTTGCTTAATTCACCCGCCTCATAGCGTGCCAACTCGCGCTTATATTCCTTATGCAGGCTGATCGTGTCATATTCGGGGTGCCCCTGAAAACACAGCAAGCGAAACCCGTCGGGCGATACCGCCATATGCACCCCCGCAACATCGCTTTCAGCCAGTACCTTCATATTGGCCTCGGCAAATTGCGCCGTGCTGATGCGGTTAAAGCGTGAATGCGGTGCGTCAAAAGATGTGTTCATACCCTTCACAAGCGGATGCCCACGATCTGTCACGCGATGTTTATAAACGCCCCATAATTTCTCGCCGCGTGCCTCCCGCGCTTGTCCGTATTTAAACTGCATCACTGCATGCGTGGCAAGGCATGAACAAATGGTCGATGCGACATGATTCCACGCCCAATCCATAACCTCCTGCAGAGGTTCCCAAAACGGCTCACAGGTTAAATCGGCTTGCCCGACATTCGCGCCCGTAATAATAAGCGCATCTAGCCCTTGCTCTTTTAAATCTTCAAACGTGTCGTAATGTTCATCAATATATGCCTTCGCATCATCCCCACGCTCCAATTGCGGCAGGGTAAAGGGATGCACATAAAACTGCGCAATTTGGTTGCTTTCGCCGATCAGGCGCAGAAATTGGCGCTCTGTCGCTTCCAATGCTTTGTCGGGCATCATGTTTAAAAGACCAATATGCATCTCGCGAATTTCCTGACTATTCGCACGCTGCGGGTTAAGCACAGTGCGCCCCTCCGCCCTTAATCGGTCAAAACTCGGTAAATTGTTATGTGCTACCAATGGCATAAATTAGAACTTCCACCCAAATACATCTGTTTTTTTGTTCAGTTTTCTTATAATAGATGAATGATGTTTACACAAATTACAATTATCGGCATGGGACATATCGGCTCTTCACTCGCCAGAGGGATCAGCCAAATGGGCCTGTGCGATCGTTTGATTGCGGTGGATGCGGACGAGGATGTTTGCAACGCTGTCGATACGCTCGGATTGGCTGATACCGCAACAACCAACGCGGTAGAGGGCGTGCAGGGCAGTGACCTCGTCATCCTTTGTATCCCCGTGGGGAGCATCGGCAAGGTCGTTGCATCCATTGCCCCATTCCTTATGCCCAAGGCAATCCTAACCGATGTTAGCTCGGTCAAACAATCTGTGGTTAACGCTGTCTTGCCGCTCCTGCCCGAAAGTGTGAGCTTCGTACCTGCGCATCCCATTGCAGGAACCGAGCATTCCGGCCCCGAAAGCGGCTTCGCTGAGTTGTTCAAAGACCGTTGGTGCATCCTCACCCCAAGCCCAGATACAAATATCCGCGCCGTTGAGGCCATAACAAAACTTTGGGAAGCCTTCGATGCCAAAATCGAAATCATGGACCCTGCGCATCACGATTTGGTTTTCGGCATCACATCGCATCTCCCGCATTTGATTGCATACACAATTGTCGGCACGGCAACAGAATTAGAAGACGATATCCAATCCGAAGTTATCAAATTCGCCGCTTCCGGTTTTCGTGGTTTCACACGCATCGCGGCAAGCGATCCAACCATGTGGCGCGATGTATTCCTCAACAACAGAGAAGCCGTCCTCGAATCCCTCCAACGCTTCAGCGAGGATCTCTCGGCGATGCAAAAGGCTATTCGTCGCGGAGATGGGGATTACCTGTTCAATAAATTCACCGAAACCCGCAAAATCCGCCGCGAGATCATGAAGCTAGGGCCAGAAGGCTATCCAAACCCACAACGCATGGCGATTGATTCTGATCCTTGCGATGACTGATCCCACTTTTTTTCATTGCGCGTGGACCAAAGGGAGCGTGGCAATCTAGTGAAATTTTCATTGCATGATTACTTCATTAACTCCGCCGCCTCGCAATCACGATTTTATGTTGGCCAATTATAAAAAGAATACTATTCCTCAGGAGAAACAGTCGGCTTTATACGTTTAGGCGTATCGCCCGCTTGCGCGCCGCGATCAGTAGGCAATTGCAAAATCGGCAAGGGGCCGAGATTGATCATGCCATTACGCGCATAAATCGGAACTTCTATCTTTCCCGTATCTTGGTTCATAAATGCCGATAACCCGAAGCCGAGAAATGTTGCGGCCTGTTCTTCGATAATCCCTGAATCGACAAGCACAGCAAGAAAATCCTGATGATTGGAAAGGGTGACGATTAAATCAGGAATAATCACGTCAGGATCTGAAATATCAACGCTGCCCGTCACTTTTGCTTCAAAATCACGCTGCTTCAGGGCGCTGTCTTCAAACAACACACGGCTTGGTGTAACCCGCATCACTGCGTCAAAGCTGTCAAAGGATAACCCCTCAAGCCACATGGAGCTGCGCAAGCGTATCTCACCCGTTTCAATCGTAATCGCGGCATTGGGAAATGGCCAGCTTTTCGCCTCAATGTCCATAACCTCAAGCGTGCCCATATCACTGGCGATTTGCTCAACGTCTTTACGAATAACCATTTTCCCCGGATAGCCAGAAACGATCGGCGCGCTAATCTCCGCGTCATTCGCAATTTTTGATAGCTCGCGCATATACGATTCTTTGGCGGCCTCCGCGACCTCAAACCAATAATAGCTATAACCGCCAATCAACAGGGCAACGACAATGACGATGCCGACAATAATGCCTTTATTCTTTTTATTCGCTTCAGCCATGAGTCTTAGCCTCTTCCATCAATGCGTTTGAATGCTCTTCGATATCATTTTCAAGCTGCGCAATCAACGCACCATGTGCCATGCCAACCTCAATCGGCGGTAAAAATTCAAATATAACCGTGCCGCTCGATTTCCAAAATGCATTGCGTGGCCAGTAAACCCCCGCATTCATCGCCATAGGAATAATCGGCAATCCTGTTGCCTCCTGCACGCGTGCCACGCCAATCTTATAGGGTTTTTCTTTTGTGGTGGTGTCGGGGTAAACCCGAGTCCCTTGTGGGAAGATCACAATCGGACGGCCCATCTCTTTCATATGAACAGCCCCCGCGCGGATCGATTCTACCGCAGATTTGCGGGACGAGCGATCAATCGCAATCACATCACTTTTCGCCAAATACCACCCCCAAAGCGGCACGCTCAATAGCTCTTTTTTAAGGATAATCGCCGGATCTCTAAACAAAATATGCAGCTTCATCGTCTCATAGGCTGATTGATGTTTCGCCGCGACAATATATGATCCGCTTTTGGGCAAATGCTCCGCGCCGCGTACCTCATATCGCAAATTCAACACCCATCGCTCAAGCACGGCATTACATCCGACAAACGCCCATACAACACCCATCGCCAATTTACGCGGCAACAAAAGCGCAGGCAAGCACAGCACACATGCCGCCGCCGTCAAGCCAAAGAACAGGATGTTATAAAGGAGAGAGCGAATATAATTGCGTTTCATATAAGGCATCACGTGAATAAAATCTGAACATAACGCAGCAAGAATTTATGATATTCGCTAAACATCAACCGCCAAATTCGGCGCTCTGACGTATCAAGATCATCTTGCTGGATCGGGTTTGTGATGATGCGCACATTAGGCATTGCTGCGGATAATTCCAATTTTGCCCGCGCCATGTGATAATTCGACGTCACAAGCCGTATGCTTTTAATGTCATGCTCGGCGGCCCACTCGGCTGTCTCGCTCGCATTTTCGATTGTAGAGGTCGCGTGTTTGCCCAGTGAAATACAACAGGGGGGCAGCGATGTCTCGCCCGCCCATCGTTTGGTGATGTCATATTTTTTCACATCGGGATGCACGCCGCTGATGAATAAATTACTCGCCTTGCCTTGCGCGAATAAGATCAAACCCTGATCAATGCGGTTTTGCCCGCCGGTTAAAACCACAATCGCATCCGTCGTCTGCGCTGGCTTTTGTGGGCTGGCCGATAAGCTGACCATTGCAAACACCACAAGCCCGATCACCCAAACCATTGGCAGGGTAAAAAAGCAGAAAGTGAGTAAGCGTGTCTTGGTCATGGTATCTCTTTTTACGGCATCCGCGCCAGACTGCGCAAGACTGTAATTTTCGCTGTCGTGCTACAAAGCGCGCAAGAGACAAACGGCAAACAAAATAAGACAAATATCGCCAAACCGCTGAGGCGAAGGGAGGGGAATAAATCACTATCCCCCGCATTGATGCCAACACTAAATATCGCAAGGCCAAGCGCCCCCGCAAACAAACCAAACGCCCCGCCCAGCAAGCCAAGCCGAAGCGCATAACGCTGAAATTGCCCTGCAATATAGGCATCGCTCGCGCCCATTAAATGAAGCAGTTCAACATCGGGGCGGTGTTCGGACATCCGCGCGCGGATAATCCCCGTAATCGCAACAATCGCCGTCGCCGCGATCACAAGGCTAACAAACATCGCGCCAAATTTCAGCGCGCCAATCATCCGTAGAAAATCCTCCAGCCATTCCTCATGTGCATCCACGATGATAGCGGAATTAATCTCCGACAAATCTTTTTGCAGCTTGTCGATAAAGGCACGGGTATTCTCCTTTGTTTCCACCGCGATCAACGCAGGCATAGGAACCTCTTCCAATGCAAAATCCGCACCCAGCCATGGCGCAACCAACGCTGCAATCGCGTCATCACTCATAACATCAATTTTTGAAATATTATCAATGCTATCCAGTTTTTTCTTAACCTCAACTTTTAACGCAGAAACATCCGTTTCACCCGCCGGAATCTCAATCGTTAGCTTATTTTCCAACCCCGTCGACCATTTCGCCGCAACACCGCTCAGCGCAAAGGATGCCGATATCGCAAGCACCGCCAAAAATGTCATCATCGTGATCAGCAGAATAATAAAACGCCCATTCCCGCTGCGATTAAGCGGCAAATCATAGCGTCCCCCCGCTTTCTGGGTAAAGCTTTGCACCGACTTTGCCATCGCTAATAAACCCCTTCGATCTTATCGCGGATCCATGTTTGCGGCTCCTGCACATGCAATTGCCCTTGCTCAAGGATAAGGCGCGGATGGCCGAATTGGTTCATCATACCTTGGTTATGCGTTGCCACCACAATCGTCGTGCCCATGCGGTTCAATTGCTCCAGCAAATTCATCAAACGCACACCAATCGTATCATCCAAATTCCCCGTCGGCTCATCCGCAAGCAAGAGTTTTGGACGCGCAATTACCGCACGCGCAATCGCGACACGCTGTTGCTGACCGCCTGATAATGTCTCGGGCAGTTGATCTTTATGATCACCAAGGCCAACCCAATCGAGCAATTCATTCACGTTATTTTGAATTTCTTTTTCCGGCGTTTCGGTAATCCGCAGGGGCAGGGCGACATTGTCAAACACCGATAAATGCGGCAACAGGCGAAATTCCTGAAACACCACGCCGATTTTCTGACGCATCATGCCAATCTCTGATCGGGTCATGCCGTTGATGTTTTTGCCGAACATCGTAATCAACCCGCGTGTTGGCGTGCGCCCCAAATACATAAGGCGCATCAAGGATGTTTTCCCCGCGCCGCTAGGTCCCGTTAGAAAATTGAAAGACCCACGTTCAAGTTTGAAGTTGATATCCCGCAAGACCTCATCCCCAACACCATATCGCAACCCAATATTTTCAAACCTTATCATATTTTAATTTTCGCTCTGCAGCGCCGCTTGCTGATCCAAAATATATTGCAAAGCTTTTGCCTTTTTATACGCATTATCCAAAGGAACCGCCGCCTGCAGCGCCTCATCAAACATGGCTTGATCCGCCAGTAACTTTGACACTAAAGCATACGCCTTGTTACGAAAAGCGGCGCTTTCAATGTATCCAATGCTTTTCATCGCCGCGCCCAGATCGCCGCGCTCGGCCTGAATCTCTGCGCTCTCGCCATAGGCTTTATAGCGAAGCGCTTCATTTTCCATGCTCGCCGCCGTAGCCCATGCCCCTTCATCATCCTTGGCAAAGGCCTGCGCCATTGCAATATAGGTGAGGGCAATCGCATAAGAAGGCGGGTGTGTAATGGTTTCCGAACGCGCCCGCAACGCCTTAAACAGGGCGTCATATTGATCCTTAGGCAATTCAAAATCAGCGACCGCCATGCCGATCCCGCGAATGGTGAGTGCCTTGGTGTCAGGGTTTTCAATCTTTTCCCAGACATCAAACGCATCATCAAACCGCCCATCCGCCGCCAAGGATTTCGCAATCTCGCGATAGCTCTGATCGCGCCAAATCGGGTTTTCAATGCTGCCAGTGGTACGAATAAGCGCCGAAAAAATGCATTCGCGATTGCTCGCTTCACATATTTTATCCTGCGCAAAACCATGCAGGGGCATCAGCACAATCATAAAAACAACAAAAGCGATTAATTTAAGCATCTTATGGGACTTCCTTCCGAAGGCTATTACCGATAGAATAGAAAAAGAATAAACACTCAACGCGTTAAGATCAAAAACAAAGCATATATGATTCTGACTTGTCCCAAATGCGCATCTCGCTTTAATCTTCTGGCATCGCTTCTTGCGCCGGAAGGGCGACGCGTGAAATGCTCCAATTGCGGCGAAATCTGGCAGCAACTGCCCGATCCCGATGAATTGATTGCGGAAATCGAAATGCGTGATCGTCAGGAGCGCTTTGAGGATGATGACGATGATGGGCTGGAAGACATCCCAAATGCCGTCAAACCAATCCCTGATGGCGGTGCTGACGCCGCCGAAGACGACAGCGCGCCTAGAGAAAAAACACAAACAAGCCTCGCGCTCATCATCATCTCTGCGCTCGCTATGTTCATTTTTTTATCCGCACCCGTTTTAATCATGAAAAACACCATCACGAAAACATGGCCAAAAACCATCGCCTTCTATCAGGCAATCGGCATGAGCGTTGATGTTCCGGGCGAGGGGATCGTCTTTGATCAAATGCGCGGCAATTTGACGAATGATAAATTCACCCTGACGGGGCAAGTGATCAACCTCACCGCCAAAGATTCAATCCTGCCCCTGATTGAGGTAACATTGATCGCCGAAAGCGGTGAGACCATCGGATATCATTACATCCGTATGCCAAAAGAGATTTTAAGCGCCGAAGAAACGTTGCCGATTAAAGCCGAATATGACATCGAAGAGCCAAGCGCTGTATTCGATGCCTCTATCCGTTTTGTGATAACGCCGAAAGTTGACCTCTCTAAGATGGAAGAACACGGCGCTGACGAAGGACATGCAGATGAAACGCATGATGTTGGGGCGGATCAATCTCACGCGCAATCACACGCAACGCCAACGCATGACGCTAAAACCGTTTCAGAAGGCGACGATAATACTCACGTTCCTCACGCGGACGAGAGCCATCCCCCGCACGACGCCGCAAAAGCTCCAAAATCTCCTGCACACGACGACGCTCCGCCTCATCAGGAATCTTCACACGCTCCCCACCAGGCAGATCACCATTAGCATCATCGGGCATCATTGGCCGCCCAAGCGGATCACGCTTCATCCCTTGATTGCCAAAGCTCAACATAAATCCCGTCATTTGCACCATGCGCTTTTGTAATTGCTTCGCCATTTGCTCCTGCGAATCCTTCAAATAATCAAGCGCTCGCATTTGATATGGCATCGCATCCAGTGGATTGTTATATCCCAATTCCTCTGATGATCCGCGCATCTCTTGCTCGGCGAGGCCCATGCTTTCGGGGATCTCGCCAATCTTTTCATTTGCCTCTAACATCAATTTGCCCAGCACAAAGCGCAACGCCTCTTGCTCAACCTGATTATCCTGCGTGTTCACAAATGGCGGCGCATTTTGGGGGGCATCATTTTGCGCATCGGGAATGCGATTGCGCTGATCATTCAGCCCAAGCCCGTTGAGCATATCCATCAAATCGGCTTGTTTTTCGGTTTGCACCAATAACGCTTCTTGCTTTTCAATCAATTTTTGCAAATCGCTAATGCCTTGCTGCATCATCTTCATGTCTTGTGGCATCTGCGCGCTCATAGACGGGTTCATCATATCCATTAAACGCTGCATCTGCGACAGCATCTCTTGCGCGGATTTTGTGTCGCCGTCGCGCATCGCCTGTTCCATCTGATCGAGAAAATCAGCAAGCGCGTCTTGGTTCATGCTGTTCATCGCATCGGGCATTTGCGGGAATTGTTGTCCATCGGCCATGCGTTTTTGCATCTCCCGCGCCATTTCCTGCAGATATTCACCCATCGCTTCACGAAATTCCTGCATCAATTGCGCGATATCATCTTGTGACATATTCGGATCTTGCAACGCCTTTTCCAGCGCGGCTTGTGCGTAGCGTAATCTGCGGGCGGCAAGGGATAAATCACCATCTTCAACCCGCAACGCCGTATCCCACATCAAATCCATAACACTGCGCGTGATATCCATCGACGGGGTGTTGTACGACAAACGCAAGGCCATGGATTTCAGCGCAAGGTAAACGACAATATCATTATGAATCATCTCCTTCGCAGTGGATAAAACGAAGGCGTCATACGCAATTTTGTCATAGGTTGCCTGATCCGTCGGGTTCCAAATCAAGCCTTTGCGCAGCGCCGCCAAGGTTTTAGCCACTGGATGCTGAAACGCCCGCTCTGGCAATTGCGCTTTCATCACTTGCGGTTTGCTCGCCTGACCAAGCTCATCAATCGCTTTAAATGTCATGGTGACCGGCAAACCCGCCCAAGGATGCGCGGATAAATCATAGATGGGCGCAAGCTCAAAATCTTCTCCATCGGGTGAAATCACGGATCGTTGCACCATCTGCGCGCTGCCAATCGGCGGCGGCTCTTCAACAAGCGGATCAAGCGCGATATCCATCTCCAGATATTGCACCCCGTAATCATCTTTCACCGAAACCCCGACGCTAAATGTGCCATCAGGCAAAACACTCGGTGCGTCCGCAACCAATGAGAGGCTCGGAACCTGATCCGTTACAATCGTATAGGGCCATCCACCCAGGGTTAAAAACCCCTGTTTTATAATCAGCTCGCCATCACTGCGCCCAATGACGCCTTCAAACGCGCTGTCAAAGGAATGCTCCTCATCACCCATCACAATGCGCGGCGTGCCAAACCCGCCATTGACCAATGCGTGAACGCTGCTTCCTTGGGGAATGTTAATCGTTTCACCGTCAATCGTGTGGTCATTCAAAATCATCTGGCGAAGCGCCGTATATTCGGGCGGCGTAATCACGATATTAAAACGATCCGCTTTAGTCACATTTTCTGGCCCGATCGAAATCGGCATCACCCCGTCACGAAGACGCACCGACCACTCTGGCCCCGCCGCCATGACCGCAATCAAAAACGCCATAAAGGCAAAGAGCCGAATCGCATAGGGGTCACGCTCCGACAATTCGCCCCGCAATTTCGCACCGCCCAAATCAGGCAAAAGCCGCCGCAAAACCTCACGCGAGCGTAACCACATGTCACGCGTAGCCCCCGCATCATCATTCGCCAAATGATCATAAACACCCGTAAGCGGGCGGTTCTTAACGCCGCTATCCCGTTCAATGCGCCGATCCACCTCCGCGAGAGAGGGCAGGCGAAAGGCAAAAACATCATTATAAAAGAAATAGGAAAGGCCAAGAATAAACACGATCAGCGTAATCACGCTCACAATCGTCCCAAACGCCGCAGGCAGAGCAAAAAGCCACAGCGCCAAAAACGCCAAGCACCAAGAAATCGCACGCCAAAAACAAACGCTAAAGCGTTCAAACGCAATAACCCCAAAACTGAAAATCCTTAGGCCGGATACGCGTATGTCTGTTTGATTTTTCACAATAGCGAAAGTCTACAACCACTCAGGTATAATGTCTTTATCTATTATCTCTTGATAGGTCTGACGCTTGCGGATAACTGTGAATTGATCACCATCAACGAGCACCTCGGCGGGCAGCGGGCGCGTGTTATAATTCGACGCCATGCAAAACCCATAAGCCCCCGCAGATTTAATCACCGCCAAATCACCGCGCGCCATCTCCGGCAGGCTGCGCTCTTGGCTGAATGTATCGCCGGTCTCGCAAATTGGCCCAACCACGTCATAGACACGCTCTTGCGCATCGCGATTTTCAACTGCTTCTATGCCGTGATAAGCATCATAAAGGGTAGGGCGAATCAAATCATTCATCGCCGCATCAATCACCAAAAAGTCACGATCGCTCGTTTCCTTCACATACAAAACCTCGGTCAATAACGCGCCGCCATTGCCAACAAGATAACGCCCGGGCTCCATGATGATCTCTGTGCCCAATGGTTCGATAATCTCATTCACCCAGTTCGCATAGGCATCAAAATCGAGCAAATCCTCTTCATTATAAATGATCGGAAAGCCGCCGCCGATATCAAGCCGCGTAATCTCATGCCCCGCCGCGCGGATATCAGTCACAATCCCCGCTAACTTCTTAAACGCATCTTCAAATGTTTCAACCGTGCTGACCTGTGATCCGATATGCATGGAAAGACCAAGCGCGTTGATATGGCTCATGCCCTGCGCCATCTCGAAGGCCTCGAATATACGCTCAACCGAAATGCCGAATTTATCACGCGCACGCCCAGTAGAAATCTTATGGTGTCCACCGCCGCTCACATTCGGGTTGAGGCGAAAAACAACATCCGCGCTCTTATCCATCTGCGCCGCAATCGCTTGTATATTCTCAAGCTCAGGCAGGGATTCCACATTAAATTGATGAATCCCCTTATCAAGACAGACCGCAATCTCGCTATCTTGCTTACCAACGCCGGTTGCAACAATGCGCCCCGCATCAAATCCCGCGGCAAGACCGCGATGAAGCTCACCTTCGGAGACAATTTCTAACCCTGATCCTTGCGCTTGTAAGACTTTCAACACCGCAAGATTGCTATTGGCTTTGCAGGCATAACACAACATCGGCTGACGCGTTTCCGGCAATGCCTTAACCATCGCCCCCGCAAGCGCATCATATTGCGCACGAATATGCGCCGCAGAATAAACATACACCGGTGTATCAACCTCCGCGGCAATCACGGGCAGGGCAACATCATCACAGTGCAAAACACCGTTTTTCTCAACAAAACCAACCATGGTCTATGACTCCGTATCGGGTTTCGGGTAAGTCGCAGGATATGGGTTATTCCCCGACCCATCGGGCGGCGAAACGCTCGACGGTTTAATCCCGCAAGCGCTAAGCGTTAGCAACAAAATTGACAGTAAAAGAATATCGCGCATAATTTCTAAAGTTATTTTTAAGTTTCAATCTGTTACTATTTATAGTGCAACGTCTTAAAAGGGAACCCCGAAGTTTATGACGCATGAAAATAACGCTGATTCTGAAAAGATGGATACAATCACACAAGATCAGCTAGACGCCCTTGTTGACCTCCATAACCGTTTTCTAAACGCTCGTCTCGGTGGCCGCCGCGCATCCCTGAAAAACACCGATCTCTCTCAATTATCCTTATCTGGCAAGGATTTACGCCAAGCCAGCTTTATGGGCTGCACCATGCGTGCGATGGATCTCTCTAGCGCCAATTTTCAGGAAGCATCGCTTTACGCATGTGACCTTAGCTATTCAAATCTTGATAACACAAATTTTATCCGCTCTGACCTGCGCGGCGCAAAAATCGAAAACGCCTCGCTTGAGGGTGCAGATTTAGAGCGCGCGGATTTACGCATTGGTGGTTTTGCATCTGAAGGATCATTCGACGCAGGGCAAGCCGTCAATTTCCGCGGCGCAAACCTCTCGGGCGCAAAGCTCGCAGGATCCATCGCTTCAAAAGCTGATTTCTCCGATGCCATCATGACTGGCGCAAATATGGCGAATGCCGACATGCGCGGCGCACAAATGGGCGGCGCAGATTTAAGCGGCGTTGATGTCGGCGGCGCACAATTTGAAGGCGCAACCATGGACGGCGCAATCCTGACAGGTGTAAATGTCTCGCAAATTATGGGGGCAGGGGTCGATTTAAGCGATGCTGTCACAGATGATAACATCGGAAAATCCGTAAAAGACCTCGGTGAACCGCTTGCCAACCTGATCGAAAAACACCGAACATGGCTCGAAACATCAGGGGAAAAAGAATCCCAACTCGATCTCAGCGGCGTAGACATGCGCGAGCTTAATTCCCTAAAATCCGAAAAAATGACGGCAATCAAGGCTGTGAAAACGAAATTCTTCGGCATGAACCTCTACAAGATTGAACTACAAAGCGCGACACTTGATTACAGCGATTTCCGCAATTGCGACCTCGAAGACGCCGATTTGCGTGGCTCTAGCTTTAAGGGTGCAAATTTCTCGCATTCAAAAATGATGGGTGTGAACGCAGGCGCGCTGATGTTTGGCGGGGGCAGCAGCACATCACGCTTTAGCCCCTGTAATTTCAGTGATGCAAAATTACGCTATGTGGATTTTACAAATGCCAAATTAAAAGAGGCAAATTTCAAAAATGCTGACCTATCCTACGCCAATCTAACTGGGGTGGATTTGCGTGACGCCGATCTAACGGGGGCAATCCTTGACGGCGCAAATATAGATGACGCCGACACCCAAGGCACAATCATGCCCCAAAACACCCGCCCCATTTTCAAAATCCCGGGAAAGTAGGGGCTAAAGCTTTTCGTTTAACTCGGGAACGGCATCAAACAAATCGGCAACCAAACCGTAATCCGCAACTTGGAAAATGGGGGCGTCTTCGTCTTTGTTGATGGCAACGATGGTTTTGGAATCTTTCATGCCTGCCAAATGCTGGATCGCACCGGAAATACCAATCGCCATGTAAAGATCAGGCGCAACCACTTTACCGGTTTGCCCAACCTGATAATCATTGGGCACATAACCCGCATCAACCGCCGCGCGTGAAGCACCAACAGCCGCGCCAAGTTTATCGGCAAGCTTTTCAATGATCTGGAAATTCTCAGCAGAACCAACACCGCGCCCACCGGAAATAACAATTTTAGCCGCAGTCAGCTCAGGGCGATCACTTTTAGACAATTCAACATTGTTAAATGTAGAAAGGCCGCTATCGCCTTGCGCAGAAATATCTTCGATCGACGCGGAGCCACCTTCAGCATCAACAGGATCAAATGTCGTGCCGCGCACTGTCATAAGCTTAATGGAGTCCGAAGACTTCACCGTCGCAATCGCATTGCCCGCATAGACAGGACGCTCAAATGTATCGGCATCAACAATAGCCGAGATATCTGAAATCTGCTGCGTATCAAGAAAAGCCGCCGCGCGGGGCAGGATGTTCTTACCATATGTCGTTGCAGGCGCAAGAATATGCGAATACGCCTCCGCCAGATCGACAATCACCGGCGCAACATTCTCCGCCAATCCATGCTCTAACGCCGCATCATCAGCTTTTAAAACCTTGGTAACGCCCGCAACTTTCGCCGCCGCATCCGCAACCGCGCCGCAATTCGATCCCGCAACAAGCACATGAATATCATCGCCCAATTGTTTCGCCGCGCCAATCGTATTGAGCGTCGCCGCTTTTAACTCTGAATTATCGTGTTCTGCTAAAACTAAAATGCTCATGTTTAAGTGTCCTCTTTAAAAACGCGTTGTTTACAAACGAGATCATGGATCCCTGTTTTTTCTTTAGTAAATAAAATTGGCAGATACCAAATAAGACTGCCAACAAACATAATAACCCCCGTCAGCCCCAACATCTGCATGTATGCATCGGTTTCCGGAGTTTTGAGAAGTCCCTCAATCAATTCAGGATTGGTCGATATGGCGTCAAATTTTGCCAACATCGCATCCGTCGATGGCATGGATGTATATAAAACCAAAGGCCAAAACGGCAATCCCCAAGCGATGTAGCGTATAAGTGATTGAAGAGGGGATAAAACCTCACCATAAAGGTCACCCACTTTAATCTTCATAACACCTTGCCCAATAGTCCCTTGTTTCGGTGACGCGGTAAGCCCGACAAAATACAAAAGGCATATAGCCTGATAAAAAAGATTAAGAATAAAGAAGTTATAGCTAATCATGCTATCAAGCGCGAAAACGACGCAGCAAAAAATCACCGTATCAATGGTGAGAGCAATATTTCTGCGCCAAAACCCCGCATAGACCATGCTTAAATAACCTTTGCTTCGGTCTTTAATTTATCAATCAATTCATCAACTGACGCAACCTTGCCGCCACCTTGACGAACCGGCGGTTCTGCAACTTTAACAATCGATAGACGCGGGGAGATATCAACACCCAAATCTTCAGGGGTCATCTCTTCAAGTGGCTTTTTCTTCGCCTTCATAATATCAGGAAGCTTTGCGTAACGCGGCTCATTCAAACGAAGGTCCGTTGTGATAACCGCAGGTGTCTTAAGCGTTAAAGTCTCCAGACCGCCATCAATCTCACGCGTAATCTTAAGATCACCACTGCCGATATCAAGCTTGCCTGCAAACGTCCCTTGTGCCCAACCAAGCAAAGCCGAAAGCATTTGTCCTGTTTGGTTTGAATCATCGTCAATAGATTGCTTGCCCATAATAACAAGGTCAGGATTTTCTTTCTCGACCAATGCCTTAAGTATCTTGGCAACGGCTAAAGGCTCAACCCCGCCCAAATCAATCGGCGCATCAGTTTTGACCAAAATCGCGCGATCCGCACCAATCGCCAAAGCCGTACGAAGCTGTTCCTGTGCTTTATCGGGGCCAATTGAGACCGCAATCACTTCCGTAGCTTTGCCCGCCTCTTTAAGGCGAACCGCTTCTTCAATCGCGATTTCATCAAACGGGTTCACCGACATTTTCACATTCGCCAGTTCAACACCGCTTTGATCGGCTTTGACACGAATTTTGACGTTGTAATCAACGACACGTTTAATGGGAACGAGTATTTTCATAGGAATATCCTTAAGAGTGAAAGAATCAGTTTTGTGAAGAATAGTATGCCAAGGCAAGCATAGCCAGAGCAACCCCTTGTAACATCACACGCAGCTGCATGAGCTTGTTACCGTATTTTTTATTAAACTCGCCGCCTTTGATCATTGAGAATAAACCAAGGCCAAGCGCGCCGAGTGTCGCGATGCCTGCAAGAATAGCTGAGAGTATAAAAAACATGTTCATACATATTAGATAGGGCAGGGATATACGATTGACCAGTATTATTTATTTGACATAATAAATACATTTATGTATAGTGTAATCATAAAAGTAAACAAAACGTTAAGAAAAGACGTATGAAGTGGAGAGTGTTATGGATATTATTAGAAACAAAAACTGGTCATTCAAATGGACAAACATGGGTGTTCCTGGCAAATCTAACTATGTAGCGATGTTCACCGCACCGCACATTAAAACAAACATTATTTATACATATCAGAATTTAAACGAGATTTTAGTCGGTAAAACAGGCGCAACCGTTCCGCATAATATTTTGATTGAAGCCTTACAAAGCTTTTTAAGCGAGCAAGTCTACGGTGGACAAAAAACCGCCTAAGCTGGCTTCTTCGCCGATAAAAGGTAATTCACATCAATATCCGTTTTCGAGAGGGAAAACACGTCACTTACGGGGTTGTATATCAACCCCGTAATGTTATGCGGCTTCAGGGCGGCATTACGGGCAAAGCGCGATAATTCGGACGGTTTAATAAATTTATTCCAGGAATGCGTCCCCGCAGGAACCCATCGCAAAATATATTCCGCCGCTACAATCCCAAGCAAAAACGATTTTGGATTGCGGTTTAGCGTTGAAAAGATAACGAGCCCGCCGGGCTTCACTCGGCCAGCAACACTCGCCACAAACGCACTCGGCTCTTTAACATGCTCAATAATCTCAAGCGCAAGCACGACATCAAATTGCTTATCAATATCTTCGGCAGGCTTGTTCTCATAAGTAATATCAAGGCCATTGTCATCCGCATGCGCCTTTGCGACTGCAATCGCTTGGCTGTCCGCATCCGCGCCAGTGGTATTTGCGCCAAGTCGCGCCAAAGGTTCGCACACCAATCCACCGCCACATCCAATATCAAGGACATCAAGCCCCTCTAAAGCCTTAAGCGCTTTCACATCACGGCCATAATGCTCGCAAATTTGCGCTTTTATATAGGAAAGACGCACCGGATTGAGGCGATGCAACGGCGCAAACGGCCCTTTTTCATCCCACCATGAAAGAGAATCTTTGGAAAACTGTTGAATTTCTTTTTGATCAACGCTATTTGTCATGAGTTTTATGTAAGCGCACACAGTTAAAAAGTCGAGAAAAATAAGAATATGGCACTCATTGTTGCAAAATTTGGTGGAACATCCGTCGCAGACGTCGAACGCATCGAACGTGCCGCGGCAAAAGTCGTCCGCGAAGTCAAAGCAGGGAACAAAGTCTGCGTTGTGGTATCCGCAATGTCGGGCGTTACCAATCAGCTTGTTGGCTATTGTGGTGAGATCAATAAACTCCACGACACCCGCGAATATGACGTTGTCGTATCAAGCGGCGAACAAATCACATCCGGCCTCATGGCGATGGCGTTGCAAAAACAAGGCATCTCCGCGCGCTCATGGCTCGGCTGGCAAATTCCGTTCAAAACAACCGATCAACACGGCAGAGCGCGCATCACCGATGTTGACGCAGAGCTATTGCTTGAGCGCCTAAATGATGGCGAAGTTTGCGTTGTTCCAGGCTTCCAAGGCGTAACAGAAGCGGGAAGAATATCCACATTAGGACGCGGCGGTTCCGATACCTCAGCCGTGGCGCTCGCCGCCGCTTTAGGCGCGGAGCGTTGCGACATATACACAGATGTCGACGGCGTATACACAACTGATCCACGCGTCGTTCCACAGGCAAGAAAGCTGAAAACCATATCATTTGAAGAAATGATGGAGCTTGCGTCGCTCGGCGCGAAAGTCTTGCAAACACGTTCTGTCGAAATCGCAATGAAAAAGGGCGTCGCCCTACAAGTATTATCAAGTTTTGAAGATCATATCGGGAGTGATTTACCCGGAACATTGGTCGTAAATGAGGAGAAAATCATGGAAGAAGAACTCGTAAGCGGAATAGCATTCAGCCGCGATGAAGCAAAAGTAACCATCTTGCGCGTGCCGGACGTACCGGGCGTTGCGTCAAAGGTGTTCTCACCCCTTGCCAAGGCGGCAATCAACATCGACATGATCGTGCAAAACGTCGCCGCCGATGGTAAAACCACCGATATCACCTTCACAATCGCCCGCGCCGATTTGGAAAGAGCGATCAAAACACTTGAAGATGCTCCTGATCTTGAATACGAAAAATTGATCACCGCCGATGACGTCGCAAAAGTATCTGTCGTCGGGATCGGCATGAAGAGCCATTCTGGTGTTGCCGAAAAAATGTTCGCGACTTTGGCGGCAAAAGGGATCAACATTCAGGTGATTTCTACATCAGAGATCAAAATCTCCATCCTTGTGGAAGAAGATTATGTCGAGCTGGCCGTACGTGCGCTTCACGCCGCATATGGTTTAGAATCAGGCGCAGCTTAAGCGTTTAAAAATGATGTGCATTTAACTGTGGAAAACCCACTGGAACTCTGTGGGTAATTGCGTTACATTGATTCCATGAGCGACCCTGCTACACAACAATCCCAAAATGATTCATCAGACCTTCCCGTAGGGGAAATTCTGCGGCGCACCCGCATCCACTATAATCGTAGCATTGATGACGTAGAAGCCGCACTCCGCATTCAGGCAAAGCAAATTCACGCCATCGAAACCGGCGACACCGAAACATTGCCCGCCCGTGTTTATGCCATCGGTTTTGTCCGAAGCTACGCCGAATACCTTGGTTTAGACGGCGATAAAATCGTCAGCCTGTTTAAAACGCAATCATCTGGCGCAATGAAATCGACGAAAGATTTAAAAGAAACAAACCCTGTGCCGCCGCCATCAAAAACCCCGCCGGTGACATTGGTTGTTGGCTTACTGGTGCTGGCTTGCGGCGCAATGATCGCGCTGATGAGCATGAACAATGATAAACCAGCACAAACCGAACAAGCCATAAGCGAAACTCAGATTGATAATAGCGACCAAGTTGCGCAAGCCGCGGACAATGAAGACATCGACGAGGATATGATCCCCGAAGTCCCGGAAGAGCTTAAAGTCGCCACGCTCGCCAAGAAGCCGGAACCAAAACCTGAACCCGCGCCAGAGCCAGAACCAGTGGTGGAAAAACAAGAAGGCATCGTTTTGAAAATGGTGCAAAACAGCTGGGTTGAGATTCGCGATCAAAATAACCGCAAACTCATTTCCCGCGTGCTGGACGCAGGGGATCAATATTTTGTCCCCGATCGCTTGGGACTGTCCATTTCCATTGGCAATGCAGGCGGTGTAGAGATTTTGGTCGATGGTGTCGCCCTCGAAGATCTGGGTAAAGAAGGACAAGTCCTGCGCCGCATCCCTCTCAACGCCGCAACATTAAAAGCACGCTTTCCGTCAAAAGCGCAAAAGCCTGTTGAATCTGGCGTAGAAAACGAATAGCTTCGCTAAATGTCAGGATTTCAAGAAAAACTACAGTCGATCAAAGGCCGCCATGAAGAGTTAGCCAACCTCATGTCACAAACGGGCTTGTCCGGCGAAGAGTTCACAAAACTCTCCATGGAATACGCCGAGCTTTCGCCCGTAGTCGAGGCCATTGAAGAGCTCGCGAGCGCGAATGCTGAAAAACAAGACCTCAAAGAAATGCTTTCTGATCCTGAAATGAAGGATATCGCCGCCGAAGAACTTCGCGCGATTGAAGCAAAGCTTCCTAAATTAGAATATAAAATTAAAATGTCCCTCATCCCAAAAGATGAAGACGACGCTAAAAACGCCATCCTCGAAATCCGCGCAGGAACAGGCGGGGATGAAGCCGCGCTTTTCGCCGCCGACCTCTTTGGCATGTTCAAAGGATACGCCGCAACACAAGGATGGAAATTCGACGTGGTTGAAGCCTCCGAAAGCGATATCGGCGGCTATAAAGAGATTATCTGCGAAGTCACGGGGCGCAATGTGTTCCAACGCCTCAAATACGAATCCGGCACGCACCGCGTTCAACGCGTCCCCAAAACCGAAAGCCAAGGGCGCATCCACACTTCGGCCGCAACCGTCGCCGTCCTGCCAGAAGCCGAGGAAGCCGATGTGGATATTCAGGACAAAGATCTGCGCATTGATACCTATCGCTCCCAAGGGGCAGGGGGACAGCACGTCAACACCACCGACTCCGCCGTGCGCATCGTCCACATCCCCACGGGAACCGTCGTCGAAATGCAAGAAGAGCGCAGCCAACACAAAAACAGAGCCAAAGCGATGAAGGTTCTGGCCTCGCGCATTTACGAACAACGCCGCCAAAAATTAGCCGATGAACGCGCCGAAGACCGTAAATCTCAGGTCGGCTCTGGTGATCGCTCCGAACGCATACGCACGTATAATTTCCCGCAAGGGCGTGTTACAGATCACCGTATTAACCTGACGCTCCACCGCCTTAACGAGGTGCTGAGCGGCGAAGAGCTCAACGAAATCATCGAAGCCTGCATCGCCGAAGATCATGCCGCCGCCCTCGCTGATTTTAGCTAAAATGCCCAAAACCATCCATCAAACTTATAAATTACTGTCGGAAAAAACCTCCGATCTTGAGGCGCGCATCATCTTGAAAGAACGCAGCGATGTGTCATGGGCGGACATCATCACCCGCCCCGATGATCTGATCGACGACAATGCAATGGCGCTGATTGAACGTGATCTGGAGCAATTCCAAAGCGGCAAACCGCTTTCACGCATATACGGCAAGCGTGAATTTTGGGGGCTGGAATTTTCCATCGACGAACACACCCTCGATCCACGCGCAGACAGCGAAACACTGATCGAGGTCGCGCTCGCGCATTACAAAAACAAACCCGCCCCCAAAACGATCCTTGATCTCGGCACAGGATCAGGGTGCCTTCTTCTTGCACTGTTAAGCGAGTTTAAATCCGCCAAAGGAATCGGCGTTGATATCAGCGAGGGCGCGGTCAAAGCCGCACAAAACAACGCAAAAGCCTTGGGGCTGGATGGTCGCGCAGAATTTATAAAGGGCAAATGGGGAGAATCTCTTAATGAATCATTCGACCTCATCATCTCGAATCCCCCCTATATCGCATCAAAAGTGATTCCGAATCTGGAAAAAAACGTCAAAAATCACGACCCGATGGGGGCGTTGGATGGAGGAAATGACGGATTAGATGCATATAACGAAATTTTTTCCGATCTTTTTCGCCTGATGAATGATGATGGATTGGCCGTGTTTGAGATCGGATTCGATCAAGCCGACGATATCACGCGACTCAGCAATAAATATGAGATTCGCATCGGAACGATCCACGCCGATTTATCAGGGAATCCGCGGGCTGTGGATATGTTTAAAAAGTAAAAAAATCAATTCCTGTGGGGATAAATGATTTTTTTTTGATTCGCCGCGTTGCTTAAAATTTTGCATCCGAGGTATGGTCTTTTCATCAACACGAAGTAACGCAATATGCGGTTGGGCACGAAAGCCAAAAGCCCAATATGTAGTATTTGTTCCCATGTTTAAGGGGTAGCCATATGTATGTGAATCATGTATGGTGTACGTGTATGTATGTTTATTTAAATAGAGGGAATATCAAGAGTTATGAGACACGGGACAACAAACAGAAGACAACGTAATCGCACGGGTTCAAACCGTCGCGGCGGCCAACAAAAAATGCAAGTCTTCGACAGCAATGGACCGGATGTACGTATCCGCGGCACCGCGCACCAAATTACAGAGAAATACCTAACTCTCGCAAAGGACGCAGCCTCTAGCGGCGATAGAACCCTTGCTGAGAACTACCTACAGCATGCTGAGCATTATCAACGTGTTATCAATAGCTGGGTTCAAGAAGAAACCGCCAATGAGCCTGCAAAAGAAAAGCAAAATGCTGATGGCAATAAAGCGTCTAAAAATAACGACGACGAAGCTGAATTAGGCTTACCTGCCAGTATCATAGGCGATGGTGCTAAAGTAGAAGTTAAAGAACGTACAGCTGAAGCAACAGCATAAACACATACACATATTTCCTAACCAGATGAGGCGGTTAACACCGCCTTTTTCATGCGCGACTTTAAGCGGGTGCGATTTGACTCAAATCAATTGACCCGCAAATGAATCGTATTATGATCATTGTTATGAACTTTGATAAGCTGACAGAAAAATCCAAATCCGCCCTTCAGGCCGCCCAAACCCTAGCGTTAAGGAGCGACCATCAATCCCTTGAGCCAGAGCATCTGCTCAAAACGATGATTGATGATCCCGATGGTTTGATCAAAAAACTGATCAAAACCACAGACGCCGACATTGTAAAACTCCAAAAATCAATAGATACCGCCCTCGCCAAACTGCCCGCGGTTTCCGGCCCCGGTTCCGGGCAATTGCGTATCTCGGGTGATTTATCAAAGATTATTGATAACGCATTGATTTTAGCAGAAAAAAGCGGTGACAAGTTCGTCACTTTGGAACGCATTTTCCAAGCCATGCTCATGGCCAAAAAAACCGATCTCGGTGGCTATCTCGAGGCGGCAAAAATCACAGACACAAACATCAATCACGCCATCAACGATATCCGTAAAGGGCGCACAGCCGATAGCGCAAACGCCGAAGACCAGTTTGAAGCGCTGTCGAAATACGCACACGACCTCACCAAGGCCGCAGAAGATGGTAAGATTGACCCGATCATTGGCCGCGACGAAGAAATTCGCCGCACAATTCAGGTGCTCTCACGCCGCACAAAAAACAACCCTGTCCTCATCGGTGAACCTGGCGTTGGTAAAACCGCCATCGCCGAAGGGCTTGCCCAACGCATCGTCAATGGCGACGTCCCTGAAAGCCTTAAGAACAAGCGCCTCATGTCGCTCGATCTCGGCGCGCTTCTTGCGGGTGCAAAATATCGCGGCGACTTCGAAGAGCGCTTGAAAGCTGTGCTGGATGAGGTCAAATCCGCCCATGGTGGTATCGTTCTCTTCCTCGATGAACTTCACACCCTCGTCGGCGCAGGAAAAACCGAAGGCTCCATGGATGCCGGAAACATGCTAAAACCCGCTCTTGCACGCGGAGAACTTCATATGGTCGGTGCAACCACCCTCAATGAATACCGCCAACATGTCGAAAAAGACGCCGCGCTCGCCCGCCGTTTCCAACCCGTATTTGTATCGGAACCAACCGTCAGCGATACCGTTTCAATCCTGCGCGGCCTTAAGGAAAAATACGAACTGCATCATGGTGTACGCATCACCGATAACGCCATTGTCGCCGCCGCAACATTATCGAATCGCTACATCACGGATCGTTTCTTGCCCGATAAAGCCATCGATTTGGTCGATGAAGCCGCCAGCCGCATCCGCATGCAGGTCGATTCAAAACCCGAAGAGGTGGACGAGCTAGACCGCCGCATCATACAGCTAAAAATCGAACGCGAAGCCTTAAAGAAAGAAAAAGACAAAGCTTCGAAAGAGCGCCTATCCAAGCTTGAAGAGGAATTATCCGACCTCGAATCAAAATCCGCCGACCTCACCAGCCAGTGGAGCATTGAAAAAGAAAAGCTCAACGCAGGCCAAAAATACACCGAACAACTCGACAAAGCCCGCATAGAGCTAGAGCAGGCTGAGCGTGAAGGCAATTGGAGCCGCGCCAGTGAGCTGAAATACGGCAAAATCCCAGAGATGCAAGAAAAGCTCGCCCAAGCCGCGCAGCATGACGACACCACAACCACCTCCAGCCTCATCAACGAAGAAGTCACCGATAATGACATCGCCGGCATCGTCAGCAAATGGACAGGGATTCCCGTTGATAAAATGCTTGAAGGTGAGCGTGATAAGCTCTTGAAAATGGAAGAAAATCTCTCCCGCCGTGTGGTCGGCCAAGACGAGGCCCTCAAAGCTGTCTCAAATGCCATCAGACGCGCCAGAGCAGGGCTGCAAGATTCTCGCCGCCCAATGGGTTCGTTTTTGTTCTTAGGGCCTACAGGGGTCGGAAAAACGGAATTAACCAAAGCCTTGGCCGAATTCCTCTTCGATGACGATCAGGCAATCTTGCGCATGGATATGTCCGAATACATGGAAAAACATTCCGTCGCCCGCCTCATCGGCGCACCTCCGGGCTATGTTGGGTATGAAGAAGGCGGTGCATTAACCGAATCCGTTCGCCGCCGCCCATACCAAGTCGTGCTTTTCGACGAAATCGAAAAAGCCCACCCAGATGTCTTCAACATCCTGCGTCAGGTGCTTGATGATGGTCGCTTAACCGACGGGCAGGGGCGTACAGTTGATTTCAGCAACACCTTGCTCATCATGACATCTAACCTCGGTTCAGAATTTCTGGTCAATCAAAAAGACGGCGCGGATGTGGAAGAGGTCCGTGATGACGTCATGACCACAGTGCGCGCCGCCTTCCGCCCGGAATTTCTAAACCGCATTGACGATATCCTCCTCTTCAAACGCCTAGATAGAAAGCTGATGACCGGCATTGTCGATATCCAGCTCAATTACCTGCACAAGCTGCTTGAGGATCGCCATATCAAATTGGACATCAATGAGGATGCGAAAGTCTGGATTGCTGATAAGGGCTATGATCCCGCCTATGGCGCGCGTCCGCTTAAACGTGTGATCCAAACGCATCTGCAAAACAAATTGGCAGAATTGATGCTGCAGGGTGATGTCACCGATGGTTCAACCGTCAGCGTATCCATCAAAGGCGGCGAGTTGGCGTTTAAAACGACCAATGCACAAAAACAACAAGCCGCCGAATAAAAGAGAATAAAGTCGTATAAAAACGATTGCACGCACATGATTGCGCCACACCGCGTTTTGGGATATTGTGGTGGGGTAATATTCATTCCATATCGGAAATCGCCTCATGCATAAAAAAATTCTTCCCCTCGCAACACTCGCAGTTTTATCGGCCTGTGCCTACGCAACTGATACCTCCGTTCAGGAAATCACTCTCCGCACACCCGGCGCGAAAAACGCGGTGTGTTACATGTTCGTTGATAACGTGAAATATCGCGTACACCCCCCACAAGCGACCAGCATCTTCCGCACCAAAAACGATTTGATCATTGACTGTCTTGCGCCTGGCAATCGCCGTAAGAAAGTGGTGATTGAACCATCATATTCCGACAAAGCTGTTGGTAACGTTGCAACCGCGGGCGTCGGCCTCGCATGGGATTACGCTTCGGGCGCATTATTCACCTATCCTGATGTCGTCGAGATTAGCTTTATCGGTATGCCGGAAGGCCCCGCATTGATCCCCGATCAAAACAACCCGGATGTCCGCCAGCCAGAGACATACGACCTCGAGGAGTTTCGTCCATCGCAACCACGCATGAATTCGGATAAATACAATAAAATGCCAACAACATTCGTGCGCCGCGATGAAACAGCGTCTTCAGCACCGTCATCATCGTCATCGTCACAATCAAATGCATTTAGTGAAGGCGAAGGTTATTCATCTGACAAAGGCGATTTGCAATCAGTCGTCGATGCCTACGCTAGCGATCTAAACCCCGCGGCAAGCAATGGCCCAACGCCAATCATTCCGGGCGAATAAAAGGCGCATGACGCATATGTGTAAGCCTATATCCTAGGCGCTCACACGTCGTACGCCCAATATTCCGCCATATGTCGCGCTAAGCTCGTCTAGGCTCTCAATAACAACATGCATCTTGCGCGCGGTTGCGTTAATGATTTTCTTATCATCCATCATAATGCCGACATGCCCATCAAAAAACACAAGATCGCCGCGTTGGAGTGCGCCATAAGCAATGGTATCACCAAACTCAATTGTTTCACCAACGCTTTCGATCTGATCCTTGGTGTCACGCGGGCAAGGAATTCCCGCCTCTAACAAACAGAGCTGAACAAGCGCGGAACAATCAAGCCCAATAGACGTACGCCCACCCCATAAATATGGAACACCCAAAAATTTTTCAGCCGTTGCCGCGATGTCGGGGCTGTATGCGTGGATTTGGCGAATCTGCTGCATCGGAATCCATCCGCCCTGTGAGAGCAACGCATATCCATTTTCTTCCATGAAGACGCTCAGCGGTGAGCCAAATGACAAGGAGCGTACAGGCGGGGATTTATAATCCGCCTCAGTATACGCAAAACCGCGAATACCCGCGATTTTATGCGTCGCATCCGTAATTTCATCATCCATTTCCCCGCGTGGCACATATCCTTCATACTCATCACGAAGGCTACGGCATTGCACCCATTCTTCATCATCTTGGCCGATCACCTCAACCTGTTCACCGTAAAGCAGCTCATTCGTTGCTTCGGCGATCATTTCCGGCGTTGCTGTCATCACAACAGAATCGGCCAATACTTGATATTTTTTACCCATAACGTTCCTCCAGATAATTATATAACGCACGCAAACCCATATCGGTTCCCCCCTGTGCACGCCCTGGACGCCCCGAGGAATCCCACGCAAACAAATCAAGATGAATCCAATCGGGCGCTTTTTTCTTCGTTTCAACCAAGAAACGCTGAAGGAACAACGCGGAATAAATCAAATCACCCGGCACACTGGCCGAATTGTGAAGATCCGCGTCTGACGGTTCAATGGTTTTATTATACGCCGCCCATAACGGCATCTGCCACAACGGATCATCTTCTTTCATGGAAAAAGATTGTAAGCTCTGGGCGACTTTATCGCTATTGGAAAACATTGCCGGAATGTCCGGCCCAAGCGCCGCCCGCGCCGATCCCGTCAATGTCGCAAAATCTATGATCAAATCGGGATTTTCTTCACTCGCATATGTCAGCGCATCCGCCAAGATAAGGCGTCCTTCCGCATCTGTATTGGTGTTTTCTACCGTCAAACCCTTACGCGACGTAATAATATCACCGGGACGGAACGACGCACCCCCAACCGCGTTCTCAACACATGGCACAAGCACACGAAGATTTACCGGCAATTTCAAATCCATCACCATTTTCGCGAGCGCCAAAGCATGCGCTCCACCGCCCATATCCTTTTTCATCAGGCGCATATATTGCGACGGCTTAATATCAAGCCCCCCCGTGTCAAACACAACGCCCTTACCAACAATGGTGAGCTTCGGCGCATCCGCCTTACCCCCCGAACGCTGCCACGTAAATTCAATCAGACGTGGGCTGCGTGGGCTTGCCTTGCCAACGGTATGAACAAGCGGGAATTCTTTTTCCAACTTCGCACCTTTAATCACCTTAAATGTCGCGTTGCCTTTTTCCGCAATATACTTGGCCGCCGCTTCCATCTCATCGGGGCCCATATCATTGGCGGGAATATTGATCAAATTACGCGCGGTAAACGCCGCCTCGCTATAGGCTTGAACCCATTTCTTATCCACCTTGGGCGGCCAAATGAGGGCGATCTGCGCTTTTGACGATTCTTTATATGTATCAAACACATAATTCGAAAGCGCGAATCCAATCAATGCCTGCTCAATCTCACGCGGCTTAAGCGCATCACTTTTAATGTCAAAACTCGCGCTTTTAAAAATATCCTTACCAAGCGCGCCGCGCAAAGCATCCGCCGCCCGCGCCGCATCATAAAGATCAATCTCGTCTTTCACACCAAGGATAACCTCTTTAACATCTCCCTTCGCGCCATATGCAACATACGCGCCGCTCCCCGCACTAAATCCAATTGCCTGCGCCCGTGCCTTATCCTCTTTCCCCAAGCCCTTAAGCCACGCTTTATAGTCGCCATCCTTCAACAGGATCAGCGAAATGCTCGTATCCCGCGCCTTGGATAAAAAGGTCTTGGGAAAGTTAAATATCGTGTCCGCCATGCGTCTAATCCTTAAACAATGAATTGCAAATCAATATACTCAGCAGACAGCGATTTGAAAAAGAATTCAAGCATTGTCATGTTTTTTCATCAAAAAGGACACAATCCTCTATAAGGCGTTGATCCTGAAAATTTTATCTGCTATCAGATTGTTTAGTTTTGATACAGGGTCACCGCTAATGGCGCCCTGAAATGAAACAAGGATACGTGGCCGAGTGGCTGAAGGCGCTCCCCTGCTAAGGGAGTATAGGGTTAATAGCTCTATCGAGGGTTCGAATCCCTCCGTGTCCGCCATTTCATAAAAATAGTCGAGCTTGTCTCGGCTTTTTTATTGCCCGTTGTATTGATAAAATTTAGAGATATTGCGCAAGGGTATCTGCCCATGCCTGAGCGCTGACATGCTCGCTGAATACACCGATATCTTCCAACATCCATTCACCATCGCCACCGCCGCGAAAAACGCGGGCGAAGATATATCCGTTATGCTGCCCACCATCTTCCAGGCTTTTATCCAAAAACACACGCTCGGTATATCCATCACATAAACGAATCTCAGGCATCGCAACTTCACCAAAATGATGACCGCTTTTTATGGAGGCTTTAAAGATTAAATGATGCACATTTGGCGGTAAATTTTTGAGCTCGACCGAGATTTGCTCATCATCGCCATCGCCAACCCCCTCAATGCTGTCACCGCTGTGATAGATGCTGCCGCTCGCATTTGTTGCATGCGCCACATCTGCGCTGATATAGCCCAAACACGCGCCATCCTGATTGAAGTAATAACACGCAAGGTCAAGGTCATGATGCGATTCCCGCCGCCCAATCAACGCGCCAACCTTATCAATAAGGGTAGGGGAATCATTAGGATCCCATCCCAACCCGACAAAGATGCGTTGAGAGTCTGTTTGCGAGACGTTAAGGGGGCTAGGGGTGTTCATAAATCAATCAATATAATGCTCGTCTTTGAGCTTCTTATGCTCTCCAAAATCGGAGTTTACAACCATCAAAAAGCCAAACAAAACGATAAGCACACCAAGTGTTGCAAGAATTTTAAAGAACAAATCCTCTGGTAAATCAAAGCCCCAAATCTTGGCAATAATAATCGCCGCCACCGCACAAACAAGTGAGATCAGACCAATCAAAAACGGCTTATGCAATTTGTCTAACATCAAAAATCCTTACTTGGCTCTCTTCATAACGACCAAAAACGCTTCACGTTCAAAGAATAAAAGCATACGGCGTATTTCACGCTCCATCGTAATCACTTCCCAGCCAAGCGCGCCATTCTCATTCAAGAAATTTGAAAACTTAATTGGATCAACCTTTGAACTGCCAAGGAAAAGTGACCCCAGCATCCCTTCACGATAAATCGCAACCTTATATTCAAAAGTCTCCGCCATTATAATTTTTCCTTCAACAAGGAATTAACAACGCCCGGGTTGGCTTTGCCTTGTGATTTTTTCATCACCTGACCGACGAAGAAACCGAACAATTTGTCTTTACCGCTGCGATAAGCTTCAACCTGTCCTTGGTTTTCGGCAATCACCTCATCGACAATCGCCTCAATCGCGCCTGTATCAGTCACCTGTTTAAGGCCTTTTTCTTCAACGATCGTTTCCGCATCCTTACCGGTTGCATACATCTCGGCGAAGACGTCCTTGGCAATTTTGCCTGAAATCGTATCATCCTTAATCAACGTAATCAGCCCCGCCAAACTCTCCGCAGAGACAGGCGATTGTGACAAGGGGGTTTCGTTCTTTTTCAAAATCCCAAGCAATTCATTAATCACCCAGTTCGCGGCCAGCTTCGCATCATTATCATTCGCGCCATCTGGAATAACGCTCTCATAATAATCGGCCCGCGCTTGTTCAGCGATTAAAACACTCGCATCATAAACACCAAGCCCATAATCCCCAATAAAGCGATGCTTCTTCTGATCGGGCAGCTCGGGCAGGGTGGCGCGAATGCTTTCAATCTGGTCATTGCTCACATGAAGCGGCAATAAATCAGGATCAGGGAAATAACGATAATCATGCGCTTCTTCTTTGGATCGCATGGATCGTGTTTCCATCTTAACAGGGTCCCAAAGGCGCGTTTCTTGCACCACTGTGCCACCATCTTCGATCAATTCAATCTGACGCGCCACTTCGAAATCAATCGCTTGTTGAATGGCCTTAACCGAATTCACGTTCTTGATTTCCGCCCGTGTCCCCAATTCATCCCCAGGATGACGCACAGAGATATTCACATCCGCACGCATGGACCCTTCATCCATATTGCCGTCACATGTACCAAGATAACGCAAAATCATACGGAGTTTAGAAATATAGGCAGCCGCTTCTTCCGGCCCACGAATATCGGGATAGGATACAATCTCCATCAACGCGCATCCTGAACGGTTCAAATCAACAAATGATTTCGTCGGATGTTGGTCATGCATAGATTTACCCGCATCTTGCTCCAAATGAAGACGCTCAACACGAATATCTTTTGTTGTCCCGTCCTCAAGATCAATCTCAATCACACCCTCGCCAACAATCGGCTGGTCGAATTGCGAAATTTGATAGCCTTGCGGCAAATCCGCATAGAAATAATTCTTACGGGCAAAAACAGAGGTATTGTTAATCACGGAATTAATACCAAGCCCGGTCTTAATCGCCTGCTCAACCACAAATTCATTCAAAACAGGAAGCATGCCCGGCATCGCGGCATCAACAAGAGAAACCTGAGAATTAGGCTTCGCGCCGAATTGGGTGGATGCACCGGAAAATAATTTGGAATTGGCAATCACTTGCGCATGCACTTCCATGCCAATTACAATTTCCCACTCTCCGCTCTCGCCTTGGATCAATTTTGCCATCACAAACTCCTATAATTAAGAGTGCCAAAATAAACACCAAGCCCCGCGAAGTCCAGCTTTATCGAACGCGCCGCTCATATTTGAACAAGCAAGTATTGGTGAAGTGACGCAATTGCGTTTCAAAGGTTCGCTCATGCACGAGCAAGTCGAGAGGATTTGGCGGCGATGATGGAAAAAGCATCGAATCTTGAATATAAGCCGGCACAATTTCTTCAAATTTAGTCTCCATTCTATCACCCAAACAGGCACACATACCGCCTTGATTTTTCATCATATAGGCATTTTTCTTGTTGCTCATGCATTGGCTCGTTACCATTTTGGCAATGATAGGCGGCACGCATGGCGCATAGACAAAATAGAGCAACCGATTGCGTTGAAACACACCTTCCGCGCTGCCCGCTTCAATTTCACGAATGTCGGCAACGCTCATGGTTTTGGAGAAATTGGCCGCTGTACAAGAACACATACGCTGCAAATCTTTGCCCGCCAAAATCGGGTGCTCTGTCGCAAGGCATTGTTTGTAGTGAAGATAGGTATAATCTGCGATGGTCTCTGGCTGTCGAATAACTTTCTTACCGTCAAGCAACTCATCCAACTCACCTTGCGGTGTCGATGGAGTGGGGCCGATATTGGGTGCATTGCGCGGGGGCACGTAAGCGCCCTGCGCAAACGCAGGGGTGATAAGGAAAAAAGAGACAATGAAGAGGAAGAAAATCCGCATAAATCAAGTATGACAAAGCTTATGCGGCTTGTCGAACAATGCTTTGCGGCAACGCTGTAAAATTCGCTGCTTTTTCCAAGGCAAATGCCGTGCGGAAAACGGTTTCCTCATCCCACGCCTTGCCCAAGATTTGCATACCAAGCGGCAAACCATTCGCATCAAGTCCGGTCGGAATGCTCATCCCCGGCAAACCCGCAAGCGATGCAGGAACCGTAAACACATCATTCAAATACATCTTAATCGGATCGCCTTCATTCTCACCAATGGCAAACGCCGCCGATGGCGCAGTGGGGGTAAGAATAACGTCACATTGCTCATACGCTTTATCAAAATCCTGCGCAATCAAACGACGCACTTTTTGCGCCTTGATGTAATACGCATCGTAATATCCCGCGGATAGAGCGTATGTACCGATCATAATGCGGCGCTTAACTTCATCACCAAATCCTTCGGCGCGTGTCTTTGAATACATTTCATTCAAATCTTCACCCTCAACACGTTGTCCGAAACGTACACCATCATATCGTGCAAGATTCGATGAGCATTCGGCTGGCGCGATGATGTAATAGGTCGGCAGAGCATATTTCGTATGCGGCAAGGATATATCAACGATTTGCGCGCCCGCATCCTTAAGCATCGCAATGCCATCTTCCCAGAGCTTTTCAATCTCCGCAGGCATGCCCTCAACTTTATATTCTTTCGGAATACCAACGCGCAAACCCTTCACATCTCCCGTCAAAGCGCCCGCAAAATCAGGCACGGCAATATCCGCCGATGTTGAATCCTTCGGATCAAATCCCGACATGGATTGCAGCAACAGCGCGTTGTCTTCAACGCTGCGCGCAAATGTCCCCGCCTGATCGAGAGAGCTTGCAAACGCAACCGTCCCCCAACGTGAACAACGCCCATAAGTTGGCTTAATCCCTGAAATTCCGCAAAACGCCGCGGGCTGTCGGATGGATCCACCCGTATCGGTTCCCGTCGCGCCCATCGCAATACGCGCCGCAACCGCCGCCGCAGACCCGCCGGACGAGCCACCAGGAACCAAATCCTTGCCGTCTTCACGCGTCCAAGGGTTAATGACATTCCCGAAATAACTGGTCGTATTCGCCGAACCCATCGCAAACTCATCAAGATTGGCTTTGCCTAACATCACCGCACCATCGGCAAATAAATTCGCCGTCACGGTTGATTCATATTGCGGAACAAACCCTTCAAGAATATGTGACGCCGCCGTTGTCTGCACACCATCGGTACAAAACAAATCCTTAATCGCCAGCGGTATCCCGTCAAGCGCACCCGCTTTGCCTGCTGCGCGACGCGCATCCGATGCTTTCGCCTGTTCAATCGCAAGCTCGGGCGTTTCGGTGATATACGCGTTCAACCCTTTGGCCGCTTCACCCGCATCAATATGCGCCTGCGTAAGTTCAACCGCAGTAAAATCTTTTGCATCAAGCCCTTTAAGAGCATCTGAAATCGTTAGGTTCGTTAAATCTGTCATTTTGTCTTCTTATAATTAAAAATTTTATTCGCGATAAAAATATTCGTAAAGGCCACCAAGATAAGCGCACATCCAAGGTAAAAATCTAGCTCCGCATCAAGCAAGGTAAAATCAGTAAATTGCGGCTTCAAAACAAAAAACACCCCCACAACAAAAAGAGCAAATCCCTCCACTCTAATAATTGTGTTCAAAAGCTTTTTCTTGTCGTCTTGTGCGCTCATAATTTACTCAACAACCTTCGGCACGCTAAAGAAACCCTGCATTTCATCGGGTGCGTTGGCCAAAACCTTGTCCGCGCAATTGCCATCACTGACCTCATCTTTACGCAGCGGCAATTCGATATTCGCAACATTGGCTAATGGCTCAACATTATCCGTATCCACTTCCGACAATTGCTCAATCCAGCCAATAATATTATTGAGCTGCGGCAATAGCGCTTCGGCCTGTGCTTCGGTGGTTTCAATCCGCGCAAGTCGCGCAACTTTTAAAACGTCTTTTGTATCCATAGTATCAAAATCCTTTTCGAATTAGCTTTTTAACGCTATAAACGCGCAAACACAATGTGCTAACTAAAAAATATTAATTATAATAAGCCGCAAGACCATAGTGTGATTTTAAATCATCAGGATTTAAAATTGTACCGAGCAAGTGTAAGGCGCACGAAGTGCGTAAAAACTAAAAATGACAATCGATTACCTCAAAAATATTGTAGATATTTGCCCAAAAGAAGAGGCATTGCTCGGCCTTGATGTCGGCAAGAAGACAATCGGCCTCGCGCTCGCTGATCCTACACATTCTATCGCCACGCCGCTATTGACGATCAATCGCACAAAATTCACCAAAGACATGATCACCCTGACCCAGATCGCAAAAGAATACGAAGTCGGCGGCTACGTGATTGGCTTGCCCGTGAATATGAACGGCACCGAAGGACGCCGCGCCCAATCCATCAAGGATTTCGCCGCAGAGATGCAACGCTTCATCAGCGATGAATTAGGCGAGCCATGGATCGCATTTTGGGATGAAAGGTTATCCACAGTTTCTGCGGATAACATTGTGGATACATTGGTGGAAAAACGAAAAACCAAAACAAATGCAAAGGCTTCTGGCCTCATCGACAAACTCGCCGCCCAAGCAATTTTACAGGGGGCATTGGATTACCTTTCAAACTGACGTCATTGCGAGGAGGCAACGCCGACGCGGCAATCCAGCATCCGCATCGTCGGTAAGAAAAGAAGATGGATTGCTTCGCTACGCTCGCAATGACAAATAATATGAGGTCAGCGAAGCAAACCATAGGTTTGTTCGCCACTAGAAACGCGAATGCGTTTCGCAAAAGAATCACCCATAGCGCATAAGCTCATTCCCATGCGCCTTCATCCAATATTTACCCTCATCATATTGATCGGATAATTGCGCGCATAAATCCCAAAACTGTTTTGAATGGTTCAAATGGCGCAAATGCGCAACCTCATGCGCCACGACATAATCAAACGCCTCTGGTGGCGCAAACACCAAGCGCCATGAATAGGACAGGGCATTATCGCTCGAACAGCTGCCCCAACGGCTTTTGGTGTCGCGCACCGAAACGCTTGATATGGTCTTGCCAATCCGCGCCACTTTTTCATGTGATAAAATCGAAAGCTCGTCTTTAATCATCGCCTTCAAAAATCGTTCAATCCGCCCCGACGGATCATCCTTATTGGTGCGGACATGTAAAATACCATCCTCTAAAAGAATCTTGGTCACTTTAAGATCAGGCTCATAATGCACACGGATTTCGCTGCGCTGCCCTAAAATTGGAATAATCGTGCCATGCGCAAACGATACTTTCGGGGGCAGGGCGGAAAGCTTCTCCTGCATCCACCTCTCTTGCCCCTCTGCAAACGCCGCCGCCTTGCGCATGCTGACGCCCTTTGGGACAACCAAATGAAACACCCGCTCAATCGGATCAAGCCGAAGCGCCACCCGCCGAGCGCGCGCACTGTGTTTTATCTGAATGTGAGGTGGTAATTCAATCATGCCGCCAGTTCAGCATATTCTGGTCTTGCTTCCAAGAGGGCAGGAGAACGATGGATAGAATATTGAAAACTTTTTAAATCTACGTCAGGGTCAGAAGTTGTTCTTCTTACACCCAAAATTCTAGCTTCCGCTTCCCGCATATGCGCACTCGTGAGAGGGCGTGTGTTATTACGATAGTCGCTTCCGTCAAACAAGCCATAATGCCCTGTAGTCCCAACGCGATAACGTTTCAATTCTGGTGACAGATTTGTCATCATATTCAATATATCAGCTGTTTGCCCCAATCCCGTAATGGTGTCTTTGCGTCCTTCAACAACAAGCGTGGAAACGCGTGAAATATTCGCCGGATCAACATGATGCACAATGCCGCTATCTGGATCAGTATAAAAGAAGCTGCCATCCGCGATGCGTTGATTTAAAAATGCTGTATCAAAAGTCTGCACGAGATATTCCCCGGGCAAATCGGTAACATGATCATAATTTTGATAAAAATCACTATGACGTTCACGCTCTTCTGGTGCTGTATCTAAAGCGGTTTGCCACCAGAATTTCAAACGTGCATTCGCATGATCGGCAGGTGCAAGACGGTAAAAATTAGCCAATTGGATGGAGCCATGCAAAACAGGCTGTCCTTCACCCACATGAGGTGCGGAAACAGTTTGTATAAAATGCTCCCTAAAGCCCGATACAGCCGCGTCCTTGCTTCCGAACAAATCGACCATCGCTTGGGGTGATGAATTCACACCTGTAGGGCTAATAGCGGTATTAAGGGGGCTTCCTTTAAAGGTCGCGCTTAGGGGGAGGCAAGGATCATCATTTGCCTCCATAAACGATAATGCCGCAATCAAGGGCACGCCCGGTTGGCAATCCGCGACAACATGTGCATTTGGACCTATCTCGTGTAATGCCTTGACGATATAGCTGATGTAATCATTCAAATCGAATGTTCCTTTTGTAAGCGGAACATCACGTGGATCGTGCCAATCAAACATATACAGATCATGATGCTTGATCATCTCAATCGCAGAGTTTTTTAAAATTGTAGGGGCAGGGTGGCCGGACATTGGTGGGATTTCCAAGACCTTTGAACGATCCTCCTCGAGGCCAGGTACATGAAAGCGTTTTAATGTCCCATGCGGAAGAGTCAAAACATCTTGTTCCTCAACGTCATAGCGACGCCCATTAATTTCTGTTTCTGTAATTTTAAATTGAGCGCGTTCGGGGGTGTGGGCCGATAATCTGGCGCAAGCAGCGTTTGCATCAAATACGCGCGCTAACTGGGGAGCTCCTGCACACATCATAGCCGCAAGTGAGTTAGCTGCCGCAAGTTGGTTTAGTCCCAAACGTGTAAGGCGTTGCGCTGCTTCAATATTGCCGTGTAAATTACCACAACTAGACCCCATAAATTCTCCCTTTTATTTTTCATTTGGAAGAACTTACAAACAAGAAGCCTATCTGCGCCAGAACAAAAGTTGCGGCAATGCACAAGCGTTTTGAAACATTATAACAAAAATTGATGATATTATGATGTTTTTAGTCAACGCTCTCACGGAACGACTCGCTGCGATGGTCGCGTAACCAGCGGCGAATGGCGGCTATTCCATGTTTGTCGCGGTTATAAACATCGGGCGCGAGATCAGGAATCTTCTTGAGGTCTTTTTTGGGGATAACATCGCGCTTGCGATCATTGTCACGGAAGAAGTGACGAAGCCGCGGCATAATCTGTTCACGCCATTTCTTCCCGTTAAATATCCCGTAATGTCCTGTGCCCAATTGGAAATAATGGCATTGCTTGGCCTGAGGGATGGAATAGCATATCTCATGCGCCGCTGTGGTTTGTCCACGCGCCGAAATATCATCCATTTCCCCTTCAATCGTCAACAGCGCTGTCTTTTTAATATCCTGCGGACGTACATCAAAAACCTTGCCGGTTTTCGGATCACGCCATTTCATCAACCCTCGGGGCAGGGAGTGTTTCTGGAACACCGTCTCAACTGTCTGTAGGTAAAACTCTGCAGGAATATCCATCACCGACATATATTCATTGTAAAACACACGATGCTTTTCCGAGCTTTCACCGTCACCCTGCACCAGATGTTTGTAAAAGTTCATATTCGCGCTGACATGCTTATCCAAATTCATCGACATAAACCCGCTCAACTGCATAAACCCGGGGTAAACCTTGCGCTGCGCACCAGGGTAGTACATCGGAACCCCCATCACGACCGATTTTTCAAACCATGAAAGCGGACGGGTCTCCGCCAATTCGGTCACGGTTGTCTTTGAAATGCGCGTGTCAATCGGCCCGCCCATCAACACCATGCTGCGTGGTTGGTTGGGATCATTATCCGACGCCATCAACGCAACCGCCGCCAAAACAGGAACCGCAGGCTGACACACCGCCATGATATGCGTATCAGGGCCAAGGAAGGTCAAAAATTCGCGCAGATACGCAATATATGTATCAAGGTTAAATTCACCCTCGGAATAAGGCACCATGCGCGCATCTTCCCAATCGGTGATGTAAACATCGTGATGCGGCAATAACGCCTTCACCGTGCCGCGCAACAGAGTCGCATAATGCCCCGACATCGGCGCAGCAACCAAAACGGTTGGATCATTGCGCTTGCAATCGCGCTTAAAATGCACCAAACGGCAAAACGAGTTTTCAACAAGCACCTCTTCGGTAACACCAACAGCCTCACCATCAATCATCGTCTCATGCAAACCAAACGCAGGTTTGCCAAAACGCCGCGTCATCCGCTCGATAACTTCGGCTCCCGCGCTGACTGTGCGTCCCGCCTGTGTGTAGGATAACGGGTTAAACGGGCTTTGAAACGCTGAACGCATAAGCTCCGCCTGAATCCGAAGAGGGGTCATTACCGCGTGTTGAAGGTCGTGAAGGTGATAGAGCATGATGAAACAGAATTCCTTTCGTATCAAAGCGCCTAGAAAACTTTAGAGGATAATCATATACTGCTATTGTAACAGGAAAAAGGCTTTTGTGCATCTGCACAATAAATAGACCGCATATGATTGATTTTCTAACACAATGGCATTCAAATTTCTTTGACCCCGACCGCATCCCAACCGTGCTTGCTGCAATGCTTCTTTGCGTGGTTGTCGGAATGATCACCGGGCCAATGACCGGCAACGCCAATGCGTTCTTGTGGCAATTCATTGATCGCATGATCGGCAAATTCGGCGATAAAATAGATAAACCCAGCCGCCCCCAACCCGATCTGATCTTCCGTGGTTTCCTGATCACAATGCTGGTGATCGTCATTATGGGCGCAATGGGCAAAGGATTCGAATCCATCGCCGCCGCCAAACCACTATACGGCTTCACCGAGATCATCCTCCTGTCATTATCACTCAGTGTCGGCACGGTTTGGTTTGCATTGCTCAAACTCTATTTCGCTCAAGAGCAAGACAAAGAAAATGGCAAAGTCGTAAAAGGTGCATATCTCGGCATTGCCCGCTCAACACGCAGCGACCTGACCGCCTCTGATAATTTCGGCATCACACGCATGGGTATGAACTTCGCCGCCCGTAGCTTTGATAAAAACATGGTCGCTCCCGTTATCTGGTTCCTCATCGCCGGATTCGTCGGCTCCTGCCTATACGCAGGATTAGCAGCGCTTAGCTGGCGATTCGGTAAAGACGGCGCAACCAAAGGATTCGGTGCAACCGCGCTCGCCCTCGAAAAACTCCTCGGCTTCTTCCCCGCAATCCTCAGCGGGCTGCTGATCACAATGGCGGGATTATTCACCCCCACCGCAAAACTGCATAAAGGAATCACCGCATGGCTCGGCCATAAAAACCGCGCATCCTATGAGCAGGGCGGTTTCGCGCTCTCCGCAATGGCGTGGAGCTTAAACGTGAGCCTCGGCGGCCCTGCAAAAGACCTCAAAGGCGACGCGATCAAAACCCCATGGGTCGGGCCAAAGGGCGCGACCGCCAAAAACAACCATAAACACCTGCGCCGCGCCATCTACATCAATGTCATCGCGCATATTTTGTTTGTGATGACGCTGCTTTCACTCTATACATGGTCAGGAATTTTAGGCAGTTAAAGGGCGGAGGAAAACCTTGTTTTGCCTGTAAATCAAATAAGCCGCCCAAATGCGCAAATTAAGTGCTTGACTTATGTCCGTAAAATGCATTACTTTGCGCCCACTATAACGAATACTATTGATAAATAAGGATAGAGAGCCATGGCCCGCCGTTGTCAAATAACTGGAAAATCTGTAATGGCAGGAAACAACGTTTCCCACGCTTTGAACAGAACACGTCGTCGTTTCTTGCCAAACGTACAAGACACAAGCATCTATAGCGTAACACTTGGCCGTTGGGTTAAGGTTCGTGCATCTGCTGCTGGTCTTCGCACGGTTGAGCATAAAGGTGGCCTCGATGAGTTCCTCACTGGAACAGCAAAAACAAAATTGGACGAAAAACTTCGCCCAGTAAAAGCAGAAATCGAAAAGAAGCGCGCTGAAGCTGCTTAATTTCGCTGCTATGAAACAAAAAATGCCCGCCGCGTAACGTTGGCGGGTTTTTTATTGTCGATAACCAAGGAACGTGGCGCAAATGCTCAAATATCCGAATTTCAGCTTTGATATCAAACACCGTGACCCAAAATCCCGCGCCCGTATCGGCACGCTAAAAACGCCGCATGGTGAAATCGAAACCCCGAATTACATCTTCTGCGGCACCAAAGCCGCCATCAAAGCCGTTGCGCCCGCCCAAATGCGTGAGGCAAAAACCGATATCATTCTCGCCAATACCTATCACCTCATGCTCCAACCCGGCGCAGATGTGATCGAAAAGATGGGCGGCCTGCATAAATTCATGCAATGGGACGGCCCCATGCTCACCGATAGCGGCGGGTTTCAGGTCTTCTCCCTCGGCGAGGGGACAATGGCCAATGAGATCAAAGGCAAAAATTCCGGCAAACACGAAAACAAAAGCCTCCTCGGCATATCCGAAGACGGCTGCGTGTTCCGCTCCTATGTGAACGGCGAGAAAATCAAACTCACCCCCGAAAGCGCAATGGACATTCAACGCAAACTCGGCGCTGATTTGCTCATGCAATTTGACGAATGCACCCCGTATCACGTCACAAAAGACTATACCGCCCGTTCCATGGAGATGAGCATAAGATGGGGGGATCGCTCCCTCGCGGAATTTGAGCGCACGGATACGGGCGCACAAGCTGTCTATGGAATCATTCAGGGCGGCGTCTATAAAGACCTGCGTAAAACCTCCGCTGAATATACAAAAGACCGCGATTTCTTCGGCACGGCTGTCGGTGGGTGCTTAGGGGGATCGCCGAAGGAAATGTACGATATCGTCAACGAATCCTTGCCGCATGCTCATCCTGATCGCCCTGTGCATTTCCTAGGTATCGGTCAAATCAAAGATATCTTCACCTTTGTGCGCCTCGGCATTGATACATTTGATTGCGTCATTCCAACCCGACTCGCGCGCCATGGCTCTGCTTTCATAAAGGGGCATCCGGGGGAAACAATAAACCTCAAGAACGCCAAATACCGTGAGGACAATACCCCATTAGACGAAGCCAACGGCATTCCCGCATCAACTGATTTCTCAAAAGCCTATATCCACCACCTCATCAAGGCGGGGGAAATCCTCGGCATGCAACTCCTTGCGCAACACAATGTCGCCACCATAAACCGCCTGATGCGCGAAGTCCGCGCCGCCATCAAAGCCGACACATTGGATGCCCTCGAAAAAGAATGGCTCGGTCAATAGCGTGCCAACCATTATGCGGCACGTTAAAACATTGATATTTCTTGTAAATATTAACCAATTCCATACTTTTAAAATATACGATAGAATAGAATTTGATGCATATAAGGGCAAAGAGCAAATAACATGGCATTGGACTATGGTTTAGATAATCAACTCAAGGAGCTAACCGAGATATCGGCTGAGCATCTTGACTGGTTCATGCAACTCACCAAGCGGATTTTATTCGTCGGTGAGCATGCGGAAGGCCAAAATTTCTCGCGCCCGCAAAGCTATACGGCATGGTACGAAGAGGCAAAAGAAAGCAGCGAAATCGACGAAGATCTGTTGTTAAGCCTCAATACCCGCTATGAGCGCCTCGTGAATTTATCTGATAAGCTCATCAACAATCACCTCAAATTCAAAAAACCGTCTGATTACCAAGACTATGACGAGCTAACCCGCTTTTTCGAAGGGTTCATGGACACGCTCCGCCGCGTCGAAAAAGAAATGATTCTCGACAAAAACGGCATCGACCCCGACACGGGCCTGCGTAAAAAATCGGTTCTCAAAAAAGAACTCGACCGTGAAATGCAGCGTCTTGCCCGCCAAGGAAAACCATTCTCCCTCGCGCTCATCCGCCTTGACCATTACGATGAAATCGCAAAACACGAAGGCGAACACCTGCCCGAATATCTCAAACACATTGCCGAGCTGATTAAAAAATCCATGCGCTCTTTCGATGACGCTTATAAAATGAACGACGGCGAGTTTATCCTCTCCCTCAAACAAGCTGATGTTACGGGCGGTGTAAGGGCGCTTGAGCGTCTTAAAGAATTGCTGCAGGGCTATAGCTACAGCTTTAAATCAAAAGAGTTGGAATCAAAAAAAGCCTCATTATCATGCTGTGTTGCCGAGCCTCTCCCTAATGACAATCTCGATAATCTGCTCGCCAATATGAGAAATGATTTAGACACAACCGACAAAAATGAAGATGCTGTCCTCGAATATTACGAACTCAGCCCGCTGCAACGTTATATAAAAACACATTAAATAAACCGCAAAGATTTCATCACAAATGACATCCGACAATAACGATCATTATCAAAAGCTATTCAAGGAAATGGCGATCCCGCGGTTTTTAATTCGCGCCGACGACACCGAAAATTTCAGGTTTGATGACGCCAACATGCTCGCCCTGAAATATTTCGACATGGATCACGACCAAGTCGCGGGTAAAAAAATATCAGATGTATTAAGCAACGAAAACGTCATGCATTTCGAGCAATCTTTCGAAGTTTGCATTGAAAAGAAACGCTCCGTCACTATTCAAGCACTCCCCGGCGTGCCTGGCGGCATCCGCATCTATGGCTTTTACATCAGCCCCATCATGAACGATAATGGCGATGTGACGCATCTTGATGTCATCGGTCATCTCGACGTTGCAGACCAATCCATCCTTCAACGCGAACGTGACGACGCAATTTCTCTCCTCACCTCAATCTTCGAGGTCAGCGAGATCGGTATCGTCGTTTCAGACCACAATCGCCGCATCGTGCGCGTGAACGACAGCTTCGTGCGCACATACGGCTGGACGCGTGATGAGCTTATCAATTCCGACGTCGTGGACTTCATCACACCTGATGAACGCGAAATGGCATACCGCAACCACGATGAATTTATCACCAACGGCGTGCGCTCCTCTGGCGAAGTAAAACTTATCCGCAAAGACGGCAGCATCGCCAACGCCCTCTACACCACCGCCACAATCGAGCTAAGCCAAAAGCGCCGCTTTCAGGTCACAACGGTGATGGACATCACCTTGCGCAAACAAATGGAAGTCTCCCTGCGTCACGCAAAAGAACAGGCCGACACCGCCAACCGCGCAAAATCAGCCTTCCTCGCCAATATGTCGCACGAGCTACGCACCCCCATGAACGCCATTATCGGTTTTTCCGAGATGATCCTAAAAGAAACCTTCGGCCCAATCGGCAACGACAAATATATCGAATATATCGGCGACGTCCACACAAGCGCAGGGCATCTGTTAGAGATCATCAACGAAGTCCTCGACATGTCCAAAATCGAAGCGGGACGGATCGAGCTGGATGAATCAGAAGTCTGCATGAGTGAGCTGATCAAATCCGTCTTCCGCATGATGGAATCGCGCATTTTCGGCAAAGACCTTGTCCTGCATCAGGATTTAGAACCTGACCTACCATATATATTTGCCGATCAACGCCTCATGCGTCAGGTGCTGATTAACCTTATTACCAACTCTATAAAATTCTCCAATCCTGGCGGTAATATTTACATCAACGCAAAAATGGTCGAAAACAACATCATGCAAGTCACCATCCGTGACGAAGGCATAGGGATACCAAAAGACAAACTCAAACAAGCAATGGAGCCATTCGGCCAAGTCACCGATAAGGCCGAAAATTCAGGGCAGCAGGGAACCGGCCTCGGCCTGCCTCTCGCCAAGGCTATGATACAACTCCACCAAGGCTCTATCATGCTCGATTCCGATACGGGGCAGGGCACAACAGTCATATTCCGCATTCCGCCCACACGCATCTTAAAAAAAGCCAAAACCGCATAAGAAATATTTGCGAAATCAAATCCACAGTTCTATGATGTTTTTATATTCATAAACACAGGATCACATCATGCCATCAGACTTAGAAGTAAAATGCTCGGAAGCTGGCTTAAAAATGACAGGGCAGCGCAAGGTCATCTTAAAAATCCTTAGCAAGGCTGAGGATCACCCATCCGTTGAAGATGTTTATGATCGCGCCAAGAAATTCGATAAATCCATCTCAATCGCCACTGTTTACCGCACGCTAAGCTTGCTTGATGAGCTTGATATCGTCATCCGCCACGAATTTCAGGAAGGCTATTCCCGCTACGAAGTAAACTGGGATCACCACCACCACCTCGTTGATCTGGAAACAGGCAAAGTGATTGAATTTCAAAACGAAGAGCTTGAGAAATTAAAAATCAAAATCGCCAAAGACCTTGGCTACGAACTTGTTGATCACCGCCTAGAGCTATACGGCAAAAAAATAAAATAGAGTAATTACGAATGTCCTGCAAACTCCCCAATGAAGAGCCGCTCCAAAACGGCATTAAAGAAGCTGCAGATTGCAAATGCTACGGCGCGGTCATGCGCACCTACAAATCTATGATCGATGTTCCTCAAAACATCGCATTGGACGCGGCAAAACGCGTCTATCGTTTCCACCACCCCGAGGATACAAAACTAGACGCGGCGATCACGGTAGAGCGTTGGATCAACGAAAGCCGCGTGCAGTAGCAATGTCCGATCGCCTCCCCACGGCTCTCTATGTTGACGCGCAGCTGCAAACCCTCACGGCGCAGGGCAGATTCTATCATTTCATCCAAAAGGGCAACCACAGCTCCGGCATAGTCATGTTAAAAATCAATAGCTTATTAGGAAAAGTTAAACTGATAATTCAAGAGCGTGATTTCATGACCGATCAAATGAAATGGGTCGCAGCATTGCAAGAAGACATCATCGAAGAAAAAGACGCCGATGCTTTCATCACCCGTGCAATTGACCGTGATCCCGATCTCTGGGTGATCGAAATCGAAGACAAAGACATGCAAAACCCCTTCACGGAATAGGAAATATATCCTATAATGATCTTTGGTTTGTGTAAATGCGGTGAACGCGATATAAACCACTGGAAAACAAACTGATAAAACTCTATGTAATACAAAGCCATAGAGGGGCGTATACCCAATAAATCCAAAAAACAAACTGAATAAAAACGAATTATAAAATGAGCCAAACGCTAAAAGACATCATCGAAAACCGTCGCACCTTCGCGATCATCTCGCATCCTGATGCGGGTAAGACAACATTGACGGAAAAACTCCTCCTCTTTGGGGGCGCGATTGAACTTGCTGGCGCCGTGAAGGCAAAAGGCGACCGCCGCCGCGCGCGCTCTGACTGGATGAAAGTCGAACAAGAACGCGGAATTTCCGTGGCATCGTCCGTGATGACGTTTGAAAATAGCGGCATCACCTATAACCTGCTCGATACACCAGGGCACGAAGATTTCTCCGAAGATACCTACCGCGTCCTGACCGCCGTGGACAGCGCAATCATGGTGCTCGACTGTGCCAAAGGGATTGAAACGCAAACGCAAAAATTATTCGAAGTCTGCCGCCTGCGTGATATGCCGATCATTACATTCATCAACAAACTCGACCGTGACGGACAAGACCCATTTGACCTGCTCGATGAAATCGAACAAAAACTCGCCCTCGACGTATCCCCCGCAAGCTGGCCCATCGGTATGGGCCGTGATTTTAAGGGCTGTTACGACCTCATCAATGACCAACTCATCCTCTTCGCCCGCTCAAAAGGTGAAAAGCTCGATGCGGGTATTTCATGTAACGGATTGGATGACCCAAAACTCGATGAGCTTTTAACCACCCAAGAAGTCACAAAACTGCGCGAAGATATCGAAATGGTGCGCGGCCTCTGCCCCGAATTCGACAGACAAGCCTATCTTGACGGTACACAAACCCCCGTATTTTTCGGCTCTGCGGTGAATAATTTTGGTGTACGTGAAATGTTGGGCGGCATTGGTACATACGCGCCATATCCACGCACCCAAAAAACCGAAAGCCGCATGATCGACCCGATGGAAGAAAAGGTGTCGGCCTTCATCTTTAAAATCCAGGCCAATATGGACCCAAAGCACCGGGACCGCATGGCTTTTGCACGTATTTGTTCCGGCAAATTTAAACGCGGCATGAAATTAAAACACGTACGCACCAATAAAAACCTAACCATCCATTCTCCGCAACTCTTCCTCGCCCAAGACCGTGAAATGGCCGAAGAAGCATTCCCCGGCGATATCATCGGCCTGCCCAATTACGGTGGCTTACGCATCGGCGACGGCCTCACCGAAGGCGAAGACCTTGTCTTTTCCGACATTCCAAGCTTCGCCCCTGAACTCATGCAAAAAGCCCGCCCCGAAGACCCGCTAAAAGCTAAGCATCTCGGCAAAGCTCTTGAGCAACTTGCCGAAGAGGGCGCTGCGCGTGTGTTTAAACCTGTCATGGGATCGGATTGGGTTGTTGGCGTTGTTGGCGCATTGCAATTTGACGTGCTGCGCGATCGAATCCGCAGCGAATATGAAATCCCTGTAAAATTCGAAGCGACCGAGCTGTATACGGCGCGTTGGCTCGAATGCGATGACGCGTCAAAGCTCAAGAAATTCCTCGACGCCAATCAATCATCCGTCGCCAATGATCACGACGGCGACCCCGTCTTTATGGCGCGCAACGCATGGCACCTCGACGATGCATTATCCAAAAATCCGGATATCATATTCAAATCAACGAAATAAAATGTGAGCCGTTCGAAGTCATGTAAATTACTCCGCGCTCTCTTACTCCGCTTTGGCTGCACGCTCCGCTTTACGCGCACGCTCAGCCGCGTTAATGCGCTCTTTCGTAATCGTTGAGCCAAAAACGCTCAAAATATTGGAATACTGATCTGTCCATAATTTAACGCCGTCAACCTTGCGCGTTTCATCCCATCCATCTGCTTTGAGCTTTTCAATTTTCTCTTGGTCAGCGGTAAACGCGACATAATGTGTCGGGAAATAATCAAGCTTCGTGCCTTCAACATTTTTATAAAGGGAGACTTTCGCAAAGCTGGGAATGTCGAGCTTCTCAGATGCTATCGATAACACCGATTCAAGGTCAAGATGACGATTGGAAATATGAAACAGCAAAACACCGTCTGGCTTTAACTTGGATAAATAAAGCTCAATCGCTTCTAATGTTATGAGATGAACCGGAATGCTATCCGAGCTAAAGGCATCAAGTGAAATCATATCGTATTTATGATCTGCTTGTTCCCGAATAGTCAGTCGTCCATCGCCAAGAATGACATCGTAAGGCGAGCCGCAATCACTCAAGAATGTGAAATATTGTGGGTCTTGTGCAATGCGCGCTACGCTAGGATCGATTTCAAAGAAATCAAAATGCCGTTTATCTTTTCGATAACACGCCGTCACGCCGGATCCCAATCCGATAACAGCAAAATTCTGCGCGCCTGATTGGGGATTGTAAAGATCAACAACATCACTCAAAGGCGACTCATAGCTGTAATATGAAAGTGGCAATAAACGGTTTTCCTCGTCTAGGGCCTGAACGCCGTGAGTGGTCGTTCCGTGCAATAATATTCGGCTTGAATTGTTCATATTCATGACGCGAATAATCCCAAAGAAATTTCTCTCTTGTTGCAATAACTCCGTTTCAAATGAAAGTTTGTTAGAGGTCGGCGGAAATAAGCAGAGTAGAAATAAAATTAAAAATGTAGAAAGCCATCTCTTTTGATAGCTATCCGCAAGAAGAATGATGATGATAATGCCAACAAGCATGCTCATTAATGAGGATTCAAACAAAAAGATAAAAATAGCGGACGCAATAATGATACAGGGAATCATGTTTCGTTCATTGATGATCACTTTATAATGATCACGCGCAAACGAAGACTTAATCTGCATCACAAAATTCGAAAAACTCTGCTCATCTTGCCAGCTATAACGTGCAAAAACCGCAAGGCAGATGGCGATTGGATATTCAACAGCGCTGATGAAAAACTGCGGGGCGATGATGGCATTAAAAAACCCACCAAGCACGCCGCCAACAGACATAATAAGATAAAATTCAGTCAGGTTAACCGGGCTCGGTTTTAAATCAGCAAGGCGTTGGTGGCACGCAACCGCAGCGATAAAGAAAAAACTAAAATGAATGCCGATTATAATAAAAGGATTGCTGATAAGTTCACCAAAGCCAAAAGAAAACAGCAAAATCATGCACAAGCCAGCAAATAATAAATGCGTAATCATCAGGTTACTGATAATTTGTTTTCTGGAAAAAACAATAATAAAGCTTCCGACATAAAGCGCTAGTGGCACAATCCATAACAGCGGCGCAGTCGCAATATCTGTTGTTATGTATGTGGTCACACCAAGCATCATCGAAGAGGGAATAAACGCCCAAAACAACCAAGACAGCCTCAGCTTCCAGCTGATCTCGCTTTTAGTAGCTGCCGCATTTTTTTCTACTGCCTGTCTCTTGGCGAAAACACCACCTTTACAAACAAGGATAGCGGCAAAAATGCTCAGCACGATAAGCCCGATATAGCCAATACTCCAAGTGGAGGATTGCTCATTTAATGCGAGCAATGGATCAATAATAAACGGATAGCTAAGCAAGACAGTCATGCTGCCTAAATTGCTCGCTCCATATAGAAAATAAGGGTTGTCTGCATCAGGGTGAGGGGTCGCAGAGAACCAGCGTTGTAACATCGGCGCAGACCCTGCGATCACGAAAAAAGGCCCACCAATGCTGACCGCCATAAGACTAAGCTGCCACAGGGTAGGATCGCTATCGGTGGGCGGTGTCCACCCCGCGGGAATCGCCAAAGGCAAAAACACCACGCAAGCAATTAATAACGCTACATGCACGGCGGCTTGAACGGGGATACTCAAAAAGCGCGTCGTGCCATGCGCATAAGCGTAACCCGCCAAAAGCGTAGCTTGAAAAAACAGCATCGCAGTATTCCAAACTTGAGGCGTACCACCAAGCATGGGCAGCACCATTTTGGAAAACATTGGCTGAACGGAAAACAACAAAGCCGCACTTAAAAGCAATGTTGCAGCATAAACAGGGATGTATAATCGAATATTCATCTCAATAGAGTATCAGGATTCTCAAGTTAAAAAATTCAATAGGGGTAATGAATACTTTTTTCCACACATTAAATTGCATATATCCTTGAATTATAAGCCTTTCAATGCCATATAAACCTAAGAAAATATAGGATCACAGCATTATGAGCGGCGTTTCAGAAGAAACCATTCAAACAGTCACGGACATGGCCGGAAAATATTCCGCCGGTTTCGTCACCGATATCGAAACAGAAAAAGCCCCAAAAGGCCTTTCTGAAGACATCGTGCGCTTTATTTCGGCCAAGAAAAATGAGCCGGAATGGATGCTTGAATGGCGTTTGAAAGCATATCGCAAATGGCTTGAGATGCCCGAACCTGATTGGGCGAAATTGGATATTAAACCAATTGATTACCAAGACAGCTATTATTACTCCGCACCCAAAGACCACAAAGATGGCCCAAAAACCATTGATGACGTTGACCCTATACTTCTTGATACATACGCAAAACTGGGCATCCCTCTGCGAGAGCAGGAAATACTGGCGGGCGTGCAGGAGCGCACCCCTGTTGCTGTTGACGTTGTCTTCGATTCTGTCTCTGTTGCGACAACATTCAAAAAGAAATTGGCCGAGGCTGGCGTCATCTTTTGCTCGATCTCCGAAGCTATTCAAGAACATCCCGATCTCATTAAAAAATACATCGGCTCTGTCGTGCCTGCGGGTGATAACAAGCATGCATGCCTCAACAGCGCGGTCTTCACTGACGGCTCATTTGTCTATATCCCCGAGGGTGTACGCTGCCCGATGGAGTTAAGTACGTATTTCAGAATCAACGAGCTTAATACCGGGCAATTCGAACGTACACTCATCATTGCCGATAAAGGATCATATGTATCTTACCTTGAGGGCTGCACCGCCCCAATGCGCGATGAGAATCAGCTCCATGCGGCGGTTGTTGAATTGGTTGCACATGATGATGCGGAAATCAAATATTCCACCGTTCAAAACTGGTATCCTGGTGACTTCGAAACGGGACAAGGCGGCATCTATAATTTCGTGACCAAGCGCGGAATGTGCGAAGGGCGTAATTCTAAGATCAGCTGGACGCAAGTCGAAACAGGGTCTGCCATTACATGGAAGTATCCATCCTGCATCCTAAAAGGCGATAACAGCCAGGGCGAGTTTTACTCTGTTGCCATTACAAATGGCCGCCAACAAGCTGACACTGGCACAAAGATGATCCATATCGGTAAAAACACAAAAAGCCGTATCATCTCAAAAGGAATTAGCGCAGGAAAATCCAACAACACCTATCGCGGTCAGGTTAAAATCCTCGCGGGGGCAGAGGGCGCGCGTAATTTTACGGTCTGCGATTCCTTGTTGATTGGCGACCAATGCGGTGCACATACCGTGCCTTACATCGAAAGCAAAAATAAATCTGCCAACCTTGAGCATGAGGCAACAACATCCAAGATTGGCGAAGACCAATTATTTTATTGTATGCAACGCGGCTTGTCCGAAGAAGAAGCGATTGCTTTGATCGTGAACGGCTTCGCGCGAGAGGTTATGCAGGAATTGCCGATGGAATTTGCGGTCGAAGCGCAAAAGCTTGTGGGAATATCACTGGAGGGAAGCGTTGGATAAGTGTACGCTTATATACGCATCTGATTCAGGAGGTAAATTATGACAGACATCACCAATATTTTAGCCGGTTACATCAACACACATGATCCTTTCTTGCTTTTCTTCGGCAGCTTCTATTTTGTTTTAGGCGTATCTTGCTTTTTCGCTCGGAATGCATGGAAAGAATTTGCGGCACTATTTGTTGATAATGATGCCTTAAGCCTCATTATGGGGGTTTTGATACTTCCTATATCCTTATCAATCATCGCTTTTTATTGGAACTGGGAAACGCTCGGCTCAACTATTTTGATGGTCACTGGTATCTTGGCTTTGATAAAAGCGCTGACCTTATTGATGCGCCCAAGCATATTCCAAAATTTTGTGAGAAAAGAATTCGTCCGCAAATGGTTATGGCTCGATGGTGTCTCTGGCATAACGTTGGGTTTGGCGATGTTGCTGCTGTAATATGAATCAAAAAAGAAGAGTGCAATGATTAAAATTAAAGATTTAAAAGCAAATGTTGAAACCGATGATGGTGCAGTAGATATTCTGAAAGGGATTACGCTTGATATCCCTGATGGGGAGGTTCATGCCATCATGGGGCCAAACGGCTCTGGTAAATCCACATTGTCTTACGTTCTTGCGGGGCAGGAAGATTATGACGTGACGGGCGGTTCTGCGACTTTGGACGGTGAAGATTTGCTTGAGATGTCACCCGAGGAACGTGCCGCTGCTGGCCTTTTTCTCGCGTTCCAATACCCTGTTGAAATTCCGGGTGTGAATATGAGCACCTTCCTGAAAACCTCCATCAATTCCATTCGCAAACAACGCGGTGAAAAGGAATTGGATGCACTTGGCATGCTAAAACTCATCAAAACAAAATGCGCCGAATTGGGCATTCGCGATGACATGATGAAGCGCGCGGTCAATGTCGGATTTTCCGGCGGTGAGAAAAAGCGCAACGAAGTGCTTCAAATGGCAATGCTTGAGCCAAAATTCTGCGTCCTCGATGAAACAGATTCCGGTCTGGATATCGACGCGCTAAAGGTTGTCGCCGATGGTGTGAACGCGCTGCGCGATCCAAAACGCTCATTCCTGATTATCACCCATTACCAGCGCTTGCTCGACTACATCAAGCCTGACGTGGTGCATGTCCTTGCAAAAGGCCGCATCATCAAAACCGGCGGCCCTGAACTCGCGTTAGAGTTAGAGAAAAAAGGCTACTCAGAATTCGTGGAAGAGGCTGCTTAAAATGCCAATAACAGCAATCGATCCAGATAACCTTCCAACGCAAAAAGTGGAAGAGTGGAAATTCACAAATCTTCCACGCGCTATTCCCGCGAATTTAAATCGTGATGGCGACGCGGGCGAGCATGTTATCCACATAAAGCGTGGAGAAATCCGGGATAACCCTGTGGAAATTAACTTTAAGGGTGTGGATAACGCCTATCAGGTTGATCACATCATCATCACCCTTGAAGAAGGCGCACAAGCGACCATCATTGAACGCCATGAGGGGCAGGGCGCATATTGGAAAAATCACACCACAAAAATTGAAATCGGCAAAAACGCACATCTCAAACATATTCGTCTTCAAAATGACACGCATGACGCGGTGAACACAAACATCGTTCACATGACCATCGATCAAAACGCGACCTATGACAGCTTCAATTTGAATATGGGCGGCAAATTGTCGCGCCATGAAATCCATGCCGAAATCGCGGGTAAAGGCGCAGAGGCATCATTCAACGGTGCAAACCTCCTTCAGGGAAGCCAGCACGGCGATACAACAATCGTGATTGAGCACCAAGCACCCAATTGCCAATCCAACCAATTCTACCGCACGCTCCTCGACGATAAGGCCCGCGGCGTGTTCCAAGGCAAAGTACACGTACATCAAGAAGCCCAGAAAACCGACGGATACCAGCTATCCAACGCGCTGCTCCTCTCCCCCGATGCGGAGATGGACACAAAGCCGGAGCTGGAAATATACGCCGATGATGTGAAATGCTCACATGGTGCAACAACGGGTCAGCTTGATGAAGAGCCGCTATTTTACCTGCGTCAGCGCGGCCTCAGCGAGGCACAAGCACGGCTTTTGCTCATTCAGGCATTTATCTACGAAGCCGTTGATAAGGTCAGCAATGAAAGCCTTCGCGAAGAAATACTCTCCATCACCACGACATGGCTCGAAAACGCCCTAAAGGCATAAGCGCATGACCGATATATCACCATATCGCAACGATTTTCCCGTCCTTGCCACCAAAATGAACGGCAAGCCTCTAGCGTTTCTTGATTCTGGCGCAAGCGCACAAAAGCCGCAAAGCGTGATTGACGCAATGAACGCCCTGCAAACAGGCGGATATTCCAACATTCACCGCGGTTTGTATCGTATTTCTCAGGATTTAACGTCAGATTTTGAAGCTGTGCGCGCCAAAATTGCAAATTTCATCGGCGCAAATAGCGATAAAGAAATCATCTTCACCCGCAACGCCACCGAAAGCATGAACCTGATCGCGCATAGCTGGGGGCGTAAGCACCTGAAAGAGGGCGATGAAGTTATCATCACGGAGATGGAGCATCACGCCAACATCGTCCCATGGCAGTTGCTGCGCGATGAAATCGGCATCGTTATTAAGGTTATCCCTGTGCTTGATGATGGCACGCTTGATTATGACGCGTTTGAAACGCTCTTATCCACAAAGACAAAGCTCATCGGTGTTGTGCATATCTCTAACGCGCTCGGCACAGTTAATAATATAAAGAAAATCATAGGTTTATCACGCGAATTTAATCCTGAAATTAAAGTGGCAATTGATGGCACGCAAAGCATTGTCCACAGCCTTATCAACATAAAAGAGCTCGATTGTGACTTCTTCGCGTTCACCGGCCATAAGCTATACGGCCCTACTGGGATCGGCGTGCTTTACGGTAAATACGAAATCCTGGAGACAATGACACCCTACCAAGGCGGCGGCGATATGATCGAGCGCGTCACATTCGATAAAACCACATATAAAGAACCGCCTTACCGTTTCGAAGCCGGAACCCCCGCAATCACCGAAGTGATCGGCCTCGGCGCGGCGATTGATTATGTGCAAAATATCGGCATGCACAATATTCACGCACATGAACAAGAGCTGCTCGCATACGGCACGGAAAAACTCGCCTCCATTGAAGGCTTGAAACTCTACGGCACAGCCCCCGAAAAAGCCGCCATTCTCAGCTTCACAATAGATGATCTCCATATCAGCGATGTTGCGATGATCCTTGATCAGTGCGGCGTTGCGGTGCGTACGGGGCATCATTGCTGCATGCCGCTATTGCAACGCTTCGGCATTGAAGGAACGATCCGCGCCTCAATGGGCTTGTATTCAAACAAAACAGATTTAGATCAATTATACGATGCATTGGTCAAAGCAAAAGAAATGCTGATATAATGACCAATAGGACAAAGATGATGGCACAAGAAAAAACAGAAGATATCGTGGAAACGCAAGCACCAGAAGCTGCAACAGATAATATTGCGGAGCCAAGCGTGGAAAACAAGGGCTTGAAAAACCAAGTCCCCAAACCCGTCAACGCATTCGATGAAGAGGCGCTGACCGAACCTGCGCATGTGGAGGCCGATCGTGATCATAAATTATGGCCTGCCGTGCGTGATGCATTAAAAGAAATCTACGACCCTGAAATCCCCGTAAACATCTACGAGCTAGGCCTTATCTATGCCGTGAAATTCCTTGATGATGGCGACCTGTCGGATGTCGAAGTCAAAATGACCCTGACATCACCGGGCTGTCCCGTCGCCCAAGAAATGCCCGGATGGGTGCAAGGCGCAATCTTCCCGATTGATACGATCGGTGAAGTGGATGTCGAAATTATCTGGGACCCACCGTGGGACCCGTCAAAAATGTCAGAAACGGCGAAGATGCAACTGAATATGTTTTATTAGCGCGAAGCAAATCGCAGGTTTGTTCGCAAACTCAAAAAGCAAACCGCAGGTTTGTTCGCAAACTCAAAAAGCAAACCGCAGGTATGTTTGTATAGATTAAAGATTAGATAAAAATGATCACAATTACAAAAAACGCAGCAAAACAAATCGACACCCTGATGGATAAAGCGCCAGAGGACGCAAAAGGCGTGCGTCTTTCTATCAAAACCACGGGCTGTTCAGGCAATTCATATAAAATGGATTACATCAAAGCGGATGATGACATCGACAATGATGATATCTTCACCGAGCACGGCGCTACACTCAACATTCCCAAAATGTACTCATGGATGCTGATTGGAACCACTGTGGATTATACTGTGGATGAATTGGGGAATTCTCGTTTTGAATTCATCAATCCCAATGAGGCTGGGCGTTGTGGCTGTGGAGAAAGTTTTAACGTGGATGTGAGTAAGTTAAAACCAGAAGACGTTCAAAAATCCGAAGCGCCAAAAACGTAGCGCCACATCCTAGCTACCGTAAATTCTTTTTCGAATCCACACCCGCATGTTTCACTGCCTCACTAAACTGAGAGAAATCGGCGCGGTTTTGCGCTGAGCCGGATTGAATGCGTGAGGACATTGAATAATCAATAGGGTAAAATCTGTTGCGAAGATTGGCTGTCACTTGCGATACGCCGGGCGCACCAGGGTCCATCCACCCCATGCCTGCACCTTCCCATGTGTAAAAAATACTGCCGCTCATAATATAAATCCCTGTTTCGTCATCATCTTAATGTAAATCTGATGCATCTCGTCTGGCTCGGCCTTGTTTTTATAACCGCCATATATATCCTCAATACCAATCCGGCGCATCGCCGCAACAGCTTCAGGTATATTAATTTCTTCAAACTCTTCTACTATTTTACAAATTTCCATCAAAAGATTCAAATTCTTGTCGTAATTGATAGCAAAGAAGATTTGCGGGTCCTCGTCTTTCGATGGCCGCGGATAACCGCCCAATATCTGCTCCATATCCCTTAGCGCACCGCCCAATTGAAGCGCTTGATGCATGTCTGCGTTAAATTGTGCCTCTGGCATGAACAGGTAAATGGTTGGTTTATTGGTCGCAATCGCCTGATAATTGGGCGAGCCGATCACATGGATTTCAACGTCTTTTTCATCTGCAATCTTCAACAACCGCTCACCCGTCGGAACCTTAACCAACAAATCACGCATCTGGCGCAAGATATCATCGGCTTTGGGGTGGGCGATGGGTATGCTCTCCACGCCACGCGGCGCATCAAGAAAGCTCACTTTAAGCGGTGCAATCAAATCAATACGCCCGTTTTTGGCAACGTGAATAACACCTTCGCGCGTTTTATCCTGATACAAAAGCGGTGCATGAATCACAAACGCATCATCCTCGTCGCTCCAATTTACACGTACGCTTGTATGCTTTTGGATCGCTTTGAAATGATTACCCATCCCGTCCGATCCTTTAAAATTCGTATTCTGCGGATTGCGAATAAACACAATGCTGTTGCCGCGCTCATACACATACGAGAAATATAAATCGATATAATCAAGCACATTGTCTTCGGTAAGGCGCACCGACCCTTGCGTGCATAATGTCTGCAACGCATGGTCAGAGCCGTCGAGGTAATAATGGTTTTCCCCATTGCTTACGTAATCCATAATCACAAATGGCGGGGCGTATGTGTTCGATATCCTAAGCAAATCATACCCGTCAAAGAAATCAAGCGGATGCAAGAACACATCACATAAAGACGGTTCAAATAAAACAGAATGATCCGTCTCGCGCACAGCATCTAAAAACTGAAACGCATCATCGGGCTTAACTTGTTTCCAATTACTGCTCATACAATTGAGTTTATCACTCTTTACGTGCGTCGGCATGCACTTTTACGGCGGCGTCTTTATCGGCAATGGCTTTTTCAATCACCTCACTGCCCGCGCCGTCTTCATACGGATAATTGCTAAGCGCTCGCCGCCAATGTTTCGCGCCCGGTTGATGATGATAAAGCCCCATCATATGACGCGTGATCGATTTAACGGGCGTATCAAATTCCGCCGCTTGCCGCTCAATGTAAGGGATCATCGCGCGCGCAATCTTATCGCGCCCTAAAACCTCATGATTGCCAAATATTTTACGCTCAACCTCCGCGAGCCAATACGGATTTTGATAAGCCTCCCGCCCAATCATAACCCCATCGAGCCCCTCGGCCTCTTCAATCCGCGTCATCTGCGTCACGCCGCCATTTAGAATAATCCTCAACTCGGGATATTTTTCTTTCACCTCATGCACACGCGCATAATTAAGCGGTGGAACATCGCGGTTTTCCTTGGGGGATAACCCTTTAAGCCAAGCGCTGCGGGCGTGGATAATAAAAGTTTTACACCCCTTATCCGCAATTGTGCCCACAAACCGATCAAGAAATTCGAAGCTGTCTTCTTTGTCTATCCCGATGCGGCATTTCACCGTCACGGGAATATCCACCGCATCAATCATCGCGCCAATACAGGCGGCGACATGCGCAGGTTCGTTCATCAAACATGCGCCTAAACTGCCGCTTTGCACACGGTCACTCGGACAGCCGCAATTGAGGTTAATCTCATCATATCCATGCGCCGCCCCCATCTCCGCAGAGCGGGCGAGGGGAGCCTCGTCAGATCCACCAAGCTGCAGGGCAACAGGATGCTCCGCCTTATCAAAGCGCAAAAACCGCGCTGCATCACCATGGATCAATGCGCCCGCCGTCACCATTTCGGTATACAATTTTGCATGCGGGCTAATCAGGCGATGAAAATAGCGACAATGCCTGTCCGTCCAATCCATCATCGGCGCAACCGATATTTCAAAATCTTTATTCATGCGCATTAAATAATACGCATTGCACCAGATGTACAGGATGCGGTAAAAACAAGCATGAGATTTTTACTCCTTATCGCCATGCTTTTCCTATCAACCCCCGCATTCCCCCAAGATGCGGCATCGGATAAAGACAACCCATTCCGCTCCACAACCTATCCCTTGCCACGCTTTGTCACCATTGCATCCGGCGAAGCATACGTACGCGCGGGGCCGGGAACAAAATATCCGATCCAATGGGTCTATAAGCGATCAGGATTGCCGGTCGAGATCACATTAGAATTTGACCACTGGCGCAAAATCCGTGATTTCGAAGGGCAGGTGGGCTGGATCCATAAATCATTGTTATCCGGACGCCGTAACGCCATGGTTCAATCCAATGACACCGTCTCACTCTTTCGCAAACCCGAATTGGATAGCCGCCTCATCGCTTTATTAGAGCCAAACGTAATTGTCCAAATCGAAGAATGCGACGCTCTTTGGTGCAATGTCGAGGCCTCAGGATATAAGGGATGGATCACCAAAGAGAATCTTTGGGGCGTATACCCGAATGAGATCATCGAAGATTAATGAAGGCTAATATTTCCCTTCTCCCCAAATTTATTTGAAAGAAAGCTATTTACCCCAGAATCAAATTCGATTACCTTTATTGATATCGGCATTCCGCCGTGTCTTTCACTGATTATCCACACACTTATCCACAAATCCTTGTGGGCAAGTCTTCCAAGAATTAAAATTTTATGTTCGCTTTAACCAACAAACCCGACATGGGGGCGCGTCTCTATAAAGACATCATTTCCCTCGCGACCGATAAGGATCGCGGCACGGATGCGATGATGGTCATCCAGCATATGGCTGGCGTGTTGGTTGAAACATATCTCGTTTTCGAAAAACCCGACGAAGCCATGATGGCCGGGCTGTCAAAGCTTTCCGAACTTTTAGGCGCGGAGCCTCTTGCGGGTGATCTTGATATCAATGCATTGCCGCCCGCGAATATCATCGACTGCGAAACCGAACGCGGCAGATTAGCCGCCCGCGCATTATTCGAAGATTGGCTCGACTGCGCATATGAATTCCATGATTTAATCATCACCATCATCCACAACATCATCGTCAGCTGGGAAGAAGACGGACAGTCACGCGAAGAAACGCTTCGCTTGCTGGCTGAATGCGCAATGCGCTGCATGGTGTTCGAAATCGCTGCCCAAGAATTATGCGATGTGGTTATTGAGGAAAAAGTCGCGGGCGAGGGCTGGGGTCTGCAAGAATGCATCGCGTCATTATCCGCCGTATCGGGACGTCGCCTCGCCATATCCCTGCAGGCAGAATACTGCGAAATATTTAGCGGCTCTGATGTCCCTGAAAATCTTGATCGCATCGCGTACGTCATGACACAAGAAGCCGTACGTTTAGGTGTGCCCGCGGGCAGTGACTGGCGTTTTGGCCTTCCTGCCAATGACATACCCGTCAATGCGCCCATTGATTTGATCTTCGGGATTGAACCATATTGCGCCGCCTTTTTCGACGCCCTTAAAATTGACGATCACTATTTCCAATCAATCTGCCTCGCCAAAGCCGCCGGACGCATGGTTGCCGTTGCCGCAGGTGGAGAGATTCCTGAAATCGAACCCGCAATCGCCAAGCCGCTTGCCATGTCCGCAATGTCAGAGACCTATAAATCCGTCTGCATGACCCACAGCGTCGCGACATATTAATGCGCCGATAATTCCCCCTCTATAATATTGTTAATTACGTGTTGAATAACCGTAAAATATGCCTTTCCAATGGTTGCGAGAGCGCATTGAAACGCCTATAACTATGGTGGTTTCAATGAACAAAACAGGATAGCCATGAGTTTCACACAAAAGTCGAGCTACACATACGAAGAAATCCTAACCTGCGGCGAGGGCAAAATGTTTGGCCCCGGCAACGCGCAACTTCCGCTACCGAACATGTTGATGTTCGACCGCATCACGCATATCGCGGATGAAGGTGGCGAGCATGCCAAAGGGCAGGTTGTTGCGGAATTAGACGTCAAACCCGATCTCTGGTTCTTCGATTGTCATTTCAAAGGCGACCCGGTCATGCCCGGTTGTCTCGGCCTCGACGCTCTTTGGCAGCTCACAGGGTTTTGGATGGGCTGGACAGGCGCAAAAGGATCAGGGCGTGCATTGGGCGTAGGCGAAGTCAAACTGACCGAACAAATTCTGCCATCCGCAAAATTAGTCACATATACCGTGAACATCAAACGTTTCATCAACCGCCGCCTTGTCATGGGCGTTGCTGACGGCCATGTTGAGGTAGACGGTAAAACCGCCTTTGAAGTCACCGACATGAAAGTCGGCCTCTTCGATAATTCGGCTAACAAGGAAGGCTAATGCCATGAGACGCGTCGTTATCACAGGAATCGGAATTGTATCGTGCATCGGAAACAACCAAGACGAAGTCCTCGTCAGCTTAAAAGACGGTAAATCCGGCATTACGGCCTCACCCGAATATGCTGAATTGGGTTTCCGCTCACAGGTACACGGAAAGCCCGACATCGATCTGGCCGCCGCTATCGACAAACGCCTTTTCCGCTTTATGGGTGACGCCGCGGCGTATACGCATCTCTCAATGGAGCAAGCAATCAAAGATGCTGGATTGGAAAAATCCGATATCTCGAATGAACGCACAGGCATTATCGTAGGTTCTGGCGGGCCATCCACACGCGCCCAAGTCGCCGCCGCCGATATCACCCGTGAAAAAAGCCCTAAACGCGTCGGCCCATTCGCTGTGCCAAAGGCAATGTGCTCAACCACATCCGCCACCGCCGCAACAAATTTCGAAATCAAAGGCGTGAATTACTCAATCTCATCCGCATGCTCAACATCGGCGCATTGCATCGGCAACGCGACGGAATTGATCCAGTGGGGCAAACAAGACGTCATGTTCGCAGGTGGTGGAGAAGAGCTGGACTGGACATTATCCGTCCTGTTCGACGCCATGGGCGCAATGTCATCCAAATATAACGATACCCCGACAAAAGCCGCACGCGCATATGATGCAAACCGTGATGGTTTTGTGATTGCTGGCGGCGGCGGCATCGTCGTCCTTGAGGAGCTTGAGCACGCAAAAGCCCGCGGCGCAAAAATCTATGCCGAAATCACTGGTTACGGCGCAACATCGGATGGCGCAGACATGGTCGCACCAAGCGGCGAGGGCGCAGTCCGCTGCATGAACCAGGCATTATCCACGGTCAAAACCCCCGTGACATATATCAACACCCACGGCACATCCACACCTGCGGGCGACATTACTGAACTCAACGCAGTGCGCGAAGTGTTCGAGCCGCGCGACCAAGATATGCCGCATATCAGCGCAACAAAATCCATGACCGGCCACTCATTGGGCGGTACAGGCGTACAAGAAACCATCTACAGCTTGCTCATGCTCAAAAACGATTTTGTCTGCCCCAGTATCAATATCGAAGAACTGGACGAGGGCGCAAAAGGCATGCCAATCGCACGCGAACGCATTGATAACGTAAAACATGAAACATTGATCTCAAACTCGTTCGGGTTCGGGGGCACTAACTGCACATTGGCCATGAGCCGATACGAGGATTAAAAATATGAATGAACTAATGAAGGGTAAACGCGGCCTGGTTATGGGTGTCGCCAATGACCACTCGATCGCATGGGGCATGGCGAAATCATTACACGCAGCTGGCGCGGAACTCGCTTTCACCTATCAGGGAGAAGCTTTCGGAAAACGCGTAAAACCACTTGCTGCAAGCCTTGGCTCCGATATCCTGATCGATTGCGACGTAACATCCGAAGCGGGGCTGGATGATCTATTCGCAACCCTCAAAGACAAATGGGGCAAACTAGATTTCGTGATTCATGCCATTGCATATTCCGACAAGAACGAACTTCAGGGACGCTACGTCGATACAACCCTCGAAAACTTCCTCAAAACCATGCATATCTCGTGCTACAGCTTCACATCCGTGATGCATCGCGCGAAAGATTTGATGACAGATGGCGGAAGCGCAGTCACGCTTACCTATTACGGCGCAGAAAAAGTCATGCCCAATTACAACGTCATGGGCGTTGCAAAAGCCGCGCTTGAGGCATCCACACGTTACCTCGCTGCCGATCTCGGCCCCGACAATATCCGCGTGAACGCCATCAGCGCAGGGCCAATGAGAACCCTCGCGGGCGCAGTGATCGGTGGAAGCCGTAAGACTTTCAAATATTGCAACCTAACAAGCCCACTTCGCCGCCCGGTTGAACTTGACGAGCTTGGCGGAACCGCCCTCTACCTCATGTCCGATTTATCATCCGCAGTCACAGGAGAAATCCACTACGTCGATTGCGGTTTCAACGCCATGGGCATGGCCCCGCATGCACAGTTGGATGAGCTTTAAATCCTCAACCAGCCAAAATACTGCGCATCGTTATGTCGAAATAATGTGAGTGAAATGTAGCGCTTAACTTTTAATGCACCACAAATAACGTTTCCTGCAACACATCTGGCACGTCACTAAAGAACCCATCCACGCCCCATGCCTGTAGGAAACGTCCACGATCAGGTTCGTTGATCGTGTAGGCCAGAACGGGCACGTCCAAATCAAGCGCCGCTTCAACCTGATCGCGCGTGGCGGTGTTACCGTTGAGGTTAATCGAGGACACTTTCAAATATTTCGCCAATTCTTCCCAATTGTCCATCCAGACTTCGGATTCAGAATCGGGCAGCAAAAAACCACGATTCCAAGTCTCCGCCATATCAAACGCCACTTCCAAGGATACATGCGAGAAGGATGAAATGAGCAATTTATCATGGTCATCCCAAATGGTGGATAGGATATCAAGCGCGGCTTCCGCCGTTTCTTTTTCCCGCGACGGGCAGGGCTTAATCTCGAAATTTACACCCAAACCGCGCTCAATCAAAACATCAACCGCCTCTTCAAGAGTAGGAATTTTCGCACCGATAAAACTTTCGCCAAACCAGCTACCCGCGTCCAATTCGCGAATTTCATCATATGTCATGAGCGCGATTGGCCCTGTTGTGTCGGTCGTGCGCCCAGCATCGTCGTCATGAAAGATAATCGGCACTTGGTCTTTGGTCAGCTTCACATCAAGCTCAACCCACTCAACGCCCATATCCGCCGCCGTATGGATGCCCTCAAGCGTGTTTTCCGGTGCATATCCCGCGCATCCGCGATGTCCAATAATGTTGGGGAGTATAAGTGCCATGATTATTCTTTCACTTTGTTTTAAGGCGGCCTCTCATCAAAATAAAGGCCAGAACACGCAAAATTATAGGATAAATTTCCTATAAAAGCAATTCTAAATCATGTTGAATTTTATAAAGGTTATGGCTGCGCTTGTACAGGGCGACGTCCAATAAGCGTCTGGATTTCCTCATTGCGGATAACCGCAGGATAATATCCCGTCTCGGCTTTCTTCTCCAGCATCTCAATTCCCGCATAGGTGTAAATAGGCGAGAAAACACTGAGCTGGAGCAGCGAATTAATAACAACCATGTCCTCTTCGTCATCGCCGACAAATGCCCGTGCTTTATGTTGAAGAACATCCGCCTCAAATAAGGCCGTTTGAACGGGGCCTTCAATGCGTCCATCGCGATAATGGATGCGCAAACCAACCACAAATAATAAGAACACAAAACTTAACCCCATCAGGGCAAGCAATGCTTTACGAAACGCACGACGCGCGGGATGAATATCTTGACTTAACATATCTAATAATAACATAGATCACATCAAACATAAAAAAAGGCGCCTTTACAAAAAGCGCCTTAAATTGATGGTATTTATAGTGCCTAAAGGGTAGGGCGTTTGATCGCTTCATAAGAAGATTCAGCGTTTTGCTTTAACGTCTGTCCTCTACGAATAAGCGATTCTCCCTTTTTAAGCTCTTTATTGCCTTTTTTCAAAAGCTTCTCACCGCGGGAGATATCATCTTCGCCTCTTTCAACAAGGCTCTTACCTTCAGCAATCAATTCATCACCTTTTTTCCAGCTATCAGCAATCTGAGAATACTCGGATCCTTTTGCCTGAAGCTGCGTTGCGAAATTATCAGCATTCTTGTTCTGTGTCGTACATGCCGACAACACAATGATAGAAGCTGAAATCATTAAAAAGCGTGTCATAAAATTCCTAAAGGTAAAATGAGCCAAAAGGCGCGACAATTAAGCCGCGTCTTCTTCTTCTTTTTTGATTTCTTCGCCGGTTTCTTGATCAACACGTTTCATAGAAAGCTTGATCTTGCCGCGATCATCAATGCCCATAAGAAGAACTTTAACCGCATCGCCTTCGCTCACAACATCTGTTGTATTCGCTGTACGTGCATCTTGAAGTTCAGAGATATGAACAAGACCGTCTTTCGCGCCCATAAAGTTTACAAACGCACCAAAATCAACAGTTTTCACAACTTTACCGTCGTAAACCTTGCCAACTTCCGGTTCATCCGTAAGACCTTTAATCCACTTCACTGCCGCGTCGATTGATTCTTGATTAGCCGCCGCAACCTTGATTGTGCCGTCATCTTCAACATCCATCTTCACGCCTGTTGTTTCAGTGATCTCGCGGATAACTTTACCGCCAGTACCGATAACATCACGGATCTTATCAACTGGAATTTTAATCGATACGATTTGTGGAGCGTTCGCGTTCAATTCTGAACGACCTTCGGTCAATGCTTTCGCCATTTCGCCAAGGATATGGATACGGCCTTCTTTAGCCTGATCCAATGCCTGAGTCATGATGTCTTCAGTGATCGATGTGATCTTAATGTCCATCTGAAGCGCAGTAATACCGTTTTCAGTACCCGCAACTTTAAAGTCCATATCGCCAAGATGATCTTCATCACCAAGAATGTCAGACAGAATAGCAAAGTCTTTACCTTCTTTAATCAAGCCCATCGCAATACCCGCAACCGGAGCCTTAAGCGGAACACCCGCATCCATCAACGCAAGCGATGTACCACAAACAGTCGCCATAGAGGATGAACCGTTAGATTCAGTGATCTCTGACACTGTACGCATTGTATAAGGGAATTCTTCGGCAGTCGGAAGGAGCGGACGAATCGCGCGCCAAGCCAATTTACCATGACCAATTTCACGACGACCTGGAGGGCCCATACGACCAGCTTCACCAACAGAATAAGGAGGGAAGTTATAGTGAAGCAAGAAGCGTTCACGATATTCGCCTTCTAACGTGTCCATGATCTGTTCATCTTGACCAGTTCCCAATGTGGAAACCACAAGTGCCTGTGTCTCACCCCGTGTGAAGAGCGCAGAACCATGTGTACGTGGCAAAATACCAACTTCGGATACGATAGGACGTACAGTCTTCGTATCACGTGCGTCAATGCGCTTGCCTGTCTTGATGATGGATCCGCGAACAACATCCGCTTCAAGTGATTTAAACTTGGATTTGATGAGGTTTGCATCAATGCCATTATCCGCATCCGCATATTTCTCAATCGCCGCATCACGCGCCGCACCAACGGCTGCTTGACGCTCAAGCTTGTCTGTAATGGCGTACGCTTTTTCAACATCTTTGGCGTATGCTTTTTTGATATCCGCTTCAAGCTTAACAATCGCCTTCGGTGTTTCAGGAATATCCCACATGTCTTTTGCACACATCTCAGCAAGCTCAATGATACCATCGATAACAGGCTGATATGCTTTGTGACCAGCAGCAACCGCGCCGAGCATCACTTCTTCGGAAAGCTCTTGTGCTTCTGATTCAACCATCAAAACGCCTTCTTTTGTACCTGCAACGATCAAGTCAAGATCAGTATCAGCAACTTCGTACATTGGCGGGTTGATGAGGTATTCACCGTCTTTATAACACACGCGTGCGCCACCGATTGGGCCCATGAACGGGATACCGGAAATTGTAAGCGCAGCAGACGCACCAACAAGTGCAATGATGTCTGGGTCATTCTCAAGGTCATGAGAGATAACCGTCAAAACAACCTGAACCTCGTTCAAGAAGCCTTTCGGGAACAACGGGCGGATTGGACGGTCAATAAGACGTGATGTGAGTGTTTCTTTCTCGCTTGGGCGGGCTTCACGTTTGAAGAAGCCACCAGGGATTTTACCTGCGGAATATGTTTTTTCTTGGTAGTGAACGGAAAGCGGGAAGAAGTCCTGCCCTTCGCGAATGCTTTTTGCGCCAGTGACAGCACAAAGAACGGATGTTTCACCAATCGTTGCAATCACACAACCATCGGCCTGACGTGCAACTTTGCCCGTCTCGAGTGTCAGTGTCTTACCACCGAATTCTATTTCTTTTTTAAATACGTTAAACATAAAGTTTACCTTTCTCGTTGTTCTACCCACCTCACGAAAATGAGATTCATGGCGTTGTGGTTGAACGTGGTTTCAAAATTTAAGGGGGAAGTCCATTCGGGCGGACTGTAAAGATCAGAAAGGACCATCAATCTGACCTTTACGGTCAACCGGAAAGCTTTCTCCCTTTCCAATTACGACTAGTCATGCCATTATCATACTTATAAGTCAAATTTATTATAACCTTAGGTAAGAGCCGCACAATGAATGACGACCAAATCAAAGAAACTCCAGATGAGACACCAATAACCGAACCCCTCACACAAGATACAACGCCGCCACCGGCTAAAACAGTGTTGGGCATACCAAAGAAAAATTATATTAAGCTCACCTATATCTTGCTCATGACGGCAAGCGCGCTTGGTATTCCCGCGATGTTCATCGGTGGATTATCCGGAATAGTCGGCCTTATAGGTTTGGTTGGCGTGGTTCTTGCGCTTTTGGGATTCTTTATGTTCGCAATAGAATTCACGGACGCGCAATTGTCTCATTTCAAATATGTTGGTGTGGTCTTTATTGCTTCCTTCTTCCTCGGCGTGATTTTATCTATCATCCTAGGGAGCAACGGCGTATTGGCATTGGTGATATCCCCGCTGATCAACCTCTTCGCGCTCGCCGCGATGTTTGCAGGATATCGCTTGAATGAAAAACGCACACCCGCATCAAAAGAATCGGTTTTAAACGAACTCAAATCTTTAAAGCCATAAGGTTAACGCGCATTAAAAAAGTAAGGGCAGCAAACGCTGCATGAATAACTATGTCTATTTTTACCCCAAAGAAAAAACCTGTTGTCCTCTGTATCCTCGATGGATGGGGCATTGGTGATGGCGGTGAATTTGATGCAATCGCCTCTGCCAACACCCCGTGCTATGACGCGATGATGAAAGATCATCCAAACACAACCCTCACCACATTCGGCAATGCGGTCGGCCTCCCCGAAGGACAAATGGGCAATTCCGAGGTCGGTCATATGAATATCGGGGCGGGGCGCGTTGTCATGCAATATCTACCGCGCATCGATAAGGCATTCGATAACGCCCAGGTGCAAGACAACGAATTCCTTAAGGCGATGGTCAGCACCCTCAAAGAAAGCGGCAAAGCCTGTCACGTTATTGGTCTTGCCTCTGATGGCGGGGTGCATGCGCATATCGATCATATCATCGCCCTCGCGGATATCATGAATAATGAAGGGATAGACACCCATGTCCACGCCTTCACCGACGGACGCGATTGCCCCCCACAAAGCGGCAAAGCATTCATCGAAACCCTCGAAGAAAAATTAAACGACGCGCAACACGCAAACCTCGCGACAATCTGTGGGCGCTATTACGCGATGGATCGCGATAACCGTTGGGAACGTGTCGAAATCGCCTATAACGCAATCATGAATGCTGATGGCACAGAAACAAACAACACATCACAATCCATCCAAGACAGCTACGACCAAGGCACATTCGATGAATTCCTAAAACCACTCATCCTCGGCGGCTATGAAGGGTTCAAAGATGGCGACGCCATCATCTTTGCCAATTTCCGCAGCGACCGCGCCCGCGAAATTCTAAATGCAATCATGTTTGAGGACTTCGATGGCTTCAAGCGAGCAGGGGGCTTTCGCCAAATCAGCCAAGCCATCTCCATGGTGGAATATTCCGATGACCTGAACACGGTCATGGATGTCTTATTCCCACCCGTAAAACACAGAAATATCCTCGGCTCGGTCATTGCCGCAAACGGCCTTAAGCAAATGCGCATGGCAGAAACCGAAAAATACCCGCATGTCACATTCTTCTTCAACGCAGGGCGTGAAGTGCCATTCGACGGAGAAGAACGCATCCTGGTCAATTCACCAAAGGTCGCAACATATGATTTGCAACCCGAAATGTCCGCGCCAGAACTCTCTGAAAAACTGTTGAAAGTCGTCGACGATAACAATCATGATGCGGTCATCATTAATTTCGCCAACACGGATATGGTCGGCCATACCGGCTCGATTGATGCCGCGCGCAAAGCCGCCGAAAGCGTTGATAGCACTTTATGTAAGTTAAAAGCTGCTGTTCTCGCACATGGCGGAATATTGCTCGTCACCGCCGATCATGGCAACGCCGATCAAATGTTTGACCCCAAAACAAACGGCCCGCATACGGCGCACACCTTAAACCCCGTTCCCTTCATTGTGGTCGGCGACGATAACGCAGACCTAAAGACTGACGGAAAACTAGCCGACATCGCCCCGACAATGCTCCACTATCTAGGCATCGACCAACCAGAAGAAATGGACGGCGATATTTTGGTGCTTTAGGGTCTATAAATCACTGACGTGCTCAAAAGCTTAATTGAGCCAACTCTGGCAAGGAGGCAGGCGCATCATAGTCTTTGGCTTCTTCACGCTTACATCCATTGGGATCACGAAAACAATTAATGGCATCAATGACTATGTTCTGTGCGCGGGTATCAATAAACGCCCCATATGCACCTTCGGCATAATCAGTCTGTCTAATACAAAAACTGGCGGTTGCAATTGCATCTTCGGCATAAGTTTTAGGGGCGGAAAAAGCAGTCTTGCTCATGGCGCTAGCTCGTTTCTCACACGCCAGCAAATACCCCTGCGCGCGGCCATCGTTAAGCGACCCTAATAACCCTCCGGAAGGATGGTTTTTAATATACCCACTGACCTCCGATGCAACCGTATAAGACGCCCCCCATATAGCATCGGCGCATGCTTTTAATGACGGCGTGTTTAAGCCTGGGGTAGGGTCTGGGCATCCTTGTGAAAGGCTGGCATCAATACGGCTTGCCAATCCGGGGATAGGAATTTCAGGTTGCTGCGCATAAGCCTCGCCAGCCTGCGTGGCTAAAATGAACGGAATGGCGAGTGTTACATTTCTCATGGCAAGGATAATGACATATTGTTCTAAATTTGAGCAATAAAAAAGGCCGCACACATGAAGCGGCGGCCTTTAGTGGGGGAATAAAATAACTTATTCTTTGTTCTTAATGGTAACGTCAACATCCGCTTCCGGGCTGTCTTCAACCGCATCATCAAAAGCATCCTCTACATCTTGAGCGGTATCTGAAGCGCTATCTTGTACATCGTCAACAGCGTCATTGACGTTATCTTGTAAACGCTCAAGCGCGCTGCGATCTTGAAGCTCTTCCGCTGCCTCATCAATGCCTTCGCCTTCGCTCGCGCTATCGACAACATCACCGATTTTCTCGCCAACTGTGCGGTCTTCAGGGGTGGTCAATGCAACAACAGCAACAGCCGCAATAACGGCAACAGCAGCAGCAATCAAAATAGTTTTAGTCGTATTAGTCATGTTTTTCTCTCTTATGTTGTAATGTTATGAAGCCAATGCATGGCAATCAAAAAGGTTCCCACAAAAAAAGCCGCACACATTAAGTGGCGACTTTTTTATAAATATCAAAAATCGAATTAACGACGCAAGCCAAGCTTCTCGATGAGTGCTTTGTAACGGCCTTCGTCTTTTTTCTTAAGGTAATCCAAAAGCTTACGACGCTTCGCAACCATCGCCAAAAGGCCGTGGCGGCTGTGGAGGTCTTTTTTGTGTTCTTGCATATGCTCAGACAAATAAGAGATACGGTTTGTTAAAACAGCTACCTGAACTTCAGGCGATCCAGTATCATTCTTCTTAGTTGCATTTTCTTCAATTGCGGTATGTTTCGCAGATTGGTCTTTATATAGTTCTCTAGCCGACATCATATTCTCCTATGGTTAAATTTAAATATTAAAAACACGAACGGGTTTCACCTGTGGCCCATCAATATCAACAATCGCAATCGCTGTTCCTTGATGAATGGCCAAGGCTTCATAAGGGGCTTCACCATCAAGATGCAAATCTTCAATCCGTTGAAAATCTGACCGTGATATAAGCGATAAAGCCCGCCCATTCCGCAATGCGGTTACTTCTGCCTGTTTAACTTCAAGTGCCGGGATGTCGTCCAGAACAACTTGAACAGGCAGCAATGCCGCGTCACGTGCGGGAATATGCTCTAATTCCTCAAGCATTTCAAGAGAAATCGTATCCTGCGCGTCAAAACACCCAACCGCCATGCGCCGTAACGCCGATACATATCCATATGTCCCCATCTGAAGTGCCATATCACGCGCAATGGATCGCACATATGTTCCCTTGCCGCATGTCATCAAAAATGTGGCGGTGTTTTCGTCGCATGACAAAAGCTCAAGGCTCTCAACATAAACATCGCGTGGCTGAACGGTAACGGCTTCACCTTTGCGCGCAAGGTCATAGGCCCGTTGCCCATCAATTTTAATCGCAGAGAATTTCGGCGGCGTCTGAACAATCTGTCCCATGAAAACGGGCAGGGTGGCTTCGATTTGATCACGCGCGGGGCGCACATCGCTCGACGCCATAACCTCACCTTCCGCATCATCGGTGCTGCGTTGCTCGCCCCATGTCACGGTATATTCATATGTCTTGAAAGCATCCTGCATATAAGGAATAGTCTTCGTCGCCTCACCAAGCGCAATCGGCAAAACCCCCGACGCAAGCGGATCAAGCGTGCCCGCATGCCCAACCTTTTGCCCATTCATAATGCGGCGTATCTTCCCGACGGCCTGTGTTGATGTCATGCCAAGCGGCTTATCCAGGTTGACCCAACCATCAACCTTGTCACCTTTTTTATTGCGGCGACCCATGGCTATTCCTCAGCCGTTTCGTCGTCATCATCTTTTGGGATGTGAACCGAGCGCAACAGCTCGTCAATGCGCTGTGCTTCCTCAAAGCTTTCGTCTTTAACGAATGTAACTTTGGGGGTGAATTTCATGTTGGATTGACGATTGATCGCCTTTGAAAATTGCTGGCTTTCTTCGTTCAGCGCAGGAATGATCGCATCCATATTCTTCCCGCCAAGCGACATCACAAAAGCCCGCGCATTGCGAAGGTCAGGGGTCACACGAACCTCACCCACGGTAATATCCGCATCAATCAATGCCTCGTGATGAAAATGCCCACGCAAAAGCGTTTCCGCAATAATCTGCTTAACCTGTTCACCCACGCGCAATTGGCGCTGTGATGGTCCTTTTTCTGACATATGTGATTTCATAATCTAAAATCCTTTATTATAAAGCAAACGGCGTTGATACATCGCTATGCACATACGGCAAAGAGTGAGATCAACAGGCGAGGCATTATATCTATAGCTGAGCGTTGAAAGCCTATGAAACGACCCGTTTTTCTTCGGTCACATCATAACATTCGATAATGTCATCCTTACGGATGTCTTCATATTTCTCGAACGCCATACCACATTCCGTACCTTCTTTCACTTCTTTAACTTCATCTTTGAAGCGTTGAAGCGTTTTCAGTGTACCTTCATGGATAACAACATCATCACGAAGCAAGCGAACACGCGCGCCGCGTTTAACCATACCAAGAATAACCTCACAACCGGCAACTTTACCGACCTTCGATACGTTAAACACTTCAAGGATCTTCGCCTGACCGATATATTCTTCACGTTCAACCGGATCAAGCATACCGCCGAGAATCGCTTTCGCATCGTCAATCACATCGTAAATCACGTTGTAATAACGAACATCAACGCGGTCACGATTCACAAGCGCTTGCGCCTGAGAATTTGCACGCACGTTAAAGCCAATGATCAACGCACCCGTAGTCGCCGCAAGGGAAACATCGGATTCGGTGATACCACCAACACCAGTGTGCAGAATCTTAACCGCAATGCCTTCGTTTTCTTCAACCATCTTATCCAGAGAACCGGCAATCGCTTCAACCGAGCCATGCACATCCCCTTTAATGATAACAGCCAAGGATTTGTCCTCACCCATTTCACGTTGAAGCAAGATATCATCCATCGTGACGCGGCCTTTAACGGCTTGCGCGGCGGCGGCTTCTTTTTCACGGTGAAGACGATATTCCGCAACTTCACGCGCTTTCGCCTCATCAGGAACCACATTGAGCGGGTCACCCGCTTTCGGTGATCCATTGATACCAAGAATTTCAATTGGTTGTCCGGGAACAGCTTCAATCACGTTTTTACCCTGATCATTGATCAAGCCACGCACCTTACCATATTCCGCACCCGCCACGAAAATGTGACCAACGCGCAATGTCCCGTTTTGAATAAGCGCCGTCGCAACAGATCCACGTCCTTTTTCAAGCTTGCTCTCGATGATAACACCAGACGCAGGACGGTTTGGATTCGCTTTAAGCTCAAGATATTCAGATTGCAAAATGATAGCCTCTTCAAGCTTATCAAGGTTCGTCCCTTGTTTCGCTGAAATCTCGACACATTGCACATCCCCTGATAGCTCTTCAACAATCACTTCGTATTGAAGCAATTCTGTCTTAACCTTCATCGGATCGGCATCAGGCAAATCAATCTTGTTCACCGCGATAATAATCGGCACTCCTGCCGCTTTCGCGTGATTAATCGCTTCAATTGTCTGTGGCATCACACTGTCTTCTGCGGAGACAACAATCACAACAATATCCGTCGCATTCGCACCACGCGCACGCATCTCCGTAAAGGCCGCGTGACCAGGTGTATCAAGGAATGTAATTTTCTGACCTGTCGCCATTTTAACCTGATATGCACCGATATGCTGTGTAATACCGCCCGCTTCGCCCGCAACAACATCCGTCTTGCGAAGCGCATCAAGCAATGACGTCTTACCATGGTCAACGTGACCCATAATTGTCACAACAGGTGGACGTGTAACAAGGTCTTCTTCTTTATCTTCAATACCATCAAGGCCAATCTCTACATCGCCTGCGGTAACGCGTTTAATGGTGTGACCAAATTCTTCGATAACAAGCTCGGCTGTATCCGCATCAATATTTTCGGAGCTGGTCGCCATGACACCCATTTTCATCAACGCTTTAATCACGTCTTTTGTTGGTTCTGTCATACGATTGGAAAGCTCGGCAACGGTGATCGTCTCAGGGACAGTCACTTCGCGATAAACTTTTTTCGCATCTTCTTTTGGCCCTTGTGATGCCAAACGTGCTTTTTCACGCGCGCGTTTTTGCGCAGCCAATGACATAGAACGATCACGTTCATAATCTTTGTTCAGCGCCTGTGTAACGGTCAATCGGCCACCACGACGATCACCAAGGGTGCGCGGCGGCGCCTTCGGTGTATCTTTCTTCATTTTGTCGCGATAGCTCACTGGCTCCGCATCTGGTGAAGAAAAGTTCTTCCGACGATCTGGCGCAGATGACGGGCTGTTATAGTCATTATTATTTCTATTGCTGTCGGGAATAGCTGGGGCGTTGGCTTGTGCTTCGGCCTGTTTTGCTTTTTCTTCTTCTTCAATGCGGTTAAGCTCCGCAAGTTCCGCTTCACGTGCGCTCAATGACCCTTGACGGTTTTGCGCTTCTTCGGCTTTCACATCTTCAATCGTCGTGCGACGTTTCGGCAAAGTGGTTTTCTTTACGGGCTCGCTAGACATCGCACGCTGCAATGCTTTCGCCCGCGCTTCACGCTCTTGTGATGACAATGCGGTATCGCCCGCTGTGCCACGTTTGGACACATCGTTATTGTCAGTATTGCGCGTAACCGGCGCGGTGCGCTTGCGGTTGCGAACTTCAACGGCAACAGTACCCGGCGATGGAGCAGGGCGGTTTGCACCACCGCTTCCACCTTTAAGGCTTAAAGTACCGCCAAGACTAAGTGTCTTCTTTGGCTTGTCCTCTTTTTTGTCGCCTGAATCGTTATCTGTTTTCTTCGTTTCTGTCATGTCTACGCCTTAATTGAATGCAATCCCAAAGCTGGGATCAAACGGTTATACACGGCGAAGTGCTGCCGTGCAAAATTTTTGTTGAAAATAAAGGATTTAAGCGGAGTTTTTAAGCAAAAGGGAGCGCCGTGTAGCAATTTGCTACCCGTAACCAATATTAAATTTTGAACATGTGTCCAATCAGTAATGGTTTCGCTCCCCTAAACATTATGAATTCGCGGCGGCTTGAGGGGCTTGCGCTGCCTCATCGCCCGCTGCTGCATCTTCGTTGCTTGCTTCCGCTGCTGCTGCGGCATCATCTTCAGCAAACCAGCCAAGCTGCTCGCGTGCTGCCATGATGACGTTGTTGGCTTCGTTCACGGTAAGTTCACCATCACCGAGCTGTTCAACCAATTCATCACCCGCCAAATCAGCAAGATCATCAAGAGTTTTGATACCTTTTTGACCGACCTGAAGGATTTGAGATGGTGTAAGCCCCTCAAACGCAATCAAATCATCTTTCAAACCAAGTTCGCTTTGCTTTTCCACAAGCTCTGCTTGTTTTGCCTCAAGGAAAGCAATCGCACGGTTTTGAAGCTCGATCGCAATCTCTTCTTCAAACCCTTCAATATTCGCAAGCTCGTCGATTGTTGCATCCGCAATTTCTTCAACGCGAACGAAACCTTCAGTCACAAGCAATTGTGCAATCACTTCATCAACATCCATCGCTTCGATGAACAATGTTGAACGAATTTCGAATTCTTTCGCACGGCGCTCTGATTCTTCGGCCTCTGTCATGATGTCGATATCCCAACCCGTCAACATTGACGCAAGGCGAACATTCTGACCACGACGACCAATCGCAAGAGAGAGCTGCTCATCTGGAACAACAACATCCATGCGGTTTGTCTCTTCATCCAAAACAACCTTTGACACTTCCGCAGGCTGCAACGCGTTCACGGTAAATGCCGCAAGGTCATCAATCCATGGAATAATGTCGATTTTCTCTCCACCAAGCTCGTTTACAACCGCTTGAACACGGCTACCGCGCATACCAACACACGCACCTACCGGATCAACCGAGCTATCGCGTGATTGAACAGAAATCTTCGCGCGGCTACCCGGGTCACGGGCAACGGCTTTAATCTCAATCATACCATCATAAATTTCCGGCACTTCTTGTGTGAACAATTTCGCCATAAATTCTGGATGGGTGCGAGAAAGGAAAATTTGTGGGCCGCGTAATTCTTCACGCACTTCATAAATAATCGCACGGACACGATCACCAGTCTTAAGGTGTTCACGTGGCAAGGATTCATCGCGACGAAGAACCGCTTCCGCGCGCCCTTGAATATCAATTGTCGCGTTGCCGTATTCAACACGTTTAACAACACCATTGATGATCTCGCCAACACGGTCTTTAAACTCTTGGTATTGACGCGCGCGCTCTGCTTCACGCACTTTTTGCATAATAACCTGCTTGGCTGTCTGCGCCGCAATGCGACCGAAATCAAGCGGCGGAAGATCATCAACAAGAATATCGCCTGGCTTTGCATCCGGCTTGATACGCTTGGCTTGTGTTGGAGTCATCTGAACCAATTCGTTCTCGATCTCCGCATCTTCTTCAACAATTTCGCGGTAACGTTTAAGCGTGATATCACCGTTTTCGCGGCTGATATGCGCGCGAATATCATGGTCATGCCCATATTTGGAGCGTCCGGCCTTTTGAATGGCCTCTTCCATTGCTTCCAAAACAATCTCGCGATCAATATTCTTTTCGCGGGCAACGGTATCTGCAACCTGTACTAATTCCATGATTTATTCCTTTTCTTCTTTATGCGCAGTAGCTTTAATTAATTCATCCGTTAAAACAAGTTTCGCTTTTAAAATAGTGGGGTAGGGGATTTCCGCCTCACCCGTATCTGTATCAAGCGTAACAACATTATTGGCGGCGCTTTTGATCACACCGCGAAATTTTCTCTGTCCGTTTTCGGCGGGCGTATCGCTCTCCACCTTCACATCATGACCAATATAGCGCGCATAATGTTCCATGGTAAGAAGCAAGCGATCAATCCCCGGCGAGCTAACCTCAAGTCGGTAATTGCCAGAGATAGGGTCTTCCACATCCATCACCGCAGAAACCGCGCGACTAATCTTCGCGCAATCATCAACGCCAAGGCGCTGAGTTGCGGGGTCTTCCGCCATGATTTGAACGATCTGCTGCTCCGCATCGCTCGTCATACGCACAGCAAACGGCACGAAGCCAAGGTCTTCTATGACCGGATTCGTAATTTCCGTTATTCGTGTTTCAAGCGGCGTTAAGCGCATAGTCTATCAATCCTTTTTTCCCAATAAAAAAGGCGGGTCTATGATGACCCACCCTCATTTTATCTGAGATGTTGAAAAGGAATATAAGGCGACCCTCAAAATTTTGCAAGTTATTTCCGCCGAAAAAACAAATAAACCATACGGCCCGCATTCTTTGCGCCCTTGACCTCATATTGCGTGGTGATCCAATCGGCGGGGGGCACGCGCCAATCATCGGCGCATTTGGCTTCCCATTCAAACGCATCATGCATCATCGCCTGCGTCACCATCCAATCGGCAAGGTCTGGCACATCGGTGCTCATGATCAATTGTCCTTGGGGTTTTAAAATGCGCGCAAAACAATCCAGATTATCTTGGCTGATAATGCGGCGCTTATAATGGCGCTTTTTGTGCCAAGGATCAGGGTTGAGCACATAGATCCCATCAAGTGAATTCTCGGTGAGTGAATTAGCCACCATCATCGCATCATCCATGTGCACACGAACACGTTCCTTCGGTTCATCTTCAATGTCTTTGAGAAACGCCGACATGCCATTCACAAATGGCTCCGCGCCGATATAGGCATTTTGCGGATGAAGTTGCATCAATCCTGACAAATGCTCGCCCGTGCCAAATCCAACCTCAAGCCAGCATTCATCAAACCCCGCATCAAACAAAATGCATGGCTCAATATCACCGTTTTCGGTTAAATGCCGATCTTCGATTTTTACATCTGGTAATACGGATTCGAGCGCAGCCTTGCGTGACGCATTCAACGGGCGACCATATTTGCGCCCGTATACTCGTTTTTCTTTGCTGGTGTTGTTACTAACCAATGATCTGCTGAAGCTTCTCAACAAGGTCGGTCTTCTCCCAAGAGAAGCCGCCATCTGCATCAGGTGTACGGCCAAAGTGACCATAAGCCGCTGTACGCTCGTAAATCGGGCGATGCAAATTCAAATGCTCACGAATGCCTCGCGGGCTCAAATCAACAAGCTGCGTAAGCGCTTTAATCAATTCCGCCTCTGGCACAGTGCCTGTTCCATGGGTATTCACGTAAAAACCAAGTGGCTTAGATACACCAATCGCATAAGCAAGCTGAATTGTGCATCCATCCGCATATCCGGCGGCAACAATATTCTTCGCCAAATAGCGCGCCGCATAAGCCGCAGAACGGTCAACCTTTGTCGGGTCTTTCCCTGAAAACGCACCGCCACCATGGGGCGCAGCGCCGCCATATGTATCAACAATAATCTTACGACCCGTCAATCCGGCGTCACCAACCGGTCCACCGATCACAAAACGACCAGTCGGATTGATATAAATCTCTTCTTCCGGCGGCATAAAACCTTCCGGCAATACACGCTCAATATATGGCATGACTGCCGCACGCACATCATCATGGCTCAAATCTTCGGTATGCTGCGTTGAGACAACGACTGAAGTCGCACGCACAGGCTTATCATTGCGAAACTCAAGCGTTACCTGCGATTTAGCATCAGGCTCAATGCCCTTAACCGCGCCGCTGTGGCGTGCCTCGGCAAGGCCGCGTAATATTTCGTGGGAGTAATGGATGGCCGCAGGCATCAACGCATCGGTCTCGCGTGTAGCATAGCCGAACATAATTCCTTGGTCGCCAGCGCCTTCTTCCTTATCAAGGCCAGTCCCTGCATCAACGCCTTGTGCAATATCAACAGATTGCTTGTGAAGCAAAACTTCAACATCAGCCGTTTTCCAGTGAAAACCCTCTTGCTCATACCCAATATCTTTAATCGCACGACGCGCTGCGGCTTCAATATCGTCTTTGGTAATGTTGTCAGGACCACGAATTTCACCCGCCAAAACAACCTTATCCGTTGTCACAAGTGTCTCACACGCAACGCGGCTTTGTGGGTCTGCGGCTAAAAACAAATCACAGACAGCATCGGAAATGCGGTCACAGATTTTATCAGGATGCCCCTCAGATACGGATTCACTGGTGAAAATATAGTCTTTTAGGTCTAAATTCTTATTTTGATCCGTCATGGTCTGTGCTTTTGCTAGGGGCTGCGTCATAAATAACTCTTATATGTTCGTGTGAATAAATCCTAGTTAGGAACACTAATCACACTTAACGCAGGGTTCAAGCGATTTTACATGAAAAAAAGTTAAGAATCGGAAGAGGTGCTGATCATTGATTTGATAAAGCGAAGCATTTCTTTGCGCTTTGCTGGATCTTCGATCGAATAATAAGCACGCACAAGGTCAATAGTCTCTTTACGCTGCATAACGTCGTCTTCACCACCAAACGCTTCTTGATCGTTATCCGACATGCCATAAGAAACCTGCGCAGGTTCCCCGCCAATTTGGTCGTAGAAATATGCAATAGGAACATCCAAGATTTTACTAAATTGAAACAGGCGTCCTGCACTAACGCGGTTAACACCACGTTCGTATTTCTGTATCTGCTGAAAAGTTAAGCCGATGGCTTCAGCTAGTTTTTCTTGGCTCATGCCAAGTAATGAACGTCGAACACGTAATCTTTGTCCTACATGAACATCTACTGAGTCTGGCGTACCTTTGGTTTTTCTTTGGGTCATATATTTTTTACTTCTTCATACGCAATGTTAAAAAGGACTATGCAGTGATATTGACAGGTTGTCAAAGATGTCAATGCAGGCCGTACGTGTATTATTCCTTATGTTATTGCAAATGGTTACATGCATACGCAACTAACCTTAGGTATAATTTGTATAAATAATTAATTTTTTAAACATTTCTTTTGTCTCAGGCAGCATGAAAACGCAAGCAAACAAAGGGGGAAGAGGGGGAAAATAAAAAATGAAATAATTGCATTTTTATAAGTGTTTATAGTTGTATTTGGTAATGCATTGAATAAAACACTTCGTTTATAAATATCACTACGTTTAATAATTTCCCCGTATGGTGTAATAATTGCAGATATTCCTGTGTTGGCGGCGCGTAAAACACTCACGCGTTCCTCAATCGCCCGAAACTGTGCTTTCACCAAATGCTGGCGCGGCCCCGCGCTATCGCCATACCAGCCATCATTGGTCACATTCACAATCATATCGGGATGTGCCTTGCGCGAAACGGCGTGATGCGGAAATAAAATCTCATAACAAACCAGTGGGCTGTAGCTGAGGCCGTCAAAAATTGTAAACGTCGTGGGGCCATCGCCTTTTGCAAATCCCGTAAATTGAGTAACCGTCGGGATGGGAATGAGGTTTTGAAACGGAATATATTCACCAAAAGGGACCAAATGCGACTTATCGTAGACATGCCCAATTTCCCCCTGATCATCAATCGTCAGCAGTGAATTGTAATAAACTTTATTCTGCGAATCATATCGCAGCGCCCCGGTCATCAAAACGGCCTCACCTTTGTACGCCTGTAACATCTCGGCGATCTGTTGACGGTAATAGGGCGCGTTTAAAAAGGAGGGGCTAAGCGTTGTTTCTGGCCAAACGATCAATGTTTTTTTGCCAACATCTTCCTCTGTCGCTTTCGACAGCTCGATCGCATTCATAAAATGCCCATCCATCTTCTCACGTTGCCATTTCTCGGCCTGATCGGTGTTGGGCTGAACGATTTTAACGATAACATCATCATTCTCGCCAGTGTCATGAATAAGGCTCGCGCCAAGCAAAAAGCTGGCGAAAAAACTCGCCGCGATCACGAAAAGAAAAATCGATGTCGCCCGTGTTTTCGCCCCGACAATATAAAACCCCGCGCTGCCAAGCCAAAGCAATGTCAAAAAGGTCAGCAAATACACGCTTTCAAAAGAGGCAATCTGTGCGATTGTTGTATCAATCCATGTATAGCCAAATAAATTCCACGGAAACCCCGTAAACACATGCCCCCGCGCATATTCAGACAAGCTTAAAACCGACACAAACCCAAGGTAACCATGCCACCGCTTCAGCGCGCAAAAGCGTTTGGCAAATAAACATGCAAACCCATTAAAAAACGCAAGCAACGCAGGAAGCCCGCACACCGCCAATGGCCATGCCCATTGATAAGGATTTCCATCAACCAACAACGCATTGCCAATCCAATACAAGCTAAAGACAAAATACCCAAACGCCCAAAGCCAGCCATACGCAAACGCCTTGCGCTTCGAAGGTGCCTTATCAATCGCCCAATAAAGCACGGCAAACCCAAACAGGAAAATGCCCCACACATTATAGGGCGCCATAGCAAACGCACAGAGCGATCCGCTAAAAAAGCAGAGCAGTGGAGTGATAAATCGTTTATTCAGGATATCTGTCATTGATAACGCTTATAGCGCGCCATGCTATTCCGCCGCAAGCGCTTCGGGGATATTGCGAATGCGCACCACATTAATGCGCCGTGGGTCGGCGTCCATAATTTCAAATTCCATACCGCTATCATGGGTCAAAACTTCACCGCGCACGGGAATGCGTCCGGCAATTGTAAACACCAACCCGCCAAGCGTGTCGCTCTCGCTGCGTTCATCATCGCTTAGCAATGTGCCATATTCTTCTTCGAAATCATCAATGCTCACACGCGCATCCGCCAAGACCGTTCCATCCGCGGATGGCATCAACTGCGGCTCTTCCTGCGTGTCATGCTCATCTTCAATCTCACCAAGTACACTTTCGACAATGTCGCCAATAGTTACAAGGCCATCAATTCCCCCATACTCATCAACAACCAACGCCATGTGGCGGCGGCTTTGACGCATCGTCAAAAGCAAATCGAGGATCGGCATCGCGGGCGATACAATCGGAATTTCAGTGATATTATCGGCAATCACAAAATCATGCCCACGCGCTTTCGCTGCCAAAATATCCTTAAGATGGATCGTGCCCATCACGTCATCAAGATTGTCATTAAAAACGGGAAGGCGGCTCACCTGATTATCCGCAATCAACGCAAATAATTCCTCGCCGCTTGCCTTGGCATCAATCGCAACAATGTCCGCACGCGGCACCATCACCTTATCCACGCTAATATCACGTAAAGCCAGAATATTAGAGAGCAGGGCGCGTTCATGAATGGAATCAGAATTCATTCCATCAAGCGAATAATTATCCGGTTCTTCGATATATTCTTCAATAGCATCACGCAAAGACGTATCTTGTTTTGCGGGGAATAATGATTTGAAAAAAGTCTTGGGGCTCATAATAAAATAACTATCGCACAAATCAAAAAATTTCATAGGGGTTTTTTACGCCCAAACCATGTAAAACAGCAATCTCAATCGCCTCCATCGCCTCGGCCTCGCCATCATCAATGTGGTCATACCCCAAAAGATGCAAGCTGCCATGTACCGTGAGATGCAAAAGATGGTTTTCAAATGTTTTACTTTGCTCCTCGGCTTCGCGCTTAACAACGCCATAAGCAAACACCAAATCCCCCATCATCGGAAGATCTTGCGGGAATGATAAAACATTGGTCGGCTTGTCTTTATCACGATAATCACGGTTGAGCACTTGGACAAAATCATCATCGCCCAAAACAACACTCGCCTCGGCCTCTTCAATATCTTGATGCGCCAGCACCGCGTGAATGCCGCGCTCAATCACTGCGTCCGCGCTATCGGGCCAATCGCCTGAATGGGTGTCAATATCAATGATAATGGACATGGTTAATCGGGTTGCTTCTTGTTCTCATAGGCATCGACAATTTTACTCACCAATTTGTGACGCACAACATCTTTCGGTGTGAAATGATGAAACGCAATCTCTTCAACATGTTCAAGCGTCTCTGTCGCATCCCGTAAACCTGATTTCATCCCCTTGGGCAAATCTGTCTGTGTGAGGTCACCGGTCACAACCATGCGCGATCTCTCGCCAATGCGGGTCAGGAACATCTTCATTTGAACCGTGGTCGCGTTCTGCGCCTCATCAAGAATGACAAATGCGTTCGATAATGTCCGCCCCCGCATGAATGCTAGCGGGGCAATCTCAATCTCGCCACTTTCCATTTTCTTGGTCAAAATCTCCATCGGGATCATGTCATGCAGCGCGTCATAGATAGGGCGCAAATAAGGATCAACCTTTTCCTTCATATCCCCTGGCAAGAAACCAAGGTTTTCACCCGCTTCAACCGCAGGGCGCGTGAAGATAAGACGTTCCACATCACCATTCAAAAACGCCGCAACGCCCATCGCAACCGCCAAATACGTTTTCCCAGTCCCCGCAGGGCCAAGGCCAAACACCATCTCATGAGTCTGCATGAGCTTGAGATATTTTGCCTGATTCGGAGATCTCGGCTTAATCTCTTTTCGTTTGGTGGAAATGGTAATTTTTTCATCATCGCTCATACGCGCTTTGTCTCCATCACTCTTGACGTCATCATTTTGTAAAAATCGCAATTTAGCATCAATATCGGCTGTGCCCACGCTGCCACCTTTTTTAAGGCTTGCCCATAAATCATTCAAAACCGTTTCCGCATAGCCAACAGCCGCGCCATCGCCCGATAAGCTAACTTTATTACCGCGATCATGAATCGCGATAGATAGCGCATTTTCTAAATATGAAAGATTTTCGTTATTCATCCCGAACAACAACGTCGCAAGACCGTTATCGGGAAATTCCAGAGTCTTTGAAGCGTCTTTATGGGGTTTAGGCAAATATCATCCTGTCATTGGGTTATATAACCATTATAGCAGAATTAAGCGCATATCAGCAATGAATTAACGATGATAGCCACGAAGACCTGAGCTGGGCTTTGATAGATTATTGACACGAATGCGCGCCATTTTATCTGCCATCTCAATATAATCTTGATCCTCAAGAACGCTCGGGTCTGCAACTTCAATTGTAATATCGCGTTCTGCAATGGCTTTAAATTTCTTTCTCACCTCAGAAGAAACATCAGGGTCATCATTTGCAATGTCTTTAATGCACTGATCTGTTGTGAAAATATAAATTTGATCGCCTGACCTTGCCTTATGAAGCAATTGCTCAATCGCGCTCATCCGCGCATCATATGGGTTATCATGCGCCGTTTTGCTATAAGGAGTGTCAATCGCTTTTGCCGTAACGTCGGGGGTTTTGGACTGGTTAGCTCTATTAAAGCGTTGTGTCACTTTAGTCGAGCCGGTAACAAGCTTGCCGACGCTACCGTTAACTTCTTTAAAGGCTAAATGAAATTCATATGTTTTTGACTGACGTGAAGCACCTTCACGTTGTTTTTTGTTACCCATGTTACGCAGTTCCCTGTTTTCAATTCATCAGGGATTAGCGCCTATTTAGCGTTCCCTAATATAGTTTCCTGAGTTTCTATAACACCGGTCAGGGATTTGTCAAATGTTTCCGTAATGTGGACATTCACGATTGTATCAAGCAGCCTTTCATTGGCTTCAATATACACCGATTGGTTAAACGGTGAGCGCCCCTGAACCTGTCCTGCACGCTTGCCTTTACGGTCAAGAAGGACGGGCAGGGTGAGGCCGCGCGTGCTGTGGTTAAACTCTTTTTGCTGCTCATCAATCAACCCTTGAAGGCGTGATAGGCGTTGTTTTGCAATATCTTCACGCACCAATCCACCCATATTCGCCGCCGGAGTGCCCGGACGCGATGAATAGGTAAAGGAATAACATGATGCAAATTTCACATCCCGCGTCAGGCGCATCGTCTCTTCAAAATCCTCTTCACTCTCACCGGGGAAGCCGACAATAAAGTCCGAAGAAAACGCAAGATCAGGGCGCGCCTTACGAAGCTTGGCAATAATATCGCGGTAATGATCGGATGTATGCTTGCGGTTCATCGCTTTTAAAATCTTATCTGCCCCTGATTGAACAGGAAGATGAAGAAACGGCATCAATTTCGGATGCGCATGGACGGCAATCAAATCATCATCCATGTCACGCGGATGCGACGTCGTATAACGAATACGCTCAAGCCCATCAATCTCCGCAATCTCTTCGATTAATTTCGCAAGCCCCCACGTGCTGCCATCTGGCCCTTTGCCATGAAACGCGTTCACATTTTGTCCCAAAAGCGTGATCTCTAATGTGCCGTGATCGACAAGCCATTTCGCTTCATCAACAATCTCTTGCGCCGTGCGTGAATATTCCGCGCCGCGAGTATAAGGCACAACACAAAACGCGCAAAACTTATCGCAGCCTTCCTGAATAGATAAAAACGCCGCCGCACCCTGTGATTTATGTTCCTCGGGGAGCTTATCGAATTTGCTCTCTTCGGGAAATTCCGTGTTAACAACACGGGCATCGCCATAGGCCTGCGTCACCTTCGCCATCATTTCGGGAAGTTCGTGATAGGTTTGCGGGCCAAAGACCATGTCGACATATGGCGCGCGCTCAAGGATGAAATCACCCTCGGCCTGCGCCACACATCCGGCAACCGCCATGACCATCTGCTCGCCCTTGGCTTCTTTCTTATCCTTAAGCGGACGAAGTCGCCCAAGATCGGAGAAAACCTTGTCCGTGGCTTTTTCACGAATATGACATGTGTTGAGAATCACCATATCCGCATCATCGGCGGTATCCGTGGTCTGATAGCCAAAAGGCATAAGAATATCCGCCATACGATGCGAGTCGTAAACATTCATCTGACATCCCCATGTCTTGATGAATAATTTTTTTGCGGGCTTTGTATCTGGTTTTGTTTGTAATTTTGTGCTCATGACGCGCATTAACCATGAATTAGACACAAAAATCAAGATTAATGACTGGACAGTTTTAATCCCATCAGACTATATACCGTCCATGCATAGATATTTACTCATCGCTTTATTCCTCATGACCGCCACAAACGCCTCACAAGCCGTTGCTGCGCAATGCTATTCCAACGCAGAAGCCGAAGCGGAGCAGGGGATTCGCATTCATAGCGAGCTTATGGTCATCGGCCTCAACTGTACCCATATAGGCGCACGCTCAGGGATCAATCTTTACGGTCAATATCGTCAATTTACTGCTGATCATGGTGATCTTTTTGCCACTTACGAAAAAATCCTCCTCAAGCATTTTAAAGCGAATGGCAGCAAAAACCCTGAAGCCGACATCAATCTGCTTCGCACGGGCTACGCCAATAAAATTTCTAAAGATGCGGCTGGCATGCGCCCTGATATCTTCTGCTCAAAATATGCGCCACGCGTGATGAAGGCGAGCGAGATGCAGCGTGACGACATCCGCAAATGGGCTGCAACATTCTATCCATCACACCCTGTATCTAAGCCTCTCTGTAATGGTTAAGTAGTGCTAACTGTGCACTGTTTCAGGCTAGCCCTTTATTTTTACTCATAAATCCGTATGCTAAATTTAAGTTACATCCGTAATTTATAAAAAAGCATAAAGCTGTAAGGGGATTTTGATGGGTATTGATAAGATTATAGACGACAGGTTTTCACCAATTGCAGACGCAATTTCCTCGGTCATATTTTACAGCGTGCCAATCACGGATACTTTAGATGTCCAATTAATCCTCGTCTGGCTATCCGGCGCAGCCATCTTTTTTACCGTCTTTCTTGGCTTCATCAATTTCCGTTATTTCAAACATGCCATCGACGTGGTGCGTGGAAAATACGATGACCCAAATGAACACAGCGGAGAAATCAGCCGCTTTCAAGCGCTCGCCACATCCCTCTCGGGGACGGTCGGCCTTGGTAACATCGCGGGTGTGGCCGTCGCCGTATCTGTTGGTGGCCCCGGTGCGGTCATCTGGATGATCGTCATGGCGTTTTTCTCCATGAGCACAAAATTCGCCGAAGTCATGCTGGCGGTAAAATACCGCAGAAAACGTGCCCCCGAAGACAAACATGAAGTATCCGGCGGGCCAATGTATTACCTGAAAGAAGCCTTCGCCCATCACAATATTCCTTATGTCGGCTCAATTATGGCTGTCATTTTTGCCATCTGCTGTATTGGTGGATCGCTCGGCGGTGGAAACATGTTCCAAGCCAACCAAGCGTTCGGAATGCTCTATAGCGTGACAGGCGGTGAAACTGGGCCGCTTGCGGGCAAAGGCTGGTTATTCGGTATTGGACTTGCCATTATGGTCGGGATTGTGATTATCGGCGGCATTAAAAAGATTGCCAATGTCGCATCAAAACTTGTCCCTGCGATGGGTATCTTATATCTTGCAGCAGGGTTCATCGTAATCGCAATTCATTACGCCAACATTCCCGCCGCTTTCGTCACCATGTTCACCGAAGCCTTTAATCCTGCTGCTGGGTTTGGTGGATTGCTTGGTGTGATCCTTGTCGGTGTTCAGCGCGCGGCATTTTCAAATGAAGCTGGCCTCGGCTCCGCCGCAATCGTCCACGCCAACGCAAACACAAAAGACGCAGTCAGCCAAGGCATGGTCGGCATGCTCGGGCCGTTTATTGATACGGTCATCATCTGCCTTGTTACCGCGCTTGTCATTGTAATCTCCGGCACATACGAAAACGTAGACGGCATGGCAGGGGTCGAACTAACCTCCGCCGCCCTAGAAAGCGGTGTGTCATGGTTCCCTTATATCCTTGCTGTGGCTGTCTTCCTGTTCGCATATTCAACCATGATCACATGGTCATATTATGGCGTAAAAGCAATTGGCTTCCTCTTCGGCGAGCGTCCTTGGGTCGAGCTGGCCTATAAAATCTTTTTCTGCTTCTGCATTGTTATCGGCGCATCAACTGAGCTTGACAGCATCATCATGTTCACCGATGCCATGATCTTCTCAATGGGTATTCCAAACATCATCGGCCTGTTCCTGCTGGCAGGTGTGATCAGACGTGAGGTCAAGCTATACACCGCAAAGCTAAAGGCGCAAAAAGAAGCGGCGTAATTGAATAACCAATGATCGCATTATGCTAACTCCCCCTTAACCATTTTTGCGAATAATGGATATTGATTAACGGGTTAAAAACCATATAATGAACTTCAACAATTCGGGTGTTCTGCCACAATGAGCCAACTTCAAAAGACTAAATTCTGCCGCGGTATCTCCGATATTTCCGACAGCTATATGGGATTCATCATTGATCAATGGGGGGTGCTTCATAATGGTGAAAAGGTATATGACGGCGTTGTTGACTGTCTCAAGGAATTAAAGTCACGCAAAAAACACATCATCATCCTCTCAAATTCCGGCAAACGATCAGACATCAATAAAGACCGCCTCAAAAAGCTCGGCATCGGCCCAAGCTTATATGATGAAATCCTGACCTCCGGTGAAATGACATGGCAAGGGCTGAACGCACAAAATGAAGGCTTCTTCCAAAATTTGGGTAAAAAAGTATTCGTCATCAGCCGCGGCAATGACCGCACCATCGTCGATGGTTTGGATGTTGAGGTCGTTGAAGACCCAATGGACGCTGATTTCATGATCATAAGCGGCTCTGATGCGCCGGAAAAAACCCTTGCTGATTACGAGCCAATGCTCAAAAAAGCAGTGCGAAAACAACTCGTCGCTCTCTGCGCCAACCCCGACAGCCTCGGCGTGATGGGCAGCCAAAGCATTATGGGCGCAGGAACTATCGCACGGCGCTATTCTGATTACGGCGGCGTTGTCCATTACATCGGCAAGCCGCACCAACCAATCTTTAAGGAATGCATAAAGCGACTTCAGGCCAATAACGTATTTCCGGGACAAACCATCGTCATCGGCGATTCCATGACCCATGATATCACTGGCGGGCATTTGATGAATATAGACACATGCCTCGTGCGCACTGGCCTCCATGCGCATGCGTTTAAGGGCGCTAAAGACCCCGCCGCAGTGAACAAGGCATTGGATATGCTATCCAACCAATATAACAACGTCACCCCCAAATACATGGTTGGCCGTCTGGAATGGGGCGACCCGCTGCCCGATCGCAAACATAAGAAGCGTAAATTATTTTAAAGTGATAATGGCTGTTTATTCGCCGTGTCTGAGGAACAATTTCATGGCTTCCTTGATCTCTGGAATGGATTTTTCCGCCGCTTCTTCGCCCAAAGCGATCAACTCCTCTGCCTTTTCAAATTCAAGCAAACCAATATGGCCAATCTGTGGCTTGATATGAATATCCGGCGGATCCCCCGCAAGGCGTGAACGTGTCATGCGATCTTGCATAATACCAAGCGCCGAAACCATTACCCCGAACAAGCTTGGTGCATCTTTCTTACGGCTGAACAAGCGCCGCGCCATACCGCTTTTAAGACGTTTTTGCTCCTCTTGAGGGACATCATCATCATCAAATAAATCAAAGCCGGCAATAGTCGAATATGTCTGTCCCGGCTTTGCGGCTTTGCCGATAATGTCCGTGTTCAAGTCCACGCCAATCGTCATGCGCGCGCCCAATGCCTGCGCCGGCGCAACAGGAACAGGGTTCACAAGCGCACCATCAACCAATAATCGACCATTACGCACCACGGGCGGAAACACACCAGGCAGTGCGAATGAAGCGCTCATCGCCTCAATCAAACTGCCTTTACGCAGCCAAACTTCATGCCCCGTAACCAAATCCGCGGCAATCGCGATAAACGGGTGGGGTAAATCCTCGATATACATATCTGCAAAATGTTCGCTCAAAAGCTTGTTGAGCTTTTTCCCGCCAATCATACCCGCGCTGCGCACGCGCAAATCAAGATAGGATAAAATCTTCATACGATTAAGCGATGTCGCCCATTCTTCAAGCGCGGGCAGGCGTCCCGCCAAATAACACGCGCCAACAACCGCGCCCATGGATGTACCTGTCACGATGCTTGGCTGAATACCATGACGCATAAGCGAGTTTAAAACCCCAATATGCGCAAACCCCCGCGCCATACCGCTACCAAGCGAAAGCCCGATGCCCGCTTTGAACTCGGTCTTGTCATCTTCGTCAAATATCTGCTTATCGGCCTCATCGCCTTGGGCTTCAAAACTTTCATCAATGTCTGGTAAATCGTCGTGTGGGGTGTCGTCACTCATAATATGTTTAAATTTCGTCCTGATAATTACTAAAACAAATGCGTTACTTGCAGTTTTCTACCATTCAATTATAACACAAGATGTATGAATAAAGATATCCCAACTGATGCTGCAGCGCCACAGCGTAATTCGTTTAATCTCCTGAAAAGGTTATTAAAAAATTATATATTGCCATATAAGGCTTTGCTAATTGTCGCGCTCATCTGCTCGGCGATCGTTGCGATCATGACGGCGGGTATCGCCCAAATGATGAAGCCTATCTTAGATGAGGTGATTAACGGCCAAAACCAGTCGATGATAGTCCCTGTCGCCACGGCCTTCTTGCTCGCCTTTTGTATCCGCGGTGCGGCGTCTTATGTCTCTGTCATCTATATGAACAAGGTTAGCCAGTTCATGATCGGCGACATTCAAAAACATCTCTTTAGCCATTTTATGGGCTTGGATCTTGCGTTCTTCCACAAAAACCCAAGCGGCCAGTTGATGTCGATCATCGTCAATGACGTCAATGTCCTGCGTGGAACGATCTCCGATATGCTCATGGGGATAGGGCGCAGCTTCCTAACGCTCATCCTGCTCATCGGTGTGATGTTCTACCAAGACGCAGTGCTTGCGGGCGCGGCAATGGTGGTCTTTCCCTTCGCCGCAATATTTGTCGCCTATCTCGGCAAGCGCATCCGTCAAATTTCAAAGCACTTACAGGGCGATGTCGCAAGCCTGTCAGACAAGCTCGCAAAAGTATTCCAAGGCATCCGCGTCGTAAAAGCATATGGCATGGAAGACCACGAAAAAGACCGCGCCAGTACATCCATCATGGCTGTACGTAAAATGAACCTAAAAGCCGTGCGCGTCGGACAGCTCTCAACCCCCGTGAACGAAGTGCTTGTCGGTTTCATCCTCTTCGGGGTTATTGTTTATGGCGGACACCAAGCCGCACAAGGCGAAATGACCGCCGGACAATTGGGCGCATTCCTTACCGCGTTTATCATGGCATATGAGCCAATGAAAAAGCTCGCCCGCCTCAACAACGCAATTCAAATGGGGCTTGGCGCGGCGGAACGTATTTTCCAAGTGCTGGACGAAACCCCGAATATCCAATCAAAAGAAAACGCGCCAGCGTTAGAATCTGCCAATAAAGATATTGTTTTCACCGATGCGCAATTCCAATATGAAAGCGCCGAAGACAAAGCAATTAAATCACTATCATTCACCGCCCCCGCAGGAAAAGTCACCGCCCTTGTCGGGCCATCGGGTGGCGGCAAAACAACAATTCTCAACCTCATTCCACGTTTTTATGACATCACGGGCGGCGTCATTGCGATCGGCTATCAAGATATCCGCGATATCAGCATCGAATCTTTACGCGCGTCAATCGCGCTCGTCTCACAAGACATCACAATTTTTGATACAACCGTGTACGAAAACATCGCATACGGCAAAGTCGGGGCGACGCAGGAGGAGGTCGAAGCCGCCGCAAAAGCCGCCGCCGCCCATGATTTCATATTGGCAATGGATCAAGGCTACGAAACACAAGTCGGAGAGGAAGGCGTTAAGCTCTCCGGCGGGCAACGCCAGCGCATCTCCATTGCGCGCGCCATATTACGCAACGCACCCATCCTCCTCCTCGATGAAGCAACATCCGCCCTCGACAACGAATCCGAAAAAGCCGTGCAGGGCGCACTGAAAGCCCTCGAAAAAGGGCGCACAACCATCGTCATCGCCCATCGCCTATCCACCATTCAGGACGCCGACCAAATCCTTGTCGTCAATCATGGTGAAATCACGGATCGCGGAACCCACGACGAATTACTGAAAAACAGCATCCTGTATACCAACATGCACAAGGCAGGGACAAATGGATAAAGACGCAAAGAAATCAATCATAAAGATGTTCATGATACTCGTATATTGTTACCTCGGCATGATGGCGATAATGTATTTTCAGCAGCGCTCCCTCTTATATTTTCCCGGCGGCGCGCGTCCCGATATCGCCGCATTAACGCAAACTCAACCCACCATCATCCCTGTGCAATCAGATGAAGATATCGCTTTCAATGCGTGGTATTGGCCCGCAAAAGAAAACATGCCAACGCTTGTCTTCTTTCACGGCAATGGACAGGCCTATGAATACTGGGTGAATAAGCTGATGATCTATCACGCCCAAGGATACGGCGTGTTCTTCACCGATTATCGCGGCTATGGCGGCGCAAAAGGCAAACCGACGGAGCAGGGGATATATGCCGATGCGCGCGCCCATATCAACGCCCTTATCGACGCAACGCAACTAACGCCCGATGCTCTTGTTTATTACGGCGAATCGCTCGGCACAGGGGTCGCCACCCAAATGGCGACAGAATTCCCGCCCATGGCCATCGTCTATGAAAGCGCCTATAGCGGCCTAAACGAAGTGGCCAAATCGCGCTACGGTATTTTCCCCATTGATATTTTAATGAAGGATAAGTTCCGCAGCATTGATAAAATCTCTGCCCTCACCATGCCAAAATTATTTGTTCATGGCGCCATAGACGTGGTTGTGCCCATCCGCTTTGGGCGCGCCCTGTTTGATGCCGCGCCAGAGCCAAAACAATGGATCGAAATCGAAAACGCGGGGCATAACAACCTCTACGATCACGGCGCACAGTTGCAAATCTCGCAATTTTTAAGCACACTAAAGCCTCAAGCAAAAGAATAAAGGACAACGCCCATGCCATGCCATGCTGCTATCGCTGATAAAGCCCTCACCATTAAGGTTGATTCCACAATCGAAGCGGCATTAAAAGCCATGAAAAAAGCAAAGGTCGAATACGCTCCCGTGACCGATGAGGATGGCGCAATTGTTGGCTTGCTCTCTTATCACATCCTGATGAAAAATCTTTTGCCCGTGTCGGTTACTATGAATGACGGCATGCAAATGGATGTTAATATTCCTGCCGCACCCGGTATCGCAAAACGCTTACGCAATGTGCTGCTTCTCACCGTCGATACCGTGATGGAGCGTAAAAACTTCCCCGTTGTCTATGCTGCAACCCCTACATGGGAGGGCGTAAGCATGATGGTGCAAACTGGTTTGCCGCTGACGGTCATTGATCCTGAAACACAAAAATACATCGGCTTTATCACACAAACCTCTTTATTGGATGAACTTCAGCGCCTCCATGAGAAAGACAAATAATGCTCATATTTAACTTTAACATTCTTGTATTGCTTGCTGTTTTTATTGGGTTTATGCCTTCTCAATCAATCGCGCAAACTGCGATTAAGGCCCCCGCGCCAAAGACGCAAAACCTCGCCACCGAAATGCTCACCATCAAAAAGCAAGACGGCGAAGAAATTCCCATCACCGTCGAATTGGCAATAAAGCCGATCGAGCAAGCAAAAGGCCTCATGTTCCGCACGGAAATGCCGGCAAAAACAGGCATGCTTTTCGTATTCGAAGAAGAAGCGCCGCGTTCCTTTTGGATGAAAAACACGCTTATTCCTCTTGATATGATATTTATCAAAAGAAACGGTGAAATCTTAAACATCCACCAAAACGCAATCCCCCAAGATCTCACATCCATCCACTCAAAAGGAAGCGCGTACGCCGTTCTTGAGCTAAACGGGGGAGAGGCGGAGCAGCTTGGTTTGGCCGCGGGAGATAAGGTAATTCACTCATATTTCAGCCTCATGGCTCCAAAAAGGCATTAAAATTGCGGGAGTTTATAAATAAATAGGTTGCCCCTGAAAATGCAATCGTGTATCAAACTCACCTGAAGGATCGGAATGTAGCGCAGCCTGGTAGCGCAACTGCTTTGGGAGCAGTGGGTCGGGGGTTCGAATCCCTCCATTCCGACCATTCTTCACTTTCGCTCTTTGCAAATAAGGAGAGCACGACATAAAACCTTCCAACACAAATAAGCGCCAACCAAGAGGCGATATCTGGAAAGATTGGGCTGTTGCCGCGCAAGAGGGCAACAAGGCGGCCTATACTCGCCTGTTATCCGAAATAGCACCCTTTACCCGAAACTTCCTGCTCTCGCGCGTGGTCAACCCCGATTGGGCGGATGACATCACACAAGAGGTGCTAATCTCCGTCCACAAATCCTTAAAGACATTCAGCGGCGACCGCTCCTTCACGCCATGGCTTATGGCGATCATCAATTTCCGCAAAACCGATTTCTTGCGAAAGCACTACTCAAACCGCGGCGATAAGCAGGCAACAATGAATGATGCGGAGTTTCTGTCTAGCCATGTAACCAACCCCACCCATGCGGGCGAATACAAGGATATAGAGGCCGCATTAGAAACACTGCCCACGAAGCAGCGCAAAGTATTCGAGATGATGCGCATACAGGGTTATACGGCGCAGGAAGTCGCAAATGAAATGAATATGTCGGTGAGCGCGGTAAAAGTCTCGGCGCACAGAACAGCAGGGAAATTAAAAAATATCCTCGATGGATAAAACCATCAAGGCATTGGAAAATACTATGAGTGATAAGCAAAACAATAAAATCGACGCCCTCATCTCCTCTCTTTCAGATGATCTATCGCCAGTCAAAAAAGCAAGGCATCCACTTGCTTACACTCTGCCGTGGATCATCATGGCGGTAATCCTTGCTGTTATTGCTGTCAAATATGTAGGTATTCGTTACGACCTTAGCGATAAGTTAAAGGACACAACATTCCTATTCGAAATAACTGTTGTCGCGGCTTTGGCGATATCCGCAGCAATCACCTCGGCGTATTTAATGGTCCCCGACATGCGGGGCAAAAAATGGTTGATCCCCGTCACATTCACAATCGCCGGTGTCTTTGCCATCTGGAATATAATTAAAGGCGCGATAGAGGGTATATACATCCCCCGCATAAATTTTGATCATTGTATGCAAGAGGGGCTTTTTATTGCGTTTGTTCCAATGATGGCGCTCATTTTCTTCATGCGATCGGGCGCAACAACAAAACCAATCCGCATGGCCGTCATGAATTTGCTGGCGGGTGCGTCCATTGCCTATATCGGTTTGCGCTTTACCTGTTCGATGGATACTGTCGCCCATTGCCTGATTATGCATCTTGCGCCATACATGTTTATCGGTGCGCTTATCGGATTTGGCGCGCGCAAACTATACAAATGGTAACATCCCTCAAGATTTCCTCTTGAGATTGCGACCAAAATCCCGCACATTCAAACCTAGAACAAGAACACAATCATGCGGACATAAACCACCATGAAAGCCAGAATTTACCAGCCCAGCCGTAACACAATGCAATCAGGACGCGGCAAAACCAAAAACTGGGTTTTGGAATACGAAAATGATACCGCCAGAATCCCTGAGCCATTGATGGGTTGGGTATCATCTGATGATACAAATAATCAGGTAACAATCCATTTCGACACCGAAAAAGATGCAATTAAATTTGCCAAAGACAAAGGCCTCGACTATAAAGTCGCAAAAGCACAAATACGCAAAACCAAACCCCGCAACTACGGCGATAATTTTAAATACATCCCCGTAGAAGAAGGAAAATAGTTTTGTTATCTTTGTGTTAACAAAGCTTGCGTATCGTAAAGCTTATATATGGTCCCGTAGCTCAACTGGATAGAGCACCTGCCTTCTAAGCAGGGGGTTTCAGGTTCAAGTCCTGACGGGATCACCATTCTTCCTAAATATTGATTTTTATATTCAGTGGACGCGCATCAGGCGTGCCGTAATGTCATATCCAGAATTTAGATAAAAAAAGGTCCGGAGATCTTTAAAAGATGCTCCGGACAAACGGTGGTAATAGAGGGTGTGTGTAAGTATGTTATATGTCACAATCGCGACGATTACAAGAAAAAAAGACCGTTTTTGTCTAAAATTTTATCAAAACCGCAACTATCTATCTTTCTTGAGTACAGTTACAGTAATTATATTTTGCAATGAAGTATGTTTATGTAAGGTTAATTAGGTTTTGTATAAAAAATAACTCTATATTTATAAATGTTTTTATTTAAATAGGCATTTAAAAGAAAATTTTACTATATTTGCTTGCATTAATAAAAATATTTACTTGGAGCGCTGAGGTGTGAATAATAAATGCACTTCATTGATTCTACGCTTTTCAAAATGACAAACCCATGCAACCCTTATGCATATGAACGACACATACGATGCAATAATCATAGGAGCGGGCATGGCTGGTGTAGCCTCCGCAATCCATCTCTTGAAAAAGGGGCAGCGTGTTTTATTGCTCGATAAAATCGGCATTGCGCGTGAAACCTCCTATGGCAATAGCGGCATCATCGAAAGCAGCTACGTCTTGCCATTTGCACCGCCGCATTGGAAAAACATCCCATCCATCTTGCTTGGCTATAATCCCTATGCCCGCATAAGCTATCCCGATGGCATCAGCCAATTTCCATGGATGTTGAATTTTTACCTGAAATCACAAAGAAAACCCCGCACCCAAAATGGCGCAGCCATGCGCCCATTGGTTGAAAACGCCATCGCCGAGCATGAGGCCATCATGAACCCCGCAGGAGCCGCGCATCACATCAGCGATCATGGCCGGATCAAACTCCACCGCACCGCGCAATCATTTGAAAATTCCACCTATGAGCGTCAGATCATCGCCCGCAACAACGTGCCGTTTGAAATCCTTAGCGTCGATCAATTACGTGAATTAGAGCCGGATTTAAAACCAAACTTTCAGAGCGCCATACGCCTCAGCGGATCAAAACGCTACACAAACCCCGCCAAAGCAATTCAATGCGCCGCTGATTGGTTTATAGGGCAGGGCGGCCATTACAAAACCGTATCCGTATCCTCACTTGAAAAAAGACAGGGGCAATGGCATGTCGGCACATATTGCGCAAAACATGTGGTCATATGCACTGGACCTTGGGCGAATGAAATCCTAAAGCCACTCGGACACACATTCCCACTCGGCGTAAAACGCGGATACCACCAGCATTTCAATTCCCCCGCAAAGATCATGCACACATTGGTCGATGCCGACGAAGGCTATCTGATCTGTCCCATGGATCAAGGAATCCGCATCACAACAGGCGCAGAATTCGCGCAATTAGACACCGAGCCAAACCCGATACAAATCGCCCAAGCCCTTCCAAAGGTCAAAGAGCTGATTGATATTGGCGATCCGGCGGAGCAGGGTGCATGGATGGGAACGCGTCCCTGCATGGCCGACTCACTCCCCGTGATCGGTCAATCGGGCAAACATGAGGGATTATGGTTTAATTTCGGCCATGGCCATTGCGGCATCACTGCTGGGCCGTCCTCGGCGCGTCTGTTATCTGAAATGGTAATTGGCGGCGCAACATTCTGCCCACCCGAGCCATACAGCCCTAAACGCTTTCGCCAATAGGCACTTCGTCTTTAAGCCCACGGTTGTTCGCAATTTGGATCGAAATACCCGGACGCGCATTAATCTCCAAAACCAGCGGCCCCAGATCTTTATCCAAAACTATATCAACGCCAATATAGCCTAGCTGCGAAGCAACCTGCATCTTCACCGCGATATCGAGCATGTCTTTCCATCCGGGGATCTGACGATTGGTAAATAAATGACCAGTCTCGGGGTGGCGCTCAATGTAATGATTAAACTGCACCGCATGGTTGGTCATGCCCGTATCCATATCAATACCAACGCCAATCCCGCCCATATGTAAATTGGCCTTGCCATCGCTGCGTTTGGTCGGCAATCGCAACATGCCCATCATGGGCTTGCCGTCACAAACAATGATCCGCACATCCGGTACACCTTGGAATGAAATATCCTCAAACACAGGATCAAATTTCACAAGGCTCTCAATAACAACCGTATCTTTTTGCCCGCCAAGCGAGAACATCCCGCTCAAAATATTCTGACAGTGAAATTGCAAATCTTGTCTGCTGGCAATGCTGCCCGAGCTTTTCTTATACCCAATCGGCAAAATCCCGCTGATGACCAAAATCCCGTTTCCGCCCGATCCACGATCCGGCTTAATCACAAATTCCGTCCGCCCATCCAAAAGCTCGACAAGGCGCTTAACCTCATATTGCCAGTTAAGCTCACCAATCAACGCAGGGGTCGCAACGCCTACGCTCTCTGCCAAACGCTTGGTCGCCAATTTGCTATCCGCATAGGGGTAGAATTTGCGCTTATTCTTGGCAAAAATAAAATCAAGATTACGCTCGTTAATCCCGACAATGCCGCGCTTTTTCAAATTGGATCGCTTGAATATCATGACGTTGCTTTTTTAATCTGCCGAAAACGCCAATATTCCATCAGCTTGTAACCATTATACCTCCCAAGCAGCAAACAAAGCCCAATCGAGACAAATATCAATTCTGGGAAAACAAACATCAGATGAATGGTATAGCCGCTGAGCACAAAGATATAAATCACCGATGCCACAAACATACTGCCGATAAACCCATAAGCCGCATCAAGCCCGCCTTTTTCATCCAGCATCGTGGACATGCGCTCAATAAACATCGTGATAATCACCACGGGGAACAACGCCACGGAAATCCCAAGCGAGATATCCATATCCTTCGTCACCAACATCATCAAAATGATAAACAAGACAATCGTCGACAAAACCGCCGATAATCGCGGCACCATCAATAGATGCAGTTTGGTGATATACGCCCGCGCAATCAACCCGACACATATAATGCCAAAGAAAAACGCAATCCCATATCCAAGCCCCGTCTCACGAAACGCCAGTGCAATCAAAACCGGCATAAATGTCCCAAATGTCTGAAAGCCGATCATCTGACGGAAAAATGAGACTAACAATGCGCCCAAGGGGATAAGCACCAAAATCTGCACCACAAATTGTTGCTCTAACGGTAAGGTCTGTAATGAGAAGAAATTAAGGACAGGATTGCGGTTTTCCTGCATCCAAATTTCCCGCGTCAATGATCCATCCCGATTGGCTTTGGATGAGAGCGTATAGGAATAACGAACGCTCTCGGCATTGTTAAACACATCATGATCACCAACCCACCAGAGATAGTAGTTTTCGAGCGAACTCATCGCAGGAGAGACCGCAACACGCTTCCATGCTTTGCCGTCATTAACCTCAACCCAAGTCACAATATCCAGATTGTTATTACGATCTTGAAGTTCAAACCCATGCGCAATCCGCGCCTTGACATCCGATGCCCCCAACAGCTTAACAATCATCGCTTCTCTCGACGAAACACCCATTTCCTCAATCAAAAACCGCTGCGAGCTTTTATCCTGATCGAGTATTTTTATGATCTGTTTGGTGTATGAAACCGGGCCAGCCGATTTGTCTTTGGCCTCTTTTATGATTTCATCAATTTTCTCATACAAAATAACAATCTTGTCATCAGGGTTAGAGATGCGGTTTTTCTTGCGATATTGATCATCAATCTTAACATCCGCGCTTTTGATAGGGGTGGGATTATCAATCGCAAAGATATTAAAGCGCAGCAATATTGTCTCACTGCCCACAAGCGAACGCTTGGTGAATTCGTAGCGCGCATTGGAATCATCCTCCACGCCGAATTCTGGCGCAAACATTTGCAAATTGGTCACGACATAATTCTCATTGTCGCGCGGTTTCGCCAACGCAAATTCCAACGCATCTTTATTACGGCGAGATTTCGGTTCGATATTCGAAGAAAATTCAATATACCAGCTATCCACCGTTTGTGACGGCGTAATGGGATATGAAAGCATAACCGCTTTATAGTAAAAGACACCCAATCCAAAAAGGATAAGGCCAAGAGCAATACATATCGTAATCCAGGTTCTGGTCATCAAAATCCTATAGGGTAGGGGGCTTTCTAGTTTATTTATTCGTCCACTGGACAATTCGGCTTACCCGTAAATGTTTTAGAAACATCCACGATAAGCAGCCCTTTTTCAAGCATATTCCGCCCAATCAGCAAATCATAAGTAAACCCGTCCCGATTGGCCAAATTCACCTCTTCCTTAACCAGCTGACCCGCAATGCAAAACGTCATTTCCACAACGGGACGACGGATATATTCATCCCCGCCGCCTTTTTTCTTGATGCGTACGTGTCGAACAATCTCTTTTTTCAGCTTCTTGGTATCTTTCGCGTTTTCGGCAACAATTTCGAAAACAACATTGTCTTCCGCTTCTTCAATAATATCAACGTGAATGGATGACGTTGTCGCGCCCGTATCAAGCTTGGCTTTAATCACCGCATCAACATCTTTAACGCGCACATTTTCAACATATCCAATGATCACACGCTTTTCCGCCTGCGCCGCAGATGTGCTGGAAACTGCGGTAAAAACCAAAAACAAAACCAATAAGAAATTAAGTCTAAAATTCATTATAATTCACCTGTCATTTCAAAATAAACGAACTGCCTTGCATATAGTTGCTAATGCAATCAGATGCGAGCAAAATCTTTTAAAAAGTGAAGATTATTTTATATGAAGTGATCCACGTAAGCCGTTCTTATTGAACTGAGTTTTGATCAATGAATGCGCGAATATCGGAAAGCGAATAGCGGCTAAATTCTTGGTAATGGGTTTTGGCTGCTAATGACGCTTTTGAATAGCATCCCTCATTGATATTTGCGTTATCAAGGCGGTATTGAATTTCATAGCGGCGCTGCAAAATCTGGTTTTGAATATATTGCGGCTGCATGCTCGGATTGTCTTTGACCGATTCATCTAAAAACGCATCCGCGACATATTCCATCGTTTTCAAAAACGCAGGATCAATCGCGCCCTTTGTGCTTAAACAATGACGATGATACGCAAACGCACCCTCATTGAGGTCGTAAAAAACGCATCAAAAAATCAAATTTTGTGGAAGAGGCTGCGCGCGTGATTGTCGGAAATAAAAACAAAACAAGAGCAAGAAGGAATGAAATACGGATAAAGAGACTACTTTCTGTAAAGTCCCTCCAAGAGTATCCGCATACAGCGATAATAGCGAGCTATTTCTATACACCCCATAAGGTGCAATGATTAAATCACTTTACGTGCATTGTTAAGAAACGCCGATACCGATTCCTTCAATGCATTCGCTTGTATCGTTAATTGCTCTGCCGCGCTACTAACATCCATCGCCGAACTTCCCGTTTCTTGCGCTGCTCTGGTGACATCAGCAATATTGCTGGTGACATCATTCGTGCCCGCGGATGCTTCTTCGATGTTGCGCGCAATCTCATTTGTCGCTGCCGATTGTTCTTCAACCGCGGCCGCAACCGCAGTATTAGCATGATCAATATTCTCAATCTTTGCCGAGACATCCTGAATGCCTCTAACCGCTTCTTCCACCGCGTTTTGAATTGTTGTCACAAAGCCACCAATTTCCTCGGTTGCTTTCGCCGTTTCCTGCGCAAGATTTTTCACCTCACTCGCAACAACCGCAAACCCTTTACCTGCATCCCCCGCACGCGCCGCTTCAATTGTCGCATTCAGCGCAAGTAGATTTGTCTGATCCGCGATATCGTTAATAAGGCTAACGGCGCGGCTAATTTGCTGACCGGCTTCTTGCAGATGAATAACTTTCTCACCAACTTCTTTCGCCGTTCTCGATGATTCCTTTGCAACCAAAGAAGCCTGATTAACCTGCTTGCTAATCTCCGCTATTGATGACGTAAGCTCTTCCGAGGCGCTCGCAACGGTTTGCACATTCGACGAAGCCTCTTCCGCCGCCGCGGCAACAGTAATGGCTTTATCACTTGTCTCGGATGAAATATTCGACATCAATCGAGACGAGGTATTAAGCTGATCTGCGGAGCTTGAGACGGACGCAACCACGTCGCTCACTGTGCTCTCAAAATCATCCGTAACTTGCGTAAAAACGGACACCTTGTCCTGCATAGTATTCAGCGCATTATTGACAATGCGTGTCGCATTTAAAAATGAGCCTTCCATGCCTGTTTCGATGATTTTTCGATAATATTTGTTTTCGCTAACATGATCCAAACACGCCATCGACTCACGCACATACGCATCAGAGCGATCAATAAGATCGTTGATAGAATGCAGCAATTCCCCAAGCTCTCCTTTGGCGGATATACCTGTGATACGCGCCTCAAAATCCCCCTGCGCCACGCGCTGAACAACCTCAAGAGCATTTTTGATTTGCGCTTTGTCACCTTTTTTAGGCGTTGCGAAACTGTCATTTGATGTTTTTTTGGCTAATAAATTCATATCGTGTCCTAATCTTTTCCTATGGGTTAAGCGTTCAACGCAAACATCCACTCATTGAAGGTCATTTTATGCTCGGCAAGCTTATCGGCAATTTTCGCTCGCGACGCCTCAAGCGCCTCTTTCGGGCTAGAAATCGATAACTCCGTCTCAAGAAGCTCTTTATAAAATGGAATAATATGATCATCCAAAACCTTGCGGTCAGGAACACGTCTGTTTGAATGATACCCGACAATATTACCGTCTTTATCGCGGCTAGGCGTGACATGTGCAAAAACCCAATAGTTATCGCCATTGGCTGACCTGTTATTCACATAGGCAAAAATCTCTTCGCCGCTCTTTATGGTTTCCCAAAGCAAGTCAAAAACACAACGCGGCATTTCCGGATGACGGATAATATTATGCTGCTGCCCAAGGCATTCCTTTTCGCTTAAACCCGCCAATCGGTAAAACACTTCATTGCCGTAAACCAATTTTCCCGTAAGGTCAGTTTTGGATACGATGGTCTCATTCTCCGCAAAAAATGCCTCGTTCCCAGAAATCTGCTTATTGCCATATAAGGCCATAATGTCCCCCAAATATTTGATAATGAATTTTACGCGAGTACGATCGTATCAGATGAATATGATCGTATTAATTCTAGGGGAGGTTGTCTAATTTTTAATTAAAAACTATCGAAATTTATGAGCAAACCCGAAAAAGAAGGTTACGTGTGTGTGGTTCATGAATAATATAGAAGGCTATTACTGAAGGAAGGATTGCCGTTAAAACTGAAAGCCAATAACTGATGCACGCACCTCTGGTCCACCACCGCCCTGATCTATACCAACCCCAACGCTCACCGGGACGTTATCAAAAAGACCGCCCTCTGTAAGGGATAAATGACCACGAATGCCAGCTTCCGCACCGCTTTTCTCCGCTCCTGCACATATCTGAGCATGTCCATAGGCGCTCCAAGTATCATCAATGGCCTGTGATGCACTGCCATGAAGGCAAGCCGACCCACCATCGTCGCTATTATAGCCACCATAAATGCCGCCGCCTATTGAATGACCGTTATTTGTGAGTGATACCCCCATATTAGCGTCAACACCAAAAAATCCAGTTGTATCAGCGTAAGCATTGCCGCTAGCGCTCAAAATAGTCTCTGTAGTATCATAATAATGGTGGCCTGTAGTTTCCTCTGTAACAGTTTCAGTGCCAATAACATTGTAATCATCGTCGAAAACTTCAGCTTCATAAGTCTCGGTTTTAGGCTCATCCCAACCACCTGTTCCTTGTTTGTAAGAAAATCCACCTTGCACAAAACCAACTACGCCGCCTGTATCATGCCCGACTTTAACGCCCGCAGTCCCTCCAAAAGACAAATTGGACATGTCGCCACTTTGTCCATCTTCTGGCCTTAGCCCGTCTATATCTCGCCCCCAACCAAGCGCGGCATATCCGCCAATATCATTTTGCGGCCCAACATATGCGCCGCCCTGAACATTAAAATATTCAGTGAGCCCCGATTCTTCGGGAATCGGCATAGGAGCCAGAGGATCGATGTCAGCCGGCTCAAGCGAAATATCCTTTGTAAAAAACGGAATATTATTCTGTGCATTCGGTGAATAACTTAAATCGACCATCGTATTCTTTCAATTTCAAATATTTCCATAATTTTATGTAAATTATATTAATATTCTATTAATTGAGAAAATTTTAACGTCGAAACCTACTTATTACGCCACTTCACTTCGTATAAATCAAAGCGACGATCTTTGAAGTTTTGAACCGATCCTGATTGCCGTGCGACCTGTAAATCATTCAGGTTTAAATCCGCAAAGATGATCGTTTCCGTGTTTGCCGTGGCCTCCGCCGCAACACCATCTCTGGCGAAGGGGAAATCACATGGGGTAATGATATGGCTAGACGCGTAATGAATATCCATATTTTGCACATCAGGGATATTGCCGACAACACCCGCAGTCGCAACGTAAACCTGATTTTCCACGGCGCGCGCTTGTGAACAATACTTAACGCGCAAATACCCCTGGCGCTCATCGGTACAAAACGGAACAAACAGCAACAACGCCCCTTGATCCGCCAAATGCCGCGCAAGCTCCGGAAACTCGGAATCATAACAAATCAAAACACCGATCGGCCCGCAATCGGTCTGGATCACATTAAGGTCATCACCACCTTCAATATTCCACCAATATCTCTCATGCGGAGTAGGGTGGATCTTTTCTTGTTTATGCACCTCGCCCCCGCGCAGGAAGATATACGAGATGTTCTTAAGCTGATCATCCACAATCGACGGGTGAGATCCCCCAATAATATTAATATTATAAGAGATCGCCATCTTGTTCATGGCATCAACATAGGGCTGCGTATATTTCGTAAGATCACGCACGCTTTCTTCGGGCGTGCCTTTTTTGTTTTCCGCCGACATCAACGCAAGCGTATAAAGTTCGGGAAAGACCACAAAATCAGCTTTATAATCGGATGCAATATCAACGAAATATTCCACCTGCTTCATAAAATCTTCAAACGAGCTTACCTTGCGCACCTGAAACTGAACGCAGGCAACACGAACCGTACCCGCAGGACGTCCGCGCTCTTGCTTGGCTTTGTCTTCAATGTTCGACGCATTGCGCCAAATCATGTGTGACGCATAATCTTTAGAGTCCTTATCGCCTGGCAGATAGTTTTTCAAAAATCCAATCGGCTCAAACCCATTGCGAATATGAAAGCCCAAAACAGAATCTCTCAATTTCTTGGCCGTCACGGCCTCAATATAATCCTCAACGCTCATCCCTTTTTTCGCATGCTTACCATAGCCAGGAATGCGCCCACCAAAAACAATCCCCTTTAGCTTCAATGTCACACAAAGCTTTTTGCGCATATTATAAAGGCGTTGCCCAATGCGAATGCCGCGCGCATCCGGATCAACACAAACCTCCATCCCGTAAAGGATATCACCATCGGGATTATGACGGGACGCATACCCGCCGCCTGTGATTTCGTGCCAAGTATGCGCCTTGGTCGCGGTCTTTTCATCAATGATAAACGTCGCCGCATGCCCCACCACTTTTTCACCCAACAGGGCAATAAACTGCCCATCGGGAAAGTTGATGATTTGTGATCGAAGCATCTTTTTCGAATACGATAAATCCTTATCGTAAACCTTAGTGCTCAATGCATGGATACCGTCAATATCATCGATCGTCGCCGTTCTGATAAAGAGTTTTTGATTTTTAATTTTTTCGCTCATAAATGATTTTGTACCACAAATTGAAACTTTAGCTAGCGGGTATTATTCAGTGCGGCACATACAGCCGAAGGAGAGTGTTTGTCTAAAAAATATGGAACGATTTCAATCTCTAACCGTTAGAGGGGGCGAACGAACCTTAACAAAGGAGACAATCATGAAACCCTCAAAAATTTTATCAATGCTCGCCGTCGGAACGATTCTCGGCTTATCCGCGTCAGCATTGGCACAAGAAACGCTCGCGGAAAAAATAACAACACCAATGGCAGGGCTGCAAGATAACGCATATATCGTGCTAAGCGGTTCCGTAGGTGACATCCGCAGTGATGAATTTGACCTCAATTACGGATCAGACAAAATCACAGTCGAGCTTGACCGTTTTGGCTGGGATGACGATGCCGCTTCATATCTTATTAAAGGCGAATCCGTAACCGTACGCGGCTATATCGACGATAACTTTCTCGAAGGGCGTGAAATCGAAGCTTACAGCGTTAGCTTGAATGACAGCTTCGTATATTATTATTTGACTGATGTTGATCCTGTCTTCGTGACCTACTATGATAAGCGCGACACGCTCGATGAAGGCACATTCGTAACAGCTACGGGGATCGTCAGCAAAAGTTCAGGTGACGAATTTACCATCACAAATAAAAATGGTTCCTCGCGTGTCGACGTCAGCGAACTCGGCTACAATCCCTTCGACGACGAAGGTCTGCAAAAAATCGAAGATGGCGATAAGGTATTCGTATTCGGAGATATTAATAACGATTTCTACGACACCAAAGAAATTATGGCAGATGGCGTAGTCGAATTAATCGAGAGATAAAGTTTAAGTAACCAATATTCGGTCCGAGCCTATCTGGCTCGGCCGATAACAATAAAAGGAAAACACAATGAAAAGATTCGCATGTTTATTTGCATTATTGGCCCTCAGCGCTTGTAAAACCACAGTAAACCCCGGTGACGCAACAATTCGCGGCGACGGCTATGAAGTTGAGGTAGGCGACGACAACCACAATCGTAACGGAGATTTTTGTCCCCCTGGACAGGCAAAAAAGGGAAACTGCTAAATCACTGATAGAAATATATAATTTCACAAGCAAACCAATAAAGAGGAGTAAACCTACATTATGATTAAATACGCATGTCTCTTCACTTTGATGTCCGTAAGCGCCTGTAGAGCGACAGTAACACCCGGAGAGATAAAAATGCGCAACAATGGACACGGTATAGAATTAAGCGACGGAAAACGCGCGAGCAAACAAGATTTTTGTCCTCTGATAAGGATAGTAAAAGGAGCCTGTTAGGCCATGTTAAAAGCAAAATTATACCGAATGGTGACAGATGAGCATATCTGCCCATACGGCATTAAATCGAAAGATTTATTAGAACGCCAAGGATATGAGGTCGAAGATCACCACCTCAAAACCCGCGCGGAAACCGACGCGTTCAAACAAGAGCATGACGTGAAAACAACGCCGCAAACCTTCATCGATGGAAAGCGCATCGGCGGCCATGATAATCTCGTAAAGCATTTCGGTGTCACCACCCTCAAACAAGAGGGCACAACATACCAACCCATCATCGCCATTTTCACGACGACCCTCTTGATGGCCTTGGCCGTTTGCTGGGCAATGACGGGGACAATCGCATTCGCGCTCACCATAAAAATGTTCATCGCGATCAGCATGTGCGCACTCGCCATCCAAAAATTGCGCGACCTCTATGCTTTTTCAAACCAATTCATCACATATGATCTGCTCGCCATGAAATGGGTACGCTACGCCTATATCTATCCCTTCATAGAAATGCTTGCCGGTATATGTATGATTGCGGGCATCTTTATACCTATCGCCGCTCCCGCCGCACTTTTTATCGGCACAATCGGCGCAATATCCGTCATCAAAGCTGTATATATAGACAAGCGAGACATCAAATGCGCCTGCGTCGGCGGTGACAGCAACGTTCCGTTAGGCGCAATTTCACTGACCGAAAACCTTATGATGATGGCAATGGCAATCTGGATGCTAGCGGCTTATATTTAGTACGATTATAACGTTTGCTTAACGATCTCCCTCTATAATCATAACCAGAGTTTGAGCAAAAAATAATCGATGAAATTATGACCAATTAATCATTGCCATAATCAAATTTTCCTGCTTTACTCCCCCAAATTAAAAAATAGCAGAGAGTAGCAATGAGTAGTTCTTTAATCCAATTTCAAGACGTTCTTCGTGACGCCATACAATCATTGTTCGGCACAAACCCCTCCGCACAAGAAATTATTGACGCATACCCAGCAGCCGCGCATACGGGGGCAGCCTCCATTCAAACTGGCGGAGGAACCTTTTTCGATTTATTCGCAAAAAAAGGGCGCAACGAATGGGAAGAAGTTGAAAAACTCATCACGCATTTCAAAGACGAAGGCGTCAAACAATCAGCCTTGATCCGCGGCGACTTCCTATTTGGGTATGAGCCACAATCCTATGACGTCATTCGCGCCATGGTGTTTGAATATGCCGAAATGGGCATGAATGTTTTGCAAAATTTTCACGGCATGAACGATGCTCGCGCACTTGTTGGTGTCGCAAAAGCGGTGCAAGAAGCGAAAGCGGCAGGCCATGATATTATCGCACAGGGAACGATCTGCATTGAAGATAATCCAAACATAACTGTCGAAGGATGCTTGGAATTTGCTCAAGAGCTTGTCGATATGGGGCATGAGGGCTTTTACTTAAAATCAGCGAGCGGTCGTTTAGACCCTGATTTTGTCTATGAATTAACCGCTGCGCTCTATGATAAATTCCCCGACCAAGCCATCACAATACACGCACACTCGACATACGGAGAAGCGCCCGCATGCTACATGGCCGCAGCAAGAGCTGCCCTTGAGCGCGACAAAAACATCACAATGGATGTCCAGCATCCTGCGTTGGCGGGATCAACGGCGCAACCAAGCATGAATAAAATGGTTGCCCTGATTAAAGATTACCCTGATGAAAAAATGAAGGCTAATGCCCCGACATTGGATATTCAGGCCATAAAGGCCAGCATGTATTCATTATTCGGATTGCGCTATCGCTACCGTGAATTTGAATCTTCCTACAACCCCGAGCTTGTTGACGCTATGTATGATGCGCGCACCCCCGGCGGCGCATCCGCAACACTCAAATCCATTCCCGGCTTGGTTGATAATTTAGGGCGGCTGTTAGGATCCCCTGAAAGCCCCGCAGATTGGGACACAATTCAAATCGAAATCTACAAAATGCAAGCGCAGATTTTGGATGATTTAGGACAGCCTACACAAGTCACTCCTTACGCCGCAAATACGACGGGGCAGGCCGCATTGTCTCTCTGGTATAAATTAGAGGGCAGGGATAAATACCATAGCCTCTATCCTGGAATAGTAAATTACCTTGTTGGTCGCCATGGGCATGTGCCTGACACAGCCAATCCTGAGCTCATACAAAAGGCTTTGGAATTAAACAAGTTAGATGCCCCAGAAGAGTATGTCCTCTCAACGGATCGTCCCGATGCATTGCCAGCGGCAAGAGAAAAATTGATACAAGCGGGCATTGAGAATCCAACAACACGCCAAACTCTATCCGCAGTTTTGCTAAAAGACTCGGGTAAATTTAAAGCAATCGACCACATAGTCGCGTGCCACAATGGAAATAACACACCCCAAGAAAAGCCAAAGCTTGCGCATTACGCACAAACACCTCAACCAATGCTGAGGGAAGACGGAATGGGTTACAACCGCGATATTCGTGACGCTGTTACGGCCATCGGCGGATATTCAAAGCTTCAGGAAATCGCCGAGCGCACATTGCATTTAAAGCAATTAGTAGATAATCGCTATATTTTCCCCGAAGGTGAAGGAGAACTAGCGCAGGAATGGTATGATTCAAATATCACAAAGCTGAAAAAGCTCCTCGACAGCATCCCCCAAATCCTTGAGGCGCACAATTTCACTCCCGGTCAAAAGCTTACGATGCAAAGCGCGTGGAACCAAAATAACATCCACACCGCAATAAAAGACGCGGTCGAGCAAAAGGGCAAGGGGTTATACGATTTTATGGTTGATGCAATTGCAAGGTTTAACGCCTCTCCTGATGCAATATTAGACATGTCTCAAGAACGCACCCATGAAGCCGTGTAACGCTTAACGGTCCCATGAATACCCCACAAAAAAAGCCATCCTGTATGAGATGGCTAAAATATTGATTTAATGGCTCAGCGTAATTGATACGTTACGAACACAGCATTATCATGAAATCATAGTACTTCATCAAAACAATTCATATATGTCAGGTCGTGAGGTGAGTTTGTTGCGGGAGTAGCATCGCCAAAAAAATACAGCTTACTAATTTGGCGCTACTAAGCAGCTATGGATTTTTTATGCCTTGTTTTCAATACAGCACAACATCCGAATTAAGGCGAGTTTTCTATAGCTTGTTTAATTGCACTTTGGCCCAAGATAAATCCCTTTCTAAAACAAAACGCTGCTTTAATTCAGGATCAAAACAAACCAGTGTCACCCAACCATTACCGAAGAGTTTTTGCAGGATATCTTGCTCACGCACGATGCGCTCGATAACATCTCTGGGCGCGTGAACAATGGTCATAAGGCGCGTGGGTTGGTGATAGGCTTGCTCATCAGATGAATAGACAGATTGCAGCGGCAGGCCATTCATCAAATCGCTGGCATTGCCCTGCATTATGCCGAGCTTACCGGTAATATTTTTGGTGATTTTACTGCCGCCGCCATAGGCCACATTATCAAGTGTTGAAAATAGATATTGGCTGTTAATCCACTGCGCAACAACCATCGGCGCAGTCAGAATAGTCGTTAAGGCACTACCATCCGCATCTTTTTCCCATTCGTAAGAGTGCAAAAAGGCGCGCCCCTCCAGATCAATATCTTTCGTCATGCGTCTGGGGCCAATAATAAAGGCAGCATTGCGCGCTAGCCCCCATTCAGCGCGTACCTGCGCCCAGTCTTTAGAGCGCAAGGCAGCGTGTTGCGACGCGTTAGAAGGCTTTGTCCCAAGCTCGCCGCACCGCCAAAGCGTGTTTTGGGCGCAGGCGTCATGTAGATCGGCTTTAAGGTTTTCTAGGGCTTTGTCATGTATGCGCGGCATATCGTTATCAAATATCTCCACCGCATCTGTGGTCGTGTTGTGTTCGGCGGCCATGAAATAGGTTGAGGCAGGAATGTCGATGCCGTCTTTTTTAAGAGCCTCTCTAACCTGTGGCTCATTTAAAATTCCCGCTAAGATACGTGCATTTGGTGCACCATGCCGCCCGCCACATGCGCCGCAATCAAGCGATGATGCATAGGCGTTATTTTGTGTCGTGCTGCCATGGCCACAAAATATAACCAGCGGCGCAAAGTTATCAGTCAGACCCATCATTTTTAGAGCACCACCAGCAAAGCTGCACTGGTCCTCAAATGGAATGGATTCTATCGATGTTTGCACATCAAAGGATGGATTGATCAGCGCAGTCGCTTTGTCTTTGATCTTATTCGCAAAATCGGGCGCGATGCTACGCATACCCATCCATAAACCGCTCAATGGGCCTAAGGTTTCAACCAAGGCAAAAGTGGTGGTGAAATTATATTTTAGTGATTGATAAAGCCGCTTGAGCCCTTGCTGCCTGTCATGTCCGCTTTGGCATGCATCATGTCCGCAAACCGGGCTTTCCTTTATATGATGCGCGGGTTTGAGCAAAACGGGGCATGAATGATAGCTCTCACCGCTAATCTCGTTTTCAATGCTGACAGGTACGCCGAAGAACCCAGCAAAGCCAAGAGTTTCGTATGCACCTTGCGCTTCTATTGCGCGGCGGAAAGGTTCGGAGCGGACATCGATGCAAAAGACAAGCTGGGCGTCGGCCTGCTCAATTACCACCTTTTTAGGGTGTGATAATCTGTCCAACAAGACCGCGCGGTATTTGTGTTCATGCTGTTCTATATCGGACACCACGTCCGTTATATCCGCGTTTTCAAGAGCGTCTTGATGCCATTGCAAAAGCTCTTTTGCCTCAGGCCAGACAAGGCAGGTCAGGATCAAGCGCAGCGCGAGAAAATCGTCATGTGTAACGGGGTGCTCATTGTTTTGATCCTGCGTATCCGCCCAGTTCACGCGGTATTGCACATGCCCAGCCCAGCCAGGGAGTGTTGTGAGCATAAGGGTTAAAAAATCCGTGTGATGGTCTTTAGATATGCCCAAATGTAAAAGACATTCAGCGATAATCGCTTGCGGCGCGTCAGGTAGATTCTTCAGCCACTGCACATTGTTTTTATTGACGCTTTTATCAAAAGGCAGGAGCATCAAGATTGAGCTAAAAAGTCCCTTGCTGCGCCCGGGCATTGAAATTGTGGATTGCCCATTATCAAAATAGGCTTGCAACCACTTGATACTCTCGCGGTTCACATCCTGCATTGGCTTGGGCAAAGCGTCTTGTTGAAAAAAGGCTTGGCCTTGTTTCAGCGCATCTTCGAAGGGCAGGTCTTCAAACCCCGAAAGCGGGTTGACGGCAATCAGATTTTTCAGCGGCCAGAAAGGCGCGATTTTTGACCAGCTCTGCGTGATGGCAGTATCAAGCGTGTTTTCCTCGATAACTGGCGTATCTATAATATCCAAATCAGGGTCATTCAATTTTTGTACATTTAACATGATGTTCTCCTTAATATTGATACTGGTTTTTATGAGCCGTGATTGTTTTTGCGTGCGGCTGCATCACATTAAGCGGCGCGAGCGCTGCTTCTAGCATATGAACGCTAAACCCGTATAACGTGCCCATAAGCGCGGTTGCAATAAAAGCGAAAGGGAACATTTTCAAGGCCGCATCTTTTAGCAGCGGCATCGCAAATTGCGCGCCTGCGATAAAAGCGATAGCGATAAGAATAAGTGTTGTATCTCCGGCGAATAAAGCCTTGCCGCTGATCAGCATAAAGCCAGCCGCTCCAGCCAATCCACACAATAGGGAAAGCGCGAAGGCTTTTATTGAGGGTGGGTATTGCAAATCAAGCCGCTTTTCCTGCGCCGCGCCGCCTGATGCAAGGAAGAGATAAGCCTTAAACAAACCATGCCAACATAAATGCGCAACAGCCGCAGGGAATAACCCCATGCCGCATTGCGCAATCATAAAGCCCATCTGCCCCATAGTGGAACAGGCCAACATGCGCTTGATGTCGCTTTGCATCAGCTTCCACAGCGTACCGAGGAAAGCGGTGATAAGACCAAGGATGAAAATCAGTGTCAGCATCTCTGGCATGGCAAAATAAAGCAGTGCGAACTTGGTGAGTAAAAATCCGCCACCATTGACAAGGCCAGCATGCATGATCGCCGATACAGGCGTTGGAGAGTTAAGAGAGCTGGTAAGCCATTTGTGAAACGGCCAGAGCGCAGATTGCGTCATCGCGGCAATCAATATCAAGGATAAGGCAATACCCAGAGTGGTGGGGGCATAATTTGCACTTAACAAACCCTGCACCGTCGTTTGACCAGAAGAAAACGCGAGAAGCCCTAAAGCCGCGCCCAAGCACACAAAGCCAAACCCAAAGGTTTTGGCTGCCAATATGCCCGACTGCTTTGCCGCCTGCCAGTTTGATTTATAGATAATCAGCCTAACAAGCAGTGCGTTGCTTGCCAGCCATGCGCCCAAAAATAGCGCGATATTATTGGCGCTAACCATGACAAAGACCGACGCTGCCATACAGGTCAAAAGAACAAAGAAGTTACGATATTGGCTGTCGCCTACTAAATAGCGGCTCGCGAAAGCGCCAACCGCGATCGCGACAAAACCAACCAGCCCCATCATGATCAGCGATAGGGCGTCTATGTGAAATAAGGATGTTATAAATTCTGCGCTCATGTTCTTACCTTTTAAGAATGACTTTTTATGATCTCTTGCCAAAATATAAAATTATTAAATATTAGTAAAACGAGTAGTTTTAATATAATATATTTAAAAAACTCATAGTTAGTCTGAGGTCAAAAATGCCGTTTAATATCGATTCCCTCCTTTTGAAAAGCTTCGTAGCGATCGCGGAAACAGGAAGTTTCAGCCGTGCCGCCGATATCGTTGGCAGAAGCCAGTCAGCGGTGAGCTTGCAAATCAAAAAATTAGAAGAGGGGCTGAAATGTCCGTTATTTGAACGCAGCACGCGCAATATTACCCTGACCGACGAGGGGGAGATATTTCTAGGCTATGCCCGCCGGATGATAGAACTTCAATGGGAAGCCTTTAGCCGCCTCAACGAACCAGAAGTGCGGGGGGAGATTACCTTCGGTGTACCAGAAGATTTTGCCACACATTACTTGCCCGGCATCTTGTCTGATTTCGCCAAACATCACCCGCATGTGCAGCTTCATGTAACCTGTGATTTAACGTTAAATCTCATGCAGGGTTTCCAAAAAGGTGACCTTGATATCGTATTGGTGAAACGCGACCCAGAGACGGTTAAAGGCGGCACAAAAGTGTGGCGCGAGCCCTTGATATGGGCGGCTTCTGAGCATTATCAAATAAAAGATATCATCCCACTCATTTTATCACCACAGCCATGTATCTATCGTGCCAGAGCAATAAGCGCATTGGATCGTATGAACACGCCATGGCAAATTTCTTACACCAGTCCAAGCCTAGCCGGCACGATTGCCGCCGTAAAAGCGGGGCTTGGCGTGACAGTTTTGCCAGCCAATATGGTCCCGCACGGGCTTGTACCACTAAGAAGGAATTTAAATCTCCCGCGTTTGGCAGATTCTGAAGTCGCTCTTTTTAAAAGAGAGCGTCTTTCCGAAGCTGGAAAAGTTTTAGCAACGCACATTACAAAATCGTTAGAACAAAATATTCACAATGAAAGGGAGTGAGAAGGCTACAATATAATGGTAACGTTTTCTGTGCCGAAGCCAAAAGCAAAAATATTACAAAGAATATCAATAATGTGAAGCAAATTGGCTCAGCGTGGTTGATACAGTTCGAACGCAGTATTATCAAGAAGTGTTGATCCTGCTTAATAATTTTCCGAAGTATTTAGATAAATAGCAATGCATAGCCTCTTAAAAACTCCAAAACAACGGAATAACGATCATCGCAACAATCAGCATAATGATATTCAACGGTACGCCTATTTTTAGGAAGTCCTTGAATTTATAACCGCCTGCGGCGTAAACGAAGGTGTTAGTCTGATAGCCTATCGGTGTAGCGAAGCTGGCCGAGGCTGCGAACATCACGGCGACAATAAAGGGGCGCGGATCAAGTCCTAGCGTGGTGGCTAGCCCGATAACAATCGGCGTCATGACAATCGCCACGGCATTGTTGGTGACTATTTCTGTTAAAATCGATGTTAAAAGATAAACGATTGCCAGAATAACAATCGGGCCAAGCGGCTCCACAAGCTCAACTGTATGCTTGACTACAAGCTCCATAGCGCCAGTGTTTTCCATCGCTGCGCCGACCCCCAGCATCCCGAAGATCAACAGCAATATACGCCAATCAATAGTTTTATAGGCGCGCTCTGCCGTAACACAGCCGCTCAAAATGACCACGAGAGCACCTAAGAAAGAAAGTCCTGCAATAGGCATGATGTTTAGAGCACTTAGCGCCACGACCGCCAGAATGGTAATAATGGCAATCGGAGCGCGGCGTGTATCTAGATCACGCTGACGAATTTGTGAAGCGCTTAATATTTGCTCAATCTCGAATAGTTTTGTGAGCTCATCCTCTGGCCCTTCAAGGAATAGCGTATCGTTTTCACGTAAAACCGTATTGCCGATATCGCCCGTGATGTTCTTATCCATCCGGTGCAAGCCAATTATAAAACAACCGTAACGGCGGCGCAGGCGTAAATCGCGCACTTTTTTGCTAATCATGTCGGAGCCTTGTGAAATCAAGCCTTCAACAACAATCACCGAGCGTGCTGGTAGCGATTCAGATAAATGTGTGCGCTCAGGATCAAATTCCACGCCGATGTGTTTTTTAAGCTCAATCAGTTGGTCTCGGTCTGCCTTGAACACTAAACGGTCACCGGCCTCTAGTGGAATATCGCGCAACGGCGAAACCCGTTTCGGCTTTACCAATTCTTCATCTGCTGTCTTACGGATATTGGATAAAAGAGCTGTTATGCTGTCACTCATACCTAAGCGATTGCCGCGCTCTCGTCTGACCAGATCAATAATCTCGTAACTTTCGCTATCGGTAAACTGTACCTCATTAAGCGTTTTTCCAATCAGTGGGGAGTCTGCGGTAATAACCGCCTCTGCGACAAAACGTTTACGTTGCGCCGGATCTTCAATTTCATCTTTCGGCGGCATCCGGTCAGGCAAGAGGAAACGCCCCACCAATCCCATGTAAAGCATTCCTGCCACCACAAAACATAAGCCGGGCAGGGTGATTTCAAACATGCCAAAAGCAGGTTGGCCATATTCACGCGCAATGCCATCTACCAGAATATTTGTCGATGTCCCAATCAACGTACACGTACCGCCCATAATCGCGGCGTATGATAACGGGATGAGATATTTTGACGGGTAGTGTTTAAGCTTTTGCGCTAGCGTGATGACAACGGGCGTTAAAATGATAACAACGGGCGTATTGTTCATGAAAGCGGACACAATCACGACAATCGCAATCAAAGCCGCAATGCCTTGGATGTCACTTTTCCCCGACATGCGAAGCAAAAAACGACCCATGGCATCGACTACGCCCGTACGGTCAAGCGCCGCACTGATGACAAACATACAAGCAATCGTAATTGGCGCGCTATTGGAAAAGACATTCAACATATCACCTGTGCTAATAGCACCAGTTAATAAAAGCGCGCCCATTCCTGTTAAGGCTACAATATGTGGCCCGACACGTTCACGAATAAAAGCTGCGAATACAGCTGCTAAAACGAGAAATGTAAAAGTAATATTAAAATCTTCCAGCATTTATTCCTCACGATTTTCACAGGTTATTTCTTTTTTATTAAGCACTTAACACGTCGACATAAATAGAGTACTTTGAAAATATACTCAATTTCCTATTGAATTACTAGGATTTAAAGAATGATATCCAATAAGGCTAAATATGCCTTGAAAGCGATGACGATTTTAGCGCGTCATCACAGCAAAAAAATGCAGGCAAATGCAATTGCCGAGGAAGGCCAGATTCCCTATAAATTTTTGGAGGCCATTCTTGCGGAGCTAAAGAACCGCGGGCTGGTGATTAGCAAGCGCGGCGCTTTTGGCGGTTATGTTTTGGGTGAGGAGCCCGAAGAAATAACCGCAGGCGATATTCTGCGCGTGATAGACGGTCCTATTGCTCCGCTACGATGTGCTAGTGTTAGTGGCTACCAGCCTTGTGATGATTGCGAAGGCGAAGAGATCTGTGCAATTCGAAATGTGATGATGGATGCGCGCATTGCATTGTCAAATGTGCTGGATCAAAAAACGCTCAAAGATATGGCTAAATTTGAGAGGGGGCGGAAGGAAAGTATTTTTGATGAATAGCGGGAAGTTAAATCATACAAATCACCCCATCTTTAAAGGAATGCTTTTTCATCCATTGCGTTTACCCATTGTGCGAGCAGCTTAAACCGCAGCTTAATAATATTAAGCTACAATGAGGTAATTATGATGAGGAAAATAAATTTTTATTTTTCAATGGGATAAAAATGATGGCGCAGCGTTCTTGATACAGTTCGAACACAGCATTATCATGAAATTATAGCGTTGTATGAAAACAATCCTTTCGCGTTATGTCGTGGGGCGACCTAATTGTGGGAGTAGGGTTGTCTTCGGGTAGCTCTTAACTCACTGTAAGGTAATGAAAATCACTCCGCCTCTCAAAATAATGCGTGCCGATTATGTGCATCAAGTTTGGGCTTAAAAAATAAAATTAAGGGCTTATCTTTGCGGAGGCGACCAATCACTTTTAGAGGAATTGCGGTTGCTTAGCTCAAAAGCTAGCCCTAAAGCAACGCCGACGCCAATGGCAACGGTTAAGTCAACAACAACGGTTAGGGCCATTGTTAGCAGTAAAAGAAACTTATCACGGCTTGACCCCGTCGCATATTCTCCCCATTTCTTAGGCTCACTCATATTCCACGCTGTAATCATTAAGAGAGCAGCAAGGGCGGGCATGGCTAAATACCCTGCCAAAGGTGCTGCAATCAGCATAACCAGCAAAATCACAGCAGCGTGCACAATACCTGCCACGGGGGTTTTTCCACCTGCTCTTACATTCGTTGCTGTGCGTGCAATGGCACCTGTAGCGGGCAGTCCTGCAAAAAGAGCGGAGCCGATATTGGCGATCCCCTGCGCTAGTATTTCCGCATTTGGGCGATGTTTACCATCCGACATCCTATCTGCCACCATTGCCGACAAAAGAGACTCAACGCCCGCCAGAAAGGCAATTACAAAAGCAGACGGCAAGAGTTCGATAATTCGGTCAACAGACATGGATGGAAGCTTAGGCCACGGCAGCTGGCTTGGTAGTTCACCAAAACGCGAGCCTAAAGTGTCTACAGATAAGCCTGAGAAATAAACAAGAGCTGAGCCAGCTCCCACGGCAACTATAAGACCGGGAAAGCGCGGGAAAAAATGCTTTAAACTGACAATCAATCCAAGTGTTAAAGCAGAGACGGCAAAAGCAGAAACTTGAAAGCTGTCTCGGCCTTCCCACAGCACCGGAATTTTTTCAAGAAATTCGGCGGGGACATGCACTAAAGAAAGTCCTAGGAAGTCCGGTAGTTGGCTCGTTGCAATAACAATGGCAATCCCAATGGTAAAGCCGCTTACCACCGCCTCGGGCACATATGATATTAAACGTCCCGCTCGAAAATACCCCGCGACGAGCAAAATAATCCCCGCCATAAAGGTGGCAAGGACAAGTCCGTCATATCCATGATCGGCAATAACACTAAAAACGACAACTATGAACGCTCCTGTGGGGCCTCCAATTTGGACTCGGCTTCCCCCAAAAAGAGACACAAGAGACCCAGCAACAATCGCCGTCACCAATCCTGCTTCTGGCTCTGCACCAGAAGCAATGGCAATCGCCAAGCTTAATGGCAAAGCCACCATCGCGACAGTTATGCCCGCTATTAAGTCGGCTATAAATTGTGATTTGTTATATGTTTTAATGGTTGTGATTATTTTTGGTTGGCGCATCTTAATCCTCTATTATTAAGCTATTATCATTGTGTTCCTCTAGCCTATCAATTGCAATTTTTTGAGATTTTTTCTAACTCATGTAGAAAACCATCTTGAAATCAGACATCAAAACTAAGCATCTCCGCGGGAGATAATATCCGCAGCGCAGTCATACAAAAAACTAATATTTTTTGTGTTTTAATGAATTCTTCAGAGGAGAGGGGGAGGGCTGATGTTTAAGCTCATAAAAACAAGAAAAAACAGCTCGTTGAAATGAGCGCTTACATTCGCGGCACGAAAATGAGGGTTTTGAGCTTGTACATTAATATTTGACTTAATATCAATGTCTTGGAAGACGATGGCTCCTCGGGCCGGATTCGAACCAGCGACCAAGTGATTAACAGTCACCTGCTCTACCACTGAGCTACCGAGGAACACTAACGTGGTATGTGGGCATTGTTATGCTTAACTCGATAATAATTGTCAAGCACCCAAATTAGAAGAATTGACCTTTAAGTTTTAACTGGCCAAATCATAGACAATAAATTTGACATATAGTTATTAAAAAGTGTATAAAACTGCATCTTTTAATAACAGCTTACGCGCAATGAGGCATACCAATGAGTAATGTAATCACATCCAGACTTCCAGCAGCAGCAGTACTTCTCGCAACCGCTTTAACAGCAAGTGCAGCAAGTGCGGTAACGCAAGGGCCAGAGCTAGACACTTTCCCATTAGCTGATAGCGACATCACTATGACCACCACAATCACTGAAACCGCCTTATCTTTGGGTGGCTATAATTATTGGGAAGAAATTAGACCCTCCACTAAAACTGCATTTGCTCTTGCCTATACCTCAACAACATTCACACCGAAGTTTTGGGATGGGATCAAAGAAGCACAACAAGCCCGCGCTGCGGCAGGAAAAGCCTTAGCAGATTCAGTAATTACAAATTTAGGCACCGACAAAGACGGTGATACAACTTACCGTGTCTCCGCTCCAGAAGGCGCTAATATGTCTATCCACACGCCATTCACAGGCACCCAAGTCCGAGATGGGAGTGACACATATATTGTGAAAGGTGAACTTGGCGAAGAAGTTATAACATTCAAGCCGCTTGATATCTCTGCATATACAATTGAGCAAGTTAGACCTCATCCAGCTGGTCTTTATGAGGTGGGTGATGTTGTTAATTTGGGCGCAGAAATTGATAAAGGAAAAAGAAAAGGAAGCGAAAATGCACGCTTCTTTCTTACTAACGATGAATTAAACATAGGCATCGGCTTTCCTCAGCTTCAAGAGGGCGATAATGTTCAAGGAACATTTGTTGTTATTAAAGATGCGAACGGCCAAGAGACAAAAATAGATGTTACCAACTTCATCATGGATGCAGAGCGTATGGCGGCATTGAATGTAAAGCCAGGCGGCGATGGAAAAATGCCTGAGGATTACATCGTTGTTGCTATCACTGAGGGATCTGACGGTGTTTTAAAACAGATACACGAGGCCCTTGCGCAACCAGGCGCCAACATACATTTCGTGGCTGAATCAACGCAAGGTGGTCGCGTTACAACTGAGGCAACACCATTCGGAACTGAATGGACGAAAGATGTCGTTTTGGGCAATCAATTGATTACTGACGGCGTAAATCATAAGTTGCCTATGTCAAAAGATTTTTCGGTCTTAGCGTCTGTAAATTTCACCTTGGATGAAACTGTTAATCATGAGATTACATCTTGTGAATATTTAGGCATATCAGCCGATAAGATAGCAGGTCACGATTATTTCATTGGAAATCTTGAAGGGTTTAGCGGCCCATACCCAAGAGACCATAATGTCATTTTCGCAACGGAAAAAGGCACAGATCATGTTATCGCAGTGGGCGCACCGTATATGTGGGGCGTTAACACTGAAAATGCAGCTAACGAGGGAATTAAATGGTCAATGACAGGCTCATTTGAAAATGTTGCCTTAACGTTGACGCCCGAAGATTTGCGTCAAATTACGCATGGATGCACAAAAGACAATAATGGAACATCTCCGCCCCCTTCAGTAACATACGGCAACGGCACACCTGGCGGCTTCACGACAACGTCATTAGCCGTAGCAGGTCTAACTGATACTGGCGGCGGTCGCTCCGGCGGTGGATCATGGTGGGACACAACAACAACTACCACCACCACAACGACAACAAAAACACCATCTCCAGTAGATGGTCCGGCTTCTCTAATTGGAATTGTAACTGGTGTCGGTGCACTCGCGGCTTGGAGCGCAGCGAATAGAAATAAACAGCCAAAGATGACATCAAATAATTTCGGCGGCGCACTTAGAGACTCAACAAGCGAAAAAGCGATATCAGCTGCATTTACGGCTGCAAATGATTACAAATCCGGTGACACTTGGTTGCCTGAAAATGTGAGAGATAATAAAGCAGAACTTCCAACGGCTCCTTATAAACCCGCATTCATGGAACTAGCCGCTTAAATCCCAATCAAAACCATTCAAAAGCCCCTCAAAACCATGAGGGGCTTTTTATTTGCGTGATACCTTATTGACTTCACACGTGAAAATAATCTAAACCTTGAAGGCAATCATAAATGAGGCGCGATGGCAGAGTGGCTATGCAGCGGATTGCAACTCCGTGTAGACCAGTTCGATTCTGGTTCGTGCCTCCACCGATTGCATAACAAACGAAATTATATCGCCTAACGCCTCAAAAATTGCTAAGGTTATGCCATGCCAAATTCTGCACCCGATTACAACCAAGCCCGCAAAAACATGGTCGATTGCCAAATCCACACATCCGGCGTGGTGCATATTGGGTTGCTCAATGCGTTTGAAAACGTGCCGCGCGAACTCTTCGTCCCCGAAACCCTAAAGGGAATCGCATATTACGATGAGGAAATCGCACTCGGCAAAGGGCGCTTCCTGCTTGAGCCGCTAACCCTCTCAAAAATGCTACAAGCCGCCGACCTAAAGGAAAGCGATGTTGCCCTCGATATCGGCGGCGCTACGGGATATGGCGCGGCCATCCTGTCGCCAAATGTGACAACCATCATCGCAATTGAAAACAATGATGATTTAATCGCGGGCGCGGAAAAAAACTGGAACGACCTTGGTGCGAATAATATTGTGCCCATCAAGGCAAGATTAACGACAGGCGCGCCCGATAAGGGGCCATTCGATGTCATCATCATGCACGGCGCTGTCCCTGAAATTCCGACCAACATCACCGCGCAACTCGCGCCGCATGGTCGTCTATTATGTATCGTAAAACACCCCGGTGAAAAGATCGGCCACGCAACTTTGGTGCAAAGCCTTGGCGAGAATCAATTTTCATCATATACTCTATTTGAGTGTGCATCTGGCTATATCGACGGTTTCGCACCCAAACCCACCTTTAGCTTCTAAGGATTCGCATCCCTAGCAAGCCATCACGGTAAAATATATTGACGTTAATGTGGATAGGATGGCGCATAGCCCCTATGCCCCTTTGACAAGACTAATTTGATGCGTGACACTAAAAACGTCAAACGCTTGAAGGATTTAAACAGTTAGTATGGCTGACGAAGAGACCAAAGAAGAAGAACCATCAATCGAAGAAATCTTGGATTCGATTCGTCAAATTATCTCCGATGACGATGATGATGACGGCGATGACTCGCCTGCCGATGTAGCCGAAGACGCGCCAAATGATGAAGATGACGAAGATGATATCATCGACCTCAATGATCCCGTAGACGAGCCAATCGAAGAGCCAGCCCCTGTCGAGGAAGAGCCAGAACCCGAACCAGAATTACCGCCAGAGCCAGAGAGCGTTGAGGACATATTCGGTGATACAGATGCCGATGATGATTTTGATATGCTCGCCGAAGCGGAAGCTGAGCCAGAACCAGAGCCAGAACCAGAAATCGACATTTTCGCCGAAGATGACAGCGACAATTCAGATGATGACAATGACAACATCCTCACCGGCATCGCCGAAAGCGCGGCAATGGATGGATTCGAAAAATTGGTCAAAAAAACCGCTGTGGAATATAACGGCATCACGATCGAAGAAATTGTCCGCTCTGAACTAAAACCACTCCTGCGCGAATGGCTCGATGATAATCTTCCATCCATGATCGAACGCCTCGTCAAAGAAGAGCTCGAGCGTGTGTCAAAGCGTGTCCTCGGCGACAACTAAACCGCCGCCGAAATAACCATAGAACCACCAATTTCCCACCAAAACATTGACAGTTTCCCTGCATGGGGTAAAACACTCTTGAACATTGAATAAGGGTTAGTTTTCATGGCACTGGATAAGAATTTTAATTTCAAAGAAATCGAAGAACCTCTCTATAAAAAATGGGAAGATAGCGGCGTTTTCCAACCCGATCTCGAATCCGGCGCAAAACCCTATACAATCATGATGCCACCACCCAACGTCACCGGTTCATTGCATATCGGTCACGCCCTTAATCACACACTTCAAGACATCTTGATCCGTTACAATCGTATGAAAGGCCGCCAAACCCTATGGCAACCTGGAACCGACCACGCCTCCATAGCCGTCCACATGGTGCTCGAAAACCAACTCAACAAAGAAGGCACAAGCCGCGAAGAATTAGGGCGCGAAGCCTTCATGGAACGCGCATGGAAATGGAAAGAATTTTCCGGCAACACCATCACCTCACAACTGCGCCGCCTCGGCACAACACCCGATTGGTCGCGTGAGCGCTTCACCATGGATGACGGCCTCTCCAAAGCCGTCCTAAAAGCCTTCGTTGAGCTACACAAAAAAGGGCTGGTCTACCGCGCTGAACGCCTCGTCAACTGGGACCCCGAACGCCAAACCGTGATCTCCGACCTTGAAGTGATTCAAAAAGAGCAAAAAGGCAACATGTGGCACATCCGCTATCCCATCGAAGGGGAAACGGAAACCTTCATCACCGTCGCCACAACCCGCCCCGAAACCATGCTCGGTGACACTGCTGTCGCTGTCCACCCTGATGACGAGCGCTATAAGGACATCGTCGGCAAAAGCGTAATCCTGCCAATTACGGGCCGCATGATCCCGATCATCGCCGATGAATATTCCGACCCCGAAAAAGGCTCCGGCGCGGTTAAAATCACACCCGCCCACGATTTCAACGATTTCGAAGTCGGCCAACGCAACAATCTGGAGATGATCAGCGTCCTCAACGAGCGCGCCCAAATCGTCGCCCGTGAAGACATCCCAAGCGAGTATCACGGCCTCGACCGCTACGACGCCCGCAAAGCCATTCTCAAAGAACTTGAAGAATTAGACCTCCTCGTGGAAGTTGAAAGCATCAAAAACACAATACCCGTGGGCGAACGCTCCGGCGTTGTGATCGAACCCTTCATGACCAAGCAATGGTTCGTCGACACACCAACACTCGCCAAACCCGCCGCACAAGCCGTGCGCGATGGCCGTACAAAATTCGTGCCGCAACAATACGAGAACATGTATTTCGCATGGGTCGATAACCAACTCCCTTGGTGTATTTCCCGCCAACTCTGGTGGGGCCATCAAATCCCCGCATGGTATGACGAAGAGGGCAATATCTACGTCGCTGAAAACGAAGAAGACGCGCGTAAGCAGGCGGGCGAGGGCGCAACCCTCACGCGCGATGCCGATGTCCTCGATACATGGTTCTCATCTGCCCTATGGCCGTTCTCCACGCTCGGCTGGCCGGATAAAACACCAGAACTCGCCGCGCATTTCCCTGGTGATGCATTGGTGACAGGATTCGACATCATCACATTCTGGGTCTCGCGCATGATGATGTTCTCACTCTTCCTCATGGACGAGGTCCCCTTCAAAGACGTCTATATCCACGCCCTCGTGCGAGATTCCAAAGGACAAAAAATGTCCAAGTCCAAAGGCAACGTCTTGGATCCATTGGACTTGATCGAAAAATACGGCGCAGATGCCCTTCGCTTCACACTCTGCGCGCTGTGCTCACAAGGGCGCGACATTCGCCTCGCCGAAGATCGCCTTGAAGGCTACCGCAATTTCGTAACCAAACTCTGGAACGCATCCAAATATGCGGAAATGAACGCCTGCGAAATTGATCCATCGTTCGATCCAACATCCGCAACCTATACCCCCAACAAATGGATTATTGGCGAGGTCAGCAAAGCCGCAGACAGCTTCGAAGAAGCCCTTGGGCAATATCGCTTTAATGACGCCGCAAATGGCCTCTACCACTTCGTATGGGGCACATTCTGCGATTGGTATCTCGAATTCACAAAGTCATCCCTCACCAACGAAGATGAAAACGCAGGCGAAATTCGCCAAACCACCGCATGGGTGCTCCAGCAAATCTACATCCTGCTAAACCCCATCATGCCATTCGTCACCGAAAACCTATACGCGCAACGTGTAAGCAATGAAAACCTTGTGATCGGCATGAGCTGGCCTGAATACGACCAATCCCTCACCAACGCAGTATCTGCCGAAAAAATGGATTGGTTGATTCGCATCATCAGCGAAATTCGTTCCGTCCGCGCCGATATGAATGTGCCCGGCGGCGCAAAAATCCCGTTGATGGTCAAAGATGCGTGCGATGAAACTAAAGACGGATTCAATACCTTCGATGAAATCTTAAAGCGTATGGCACGCCTCGAAAGCATTACATTTGTTGACGAACCACCAAAGGGCGCAATTCAGGCCGTCGTAGACAAAATCACCCTCATCCTGCCAATCGCCGATATCATTGATTTGGATGCGGAAAAAGATCGCCTCAAAAAGCAATTATCAAAGCTAGAAGATGACATTAACAAAGTCTCACAGCAGCTTGATAACAAAAACTTTGTTGAACGCGCGCCCGCCGAAGTCATTGCCGAAAAAGAAGAACAACGCGAAGCCGCCAAAGCCACCCACGAAAAAATCAGCGCGGCATTGCAACAGCTTGAAGCGGCTTAGTTTTTGACATAATTTGAAAATCTAACTATAAAAATACACTTATGATAACAGGTGTTAATAATAGAATATTACGAGAGCGCTTCTCTCTGTGCTGTGCAACACAAGCAAGCTCTCCATTCAAAGACATTGCAATGGTCGGAGCTATGCCTGATCCTTCAAGAGCTTCAGGGCTGTCGGAAAATGACGACTTTTTTGCGGATAAAGTATTCAGCGCGTTAAAAAAGTTAGGGTATGCGCCGCCAGCTGATTTCAACGCAAAAATAATAAATATAAACGCGGATTATGGCGGTGGAGATTACCTGTCTCCAAAGCTCTTTGATAAATTCGATGTTTCAATATTCAATTACATTCTAAGAACACGAACTGACACGCAGTTTTTAGTAAGAAGCCAAATTGAAGAAACCATGCCCAGCCCCCATGAGCTTAAAAGCGCTGATCCTTGGCTGGAAGCTGCGCTAAGGCGAAAATCGAAATTACTTGTTACATTTGGGCGAGAAGCCATAGAAGTCTCTCCCTCTGATTTTGTCGGCGATCACTTTGCCCGTGGAAAATCGCCTTATACATTGCTTCATACCGAAGCAATACCATTAGGTGCACATATGCCCAACGATGGGGCCGCCATGAACGTCATGATCCACCGCGACTACCAATAAAAAACCCGCATGAACGGCGGGTTTTCAAATAGATAGAAAGTTTGCTTAACCTTATTTCTTATCTTCGGCTTTTTTCTCTTCGGCTTCAACAAGGCCAAAATTCCCGAAACGCTTCTCGAACTTGGAAAGCTGTCCTTTTTCAACAACCTTACCAGTACCACCTTGCCAAGCAGGGTGCGTCAACGGATCCACATCAAGCTTGAGAACGTCGCCCTCTTTGCCCCATGTGCTGCGTGTTTTATATGTTGTACCATCTGTCTGTTGAACAGTAATCTCGTGGTAATCTGGGTGTACATCAGCTTTCATAGCTTTAAATCTCCTAAATTCTGTGGCTTTATAACCATCCTAGAGATGAATTACAAGAGATTTTTGACATGAATTGGTGGCAACCCCATAACTTTGAACAAAAAAGCGCCTATCTGCGCATCCGCGCGCAGATCATAAAGGGCGTTCGCCGCTATTTCGAGGAACAAGATTTCACGGAAGTACAAACGCCGATCCTGCAAATCATGCCGACACCAGACACGCATATCCACGCCTTCGAAACCACCAAACTCAGCCATAGCCTTAAGCCCATGCAAACACTCGGCCTCCACACATCCCCCGAAATCGCCATGAAAAAACTATTGGTCGCAGGGCAGGGCGAGGGCATGAACGGCTTTATGAACCGCATCTACCAAATCTGCCCCGTCTTTCGTAACGCCGAAGGAGGCACGCGCCATTCTTGTGAATTTACCATGTGTGAATGGTATCGCACGGACGCCGATTACACCGCCATGATGGATGATTGCGAATCACTCATCAAATCCTTGGGCTTTACCCATTTCGGCGCGTGCGCGCTGCAAAGCGATTGGCAGCGCCTATCCGTTGCCGATGCCTTCACGCAATACGCCGATATCGATTTAGAGCCGCTCTTAAACGACACCGACGCGTTCAAAGCCGCCACAGATGTCCGCACCAGCGAAACCGACACATGGGAAGACATCTTCCACGCGGTCATGGCCGAAAAGATCGAGCCATATCTAGGGCAGGGCGCACCAACCATTCTCTATGATTATCCCATCTGCATGGCCGCCCTCGCACAAAAAGCGAATGACCCACGCTTTGCCGAACGCTTTGAGCTGTATATAAGTGGCGTAGAGCTAGCCAATGCATTTTCCGAACTCACCGACGCATCCGAACAACGCACCCGTCTAGAGGCAGATATGGCGCATAAAAAGGCGCTCTACGGCATTGATGCGCAAATTGATGAGCAATTCCTGCGCGCGTTAGAATACGGCATGCCCACATCTTCCGGCTGCGCCCTCGGGTTAGACCGCCTCGTCATGCTGGCCTGCGATACTGATAATATTGAAAACGTGCTCTGGACTGCTAAACCATAATTCTATTTGTCATTGCGAACGAAACGAGGCAATCCATTAGCAATTCTTTCCGATGGATAAAGGGCTGGATTGCAGTGTCGCAGAGATATCCTCCCAATGACAGTCATAAATAATGAGAAAGAATAGTGATTTTTAAAACCGCGATTTCAAAATTGTACAGCCGCGACTGCGGCTCGCCGACTGTTCGGCGCTTTTATACTAGGGCGAAGCCCGTAAAGGGCAGGGATTGCGCGCCACATTCACCGGATACGCCGTAATCACACGCTGTTTCTGCGGCCCGATTACAACCCGCACGCGCACATCCCCCTCTAACGCTTCTGTCACATAATATCCGTTGCTTTCGCGCTTCCATTGCAAATTATCATTTGCCGCAATTTTACGCGTTACATCCAATATGCGCTTATCATCCCATTCTTCTGGGAATTCGGATTTACATGGCGTGCCTGTTCCATATAAATGTCCGCCTGCGACGCCATCGCCATGAAGGATATGTGCCGCTCGGTCCTTCGAGATAATCACTGGCATCGTCGGCGTCATCACCGCATCGCCATAAGCCTCCGCATCCGATACGGCTTCATTATCCACCAAAATCTCATGTTGCGGCGCAAGAGAGTAATCAAACGCAAAAACCGCCAGCAAAACAATGCCAGCGGTTATAAATGCTATCGTCTTCTTTTTGATGGTCATGTCCGTTTATGCTGCCTCAGACGCTGCTTTTTTACCAACGGAAGCCACATAAATGCGGTCAATCGCCGTGCCAAGCGCAAGATTAAACTCTTCATCGCTCTGTTGGAAACGAAGGTCATTGGTCAACGCACGCGAGAAGCTAGCAATCATACCGTCATTTTGTGAAAGGCGCGAACACGATTCATCCAAATCATACCCACCCGAAAGCGCAACAACGCTCAAAACACGAGGGTGATCAATCAATTCTTTGTAAAAATTGGCTTGCTCGGGCAGGGTGAGCTTAAGCATCACAACACCATTGCCATCCATAATCTGACCAAGATGCTTCAAGATTTCTTCTTTCAAAATCACTTCGCAGTCCGCCTTATCCGCCGCATGAATATTCACTTCCGGTTCGATAATCGGTACAAGACCTTTGGTCATGATTTCCGCACCAACCGCAAATTGCTGATCGACAACCGCCGCAATCCCCGCCGCATTCGCGCTGTTAATCGTCGAGCGCATCTTTGTCCCAAAAATCCCTTTAATCGTCGCACGATCCAAAAGCGCGCTTAGCTCAGGCATAGGCTTCATCAATTGCACGCCGTTTTCTTCATCCGCAAGGCCCTTATCAATTTTCAAAAACGGAACAACATTCAATTCTTTCCAAAGATATTCGGCTGTCGGTGTGCCATCAATCTCGCCATCCATTGTCTTTTCAAACAAAATCGCGCCCAAAACTTTCTTACCGTTAAAAACTGGGGCGGTAATGATGCGGCTGCGCATGGCATGCACCGCGGCAAACATCTCTTCATCACCATTATAAGTATCCGGCTCCACTCCATAATTGGCCAATGCCTTCGGTGTCGATCCGCCACTTTGATCCAACGCCGCAATAAATCCGTTGCCTGCTGAAATTTTGTTAAGTTGTTCGGTGTTCGACATGTGGTTTTCTCCAATTGAAATCATAAAAAAAGGCTATACCCTAATGGTATAGCCAATCAAAGATTGCTGAGCAAGTGGGGAATTATGCAACGTCACGACTGGGCGCAAAGTCGAAATTTGCGACCTGTGCCACGGATGGCGCGGATGCGTTCGCAGAAAACTCACCACGAAGATCGAAAACATTCGCGTTTCCGTCCATCATGTTATTAAGCATTCTTTCAAATGCACTAAAATCAGTTACATTAAGCATCGGTTAAAATACCATCCTCAATCAATTTATTCACTACGCGGTTCTTTGTTGATGCCGACCCTTCATACAGGTCCTTAATCACATCAGATTTCTCCGCGTCTTTCTTTTCATAGATTGCCGAAACAATCTTGGCTTCTCTCAATGTTGGCTTATCCTGTTTTAAAAACCGTGCCAGCCCCATCAAAAAGCCCTGTAAATTCTTATGTCGGCCGCCGAAATACATCAACGCTTCGTTCATTGCGGTTTTCGAATATCCGCAAATCTGAATGGTCTTCGACCGCCCGTCATTGTCACAATCTTTGACCATGACACATCCATAATTAAACAACCAATCAACCTCGCGGTTCACCGCAGATTTATGCAGGCCAAGCCGCTCCATAATGCCGGTTTGCGTTGTGCCGGGATATTGATCGATATCAACCAAAATCATCGCCCGACGCAAAGAAGAAGAGGCATCATTCGCCAAAGCTTCAACCAAACGGTCAATCACAAGACATGCTTTTTGACCGTTCGTCGTCATAGCCTGTCGTGCAAGTTGTGTAACCATGAGGTATATATACGAAAAACCCAAGGATTTTGCAAGAAAAATACGTGTAATCGGCGCTCACCATAAAAAACGGCTCGAAATCATCGTGAAATGAAAATCGAGCCGCATGTCCTCAAGGAGAACGGTTTAGATATTTAGTATGCGTATATTATTGCAATGCGTCAATATTGGCGCGAATCTTATTCATACCCTTCGGCGTGCATCTTAAGCGCCGTATCAATCATGCGGCACGAAAAGCCCCACTCATTGTCATACCACGCCATAACGCGCACGAATCGCCCGTCAATAACCTTCGTTCCGTTTAAATCGAAAATCGATGAATGCGGATCATGGTTGAAATCCGAAGACACACAAGGATCAGAGTTAACCGCCAAAACGCCCTTAAGCTCGCCATTGGCCGCATTGGTCATGATCTCGTTGATTTCCTCCACGCTCGTGTCTCTGCCTGCATCAAACGTCAAATCAACAATCGACACATTCGGCGTAGGAACACGAATGGAAACCCCATCCAATTTCCCTTCAAGCGTTGGCAAAACCTTACCAACCGCTTTGGCCGCGCCCGTTGACGTCGGGATCAAATTCACCGCCGCCGCACGCGCGCGATACGGATCTTTATGCGACGCATCAACCGTGTTTTGGTCACCCGTATAAGAATGGATCGTCGTCATGAACCCTTTTTCAATGCCAATTGCCTTGTCCAGCACATAAGCAACAGGCGCAAGACAGTTGGTCGTACATGACGCATTCGACACAATTTTGTGCTCCGCGGTGATGTCATCATGGTTCACACCATAAACAACTGTAATATCCTCATCCTTACCCGGCGCAGAAATCAAAACCTTCTTCGCGCCAGAGTTCAAATGAAGCGTTGCCCCCTCACGATCTGTAAAACGACCCGTACATTCCATAAGGATATCAACATCTTCCTCCGCCCAATCAATATTTTTGGGGTCACGATTACGAAAACGACGAATAGGCTTACCCGCCAAAATCATCACATTTTCATTATTGGGATCACGCTCAACATCAAATTTCGCACGCCCATGAATAGAGTCATATTTCAAAAGCGGGAAGAACTGCCCACCCGGATCATTCACTGCAACAAGCTTGATATCATCACGCCCGCTTTCCAAAATCGCTCTCGCCACCAGACGCCCAATACGCCCAAACCCGTTAATCGCAACTTTTACTGTCATTTAAAAACTCCTAAAAAATGATCTGATATTTATATAGTTTCTTACCCGCGTGATGCCAACCGCTTCTTCGCCGCTTCAACAACCGCATCCGCCGTAATGCCAAAATGCTTATAAAGTTGATCCGCCGGCGCGGATGCGCCAAAGCTATCCATACCAATGAATGTTGAATGCCCGCCAATAATACGATCCCATCCTTGACGAATACCCGCCTCAACCGCGATCTTCACGCTCTTATTGCAAACCAGCTTTTGGAAATACTCACCATCTTGCTCAAAGAACAAATCCATACACGGAACAGAAACAAGCCGCACCGCAATGCCTTCACCCGTAAGTCTCTCATACGCATCATGCGCAATCTCAACCTCGGAACCCGACGCGAATAAAGTCACATCAGGATCGCCCGCGCTTTCCTTAAGGATATAAGCGCCGCGCGCGACTTTGTTATCGTCTGAATTGTCTCTCAACGTCGGCAAGCCCTGACGCGTGAGCGCAAGGATCGACGGCGCATCCTTTGAATTAATCGCCAATTCCCAACATTCCGCCGTTTCCACACCATCACACGGACGATACGTATAGCAATTAGGGATCGCACGAAGCGCCGCCAAATGCTCAACCGGTTGATGCGTCGGCCCATCTTCACCAAGGCCAATCGAATCATGCGTCATTACATGCACAGCGCGCTGTTTCATCAACGCCGCCAAACGGATCGCAGGGCGCGAATAATCCGCAAACTGCATAAACGTCCCCGCATAGGGAAGCAAACCACCATGCAACGTCAAACCGTTCATCGCCGCCGCCATGCCATGCTCACGCACGCCATAATTCACGTAATTACCTTCGTAATCGTCTTTATTGATAACCTTCGACGCCGCAACTTTAGTATTGTTCGATCCCGTCAAATCCGCAGACCCACCAATCAACAACCACAACGCATCCACCAATTTCTCAAGACACATACCAGATGTCTGGCGTGTCGCTTTTTTCGGCTTATCCGCTGCAAACGAGGCCTTAAGCTCGGCAATCACGGGCGCAATCGCGCCGGAGTAATCCCCCGCAAACGCCTTGGTATGACAGTCTTTCCAATCGGATGCATCAAGACGATCATTCCAATTGATAAATTCCTGCGCTCCTTTTGCGCCAATCTCACGCCAAGCCGACAAGATGTTATCTGGAATCTCAAACGGCGCATGCGGCCAATTCAAATTCTCGCGCGCCCCCTTAATCTCATCTTCACCGAGCGGCGCGCCATGCGCAGACGCGGAACCTTCCTTCGTCGGCGCGCCATATCCAATTTTCGTCTTGCATGAAATAAGGGTAGGGCGGTCAGATTGCTGCGCCTCCGCAATGGCGGATTCAATCTCTGAAAAATCATGCCCATCCACAGTCGCCGTATTCCAGCCATACGCATCAAAACGCGCAGTCGTATCATCAATAAACGTCAAATCCGTCGATCCATCAATCGAGATCGAGTTATCATCATAAAGCACAATCAACTTATTCAAACAAAGATGCCCCGCCAAAGAACAAGCCTCATGGCTAATGCCCTCCATCAAATCACCATCGCCGCACATAACATATGTATAGTGATTGGTAATTTCATCGCCGTAACGACCATTCAAAATCCGCTCCGCCAATGCAAAACCAACAGAATTCCCAATCCCCTGACCAAGCGGCCCTGTCGTAGTTTCAATCCCTGCATCTTGCTCGACCTCTGGGTGACCCGCGGTAATCGCGCCCATCTGACGGAAGTTTTTAAGCTGCTCCAACGTCATCTTCTCATACCCCGTGAGGTAATTGAGCGCATATAAAAGCATCGACCCATGACCGCCCGAAAGAATAAAGCGATCACGATCCGCCCATTCGGGGTTCTTTGGATCAAATTTAAGGAATTTAGAATACAAAACCGTCGCAACATCCGCCATGCCCATTGGCATCCCCGGATGGCCGGAATTGGCGGCCTGCACTGCATCCATCGCCAATGCGCGTATCGCATTCGCCAAGGGTTTCAAATCTTGTTCGGTTTTCGCAACAGCGGCGGCAGTGCTCATGTATCGTGTCTTTCATCTATATTTATTAATATGGGCTTACAATGCAATTTGACGCGCATCGGGTCAAGAGGGCGTAAATAAGAAAGCTGTGGTTATTCGCGAAAAAACGCGCCGTCTTGCTTGACCAATAAAATTAGCGCCTGCTACCTTGAAGTCATTCGAAAATACACTTTTAAGGGGATGCGCATGTCGGCATTACTACAAGCATTGGAAAACCTCAATGGGTCTTTAAACAATCTTGAAAGCTCCGTTACTGGGCTTGAACATAACCTTGCGGGTGAACAACGTGACATGTTCGGCCACCCACCCGCATCCAATGAAAACGACACCGCAATCGACGCCGCCATGGTCGCGCAGCGCTTAGACATCGCCATTGAGCGCGTAGAACAAGTCTTAACCGAAGCCGCATCGGCAACGGCATAAACAATATATATTGAGTATAATAAAAGGGGCATTTCATGGGTGAAGTAAACATAAAAGTCGGCGGCAGAAACTATGGCATCTCATGCCAAGATGGGCAGGAACAACGCGTCCACGACCTTGGTATCTATGTCGAGCAACGCCTCAATTCCATCGCACAGGCTGGCGCCGCCACAAACGAAAACCACCTCCTTGTTTTAACCGCGCTCATGCTCTCCGACGAAGTCTTTGACCTGAAAGACAATATCGGCGCAACCTCACAGCAACTGGAATCCGCCAAAGCCAACCAAAACCACGAAGAAGAAGTCGCCGGCGCAATCAACCAACTCGCCGAGCGCATCGACCAAATCGCAAAACGCATCCAGGCCGCTTAATAAGCGCCGTCAAAATCATCTGAAAAAACAAGAAAAACCATAGCTTTTTCGTGAAAAAAGGTTATATAAGTCTCGTTCGGGTCTGCTGCGGAGTGCGTGATGCAAACTATTATTCCGGAGGCCGATGCTTATGCATATGGGAGCTGTCCCTGATTATCTCCACTCTCGTGCCCTGTGGGCACATACGCCCAACGTTTCGACATTAAGCGTATTTGCATTGGGGAGATTTTTATACGGCACCCCCCTGATTTTCAGGGCCCACGTGGATATTCACCTGCACACGGCTCAATCGTGGCGCCCGAACATTTTTCATGCTAAAGAGAATTCATGACAAACCCCAAACAACAGCTCCGCGACCAAGCCCGCAAACACCGCTCCGCCATGGACCCCTTTGCCGAAGACCCACAACACGCCGCGGATTTGTTCTTCGAAACAATCAAACCAACCCCCGACAAAATCATCGCCACTTACTGTCCAAAGGGCAGAGAGTTTGATGCATTATGCGTCGCAGAAACCGCAATCGCAAAAGGACATAAAACAGCCCTTCCCGTGGTGCAAAAAGGATCACGCATCCTTAAATTCATCGCATGGACCGCCGAAACCGATATGGCGCAAAACCAATACGGCATTGAAGAACCCGCATACGGCGAAGAAGTAACCCCCGACATTATCATCGTCCCGTTCCTCGCATTTGACCGCCGCGGCACACGATTGGGGCAGGGCGGCGGCTATTATGATGCAACCCTAAACGCCCTTCGAAAATCAAATGACATCCTCGCCGTCGGTATGGGCTACAGCCAACAAGCCGTCCTCTTCAGCCTCCCACGTGAAGACCACGACGAACCCTTAGATTGGGTCATCACCCCCGTTGAGGCACATTATTTTGGAGAGATTTAAATAAGAATGAGTTGTAACTTGAAATAAACAGTGATTTTTAAAATCACATTTTAAAAATTGTATCGGCGCGACTGCGGCGACGGGCGCAAGCCCGAGAAAACTAGAAATGCGCAGCATTTCGAAACAAGAAAGTTTATAAACATGAAAATTCTATTCATCGGTGACATATTTGGTCGCAGCGGTCGCGAAGCCCTCGAAAGACATCTCCCGATGTTAAAATCAAAATACGCCCCTGACGTGGTTATTGTGAATGGCGACAACGCCGCAAACGGGCGCGGCATCACTCCCAAACAAGCCAATGAATTCTACGAATGGGGTGTCGATTGCATCACGGGCGGCGACCATATCTGGGATCAACGCCAAATCATCTCACATATCGACAAAGACCCCAAACTCCTGCGCCCCATCAATTTTCCCGATAACACACCGGGAAAGGGTGCCTATAAATTCCAAACAAAAAGCGGCCAAATCTGCTTGATCATCCACGCATTAGGGCGCGTCTTCATTGATCCATCCGATAACGCCTTCACCATCGTTAAAGATATGGTCGATAAAAACCCGCTCGGCAAACGCGCCGACGCCATTTTCGTCGATTTCCATGCCGAGGCAACATCGGAAAAAATGGCAATGGGACAATTCTTGGACGGCAAAGTCTCTGCGGTAATCGGCTCCCACACTCATGTCCAAACCGCCGATGCACACATTATGCGCGACGGAACCGCCTACATGACCGACGCCGGAATGACCGGAGATTACAACAGCGTCATCGGCGCGCGCAAAGACATCGCAATCCACCGCTTCCTCCACAAAACCCCCCACCCCGAACGCCTGATCCCCGCAAACGGCGAAGCCACACTCTGCGGCGCATTAATCACCACAAATGATGGAACAGGATTAGCCCAAAAAATAGAAACAATCAGAGTAGGCGGCATCCTCCCCGAATGCCTTCCACAATCATAAAATACACAAAATTTAACATAATGTTAATATTTTTAGCCTAATGTTATTGTCATAGCAGGGGCTTCAAAAAATGTATTTAATGAGAGACACCATTGAGCAAGATCAATTAGAAATTGAGCGCGCTCAAAGTGGCCAGGTTTTGCCATTAAAAGAAGGCAATAATTTATCTGCAAAAGACTTAATGCAAAACCGTCTAATTAATCTTCTCCATAAAGACTCCGACGATCCGGACGATAAGGATTCACTTGATGTGCTCCTTATTTTATTAAAAGATGACGAAACGCCCGATGATGATATTTTCACCGGTAAGCATGGTAACTACGTCATAAATGATGGATTCGTGGGCGCTAACCTATTTAAGGATGGGCAGCCAAATAATAGTCCTGAGAATATAAATGGCCTCCTTGAGCTTGCAGCAATAGCAAAAGAAGCATTTGGCGACCAAACACTTTTCGCCAATGGAAGCACTGATTTAGAGCAACAGCAAATGAATTCATATGCCGCAAAACTCGCAGGCCTTAATATTGGTAATCCAATTGACAACAGTACACTCTCACCACAAATTAAAGCGCAAATGGATGTCGCATGGCAGAGTATGCAAGCTAAATTAGGCAATGATATGCAGCCTGAACTGGGGCCAAATATGGGCCAGAGCAATGATTTTACAAATCAAATAGCCCCCCACCACCCTATGGCAGCGATGCAAATGCAAATGAATAGGTAGACCAGACCAAAGCCTAAGAAACTGGCTTTTCAAAATAACGAACACACGCCTTATTCAGCGCCTTCAACAAATCGCGCCCGTGATCGCCACCATTGCCCATGATCTTGCCATGGATAATCGCCCGCATCGTTGTATGGAACGCCAGAACAATCTCGATCGACTCCAAATCCGGCTCGTTAATCACCTCTAAAAACTGGATCAACCGATCCGCAATCTCCGATATAAGAGGAAAATGAAACATCCCGCCATTCGCCTTTAATTGCATGGCAGGGTAAAGCATCGTCGATATCAGATATTCTTTATCATCCGCAGGATCAGAATCCTTGGATTTTTCAATCCCCGCCATCAACGCATTCAAATACATCACCGCCAAAGGTTCAAAATCAACGGTGTTATTTTCAAGCAAAGCTTGCGCCTTTTCCAAAATATCATCGCTAATGCCGCCCGACCCAACTTTCTCTTTGATCCGGTTGGGAGGGTTAATGAATTCCGCTTTGCGCTTTGGTGTTTGATTATAATGTTTCATAAAATTCTATTACGATCGCTCTTTCGCCGAAGGATCACGAAACTCCTCCGCAGTTTGTAATGTCTTTGTGAAATCTGACGTCTTCACAGCTCTTTTATTCGGTGCCTCGTCAATATCATCATCCTCACGGCGCTTCGGCCCCAGATAAGCACTCTTGCGCTTGCGACGACGATCAGGGCCAAAGAAATCTTCCGACCGCACAAATTGACGCGGCTTCTCAACGATTTGCGCTATACGGCGATATAAATCCCGCGCATTAAACGGCTTGACCAAAAATTCAGTCACCCCCGCATCACGCGCCTGAATAACACGCCGCTTCTCGCTAAATCCCGTCACCAAAATAACCGGCACAAATTGATTCGGACTAAGCGGATCATTACGAATACGCCGCGTCAGCGAAATGCCGTCCATCGGTTTCATCATCCAATCGGCAATCACAAGATCATAATTATTCTGGCAAAACTTCTGAAAACCTTCCGCGCCGTCTTTCGCGCTATCAACATATTGAATGCCAAAAGTCTCCAAAAGAGATTTGGTCAATTCCATCATCGGAAGATTATCCTCGACGATAAGTATGCTGATTTTATTAAACTGATAAGCCATTGATTAAGGACATCTAATTCGTAAGTTGAACTTCATTTTATCATAAGAGACTATTTTTAAATACCCAATAATAAAAAACATACGTCAACACATAAAAACATGTGAATCACGCCTTTATCACCGCTCAACTGCCTGCTATAAGATAAAATAATATTCCACATTTTTAAAGGGTTGAGACAATGGCCGGACATTCCAAATGGGCAAACATCAAGCATAGAAAAGGCAAAGCCGACGCACAACGCTCCAAGCTTTTCTCAAAATTAGGGCGCGAAATTTTCGTCGCCGCGCGCCTCGGCGGGCCCGACCCCGATATGAACCCGCGCCTGCGCCTCGCCATTTCAACCGCCCGCGGCCAATCCATGCCAAAAGACGCGATTGAGAAAAACATCCAAAAAGGATCAGGAACAGCAGGGGATGGCGAAGACTACGAAGAAGTCCGCTACGAAGGCTACGGCAGCGGCGGAATCGCCGTCATCGTTGAGTGCCTGACCGATAACCGCAACCGCACCGCCGCCGAAGTGCGCGCCGCATTCACAAAATTCAACGGCAATCTTGGCGAAACTGGCTCGGTCAATTTCATGTTCGACCGCATCGCCGAAATCGCATTCCCCGCCGACAAAGCATCCGACGATGAAATGTTCGAATCCGCAGTCGAAGCAGGCGCCGATAACTGCGAATCTGATGAGGAATACCACGTCATTTCCTGCACCGTCGAAGATTTCGCCACTGTCCGCGACGCACTCGAAGCCAAATACGGCGAACCCGAACGCCAAGGCTTGGTCTGGAAACCAAACGTCATGACCGAAGTCGACGAAGCCACCGCCGCCACAATCCTAAAACTCATCGACCAACTAGAAGACAGCGACGACGTCCAAAACGTCACCGCCAACTTCGATATCAGCGATGAAATCATGGAAAAATTGATGGCGGGCTAAAGTAGGTGCTATCCCCTGAAGCGCTTTGCCATCAGGTTGGCCTAAAAAAAATAAATCTTCCCCAAAATAAATCGTTCTTGTTTCGTTCTAAAAAATAGAGTACGATTCACTCGTCGCTTAATTTTGTTTTTTCAGCAGGCGCGAGTGACGACAGGTATGCCAATACCTTAGGATGCGAGCAACGCACTGAAAAAGCAAAAGGAAGTGGCGAATGATTATTCTAGGGATCGACCCCGGCCTCCAAAAAACCGGCTGGGGCATCATCGAAAAAAACGGATCTCGGCTCAGTTACCTCGCAAGCGGGTTGATAAAGACCAACCGTGACGATGGCCTGCCGCGCCGCCTCGCGCATCTCCATGAAACCCTATCCGCCCTCATCATGCTCTGGAACCCAAACGCGGCGGCTGTCGAAGAAACCTTCGTCAATAAAAACCCCGCAAGCGCCCTTAAATTGGGGCAGGCGAGGGGAGTTCTGCTTGCCGTGCCCGCCATCCACGGCATCGAAACAGCGGAATACTCCGCCAATAAAGTCAAAAAATCCGTCGTCGGTGTTGGTCATGCCAATAAAGACCAAGTCGCCATGATGATCAAAACCCTCCTGCCAACCTGTGGGAAACCATCGGAAGACGAGGCCGACGCCCTTGCAGTCGCCATCACCCACGCGCATTATGGAAGCATGAATAAATCCATACTCGCGGCGGTCAACATACCCCCTCCCGTTAAAAATGGTCAAACGAACCGAAGAAAACGCAGTTTATAGAATGAAATCAATACGATGATAGCCAAATTAACAGGAATAATCGACACACTCGCACAAGGGTATCTCATCCTCGATGTCAACGGCGTTGGCTACCTCGTCCAAGCCAGCAATCGCACCCTGTCTCGTATCGGCCGCAAAGGCGACCCCGCAAGCCTGCTCATCGAAACCGTCATTCGCGAAGATGCCTTCACCCTTTTCGGGTTCGCCGATAAAGCCGAACAAGAATGGTTCAAACTCCTGACCTCCGTCCAAGGTGTGGGCGCAAAGGCTGGCCTCGCAATTCTCTCCGTCAACACGCCCGATAAAATTGCCCTCGCCATCGTCGCCCAAGACAAAGCCGCTATTCGGGCCGCCGACGGCGTAGGGCCAAAACTCGCCACGCGAATCCTGACCGAACTTAAAGACAAAGCGGGCAATATCGACCTCGGCGCAAGTTCGCAAAGCGCCTCATACAGTGAAATCGCATCTGACGCGCCACAGACAGACAACCAAATCGACAGCGACGCAATCTCCGCCCTCGTCAATCTCGGCTACGCCCGATCCGATGCCTTCACCGCCGTAACAAAGGCAAAAGCTGAGGCCAACGACAACCTCCAAGATTTAATCCGCTTGGCACTAAAGGAACTGAGCGCATGAGAACAATACTTTTTATACTTATATTCTGTGGATTACCATCAAACGGATTTGCTTGTCTTGTAGCACCACTACAGCAAATTGTATCTGCAGATGAGTTAATTGATAGAACACAACGAATTGTTTTGGCTAAAGCTATATCTTCAAAATTATCACCTGAAACAAATAGAAGAGATAAGGACGATACGATTGAATATGAATTTGAAGTAGTTGAAGTTATAAAAGGGACTATAGATAAATCTTTCAAGATACCTTTCGGTAGTAGAATACAGTCGCCGAAGGATTTTAATAGTTTCACCAAAATACCAACAGTTTCAAGTTCTCCAGTTCTTCCTGGCCAACTAACAGAGCCCGGTCATGGACAGGAGCTGTTTTGGAATAGTGAAGCTGGCAGAGTAATGAACAGTCCAGATTGTGCAATTTACCCCAGTTTTAATGTAGGATATCAATATCTCATTTTTCTAGATAAGCCATATCACCGTAAAAGTTTTGAGTTAATAGGTAGTGAAGACAAGTGGCTTGCATACGTGAAAGAAAAGGTTAATGGAACTCGCTAAAAACCCCGAATTAGAACGCGACGCGCAAAGCTATGAAAAAGGGGAAGAGGGCGCATTACGCCCATTATCTCTCACTGAATTCATCGGCCAACCAAACCTGAAAGCCAATCTTGATATCTTCATCAAGGCATCAAGATCGCGCGGCGACGCAATGGATCATGTCCTGCTTTTCGGCCCGCCGGGCTTGGGTAAAACCACACTCGCACAAATCGTATCCAAAGAACTTGGGGTTGGCTTTCGCGCAACCTCTGGTCCCGTCATCGCAAAATCGGGCGACCTTGCCGCAATCCTCACCAATCTTGAACCAAACGATGTCCTCTTCATCGACGAGATTCACCGCCTCAATCCCGCCGTGGAAGAAATCCTCTACCCCGCCATGGAAGACGGAAAACTCGACCTCATCATCGGTGAAGGCCCAGCCGCCCGCAGCGTCCAAATCGACCTCGTCCCCTTCACCCTCGTCGGCGCAACAACCCGCAGCGGCCTTCTAACAAACCCATTACGTGATCGCTTCGGCATACCCCTGCGCCTAGAATTCTATTCCGCCGAAGAACTCGCCAGCATCGTCGCCCGCACCGCACGCTTGCTCAATATGCCGCTATCCGATGATGGCGCGCTCGAAATCGCCAAACGCTCCCGCGGAACCCCGCGCATCGCCGGACGCCTCACCCGTAGAATTCGTGACTTCGCCCAAGCCGAAAACGCCAAAATCATCAACGGCACGCTCGTCGATGGCGCCCTAAAACGCCTAGACGTGGATGGAAGCGGCCTAGACACAATGGACAGGCGCTATTTGAAATGCATCGCTGAAAATTACGGCGGTGGTCCCGTCGGTGTGGACACGCTCGCCGCCGCCCTTTCCGAACAACGCGACATGATCGAAGACGTCATCGAACCATATCTCCTGCAACAAGGATTGGTGCAACGCACCCCCCGTGGCCGATGTTTATCCAGTAAAGGTTTCACTTATTTAGGTTTAAAACCTGTTCAAAGCGATCAAGACTCACTACTTTAACGGGTATGAACGCACATATATTAGACATACGAATCTATTACGAAGACACCGACGCCGGTGGAATCGTCTATCACTCAAATTTCCTCAACTTCGCCGAGCGCGCCCGCTGTGAATTGCTCCGCGAGGTTGGATATGAATGCTCAAAAATAGAACAAGATCTCGGTTTTCTATTCGTTGTAAAACACGCAGATATAGAATATATAAAGCCAGCAAGATTGGATGACGCACTTCAAGTCAAAACAACGCTCGAATCCATGCGTAATTCCAGTTTTCAAATGCGACAAATCGTCCAAAAAGACGGACAAGATTTGTGCAATATGCTGATAACATTGGTATGTGTAGAAACAAATGAAATTAAACCAGTAAGATTTCCTGATATCTTACGCGAAAAACTCAATCATTATGCAGAAAGTAAAGAATAATGGCCGAATCCGCTCCTGTTGAAGCCGTCGATGCAACAACAACCATCGCAACCCAAATGCATGATTTCAGCATGTTTGGCTTGTTCATACAGGCTGACCCAATCGTCAAAGCCGTGATGTTGGCGCTCATCTTCGCATCAATCTGGTGCTGGGCTGTGATCATCGCCAAACGCTCGACGCTCAAACGCCTCAACAAAAAAGCAAACATCTTTGAAGATTCTTTTTGGTCGGGCGAACCATTGGACAAAATCTACCAACGCGTCAAAAACTCCAAACCCGATCCCATGCTCACGACATTCTCCGCAGGAATGGAAGAATGGCAACAGGGAATTTCCGGCGGCGTTCCCGTCAAAGAATCCATGCAGGCATCCCTGCGCCAACGCGTCGAACGCGCAATGAATGTCGCCATTGGTCGTGAAATCAGCGCCCTTGAAAAAGGCATGACCTTCCTCGCATCCGTCGGCTCAACCGCACCGTTTATCGGCCTTTTCGGAACCGTATGGGGAATCATGAACTCCTTCACATCCATCGCCGCCAGCAATAATACATCGCTCGCCGTGGTCGCGCCCGGTATTGCCGAAGCCCTTTTCGCAACCGCGCTAGGCCTCGTAGCCGCAATTCCGGCAGTTGTCGCCTATAACGTCTTCTCAAGTGGTATCAACCGCTACGCCGATCGCCTCGAAGCATTCTCCGATGAATTCGCCGCAATCTTGTCGCGCCACCTCGATTCTCAGGAATCAGGGCCTTCAGGAAGAAAGGTAAATTAGCGATGGCCGCAACGCTCTCTACAAAAACCCGCAGCCGCGGACGCAGAACCGGCGGAACATATCGTCCAATGGCAGAAATCAATATGACACCCTTCATTGATGTCATGCTTGTCCTGCTCATCGTTTTCATGGTCGCTGCACCGCTTTTGACAACAGGTGTGCAGGTTGACCTGCCCGATGCCTCCGCCAAAGCGATCACCGATGAAAACAACAAACCCATCGAGCTGACCATAAATAAAGAAGGCAAAATCTTCATCGGCGACACCGAATTTAAAGAAGACAGAATCGTCCCGCAATTAAAAGCCATGAGCGAAGAAAGAACCGAGCAACCACGCATCTATATCCGCGGCGATAAAACGCTAGAATACGGTAAAGTGATGCGCATGATCGGCGCGATAAATGGCGCAGGCTTTACCAAAGTCGCCCTGATTTCGGAGCAAAAGACTCGCTAAGTTGAAATTTTTATGTCGATAAACCTATCCAACATTCGAGACAACCCCGCCGCCACGCAGAGTGCAAAGCCTCCACCTCCGGTGCTTACAGATATTTCGATGAAAAACGCATTTATCGCATCTGGCATTTTGCATGTTGTGATCTTTATTGTCGCCATCTTCGGCGTGCCGTTCCTGCCGAAAAACGACCCGCTCATCATCACGCCTGTCTCTATTGAATTGGTCGATATTTCGGACATCACGCAAACTGACCGCGTTGCACCACCGAAAAAGGAAGACAAACCCAAAGAAATCGAAAAGCCAGAACCACCAAAACCAATTGAATCTGCGCCAAAGGTTACAAGCGAAACCCCGCCAGTCCCAGAAGACATCAAAAAACCGGAAGAAAAAAAGCCGGAAAAAGTCGAGGAAGAACCACCGAAGCCTGAACCAATCGTTGAGGCCAAAAAAGAAGAACCCAAACCAAAGCCTAAACCAAAAGAAAAGCCAAAGCCCAAGGAAAAACCCAAGCCAAAGCCAAAAGAAGACGCGTTCGACAGCTTGCTTAAAAACCTTGCGCCCGATGCCGAAGAAGCACGCCCGGAAGAAAAAACAATTGATGATGTCGTCGAAGATACATCAAGCGGCCAAATCGCAAAGCTCTCCGATCAGCTATCAATCAGCGAGCTAGACGCCTTCAAATACCAATTAGAGCCATGCTGGAACATTCCCGCAGGCGCAAAATTCGCCGAAGATTTAGCCGTGGAAGTGAAGGTATCAATGGCGCGCGATGGCACAGTGAAGAATGCTAGCGTTTTAGATAAAGGCCGTTATAATCGCGACAGTACTTTTCGGGCGGCGGCTGATTCTGCGCTGCGGGCATTACGTAATCCGCGTTGCTCACCGCTAAAACTTCCTCCCGAAAAATACGATCAATGGAAATCCATTTTGATTAACTTTGACCCAAGAAACATGCTGTAAAGGTACAATTCATGAAACACATCCTATTCGCACTCTTCCTGATTGCGCTCCCGATAAGCGCAAATGCACAGTTAAGAATCGACATGACAAAAGGCGTGGTCGAACCACTTCCCATCGCCATCACACAATTCAAATCAAACGGCGGCAATACCAATTTCGCCCGCGATATCCCCGGCGTGATTTCCGTCAATTTAGAAAGCTCCGGCCTTTTTAAACCCGTAAATCCCGGCGCATTCGTCCAAAGCGTTGATTCCATCGCGACTGACGGGCCAAATTTTGGCGAATGGCGTGCAAGCAACGCACAAGCCCTCGTCACAGGAACAGTATCACCCGCCGCAGATGGCCGCACACGTGTTGAATTTTTCCTCTGGGATGTCTTAAGCGAGAAGAAAATCCTCGGCATGGCTTATACAACAACGCCGCAAAACTGGCGCCGCATCGCGCATATCATCTCCGATGAAATCTATAAACGCCTCACAGGAGAAGAAGGATATTTCGACTCGCGCATTGTTTATGTTGCGGAAAGCGGCCCTTTCAACCGCCGTGCAAAACGCCTCGCGATCATGGATCAAGATGGCGCAAATCATAAATATTTGACCGATGGAAACAGCCTCGTCCTCACGCCGCGCTTTTCACCGACCGAACAAAAAATCACCTATATGTCCTACGAAAGCGGCAAACCGACCGTTTACCTCTATGATATCTCAACAGGACGTCACGAGCCATTGGGGCGTTTTCCCGGCATGACCTTCGCGCCGCGCTTCTCACCTGATGGCAAAAAAGTCATCATGTCGATGGCGCAAAACGGCAATACAGACATCTATGAAATGTCTCTATCCTCACGCAAACCCGTGCGCATTACAAACAGTGCGTCAATCGATACATCGCCATCATATTCCCCTGATGGCAGCCAGATCGTATTCGAATCTGACCGTGGCGGTACGCAGCAGCTATACACAATGAACAAAAGCGGCGGCAACGTGCAGCGCATCACATTCGGCAAAGGACGTTATGCGAACCCCGTTTGGTCTCCACGCGGCGACCTCATCGCGTTCACGCGCATGTATCAAGGAAAATTCTATATCGGCGTCATCCGCCCCGATGGAAAAGGCGAGCGTTTGATCACGAATGCATACCACGTAGAAGGGCCAACATGGTCACCAAACGGACGCGTGCTTTCATATTTCAAAGAACGCCCATCAGGAAACAGCCGTTCAGCAAAAATCTACACAGTAGACATCACTGGCTATAACGAGCGTTGGCTCAAAACGCCCGTCGATGGATCTGACCCTGCTTGGTCGCCATTGAATTAGTATTTCGCTTTAAGCAATATCTGAGAAAAGATCTATAACGCGTTGATAAACATCGCGTTTAAATGGAACGATAAGGTCAATCGTCTGCGCCAGTGGCACCCATTGCCACTTGGCAAATTCCGGCGGATCAAAGCTATCGATATCAATGTCGCTATCATTACCAATAAAGCGTGCCGCAATCCAAATTTGTTCCTGACCCGCAAATTTCCCATCCCATAGCGTGTTAAGAAGATGCGGCGGAAGATCGTATCGAATACGCTCCTCGGCAATGCGAATGATCTCAACTTTGTCTGTCCCGGTCTCCTCGCGCAGCTCACGAAGCGCCGCCGCCTCAAGGTCTTCACCTTCGTCAATTCCACCTTGCGGCATTTGCCATGCACCGGGCGTATCAATACGTTCCCCGACAAAGACATGTCCATCGGCGTTAAACAAAGCAATGCCCACGCAAGGGCGGTAAATCTTGGTCTGTGTCATTTTTCTATCTTTATTAATATGTGTTTGTTAATGCGCTTAAAGGGACGAATTCAAATCCCTCTTGCTTTGCCTTCGCCATTTCAGCCTGAAACCCCGACAACAAAGCAGGGCTCATCTCAATCACGCCAATCGCGCTTTGATCATTCTTCGCAATCTTCTTGATATGGGAAAAAACTCTCTCAACGCTTTTCTCACGCGTGCGCAGGGATACCGCTGCATAAGGCGCGCGATTATTCACCGCCAGTTTAAGGCTCATGGAATCGCGTCTGGCATTCAGCTCAAAATACCCAAGGCCACGTACCATCACATCCGTCAAAATCCCGTCAAGCATTGGCTTTGCATTGATAAAAGCGGAATCTGTATACGCCGCAATGCCCGCATAACCGTGCGCCGATGCCAAAACGCGGCGCAAATTATCCTGATTAAACCGCAATCCACCATCCGCTAAAATCCCCAAAGACCCTGGATCAGCCTTCGGAAACTCAGATGTCTCAAGCGGAAGGCTCATCCATGTCTCATACCCATTCTCACGTGCCTTTTTCTGCACATCTTCAATATCATCAAGATACGGCGACAAAAGTAAAGTAACGTTAGGAACCAACACATCATATACGTCATCAGACGCCGCCGCAGACATGCCAACACCGCTCACAACAAGCGCGATAGACGGCTTTTTCACATCATAGATATATGGTTTTTTATACGCATCAAACGGCTTAAGCTTATTCTCACCAATAATTGGCAGATCACCAAACGGACTTTCCTCCGTCAAACCATCATATGGGGCAGGGGGCAAAGCCGCATTTAAATCATTGTGAACCATCGCCAGATCATGATCATCAACGCTCTCCATGGGTGCATGAAGGTCAACGGGTTTGTCATGATGGACGGCAGCTGGTTCTTCATGTGCATCCTCATGCACAGGCTCTGGCGGTGGAGCAATAGCTTTTTCAAACGCAATGCCTTGCACCGCCATCGTCGCCTCTAAACCCTCTAAGACCGTGTTACCTTTCACAACGGATAAAATCACCATCGTCGCATATAGCAAACAAGCGCCGCCCAAAGCCATACCAATAGCCATAGGGGAAAGTGCTTGTTTGATGGATACGCTCATAGGTTACTGCACCGCTGTTTTTGGTTGCGCCGCAGGAGCAGTCGTCACTACGTCAGGCTTACTCTCACGATAAAGCTTCAAACCGCTCAACAAATCAAGCGCACGAGAGAGTTGATAATCTTCAATCGCCTCGGCCTCTTCTTTATCTGCCGGAGCATCTGCCGCATCCTCTGCGTCAGATGCATCAGCGTCTTTGTTGTCATTAGCAGGTTTCTTCTTTTTCTCGCCATTTGATTTATCAAGCGCACCTTTAAGATCAGATTCTCGTACCCGATCAAAAGCAAGCGATTCAATGCGTGCCAAATCAACCTTAATGTCCGGCTCAATGCCTTTTGCCTGAATAGAGCGACCAGAAGGCGTGTAATAGCGCGCCGTCGTCAAGCGCATCGCACCATGGCCGGGAAGCGCCATAACCGTTTGCACAGACCCCTTACCGAATGATTGCTCACCCATGATAATGCCGCGCTTATGATCTTGTAATGCACCTGCAACAATCTCGGACGCAGAGGCAGAACCGCCATTGATCAACACAACAATCGGCAAACCATTGGCCAAATCACCAGGCGTTGCGTTGTCACGTTTGGTGTCCTCTTCTTCACGACCGCGCGTTGATACAATCTCCCCCTTATCAAGGAAGATATCGGAAACCGCAATCGCCTGATCCAACAAACCACCGGGGTTATTGCGCAAATCAAGAACATAGCCATCAAGCTTATTACCAAGCTCATCTGAAATTTCACCAATCGCTTTGCGCACACCACTCGCCGCGTTTTGGTTGAATGTTGTGATGCGAATATAACCGGAATTGCCCTCAACGCGGCTGCGTACGGAGCGAATTTTGATGATATCACGAATAATCGTCATTTCAATCGGGCCTTCCGCACCCTCACGAGAAATCAGAATATCAATCGGCTGCCCAACTTTACCGCGCATCTTATCAACCGCTTCAGAGAGGCTCAAACCCATCACTTGCTCGCCATCAAGCTCAACGATGTAATCTCCCGCTAAAACACCGGCTTCCGCCGCCGGGGTTTCATCAATCGGAGAAACAACCTTCACCAAGCCGTTTTCCATCGTCACTTCAATACCAAGCCCACCGAATTCACCACGCGTGCTAACCTGCATATCCGCAAATTTCTTTTCATCCAAATATGATGAATGCGGATCAAGGCCAGATAACATCCCGTTAATCGCTTTTTCGATCAAATCTTTATCCGGCACCTCTTCAACATATTGCGCGCGAACACGTTCAAACACATCCCCAAACAGATCAAGCTGCTTATAGGTATCGGAATAATCATTGTCGATTTCTGGCTGTGCGCCAGCGGTGCGTTGCTCGTCACCTGCATCTTGCGCATGCACGGTCATCGGCGTCATCGCCATAAAGCTCAATATGAATACGGTAGAAAGTAAAATGCGCATAACGTGAGTAAATCCTTATTGTTTCGGCCATCAGCCAAGTTCAGTAAATTTCAAAGCAGGGTTAATTGATTTGCCCTTATGTCGTAACTCAAAATAAAGCGTAGGCGGTTTTCCGTTTTTCGAATTATAGAGATTGCCGAGAGGCTCGCCCGCCGAAACACTTTGATCCACCACTGTATCAATTTTTTCCAATCCTGCAATAAGACTATGATATCCATTTTCATGTTCAATGATCACCATATTGCCGTAATTTTTAAAATAGCCCGCAAAACGTACAATGCCACCCATCGGTGAAACAATCAACGCACCGCCGCGCCCTTCAATTGAAACGCCTTGGCTCTTACCGCCAAATTCATCATTCTCATGATATTTCACACGTATATTCCCACGAAGCGGAAGCTGGCTCTGTCCCAATTTGGGCAACGCCGCTTGTTTGACGGGTCTGTTATTATTGCTTTCTCGTTGTAATTTGGCATTACGGGTACGCTCATCTTCCAATCTTTTAACAAGATCAGACAGGTTTTTCGCGTCCTTCGAAACCTTCTCTATATCTTTTTTACGCTGCGCTAAATTCTTGTTAAGCATCGCATATTGCTCTTTTCGCTCCGTCACTAGCGTCTTGAGGGTTTTTTCCTTTTTCGAAAGATCGGCGCTCACCGCAACAAGCGTCTTTTGCTTGGCCTTTAATTCCGCCTCATTCGCTGCATAAGTTTCTGATTTTTTCTTCAACGCTTCGGCTTTTTGATGAAGAACGGGCAGGATTTGCTGCAATAACATCGCTCCACGCGCGGTATCAATCGGCGCACCAGGGCGAGCCATCATGGCCTGCGGTGGTGTTTTTTCTAAACGTTGCAACGCCACAATCGTCTGCGCTAATGCTTCACGCTCTTCGGCCAATTCCGCTTTGATGCGTGTCTGATCATCACGCAAATCTTTTAAGCGTGTCTCAAGGGCCAGCATATCTGATTGATTTTTCTGCACCGACGCACTTGTTTTTATCAAATCTTTCTTGGTTTTCTCATATGTCGCCTGCGCCTTGCCTGCATCCTTTTCCAAGGCTTTCTTCTCTGCGGTGATATCTTTCAGCTTTTGATCCAAATCCCCGAGCGCTTCTTTCTTATTTTGTGGAATGGGCTGCGCAGGGGCAGGGGCGCTGTGAATGATCAATGCGATACTAAGAAGCAAAATGGATAAATATTTAATCATGACTCACGATGATATGGATGCCCCGCAAGGATTTGCTGACACCTATAAATTTGCTCTAAAAGCATCACGCGTGCAAGCATATGTGGCCATGTTTGTGCACCAAAGCTGAGGAGAAGATTGGCGCGGCTACGAATATCATCACTCAAACCATCCGCGCCGCCAATCACAAATTGTACATGCGATTGCCCTTGGTTTTGAAGATCTTTGATTTTATTGGCAAATTGAGAGGAGGGGAGTGATTTACCCTTTTCATCCATCGCAATGATAAAGGCAGAATTTGACAAAGAGCCCAAGAGCTTTTCATGCTCTTCGCGCTGTTTAACACGTTCATCACGCTGTTTGCTTTCATGAATGATCAGGGTGAGCGGCCACGTAATGCGTTTTTGATACTCCGCTAAAGCATCGAACATCGGCCCCTTGCGAAGCTGTCCAATCGCAATAATATCAATTTTCATAGGAAAATACTGGTCTTAAGCAGAGATTTGAGAGTGCGAACCACTGCCGTCAAATGATGTTAACGGGTTCCACATCTTCTCGATATTATAAAATTTACGAACCTCTTTGCGAAAGAGATGAACCATCACATCGCCGGTATCCATCGCAACCCAATCCGATTGCGCAAGCCCTTCCATGCGAATACCCTTAACGCCGAGCAATTCTAATTTCTTCTTAAGATTATTAGCCAGAGCGCTGACATGCGTTGTCGATGTGCCCGTGGCGACAATCATATAATCAGCCAAAGGCGATTGTGATTGTAAGTCGATAATGTTGATGTCTTCTCCCTTATCTGCGTCCAAAGACTGCGCAATAAGGTCTCTTAGTGTTTCAACGGTCATTGGACCTGTATCTGAAGGTATTAGAATGTAAATTCTCCTTATATCTAGCGTTAAATTTGCACAAAAAAAGCCGAACGAACCGTTCAGCCATCCCATGCAAACATGTGTTTGTCAAAATTCGCGTCATAAAAACATAAAACCTTATGCAAGTCTATGCCTCCAATCCACATCATGAGTTTTAAATGTAAGTCTCATACTTATATTATAAGCCCAAAATGCCCCAAAAACAATGAATCGGCATGGTGTGATGCACCATTTATCAGGGGGTTAATATGCTAAGCTTTTGATTTTGCTTGTTGATTTCGAATTTCCGTTGACGAAATATTAACCATCTTTTTTTGCATCATCCAGTATGTTGTACCCGAATCGAGGGGTAATTTACCCCCGCGATCCAAAAACTGGTGATTCTGTTTTTCATACATTCTATACGGACAATTACGCACCAATGAGCGTGCAGGGCTGCGCGTCAAATGCACCATACAAATTTGCCCGAGCAAGTCTTTCCAGTGATTCCATTTGTGCAAGGTCAGCGCGTTATCCATCCCGCTAATCCATACAAAATCAGTATGCGGAAAACTATCCCGCATTTTCTTGATGGTATAATAGGTGATATTTGTTTGCATTTCTGTTTCAATATTCGAAACCAGAATTTTGGGATGTCCGTCCACCAATTCTCGGCACAATTCCACGCGCGAGCTTTGCGAGGGCGCTTTGACGGCTTTAATCGGATTTTGCGGCGTGACAAGCCACCAAATACAATCCAGCTCTAATCCTTTAAGTGCCGCGAGTGAGATGTGCATGTGCCCATCATGCGGCGGATTAAATGACCCACCCAAAATCCCCACGCGCATATTCTTCCATCGCGCGGAGTTTAAGAGGTGAGGATTAGAAAATATCGCCATATAGATCGTTTATGATGGACGCGTCTGACCAGTGCCAAGGATTTGGTACTTATAGGTGCAAAGCTGCTCGAGGCCAACAGGCCCACGCGCATGCATTTTACCAGTCGCAATACCAATCTCTGCGCCAAAACCGAATTCACCGCCATCGGCAAACTGCGTAGATGCGTTATGAACGCAAATACCGCTATCAACATTCTTAAGGAAATAATCCGCAGTATCCTGATCTTCCGTCAAGATGGAATCAGTGTGATGTGAACCATTGGTGTTGATATGCTCAACCGCTTCTTCAACGCCATTAACAACGGCAACGGAAAGCTTGCTATCAAGATATTCCGTTCTCCAATCTTCCGATGTCGCCGCGCCAATGCGATCATCCAATCCCTGAACAATCTTATCGCCAACGATCTCGCACCCACCATCAAGGAGCTTGGCAAGGATTTTCTTGGCAATATCTGTGTCCAAATCCTTATCCAGCAATAAAGTCTCCATCGACCCGCAAATACCAGTGCGGCGCAATTTCGCGTTAAAGGGAACCTCTACCGCAATCTCAGGCTTCGCACTGGGATGAACATAAACATGGCAAATACCATCAAGGTGGGAAAATACAGGCATCTTTGCATGTTCTTGAACGCGCGCAATCAAGCCCTTACCACCGCGAGGAATAATCGCATCCACACTGTGATCCGCTGCAAGCAATGCGCCAACCGCTTCACGGTCTTTAATAGGGATCATTGACACTGCGGCGCCAGGTATATTATGCGCCTCAAGCGTGTCTTGAATAATTTTATGCAGCGCAAGCGAGCTATTGATACTCTCTGAACCACCACGCAGAACAACTGCGTTGCGTGATTTAAGGCTGAGCGCCGCCGCATCAACCGTAACATTCGGGCGTGATTCATAAATCATACCAAGCACACCAATCGGAACCGCAATGCGTTTTATGTGCAATCCATTAGGACGATCCGTATCCCACAACACGCGGCCAACGGGATCAGGTAAATCCTGTATGGTTTCCACGCCTGATGCAATCGCATCAATCCGCCCCTCATCAAGCGCAAGACGATCTAACATCGCCTTAGAAAGGCCATTAGCCTTACCTGCATCTAAATCTTTTTTATTTTCCGCAAGGATAGCAGCGGAATTAGCACGTAAATTCTTTGCCAAATCCCCGAGAACAGCATTGATCTCATCCTCAGTCGTATTGGATAAAGCCATGCTTGTGGCTTTCGCCGCGCGACATAGATTATCGACGATTTCTTGGGGGGATGATTCTGTTGTTGCTAAATTTGGTTTAGACATTTTACCTCTGCTATCATTAAACTTACGACATTAATGTAGTCTGTATAGCAGAGAAATCCAGTAAAAAACTATTTAAGTTTTTGAGCAACCGTGCCGATGGACGTATCAACCAAGTTCTGGTTTGCTTTTTTATCAAGCTTGTCGGCAATGATAGCGGCCGTTGCCTCTATCGCGAGATTAGCAGTATGCGTTTTTATTTCTTCAATCGCATTGGCTTCCATACGCGCAACGCGCTCTTCAAGCTGCTTTTCACGACGCGCCATAACTTCATCAATCTCAGCTTCCGCGTGCGCTTTGATTTCTTTGGCGTGTTCTTTGGCGTTCTTGATAATCTCGTCGGCCTCATTTACCGCGTCACGATGCTTACGCTGATATTGCGCAAGCAATTCATGGGCTTCGGTGCGAAGGCTCTCTGCCTTGGCAATCTCTTCGCGGATAGATTCAATGCGCGTATCAAGATAATTAAACATGACAGGAAAGCCATATTTCCAAATAACAATCGCAAACATTGCGAAGGAAACTGTGTACCAGAAATATGTATCGACAAGTAAATCCATAATGAACCCTATGCAGCCTTTTTATTGATGCTTTTCACCAATGTTTCGGCTTGTTTAAAATCAGCAGGAATACCAACGATTTTTTCCGCAGCAATACTTGCGATCTCCGCAGCTACGCTTTGCGTATCTGCCATAGCCACAGTTTTAGCTTTGATAATGCTGGCTTCCGTATCTTGAGTAAGCTTGTTTGCGCGATCTTTAAAAGCGTTCAATCGTGCATTGTTATTAGCCTTGATTTCATCTTCTACAGTTTTGAAAGTATCAGACGCTTTTGCGCGAGCCGCCTGAAGTGCTTGTTCATATTCTGCATGAACTTTGTCCGCTTGTTCCTTCAAATCTTTAGCATTATCAAGATCACCTTCAACTTTATCGCGACGCGTTTCAACCGCACCCGAAATCTCCGGCAATGTCTTTTTCGAGAAAATAACATAAAGAATGATAAACGCGACAAACATCCAGAAAATCTGAGATGTGTATGTCGTGAAATCGAGCTGAGGCAATCCATCGACCTCTGCATGATGATCATATGTTTCATGCGACAGCTCAAATCCGCCATCGTCTTGGATAATAATCGCAGGCTCATGAACACGGTCATCAGCGGCAAAAACATCACGAATATTGAGAGCGGTTGTCGTAAGAACAACTGCTCCCAATGTCATGGTATGATTAAGGATATTGCGCATTGCAAATATAAACCTTGTCCTGAGTTTGCTAAATCCGGATTAACCGAACAACATAGCGGCGCCAAGACCGATAGGAATAATACCCAAAGCTTCGATGAAAGCGAGGATCAAGAAGAAGTTCTTGTCAAGTTCAGGCTTCGCTTGTGGGTTGCGTGCAACACCTTCTGCATATGCTTTAAAGTACATACCAAGGCCAAGAGCTGCACCAAATGCAGGTATCATAACCAAAGCACCAGCAATCAATTTTACTGCTTCTAATTCCATTGTAATAATCCTTTTCTTTTTTATTTAATGGTAACTGTTAAAATTTATCGTTATTCGCGCTTATTCAATCGCATAATCAATGATGCAAATCAACCGCGTCTTTCAAATAAACGCATGATAAAATTGCAAACACATATGCCTGAATAAGAGCAACCAACAATTCGAATAAAAGCATCAACGTACCAACGAGGGCCGGAGCAAATCCAACGGCAATACCAACACCACCCAAACCAGCGGCAGCAACAGCAAAGCCAGCAATAATCTTAAGCATAATGTGACCCGCCATCATATTCGCAAACAAACGAACAGAAAGTGTAAGCGGGCGCACGAAAAATGAAATCAATTCAATCGGAATAATAAGTGGCATAATCCACCATGGCACACCCGCAGGCACAAACATGGAGAGAAATTTGACGCCGTGATTGATAAAACCAAAGATAATAACAGCAAAAAAGACAGTCAGCGCAAGCGCGCCAGTCACGGCCAGATGGCTAGTATAAGTAAATGATTTCGGGAATAGGCCAAGCAAATTACCCATCAAAACAAAAACGAATAAGGTAAAGACGAACGGGAAGAATGAACGACCCTTCGGGCCAATATTGTCCTTAACCATTCTAGCAACAAACTCATAAAGCAGTTCGGCGCACATTTGCATACGACCTGGAACCATCTCTTTTTTCTTCATCGCAATGGACAGAAATAATACAGAAACAACAATCGCAACGCTCATCCAGACAGCGGAGTTAGTGAACGAAAGATCAACGCCACCCATCTCGAACGGGATTTTCTTTTCAATAACAAATTGAGCGACTGGATTAGCCATATTTTTTAGACCCTGTACATAACAAAATTTGCGCTTTTAATACCGTCTTTTTGCATGGCTGTCCATGGGCAAAGCGAAAAAATCACGGTTTTTCTTCGTCTTTTTTTATCGCCGTATCATTTGCTTCTGGTGGGTCGGAATGATCGGGGGCGGGATTCATTGTCCGTTGTGCCAAAAACACGGCATAAACAAGGCCAATAATCATAAAACCGAGAAACGCCCATGGCTGTGTATCGAATACTTTATCAATCCCAAAACCAAGCAATCCCGCCGAAATCACAGTACCAAGAAAGCTATATCCTGCATTCGTTGACATCTACGCCGCCTCATCTAAAAAGCTGAAGCTCTGCTGCAGATCAACCGACACCAATTGCGAGACGCCACGCTCGCTCATCGTAACCCCATAAAGGCGATCCATCCGTGCCATGGTGAGGCGATGGTGTGTAATAATTAAGAATCGGGTCTCTCCGCGCGCGGCAATCTCATCGAGCAAATCACAAACCCGATCCACATTGGCATCATCAAGCGGCGCGTCAATCTCATCAAGAACACAAATCGGTGACGGATTGGTCAAGAACATCGCAAAGATCAGCGCAATCGACGCCAATGTCTGCTCTCCACCCGAAAGAAGCGATAGCGCCTGTAATGCTTTACCGGGCGGTTGCGCAAAAATCTCTAATCCTGCGCCAAGCGGATCCTTGGCTTTTGTCTCTTCATCATCAACCAAAGCTAAATGCGCCTTACCACCGCCAAACAGCTTTGTGAAAAGGCGTTGGAAATGCGCGTTTACATGTTCATACGCCGCCAATAATCGCTCACGCGCCTCGGCATTGATTTTGTTAATTGCCGTACGAAGCTCCGCAATAGCTTCATTCAAATCATTGCGCTCATGCAAGAGGGTGGTGACTTCCTTCTCAAGCTCCTGTGCTTCATCATCCGCGCGAAGGTTCACGGGGCCAATTTGATCACGCTCACGGGTGAGTGATTCTCTTTTGCTACGAATCGAATCGAGATCACCAAATTCCTGATCCATATCAATCGCCGAATGTTGCGGAAGATCATGTGGCTTCATGTCAAATTTTTCGACAATCGCGGCTTCCTGCGCTTCAATCTGTTCAACGATAATCGCCAAGGTCGCTTGTGCATGCGCTCGCGCTTCACGCGCCTCCGAAAGAACACGCTCCGATTCTTTAAGCGCTTTAGATGTCTCCGTCACTTCCAGCTCACGCTCAGCCAATTTCTCGGCGGCTTTATCACGTAAAGTTTCCGCTTCTGAAATCTTGCCGAGAAGCTTTTCTCTATCGTCGTCAAATGTCTTTGGCTGAACCTTAAGCTCTTTAAGCTTTTCACTAAGTGCGTCTTTGCGCTCGCTCAATTGCTTGATGCGTTCTTTGGCGCGAATGATCCGGTTTTGTAAATTCACCCGTTCATCACCAAGCGCCCGCAAGCGTGCTTTGCGTGTGTTTTGTGTTTGTACATATTGATCATAAGCACGAACCGCCTCGTTATAGGCGCTACGTGTATCGGTGAGCGATGCATGAAGCGCCTCAAGCTGCGCATCTTTATCATCATCAGTGCTATCGACAAAAGCCGCCACGCGTTCTTTGTCGAGGACAATCGCCCCCTCTAATTCCGCAAGATCACTTTGCGCGAGTTCCTGCGCCTGAACATTCGCCGCTATATCGCTCTCTAATTTGGTATAAGCCTCACGAACATCGTCCCATTCGTTGCGTGCCCGTGTAAGCGCCATATCTTTTTCTTGTTGGGTGCGCGATAAATCCTGTCGCTTTGTCTGAAGCTTTTCTTGCTCTAACAACGTTTTTTCAAAATCCTTACGCGCCGCATCAACCATCGCTTCAATCTGTGGGCGTTGCTTCAAAAGGGCGTGGAGTTTGTTCTTTTGCTCCAAATGCTGACTGTGGCGATCTTTGGCTTGCGCACGAACACAATATCCATCCCAACGCCAATAATCCCCATTCATCGAAACCAGCGATTGCCCGGGTGATAATTTGCTCAAGAGGGCTTCACCCTGATTTTTATCCTCAACCACACCAATCTGTGACAGAGAAATGCTCAACGCCTTGGGCGCGTTCACATGCGGCAATAAGGCTTCGCATCCTGCGGGCAGGGTGGGCAGGTCTTTTTGCTTCACTGTAACCCACATTGCATTTGCATCTCTCTCAAGCGAGGCCAGCAAAGAATCACCGAGCGCCCGCGACAATGCTTTTTCAAACCCGCTATCGGGGGTGACATCATTCAAAACCGGCGGCGATTTATTGTCGCTATCATCTTCCAAAATCCCCTCAAGGATATTCACCTCGGCATCAAATTCGGATTTCTTATTCTCTAGATTATTCAGATTGTCCCGCGCCGCATTCACCTTCGGTGCAATCGCATCAATCGCCTCATTATTCGCCGATGCCTTGCCCTTAAGGTCAGCAAGCAAAGCCTCCAATTCCAAAACCTGATCTTTTAGCTGACCTGTCTCGGCAGAGGCCGCGCGCTTTTCTTTCAACGCCTTAAGCTCATCATCATTGCCTTCGATACGTGCAATCAATGTCTCCAATCGTGTTTGGTTGGATTGAAGACGTTGTTCCGCTGCTTCTTTTTGCGCTTTGGCTTCCGCCGTGCTTTGCATGAGCGCGTTATATTGTTCCTCAAGCGCCGCAACCCTTGCTTCCAAATCGGCGCGCACTTTATGCTTTGCCTCTAGCTGATCACCGTCATTTTCCTGTTCAGTCAAAATCCGCTTTTGATCCGCATCAACACGCTCAAATTGATCGCTGGCCTCGGCGAGGGAATGTTCTTCATGTTTAAGATCGGTTTTGGTTTGTCCCGCTTGCGCAATCGCTTCATTCAAAACCTGCTCAACGCGCTTGGCTTCATCTTCGATGCGTTGCAAATGCAAGCGCTGCGTCTGGAGCGTGGCAGCCATTTCCGCTTCGGCTTTACGAAGGGCGGGTAAATCCTCACTCTGAGTATTCTGCGTTTTGGTAAGCTGCGTCACTGCTGCCAAATGCTCGGCAACGCGGCTCTCGGCCTCTTGGAACTTCTCACGCATATCTTTGGAACGAACCTCAAGAGCTTGCCACTCCATATAGGCAACAAGAATTTCCATCTGACGGATTTGTGTGCTGAGATTACGATAGCGCCCCGCTTGGCGTGCCTGACGCTTAAGCCCGCTAAGTCGGCTTTCCATGCTGCCCAAGATATCTTCAATACGCACAAGGTTGCTATCCGCCGCCTTCAGTCGCAGTTCCGCCTCATGCCTACGCGCATACAAACCCGAAATCCCCGCAGAATCTTCTAAAATCAATCGGCGCTCTAATGGCTTGGAATTGATGATCTTTGCCACTTGCCCCTGTGACACAAGCGCAGGAGAGTTTGCCCCTGACACCGTATCGGCAAACAACATCTGCACATCACGGGCGCGCATATTCTTGCCGTTAATTTTATAATTTGATCCGCGATCACGTTCAATACGGCGTATCACTTCAATTTCATCAAGGGCGTTATAAGCCGCCGGCGCGGTGCGTTCACGATTACCAAGCAAGAGCGAGACTTCGGCGATGTTGCGCGGGGAGCGTTTATCCGTGCCGTTAAAGATAACATCTTCCATCCCGCCGCCGCGCATGCGCTTGGCGGAACTCTCACCCATGACCCAACGGAGCGCTTCAACCAGATTGGATTTACCGCAACCATTCGGCCCGACAATACCATTCAATCCCGCACCGACATCAAGCTCCGTCCGGTCGACGAAGGATTTAAATCCATGAATACGCAGTTTATCAAATTGAAGCATGGGCGCTTATTGGCTCTCTTATTCTGCTTCGCTAGGTGTGGATTGTATCGGCGCGGAAGGTTCATTGGATTCAACAATCGCATTTTCCAAAACCTTATTAAATTCTGGATATTCAAGGCCGCCCGCAATTGTCACTGCATTATTGACAACAAAGCTAGGTGTGGAATTCACGTTAAATTGCTGTTGCGCCGCACGAACCTTATCAAGCAGACCTTCCTGAAGCGCTTCGTTTTGAACACATGCTTCGAATAAATCACCATCAACGCCGTGATCCGCCGCAATCGCTTTCAATGGGCCGATATGATCTGTTTGATACGCCCAGTCATTTTGTTTTGCGTAAACATCTTCAACATATTCGAAATATGTATCGTTGTCCGTGATGCAACGCCCAACCAATGACGCATGTAGGGCAGGGGCGTTCAATGGAAAGTCAGAAAACACGAGATAGGCTTTACCTGTATCAATCCATTTTTCTTTAAATTCTTTAAAAACCTCACGGTGAAAGTGACCACAATGACCACATGAAAAAGAGCTATATTCTGAAATTTTCACAGGGGCATCGGGATTGCCCAAAACGCGCTCTTGGAGGGCGGCATCCAAATCAAAGCTCGCTGTTTGAGTTTCTAAACCATCGACCTCATCCGCAACCTCATTGACCTCTTCAATATTTTCGGCGACTTGCTCTAATGTATTGGCTGTCGTTGAGTCATATTCTTCTTTCTTTTCATTGGCCATAGCGACGAACATACCGATCGCCAAAAACAGGAACGCAACAATAACAATAACCGGAACAAGTTTGGACTTTTTCTCTGACATGAAAACCTCAATATATCTATAACCATTGGAATATAAGGGCTACATTCACATTTTTGAGAAACATTTGTCAATGAATTATAAAGCGTGATCAACCATTGCTGGGGATTACTGGGAATTGATTTGTTCCCATATATCACGCGCAGTCGGCTGAACGAGGTTTTCTTGTGATATGTCTGAGCGCACAGGCTCAGGATTTAGATGACGCACTTCTGGGGCTTTTCCATGTTTTCTTAAATATTCAACATAGCTCCTTGGCGCTTTTAACTTTGCCGGACGATGCGGCGGCAAGGGTGGAAAAGAGCTCGGCGCAGAAACACTCTTTCTTGTCTCGCCAAACATTGGCGGAGGCACGTAATCATCTATCCCCGCCGCAATCGCCGAGAAAGGCATGAGTATCAACATAAGGAAAATAAAACGAGTCATACCCGCATATCTTACGCGTTTTTGATGATCTTTTTAAGCTCTGAATATAAATCAGTATTCGCGGCAAGCACATCACCCGTATCAATCGGATTTTTGCTCTCGCTATCAATGTCTTTTGCGTAACCGCCAGCTTCGCGAACGATCAATAATCCTGCGGCAATATCCCATGCCTTAAGATCGCGTTCCCAAAACCCTTCGTAGCGTCCCGCCGCAACATACGCCAAATCAAGCGCAGCTGCGCCAAAACGACGAATACCAGGAGCCGCGCTAAGCACAGCTTTATATTCCTGAATGAAGCGATCCTGCTTAACCACGGCGCGACGTGGCGCACCACAGGCAATGGTAGACATCATCAAATCACGACGCCCCGAAACACGAAGACGCTTACGACGCATAAATGCACCGCCACCTTTTTCCGCCGTGAACATCTCATCCTTAACGGGATCATAAATCACACCAACGGTAACCTCACCGCGTACTTCAAGCGCGATAGAAATCGCCCAATGCGGAATGCCGTGAAGGAAATTTGTTGTGCCATCAAGCGGATCAATAATGAAGCGCTTATCATCATCTTGCCCCTTACCGGGGATCTCACCGCTTTCTTCCATAAGGAATCCGAAATTCGGACGGGCATGCTTAAGCACATCGTAAATCGTTTCTTCTGCACGTCTGTCTGCGGCGCTCACAAAATCACCGGGGCCTTTTTGAGACACCTGCAATTGCTCGACTTCACCAAAGTCACGAATAAGGTCGCGCGACGCTTTTTCCGCCGCTTTGATCATCACATTTAAATCAGGGGATTGAACAGCCATTAGTCTTTTGCCCGTTCTACGAATGATCCGTCTTCGGTTTTAACAACAATGCGAACACCCACATCAATATATGGCGGCACAAGCACACGTGCACCGTTTTCAAGCACGGCTGGTTTATATGAGGTCGTCGCAGTTTGCCCTTTAACAACAGGCTCAGCTTCAGAAACTTCCATAGTTACTGTCTTCGGCAATTTCGCACCAAGTGGCTCACCTTCATATGTTTCGATCTCAACGATCATACCTTCTTGAAGGTAAACACGCTGCTCACCTAGAACCTCACCATCAATGGTGATTTGTTCAAAATTCTCCGGATGCATGAAATTATAACCATCCGCATCTTCATAGAGATATTGATAGTCAGTTTGCTCAAGACGAACACGCTCAACCGATTCCTGTGTGCGGAAACGCGCTTGGTCTTTCGACCCGGTTTTAATATCGCGCATGGTAATCTGCGCAACGGAAGCACCTTTACCCGGAGATGAAATGTCGTTTTTTACAACGACGCATAATTTGCCGTTATAATCGATCACATTCCCAGATCGCAGATCAATCGCATTAACCTTCATAAAAAACCTCTTTTAGCTTATTCGTCCTATTTACAATGTATCATTTGTTCTTTTTGGCAATTGCCTCGCCAAGGGATAACAAACGTTCCTGTATTTCGCTGTCTGTTATACGCGAAACCGTTTCAGATAAAAGCTTTTTTTCTGTCAGATTGAGAGGAGGGAGGGCTTTTTTCATGGCTGGACGTGATTGGTTCACCGGAATATGAACAAAACGAATGCCCGTGATCCAGTCATCACCGAATAAACGATTGATCTTTTCGATGATCAATCCCTTTTGATAGTGAAGCGCCGTGGCATTTGCGGAGTCAACGGCGATATCAAGGCTGGTTGTCGGCTTTTTGCCTTTTGCCCCTTTGCGATAGTGAATTTTAATCGGTGCAGCTTTATCCGCAAGGCGCGGACCAACAATATCCGCCCAATGCTTCACAATCCGCCCAAGCGAAATATATTTTCGCTCAAAGCATTTTCCCGATACACGGGCTGTGGATTCCGATAAAGGACGCATTGATGATCACTCACAATTAGGTTATGCCATAGGATAATGGTGACAATGACAAGTTCTTCGAAAACAAACAAGATTACGCAAAAAGAAATCGGTGAATACCGTGGACAAGTTCTTGTATGGTATGACAAGCACGGGCGTCAATTGCCATGGCGCAATCAAAACGGTGAAGCCGCAAACCCATACCATGTATGGCTTTGTGAAATCATGTGCCAACAAACAACCGTGCAAGCGGTCATGCCTTACTATACTAAATTTTTATCCACATGGCCAACGGTTCATGATTTGGCAAATGCAGATAACGACGACGTGATGGCAGCGTGGGCAGGGTTGGGGTATTATGCCCGTGCAAGAAACCTGCATAAATGCGCAAAAGTTGTATCACAAGATTTTAACGGAAAATTCCCACCCTCCCAAGACGCCCTGAAGGAGCTCCCCGGAATTGGCGATTACACGAGCGCCGCCATAGCCGCAATCGCATTCAACCAGCCCGCAACCGTCATGGATGGTAATATAGAGCGGATCATGTCTCGTTTCTTTGCAATAAAAGACGCACTCCCCAAGGCCAAACCAATTTTCAAAGACTATACAGCGCGTTTCTTCGACGGCTACACTGAACGTCCCGGTGATTTTGCGCAGGCATTGATGGATATCGGCTCATCAATCTGCACGCCTAAAAACTCCAAATGCATGATCTGCCCACTCCTTGGCGGATGCAAAGCGTACCAGCAAAACATCCAAGAAACCCTGCCTATTAAAACCAAGAAAAAACCACGTCCTCATAAATTCGGTGAAGTTTACTGGATCGAAAACGAACACGGCGATGTCTTATTTCATAGGCGTCCTGAAAATGGGTTATTAGCTGGAATGATTGCATTGCCGACATCATCATGGGGAATAAAGGGGCATAATACACAAATGCCTAAGAGCCTCGAAAATATCGATTTTCAGGATTATAACGAGAGTGTTGACCATGTTTTTACACATTTTGATCTTACATTATCCTTAAAAAAATCAATCAAAAACAATGCATTATTTTTGGATGAAAACTTTTTTTGGAAATCACCGAACGATATGGCTGATAAATTACCGACGGTTTTTAAGAAACCATTCGTACAATTTATGATAAACTATAAATAGAATTTTCAAATCACCGATACGGGGCACAATGAACAATATAAATACAATCATGAAAAGCGTAATGATTATTTGCTTATCTTTGATCATCATGGGCGCGGGCAGCTCAATGGCTCAAGAAACACAAAGCAACACAAGCGATAAAGAGGAAGAATATTTCCCGGCATCATTAGAAAACTTTTCAAAAACATATTGGAGATTCAGGAAATTTGATCTCTCAGATAATGTGGCGATAGATAACTATATGCGAATTAATGAATGCGACCTGTATAAAGAATACCATCACAATGAATTTGAATGGTTAAGCATCAGAAATGCCACAAAAAACTTTCTAGAGGAAAATATCAAGAAATTCCCACAAAACTACGCCTTCGTGCAGCCCATTTCTTTAGGCGATTACGACTTTGAAAGGAAAGGTTTTAATATTGCAAAAGAGCAAGAGTTAATAGGGGTTAAACGATTTGAAATTCCTTCTAGCGACTCGCTAAGTAGCGTTTGTGATGTGCGTGGACCAATAGAAAAATACCCCAAAGTTATTGCGCTTGAGCTCACAAGACCACTTACTTTTGACTTCTTTGATATTGATCCGCAACTTGCAAAAGAGGTTTTAGCGGAGAAAATGGAGAAATACGAAAAACTGGACCCTAATTATAAAACACGCGAAGAGTTTTTATTGGCGCGTGAAGTTTATTTAAGGGTAAAGGTAAAAATGTTTGCCTATAAGCCTGACGACATTTTAACCAGAGACGGAAATTATGTGGCAAAAATGCTGGCCATTTTGGAGGAAGTAGAAGTGTTTGCAGATAAAGATCAAACACAGCTATTATATCGCAAAGACTTAAGACGCCAAAAAAGAGCCAGAAAGAAAGGCTACTAAGCTAATTCATCTTATCGCGCATTTGCTCACGCAGCGCATCAATGGGCTGGCTCTTACCGTTCACTTCATAATGCCAATACGTCCAACCATTGCATGATGGTGCATCTTGAAGGCTCGCCCCAACTTTGTGAATAGAGCCACGTAGCGGATTAATCTGGTTCATCGCAATAATGTTCCCATCGGCATTAACCTTGGCCTTGTGACGCTTTTTTGAATCCGTCAAAATGGTGCCTGGCTTCAAAAGGCCCTGCTCAATTAAATTGCCAAACGGAATGCGTGGTTTCTCACGTTTCTCAACATGATGCAATACCGTGTCATCAAGCGTTTCTGCATTCGCAATACGTTCCCGCGCAAATGCCGCATATGTTTCATCACGATCAATCCCAATAAACTTACGCTGCATCTTTTTCGCAACAGCGCCCGTTGTCCCCGTCCCAAAGAATGGATCAAGCACGACGTCATTTTTACGCGTAGACGCGCTTAGAACACGATATAAAAGGCTTTCCGGCTTTTGCGTTGGATGTGCTTTCTTTCCATCTGCATCTTTCAAGCGTTCCACCCCTGTGCAAAGCGGCAATGTCCAATCGCTTCGCATTTGCAGGTCTTCATTCAGCGCCTTCATGGAGTCATAATTGAATGTATATTTTGATTTCTCGCTCTTGCCTGCCCAAATCAGGGTTTCATGCGCGTTGGTAAAGCGCCGCCCACGAAAATTAGGCATAGGATTGGTCTTACGCCAAATCACATCATTGAGGATCCAAAAACCCAAATCCTGTAAGATATAGCCCAGACGGAAAATGTTGTGATAACTGCCGATCACCCACATCGCGCCATCGGGTTTTAGTGTGTCGCGCGCCGCGCTCATCCACTCACGCGTAAATTCATCATAAATTTTAATGGAGTCAAACTGATCCCAGTCATTATCAACCGCATCAACGAGCGAGTTATTAGGACGATGCAAATCCCCGCCAAGCTGAAGATTATATGGCGGATCAGCAAAAACCAGATCAACAGACTCCTTTGGCAAATCGCGCATAATTTTAACGCAATCCCCAACAAGAATGGAATCAGTAGGAAGGTCCAGTTTTTTATCCGACATAGATGCGTGCCTCTTTTTATATGATCGAGGGGCATCATGAGTCAAAGCGATTCGTGGGTCAAGATAAAAATAGGATTCATGTAATGGAATCAGGACTCTATTACAGACTCTTAAGACTCTCTAAGCCGCAGAATCCTCTGCCCGCAGACTCGCGCCAGAGGTCGATCCATGCGCGATAAAATTTTTAATGGGCGCATAAGATTTTCGATGATGGGCGGTTATGCCATGTGCGTTGATACCATCCATATGAATTTTCGCGCCATATCCCGCATTGCTATCCCATCCATAATGAGGATGCTCAATGTGCAAAGCTTTCATAATTCTATCGCGCGTGACCTTCGCAACAATAGACGCCGCCGCAATAGAGTATGATTTGTTATCACCCTTAACCACGCATTGCGCAGGGCAGGGCAGCTTTGGCATTTGATTACCATCGACCAGGGCAAAATCAGGTGCAACTGCCATCCCCCGAAGTGCCACCTCCATCGCCTTTAGCGAGGCTTGAAGTACGTTGATATCATCCACCTCTTGTGGTGAAATTTCCGCAACCTGCCATGCACAATGCTGCGTAATCAACGCATAGAGCGTTTCCAATTTCGGCTTCGCAATCTTTTTACTGTCTTTTAGATCAAGAATAAAAGGCAGGGAGCAGGCCTCGGGCGGGATATAAACACAAGCCGCCACAACAGGGCCGGCCAATGGCCCGCGCCCAACCTCATCAAGGCCGAATACGTGTCCATCATGCATATGCTCTAATTCAAAATCAGGCATAGAATTTAGCTATTCAGTGATTTGCTAGCGATCTCGAACACATCGGGTGATAAATCGTCCGTCGCCAAAATACGCTCTAACGCCTCTTTCATCTTTTCCTGACGCTTGAATGTGTATCGCTTCCATTCACGAAGCGGCGTCAAAAGGCGAGAGGCAATCTGCGGATTAATCGCGTTCAATTCGATAATAGCATCCGTCAAAAATTCATACCCTGATCCATCTTCCGCATGAAATGAAACCGGATTATTCATCGCAAACGCCGCATAAAGCGAGCGAACACGATTAGGGTTTTTAATGTTGAAGTCAGGATGTTCGCGCAAAGACTTCAAGTGATTGATGATGTCTTTATGTGCCGCAGAGGCCTGCAAAGCAAAATACTTATCAATCACAAGCGGATAGTCTTTATAGCGCGCATAAAACGCGTCAAAGGCCTCATCACGCTGTTCGTGAACACTATCGGCCAGACATGAGAGCGCGGCAACGCGATCAGTCATATTATCCGCATCATCATAATGCGCTTTCGCCAACTTCGCGCAGCCCGTACCATTTGTGGAGGTGAGAATATTCAGCACAGTATTGCGCAACGCACGTTTGCCCATTGCCTCTGCTGTAATCTCAAAATCACCGCTTGGGGCATTCTCAGTATATAGCTTAAGAAGCGCAGTGCGATGCTCACTTTTAATCGCCGCCAACATAGCCTGACGCGCTTTATGGATCGCCGTTGGATCGATTTCGTCACGTTGTTGGCCAATAAATGAAATGCTCGGCAGGGTCAGTGCGCGCGCAAGCAAGGCCTTGTCCACGCCCTTTTCAAACCCTTTATTGATCAGCACACCAATCGTCTCAAGCAAGCTAGGGCGCACCGCGTTGCTTTTGTCATCAATCATCAAATTCAGGATAAACAAATATAGCTGTTGCCCTGCTTCCCACGCGTTAAATCCGTCACTATCGTTGAGCATAAGGAATGTAAGCTCTTGATTGCTAAGACCTGTCTTTAATTTTACGGGCGCGGAGAAATTGCGCAAAACGGACGGTGTGGGGGGCTCATTGATGTCATCAATTGAATATGATTTTGAAATATCGGTAAGATGCAATACGCGTGTTTCAATCAAATCTTTCCCATCCGCGCCAAGCAAACCAATCGCAACAGGGATGTGAAGCGGTCTTTTTGTCTCTTGCCCCGGTGTTGGTTTTGTTTCCTGTGAGAGATGGATGTTATATCTCTTTGCATCTGCGTCATATTCACCCTTGAACGTCACTTCCGGTGTGCCGGCCTGTGAATACCAACGCTTAAATAGGGTAAGGTCAATTTCGCTGCCATCTTCAATCGCTTTGACCCAATCATCACATGTCACCGCCTCGCCATCATGGCGGGAGAAATAGACATCAGTACCTTTACGGTAATTTTCTTCACCCACAATGGTGCGGATCATGCGAATAACTTCCGCCCCTTTTTCATACACGGTCATGGTATAGAAATTATTGATCTCAATGAAGCTATCTGGGCGAATAGGATGCGCCATTGGGCCAGCATCTTCGGGGAACTGAAGGCGACGAAGCTGCGTCACATCGTCAATGCGCTGCACGTCACGAGAATTCATATCGGATGAAAATTCCTGATCACGAAATACGGTTAAACCTTCCTTCAACGAAAGCTGGAACCAATCACGACATGTCACGCGATTGCCGCTCCAATTGTGGAAATATTCATGCGCGATAACGCTTTCGACGCGCGTGAAATCAGAATCTGTCGCGGTATCCTGCGCCGCCAAAACAAGCGCGGTATTAAAGATATTCAGCGATGTATTTTCCATCGCACCCATATTAAAGTCGCTAACCGCAACAATGTTGAACATGTCATGTTCGTATTCCAAACCGTAAGTATCTTCATCCCATTTCATAGATTTCTTAAGCGATTCCATGGCGTGATCACACTGGTTTTCGTCGCCGGGACGCACATAGATATACAGATCAATAACCTTGCCTGAAGCATTGGTGAATGTGTCATGGATTTGCGTCAAATCACCCGCAACAAGCGCAAAGAGATAGCAGGGTTTAGGGAACGGGTCATGCCATTCCACAAAATGCCGTTCATCATCAAGCGGACCAGAGCCAACCTTATTACCATTTGATAAAAGGACAGGATGCTCTCTGCTTGCCTCAATGCGCACGGTGAAGATCGTAAGAACATCGGGACGATCGGGGAAGTAGGTAATGCTACGAAACCCTTCGGCCTCACATTGCGTGCAATATGTACCGCCGGAATTATACAACCCCTCAAGGCGCGTATTATTCTCTGGCTCAATTTTTGTTTTAATCTCAAGCGTAAATTTATCAGACGGAGTAGGGATGCGCAGCGAGGTATCATTCACGCTGTAATCCTTAAACTCTTCACCATCAATCTTAACGCCAAGCAATTCTAAACGCTCACCGTTTAAAAAAACGTCTTTGGCTTCGCGATCAAGGCGCTCGAATACCGATGTGGCGGTAACAATGGTGTGACCATCGTGAATATCAAACACCAAATGAAGGCTATGTACCTTAAATGGATAAGGGGTGTAATCCTTCAGATAGATAGTCTTAGGCGTGTCTGTACGCATAAAATCTCCTTAGTGATCGGCGTTAGGAATAGCCTGCAATGGATCATCATAAAGCACAAGGTCATTACGGTGTATCACTTCCGTACGCCCTGCATATCCCAAAATCATAGGGATATCATCGCTCTGGCGGCCAATAATCATGAAAAGCTCATTGGTCGGAAACGCGGCAATACCAATGCCAATCGTCTCTTCATATTGGTTCTTAATCAAGATCACGTCACCGCGATCAAATTCACCATCAATCGATTTAACACCAATAGGCAAAAGGCTATTACCCTTATCAAGCGCCTTTTCCGCGCCCTCGTCAACAAAAACACTGCCTTTCGGGTTAAGGTGAGATTGTATCCAGGTCTTACGCGCATTCGCACGATTTTCCTCGGCGGTGAACAATGTATTCTTTTTATCAGGATCATGCATAAGCGCATTCAGCGACCCATTTTTAACACCATCAGTGATGATCAAATGAATACCCGCACGCGTTGCAGAAATCGCCGCTTCAATCTTACTCTTCATGCCGCCAGTGCTAAGGCCTGCAACCGCGTCACCCGCAATGCTAACATGATTTTCAGTAATGGTTTTAACAACGGGAATAAATGGCGCAGTCGGATCAACATCAGGGTTGGCGCGATAAAGACCATCTGTCGTTGAAAGCAAAACAACCGCGTCTGCCTCAACCATCTGTCCAACACGAACAGCCAATTTATCATTGTCACCAAAACGAATTTCACCCGTAGATATAGTATCATTTTCATTAATAATCGGAATAATACCACGATCAAGAAGCGTCGTAATCGTTTCACGCGCATTCAAATGCATACGCCAATCTTCGGTTTCTGACATGGTCAGCAAGATTTGCGCCGCCTTCATGTCATCTTTTTTCAATTCATCGAAATAGGCGTTGAAAAGGTAAAACTGCCCAACCGCCGCGGCGGCCTGTTTTAATTCTAAAGGGATCTCGCTAGGGCGCTGATCGGGGGCAATACCAATATCTATCCGTCCCAATGCAACCGCACCAGAAGACACGATAACAATCTTTTTACCCATGTCGCGGATTTCTCTGATGTCATCTACAAAGGATTCAAGCCATTCTTGGTTAACCTGGCCTGTCGCCACATTGGTTAAAATCGCTGATCCGATTTTGAAAACAATAGTATCTGCATCTCTAAGAATATCTTGTGTGTTTGGCATAATTAAAAACCCCTATATGAAAAATAAAACCTATTGATCCGCGGGGTTAAACTCCTTTTCAGTTTCCGAATCTGGTTTGTGTTTGATCTTATAAATTTTTGCGCCCAATTCATATAGCACGCCATTAACATTTTTACCTGAAACAGCAGAAATGGTATGAACCGGTTTTCCAATGGCTTCACTCAAAGTCTTCGCAAGGTCATTAGAAAGTTCCTCGCCCAACGCATCACATTTGTTAAGCGCGACAATCTCTTCTTTATCAATAAGGCCGCAACCATACTCTTTTAACTCACCACGAATGGTGTGATAGGCCGCGATGATATCGTCTTGTGTGCAATCAATCAAATGAAGCAGAACATTTGTACGCTCAATATGCCCCAAAAAGCGATCGCCGAGGCCTTGCCCCTGTGACGCACCCTCAATCAGGCCGGGAATATCCGCGATGACAAAATCATAATCTCCCGCCTTAACGACACCCAAATTTGGATGAAGCGTGGTAAAGGGATAATCGGCAATTTTAGGCTTCGCATTCGAGCTAGCCGCAAGAAACGTAGATTTGCCTGCATTGGGCAAACCCACCAAGCCGGAATCCGCAATCAATTTAAGACGAAGCCAAATGCCCAATTCTTGCCCCGGCCAGCCTGGCGTAGTCTTGCGCGGCGCTTGGTTCGTTGAGCTTTTATAGCGTGCATTCCCAAAACCACCATCACCGCCCTCAAGGAAAACTTTGCGCTCACCAAGTTCAGTGAAGTCGTAAAGAACAGTCTCTTTATCCTCATCAAGGATCTGCGTGCCCAAAGGAACACGTATAACGCAATCTTCACCACGCGCCCCTGTGCGGTTATCACCTTTACCGTGCTCGCCCTTAGAGGCCTTAAAATGCTGATTGTAGCGAAAATCAATCAATGTGTTCATCGCATCGGCGCATTCAAAAACAACATCGCCGCCGCGACCACCATTCCCGCCATCCGGCCCGCCCATGGCAATATTTTTCTCACGACGGAAACTGAGGCAACCTGCGCCGCCATTCCCGCTTGAGATATATATTTTTGCTTGGTCGAGAAATTTCATGATTGGTTTCTTTTGGGTAATAAAAAAGGGAAAGGATTGCGCCTTTCCCTTAAATTCTTATCTGATAAGGAAAGACCTTATTCCGCAGCCGCTTGCGCTTGTGCATCATTGGCAGGAACAACATTCACTGTTGCACGACCACCTTCACCTTTGGTGAACAAAACATTGCCTTCAAGGAGAGCAAAGATTGTGTGGTCTTTACCGATACCAACATTTTTACCAGGACGGTATTTTGTACCGCGCTGACGAATGATGATGTTGCCTGCTAAAACGTCCTGTCCGCCAGATTTCTTAACGCCAAGACGACGTCCTGCTGAATCGCGACCGTTTCTGGAACTACCACCTGCTTTTTTATGTGCCATGAGCCTATCCTTCCTGTTTTACAAACAACGCGTCTTACGCTGCTTTAATATCTGTGATTTGGATCAAAGTCAGGTGCTGACGATGACCTTTTTTGCGACGGTAATTCTGACGACGCTTCTTTTTGAAAATTGTAATTTTCGGCGCGCGCTTTTGAGCAAGCACGTTTGCTGATACTGATGCGCCTTTAACAAGAGGCTCACCAAGTGTCGCTGATTTTTCACCACCAACAAAAAGAACTTCGTCAAAGTTGATTGAATCACCTTCTTTAACATCAAGTTTTTCAATCTCGATTTTGTCGTCTTTTTGAACGCGGTACTGTTTCCCGCCTGTGCGTATAACTGCAAACATAATATGTATTCCTATTTATTGAGAGCGCTTTATACTCTCCGAACGCGCTCTGTGTCAAGCATAATATAGCTATTTTTATACGCTAATTTTACTTATTGCGCGACAGCCCCGCCATAAAAATACCAACCCAGCCCAACAAGGAACAACGCATTGCCGTAAAGCCCGTGTTCTATGGTCACCAACGCCAATGACTTCGTCTTCGCATATGTCGTGGCAAAGATGATGCCGGCAATAAAACTCAGCAACGGCGCAATCCAATTTATATAAAGAACATGCGCAAACGCAAAAACAAGCGCACTCGCGAGAATCATCGTGATCGTCCTTGGGAAGAACTTTTGATAACGCTCAAAAAAGAAACTACAGAAAATAAACTCCTGGGGCAGGGCGGATAGCACAGGATAGATAACCAGCAAAAACGGGATAATCTGCGGTCGATCCCGCACAATCCCAAAAATGCGATCAGGATCAACCGCGTAAATAAACGCAACCATGCCGATGGTTGCAATTACAAAACGAATAAGAATGGGCTTCATGTTCGACCATGTCACCGATTTCCATTTCCAGATATCAAGAAAATGCTCGTTATGCTTAAAGCGTAAAATGAAAAAACAATAGAGCGTCGCGCTCCAGAGAAAGAAAAACATATACGGCGCAAACCGAAAAGCGATAATGACGCTCGGCAGACAAATGCATAATAGTAAGAACTCAAGCGCCAGTAATTTGTTTTTCATGACAATCATATGTTGAATATAGGTTGCCAAATGCGAAACAAAAGTCATTATTAAAAAATGACCACAACGAAAATCACACCGGTTATTTTAGCAGGCGGACAGGGCAAAAGGCTTTGGCCACTATCCACAAGCGACCACCCCAAACAGTTCATCCCGTTGTTGGGGGAAAAAACCCTGTTTGAACGCACGATTGAACGATGCGCCGATCGCAACATTTTCAAGCCACCCATGATTATCGGCAACGCCCGCCACAAAGCCCTCATCAGGACATTATCCCCCGATGACGCAGATGTCATCATGGAACCCACATCGAAAAACACCGCCCCCGCAATTGCATTGGCGGCAATGGCGGCCAATAGGGATGAGATATTGCTCATCATGCCCTCGGATCATTTCATCCCCGATCATTGCGGATTTATAGATACAATCCAAAAAGGTGTCCCATTCGCCAAGGACCATAAACTCGTCACATTCGGCATAACACCGACCTCCGCCCATACGGGCTTTGGCTATATCCAATGTGGCAAACCAATGGGCGCAGGATACGAAATTCAAAAATTCCACGAAAAACCAAAGCGCCGCTTCGCCAAGCAATACACAAATGACAACCAATATTTTTGGAACGCAGGGCTTTATATGGCACAGGCAAGCGCACTGATTGATGAACTCAGCGCGCATGCCCCCTTGATGCTAACCGATGCCGCAACCCCTGAAAGCTTTAACCGCATCACCCCCATCTCATTCGATCACGCCGTAGCCGAACACACGATAAACGGCGTTATCATCCCCGCGCAATTTGAGTGGAGCGACATCGGAAGCTGGAAAGCGCTGATCAAGTTAAAATCAGGAAGCCATCATTAAAACATGACAAAAACCGCATTCATCACTGGCATCACCGGGCAAGACGGTTCCTATCTCGCGCCATTTCTCCTCGATAAGGGCTATATCGTTCACGGCCTAGAACGGCGCGGCTCCCTCAGCCATACGGATCGAATCGACCACATTGATCACGAAAATCTGCACCTTAATTACGGCGACATGACCGACGGCACAAACCTCATCCGACTGATTAAGGACATTCAGCCCGATGAGATATACAACCTCGCTGCGCAAAGTCACGTCCAAGTCAGCTTCGACACTCCCGAATATACCGCCAACGCGGATGCGCTCGGCACATTAAGAATACTTGAAGCAATCCGTATATTAGGGCTGGAAAGAAAAACCAAATTCTACCAAGCTTCAACATCCGAACTCTTCGGCAACGCGCCTGCGCCGCAAAACGAACACACGCCGTTCCATCCACGAAGCCCATACGCCACCGCAAAATTATACGCCTATTGGGCAACCATCAATTACCGCGAGGCGTATGGCATATTTGCATCCAATGGCATCTTGTTTAATCACGAAAGCCCGATGCGCGGTGAAACCTTCGTCACCCGCAAAATCACCCGCGCCATCGCCGCCATAAAACGCGGTCAACAAACACACGTTGAATTAGGCAATCTGGACGCCAAACGCGATTGGGGGCATGCCCGTGACTATGTGGAGGGCATGTGGAAAATCTTACAACATGAAATCGCTGATGATTTCGTCCTCGCAACAGGACAAACCCACAGCGTGCGTGACTTTGTTGAGGCAGCATTCGCTCTTATCGGGCATGATATCCAATGGCAAGGCAGCGGCGTTCAGGAAACGGGGATCAGCAAACAAACCAATCAAATCCTTGTCACCATCAACCCCAAATTCTTCCGCCCCACAGAGTTGGACATTTTATGCGGTGATCCCTCAAAAGCAAAAAAAGCATTAGACTGGCAAGCCAAAACAAGCTTTCAAGACCTTGTGAAAGAAATGGTAGAGCATGATCTATCCACTTAATGGAAAACGCATTTTCGTCGCGGGACATAACGGCCTTGTCGGCTCGGCCATCATGCGCCGCCTTGAAGGCGAAGAATGCGAACTGATCACCGCCGAGCGTGCTGAACTTGATCTCACCCGCCAAAGCGATGTCGAAGCATGGATGGCAAAAACCAAACCAGACACCATCATCCTCGCCGCCGCAAGGGTAGGGGGCATCAACGCCAACGCTCAATCCCCTGCATCTTTCATCCACGAAAATCTCGCCATTCAAACCAATGTCATCCACGCCGCATATCTGAATGCTGTCGAAAAACTGCTCTTCCTCGGCTCCTCTTGTATCTACCCCAAAGAATGCCCGCAACCGATGAAGGAAGAAGACCTCCTAAATGGCGCATTAGAGCCAACAAACGACGCATACGCCATCGCCAAAATCGCAGGATTAAAAATGTGTCAGGCCTATCGCAAACAATATGGCTGCGATTTTATATCCGTCATGCCGACAAATCTTTATGGAATAAACGATAATTACAATCTCGAAACCGCCCACGCCCCTGCCGCCTTTATTAGCCGCTTCCACGAGGCTAAAAAGCAAGGTTTGTCCGAAGTCACAATCTGGGGCAGCGGTAAGCCATTGCGCGAATTTATGTCCTCTGACGATCTCGCCGATGCCTGCGTCTTCATTTTACAAAATTACAGCGACGAACAGCATATCAACATCGGATCAGGACAAGAGATATCTATATTAGAATTAGCAAATATGATTGCAGATATCATCGGATATAAAGGCAAAATAAAAACCAACACAACCAAACCCGACGGGGCAATGCGTAAATTATTAGACTGCACGAGGCTTAATGCGTTGGGCTGGAAAGCGGAGATTTTACTCGAGGAAGGCATAAAAATTGCAGTGTCGAATTTTCAGGAAAAACACAAGGAATTATAAAAATGGCGCAATGATGCCCACGTATTTTCCTTCAAACTCAAATACTTTAAATTTCAGCGCATTTTGTTCTACATGATCTCTAAAATGAAAATTATCCTGAATATCATCAAAGATCATAACAGTATCATGTGTCAGCTTATCTTTAAGAGCATTTAGTGCGAAATTGCGCCCACTATAGCTCTTATCACTGTCGTAATGAAACAGATCAATTTGGTCTATTGAACCAGCAATTTTAGGAATATTATTTTGGTCACCATCAATATAAAGATGCCAATTTTCCTTTAATGCTTCATCAACAATATAACCAACAAGCTTTTCAGGATTATCATACCTAAAATAAGGGAAATCACTGGAATAGAGCTGGCCTTTGTTATTATTAACATTAAGCGCAAGTAAAATTGATTGGCTAGACCAGCCCGCAGCAACACCTGTTTCAACAATAGTATGGGCATTAAGGTGGCGTGTGAAGAAATATAAAATGGGATAATTACCGCCTCCACCCATATCAAGGCCTAAAGCCACTAACTTTTTATTGGCTGCTTCTTTAATGCTTTGACAGGCGTTTAGCGTTTCATTCCAGAGGTCTTCATTAAGTGATTTTAAGAATACATCATAGGGTTCAGCGTGTATTTTACACCACTTGATAACATCATCTGTTTCCTGATTGTATCTGCGCTCTTTAATGCGCGTGAGAGCTTTGCCGCTCATGACACGAAGGTTTTGGCGTTTAAGGCTATTCTTACCTATATTGACAAGTTTTTCAAACATAACGTATCTATTAACACCAATCAGGTTAGATCAAAACAAATACTTAGATTTGCGTTAGCTATGCTGTGAGTATACCTCTTGATTGCGTTCACTTTGTGAAATACAGTCAGCACCCACGTCAATAAACAACGTTATAACTATCTAATGAATATTGCCCTTTTTATACCAGATCTCGCAGGCGGCGGTGCGCAACACATGATTGTCAACATGGCGAATGAATTCGCGCGACGGGGGAACAAGGTGGATCTAATCCTCATTCAACAAGATGGTGCATACAAAAAAATTATTAAACCAAATGTAAATATAATATGTTTGAACCAAAACAGAACCATACAAGCGCTTCCTAAACTTATATCTTATCTAAAAAACAGCCAACCAGATATTTTCTTATCGGCCATGTATCATGTCAATTTAGTCGCTATCCTAGCAAAATTAATGACGCCAGGTATTACGACACGATTTGTTATTACTGAAAGAAACTTCTTTTCATTAAAGATTAAAGACAGCAATCAAATGCGTGATAAATTCTTACCGCTGCTTGTGCGCATGCTCTACCGTTTTGCCGATGAAATCGTTGCAATTTCAAAAGGTGTTGCCCAAGACATTAGCATGATTGCAAAGCTCCACCCGAATAAGGTTAAATGTATATATAACCCTGTTATCACATCAAAAACATTAGCTGCATTAAATGAAAACAATATAGAATCACCACTAGCCCCACAATCCGATAAAGTCATAATTGCGTCTGGACGTTTAGTACCGCAAAAAGATTACATCACACTCCTCCATGCTTTTTCAAAATTGTTACAAAAAGAAAACGCGACCCTGATAATTCTGGGGGAGGGGGATTTACGCAGCGATTTGGAAAAATTGACGGATGAATTAAAAATATCCAATAAAGTCAGCTTCAAAGGCTTTGTTGATAACCCGCTTTCATATATGAAAAAAGCAGATTTATTTGTGTTAAGCTCTCAGTGGGAGGGCTTTGGGAATGTTCTCGTAGAAGCTTTAATTTGTGGCCTGCCCATAGTCTCCACTGATTGCCCCGCCGGTCCATCAGAAATTTTAGAAGGCGGTAAATACGGAACTCTTGTGGAGGTTGGCAATGTCGATGCATTGGCACAAGCAATGAAAGATAAACTTCATGCCAATCACCACCCCGAAACACAAACAAAACGCGCCCTTTGCTTCTCAGTTGAAAAAATTTGTGATCAATATGAGGAACTCTTCTTAAATACAATAGGACGTACAGCATGAACATTCTAATCGTAGCCAGTAAATTCCCCCCAGAATACACCGGCCCAGGTGTAAGAATACCACGTCTTTATGAAGATATTAGGGAGGAATTAGGGATTAATCGTGTTGATGTACTCTGCAACGGAGTAGAGCACACCAAAAATGAAGATTATGAATATAAAAACTCTCATGTTAAGCGACGTGCAGCCGCTTATATTAGAGAAAACAATTTCCCCTTTAGCATCATGCCTAAAAAGATAAAGAACGCTCTGGTTTTTTTTGCTGAAAATATTATCACGTTAAGAGCGTTGAATGCATATAATCACACTTTCGATCTTATTCATATTATTGGACATTCGGGAGGCACAGCGGCAGCTTTGCATTGGGCTAAAAAAAACGATGTTCCAGTATTAATGGAGCTTGTGAATGCCACAGCCCTGCCAGAACAGCGTTTTTTGTTTTTCTCAAAAGTGCGGCCATCTAATGCTTTTAAAATTATTGTAATCTCTAATGAGCTTAAAAAGAAATCCATGTCTCTTGGCTTTAAAGAAAAAGATATTTGGTCTCGCCCTAACCCTGTTGATGAGGCTGTTTTTCATCCGCAGGAAACGCTAAAAGAGACTTATAGAAAAAATATATGTCCTTTCGCAAATGATGATGTTGTTATTTGCTCAGTAGCTAAGTTTATGCCTCGTAAAAATCAAATATTTTTACTCGAGGTCATGCCTTTTTTATCCAATAAGTATAAATTATTATTGGCTGGGCCTGTTATCGAAAAAGGTGATTTCTTATCCCGTGACAGAGAATATGTATCCAAAATTAAAAATAAAATAGCAAAGCTCAAACTAGAATATCGCGTCCATATGGCTGTGGGTTTTGTAGATTCTGATGCCTATATAAAAGCATCCGATGTTTATGCGTTGCCTGCATGGGATGAGGGGCTGGGAACGCCAATGTTAGAGGCTTTAGCGTGCGGAATTCCTGTGGTCGCAAACATCGAGGAGGCAGCATTTCAACAATGGATAAAAAATGGAGATAATGGCTTTTTATCTGCAATAGACAATCCGCAAGACTGGGCCAAAGCGATTGAAAAATTAGCCGCACTTTCAAAAGATAAGCGTCAAAACATTGCTCCACATATTCATGCGCAAGCAGGACAAAAAGAAATTCACCAAAAATATAAAATATTGATTAAAGAACTAACGTCTCATTGCTCCCAATAATAAAAACACGCTCTACGGCTTGTCAATTTTTTCAAATAAAATGAAATAGTGGTAAGGCAACGAAGATGAATGAAAAGATTTTATCTGCTTCAATCCTATATTTTTAGCTGCATGAGCAACGTCTTTTTTTGAAAACCCCTTATCACCAATCTCGAACCAATGATGCGAATAAGGTGTCTCAGATTTTCTATATTTTTCAATGGGGCGTGCCATAGGAAAAAAACGGTCCCACATAAAGAATTTAACAAAACTACGATTAACGCGAGGTAAATTGATATTTATATGGGGAACTATCCAGCGACCATAATACGGTAATGACACATAAACGTACTTATTTGCAATATCCCGCATTTTCTCTAAATGAGGTATAAATTCCTCTGGAGGATTATGTTCCAATGCCTGAAACGCACAAACAAGATCAAAATTTTTATCAGATGGAAATTCTTTGATAGAGGATAGAAAGTCTGGCTTTGCCCCCATATCCACAACATCAGCAGATGAATAATTCATGCCATAATGTTTCATTACAGCCCCCATCAACCCGCGCCCTGGACCAAACTCAAGAACAGTTTCAACATCATCAAGACATATAGGAATGGAAAGTTGATGGTAAATGGATAACCAATGATCTTCACGATGCGGGCGAACGTCATTGGTTAAATGTGTAAATTCTTCGCTGTTTTTTTTCATTATTCTTCCTTAATGGACAAAGATTTAGATATGTTTGCATCGAATAAACTCTTCTCTTCCCAAACCCATTTGCGGACGTGAAGTGAAATAACATTCCGAGCATTTTTATATGTTTTTTTATGATCGGACAAAGGAAAAAATACGTACTGATTAGCATAATGGCCATAATATCGCATTCGGTCATAAAATTTACGCTTTGCCTTTGCGCCCGCAAAGACTCCAATCAAACGAGCAATAGGAACAACCCATAGCATTGGCATCGGCCAGCGCCAGATGTATGGTTCTTTTGAAGGGAATAGTCCTTTGTAGTTATAGTCGCGCAAATAAGATTTATAGAGCGCTTGCTCTGCTTTTTGTTCAAGTGGTAAATTCTGACAAAAATCGACTAGTGTTTTTTCCCAAAGCGGCATTTCCCAATCATAGCCAAAAAATTCGTATACACGCTGACCATTTACAACATAACAAACTTGGCGGCCATCATATTCCCACATCTCTGCATATGTTGCCCAATCTATATTGGCTTTTGTGTTTTCAAAGCCTTCCGGCAAAAGTGAAGCAATACGCTCTCTCATGAGCGCAATATTATCTTCGGTTTTAAGTGAACTCCATAAATCATAATGTTTATCAATCAGCGCGTTAAAAAAATCATCGGCTGTAGATGTTCCATTACGCAATAATTGAGGAGCAATATGCCCTCCAGTTATATAATCACCAGACTGACCATTTAAAAAAATATCGCCTTCTTTTACTTCTCCGCTTTTGTGTAAAGCATGAATAGCGGAATATTCGCGCATACAGGGAATAGATTTAAGCCCATCAGCGTAATCCCAGAATTTTTTTCGCTGTTCATCATCAAAGCACGCGCGCAACTCCTTTGTGCTGAGCTCGATCATCTGCCAAGGAAGCGATAGGCGCTCCGCTATTTTTTTCGCGTGTTTAGCCTCGAAATTATACCGTGGACCATATGTAAAAGTTTTAATCCGCTGATATCCATGTTCATGCAACTTGCACAATAATATGCGTGAATCAAGTCCCGCACTTAGTGGAACCCATATCGTCCGCCCATTCGCTCTCTCAATAATTTTATGAGTGAGTGAATCTAAAATCCCCCCAAGAGCCTGCTGATTTTCTGTCCATTCTGCTTTTTGTTTTAAGTCCGGAATGTAACGATAATAACGTTTCAATAGCGGTTTTTTATCACTCTTTCGCCAGACCAGAAACTCTCCTGGCTGTAATGAGAAAAGTGAGCTGTATAGTGTGTTTTTACCAGTGACATATCCCGACATTGCAAATTCAATAGCAGCGGCCTCATCAATCTGGATAAGTTTAGCATGCTCTTTAACCTTGCGTGCATCATTGGAAATATAAATTTGATCTTCGTCATATGAGTAATAAACGGGCCAGCTTCGAATGTGGTCAACCCATGCAACGATAAGTTCTGGAGTTTCTACAACGCCGCTCGTATAATCCTTAAGCCCAGATAGGCATTCTTCGATTTTCTCAGTGAGCTTATCTGCATTATTTTCTAAGCTGATAAGCTTTACAATATCATTGGCAACGGAGCGCTCACCTCTATAATGACAGGAAATTCCGTTTTCCTGCTGGGTTTGCCATTGATATCCTGGGTTTGATAAAAAACTCTGTTGTCCGAAGGAAACCATGAATGACTTTCTTTAAGCTGCTTGTTCACAACCGTTATCAGATAAAAGTCCCTTCAAACCATTTTCATCCAACCATTCATCATTACTGTTGCTGGAATACGCAAAATCTTCGGATGTAGGATTAGCACCATCATAGTGCGTTTTATTCTTTGACCAAAAGGCAAAAGCAGGCTCAATAATATAACGATCCTCTAATTCCAGAGTATTACGGCCATCATCCGCCGTCACCATAATCTCATGAAGTTTTTCCCCGGGTCTAATGCCAATAATTTTATGTGGCAAATTGGGCGCCATCACTTTTGCCAAATCTGAAATTGTCATTGATGGAATTTTAGGGACAAAAACCTCTCCCCCTTGCATCATTTCTAATGACGAAAGAACAAAATTCACACCTTGATCAAGCGTGATCCAAAAGCGTGTCATACGATCATCAGTAATTGGAAGATGATCCGCACCCTCTGCAATTTTCTTTTGAAAAAATGGTATTACCGACCCTCTCGATCCAACAACATTACCATAGCGAACAACGGCAAAACGAGTCCCGTTCTCACCGGTGATATTATTGCCAGCAATAAAGATTTTATCTGAAGCCAATTTGCTTGCACCATAGAGATTGATTGGATTCGCTGCTTTATCAGTGGACAGGGCAATAACCTTTTCAACACCATTATCCATTGCCGCCCGCACGACATTTTCCGCACCATCAACATTGGTTCGGATGCATTCCATTGGGTTATATTCAGCCGTAGGAACTTGTTTCATTGCCGCCGCATGAATAATGATGTCTGCTCCGCGTGATGCAAGAGTAAGACGATCACGGTCACGAACATCACCAATAAAATAACGCATGCACGGATATTTTTCAGAACTAAAATCCTGAGACATTTCATATTGTTTTAATTCATCACGTGAGTAAATCATCACACGGGCTGGTTTATAATTTTTTAAAATGGTAGCAACAAAATGCTTCCCAAAGGAGCCCGTGCCACCAGTAATTAATATAGATTTGCCATCGAGATTTAGATTTTGAGGCGAAAAAGTTCTCATAAATTGTTCCTTAATTAACGGATGATGAAGGAAATATCACGTTAATACAAGATAGTGCAAGCCTATATCATTGATGAGATGTGTGTATCCACTATGTTTCAGAGATCCTATTCATCATAAATATTTAAAATCGCAGAGCTTACGCTTAATGAACCGTGTTATCCCTAAAATCATTAACATTACTCATCGTGACTGCTTGATAGTGTTCCCAATTATCTAAAGTTACAATATGGTCTCCGTTTTTAATGGATTTGGCGATTATCATGCTAACATCTGGGGAATAATGCGCAGGATCCATGTAATTGCCAATATCCCCACCAATATCTGATATCAAATCGAAGCCATAAAAGGCGACATTCGGATATTCTTGCAAAGCAAGCATGACATGCTCACGCATTGCCATATACTTCCAAAAGCCAGCACTTCCGCGCACTGAATACGAATAATAGGATGTTGGCGGGAAAAAAAGTGAAAATTCTATTTGCGGATTATTTTTTATAATAGGAACCAAGTTTGCCTGAATATTAGGAAAGTCATATTCTTCCATGTCTTTTTTTGACGACACAGAGATCGGAGATACCGCCGCAAGCCTTTCGGTAATCTTCTTTACGTTTTCAGGCGATGAAAATTTTTGAAATTGTTCTTCATTCTTCCAATTATATAATTCTTCAAGCGTTTTTTTTCTTTTGTTTTTAATGCCCGTTGTTATTTTTACAGCATCTTTAAAAACATCATCATTGAAAAAATAGCGCCAATCATCCCACTTATTGTCATTATATAAAAAGGCGGGCAGGGGAGAATCCTCCCGAATAGCTTGCGGGTCACTCAACCAGTAAGGCGTGTAAATCTCCCATATTACCTTTTTAATATTTGCTTTTTCAAAAGCATGCTGAGCAATAGTCGCCAGCTCTACAGGCTTGCCACCAGAAATAGTAAGGCGCGCAGCTTTACCATCCTTATTATTTTCAAAAATATGAAGCGGCATATTCTCGGACATAGATGAACCAATAATGAGTGTATTAATATTTTCATCTGGATCAGCAACCCAGCTATTAATGATTCCTGCATTTTGCACCCGATCATTTCCGTCAAATCCAGGGTTGAGATTAAAAAACGGACGGTGATATATAAAATATGGATCAGTAATGACGTTAATGACTGCAGGCACGAAAAACAAACCAATAGCCAATGCTAAGGTCTGTAAAAAATAGATGTAATAGGGTTTGCTTTGCTCTTTCATCTAATCCCCCTTAAAACTGAAAATAAATAAATTCAGAGATACGATTGGATCGATAAACAATAAAGTAAAGCGACAAGAATAATAACATAGCAATGAACATGACCCATTTTTTATTTGGCATCCATGAATAACGTTTTCGATCTGATACACCCTCGGCGTGCGCAATAATTTCAAGGCTATTAGGGCATGCCCATACGATAATGGCCGAAATAATGATAATCGGCCAAACATTTAAGCTATGCTCTACTTCTTTAACATCCTGCATATCAAAGCCATTGAGCCCAATCATACCCGATATTATATTGAGTGCACCTGATAAGTTAGTAGCGCGGAAAAACACCCACGCAACGACAACCGCCAGCATAGTAATGGAACATGAAAATACAGCCATAAATTTGTTACTTGATCCCTTTGTGCTTTTAAATAAAGCCCTCCAGCCATGATTGATAATTAAATATAAACCGTGCAATCCCCCCCAAATAATAAACGTCCAGCCAGCTCCATGCCATAATCCACCCAATAACATCGTCATCATAAGATTAATATAACGGCGAACCGTGCCTTTACGATTTCCACCCAACGGAAAATAGAGATAGTCGCGTAAAAATTGGGATAATGTAATATGCCAGCAGCGCCAGAATTCTATGATGTTTTTGGCCTTGTATGGGGAAAGGAAGTTTGCAGGCAAACGAACACCGAATAAAAGCCCAAGACCTATAGCCATGTCAGAATAACCAGAAAAATCAAAATATATCTGAAAACTATATGAAAGCGCCGCCGTCCAGGCTTCCACAAACGCAATCGTTTGTCCTTGATCTGCGACATCAAAGATTGGAATAACATAGGGTGATAACTCATCGGCAATCAAAGTTTTCTTGAACAATCCAATTGCAAACATAGCGATGCCAAGCGCCGCTTTTTTCCAATCATAGGCATTTTTATGATGATTAACAAATTGTGACATCATCTGCTTGTGATGAACAATAGGCCCAGCTATGAGCTGTGCAAAAAAGGTAACAAACACAAGATAATGCAGAAAATTATGCTCATCCGTCTGCCCTTTACGGGTATCAACCAGATATGCAATTTGCTGAAATGTAAAAAAGGAGATGCCGAGCGGTAAAACAATATTTTGAACAGGAAGAGCGCTATCGGCAAGGGAGTTAATATTACTGATAAAAAAATCAATATATTTAAAATAAGCAAGACAAAGTAAGTTTCCCATGACACCAACCGCCAACCAACCTCCTTTCCGGTGGCTGCGAACAATCATGCGCGATAAACCGTAATTAATCACAATCGAGGCCATTAAAAGCAGTAGATAGCTTGCATCCCACCATCCATAAAAGATCAAAGATGATAGCGCTACAAAAGCAAGCGCCAGCTTTCCGTAGCCAAGTTTTTTGCACATAAAAAAAGCGGCAAAACTAATAGGAAGAAATAGAAATATAAATATAGAGGAATTAAAAAGCATCTTCGCCTAGTGAGGTTTAGCGTTTAAACGCAATCATTAAATTTAGTTTTATTGTTAAGCAAAACTCTGATAAAAAAACATAAATTAATCAGAGCGACTATCTATAGACGGTTACGTATGAAACAAATAATAAAATCTGTAATACCAATCACAGTTATAAATGCAAGATGTTTTAACGCTAAGTAAGCTCCCTTAGGAAATAAGCAAGGAGCAGGCATAACAAGTCTAGCGCTTTTAAAAAAGCATAATCAGGCAAAAAAGTGAAAATTTCGAATAAACAAAAAATTAAAATAGTGTTCATTCTACCGTCCTTAACAGCAGGTGGTGCAGAACGTGTTTTAATTACCTTGATGAATAATATTGATTCCGAGCTATTTGATCCTGCTTTCATTACACTTTGTGATAAGGGGGAGCTCAAGAAAATCATTGATGCCGACATCCCATTTTACAGCCTCCATAAAAAGCATGTGCCGCTAGCGTTACCAAAGTTGTATTCGACGCTAAAGGAACTCAAACCAGACATTGTAATGACAACAATGGCGCATATGAATTTTACCCTTTTACTAATAAAGTTCTTATTCCCCAAAACGCATTTCGTTGTTAGAGAAGCAATAACACCTTCATTTATCCTTGATAAATATCGTTTTTTTTCATTCGCTTTAAAAGCCGCTTATCGTCTGCTTTACTCGCAAGCAACATTGGTGATTAGCCCATCCCAAACAATCATTAATGAGTTTAAGGATATCCTCGGCATGTCATGTGAAAACCATCTCTTGCTATATAATCCTGTTGATTTGGATCGTATTCGAGAAGGTGAAGATGAAAACTATGAAATATCTGAAGATCGAAAAAATAAAGTACATTTCGTTGCCGCAGGCCGGTTGCATATCCAAAAAGGATTTGACCAATTAATAGAGGCATTACCTAAAATGAAACAGCCTTATGATTGGCAGCTTACCATTTTGGGCGAGGGTTCAGAACGCCAATCATTAGAGGCGCTGATTAAAGAAAAAGGCCTAGAAGACAAAATACATCTTGCGGGCCTAAAAGAGCGACCATGGCCAGACTACGCGAAAGCCGATTGCTTCGTAATGCCCTCACGGTGGGAAGGCCTGCCAAATGTAGTATTAGAATCTCTGGCTTGTGGCACACCTGTTATTGCTACACGCCAGTCTGGCGGCATAGAAGAGATACAAAAGCTATCACCGCCGGGGTCCATTACGATCGCAAATAATATGTCTGAATTCATCAAAGCAATGGAAAAAATACATCCTATCGCCAGCGAAAAATTTCGTCTGTCTCTTTTGCCCGCCTCATTCAAAAAAGAAAATATTATAAATGATTTTGAAGACGCTTTATGCGGGGCTGTAAAAATTAAAGAAGTCAAAGAGAGATGATAATGTCTAATTTTTATAGCTACATAGAGGCCTTTAAAAAGAACCCAACATCATCACTCGCTTATGCCTTTACTGCCATTCTTGCGATATCCATACAGATTCAAATCAGCCTTTTTCAAAACCAAACCTATCTTGGCCTGCGTATTAATGTAACGGATATTCTGATCCCTTTTATCGGGATATTTATCATTATATCACTGATAACCAAAACATCGCTCTGGCCGCAATGGACTATTAAGAGGATATATATATGGTTAACTGCATTAACCATAATTTTTATTTTTGCATTATTTAACGGCTATACGGCAATAGGCGAGTGGAGCAAGTGGGCGTTGATCAATAAAATGGCTGGCTGGTTTGTACTTATGTCATATTTCCTGCTGGGGGGATGGCTTGTTACAAATTTCCAATCAAAAAGCGTCGCGCTATTTACGAAAATATTTATATTTTTCTTCCTTGGAACACTCATCTTATCAACATTAGAAATGTTTGTAAGGTCGCTAGGTTTTAATATGGAGTTCCTTACCGATCAGTATATGTCCGGCTTCATGGGCAATAGAAATGCATACGGCCTATTAATAGTAATAGGCCTTTCTTTAATCATTTCAAAGCTATTCTATGCCAACGCAAAGGTGCACATTTATATTCAAGCGCTAGGCTGGTCATTTTTACCGATTGCAATGTATTATAGCGGCTCTAGAGCATTGTGGCTTGCCACCTGCGCAATAGTTATCTGTATGTTTGTCATGAATTTTAAAAAGACTTTATTACACGTCCTTCCTTTTCTGCTTATCGGTACTCTTATTTGTTTTTATGGTTTGTTCAAGCTTGAGAGCACAGCGGGAAAATACATTGGTGAAAAGAGAATGGCCGTTATTAGCGAGGCACTAAACTCAAATATAGACGACCTCGCCAACCCAGACAGGACATCACAGCTCAAAGGGGATTTTGTCCGATTTCGTGTTTTTAAGGATGCTATGAATATGTGGAAAAAAGCGCCTATTCAGGGGGGGGGCTTGGGAGCTTTCATACATTCACAGTATAAAAAATATGGTGGTGATGGAAAGGAAATTGTAGAAATTATTGATTCAACACCTCTCTGGCTTTTAACAGAAACGGGCCTTATCGGCCTAACGGCTTTCCTCTCCTTTTACAGTCTAATGATTTATAAATTAATTTTGATAAGCAAAGGCAATCAAAATCATGAGCATACAAAAATTGCTACAGCTGTGGTTTTATCACTGATTGGGTTCGGAGTAATGTCGTTGTTTCATGAGCTATTATACACGCGGCAAATCTGGTTAATTCTCGGAATGGCGCTTGCCCTACCTATAAATTTCAAAACTGCGCAAAAGCGATCTATTCATTAATTATAAAGGTGCTTTGGCTGATAAACAGTCATGCGGCACTAAATGTTATTGCCATTATATAAGCGGAACCATTTCACAAATTCACGAATGCCATCACGCAATGGTGTCTCCGGCTTAAAACCCGTATCCGCAACCAACGCATCAACATCCGCATATGTTGAAAAAACATCACCGGGTTGCATCGGCATAAAATTCTTCTCTGCTTTTATCCCAATCTCATCTTCTAAGATTTCAATCATATCCAGAAGGTTTTCAGGATCATTATTCCCTATATTATAAATCTTATACGGCGCCGAGCTAATCTCCGCCTTTTCATCTTTTTGCGGTGTTAAGGCGGTTACGCGCACAACCCCCTCGATAATGTCATCTATGTATGTGAAGTCACGGAACATGTCGCCATTGTTATAGACATCTATCGGCTTTTTATCGAAGATCGCCTGTGCGAATTTAAAATATGACATATCAGGGCGCCCCCAAGGGCCATAAACAGTAAAAAACCGCAATCCCGTGCACGGCAATCCATATAAATGCGCATAACTATGCGCCATCAATTCATTGGATTTCTTGGTCGCCGCATAAAGGCTAATCGGATAATCAACATTATCATCGACAGAAAACGGCAGCTTTTTATTCGCGCCATATACCGAGCTAGAGGAAGCATAAACAAAATGCTGAACGTTATTATGACGGCACGCTTCAAGCATATTAACAAAGCCAACCAAATTGCTATCAACATAAGCATGCGGATTATCAATGGAATATCGAACCCCTGCCTGCGCCGCCAAATGTACAACGCGGTCAGGTTTAAAATCATAGAATACGCTATTAACGAAGTCACGATCCGAAATGTCACCATCCTGAAGCGTGAAATTCTCAAGAGCCGTGAGCCTGTCGATTCTGGCCTTCTTTAAATTGACATCATAATAGTCATTGAAATTATCAATCCCGACAACCTCATCACCATTGTGACAAAATTTATGAGAAAGGTGAGAGCCAATAAATCCCGCCGCGCCGGTAACAAGTATTTTCGTCATGTCTGTCTAAAAGCTCCTATGAAAATCAATACGTTAAAGCTCTTAAACGCTTTGACATCTTTTGACAACTGAAATGGAGAAAATGGCGGACAGACAGGGATTCGAACCCTGGGTGGGCTATAAACCCACGCCGGTTTTCAAGACTGCCATATTCTGCTATCCTATTGATTTAATTAAATAATTTTAAAAAATGCGAAAAGTGTGTAAGGAAATGTGTCAGTGTGTAAGGGGTGTGTAATCACCAGACACAAAAACCGTTACGTCCTAAACGCAGATTTTTAACTAATTTTTATTATAGAGATTTCGTTTTGTATGAAAAGGGGATTTATTGTTTCGCCGATATGGCCATGGATAAATTTTTTATTAGAAAATGCATTGCGGAATCCGCTACTTTGAAATTAATTAGTTTTCGAGATTGGGTATAGACAGAGCCCCCATGTTTTGTTTGGCTGAAAAAGCACATAACATGAAATAAATATTGCTACTTCAGATTAAAATATATTGCTATAATGGCTAGTGCTCGAAATCAGACAAAATAAAGAGGAGGCCGCGCCTCTAAAAACCAAGGCTTACAGCTTTTTTGCTTGCCTTCTGGTATTATTTTCGGCGATCTCTTCTTTTTATCATTTCGGGCAAAATAATTATATAACTCTTGCCAGCTTGCAAGCATCACTGGCTGCTCCTGATCCGGTCAGCCAGCCTGCTATCGAAGCGGGACAAACCGTTTTTCAGTTTCGTATCTCAAGTGAGATAAGAGCTTCCCATCTTGATACTCCCGATAAGGAGCCTCCGTCCTTTATCGGTTTATTTTCAGCGCTTGAAATATACGTAATTTCATTAAGGCAGTCGATATTAGCCAAGCATACGCTGCCCTATTTATCACGTATATCGTTTTCGGAGCTTATACGCGCTCCCCCGATTTCTTTGTCATAGCTCTTGTTCAGCGCAGTCGCAGTGCTCATGGCCTTCTGTTAAAAGAAGTCATTAAGCTAAGCTGCGCTTTTAGTTAATCAATTTTACGAGGAAATTAAAATGCATATAGTGCAAAAGAAAGCATTACAGTCTCTTTGGGCGGCAATTGGCGCGTTTAGCGTCTCCTTATTTATCACATCAGAAGTCGGATTATTATTTTTTGGTGTTGGTTTTATATTGCCGGAGGGAATGTTTCGTATGATTGCCTTCGTTTTAGCAGGAATTGGAACCGCGCTATTTTTTGTCAGATTCTTGTTCCATGCTTATAAAGTCGAATTAGAAATTATGGGCGGTGCCCATGTTCCTCAAGATGAGGCGTAACCCTTAAAAAAGGCAGCAAGGCATATTCTTAGAATGCCTTGCTGCAATTTATTGGCGTTCTCATCAATGAGTGTGCCCCATTTCCAGCGATGTGGGCATCATACCTTGATTAACGGGACATTACGTTTAGAATGATTGATATGAATAATATACTTGTTGCCACTGATCTAACATTAAACAGCGCCCATGCTTTGGACCGCGCTATACAGCTTGCAGATGTTACGCAGGCCAAACTTCACGTCTTCCATCAGGCCCTTGACCTAAGTTTGCCCGGAAAGCACAGCGAGGAGGAGTCCTTATCTGAAAAGACTCTGGATAAAATCAGAGATTTCATCGAGCAGAACAAAAGATGTGCCAATATCGACTATGAAATACACATAAAGAGCAAGGGGCGCACATATGAATTGATTGATAAGTGTGCCAGAGATGTTCGGGCAGATTTGGTCATTATGGGATTGACCAACAAATATAAAAACACGCCGTCTTTTGTTTCAACTACGTCCGAACGTGTTATTCAGACTGGCAATTACCCTGTTTTAATGGTCTCCCATAAGGTGACGGGGCTTTACCAAAACATTCTTTTTTATCTCAACATGAATGATCTATCACCCCGTGCTTTTAAGCTGGCATTTCGATTCAATCCAAAGGGGGGCTTTGTGTTTCTGCCTGCTTTTAATGTCCTGCCAACGGTTAATGGAGGATTTTGGGGAAAGCGAAGGGCGAAGCGATACTTTAATAAAAGAGAGCGTTTTATTAATGAGGCGCGGCAAACATTGGAAAAATATGAGGGTAATCCGCAAAATATTGAATACAAAGATATTCAGGATGTAGGAGCAAATTTGCTGCTCGCAGAAGCACAGAAAAACGAAGCTGGCCTTGTTTGCATTGATCTGCACACCTACACGGCTTCATTACACTTGAAGGTCAAGGGATTTGCAGGGAAGCTATTGCAACATCCTCCGAGTGATGTGCTGGTTGTGAAAAGGATTTGACGGTTAAAAGCTTATTTATACGATTGATTTACAAACGCTTTGCCTTAATCTTTTATAAGCATGATAAGACTATGCCAACTTAATACAATGAGGTTACATGTCCGGACATATATTGATACCCACAGACCTTTCGGCTCGCTCGGAATTAGCCATGGAGCGCGCCTTATTTCTGGCAAATCTCTGGGGTGCCTCTTGTACGCTTTTATTTGTCGCTGATGATGAAAAACCCAAGAATGTGCTGAAACGCAAGATGGAAGATGTCCAGTCTTATCTGGAAGGGCTTGTCGTGGATAGTCCTGCTTGGGCTGATATTCAACCTGAAATCTTGGTGAAGGCAGGCAATATTTATGAAGTGATTAACAATGTAGCGCAGGAACGGCGTAGCCGCATTATTGTCATGGGGACATACCGTAAAAATATCCTCCACGTTTTTAAGGGAACAACTGTTGAAAGGGTTCTGCATACCGGAAAAACCCCGGTTTTGATGGTTAACAAACCCGTTGATAATGGATACGACTCCGTAGTATTTGGCATAATCGATGATTTGTGCGCGCGACAGGCAATTGATTCAGCAATTTCCTTCGGCCTAGTTAATGATGCTGGCATGACGGCTGTGCACGCTTATCAGGATCTGGCCAAGACGCAGATGAATTATGCAGGTGTCGAGCCAAGTGAAATTATGCGACATGAAGGAGAGTGCCATAATAAATTAGTTGACGAAATCTATGATTTTATCGCCTCCACAAAACTTGGTGATCAGAATTACCGCTTGGTTCTAGAAGAAACCGATCCCGCACAATTAATCATAAAAGTAGCAGGTGACCTTGATACGGATTTGATTGTTATTGGTACAAGGCGCGTATCAGATCTTAAAAAGGTTGAACTGGGAAGTGTAGCCGAGAGCGTCTTGCGACACGCCTATGGTGATGTTTTGGTTGTGCCGCCGCAATTATGAACGTCTTAAAAGCTAAATGAACTGGTTTAAAATAGTTAATGGAAAGTATAGGCATCGTCAATACAGCGCTCCTTTTGGGATCTCTGCTCGTTTTAACGGGAATCTTCTCAAGCCTAATTGCCAGCAGGTTTAGCGCTCCGCTTCTTCTTGTCTTCTTGGTAATTGGTATGCTGGCCGGGGAGGACGGGATTGGCGGTTTTGTTTTCAACGATTACAAAATTGCTTATTTTGTAGGGTCTTTCTCGCTGGCGATTATTCTTTTCGATGGAGGATTGCGAACCAAGCTTTCCGCTTTCCGGGGTGTGCTTGCGCCTTCAATAACTTTGGCAACGCTTGGTGTTGTTCTAACAGCGGCTATTCTGGCTGTTCCGGCGGTATATTTATTTGGTTTAAGCCCTCTTGAAGGGCTTTTATTGGGCGCCGTAGTTGCTTCAACGGATGCAGCGGCTGTTTTCTTTTTATTACGTGCAGGGGGCTTGCAATTAAAGCATAAAGTTGGCTCAACCCTTGAAATTGAGTCCGGTACCAACGACCCTATTGCCGTATTTTTAACGCTGGTGTTGGTGCAGCTTATTTTATCAGGCGCAGATCCCTCGGGCGCTTTGTTAAGTACACTCTTCCAGCAGGCTTTTTTTGGTGCACTTTTCGGTGTGTTAGGAGGCTATGCTGCACTTACCATGCTCAATCGTATTCATTTGCCAAGTGGCCTTCACCCTTTATTCGTAGTGGCATTCGCGATTTTTATTTTCGCAACGACTGCCAAGCTTAATGGAAGTGGCTTTTTGGCTGTATATATTGCGGGGCTAATCCTCGGCAATAATCCTGTACGAGCCTTTCCTAGCATTATTAAATTCCATGATGCGATGACATGGCTCGCCCAAATTGTTATGTTTATCGTTCTGGGGCTTTTGGTAACACCCAGCGAATTGTTAATATATGGACCTATGGCAATCGTTTTCTCGATGATCTTGATTTTCTTTGCCCGTCCTGTTGCGGTCTGGATATGCCTTTTTCCTTTTAATTTCAACACACGGGAAAAGACGTTTGTCTCATGGGTTGGTCTGCGTGGTGCTGTGAGTATCTTTCTGGCAGCTATTCCGATGTTAACGCAACTTCCCAATGCCGCGCTATATTTCAACGTTGCTTTCTTTGCGGTGTTTGTGTCTTTAATTCTGCAAGGGTGGAGTATTAATGCTCTTGCCAGAAAGTTGAAGTTGGCTCTGCCGCGAGCCGCCGCTCATGTCAGCCGTATTGAGTTAGATTTGCCCGGCCAGACCGCTTATGAGCTTGCAGGTTACAGTATTGTTCCCGATAGCGAGATTTTGAGCCATGGTGTAATACCGAGCTGGGCCAGTCTCAATCTAGTTGTACGCGGTGAGAATATCCTGAAAGCCCATGAGGTGGAACGGCTGCAAGCAGGGGATTATGCCTATTTCCTCGTTCGGCCCGAGCAGGCTCACCGTATGGACAAATTGTTCGTTAGCAACGATGATCTGGCTGTTGGCACCCGTAACATTTTTCAAAAAATCAGGATCAGCGGTGCTGATACCATGGGCAGTTTAAAGCAGCTTTATGGACTTTCGACCACAAAAGATCAGAAAACTTTAACTGTCGGTAAGCTATTTACCGATAAATACGGACCGGATAATATCACGGCAGGGAGCAAGATATTTATAGGATCTGCGACCTTGGTGGCGCGGGATATCACCAATGGTTTTGTAATAAGCGCGGATCTACTATTGGAGAGTGTGAGCGAAAGCAAACGAGCTTATCCTTTCCCTAGGTTTATGAGTTTTTACCGCGAAAAAATGAAAATAACGCAAAATAAAATACGTCTTATAAGAAATAAAAAATAAGGTGTGCTTCTAGGTCCCCTTGGCTTGATTTTAAATTTCAGCCTCTGGGGTTTCATCCTGTCTCTGCTCAGGTTGGGCATCGTTCTGGCTGGCTGCATTAAAGCCTGATTTCATATTGAATGTATTACTCATGAGGGGTTTTGCAGCTTTAGGAGCGTTTTCTGCTGTGGCCGTATTGTTGAAAATGCTCTTCGACTCAGCTTTAGGCGCATCTGCTGGTTTGCTTTCAGGCTTCGGGGTCTCGGCTTTTGCTTCATAGGGTTCTGCTCGGTATTCAGGGGGCACTTGTGCGCGTTTGGTTGCCGCTTCCGTTCTCACCTTTTCCCTGACTTCGCTGTTAGTTGTTCTTTGTGGGCGCTCCTGCGCCTTTGAGAATCTCTCTTGCGTCTGGGTGCTTGGGCGCTCCGTTGATGGCTGGGCGGCTTTATGCTGCCGGATAGCCTTATCAATCGCATCCGTCATAGGCTTCGTTTTTTTGGTCGCGGGGGTAAACCAGCTTTTACGGGGTTCCGGCTTTGGTGTTTCCGCCTTTGGAATTTGCCGCTCGGCGATTGCTTTTTCCAGCGCTTTAATTTTCACGGGCATTGCTTGTTTATATTCGGCCTGCGCCTTTGGCGTGGGCTGGATTTCTGCCTTGCTGGTAAAAGCAGATTTGATTGGCGGGGCTTCAGCTTTTGTGGGCTGTAATTTGAGCGCCTTCGGTCGCGCAACTTGCTTCTCGGCTATAGCTTGTTCCAAGGCTGTTATCTTCACAGGCATAGGCTGTTTGTATTCGGCCTGTGTTCTGGTTTCTGGCGGCATTTCAGCTTTGCTTATGAATACGACTTTAATTGGTGGCGCTTCGGTTTTGGCGGGCTGTAATTTAATTTTAGATTCAGCTCGTGTTTCCGGCGGTGAAGAGGGCTTTATTTCCGGCTTAGTTTTCGGCGCAGCAAAGACAGTTTTATTTATCTTGATAGTCTCACTCTTGGTCTGCAAAACTTTATTCACGGCTGTAGAACTCGTGAGTGTTGGCCGTTCGCCTTTCATGGATATGGAAGGCTTGAACTCTGCGGGGATTTGGGCACGGATCATCTCGGCTCTCAGGTGAAGTTTGAGATTGATTTCTTTGTCCGTGGTCTGCTTTGGCGGAGCTTTTTCTTTAAAAGGGGCTGTAATTGAGGGGGCGTGTTGTTTTAATTCCATGTCGATTTTATCGACAAAGCTCTTATAATTTCTAAAGTCCTTTTGCTTTTGTTCCAGTATAGCGATGTTCTGCTTCATCTCCTTGATCTGGTTATGTAGCCCCTCGCGGTAATCGCGGCCATAGCGGGTCAGCTGGCGTTCGGTGCGGTGCTGTCTTTCTTCGGCTGTGAGCTTTATGACGGTCTTGGCCTCAACGCGGCGCGTTAAAAAATCCGCCGCCAGTTTTACTGCTCCTGCGATCGTATCCTTGATGGCAGATTTCAAGCTGGTCTTGGTTTCAAGCGCCTGTAGTTTCTCCATGCGCTTATCCAGCCGCTCCATGAGCCGATCAAGATGGGCGATTTGTTCCGTCAGTGGCTTATCGCCAAAGGCCGCGCGTTTCTCGTTTAGGGCTTTAATCTCGGCATTAAAGGCGCTGCGTGTGCGCTCTTTGTCGATTGTAACATAATCGATGGGGCGGCCTTTATCGTCCTCACGTTCCTTGCTGGTGAGCGTGGCGACTTTACTACCGCCGCCACTAGACGTGCTGGAAGAAGAGCTTTTTTCACCTGAGCTTTCTTCTTCACCGGATTCATCCTCATCATCGCCCTTATCGGCTTTATGGAAGTCCTTGGCCAAAAGACTTTCATAAGCTGCCGCATTCTTGGATGCCTTGCCTTCATGGGTTTGCGGAATACGATCAACGCCTTGATCCTCTAGCGTCCGGCGGTCGATCTTGGCATCGGCAAACCCCGCGCGTTCTAGCGCATCATTTGCGAGCGTTTCCCATACCTCGCGGATGATCTCGATTTCTTGAGGGCCGCTCACCTTGTCATCGAGAATGCGGGTCTTTGCACCAAGTCCGTCTTTTGTGACCTCACGAGTCGTAAACAAAAGATGGGCATGGTGATTGCGGGGGTCGTGACCATCACCCTCGCAAGGAGCGTGAATGGCAACATCCACAGCAACGCGGTAGCGTTCCAGCAGATAAAGCCCCATATCGCGGCTGAGTTCAGCGCGGGCTTTATCACTTAACTCATGGGGCAGAGCCAAGATAACCTCCCGCGCCACGCGGGAATTTTTACGGGTCTCAAAGGCCTCTGCCGCATTCCATAGCACGGCACGGGTTAAAAGATTTTTCGGGGCAAAAGGCGGCGCGAGAATAAACGTATCGGCCACGCCGCTGCGGTTATGATAGCGGTGAATTCTGCCCGCGCGTTCATCCTTTAGGATTGAACCGGAGCGATAGGCGGCGGCTGCAACAGCCGAATGGCCTTCGCTCCGCGAAAAGACTTTTAACGAGCAATGATAAATTGCCATTACGAAAGTATCCCCCGTGCCGTTCCGCCATAATCCGCAAAGATGACGGCGGCCTTTTTTAGCGCTGCAAACGAAGTTTGCGTAAGTGCGCTATTAACATCCTCTTTCTTTAGGATAACTCACAGGGTATTAATGTTTAGTTACGGAAAAAGTATCTTCTCGAACACTTATAAGATTGTAAGCTCTTATGCTTGAAAATAAAGGGGGTTGTCTATGTTTTCTCGATTTATTCCGCTTTTTTATGTGCTATAAATAAGGGCTTGTATAGGGGCACTTACAAAAACGGGTTAGCTTAAACACACTCGATACTGGCTAAATATTGAGTACAATTAAAATTTTGTGCATGAATTATGCTGATATCTTTTAACGCCCTTTTAAGAGAAAGCATTTTATAATAATTTTAATATGTCTTAATTAAAGTTACGAATTTTAATAGCCTAATAATAAAGAGAGGCAACAAAATGCACAATATTTCCCATAATGTGAGGGGGGGGGTGGGTAAATCACCTCTCTGGTTAGAAAAAAAATCAAGATTTTTAGCTCTTTCAATATTATTTACCGCTGCGATCTCATGGTCTTCGTTTGTTTTTGCACAAGAGTTTCCGCAAGAAACAAACGCCGTATCTTCCAAATCTTCAAAAACCGAAATTATCGCTGACGATGCCGCCGGAACAGTGCGCATTGTGATTAACGGCAAGACGGTCGGCATGTTCACCGAAGAGGGGCTTCATGTTATCGGTGATGTGGTTTATGGTGGCACTATAACCGATACCGGCGCCGAATATATTCAAAAGAAAATAGACGCTGTGAACACAGACGGGGGCGCGGATGAAGAATAGACGCTTTCCCCGGTTGTCATTGCGAGGATGCCGCCAAAGATATCTGGCGGCTGACGCGGCAATCCATATCAACACGTCAAGAAGATGGATTGCTTCGCTATCGCTCGCAATGACGGTATTGTTATTTTGTGCTCTTCCGACCTATGCGCAGGAATCTGCGCCGGGCTCTGCCTGTACGGCGGGGGAAGATGGACGTTTCCGTCTTAGTGGTGGTGCGGAACTGGCGGGCGTGGGACATCTCATCACATGCAACGGCACAAACTGGATCAAGGTTTTCAGCTTCGACACAACCGGCGTGATCCAGCCGCAATTCACCAATACAGGGTCATGTGGAGATGGTGACACACTCACCTACAACTCTGCTACTGGCGGCATGACCTGTAATACAGCTTGTAGTGATAATACACCTGATTCGTTTAATTTCACGGATAATGCATCTGCGTCACAATCAACATTAACAACATCTAATATCCTTCAAATAACAGGTATAACCTGTCAGGTGAATGTAACTATTTCCGGCGAGGGTTCGCCGCAATATAGAACCTGTAGCGACTCAGGATGTTCAACCGTTATTCAGGACTGGACGGATACATCAACAGGTATTAACAATAACGAATATGTTCAGATGCGCCTGACAACGTCTGCGGCGGGTGGTGATACTTTTACGGCAAATTTGACTGTGGGTAATACAATAGATGATTGGAATGTCACGCCAACAGGCACGTGTGTTGGTTCCCCCGCACCCGGAACGGTGTGCGCTGATGGCACGATTTATGCCGGGCAGTCACCGGACGGTAATGTTGCCATGTATACATCCCGCTGTGATGAAGGTATGTCATGGAGCGGCGCGGCCTGCACAGGCTCGCGCGTGTCATTGCCGTGGAACAACGGTAATGGAAGCGATTATGTGTCTACGGGAACCGGCAACAGTATAACTGGACAGGCCAACACCAGTACGCTCGATGGTCTGGATTCCGATAGTGGAACGGCCGGAACGCAGCTTCATCAGGCGGCGCAAAGATGCGCCGATTTGAATTTAAATGGTCATACGGACTGGTATCTGCCCGCACAACAGGAATTAAATGTCCTCTATTTGAATAATGGCGTCATCGGTAATTTTAACACAGGTGGCAGCTTTTACTGGTCGTCCACGGAGTTCACTACTCTCAGTGCCAACAGGCAGCGCATTAGTGACGGCGGCCGCTTCAACTTCAATAAGCTCAACACACTCCTTGTTCGTTGCGTGCGGAGATGAATCATTCAATTATTTAATCATTTCGCGCGCGTTAGCGCGCGCTACGAATTTTTTTTATGGGATCAGGGGTAGGTCATGGCTCAATATCAACATCTTCCGATTTATAAACTAACATATGATATTTTACTGCGAATCATGCAGGTTACCAAGGATTTTCCTAGAGAATACAAATATACCTTGGGACAAAAATTAAAGGAAGAAACGACAGAATTGATTGTTCTGATTTATCGCGCCAATAGCGCCAAAGACAAAGTTCATCATATTGATATGATTATCGAACGGGTGCAGCTTGTTCAGCTTCTCATGCGGTTATGCCATGATATGCGGATTTTGCAGCGCAAGCATTACGCCGATTTAACAGAGAAAACAGACTCTCTGGCGCGGCAGGCGCAGGGCTGGCGAAAAGCCGGAAAAAAGAATTCAGGGAAGGATGAGCCAGAACGGAAAGCGGCATAAAGGTAGGGAATTTTTCTTACAGCCTTTTCCGGTGAGTGTATCCATCTCGGGTAGTGGCGCTTGGCATATGTCAAGCAAAGAAGAGGAACGGTTTTGTAAAAAGCCGCGTCCGAAGATAAAGATACTGAATTACTCACCCGCTTTTTAAATGACGGGTCTCGGTATCTTTGATCAAAAGACCGTTACCGAAACACCGTAGCCGTTGAATTTCCGTGGCAGCTTTTACTGGTCGTCCACGGAGAACAATACTAACAATGCCAACAGGCAGCGCTTTAGTGACGGCAACCAGAACAACAACAATAAGAACAACACAAACCTTGTTCGTTGCGTGCGGAGTTGGAAATCCTTCCCTGAATACCTATTAAAAAAGAACGGATAAAAAATAAAACTGGAAATGGATAAATTAAGCCCTGTAGATTTTAGTGTTGAGGATTTGTTTGATGCGTATTTTGATTGTCGAAAATGCAAGAGAAATACGCTAAATCAGCTTGCTTTCGAGGCCAATCTTGAAACAAATTTGATGGATTTGTTCTATGATCTTAAAAATGGCTCTTATAAAATAGGCTCATCAATCGCCTTTGTAGTTCAATATCCAAAGATTAGAGAAATATGGGCGGCGGATTTCAGGGATCGTATTGTCCACCATCTCATTTATAATGCTATTTCCGAATATTATTACCGCCGTTTTATAAGGGATTGTTATGCCTGTATTCCGGGGCGGGGAGCGCATGACGGATTAAGACGTGTATCTGCTTTTACGCGGAGTATAACGCAAAATTATACGCGTCCTGCTTACGCTTTGAAGGTCGATGTTGCAAATTTTTTTAATGGTATTAACCGTCATGTGCTTGAGCAAATTATTAGGAGAGATATAGGAGAGGGGTGGTGCCTTGATGTATTGTTGAAAGTGATTTGGCATGATCCAAGGCAAGGTGCAAATTTGCGCTCTTCATCGGCTTTGTTTAAGAAAGTTCCGAAACATAAAAGCTTGATGCGCTCCGAATTACACAAAGGACTGCCGATTGGTAATTTGACAAGTCAGTTTTTTGCAAATGTTTATTTGAATGAATTGGATCAGTTTGTAAAACATAAACTCAAATGCAAGTATTATGGCCGTTATGTTGATGATATGGTGTTATTTCATGAAAAACCTGAAGTGCTAAACAAATGGCGGCGGGAAATTGATAATTTTCTTCAAATGGAATTAGGGCTTCATTTACACCCGAATAAAATATGGCTGAATAAGGTTGATAAGGGCATAGATTTTGTTGGATTTGTTATAAAACCCGGACGGGTATATATGCGCAATTATTCTCTAAATCGCTGTAAACAAAAGATTCGGGCTTGGGAGCAAAGTGGATCACCCATTGATAATACTACATTGCTTGGTTTATCAAGAAGTAT